>JAESFI010000051.1_pt1 | contig 194848 bp, 158 predicted proteins | sample 9269361 | NCBI WGS metagenome assembly JAESFI01 (sample SAMN14504119, study PRJNA617095) | algae metagenome | isolation source: Brasilonema angustatum HA4187-MV1 and co-occurring heterotrophs from moss... | place: USA: Manoa Valley, Honolulu, Hawaii | collected 2009-07-20
AGCAGCAATTACAACAACAATCCCAACAATTAAACCCACCCCAAACCCAAACTCAAGAAACTCCAGAGATAGCATCTTCACCTCAAGTCACAGAACCTGGTGCTGAAATTTCTCTTCCCTCTTCTGTGCCAAGTTCCGCTCATATAGAAGAGTCTGAACAATCACAGCAGCAATTACAACAACAATCCCAACAATTAAACCCACCCCAAACCCAAACTCAAGAAACTCCAGAGATAGCATCTTCACCTCAAGTCACAGAACCTGGTGCTGAAATTTCTCTTCCCTCTTCTGTACCAAGTTCCGCAAAGTCTCCAGAAAGTCGGGAAGCAATTCCGATCAAAGTACCTGCGGGTGTAGGACTAAGAAATTCTCTAGCTTTAGGACGTGCGCTTCGTCCTTTAATGCGCAAAATTCCATCTCCTACAGAAAATATACTGGATGAGGAAGCAACCGTTTGCCGCATTGCACAAGAAAAAATTTGGGTACCAGTTCTCAAACCTGCGCCAGAAAGATGGTTAGAGTTAGCGTTGGTGGTTGAACAAAGCAGTTCAACTGCTGTCTGGAAACAGACTATCATCGAACTCCAACGCCTCTTAAAATATCACGGTGCATTTCGGGATGTGCGAACTTGGGAATTAAAAATTACAGAAACAAAAGTACAATTATTCCCTCAAAATAGTACAGGTGCTTATGGTTCAACTCCTTATAGTCCTGAAGTATTGATTGACTCCAAGGGACAGCGTTTAATTTTACTGGTGAGTGACTGTATTTCTCCTGCTTGGCGAAACAAGTTTATTCATCCACTGCTAGAGTTGTGGGGACGTAAGGGTTTAATGACTATTCTGCAATTACTCCCCGAACGGCTTTGGGAACGAACAGCTTTAGCTTCAGAAATACCTGTTCAACTGCATTCCCTTAACCCTGGAGTTTTCAATTCTCAGCTGATTGTAGAAACTTGGGATGACGATATAACTGATGAAATTGAGAACACTCTCCAAAAAGACGCAAACAAAATCCAAAATTCTATCCCTGTTCCCATTGTCACTCTAGAACCTGAACCTTTACTATTATGGTCACGAGTCATAGCAGGTTTAGGGAATGTAAAAACAGCAGGGTTTAAATTTTCCTCTGAATTTTCCTCTGTAGATGGAGTTGAACACAGCGACACTCAACAATTTACAGAACACAAACAACTCAACCTAACTCCAGCAGCGTTAGTCAGTCGATTTCGCGCCACAGCTTCTCCCCTTGCTCGTCGGTTAGCTGGATTAATGGCAGCTGCACCTGTTAGTTTACCAGTCGTGCAACTGATTCAGCAAACTCTCCTCCCACAATCATCACAAATTCATGTGGCGGAGGTGTTTATGAGTGGACTGCTTAAACCTCTAACACCTATTCACCAAAATACAAACGCTGATTATATTGAGTATGAATTTGTTGAGGGGATAAGGGAATTACTGCTAGAGTCTGTCCCAGTGAGTAAAACAATTTCAGTTATTGATAACGTATCTGAGTTTGTCGCTAAACGACTCGGTTTATCAGTACGGGAATTTGAAGCGCGTTTACTTGTACCCGCGTCTCAGGGGGAAGATTCTCTGGAAACAAAGATTCGTCCCTTTGCACAGCTAAAGGCTCAAGTTTTACGACAATTGGGAGGGGAGTATGCGCGTTTGGCTGACGAGATTGTAACCGTTCACTTTAATCAGGGGTTAGCGCTGTACAAGCAAGGCAAACTCGATCAAGCGATCGCCTCTTACCGTAAAGCCTTGCAAATCGACCCAAATGATAGAGATGCTCACAATAACCTGGGGAATGCGCTGTACGAGCAAGGCAAACTCGATCAAGCGATCGCCTCTTACCGTAAAGCCTTGCAAATCGACCCAAATGATCCAAATGCTCACTATAACCTGGGGAATGCGCTGTACGAGCAAGGCAAACTCGATCAAGCGATCGCCTCTTACCGTAAAGCCTTGCAAATCAACCCAAATGATGCATATGCTCACAATAACCTAGGCTTGGCGCTGTACGAGCAAGGCAAACTCGATCAAGCGATCGCCTCTTACCGTAAAGCCTTGCAAATCGACCCAAATGATGCATATGCTCACTATAACCTGGGGAATGCGCTGTACGAGCAAGGCAAACTCGATCAAGCGATCGCCTCTTACCGTAAAGACTTGCAAATCGACCCAAATTATGCATGTGCTCACAATAACTTGGGGAATGCGCTGTACGAGCAAGGCAAACTCGATCAAGCGATCGCCTCTTACCGTAAAGCCTTGCAAATCGACCCAAATTATGCATATGCTCACTATAACCTGGGGTTGGCGCTGAAAAATCAACGCAAACTCGATCAAGCGATCGCCTCTTACCAAACAGCGTTGTAAATCAACCCAAATTATGCAATTGCTCACAATAACCTGGGGAATGCGCTGTACGATCAAAACAAACTCGAAGATGCGATCGCCTCTTACCGTAAAGCCTTGCAAATCGACCCAAATGATGCAAATGCTCACAATAACCTGGGGAGGGCGCTGTACGATCAAGGCAAACTCGAAGATGCGATCGCAGAACTGGAAATAGCTGTTCGCCTTGATCCTAGTAGTACGCTGTATCGTAAAAACTTAGAGAATTATAAGATAAAAAGAAGGGCTTTTGGGGGCGTTTATTTGGTGGGTAGAATGTTCTCAGTTATTTAGTATTATTTTGTACTTTTGTCCTTTTCCTCTTTGCTCTTTTCTTTTTTTCCTCTTCAAGTGAAGCAAACTGGAATTTTTTCGCGAATAATTGCGTTGCATAACCCCACCCCGGTTTTGTCTGACGCCAAAACCGCCTCTCCCCTTAGCAACTACGATGTATGTACACACAAGTTCTTGGATTCCCACTCGTTGGCGCAAAACCTCACCCTGCCCTATCGGGCATCCCTCTCCTTAGTAAGGAGAGGGAAAGATTTTAGCGCAGCTAAAAGCGAGGGTGAGGTCAAATCAACCTCGTTGGCGCAAAACCTCACCCTGCCCTATCGGGCATCCCTCTCCTTAGTAAGGAGAGGGAAAGATTTTAGCGCAGCTAAAAGCGAGGGTGAGGTCAAATCAACGCGGAATAAAAGAGATTTGTGTATCTCAGCAGCCACTAACCATTACCATTATTAATCTGACGCTGTAACTGTTTCAGCGTTTGATACATCTCTGGTAAGCGGCTGAGAATAGCTGACACCTTCAAGTACTGTTTGTGCGGTAGCGCTGGACTTCCAGAGACAATTTCACCTGGTGCGATATCATTATGAATACCAGCTTTTGCAGATGCGATCGCCCTATCGCCAATCTTCACCTGATTGGCAATTCCCGCCTGTCCAGCCAAGATAACACCATTGCCAACTTTCACACCTCCGGCTATACCAACTTGACCTGCCAATGCACAACCAGCACCTATTTGGCAACCGTGACCGATTTGCACTAAATTGTCAATTATCGTATGGCGACCTATCCGTGTTTCTCCTACGGCTGGGCGGTCAATAGCACTATTACAGCCCACTTCTACATGATCTTCTAAAACAGTGTAGCCGGATTGTTCCATTTTTACCCAACCAGTGGAACTGGGAACAAAGCCAAAGCCTTCTGAACCAATGACAGCACCACTGTGAATCATACAATCTGCACCAATACGAGTCCGTTCGTGGATGGTGCAATTGGCGTGCAAAGTTGTGCGATCGCCTATCTTAACATCTGGATAAATTACCACATTAGGATGAATGCACACATCATCGCCAATTTCTACTCCCTGCTGAATCACAACATGAGCACCTACATACACTTGTTGCCCAATTTTTGCTGTCGGGTGAATAACTGCAGTCGGATGAATTTCTGGAGTCGGACGCCAGGGTTTATAAAATAATGCGATCGCTTTGGCAAATAACAACCGTGGTTCTGGCGTTGCAATCCAAACAATACTCCGTTCTTGTGCTTGTGCCTGTAATGTTTCATCTGCAGGTAAAATTAAAGCACTAGCATTCGTCTTGCTAACCATCGAAGCAAATTTTGCTCCTTCAATGTAGCTGAGAGCACCCGTTGTCGCTTCATCAACTGGTGTAACCCCTGTAATTTCTGGGTCATTTTCTTTATTGAAACAGAAGCTATTGCAGGAGCCGCTATCACCAAGTTTTTCTACAATTTTACTGAATTTCATGGTTATTTTTCAGGAGTCCTTGAAATATAGGCAAAATAATTGTCGCTTTTTCTTAAGATTATGTTGTTTGCACGTAGATGAATAATATTTAACATTTTCGTAAGATGCACACAGATAAACACAAATAAATATTCTGCGTAATTCTGTGTGCATCTGCGGTTCAAAACATCCTACAACTATATATAGCCGTTGCCAGGTAGATTAGGACATAGAACTTATGAGAAAAAACGGACATCACCAGACTTTCACACGCCTGTTTCCTGCGATGCACTGAGCTTGTCGAAGTGTTCCCTGTTCCCTGTTAAGCGTTCCCTGTTCCTTACTATATTTACAGGCAGTCTTGGCGTGACTTATCACCTCTAAAAAAAATTGAAGAATTACCAAAGTTATTACTTCAATAATAAATAATAGAGTTGACCATTGCCGCCAGTGACACCAGCGCGATCGCCAGCTAATTTGCCAGTTCCCATAAAATAATCAACTCGTCCTGGTCCTTTAATAGCGCTTCCTGTATCTTGATCAAGTACATAGCGGCTCACAGTACGATACGCAAGCTGTCCATACTCAGTGGGAAAAGGTACACTGGTGTTAATCAGCGCTAATGCTCCTGGAGGCATAATAGATTTATCAGTCGCAATAGAACGTTCTGCTGTGACTGGCACGCGAATACTTCCTGTAGCCGCTGTACCACCAGTTTCCTGGAAGAAGACAAAGCGTTTCCAGCGCGGCAGATAAATATCCATCTGGTTTGGGTTCTGCTGAAAATACTGAGTCATAACTGGTAATGTTAAACCACTCAAGGGAAGTTTGCCATCTTTCGCCAGTTCTCGCCCTATGCTTGTCCACGGGTAATCTGTTGCACCTCCATAACCCACAGATGTTGTCGTACCATCAGTTAACGTGAGTTGGGCAGAACCTTGAATTTGAATCATGTACGCATCAAAGCGATTGGCAAACCAAAATAACTCCAAACCACGTAACCGGCTTCTATCCCCTTGTAAACCATCTTTTCCTTCTAAATCAACCCGTTTTGGATGTGGTTTCGCCCATCTCTCAAAGTCGGGTGGTCGTCGATAAATGGGATACTGATAGACTGGTGTGCGTACGCGACTGGCGGTATATACAGGCTCGTAATAAGCAGTAAACGTCACGTTACCATTGTGATCTTTTCCAGAAGACTGGTAAAAGACAAACTCCTGACGAATAGCAGCTTGCAGTTGTGCTGGTGAATCATAGCTAACAACCAGCTGGCGGAAACGCAGCAAACTACGTCGGACGCGATCAAGGGTAATCCCTCGAATCGGATAATTTCGATAAACTGTTGCAGCCTTATTAGTTGTTAAGAAAGACAAGCTGTTATCTATTGCTGCTAAGAGTGCCTTGCGATCGCCTCCTTTGCCATTTTCACCCCAAATTTGCTCATCCCAACCCAAGCAATTGTATGAAGAGCTACAGATTGTCCCCACATTTACAGGCGTTAATGCTGATATAAGGTGTCTAAATTGAGTGGGTTTTGTTATTGGCACTGGTACTGGCACTGGCACTGACACTGGCAAAGTCTCAGGTTGGCTTGGGACTGGTATTGGTATCGGTGATAAGTCAGGAACCTCAGCAAAAACTGAGCAAAGTGGAATAAAAAGAGCAACTCCTAGACTCAAGAAAAATAAAGTAAGCGTTTTTCTCATGATTTAGGTAAATCTTTCCACACTAGAGCAAAAAATGGGTTTTACCCGAATAGCTACAATCCGAGACAGACGCACGACTATGTACTCAGGACTAAATATTTTTGATTGGTGCCCGGATATTGTCATTAGAAGCAGACTTCGGCACAGGTTCGCCACCATACCACTTCTAAAATTTTTGAATTGTTGGAAAACGAGTTTTTTCACGGTGAGCATTTTCCACTAGAAGGTATACGGTGTACTGATTTGGTCTTTTGGGCATCACGTTAAATCATTTGGAACACATTCAACTGATTGTTAACCACGCAACCCTCGAATGGGAAGAGAAAGAGGGAGAGAACAAGGGTAATACCGTTTCACTTTAAGGTTGATACAAATGGGAAGCAGGGAGCAGGGGGCAGGGAGCAGGGGGAAAGAATTAGAAACTAATCATTTGTATCAGGGATTTCGTGAAATGGTGTAAGAAATTGTTCCATTCTCCTACTGCTTCATTTCCTTGTCCTTGTAGCTTTTGACGATTGTGATCCCACTAACAGTTCCCGAGAAAGTGGGGAGTAGAGAATTTCGATTTTCTTCAGAGGGCATCTGGGTGTAAGCTTGTACAAAGTTGAATAAAAAGAGACACCATTGAATAGCGTCTTATGTCAATAATTGCTCTTAGAGCATGGTATCTAGAGAATTATGAGCCGATTCCAGAATTGGAAAAACGTCCGCCGGATATTCGCCTCAGTAAAAAAAGCCTGCTGAAATCAGGGCTAAGAGCGGACTTCTTGGAAGAGAGTCAGGAAGTCAGAAAATCTCTATGGTTCGGGCGCTATCTAGAAGGAGAAAACGTTGAATTTTATGTTGAAGGTAGTGGTGGTTATTGTGTCGCGAATATTGATTTAATAAGTCACGAAATATATTTCACCAAGCAGGCTGTGTTAGCGCAGTTAGAACCCACAATTTTTTTGTGCTATCAAACTGAGTATTCAGTTGCAAGTGAGGCTTTACGAGAAGGACTGCTTCAGAGTTTGGAGATTTTAAACTTGCGATCGCGTTTACCTCTATCTTTAGTGGAGTCTTACCGTCCCAAGGAAGGTTCTGTACGACTCAGCCGAACAATGATGCGAAAAATTCATAGAAGTTTGTTGTTTATTGCTGACACGACACCTATTACTAAAATTGACGGTAAAGAGACGGATCTGCTACTTCCTAGCCCATATGTCTGTATTGAAATTGGTTATGCTATTCAAAGTAAGCGCTCTGAACATATTCTACTAGCCCAAATGGAACGCTCAGATATAGCAGGGCAGTTTCCTTTTGACTTACCACCATCACAAATTTTGCAATTTCGAGACACTAAAGAACTCAGTAAAATCTTGCCTCAAACCATTGAAACCCACCTAGCAAGATTTAAATTATTTGCTTGATAACGCTATTAATACCAATTCTTCATGATAGCTTGCCCGTAAAGTGCCATACATGCACTTAATGTTTATTAAACGTATGCGCAAAGCGCAGGCTACGCCAACGCAGTCGCCTTAGACGCGCAGCGGCGTGCCGCAGGCTAGAACGCCAAGAATGAAAAAGTAAGTATTAAGTGCAAGTTTACAGAGAATTTGTACAAGTATAAAACGCTGCATCAATAAGCAAGTCTTAAGGTGATTTCTATGAAAAAATTTACCGATGGAGGTAAAATGTACTCTTGATGCGAAGGAAACACGAGAAAGCATTTTGGATACCTTAGCTCCAGCAGGCGCACTCAAAGGATTAACATCATCGTATATCGAAGACTTGCGATTGGCAGCATCGAAAATGAATGGAGTAGAACGTCGGGCATTTATCAACAGAAACTATTCAATCTATGGCTAAACTTTTTGAATCCATCACTGAAGAACTGCAAGAATTTATTGAAGCTCAACACCTTTTCTTTGTAGGTTCTGCACCCTTAAGCTCTACTGGTCATGTTAACCTTTCTCCTAAAGGTCTAGGAGGTTTTCGCGTTCTTTGTCCCCATCGTGTAGGTTACTTGGACGTTACAGGTAGTGGTAACGAAACCTCAGCCCATCTGCAAGAAAATGGGCGAATTACTTTTATGTTTTGCGCTTTTGCTGAACCCCCGAGTATTCTCCGTCTCTACGGTAAAGGATACACAGTTATTCCCAGTTCGCCAGAATGGAAAACTCTGTATCCCTTGTTTTCAGAGATTCCCGGAGCGCGTCAAATTATTGTAGCGGATATCTCAAGAGTGCAGACCTCCTGTGGTTTTGGCGTACCACTTTATGAATATAAAGGACAGAGGGAGACTTTAGTCAAATGGGCAAATAAAAAAGGTGAAGCCGGACTTAAAGAATATCATCAGCAAAAAAATCTGGTCAGCATTGATGGTTTAGCAACTCCATTGAGTAAGTCATGAGACTTAGGAAAAGTTTTGGCTCTCTTATTGGCTGATTTTGGCGCAAAGGTAGTTGTATGCGATCGCATAATGTGCTTGTCTACTTATTGATATTTATCTCTTCTTATTGACAATATGCTTTTCCGCTGAGATCCAAAGGGAGTCAACGCTTTTATAATGATCGCCACATACATAAATTAATTTACACTTACAAAAGCTATATCCGAAATAGACCATTTAACAGTTGTATTTAAAATTAAGTTCTAAAGAAAGCTAGGAAAACTTCTGAAAGTTCACTTTCATGTGTGCCATGTTATCAATGACACACTCATTTTCATTCCTATGTGTCATTGTTCTGCAATATTATGCAGACAATTAAGGTACATATTTTCAACATAAATAAAACTACTGAATGAATAATAGTGTTGTGAAAAAAAAAGTATGTTCCATGGTAACCACAATAAAAATCTCACCCATATCTCAAGAAAAAACAGTTCAACGACAACAGTTAGATAATATTGAGTTGCATGATTCTCAGCGAGCTTATTTTTTCCAAGAAGTGATTGAAGGCTTACAAGACGGTATTTTGCTCTTGAACGAGACAGGCGAATTGATTCATGCAAATACATCTGCTTCTAGTATCGTTTCTGAAATTAATCAAGGCAGATCCAACTCAAATTGTATACCACCTGCTATCTGGTGTATTTGCGAGACATTATTAGAAAACCGTAGTATGATAGCCAAAAAAACTATGATTCTATCTCATGAAATTGTAGTAGATAGGTCAAAAGTTTTCTGTGTTCGTGCCAGATGGCTTTATTTAGAAAAGTGTAATAGTTCTTATCTTTTAGTGATCATGGAAAACAAATATGAGTCATTGAAAAATATTGCCATTGTAGAAGTAACCAAATACAAATTAACACCACGAGAGGCAGAAATTTGGTATCTTTATAGAAGAAAGTCTAGCTATAAAGAAATTGCCGAGCAACTTTACATTTCTATGAATACAGTGAAAAAGCACATGAGAAATATTCATGCAAAGCGACAAGCATTTTTAAATTGTGAAGATTAAGCCTTTGAATTATGAATTTTATATATAAAAATAAAATAGGGAGATTCAAAGCGTTTTTTATTTTGGCTTTTATACCAATTCTATGTGAGGCTGCACATTATTTCGACCCCTCCAAACCTCCCCAAACCTGCGGGGAGGGCAGTTAACGGCGATGCGGTTATTTCTATGCATCTTCATATGAAAATGGTATTACAGGTATCTCCTTCACAAGACACTGCTTTGTTAGCTGTTTAACTCAGCCGTGGTGTAGGGCATAGGCTATGTCTATCTTGAAGGGGCAATCATCGCAAAGGTGACAGATTAATTTTTTTACATACTTGTGTTTACTGGTGGTTTGATAGTTCTTGATAAAAAGAGTACCCCCAAGGGTACTTTCTGACTGTATGATAATCGTTTATCATGTACTCACTACAAAAACGGGATATTTGATACAAAAGTGTCATTTTGAGTAAAGTAAAGATGCTTAGTTTTTGAGGGTTTTCAAAAGGTGAAATTTCCGAAAGGCTTTGTTTTTCTGCATAACACTCAATCTGACATTTTTCTATTTTTTTCTAAAATATGTATATCAATCTGTGCTTTTACAAAATAGATATTAATTGCAACTAAATTCCTAACAAGTTGTGCATTTCAAAATAGCTTCCTTCTCACTACAAGATCACCTATTCTCTTGTTGGCGTTCTTGATGTGCCAACGCCCTTACTTCCGTGTAGGTTTGGTTGTATGGGTAACCTACGCACTCTTGGTATACCTGCGGCACGACAAGAGTGAACGTTAAATAGGTATTTTTAAAATGGCATTAGTATGACACATCATTACCATAATTATCTTACCAAAAGGTTCGACATAAGATTATGGACTATGAGGTTTGCTCTTTTGTGAAGAGTTACAAGACCTAAAATGTTTATATCGTTTTAACCAGGACAATCAAGAATTTTTTTTTGTTTTTCAGTTTGTTTACAGAGATTTAGGCACTTTTTGTTGGCGAAGTAATTCATTGTACATCTTCCGTTTTAAATCTTCATTACCTTGAACCTGTGTCGTAATTGTGTTGTATCTATCAATTGAAAGGCCATTATCTTCAACCACTTTTTGATAGCGTTGGCAGTAATTAACCGCAATATCTTTTGCTTTACCAGGAAGACCATTTAAACTATTGTTATCGTTACAAACAATCTTTGGAACGTCTCCGGCATTCATAATTTTTTTTATTTCGTCAAAGGCTTGTTGACGCTCAGGTTCCATTTTTAACATAGCTCTAGCATAGTTTCTAAGTTCACCAGGATTAATTCCTTGTGGAGCTTGAGCATCGGTTTTTGAACTCAAAACTAAAGTACTAGAAACCAAACTGGCAGTTGCAACGATGCCCACAAATAAAGATTGGGCAAGTATGGGAATTAGACTAACTTGGAAAAAATTCTGGTAAGATCTTTTCATTTGTTTGATGAAACAACTACAGTCGGGATATCTTAATCACTGTGAATTATTTTATGAGTGAGAAGTTCCAGAAAACACTCAAACAAGAAATGTTTATTTTTTTTGTTAAGTTCTTTTATAGACTTGACAAAGCTCTATGACTTTACTCTGTAGTGCGGACATCTCTGAAACTCCTTGTTTGAGACTAACTTCTAAATCTAACAGTATAGGTAAACTGGCAATAAGTTGCTGTACAGAAACAGATTGAATTTCTTTCTGTAGATAGTAAATGCGATTGGGGTTGCCTATCTCCGCAGCTTTAGCAATAACTTGTGAATTGCGCTCACCACTTTCTACCATGAGCTTGACCGATAACCAAGTGCGAAATTGCCCAATCAGGGTGGCAACTATTCGCAAAGGAGGTTCACAAGCATTAATAAGATCGATTAATATCGCTAAAGCTCTAGCTGTGTCTCCTGTTCTAATTGTTGCGGCTAATTGTAGGCTATTTTGAGTTGTATTTCGGACTAACTGAGTAACGCTGTCTGTATCCAAAGGTTGATTGCTGCCTTCAGCGTAAAGTCGTAATTTCTCCAACTCATTGTAGAGAAGGCGTGTATTATTGCCTACAGCATCCGCCAACATCTCTACACTTGATCGAGTTAGTTTCACCCCCACTGTTTGAGCAGCTTGACTGACAGACTGCATCAGTAGTTCCGTCTTCCAAGGCGGAATTAAAGAAAATTCTTTGAATTCAGCAAATTTTTTCAGAATTTTGGTTGATTTGAGGCGTTCATCTGGTTTGTGACTACTGGTGAGTAACAAATATGAATTTTCGGGAATGACAGGCAAAGTTCGCTCCAGTTCTGATAACACATTATCTGAGGATTGCTGGCAGAGGGTAGTATTGGCAAGCCATACCAAACGTCCGCCAGTGCCAAAAGGTGGTGTCATCACTTGATTTAATCCTTGAATCGGCGCATCAGGTAAATCTGGAGGTAGTACTGTGTAATTAAAACTTGTCCACAGGGGATCTAGGATGCGATCGCGCACAAGAGCGATCGCCTTTCCTATCGCAAAATCATCCTCACCCCAGTAAAAGTAGACTGGCATAGGGAACCTCACTGTTGTTAGAGAAAGTAGATGCAATCAGGCCAGAGTAGTCATTATTTATAATATTTCTTTGTGTTCCTTATTTTCCTGATCACCCTACCACCTCAAAAAAGCTAAATACTTTTTAAATTGCTGATTTAATGCAGGTGATTTTGCCTACAATCAATAAGCGTGGAGTTGGAGGATATGAACGTTGGACGACAAATATCAAATTTACTTAAATCGTTTAGTGCGGATGACGCTAAGCGAAGCATACAAAACTCAGGTCCAGCATATCCAGACATCTTCTAAATTTCAGCCGCATTCAGATCAAGGAAGGCAAGCAGTATCTTTTCCTGGCTATACAGTGATCACCCCACCTTGGAAAGAAGAAACAGACAACTCTACTTTCTACGCACACTTACAGGATTACCAACAGGAACTTTTACAGCTAAGAGTCAACTCTGATTGGATCGTGCTTGTACCTCCTGCAAGCTTTCATTTGACTTTAGCGGACTTGATTTGGGACAGTGCTTACTATGATGCTCGCGAAAAAAACCCAAAATTTGAAGAACATCTACGCTCTTGCTTTAGGGATATTTTTAAGCAGTATCAACAATCGAAGCAAAGGCAAACTCACCCCATTCGCTGGCAAATTCAGGGACTGGTGGTAATGCCAAGGGCTATAGGCGTTTGTTTGATACCTCAGGATGAAGCGTCCTATGAGCAAATTGTTAACTTGCGTCGAGCAATTTATCAAAATTCCAACTTGATGGCCTTAGGGATTGAGCAACATTATCACTTTAGCGCTCATGTGACATTAGGCTATTTTGGAGAAATTGCGCCCAATCTAGACTACGAAGAGCTTGCTAGGATGTTTTCTCAGTTGAATCAGCAATGGGCAGAGAATTCCCTGGTATTGAGCATAAACCGTGCCGAATTACGGAAGTTTGACGACATGACGCGCTATTATCGCGAACCAGACTGGCCAATTTTAGATTTTTGAAATAGAAATACTCAGCATAGTCCCCATCCAAATCAAAGATTTGGATGGGTAAGCAAAACCAATATAAAAACGAATTAGCTAACTTCTATGTTCTCTTTGTTGTAACATTACCCAGCCAATGACAACAAGAAGCGCACCAACGGCAAGAAATCCCAAATCCCAGGCTAACTGATTCGGTCCTGGTTTTACATGATGGATGCCAAGAATATGATGGTCAGTAACTCCTTCTACCAAGTTGAACAGCCCAGCACCGATAAGTATGGACCCAAAGTAGATGTTGGATGACCAAGGAACATCTTCACGCCGTCCTGCCCGCCATAGCAACACCACTCCAATCACAGTCATTATCCAATCAAAGGCGTGAAATAATCCGTCCCAGATTGTATTCATATCTATATTAGACATTGTGGTCAGAGGTCGAATGTTACTCAACATATGATGCCACTGAAGAATCTGATGCAGTACAATGCCATCAAAGAAGCCACCAAGACCTATACCTAGGAAAATTCCAGCAACAATCAACGGAACCGGTTGGTTGCTCTTTTCACTTTTTGCCTCCATTATTAACCTCTCGCTACCGACTTTTCACTTCACCATAGAACTCTATTTTGAAAGCAATCTTCTACCTTTAGACTAGTACTGCGGTGGAATTCAAAGCAGACTATTTCTTGCTAGTATCTACCGTGATAGTGGATATTAATGTATAAAACAGCAATTTTCAAATGACTATTTACTTTTACAAGGTTTGGCAGCCCTACGGCTGTTTTTCCAATTTTTCTCCTCATGGAATCGTCATGCAAGACATCTTTTGGTCAACAGTTGAGCATTATTATCAAGCTCAAAAGTTTGTTGGAACCTCAGATGCTATGATCATACCTCTTATCCATAGTGCTGAAACACCAGAACTTGCGGCATCATTAGGACGCGACTGCACGCGCCAAGTTCGTTTAGACTGGGAGGAGGTCAAAACTCAACTGATGCGAGAAGCTGTACTCAAGAAGTTTATGACACATACTGATATTAGAGAAATCCTTTTAATGACTGGTGATAACTTGATTGTAGAAAACTCACCAAATGATTATTTCTGGGGTTGTGGTGTAGATAAAACGGGTCACAATCATCTCGGTAGAACCCTTATGAGTGTGCGTGAGGAAATCCGCAAAATACCATCTTTGTCAGTCGTTTCTGATTAGTTTAGGACTTACGCACGAGTTACGAAAGAACAAGAGTGTGAAATTGCGCACTCCTCGTCGCAACGGGTGCAAGTAAGTTATTTTTGCGTAAGTCCTGTACCCATTAAAAGTATAAAGGGCAAGAGTGGCTGGGAAAAGTCTTTGAAAGCTTTAGCAGTAGCTCTACCCGCTTCCGGTGAGCGTCGGGAGTATGTCACGGAGATCACTTTATACTTAAAATCAAAGATATTTTTATGTGAAAAAAATAATAAGTATGTCATGATCTGCTGAACATCAAGGAACTGAAATTTCTAGTTTTGTTGCAAATTATTCAATCCTTGTGATATCTTTACCCCTAATGGTTACTCTTACTTTCAACAGATCTTAGTAACCTTCCATTAATTACTCAAAATCCAATGATGCTAAGGCTTACAGTACTTTTCGGCAGCTTAGGACAAAAAAATAGTCCACCTTAAAACAACATTGAAACGAGCGCAAGAAGGCAGCTATGCAAGCAGCATAAGGCTGTAATGCTGTTCATGCAATTAGCTTTTGCCTATTTATAAGTCAGTCGGTACAAGAAGACTATGTTGAGTTTTGTAAAAAGTATTAAATGACCTGTTTCTATGCAGTTTGCTCATTTTACATCTCGTTATATAGGTTATTCTTTTAGGCTGACTTACTTAAGCGTCTAGTTATTTCTGCCATACTGTACGCCATACTGACTAAATATCGAACACATTAAGATTCAAAGTATCTGTTCTATGAGCAGAATTGCAGGATAAAAATTAACCAAAGCAAAGAAATTTCCGAAAAGGTAACATCAATTCTTTGTGTTGGAATTACGTTGTGTTGAGATATCTCTATTCACTGATATAACCAAGTGATGTTTTCATCTAAACAAGAAAACGAATTTCCTAGCGATCTGTTTTGAGAAGTCTGTGAACTGGAAGTGAATGCCAAACAGAGTAAAAAATGTGGCTGACAAGCTGTATATCTAAAATTCTAACCCCTTAATAGCAGAGGACAACTTGAACACAACCGTTTTGAAGCGAGAATGGTTCTCCAATACAAAAGGAGATATCCTAGCAGGTACTGTAGTAGCGCTAGCGCTGATTCCGGAGGCGATCGCATTTTCAATTATTGCAGGCGTTGATCCAAAAGTTGGGCTTTACGCCTCGTTTTGCATAGCTGTTGTGACAGCTTTTGCGGGAGGACGCCCTGGCTTAATTTCCGCAGCTACAGGAGCGATGGCGCTGTTAATGATCACATTGGTCAAAGAACATGGGCTGCAATATCTGTTTGCAACGACAATTCTAACTGGTGTGATTCAGATTATCTGTGGCTGGCTCAAGCTAGGTCGTCAGATGAAGTATGTGCCACGATCAGTCATGCTCGGCTTTGTTAATGCCTTGGCAATCTTAATTTTTATGGCTCAGTTACCACAGCTGGTTGGGGTACCCTGGCAAGTTTATATCATGCTCGCTGTGGGTCTTGCCATCATCTACTTGCTACCCCGCTTCACCAAGGTTGTACCTTCGCCATTAGTTGCGATTGTGGTCTTGACAGCCTTTTCTATCCTCACGGGGATTAAGGTTCCTACAGTAGGTGATATGGGTGAATTTCCTACTACCTTCCCCTTGTTCAGCTTACCTACAGTTCCATTGACCTTTGAGACACTCTCGATTCTCTTTTCCTACGCATTGCCTTTAGCTGTGGTGGGTTTACTGGAGTCATTGTTAACTGCCTCACTGCTCGATGAACTGACTGATACCCCAAGTGATAAAAATAGAGAAGCTGTAGGTCAGGGTGTTGCCAACATTGTGGCAGGATGCTTTGGCGGGATGGCAGGCTGTGCGATGATTGGTCAGTCAGTAATCAATATTAAATCTGGGGGACGCAGCCGTCTTTCCACCTTATGTGCTGGGGTGTTGTTACTGTTCTTCATTTTGGTGTTAGGTAACTGGGTGCGGCTGATACCAATGGCATCCCTAGTTGCAGTGATGATTATGGTTTCTATTGGAACTTTTAGTTGGTCATCTCTGATGAACGTACACCGGATACCGAGAAGTGAAACTGCTGTCATGATGACAACGGTTTTCATGACCGTACTCACACACAATCTAGCAATAGGAGTTATCGTAGGGGTAGCATTTAGTACCGTTTTGTTTGCCCGCAATATTGCCAAAATTGTGTTTGTAGACACAGTTCTTAGCGATGAGAAAACTCATCGAATTTACAGCATTGCAGGTCAACTTTTCTTTGTATCGGTGGAACAATTTCTTGCTGCTTTTGATTTTAGAGAAGAATTGCAACGTGTAAAAATTGACCTGACTCACGCTCACATTTGGGATCAAGCAGCAGTTGCAGCCATCGATAGAGTTGTGATTAAGTTTCGCAGAAATGGTGTAGAAGTAGACCTCGTGGGACTGAATGAAGCGAGTGCCACATTACTAGAAAAGCTGGCTATTCACGATAAACCAGGCGCGCTAGAAAACTTTAATAACCACTAAATTAAGTAAGTTGGGTTAAAAAATACACCTATGTAACGAAATGTAACATTAGTTAACAGTCTCCACGAATTTGAAGCATATGCAGACTTAATTATACTTAAAAAACGAGGAAAAATGCTGAATTTGCCTTAGATCTGCTTAAGAATAGAGACGTCCGGAGTATCACACGTCATCGAAAACCAAGTCTATGTTAGGACTTACGTACTCGTGACGAAAAATAACGTAGTTATTTTTGCGTAAGTCCTATATGTTTTTGAAATTTTTATGATTTTTATAAAAAAAATACTGTTTCTTTACATAAAATTTGCAAATGAATTTTAGTATGGTAAATGCAGACTACTTGTGTCAGTAAAAAGGCGCTTTAGTAAATATGTAAGTTTTCTTGGCACATCATGATTACAACAGCAGCAAACTACAAAAACCGGCTGCAGAAAAGCCGTTATAGTAGTCGAGGAAGTATTTACTTATTCGCTCCGATGGTTGACTTCAATGTAATGGCTGATGTTGGAGATACTCCTCCTTGATTCAGATGTGCTTATATCTGCTTGGAAATTTAATCATAAACTTAATAATTGAATCTTTGTAGAGTGAAAAGATTTCGCTTTTCCTTTGGAATAACTTCAAAAGATGCAATTAATCTGAAATAACTGCTTTGAGATTTTGATAACTAAGTACCTGAATAAAAATAGCTTGTCGATCTGCTAACTGATGCAAATTGAGAGTTGGATGGTAGATGCTGCTGCGAAACATTAAAATTCAGTTGTTAGTCAGTTCAAAAGATAAAAAAGTGGTTTATTTGATTTCCAAATAGATGTTAATACTGAATACTAGCGACAGAATTTACTTGTGATCAAACAGATTATCTATTGTGCGATTACATCTAACAGTCAAATATTACATACATTTAATAGTTCCTAAAGTTAGAGCAAGATGTTTGATTTTTCAAACATTTTATAAACCTGACTTTAGCTATTATTTGACACTTTTTCGCTAATCTGCAATTAAAAAAAGTAGATGGAGTAATATTATTTTTTCTTAGAAAAAATGCTAATTCTAATGATAGAATTCATTGGAAGTAAGAAATAATTCAAATCAAAAAATATCAAAAAAAACGGTAGTTTAATGGTGTCTACTGATCGAAAAATTCGTCTTCAATACTTAGATGGTATACGTGGTTTTGCCGCTTTATATGTAGTGTTCTCCCATATTTTGCCACACCAAAGTCACAATTTGCCTGCCTGGATTCTTCTAGCGACCAAATTATTGAGGTTTGGATCTATGGGGGTTGCTGTTTTCATCGTTCTTTCTGGATACTGTTTGATGCTGCCAGTTGTACGACAAAAAACAGGTTATATTCCAGGAACATTAGTAGATTACTTTAAACGCAGAGCACGAAGGATTTTACCACCCTATTACGCTACTCTTATTTTTTGTTTTTTAGTAACAGCAGCTATATTTGTTTTAGAAAAACTGACTCACTTTAAATGGCAAACTGTTCCTTACGACTGGTTTTATCCTAACTATTCTTTTGTTGATGTCATCTTACACCTACTACTAATTCATAATTTAACTCCAGGAACGCTAGCACATGCTATTAACCTGCCCTTGTGGAGTGTGGCAGTAGAATGGCAAATTTATTTTTTGTTTCCACTGTTGTTACTACCTTTACTGAGACGTTGGGGTTGGTTATCAGTTATTTTAATTGCTTTTATAATTGGACTGACACCCCACTATTTATTCAATGGTTTGATGGACGTAAGCCGTCCTTGGTTGCTAGGTTCATTTGCTATAGGGATGGTAGCCGCTGAAATTGGATTTTCACAAAAACCTGATTGGATCAGGTTAAGAAAGTCTGTACCATGGTCTGTGTTAGCAGTTATTTTTGCTGGTATTGCTTTTCTAACAGAATGGAAAAAACTAAGATTAGATGCATGGATTTTTGAAAGTTTTGCAGCCCTAGCTGCAGCTTGTCTGATAATTTACTGCACTAACTTTCTTCTTGAAAAAAATACGTTGCCAAAAGGGCTGCGCGTATTAGAATCACCTGTTGCAATCACACTCGGAGCATTTTCTTACAGCCTTTATCTCACTCACGGAGTGATAGTGACGCTAGTGCATCACTTTCTACACGACTTGCAACTATCTGCCATTACGTATACAGTGTTACTGTATCTGGTTAGTGTGGGAATATCGTTAGTATTTGCCTACTTGTTCTATTTAGCTTTTGAACGACGATTTACAACCAATAGAAGACTAAAACACAAATCAATTGACATAAAAACCCACTGATTTTATGCTACTTGAGATTTAAGCTAGAAGTTATTAGCAGTGTTCGCATAACCACTATTGCGCTTTGCACATAAGACGCAGGCAAAGTAGGAGACTTTGCTACTGGTTATGTAGTATTTTTTTTGTGCAAGTAGTGTGTGTTTTGGTAAATCCCATGAAACAGCTCCTCAATCGAGTCTATAGCTGGAAAAAACGCATCCAACGGCTACTTCTGCCGTCAGTGATGGTGATTCTGGCTTCTTTACTGTTTGCTACATCTGCTTGGGCGACTGGTGTGTATGATATGCCAACCATTACAAGTGGTGAACCCACTTGGGTTGTGGATGAAGCTGACGTCATCAGCCGTTTCAATGAAGGTAAGCTTAGCAGCACCCTGGAGAATTTGGCAAAGCAAACGGGTAATGAAGTAAGAATTGTCACAATGCGCCGCCTTGATTACGGTGAAACTCCGGAAAGCTTCACCAAAGCACTGTTTGAAAAATGGTTTCCAACAAAGGAAGCACAAGCAAATCAGACAATATTAATGATTGATACCGCAAAAAACGGTACCGCAATTATAACTGGCGATAAAGTGAAATCTTTGATGCCAGATGATATTGCTCTGAGTGTAGCTTCTGAAACCTTGACGGTACCATTACGGGACGGTGACAAATATAATCAGGCATTTCTAGATGCTAGCGATCGCCTAGTCGCCGTTTTATCTGGTGAACCTGACCCCGGGCCTCCCCAAATCACTGATAACGTACAGGTAAAAAGTACCTTTGCGAAAGCAGAAGATACCAATATCAATAAAGGTAATGCAACTGCTTGGGTGGTAGGACTTTTAATCGCCGCCACCGTTATTCCGATGGCGACTTACTACATTTATCAAGTGTTTCAGCCATCTTCTAATGGATGATGTTCGCTTATTAACCAGTTAATCAGTTATCAGTTATCAGTTATCAGTTATCAACTTCACTGTTCACTGATAACTGTTCACTGTTTTAATCCTGAACATAATCTTGTCCTGTCACTAAAGAAATTTCAGATCGGACAAACTCACGACCCAAATAAGCCGCATGGGTTAACTGAGTCACAGGAGGGGGCTGAGTTTCCTCAAAAATTTTCACACACAACTCTTTTGCCGTTCTTCCACTAAACACAGTCGTGTGAGTGCGTTCCACCTTTTCCCGTGCTGGAATGACCTTGCCAGTTTCTGGATCAACAGCTAAACCACGTTCATCAATCACATTCGTGAAATGCTTGGCATAAATTAATCCTTCCTCCCGATTTAAATAAATAATGAAATACCCACCGGGGTCAAGGTCAATATGACGCTGAGAAAGTTTATCGTCAATTGCCGCCAAGTTTTCAACAGTCAAATCCATAATCACCATAAAAATTAACTTGTCTTAGGGGTTTTTTACCCCTTATAAAGTGTAATTCTTATCTTCCTTACCGTTTGTCACATTTTGGCGATTGTAGCACAAGACCATTGCGGAAAATGCATAACAAAAATTTGTATTAAGGATTGGAACTAGTAAAAGGCAAATCGGCATTTATTGCGGAAATCTCCTGGTGTTCGAGCTCATTCACCTCGCTGATATAATTTCGCAGAATTTGTCCAAGACGAGCATTGTAAAAGCGGTGCAAACTGTAATTGGCAGCTGCAGGGAAACCGCGACGTTTTTTGTGGCGTCCACCAGCACCAGGGTCAAAAATTTGGATACCGTTGGCGATCCCCCACTCTACTGGTGAATAATAGCAAGCATCAAAATGCAAGCAATCTATCTCTTGAAAAGAACCCCAGTAGCGTCCATACATCCTATCGTCCTTAAACAGACAAAAAGACATCCCCACTGGTTGATGATTATCCTGTTCTGTGTATGCCGCAAAAAACACAACTCGATGGCGATAATGTGCGTATAACTGTTCAAAAAATCTCTTTGTTAAGTATTTACTACCCCACCAGCCAAATTTATCACAGGTATCAGCGTAAAACTGATACATCAAAGGAAACAGTGACTGGGGAATTTCATCGCCAGCCAGAGGTTGTAGTCTCAAACCAGCTTTTTCCACTGCTTTGCGTTCACGCTTAATGTTACGACGCTGGTTAGCGTTGAACACTGCCAAGTAGTCATCAAAATTGTTAAACCCAAGATTTTCCCAGATGTAGCTGTGGTGCAGCCAAGGTGTGAAGCCTTGGCGTTCCAGAACAGGACGCCATTGGGGATCTACATAAAGAAAATGACACCCAGAAATACGGTGTTTGGTGCAGAAAGCATCAATCTCGTGCACCATCAATGCCGTGATCTCATCTTCATCTTCCCCTGGCGCGATCAAAAATCGATAGCCTTCAGCTGGCGTAAATGGAGTCATTCCCAGCATTTTGGGGTAATACTTTACACCAATGCGTTGTGCTAAGTCTGCCCACTGATGGTCAAAAACAAATTCGCCAGAACTGTGTCCTTTCAGGTAAAGTGGGGCAGCAGCAATCAGCGTTCTGTCTCGCCATACGGTTAAGTGATTCGGTAACCAACCAGTGCTAGCTGTAGCGCTTTGGGAGGCTTCGAGATTTTTCAGCCACTCCCATTCTAAAAACGGAGTTTTGAGTGGTAATGCCAAAGCATCCCACGCCTCTTGTGGTACTTCAGCAATTTTATTTATCCAAGCGACAGAAGAGCGAGGCTTGAGTTGTTCCACCATTGCGGGTTTTAAAGATACAAAATTTGGCACAAGCTCTATTTAGCCTAATCTAAATCTGTTGATCGTTGCAGCCTATAATGCACAAAAACTTCCAGACTCTACTGTGTGAACTTCCAGCAACTACAGACGGGGAGGCAACTCAAACAAAAATCCGCTACCCTCTACTGTACTCCGTGCAGTAGAACCGCCCAGAATCAACGGACAGATTGTGAGCCAAAATTCATCAATAATCAAATCTAGTTCCAGCATGGAGGTGATACAAGTACCGCCGCCCAAAACAACTAAGCGTTTTATACCTAAAGTAGTTAAGTGTTGTAAAGCTGCATGAATGTCAACTTTTGCCTTTGGTGCTTCAAAAGTCAAAATTAGCTTAAATTCTTGACGTTCTTTGCAAAAAAGGGCTCCTGCTGTTGTCATTACTTACCAACGCAAGACTTGCTGCTGAAAGAATCGTATTTCCGGATTGAGGCTAGCAGAATGTGTAATAAGTATATGGACAGGTTGGGAAGGCTTCCCGCGTGAATTCGTTGTTGCAGCAGTTGTGGGTGCGATACAGTTAGGGTTGTACCGTAAGCGCGTAGAGTACCAGCACCGAATAAAACAGCATCTGAAGCAGGCAATTTGCTCCTCCAGGTGTGCAATGTCCGTCTTGGAACCAAACCGAGCAGGCGATGCTGCAAAGCAGCCGCTACGCGATCGCCTGACATCCGCTATTTTTTTGCCGTCTGCACTCATCGCCAAAATCACAGTGGTATATGGGCGATGTTGTACCATTGGGTTGGTCTGATAATTTTTGTTTTCTGTACAAAATGCTGATTTTCAAAAATAGTGATATAGGAAACCTCCTCTCTCCCTATTTATTCTGTAATATTTATATGCAACAGCAGCCCCTGTATGAGCTAGTTTCTGTGAGTATTTGTATAAGAAGGTTCATTTATATTTTAAATGACTTTATATTTTTAATATGATTATAAAATAGAGTTTTTATAACTTAACACTACTAGCTGCTCTAAGTTATCTAGGATTACTGTTGTGATTGGCACATACTAAGAGAGACTGCCGATGGCTAAACCCCGTCAATCATCCTTTCGTCGGATTTTAGTATCAAAAATCTTGCTTCTGTTAGTTCCGGTTTTATTGATAGGGGAGATTGTAGCCTATAAAAAGGCACGTTCTAGCCTTCTGGAAACTGCCCGTCAAAATTTAACAGAAAGTGCCGTTATCAAAGGTGAAAAAATTGTAGAGACGAGCGCTGCCTTGAAAACAAACTTGCTAAGTGCAAGTCAAACAACGGTTATCCAGTCAGGTTCGCCTACACAAGTACAACGATTTCTTAATCAAATCGCCCAACAACTACCAAGGCAAGTAGAGTGTATTCAACTGACTGAGCCAGAAAGCGGTAATGTTGTTGCAAGTACTTGCGGCAATGAACCAATTGGTGAATTAAAATTTCCCATACCCAATGATGGGATTAATGTTGAGGCAATATTACCACCAAAGCTCGGAACAACTGGGAAAAGAGACTTACCAAATCAACTAAGATTACTGTTATCATCTCCTATCTACGATAGTATGGGAGATTTACGTTATGCCTTGATTTTTCGTACGACAATACTGCAAGAAAAAGAGCGAACTAAGCCTGGTTCCCTAACAGGCTCAACGATGGTTATTGCTGATGATGGAACAATTCTGGCACACCCAATTGCTAATCGGGTTGGGACTAATATTGCTCAACATACAGATGCTGGGCGACTCAAAAAAATTGTAAAAGCTGCTCTGGCAGGTAAGAAATACTTTCTGCATTTATTTTTTGAAAATGAGGGTGAAGAATTACTTGCTGGCTATACTGCAATACCCAGTCCCTTAACTGAAGGGCAAGAGGGAAAATGGGTGATTATCGCCGTTACAGAATTGGATAATGCTTTATATGGTCTTGAGGGAATTAAACTTATCCTCATTGTTTTAACATTAGGTTTAATTGGCGCAAGTATTTTGGCATCGCTGTATTTAGCTCGTTATTTGGCACGTCCTGTAGAACAATTGCGAGACTACGCTATAAATCTTCACTTGAACCAATCAACAGAACCAATTCCTGACAACTTCAAAATTCGGGAGTTTAACCAGTTAGCGCAAGCACTCGGGCAAATGGTTGAACGGTTGAAAGCTTGGGCTGAAGAATTGGAAATAGCATGGAAAGAAGCAAAAGCTGCCAATCAGGTGAAAACTCAGTTTTTAGCGACAACTTCCCATGAGTTGAGAAACCCGCTACATACCATCATTAGTTGCGTTCGTCTAGTTCGAGATGGTATGTGCGATGATCGAGAAGAAGAAATGGAGTTTCTCCATCGTGTGGATGATGCAGCAATTCACTTATTAGGCATTATTAACGATTTACTTGACATTTCCAAAATAGAAGCAGGAAAGCTTTCAGTAGTTCTGCAACCTATTGATCTGCGGCAAGTTCTTAAAGAGGTTATTAACATACAATCAGTGAATGTTCAACAAAAAGGCTTGCAACTAAATATCCCTCAACTGAATGAGACAATTCCAGTTAATGCTGATGCAGCCAAGCTTAAACAAGTGCTGATTAATGTCATTGGTAATGCAACTAAGTTTACCGAACAAGGAAGCATTACAATCTCGACAGAAATTCAACGTAGAGATGATAAATCTAAAGTCATTATTTCTGTTACAGATACAGGTATAGGAATTGATCCCGCTCAACAGCAAAAACTATTTCGCCCTTTTGTGATGGTGGATGGTTCAGATTCACGTAAATTTGGTGGTACAGGATTAGGACTTGCCATTTCACGAAATTTAATGGAACTTATGGGAGGTACTATTACTCTTGAGAGTGCAGGTCTGGATCAAGGCACAACAATGACAATAACTTTGCCTTTAATTGATGACTCACTGTTACCAGGCGCAGGAGGTAAAAAAGATTCAGAAAGCCTCAGTGTTTCCTCCGGGGATCAAGCAGTAAGAGGGGAAAAGCAAGCAGCAGAAGAAGTTAGTTTGCAAAAAAACCGCTTTCCGTCTACTCTCAACAAGGAATTAAAGAATTCAACACTGAGTGTGCAAAATACAAAGTTTTGATGCTCCGTGTTTATATCTCGAAGAGGTTGATCACGGAGCTTCAAGGAAGTGTCTTCTTATTAACATAGATGTTGAGCTAACAAGATAAGCTAACCAACTATTTGATGGTTTTAAGAAACTTTTTCGAGCTTTTTCTCAGTAAATGTGGATGGTTTCTTACGTTTCAGTACTAAGCCAACACCGAGAGTGCCGAGGGCTAGTAAGCTAAGGATGGAGGTGGGTTCAGGGACTGTGATTATAGTTGCAGAGAAACTGATAGGTAACTCACTATCTTCCGAACCAAAATTTTCAAAACCTGGTATAAGTGGCGGCACAGAAAAAACCTCTAAATAACCCGGTGTCGGCAAAAAACTAGCGAAAAACGGACTAGAATAGTTTCCCCCTGAGGTGGAATACCCAAAACCGTCACCCGTTAATTGCTGATTATTAAGACTAATTAAATTGTCAACCTTAAAAGGTTCGTTTCCCGGTATTGGAGTCCCGGCTGCTTGCAGACCAGTAATTGTTTCACCATTTCGTGTACCAGTAATTCCAGTAATCAGGTAAAAACCTAAATCGTTAGGGGTGTCATTAGTGGTGAAAGTACCGCTCGCCGCTATGCCAGTACTAGAATAATTCCAGTTCCAATTTAAAGCAGAGGCGGAATTCATTGTCCCAAAAACCAGTCCAGATGTGGTGGCGATGGCTGTGACAGCTAGTAGAGCTAGATTTTTCATGGAAGTTGTTAGTGTGATCGCAGATCTTATAGATTGAGTTAATCTACAGCGCAACTCAAAATTAATGGCAGTTTAACACCAAAGATACACGGGAGCGACAGCGAAGAAGTCGAATAAATTTAAACGAGTTAACACGGAGTAAGACCAATAAGCTCAAAGGTAGAAAGGCATCTGTCGTTGAAGCCGGAAGCCCACACTTACTCTACTACTGAGAAGTGTGGGTAATTCACTCTTCATTTGCATTCAGAAAAACAGGCTTGCCACCATTATTAAGAGATTCTGTCAAAGCAGCAAGAATTTGCACTAACTGCGTACCTACAAAACCAGAGGAAACCTTTGAGGGAGTATTTTCAAGCACACAAGTGATAAAGTGATTGCACACTCGCCCTAATGGTTCACCTGTTTCTATTTCCAGCACTTGTTGCTTCTGATTTACAGGAATAAATCGATTTTCCTGCACCTCAAATTCGCCGTGTAGTATCGTCAAAGGTGAGGTACGAGACATTTCATCAAAAATCAGACTACCAAGATTTCCAACAACTCCTAGTCGTCGTTGTTTATCAGGATTGAGCCAACATAAATGAATGTACGCTTGAAAATTGTTCGGATATGTCAGTGTCACCCAGACGAGATCAGATAATCCTTGGTTTTGTACTGAAGAAGATGAGGGAGTCAGAGACTGAGGGCTTTCCTCTTTTTGTTCTTTTTTGTTATCTCCCTCTACGCTTGGTTGCAGCCACACTGTACCTGTTGCTTGCACCTTCACTGGAATTTGGTTTAGCCAAGAATTAAAGATGGCAATATCGTGAATGGCTAAGTCCCACAGTGCATCAACATCTTGGCGAACTGGTCCTAAATGAGTGCGAGTCGCGTAACCATAACGTAAATCACCTAATTGACGCGCCTGTACAACAGCTTTCCCTCGCTCAACTGCTGGGTGAAATAAGTAGGTGTGGTCAATTATCAGTTGTCGTTGCTGTTTTTGGGCAAACTGGTACAGTTCTCGACATTCTGCTGGGTTGAGAGTTAAAGGCTTTTCTGCTAGAACGTGGTAACCCCAACGCAAAGCATCACTAATTAAGGAGTAATGCGTGCTAGCGGGAGTGGCAATAACAACGGCTTCTAAACCTTCTATTTGCTGTATTGCTTGCCACTCTGTTGTCAGTAAAATTTCGTCACCTAAGTTATGCTGCCGTTTCACCGCCCCCAAACATTCTGGGTTCGGATCGACTACCGCCACTACACTTGCTTGCGGATGTTCTAAAAAATTTCTTAGCAAATGAACGCCCCAACGTCCAACACCAACTACAGCAATTTTAATTTTTTTAATCATTAGTCATGAGTTATTAGTCATTAGCTATGACGTAGACGCCCGCCAGAAGCCTTCTCCCGTTGCTACAGTTCCGTATGCCCCGTACTGTAGGCATACAAAGTAGCGTCTGCTGACAGGAGAAGAAAGAGTAAGACAAAAGATAACTCACATTAGCTTATCATCTACCGTTTTATTTCAGGGCTTTTCCTGATTATCCAGTGATAAAAAAGCAACTTTTGCCGCAGCTTGTTCGGCAGCTTTGATAGAGCGTCCCTTTCCTTGACCGAGCTTTTGTCCGTGTAGCCATACCTCAGCCAGGAAACGCTCTTGAATGTGCTGGGGTTGATTCATTTCCATGACTCGATATTCAGGTAAGACTTTATACTTTGCTTGAGTCCATTCTTGCAGGGCGGCTTTGTAGTTAAATCTAGCCGGATCGAGGCGAATTTCTGCTGCAAGTTTTTTGAAATGAGGGTCTAGCCAAGAGCGGATGAGTTCGAGACTGTGTGTACTCAAATAAAGAGCACCTAAAATTGCTTCAAAAGCATCAGCCAGTCTTGACTCTTGACCAATTTTATCAGCAGTCGCACTGCCTGCAACTAATAAATGTAACTCCAAGCCGTATTCTCTGGCGAGTTGGGCGAGAATGCGATCGCTCACCAACACCGAACGAATAGCTGCAAAATCTCCCACTGGACAATTAGGATAATTTTCCCATAGAACAATAGCAGCCACTAATCGCACGACTGCATCGCCGACAAACTCCAAATGTTCATAATTTGCTGACTCGGAGACAGTGGGATGAGTCAGCGCTAAGTCAAGCAGTTCCCACTTTATTGGCGCATCTGCCTGGAGACCTAATTTTCTGACCAAGCTTTCGAGTTGTCGTTGACGGCGTGGATAAGCAATGCTCATTAGTTATTAGTCATGAGTCACGAGCAATGAGTCATTAGTCCTTACTTGTTAACAAAAGACTAAAGACCAATCATAAAGGACAAAAAGAGAGAGAGAGTCGGAACGTAAGCCGGGTTCTGTTCTCTTTTGTAAAAACGTAACACATTACGTTTCTACATTTAAGAGGGCAGTTATCTATCTGGGACGTTTGTTACCAAACGCCTCTAGCGGATCTTATCAGAGCGGAACTGGTAAAAGACCAACCGTAGTTCCTTCACCTTGCTCCCAACCGGGGTTTACCGAGCCATGATCTCTCGATCATGCTGGTGCGCTCTTACCGCACCTTTGCACCCTTACCCTCTTCAGTTACCAGTTATCAGTTATCAGTTACTGACTGTTCACTGTTCACTGAAAAAGGGCGGTATGTTTCTGTGGCACTATCCTCGCGATCGCTCGCACTGGGAGTTACCCAGCAAGTCTGGTCTTTCGGGAGCCCGGACTTTCCTCAAACCAGTTTCAACGAAACTAGTCTGCAACCACCTGCGCCTACTCTCTCCCAATATCCAGTGTAATCTTTGAATGACCGAACCACTCGTTTAAGTTTACCGCCTCTGATTCCAAGGCAAGGCATACGTCCAAGGGAGTTTTCTAACAGTGAAGGGACACTTGACAATGCAAAGGGGAGGTGCTTTTGTACCGTGAGCGACACCAATATTTGTTTCGGCTAGCCTGAACACTAAATCTAGTGAGAAATCAAAGTTGCGTTTTCTGCTCATAAATCTGTTAAACTCTTTTCTCTGTGCCCTGATGATACTTGTTTTCCATTTGAGGACATTGGCTACCGAGCTTTTTGTTGCTGTGTATGTTCCAGATAACTTATCGAACTGGAAAACACTTTCAGATGAAACTGATTCTTTAAGTGTTTTTTTTGGAACAATTAGACTGGGGCTTTGAAATACGCCTAAGTCACGAGTGATGTCTGGTGACATCCGAATAACTCGCTTTGAGGTTCCGTCAAATTCCTCAAAAGCACAATTGTCCCAATCAACGTATATTGCTACATCCTGAGATTTATTTTCGATAAGAATTGACAAAGATTGTGGTTTTTCAATATCGTACGTTTTTGCCAGTCCCCCAAAACTAATCCCAATCTTGTCTTGAAGACTTTGTTCTTTTAGTTGTTCGTCTACAGATGCTTTATTAAAATCTATTTTTATTTGTTCGGCAATTGACTCAATCATTTGATTGATGGTGTAAGTAATGCCGATTATATAAAGCGTCAAAATTAGTAAATTGTTGTCAGCGTTTCCCATAATTTTAGTCTATGAACTCCCTTATATTCAATTCACTTTTTCTCTTCCACTGAGTGATCATGTCAATTTTTGGCATCAGGATTAATTTTGGAAAAATTCTTAAACCAGCCTCTCCGCCAAAAGAAGAAGACCTGCACAAAGGCAATTACTGCCATCAATGCTAAACACATAGGATAACCCCAATACCAGTTGAGTTCAGGCATATTCAATGGCGATTTTTCCGTACTGAAATTCATACCATAAATTCCGGCGAGAAAAGTGAGGGGAATAAAAATTGACGATATAACAGTCAAAAACTTCATAACTTCATTCATTTTGTTACTTACTGCCGAAAGATAAACATCCATCAATCCTGTGGCAAGTTCCCGGTAAGTTTCTAGCATATCCATTACCTGCACCGTATGGTCATAACAGTCTCGCAAGTAAATTCTCACTTCTTCACTGATAAGTTCACTGCCATCGCGAATCAAAGAATTTATTGCATCCCGTTGAGGCCAGATGTAGCGACGCAGTTGTAACAATTCTCGCCTAATTTGATAAATTTTTTGTAGTGTGTGCCGCGAAGGATTTAGCATTACTTCTTCTTCTAAATCTTCAATTTGCTCACCATAATCCTCCAGAACAGGAAAATAACCATCGATAATTGCATCCAATAAACTATAGGCTAAATAATCTGCTTTGCGCTTGCGGATAATACCTTTGTTGTTACAAATTCGCGATCGCACTCCTTCTAAGCAATCATGATCTGGTTCTTCTTGTACTGTAAGTAGATAATTTTTTCCTAGCACCAGACTCACTTGCTCACTATAAAATCCATATTTTTTTTCTTTTGGCACAACCATTCGGCAAATAATCACCAAATGGTCTTCATAATCTTCTATTTTTGGACGCTCTACCAAATTGACAATATCTTCTAGAACTAAAGGATGTAAATCAAACACATCCCCCAGTCTTCGCAAAATGCCTTCATCCCCTAAACCTTGGACTTCTACCCAAGAAACAGATGCTGTATCTAGATAAGAAGCGCACTCTTCCGGGGTTTTGATTTCTTTACGGATAACATCGCGAGTATTATAGTCGATCAATGTCATCTGTGGTGGTGAAGCATCTGTGGGAATAATGATGGTTCCTGGTATGGTTGCTGGTTGGTGATAGAACTCATCTTCGTTATCAGGTTTAGTGAGCATTTGAGGGGAACGACGAACTTTTCTTGCCATGAATTTTTCCTAATTGAGTTATTAGTCATGAGTTATTAGTCATTTTTTTCTGACTTGGTGACTCTCGACTTTTGGTAACGCGATGGATCGAATTTATCCCTATTATTTATCAGTAATTTCTGTAGTACTATAGTGCATTTGTTCTATGAGTGCATTTTAGTTCTCATTTTATTATGAGAGCGGTGTCTTCTGTGTCTTATGTTAAAGGCAGGTCAGATATCCATCCCATAAAAGCGATCTTGAATACAGCCAAGGCTACTATAAATTAGCAATACCATGAAAAAACAGTTTGGCTTACAAAGACAAACTGCTTCAAAAATCTTAATACAATATTTGATTAAGTAGATCAAGATTACTCCCATCAGGCGTGCAAGATTACCTATCTTCTTTTTGATTTTCTTGGCGTCCTTGGCGACGCCAGTCACCTAGGTCGGAGCCAGTACTTGATGACGGTCTCCCGACAGAGGTATCTGGTGAGACCAGCGCTGCAGGAAGGTCTCCCGACCTAGGCGACTGGCGGAGCGCGTTAGCTCCGGCCCCCTTAGGAGCTAGCGGAACCGCTCTATGGCTAACGCCACGCCTTACGGCTATCGCAGCGTGCCCGCAGGGCATAGGTTCTCCCCGGCGAAGGGCGTTGGAAACCCTCCTGTAGCGCTGGCTCGTCTTGTTGCTAATCGTTAAATTAGGTATTCTTCTGGCGGTTCGGGAGTAAAAAACGTATAGGAATCCAGTTTGGTTTGGTGAATTGACAAAGTAGAGGGAACACAAAGTGTACCTAGCTTCGTCAAAAATCAAATAGGAGTCCTATATATATATATAGAGTCTTTGTGATTACTTCACTACCCTACGCGACTAATTTCACCCCTATCCCCTTATACCGTTTCACTTTAAGGTTGATACAAATGGGGAGCAGGGAGCACCGGAGCAGGGGGAAAGAATTAGAAACCAATCATTTGTATCAGGGATTTCGTGAAATGGTCTTACACCCTTAATTTACACTATTGAGTCTACTTTGCTTTTTGTGCGACGGGCTGCACGCGCAAACCCTCTGTTTCATCAACTGTAGGAGTGGTAATCAGCGATTCATTTCCTGTCAGACCTGAGGTAATTTCTGTTTCAGTGCCGTAATCTCGCCCAACGGCAACTTTTTGATAATGCACTGTCTGGTTTTTGGTTACAGTTGCTACCTGGGTACCTCCTGCGTTATAGACTACGACACTAGCAGGTACAATAAAGGGAGGATTAGGGCGGTTCATGGCAAATTTGACGTTGGCATACATCCCTGGTCGCAGTGCACCGTCCAAATTCTGCACTTCTAACTGTGTCAGCAAAGTGCGAGTATTTGGATCTATGGCATTGCTAGTACGCACTACCTTAGCCGTAAACACTTGTTGTGGTAACTCTCTAACTGTAATTTGTGCTGTTTGACCAGCCTGAACTAACGCTGATGAACTTTGTGGAACAGAAACATTCACGTTTAGGGCATTGTAAGCAGCAATGGTATAAAGGCTAGTATTGGTACTGCTAGTACTAGTGGTATTACTAGTACTGGTGGTATTGCTACTAGTATTGGTATTGCTACTAGTATTGGTATTGCCAGTACCTCCTGTAATCAAAGCACCTGAATTTACGTTACGTGCGGTAATCACTCCTGCAAAGGGAGCAGTAACTTTCTTATAAGACTGCAGTACAGAATAACGTTGGAAATTTGCTTGACTAGCGTAGACGTTAGCTTGTGCTGCCTTGACATTGGCAGAGTCAGAATTAACAGTACTTTGTGCTGCCTCAACGTTGGCTAAGTTGGCCTGATATGTGGCATATCTTGTATCTGCATCTTGTTGAGCGACTGCACCTTGCTTGACAAGAACTTTCCAGCGTTGCCAGCTTTGAAGTGCTAACAGTAGGTTAGCGCGGGCTTGCTTCAAATCAGCAACACCTTTAGCTAAACTAGCACGAGTTTGAGACACATTGGCTTGTGCTTGTGCTAACTCTGCCTTAGCTTGCAGAACTTGCTGATCGGTGTCTGGTGAATCAATCTCTGCCAACAACTGACCAGCCTGTACGCGATCGCCAATGTCTGCGTACCACCGCCGCAAATACCCAGTACTGCGAGCGTAAATCGTCGTTTGGTTAAGGGCTACAACACTGCCAGGCAGTTCCAAATTGATCGTAGCAGCAGCACGACGGGCAGTCATAACGTTGACTGAGGGTAGAGTGCTTGCTTCCTTGACTGCTGCTTGTAATTCTGACCTTTGGCTTAACCGGGGCAAAATACCTATAGCTAGTAGGCTACCGAAAAAAACAGTACCAATTATAGCCCAACCAATTCCACCGATACCGCGCCTTTGTTGTCTAGAAGTCCTTTCTTGTTGAGAATCCATAGGTAAGCTGTCCCATATTATCGAATTTGTATAAATTTAGTAGCTACGTTCATTACCATTATTGGCTTTGACAATTTTGAAATTTGAATTGCTTATCGTCGCTATGCTTCCTTGGAACCTCACCCTGCCCTATCGGGCATCCCTCACGCCAGGTGCTACCCTGCGGGAAGCCGCCTCCGGCGTCTACAAGTCGGCAAAGCCGCCCAACGCACTGGCTCTCCTTATAAAGGAGAGGGAAAGATATTAGCTACGTTCAAAATGAAGGTGAGGTTGTCAGATGTGTGTAAACATTTGCTTGAATATGGGGATGTAGGAAAACGTTCAAGTACAAGCGTACACAGCCCATACACTGTTGCCAACTGGCTAGGGTGTGAATCGCCATATTCTTGACAAGGCAGCTTACGTTCGGAAGTTTGCCCCCGAAACGTGCTGCCCCTACCCCCTGTTCAAGACTTACCTTGGGATGATGACAAGGAGTATGCGGTATGCTTATCCACCAGAGTTAAATCCTCGTCATCCTCATCAAAACGACGAGGTTGTTGACGCCGTAACATGCTGTATACAACAGGTACAAAGATGAGAGTAGCGACTGTTGCAGCCGATAAGCCGCCAATCACAGCACGACCTAAGGGTGCATTCTGCTCACCACCTTCACCAAGACCGAGAGACATTGGCACCATACCAATAAGCATCGCTAAGGCAGTCATCAACACGGGACGTAACCGCGTGTAGCCCGCCGCCTGGGCTGCTTTATAAGCATTTTGCCCTTCCAGACGCTGGTCATTAGCAAAAGTAATCATTAGAATACTGTTTGATGTCGCTACACCTATACTCATAATTGCACCCATTAACGAAGGCACACTGAAGGTGGTATGGGTGACAAACAGCATCCAGACAATACCAGCCAAGGCACTTGGTAGTGCCATCATGATAATCAGGGGATCAAGCCAGGATTGGAAGTTTACTACCATCAAGCAGTAAACCAGCACAATCGCGAACACAAGTCCCAAACCAAGTCCAAGGAACGAAGAGTTCATTGTTTGCACTTGCCCGCGTACAGTAATCTGACTTCCCTTAGGCAATTTTTTCTTATAATCAGCTATGATTTTTTCCACATCACGGGCAACTCCCCCAAGGTCACGACCAGAGGAGTTAGCGTAGATATCGTAAACCTGCTGAATGTTGTAGTGATTGACAACTTGCATCACTGTGTCGCGTCTAACAGTAGCCAAATTATCTAAAACTTGGGGTGCGGTTTGACCGTTGCTGTTGCTAATAGGCGTATTCTTGAGGCTGTCAATAGAGTCAATTTTGTACTGTGGAACTTGTACAGCAAGAGTGTAACTCACGCCTTTTTTGGGATCGAGCCATTGGTTGATTGCTGCTTGACCGCTTGAACTTAAGGAAGTCAGGACGCTATTGGCAACATCACGCTGGGTTATACCCAGTTGTTGAGCCTGGGTGCGGTCTACATCAAGACGTAACTCTGGGGCATCGACAACTTGCTGCATGTGTACATCTACAGCACCAGGAACGCGTGTGATCCGCGCTTCGATTTGTTTGGCAATTTCAAAGTTTTTCTTTGAGTTTTGCAGAGGACCAGATATTTGAACGTCAACAGCAGCAGGCAAACCAAAATTTAGAATTTGAGTAACAATATCCGCTGGCTCAAAAAAGAAGGTGTAATTGGGAAATGTCGCTTTCAATTTCGGGCGTAGTTGCTTGATGTAAGAAAAAGTAGAACCAGCTTCTTTTAGCGAGACAAGAATATCAGCATCAGCCGGACCAATTGTGGCACCGTTGTAGCCATAGGTAAGGTTAATACCACTGTTGGGTAAGCCGATGTTATCCAAAATCAGAGCGAGATTGTCCTTCGGTACAGTCTGGCGAATGACACCTTCTACTTGACTGACAATTCTTTCTGTCTCTTCCAAGCGGGTACCAGGTAAAGCCCGAACATGCAGGCTAAACTGACCACCATCGACATCAGGGAAAAAGTCTTGACCAACGAATGGCAACAAAACTCCTGCACTGACTATAAAAGCGCCGAATACCACGAAGACTATGCTGCGGTAATTTAATGCTGAGGTCAGGACATTATAGTACCAGTTGCGAAATTTCTCAAATTGTCGGTTAAATTTTTCGTGCAGCCGCCAGATCCAGTCTTTCTTGACAGGTTGAGTCTTTTGTGTTCTGTGCTCTGAAGTTTGGTGGTGGTTGTCATGACCATTATTTTGGACTGACGAATGAGTGTTGTGGTTGTCGCGGTGATCGCGAATTTCGACTGGCGAATGAGTATGGTGGTTGTCACGACCATTATTCTGGACTGGTGAATCTATATTATGGCGATCACCATGACCATTATGATCTTCGACTTGGGAATGTTCGTTATGGTAGCGATCGCCATGATCATTATGAGCTTCGCTTTCTTCTCTATGCAAGTCAGCTTCATATGGTAGCAAATAGCTTGCCATCGTCGGTACTACAGTCCGAGATAGCAGATAGGAAGCAAGCATGGCAAATACTACCGCCATCGCCAAGGGAACAAACAGATACTTTGCCACTCCACTCAGAAACACGACAGGCACAAAGACAATACAAATACATAATGTTGCGACAAGTGCTGGAGTTGCGATTTGCTGAGCTCCATCTAAGATTGCTCGCTTGATTGGTTTACCTTGTGCGAGATTTCGGTGGATATTTTCAATTTCGACTGTAGCGTCATCTACGAGAATACCGACAGCTAAGGACAAACCACCCAAAGTCATGATGTTAAAAGTTTGTCCTAAACGACTCATCACAATAATCGAAACCAGCATCGACAAAGGAATCGAGACGGCTACGATCACAGTGCTGCGCCAACTTCCCAGGAAAATCAGAATCATCAGCGCGGTGAGAGTAGCTGCAATCAATCCTTCTTTAAGAACACCTTCAATGGAAGCTTTAACAAATATGGATTGATCGAACAAAAATGATAAATTTAGTCCTGGGGGCATGGTGGATTGAATGCGAGGCAAAGCTTTTTTTACCCGATCAATCACATCAATAGTCGAGGCATTACCACTCTTAAGAATACTAAGTAAGCTTGATCGCCTTCCATTCTGACGTACAACGTTCGTTTGCACGGCAAACCCATCTCGTACTTGGGCGACATCGCGAATGTAAATCACGGTACCGTTGACTTGCTTAATTGGCAAGTCGTTGAGGCCTGCCACCACATCTGGACTATTATTAATTCGTACGGCCAAGTCCTGAGTGCCTATCTTCATATTGCCTGCGGGCAATACCAAGTTTTGGGCACTAACAGCGTTAGTCACGTCTTGAGCAGAAACACCTTTAGCCAACATCGCCTGGGGATCGATATCAACCATAATTTGCCGAGGTTTACCACCATAAGGCAAAGGTACACTTGCCCCTTGCACTGTTGCTAACTGGGTGCGGACGAAGTTGGTAGCATAGTCGTTGAGCGCTTGTTCCGGCAAGGTTTTGCTGCTCACACTCATCTGGATAATCGGTACACTCGAAGCGTTGTACTGAATGATGAATGGCGGTGTGATACCAGGTGGCAGAGGGCGCAGAATTGTTTGGCTGACAGAGGTAATTTGAGCGACCGCTGAGGCTATATCAGCGTTGGGTTGGAAGAAAACCTTGACGACACTAACACCACTTAAAGATTGAGACTCAATGTGTTCAATGTCACCAACGGTTGTTGTCATGGCGCGTTCGCTAATTGTAACGATTCGCTGTGCCATTTCTTCTGGTGTGGTACCTGTGTAAGTCCAAACTACGCTGACAACCGGAATGTTGATTGATGGAAAAATATCAACAGGTGTGCCAAATATCGTTACCACACCTAGGATCACAATCATCAAGGCAGCGATTACGAATGTATACGGAAGACGTAAAGCAATTTTGACGATCCACATGCAATTCCCTCTGAAATGCGTTTGCTGCAAATGCCCCCAACTCGCATTGTTAGAAGCTGCTTGTAAATAGACATTAACCTACGGTTAATGCATCGAAATCTCACCAAACACAGTTTATTTTTTTCTGAATTTATGGTAGACAAAAGAACCGGGTTTGTTGCTAAAGCTGATTTTCGTGACTGTATAGATATAATGTCAAAATCATCACTTTTTTTTGTCAACAAACAGAAATTAATGGGATTTTTTCGGGTTTGATTGAAAAGATGCGTTTGCCCTGGAATGCGTACTTATAGTTAATCAACAGTAGTTTTCAAAAAATACTGATTCTTTACAATATCTAAAAACGCTGTGTGTTCAAGTTCCGCAAGTGGGCAATTAGACTTGCCGTCTTTGCCACTTATCCACTTGATGTGCAGGTTTAAGATACAACTATGTAGCAAAATAACTGATTCATGCTGAACCTCACGATTAGCTAAGTTATGAGTTTGTGAGTCAAACTATTATGGTACATATAATAAGAATACGAATTATTACGAGATAAGTAAAGTAAAGTTATCTTAGATTGAGGGACTATTTTCAACAATGAGTAGAAAAATAGCTAACCAACTGACAAGCATCATTTTGTAGAAGACTTGGAAATTGTTGGACAAGCCAGTCAACGCCGCAACGGGTGCGGGTGTAAGGGTGTAGGGGAACCCCATCAATAAAACGCGCAGTGCCGTTCGCTTTAGTGGCGGTCTGGGCTTGAACTAAGGACGCCTCAACTTCAGTACTACGTATCTCGAAATACTTTTCTTTTCTTTCCAATATTAAAATAAGGGGCTTGCGTCCTTGTTGGTTCCGGGGTAGGGGGTGTTTCAGATCTTGCACCTATCCGTATAAGCCTGGGCTTAGTCAAAAGTAGCGCAATAAAGTTACATCACTTTTCTTTGCTTTTCTGGCTAAAATAAGAGCTTTCGGCTTCGTACTGAGGGTGAGAATTCAATCAATTTTTCTTGGTGCAAGATGTCAGGTGTACCACATCCGAGAGTGCGCCCCTCTTACGGGCTAGAAAATTTTCTCTTCCCCTCACAACGCCAGATGCCTCAAGTCGGGAAACCCGCCCACGGCACTGGCTCCCCTTACACCCCCATACACGCCAGATATAGCAGTTGCCACAATTGTTAGGACATTTCCCTGTTCCCTGTTCCCTGTTCCCTGTTCCCTGTTCCCTCTTAATCAAAATACGATGTCCTAAACAATATGTCTGTTGCTATACCTACGGAGGGAGACCCTCATCAAGTACTGGCTCCCCTACACCCTTTTCTTGGTCATTGAAAAGAAGCGATGCCATTCATCCCACGCTGAATGAGTACATTACAGCGTGGGGGCTTCTGTCGGAATAATCTAAATGTACGTTAGCTTATATCGTTCCAAACAACCTATCCCCTGCATCTCCCAATCCTGGAATAATGTAACCGTTTTCATCTAAGTGGTCATCAATAGCCGTAGTGTAAAGAGGTATATCTGGGTGGACTTCGGTGAAATGCTCAATGCCTTCTGGTGCAGCAAGTATGCAAATAAACTTAATCGACATTGGATTGGTTGATTTGAGTCGTTCAACTGCTGCGACAGCTGAATTACCAGTTGCCAGCATTGGATCAACCACCAGTGCATCTAGCTTTTCTATATCCTGAGGAACCTTAAAATAATACTCAACGGGAATGAGGGTTTTAGGGTCACGGTACAATCCAATGTGTCCTACTCTTGCTGATGGTATCAGTTCTAGCATCCCATCTAAAATTCCTTGTCCTGCCCGTTGGATGGAAACAATCACCAGCTTTTTATCCGCAATGATTGGGGCGTTCATTGGCGCAAGAGGAGTTTTAATCTGTTCATATTTCACAAGTAAATCTCGTGTTATTTCATATGTCAACAGCAGGCTAATTTCTTTGAGAAGGACTCGAAATGTGGTCGTAGTCGTTTCTGCTTTACGCATCAGTGTGAGTTTGTGTTGAATCAATGGATGCTGGATGACTTTAACTTGACTGTGCATATGTCTTAAATGTTTTATTATCCAAACCAAAAAGGACTTGAGAGGCAAAATGTGTGCCTTATAAGACGTAGAGAAAAAAGGTATCGCTTACCTCGCAAAATTCAAAATATGCCCAAAGGGGATGCTAAGCCCAATTTGGAGTTCCTCCACAGCAAGCACAAAAAATTAGGGACTTGGGCACGAACAACGTAACTACAGTCCACAGTGATCCAACCGAACGGCGCAGCCGTCCCGTAGGCATAGAACATAAGAACTCAGTAAATGAGTGATAACTAATGAGTACTGATAGCTAGAATACTGTACCGTCGCTTTCTATCTGTATGGGGGGTACAGCACCCTTTCTACGTTCAGCCGCAATTTTGCGCCCAGCTGTCCAAGTTCCACCTTGGAGAATTTTTACCAGTGGCAGTTCTTCAGCATTCATGCTCAACTTGTCGCGTACTGTGGCGGCGATGCGATCCAACAGTATCACGGTCAGGGCACGCCATTCAACGATAACCTCTGATGCAACTGAATGAGACTGCTGCAAAATTTCCGGATGTTTTGGGCTAATAAGTCCCAAATCAATGCATAATCCCCCATTGCGATATTCTGCTAATCCAGTCAGGACATCCAAACCTGTTATTTCCAAGCCAAGTTCTTGTAGAGGTTCAAGCAGAGAATAGGTTAGCCACTGGGACAGTTTGTGAAATGGTACTAAGCCATCATCAGCAACACGTGGGTGAAACCAAGTATCTCCTAAATTTATTCCGGCAATCTCAATTCGTCCAGACCAAATCTCACTTAGCCCTTCTAAAACTGCACATAACACATTTGCCGCAGCTAGTTGCTTGTTATGTGAGTTTTGTATGAAAAAGTTTACCAAATTGCCCGGACGGGGATTTTCTTTGCCAAACAGATGAGGTGAAGAAAGTAGGGCTTGACCCAATTTTTGCAATAATTTTAACCGTCCAGCAATGCCCACCAAGGGATTGTTTGCATTCACACCAAACCCATCTGCCAATTCTTTTTCTGTTAAGGCTTGCAATTTTTGAGCATCAACTTGCAAAGGTGCTGTTTGCCTATCACTGGAAAAAGTTCCGTCACAAAACATATGAAAACTGGCAACTGCCAAACCTTCAGAACGCTTAAAATCTAGCTGAGTCTCCTGCTCGTGATAGTACCAATTTTCCCCTGCACCAGCATCTAGTAAAACACTGATAATCGCCAAATCAAACTTAGCAACGGCTTTCTGTTCAGGTGTGAGTTTTGCTAACTTGTGATCCAACTGAGATAGACGCTGTACACCTCCAGCCTCAAAATGTCGCCACCGGCTGTGAAACGGAATTTGCAAATCTGGGTACTGTTCCCGCATCACCTCTTCAACATACTCTGCCACTTTTGGCAACTGTGTCAAATCGCAATTAAAGTGATGGGACTCACCAATAAGGGCCAACTCAAACAATTGCTGACAACGATCTCGGATAGCACTAGGCGATCGCAAATAACCAACCAACTCCTTCCCTTCTTTCCTCTGCGCTACGCCAGGTGCTATAACGGGGGGAACCCCCGCAACGCACTGGCTCCTCTGCGCCTCTGCGTTTTCCATTTCCATTGCGATACACTCCTAATATTCACCCCATAACAAAAGCGAGAGACAAAAGGAGTCACAGAAGTTCTCCTCCCTCTCTCGCCTCTGAAACTCAATCTGCTAAAGAACGTCCTTTGACACCACTCAAACTGTCAGAGTCTAACACCTCTCCTGTTGTAAAATAACCAGCTGCCTTTTTCGCCTCCATCTCCACCCGCGCATCTTCGGGAATCAATTCTTCTGGAATTGGTATTCGTTCTACAATTTCAATTCCTGACTGAACAATGGCGTTGTACTTCATATTACTCATTGATACCATACGGTCAATACGGGTAATGCCCAACCAGTGCAACACATCGGGCATCAATTCTTGGAACCGCATATCTTCCACGCCAGCCACACACTCAGTGCGGGTAAAGTAGGCATCAGCGCGATCGCCACCTTTCTGACGCTTACGAGCGTTGTAAACTAGGAATTTCGTTACTTCTCCCAAAGCACGCCCCTCCTTACGACAGTAAACAATGACACCTACGCCCCCCTGTTGTGCGGTTTGTACGCAAACTTCAATTCCATGTACCAGATAAGGACGACAGGTGCAAATATCCGATCCAAACACATCGGAACCATTACATTCATCATGTACTCGCAGTGCCAAAGGCTTATCGGGATCAGTAATAGCTGCTACATCTCCAACAATATACACGGTAATACCTCCGATTGGCGGCAAAAACACCTCCAAATCAGATCGTGTCACTAATTCTGGGAACATTCCTCCTGTTTGTTCAAATAAAGCGCGGCGTAACTCTGCTTCTGTGATGTTGAATCGTTTGGCAATTCCTGGTAAGTACCATACTGGCTCAATTGCAGCTTTCGTCACTACTAAATCGCCACCAGCTTTCATAATCTTGCCATCAACCTGTAAGCGTCCTGCTGTCACCGCCTCTTGTAACTCGGGTATGTTGATGTGCGCCTTTGTGATGGCGATTGTGGGACGAATGTCATATCCCTGTGTGTAATATGATGCAAATGCCTCACCAACCGTCGCCCCAAACGGATCAAGCGAGACAATTTTCTCTGGATCAGCCCAACTGGGATGTGGTCCAATATATTCTACTGGAGATGTATTAGTAAGGTCTGCCCTGTGGTCTGACTGAAGAGCTCCGCTAGCCACCGCTAAGGCACGGTAAATCGCATAACCACCAGAGTGAGTGCCAATTACGTTACGGTGTCCCTGCTTAGTTAGTGTAGCAATGACTGGACCACGTTGCATTGGATCGGCTGCTCCCCATTGAATAGAAATTGGTTTGGGACCAAACCGACTGGGATGCGAAGTGAGAACAATATGCCCGGAAACGCTTTTTTGGTTTGGCATAGTCGTTTCTTTTTCTCTTACTTTTTATAAATTCTTAGTCATTTACCCTTCCTCTACAATTATCACCAGTTGTGACTTGTAAAAGTATGACATACCAATGACTTTAAATATTGACTTAGGTATTAATCGTATTCCAGACTACAGAAAATAACAATGAATTTGCTATTTTTTAATTCAAAAGTCCTAAGTTTTGAGCAAGGAATGCTGAGTATTCTTTTTTCATTCTTCACATTTTACTCAGTACTCAACACTTTTTAGTGACTTCTGAGATCAGAATATGCGAAATTTGATCCAGAACAACTATCAACTAACGATCTTGAATTCATGGATTCTTTACTTATCAATTCCTTACTTAAAGACTTGAAAAATCCCGATGAAACAGTCCGGGAACAAGCAACCAGGAAAATCTGGCGTATTTGGTTTCAGCAAAAGGGAGTTCATGGACTGGAAGTGATTGAACGTAGTCAAAGGTTAATAGATTCTGGAAAAATCACTGAAGCCGAAGCTGTGCTGACACAACTTATTAATAACCAACCAGATTTTGCTGAAGCTTGGAATCGCCGTGCTTTTCTTTACTATACTAACTGCGAGTATCGAAAGTCCTTGGTAGACTGTCAAATGGTCGTCAAGATCAATCCAATACATTTCGGCGCACTTCACGGTATGGGCTTGTGTTATACCGCAATGGGAGAGTATATTGAAGCGATCAGGGCATTTCATCGTGCTTTGGAAATTCAACCTTATTCTCAAGTCAATCAAAAATTTATTTTGGAATGTACTTTCCGATTGAACTAAATAACAAATTGGAGAAGGCAAAATTATCATATAAACCACAAGTTGTTGCAATAGCAACCAACCAAAACTCTGGCTTGGATAAAGTCACCTTTGGGATCCACTGGGTAGCACAAGCAGAACAAGGGAGACTTTATCGGGCTATTGTAACTGCCATCTACAAAAACTACGGAACGCTTAACAGTGAACAGTAAACAGTGAACAGTAAACAGTGAACAGTAAACAGTGAACAGTGAACAGTAAAAACTGATAACTGACGACTGGTACTGCGTAAGTAGCTGATAACTGATAACTGTTCACTGATAACTGTTTTAACAAGGGAGATGGTGTTTCTTTCATTCATAGCGAGTGGTGCGCTAAATCTCTTTCAAAAATCCCCAATGTCTAATCGCTGACTCTAACATAAGGGAGATATTGAATATTGGGTGAGGTAGTTTAATTGAATTGTTATGGGTTCCATATTTAATATTGATAATTATGACAACAACACCCGTAAAATCATTTGATTTAGATGCCCTCACCGCTTCCTTAAAAGGTATTGAAATTATTACTGACTCTGCACAGGTAGCAAAATTATCTCAGGATTACCACACATTCAGCCCAGTACTTGTACCCAAACTGGAAGGAAAGGTTGGGGATATAGTTGTGCGTCCCACCAATCAAGCAGAAGTACTAAAAGTAGCAGCCTATTGCGTGAAACACAGAGTACCAGTCACAGTGCGCGGTGCAGGAACAGGAAATTACGGGCAATGCGTGCCGTTACATGGAGGCGTCATTCTGGATATGACGCGGATGCAAGAAATACCTTGGGTGAAACCAGGAGTTGCACGGGTTGAAGCTGGCGTCAAATTGGCGGCGTTGAATAAAAAAGCACGAGAAATCGGGTGGGAAATGCGGATGACACCCTCAACCTACCGTACCGCGACAATTGGCGGATTTATTGCTGGTGGTAGCGGCGGAATAGGATCGATACAGTATGGCTTTTTGGGTGAACGAGGTAATATTCTGGCTTTACAAATTGTAACGATGGAAGATGAACCACGCGTTATTGAACTGCGCGGTGATGAAGTGCAAAAAGTGAACCATGCCTGGGGCATCAATGGTATTATCACTGAAATAGAAATTCCATTAGGAGCAGCTTATCCTTGGGCAGAAGTGATTGTGACTTTCCCAGAATTTATGGCTGCGGCAAGGTTTAGTCAAGCTTTAAGCGATGCCGATGGGATGATTAAAAAGGAGATTAGCATTTTTGCATCCCCGATTCCAGATTATTTTGCTGCCTTACGGCAGTATATTCCAGAGGGAACTCACGCTGCTTTATTGATTCTTGCGGAACCAAGTTTGGAATTATTACCTGGGTTAGTACAGCAATACGGTGGCAAGATCACATATCAAAAAACAGCTACTGATGCCGGAAAAGGCACACATTTAGGGGAATTTACCTGGAATCATACCACCTTACACGCCCGAAGTGAAGATACTTCCATCACTTACTTGCAAAGTACGTTCCCTGCTGATAAAAATCTACAAATGGTAGAGCATATGTATCACCACTTCGGTGATGAAGTGATGATGCATTTAGAATTTGCTCGGGTTAACGGTACAGTAGTTCCTGTGGGTTTGCAACTCGTCCGCTATACGAGTGAGGAACGTCTCAACGAGATTATTCACTACCACGAAAAGCAAGGTGTGTTTATTGCCAATCCCCACACGTATATTATTGAAGATAGCGGTAGAAAGGTGATTGACCCTGAGCAGTTGAAGTTTAAGGAAATGGTTGATCCCTATGGGTTGATGAATCCTGGTAAGAGCAAGGTTTTGAAGTTTAATAATGATTCACATTGACGGTTCTTACGGTGAAGGCGGCGGACAAATTCTCCGAACCTCACTGAGTCTTGCTGCTATTACTGGTGATTCAATACAGATAGAGAACATCCGCGCCGGACGTTCAAAACCGGGACTCGCAGCACAACACCTTACATCAGTTCGCGCCGCTGCAGCTATTTGTAACGCCAAAGTGCGGGGTGATGCTTTGGGTTCGATGACGCTAGAGTTTATTCCTGGTAATTCCGTACAAGCGGGAAGTTATACCTTTGATGTGAGTGAAGCGCGGGAAGGCGGTTCTGCTGGTGCAGTCACTTTGGTGTTACAAACTATTCTCTTGCCTTTGGTGTTAGCAACTGGTGACTCTCAGGTGACACTCAAGGGGGGAACTCATGTTAGTCATAGTCCTTCTGTGAATTACATTCAACAAGTTTACCTGCCAACATTGCAACGCATGGGTGTGCAAGTTGAAGTGAAACTGAACGCTTGGGGGTGGTATCCCCAAGGCGGGGGAGAAGTGGAACTACTTGTAAGTGGTGGTAGCAAACTTGGCGGGATCAACTTGGTGGAACGCGGCGACTTGCAACAGGTGCGGGGGTTAGCAGTTGTCACGGAACTACCTTCCCACATTCCCCAAAGAATCGCGAGTCGTGCTGAAAATGTGTTGCGTGAAGCCCAATTGAAACCAGCGGTGCAACCATTGCGAGCAAAAGGTGTCGCACCAGGGGCGGGTTTGTTTCTCACTGCTGAGTACGAAAATAGTTTAGCTGGATTTGGTGCGTTGGGGCGTCTCGGTTTGCCTGCAGAAAAAGTCGCAAATATGGCTTGCGAGGAACTGCTGGAGTTTCATCAAACAGGCGCACCTGTGGATGAACATTTGGGAGATCAATTATTATTGCCTGCAGCTTTGGCGTCAACTGGGAGTGAGTACCGAGTGGCTAAGGTGAGTCAGCATTTGACGACGAATGCTTGGGTGATTGAGAAATTTGGGTTGGCGCGGGTGATGCTGGATGAAGTGGAGAAGATGGTGGTGGTGGACTGTTAACTAATTATTAAGTATTATTGTTTGTTTTACATAAGCAAAAATACTGTTGATAGTAAACCTTTTGTTATCTGTCTCTACAGTATCATTCACGAGATTATATAAAGTTATACTAGTTAAGAATAGTATCTTTACTGAACCATTACATGAGCAGTGATACTCCCGTAAAGAAAATCTTGATTCTAGCAGCAAATCCGAAAAATACTATGAAACTGGATTTGGATGAGGAAGTTCGTGAAATTGCTGAAGGTTTACGCAGATCAAAAAAATCTAATCAATTTGTCATAGAGTCAAGGTGGGCAGTACGTCCAGATGATGTTCGCCGATCCATATTGGACTTTGAGCCAGAAATTGTTCATTTTTGCGGACATGGTGACGCAGACGGGGGGTTGGTACTTGAAGACGTAACTGGACAAGCAAAGCCAGTAAAGCCAGAGGCACTTGCTGGACTCTTTGAGTTATTTGCACAGGTAGAATGTGTACTGCTCAATGCTTGTTATTCAGAGAAGCAGGCTGAAGCAATTGTCCAACACATTGATTATGTGATTGGGATGAAGCAGGCAATTGGGGATAGGGCTGCGGTTAAATTTGCCGTTGGTTTTTACGATGCCTTGGGGGCGGGGCGAACCATAGAGGTAGCGCATAAATTTGGCGTTAATGCCATTCAGTGGGAAAGTATTTCAGAGGAACTGACTCCAACTATTAAAAAAAATCTTAATCTCAGCATTACAACTGTTGCTCCAAGTTTTCCCAAAAACTTGCCTTTAGTCAAAAACAAACCTATGCCTGCTACTCAAGCTATAGAAGTGTTCTTCTCTTATGCTCGTGAAGATGAAAAATTGCGAGATCAACTAGAAAAGCACCTGAGTCTGTTACAGCGACAAGGTGTAATTACAGGGTGGCATGATCGCAAAATAGGAGCGGGAAAAGAATGGAAGAATGAGATAGACACACACTTAAACACAGCTCGGGTAGTTTTGCTGCTTATTAGTTCGGCTTTTATCGCTTCGGATTATTGCTGGGATGTTGAGGTTAAGCGAGCGATGGAACGACATGACGCTAGAGAAGCACGCGTTATTCCCGTAATTCTTAAACCAGTTGATTGGAAAAGCGCACCGTTTGCTAGACTTCAAGCCCTACCTAAAGATGGTAAGCCTGTGAGCAAGTGGGGAAATCGTGAGGAAGCATTTGAGAGTGTTGCTCAAGGTATCCGGGTGGCAATTGAGGAACTGATTGCAAATCATCGATGATATACCACTTTCATTTACTAACGGTATGTCATTGTAACTGGATAAGGTGCTGGAAATTTCAATAGCAATTTATGCGAAAGCTAAACCTTATTCTGTGAAGTATTAAAAGACGATATTTTAAATAATTAGGTGCTGAAGTCAATGTCATCTACCGAAGCTATTAAAGTCTTTTATTGTTGCTCTGATTCTAACAAAGACCAAGACCTGCGGCAAAAACTCGATAAGCATCTCAGTCTTTTGAAGCGGCAGGAGGTAATTACTACTTGGGACAAAGGTATGATCAGCGCAGGACAAGAATGGGATATTGAGATTGATAGGCACCTCAATACGGCTGATATAATTTTGCTCCTGATTAGTTCTGACTTAATATATTCTGATTATCATTGGGGAGTATTAGTAAAGCGGGCTATGGAACTGCACAAGACTCGACAAGCTCGCGTTATCCTTGTGCTGTTCAGTACATTTGATAATTGGAAGTCCGAATTTGGCAATCTCAAAGTCTTGCCTGAAGGAGAAAAACCTGTAACAAAATGGAGAGATCATAACCATGCTTTTGAAAATATTGCCAAAGGTATCCGGGAGGAAGTTGAGCAACTTACTGGTTCTCCATTTTCTGTTCAAAAATCTCTTCAGCAGATTGAAGTAGGTGTGAGACTTACTGCAAGGACTTTTTGGAACTTGACAAGTGGGATTGTAAATCTGGCAACTGCAACTTTTTCTTCCTTCCCTACGAGAGCAAGGTATCGTAGGCGGAATAGGGCAAAACTGATACTGATTGCTAAGCCTATTATCTTTATCGCAATTGCAAGCGTTTTTCTGCCTCAACTACCCAATTTATTAAGAATTCCTTCATTAGAATCTAATCCAACTCTAAATGCAACACAACAAGTTACCCCAATTGGCTGGATACCGATTGGTCTAGTTAATAATACCTCAAAGGGTTTAATTTATGGAGATGACCTGCTTCAAACTACAGATAATCAGATAATTGATAACCTTTTGGTTCCAGCACCAGGAGGAGTAGTTACTATTAAACGCAAGGTGGATTTAAGAGAAAAAAAATCTCCCTCATCATCACTGCTAGATCAGCTTCAGCCCGGACAAAAGTTAGTTATCATCAAACCAGACTTTTTAGAGGAGACTAGTCCGAATTCACCTCAGAGGCAAGTTTGGGCACAAGTTGGTAGGTGTAATCAAACTTGTAATCAGTAAAGATTCCATATCGCCACCCACGCCCAAATCCCACGTGGTGAAAATCATTATTAGTAATTAATCATTCGTAATTCGTAATTCTTTTCAAATCCAATTACGAATTACGAGCGATAAATATGTCAACAGAAAAAACATAAAATACGATTCTTGCGATTACTTCGCTTCACTTCGTTCCGTATGCCCTCCGGGCACGCTGCGCGAACGTAATGACATTTTATGTTTAACTAGGTTGAGCTACTTAAATTACGCCTCATCAACAGAACGCGGCTTTTTCCCATCCAGTAAAGCACTCACAGTCATATCTCCCATAACATTGATGACAGTACGACAGCGATCCAAAAACCAATCCACTGTGATCAACAAGGCAATATACTGTGTGGGTAAGCCAACGGAAGTGAACACCAGTGTCATCGTGACTAACCCAGCTTCTGGGATACCTGCTGCACCCACCGACGCAAAAATCGACGTGAGAATGACAATTAACTGCTGCCCAATATTCAGATGTAGCCCAAGCACTTGAGAGATAAACAACGCAGATGTCGCCTCGTAAAGGGCTGTACCATCATTGTTGAAATTTGTACCAACTAACGCTCCTAAAGCAGCGGAAGATTCCCGCAAGCCAATTTTTGTTTGTAAAATCTCAAATGTCACAGGCATTGTTGCTGTTGAGGAGTCAGTTGAGAAAGCTGTTAAAAAGGCATCAGTACCGCCACGCAAAAAGTTTAATGGGTTCACCCAAGAACCTAATTTTACCCGAGTCAGGTAGTAGCAAGCTTGCAACGTCAACCCCAGGAGTACTGCGATGACGAACGCGCCTAACGATTTAAATGGCTCAAAGCCTTTTTCAGCAACAGTTTTACCCACAATTCCAAAAACTGCCAATGGCACTAGGGCAATCACCCAGTGGAGGATGCGGATGATAGACTCAAACAAAATGCCGATTATATCCTCTATCGACTGGAATCCTCTTTTACCTTGGGCGAGTTGCTCTGATTTTATTGCCCGCAGGACGATCGCCAAACAAAGACCAATAACAATAAGTTGGATAACATTATTATTTACTAAAGGTTGAAGGATAGCTTCTGGTATAGCGTCTTTCAACAATCCCCAGGGATCAAAACTTTTACTGGCTGTTTCTCCACCTCCACCTCCTGGTGCAGTCAAACTTCCCCATGTACCAGGGCGCAGAACATTTGCCACGAAAAGCCCAATCACAATCGCGACTGTTGTGTTAGTAAACAGCAGCACCGCTAAACGCCGTCCTGCTGTACCTGGTATATTAGTTGTCAAGAAGGTATGCAATACTGCCATCAAAATCAGCGGTGTTGCAAGGGCGCGGAGAGCCTTAAGCACCAATTCAGCCGGAATGGCTAAAGTTTCTATAAAACTTTTATTTGCTGCGCTGGGGTTTCCTGCACCCAATGCAACACCCAATGTGACTGCTAGAATAAGCGCGATGACAATTTGTAAAGTCAGCGGAATACGTTTCCACCAGGGGTGAGGTTTAGCTTCAAGGTTGTCGATGCTGTCTGTTTCGTTCATGCAGGGCGCTCAGTAAGCAATGCAATACTTAAAACATCACTTTGGATATTAAAGATTCCGGATAAGATGATCATTCAAGCAACGGAAGACCATAAATTTCTGACGAGTGATAGGCAAATCTTACCCCCATCCCTTCTTTTTGGCAACGACAGGAGTGCCCGTGAGGGCGGCGCGTGTCATCGAGAAGCACCTCTATAGCCAAATTCTGTTTCCGAACCAAAAGCGTTTGAAAAACATATTGAGTCATTTTCCGAAAACAAAAAACATAGCTTGGGACGGAGTTGCTATGCAGTGAGCAGCTCCGACAGGAAGATATCCTCGATCTTGAAGAGGCGATTGGTGATGCCCTGCTCGAAGTGGTAGCGAAGCACAGCATCAATAGCTTTCCGGTTCGCCTCGATCCCGTATGGCCACCAGTCTTCACCGAGCACAGCACGATCGTCTGTGATCAGTTTGCTGAACCACGGGAACATCGTGCCCATGTTGTTGAAGATCATGCCGTGCTTGTACTCTTCCTCCGCAGCCTTCTTGGACTCCCAGAAGCCCCTATACACTGACTGCGCCAATCCGGGATGCTGCGCGAGAATGTCCTTGCGGATGACCACGGTGTGCATGATCGGGAAAATGCCCGTGCGCTTGTAATACTCGCGCTCCACCGTTGGGTAGTCAGGAAAGAGGCGCGTCACTTTGGGTGAGTTCTCAAGGATGCACTTCGGCACATCCGCTGAAATCAGCGCATCGAGTTCGCCAGCTTCAAGCATGGCACCCAACTCTTTGCCCTTTGGAATGTCCGTCACCTCGACATTTACCGGATGCGTATGCGGAACGAAGTTGATCGGCTTCAACGGCCAGTCGAGTCCGCCGATAACCCAGCGGCACGTCTCGGGTTTGAACCCGTGCTCATCCGACAGCATCCCCTTCGGCATGATGCCTGCATCGTGGCTGTAGAGAGCGAGTTCGCCGATGGTTTTACCGTTAAGGTCTTCAGGTCTCTCGATGCCGCTCGCCTTGTTGATGTAAATCGCGGAATGCCGAAACGCTCGATTGGGAAAGACGGGAATCGCAACGAATGGCGACTCTGTGCCCTCAAATGTGCGCAGGAAGTATGTCATGCCCAATTCGGAGACGTCGAATTTCCGATCCCCAATCATGCCTTGGAAGATTTCTGTCACGATCGAGGCGCTGTGATACGTAGCATCGACACCCTCGATTTTCACCGTGCCATCTGCCAGAGCACGGGTGCGGTCATAGTTCCAAAATGCAATGTCAAGCTTTAGATCTGCCATACGGCTTTTTTCTTGTCTGTTGGTTGTGTTGCAAAAACTTTTTAAGGATAGACCAATCCTTACAATCATCGCTCATTATCCAGCAACTGGGAAAATTTCAGACACCAACTCAACTTGACCTAAAATGTCACCTTTTTCTACTCCTTGGATTTGTCACTTGCGGCTCATGTTCAAAAAGAACGACTGCACCACGATTTAAAGCAAATGACCCATTTTTTACGAATCGATAACCCCTAAGCGCTAATTTGCAGCACGATTTTGCCGCGAACATGACCACGCTGGCTCAGATCCTGAGCTTGACGGGCTTCAGACAAGGAAAAGGTCTGAGCGATAACTGTCTTAACCTGTCCAGAATCAAGTAAATTCGTAATTTCTTTCAGCAGCGAGGCAGAGGGTTTCATATTCACCATCTCAGCACGGACACCTCGTGCTTGAGCATCTTGAGCATTGGGGGGAGCAGGGGTTGAAACTAAAATGCCACCCGGCTTCAGCACTGAATAAGACCGCGCTTGGGTGTCGCCGCCTAAGGTATCTAGAACCACATCAACATTCTTAACCACTTGTTCAAAGGATGTGGACTTGTAGTCGATCACTTGATCTGCGCCGAGAGATTGAACAAATTCTGTATTCGCGGCTGAGGTAGTTCCAATCACATGTGCCCCTTTCCATTTCGCAAACTGCACCGCGAACATGCCCACCCCGCCTGATGCAGCATGAATCAGAACGGTTTGACCAGGCTTGAGATCAGCATAATCAAACAGCGCTTGATAGGCGGTCATTGCCACCATTGGCACCGATGCCGCTTGCACAAAATCGAGCGTCTGCGGTTTGAGTGCGATCGCATCTTGTGAAGCCGTCGCAAACTCAGCATAAGCGCCCATATTCAGTTCGCCATACACCGCTTGACCGACTTGGAACGCTTTTACATCCGCACCGATCGCTTCCACAATGCCTGCAACATCCATTCCGGGCGTGTACGGCATTGGTATGGGAAAAACCTCTTTCATGTAGCCTGAGCGAATTTTCCAATCGAGTGGATTGACCCCGGCAGCCTGAACTCGAATTAGCACTTCATTCGGTTGGGGTTCAGGTTGTGCGATCGTTTCTAGTTTCAACACGTCTGACTCTCCATATTGATGAACGCGGATTGCTTGCATGGTGTTACTCCTAGATTTTGATTAGGTGTGAAATGTTGATCGGGTGTAAGGACAGAAAACTCACTGAAAACGAAGAGGAACAACATGTTGGTGAACGTCTATTCGATGATGAGCCATAACTATCTCGTTCGTTCCTAATCATTTTGCGCTAACGTTTGTTTTCAGAGTCTCTAGCAGCTCTGTTTCACAGATTAGTTGAAGCTGTCGGGCGGACAATCACTTCGTTGACATCGACATCATCCGGCTGGGACACAGCATACAAGACGGCTCTAGCGATCGCATCCGGGGTAAGTGCAGTTTGGCGGAATTTATGCAAAGCGTCTTTTGATGATTCGTCGGTTATATCTGAGCCGAGTTCAGTCGCAACCACACCGGGGCATATTGTGGTCACGCGAATATTTTTCGATTCCTGCCGCAGTCCTTCGGAGATAGCCCAAACAGCAAATTTTGTAGCAGAATAGACCGCGCTGTTAAGTACCACCACATGCGCGCTGACGGATGCGGTGTTGATAAACTGACCGCCGCCTTGTGCTTCCATGATCGGTAGACCGGCAGCAATGCCATTTAACACGCCGTAGATATTCACATTGATCGTGCGATCCCACTCCTCAACTTTCAGAGCGTTCATTGGAGACAGGGGCATAATGCCTGCGTTGTTAAAAATAACATCGACGCGACCAAATTTGTCTTTAGCAAAGTGGATGAATGCTTTGGTATCCTCGCGATTAGTGACATCCACGGCTTTGAATTCTGCTGTGCCGCCTGATGCGCGGATCTCCTCGACAATCTTTTCCAGCTTTTCGGTGCGGCGCGCACCTAGAACAACATTCGCGCCATTTTGAGCTAACAACTTGGCACTAGCTTCACCTATGCCGCTGCTGGCTCCGGTGATGGTAATCACTTTGTTTTCTACATTCAGCATAGTAATTTTTCTCTGTATGTTCAAAAGCAAATGACCCATTTTTTGCGAATCGATAACCCCTAAGCGCTAATTTGCAGCACAATTTTGCCGCGAACATGCCCACAGTGCCATAACCCCCTCGACTCCACCCATTTTCATGAAGCAACGGTGGCGACTCCGTCGATTAGGTCGCAGACAAACTGTTTTATGGTGCGTGGCTCCCGATCTAATATACTTCGCAGGACAAATGAATTTCCCGGAGATCCATACTTTCCGTAGTACGCGTACATTTCGCTTTCAGGTCTTATGTCGTCGGGCTTTGGTTTGGTCAACTCAACCCATTCCTCAAATGTTACAGTGTCAGCCTTGATCTGACGCCCAAGACAATCGCTCATTATCGATGCCACATCTTGTCGGTTGTAATATCCTTCTGCACAAAGTTCAAATGTCCCGTTTGTAAGACGGTCCTCGGTGAAGGCGATTGCCACGACATCCGCTACGTCTCGATAGTCAACCCGCGCGAGCTTTGCAGTAGGGGAGAACGGCTCGGCAAAAATGCCAGATTGTACAATACTAGGCCATGACAGGCTGATGTCTTGATAGAACATAGCTAGTTGTAAAATTACAAATTCTAGGCCGGACTCAATAATTGCAGCTTCAACAGGACCTTTTGCGGAGTGTATCTGCAATGATGTAATTGTTGGGTGTAGAATTGACGAAAAAACGATGCGGCGCACACCAGCCTCTTTGCATAATTTTACAAAATTTATTCCAATGTCAGCTTCATTTCGACTAAACTGGGGTGCAATGTAGAAAACCGCTTCCGTTCCACGCAACGCGGTCTGCACGCTTTGGCTGTCTTGGAGATCTCCTAATGCGATTTCGGAAGCTCCATTGCGAAGTGCCACCTCTGCTTGGTCTGTTGTCCGGACAAAACCGCGGACACGGATACCTCGTCTATGCAGTGCAGGAACGGTAAGCCCAGCAAAATGGCCTGCAGCTCCGACCACAAGGGCGATCTTGTCTGTATTAAAATTCATTGTCTTGCCTCATTGTTTGTCTGTTGATGCTCAGACGACTTGCCCTATAGCTTAGACACCCTCTAATCGGTCTAACTGCAAAGCGATCGCTTTCCTTGTCACTTTCGGGTTGAGAAATATCAACAGTCTCCTAAATCACAAATCACTGCGGTTCAATATGTAGTCGAGGGGCTACTCCTGGATTGACCAATTCTGCCACCTCTTCTTTTGATAATTTGCTCAACTCAGCCTGCAGTTCTTCAGCCGTGAAGAGATAGCCTTGTGCTTCTGCAAGGTTGACGCAGGTTTCTATATCGCCTGCAGCTTGACACTGTGCCTGTAACGCTTGATTTTGTCTAATAGCTGCAAAAAATTGGTTGATCGGTGCTTGAGCCATGTCAATTTATCTCCTTGTGAATTGATGCAGTAGCTTTATGGCATGTTGTTCGCTTTGTTGTTTTTCATGATTGGCAAGTTTCTGCTCAACAAAACGTATTACGGATTAGTCTTGCTCTTCAGGAAGGTAGCTATCATGCCCAAAGCCGCCTCCGCTGCGTTCAGTGTTCCGACGTTCCCCGGAAAGACGTGCGTCATTCCCTGCCACACGTGAGCCGTCACATCGACCCCCTCGGCATGGGCACGCTTGGCATAGCGGCGCGTGTCATCGAGAAGCACCTCACTCGTTCCGACGTGAATTTGAATTGGGGGCAGGCCAGTGAAACTGCCGTAAAGCGGCGAGACCAAAGGATCGTTTGGATCGTGCCCGTTCAGGTAGCTCGCGCCAGCCATTGACAACACTTCCCTCGTCAACAGTGGATCGTCGTCTGCGTGGTCCTGGAAACTAGGTCCTGTCAAGGCTAGATCCGTCCAGGGTGACATCACGACTGCAGCGGATGGAGCGACGCCACCGCGTCCAAGAGCATCGGATTGTGCGACTGACAACAGGACGAGAGCAAGACCGCCGCCGGCTGAGTCTCCGACGATCACGATCTTCTGGGTGCCCTGTTCGACGAGTCCGCGATAAGCCGCCTTCGCATCGTCCAAAGCGGCTGGGAAGGGGTGTTCAGGTGCGAGCCTGTAGTCCACGACGAACGCGGATGCGCTCGTGCGCGCGGCGATCTGACCGGCGAGATGCCGATATGCGTGCGCCGAACCTTGCACATAGGCTCCCCCGTGAAGATAGAGGATGGCGACGCCCAGGTGTGGGTTCTGCGGGTGACACCAAACACCTGGCACGCCGCCGACTGTACCTTGCTCGTAGCTGACACCCGGCGCGTCCGGGGTTTTCTCCTGGATCTCGTCGAAGGCACCGCGAGCATCCGGTCCGCTCAACTTGCCTTTGGAGGAAGCAGCCTCCGTCCGCATCACAGCGACGAGTTCGCCATCCTTTTCGGTGAGCGGATGGCGGATCTCGGCTGCATTAGCATTGCTGTGTTGAAGCTTCTCATTGTCTGACTGCATCGTTTCTCTCCGTTGCTTGACAACAATTCGTTCGGGCACCGCTTGGCAGTTTGTGCTATGTTGCAAGTGTTGACGGGCTAACGAACCCAAGCTCAGTGACAGCGACTGGCAACACAAGAGCAGACAAACACACAAAGCCCGATCGCTAGCCTCCATTTGCTGGAGCGTATTGTTATGCGGTGCGATTAGACGGACTTCTTCGCGAATGCTGGATACGGCGCGAGCGGCAAGATCTGGGGGTTAGAGTAGTCAGCCTTGATCAGCGGAAAGCTATCGATCATCTTTTGCAGATGCTCTGGTGACTCCGCTTCAAAGAGAACGACCGCACCGTGGTCTTTCGTGTCCAGCGCCCACGCTTGACGGAGACCTCCTTGCATGTAAAGGACTTGCACTTGTGCCTCATCTTCAAGTTCTCGTTGCTGAAAGTCAGAGGGCATTCCGTCGGTCTTGAATTTCGGGTTGGATGTGAAGATCACAAGATATTGCATAAGACACTTCTGTTTAGCTTAGTTGGTTGTGAAAACCGGACAAAAAAGGAGGCATACCGCAAATTTTATTAGTGGGATAGTTTCAGACATCAACTCATGCAAAAATACAGTCCTAGGAAGCTTTGTGGGCTTAGCGCGTTAGTTTTCGTTTTGTTACTACCACACCCCGTAGGAGCAGTAGCTTAAAGCAAACTTTTTGTTACGCTTCAGTCAGGAATTGGCACAGTCCCTGTGTTCTGGAAAGCGATAATCTGCCAGGTGTTCTCCTTGCGGGTTGTTACGGCTGTCAAAACACCTGTATCTTGTATTTGAAATACTCCATCAGGACTCTTGTGTCCACCAGTAGTTTCCCAAGTGCTATGTACGACTGCCACATCCGGGGTGAGGAATTTGATTTGAGTGTCAGTAATAGTTATGTGGTTATCGCTTAAGAACGAGGCCAACGCTTGCGCGTGTACTTGTTCGATCTCGGTTCGCCCTTTTAACCAATGACCTATGACGTCCACGAAATCGGCATCCTCGGCAAACAACGACGCCAAGTGCTTCGCATCTTTAGCGTTCCACGCCTCAGCAAACTTTGCTATCTTTGCTTTGATTGCAGCTTCATCCTTTGCACTGGTTTCTGTTGTAGACATACTGATTGTTCTCACTAATGAAACGACGCAGGAAAAACAAGGATTATCAAAAGTTTCATTCTGAACATTTCGCCCAAACCGTCGCGGATTTTCCAGTCAACGGATTGACCTGCGCGACGTGAATTTTCACCAAAACTTCGTCCGCTTTCGGCTCTGGATGCTTGATATCGGTATAATCCAAAACACTTTTATACCATATTCGTTAATCTTTACTGCGCAAATGCAGGATCTGGCGCGAGTGGGAAGACCTGGGTATTAGAATAGGCAACCTTGATCAGTGGAAAGCTGTCGATTATCTCTTGCATGTGCTCCGGTGACTCTGCTTCAAAGAGAACGGCTGCGCCATGATCCCTCTTGCCCAGTACCCACGATTGACGGAGAAGTCCCTCCATGTAGAGATCTTTTGCTCGCGCCTCTTCCTCGAGTAACAATTGCGGGAAGTCAGAAGGCATTTCATCGCTTCCGAATTTCTGTTTGGGCGTGAAGATAACAAGATATTGCATATGACACCTGTATTTGGCTTGCTTATAGACTCTGATCCAATCGGAAGTCAAAAGGGTAACACGGACGGTGTTTTTCAAACGAGCTTTCATTTCGGTGGCGACTGAGTGTGCGCTGGGATGCTCAAAACAATGTGAACTCACCGTAGTATTTTTCGTTCAAGGCTTGATTTCATAACGTGCGATCGCTTCGATTCAAAGTTTCCTCTGTATTTAACATCTCCCAGTATGATTAATCAACTTATATAGATAAAGGTGGTTTTTATGAATTGATTGTTTGTAATATTGGACAATAGCAGAGTGTAGATACTCTCATTGCAGTTAGTGCAGGTTATGGACGATTTGAATGCTGTTTTAGTATTTCTCAAAGTCGCGGAACTGGGAGGATTTGTCGCAGCCGCGCGATCGCTAGACTTGCCTAAATCTACTGTCAGTCTGAAGGTCAATAAGCTAGAGCAACGGCTAGGAGTCCGATTATTTCATCGCACGACGCGGCGGGTTTCTCTTACTGAAGAAGGACGACTGTATTACGAAAACTGTTTACCCATTCTCGATGCGTTACATGACGGTGATGATGCGATCGCGAGCCTCCAGGGGCATCCGCAAGGCACTGTGCGAGTGACAGCCACCATGTTGTTTGTGCAATCTTTTCTCGCACCCAATTTGCCGGAGTTTCTGCTGACGTATCCTGATATTCGAGTAATTCTCAATGCGACGACTGAATACAAGGATATTGTGAAGGAAGGGTATGATCTAGCGATTCGGATTGGGGAATTGGACGATTCAACCCTGATCATGCGACGGATTAGCACAGGTCGTCAGAAACTCTTTGCCAGCGCAACCTATCTCAAAACCGCTGGCGAACCAAGAGCAATTGCTGATTTGACCAGTCATACGCTGCTTTATATGGCTCATCATCAGAACGAAGTGACCTGGACATTGCATAATAAACAGCACGAAACAGTAACGTTCTCCTTTCATCCACGACTACTCAGCAATGACGTTGCCCCCATTTATCAAGCAATCGTTGCTGGAGTAGGGATTGGGCTGCTACCGGAATTTCTGTTTCAGCAGCAGTTACACGCTGGGGATATAGTAAACGTCTTACCCCAGTGGTCATCAGCTCCGATCCCGATTAACGCACTTTACCCCAGTCGAAAATATCTCCCAATGAAAGTCAAAGTCTTTCTAGAGTTCCTAGAGCAAAAAATGCGCTAAAACTTACATGTCGAGAGCAGGTGACGCTGCACAAAGCAGCGCTGGCAGAGAAGATTCCCCCGATTTGTAACGTGGACGTCCTTGATGTGGACTGTGGTAACAGTTCTCGAAAGGGAAGTCCCAAACTTTGGGTAATATGTTTTTTTGAGAATTTTTAGACGATCGCACTTGATATTACTTATAAAACACTCAATCAAACCTTACTCAGCTTTCCTATAACCTTCAACAGCAGCAACCGTGACATTAACAAACGGATTATCAAGCACTTCCTTCAACGCCTCAATTAATGCAGCCTCAGTAGCACTGCGTAAACGTTGCCAGGTGGTTGGGTTATCGCGCTTGATACGGGCTATTGCTTGATTGGCGATCGCTTGCTTTTGAGATTCAGTAGTAGTTGTTGGATAACTCACAGACAGATGATTTAGCAATTCCTGAATTTCTTTGGCTGCTTCTACCAAATTTTGTTTCTGTTCTGGCGCGTAGTTTTGTTGTGTACCGATATTATCACCTTGGATATTTCCCGTCACACTGCCCGTGATGTTTCCAAAGGTAGCATTACTAAAATCAATTTTAGGAGTTTCTGACATAGTTTTAATACTTTGACTGAATTTATCTACACTATCGCTGAAAGAAGCAGGTTTGTCCTCCTTACCTGGGGGAGAATGAAAAATTTCATTATTATAAAACTTACAACGCTCTTGAATTTTTAAAATTATATCCCTTGTATACTCTGCCCCAGCAATCCGTAACTTCCATATAGAAAGCATAATTTCAGATCCTGCAATATTACCTAAAGCAGATGCAGCATTCCAACGAACATTTGAATCTTCATCTTGTAAAGCAGTAAGTAGAGCATTGACTGCCGATTCATTGCCGATTCTTCCTAAAGCAGATGCAGCATTCAGACGAACATCTGAATCTTCATCTTGTAAAGCAGTAAGCAGAGCATTAACTGCCGATTCATTACCTATTTTTCCTAACACATATGCAGCCTTCGAACGAACAGATGAATCTTTATGTTGTAAATCAGCTATCAGGGAATTAACTGCCGATTTATTGTCTATTATTTCTAAGACAGATGCAACAATGCCACGAACAAATAAATCTTCATGATATAAAGCAGGAAGCAGGGCATTAATGCCCGATTGATTGCCGATTCTTTCTAACGCAGATGCGACAATCTCACGAACAGATGAATCTTTATGTTGTAAAGCACTGAACAGGGCATTAATTCCCGATTGATTGCTGATTCTTCCTAATACAGATGCAGCATTCCAACGAACAAATAAATCTTCGTGTTGTAAAGCAGTTATCAAGGCAGCAACTGCCGATTCATTACCTATTTTTCCTAACGCAAATCCAGCATTCGAACGAACCAATAAATCTTCATGTTGTAAAAAAGCAGTTATCAAGGCAGCAACTGCTGATTCATTAGCAATTTTTTCTAATGCAAATATGGCACTCAAACGAACAGATGAATCTTCATGTTGTAAAGCACTAAGCAGGGCATTGACTGCCGATTTATTACCGATACTTCCTAACGTAGATGCGGCACTCACACGAACAAATGAATCTTCATGTTGTAAATCAATCATCAGAGCATTGACTGCCGATTCATTGCCAATACTTCCTAACGTAGATGCAGCAATCCTACGAATTTCTGAATTTTGATCTTGTAAAGCAGTGAGCAGGGCATTGATTGCCGATTCACTGCCGATTCTTCCTAACGCAGATGCGGCATTCCAACAAACAGATAAATATTTATCTTGTAAAGCACTAAGCAGAGCATTGATTGTCGATTCACTGCCGATTCTTCCTAATGCAGATGCGGCACTCTCACGAACAGATGAATCTTCATATTGTAATGAATTAATTAAAAAAGCGACCCCATACTTAGAGCGCGTGATACCCAAAAACTCTATCTTGACTAATTTATGAATGTGTAAGCCTAAAATTAAACCAACTGTTTTTTCCTGACACTCTCGCTTCACTTCCCCCGCCAATCTTGCCCCTAAAGCCAAGTCCACCTCTAGGGCTAACTTCACCACCCACAACGCCTGCGCTTCTTTCTCTACTAACCCCAACATCAGCGCTAAAGGTTCTGTCCACTTCCAATAATTGAGATAATCTCGTTTCAACTTATCATCATTAATATTGGGAAGCTGCTGGAGTAAACATTCTGCCGCGTAATATTCCTGAAGCAGCTGGTGACGAAACTCTATTTGCTCATTGTTGGCAACCTGGATTAAATGATGCTTGAGCAAATCCTCTAACCATTCTTTCGCCCGACTCGCAGGATCACCAACACTGCGCTGACGAAGAAACTTCTCCAAAATTGCTTCCGCTTCTCGCCTCTCAATCGTGACTCGCAACTCTGTACGCGTTTCTACCTGCATCATTGCAAACGCCAAATGCTGCAATAACTCCTGCCACCAACGGCGCGACTCACCAGAAACTGGGACATCATCTTTGATTTTGCCGTCATAACTCTGGGCAAAGTAGCGAAACACTAAACCCAAATTCGGTGGAACATTGCCCGTTGTTCTAAATAACTCACACAGCATCCATAGCAGCAACGGCGTTTGCCCGAACTCCCGCAATCTTCCACCCAACCGCCGCAGCATTTCCTCACCTTGTTCTGACAAATAGGCGCGGACAAACTCCTGCATCTGTTCTTCTGTCAGGGGCTGCATTTCCAGCTTTTTCTTAATCCCCAAATCGCCACCCACGCCCAAATCTCGCGTGGTGAAAATCATTGGGGTGTTGGGGTAATTCTGCCGAAAGGTTTTTAAGTCTCGCCGTGCATCTTCATTGGGTAACTCGTTGACTCCATCTACCAGCAGCAAAAATTGTCCCTGTCGCAACCAAGTTTTTAAAGTTTCGCTGTCAAAGGTTAAGTTGGGATCGTGGCACAAGAGGAAGTTTTGAATAATGTCGAGGACGGATTTGTTCTCGTTTGTGCCGTAGTTACGAAGTTGTACAAGTACGGGTATTTCAGTTGTGGCGGAGATTGCGTCGTTCCGCTTCGCTTCACTCGCAATGACAGAATTTCCTGCTTCTTCCAGCAATAGCCGCGCTAAAGCTGTGGACTTGCCTGAACCTGGTCTTCCTACAAGTAATACATTATTAACAGAATATTTACGTAAGCCTTCCTGCACTGGTAGGCGTTCGGTTTTCTCTGGTGTCTCGCCTTTCTCCTGCTGCTGAGGCTGTACCGTTTGCACCATCAAGCCAAAATCAAAAGGCGACGCTACACTTTTACGCTCTACTGGTTTAGACCCTTCTACATCCGTGATGGTGTACAGGCTCCACCAACATTGGTAAGCATCACACACAGATTGCAGGTATTTTTGAAAATCTGCGCTCATGCAGGAAGTTGACTGATTAATGACTGATGTTATTTCCTATATCTTTTATAGCGTTTTACTTTAAGGTTGATACAAATGGGCAGCAGGGGGCAGGGAGCAGGGAGCAGGGAGTAGGGAGCAGGGAGCAGGGAGCAGGGGGAAAGAATTAAGTAGTTGGACAGAATTAATTACACAATGTCATTGCTTCATTCCGCTCGCAATGACTGTAAATATTTTTGTCCAGCTACTTAGAGACAAATTATTTGTATTAAGTGTTTCGTGAAACGGTATTAAAAAACTATAAATTCTCCAAATCAACCTCAAAAGTTTGTCCTCCCAGCGTCACTTTGTCGCCTGATACTAATTTCCGTCCTCGTCGGGTTTCAACTGTATTATTAACTTTGACATCACCTGCTTGAATGAGTAGCTTAGCTTGCCCACCAGTTGGTGCTATACCCACGAACTTTAAAAACTGATCGAGTTTAATTGTGCTCGCGCTTGTCTCCATAAATCTAATAACCTAACTACGATTATCTATTTGAGCACGCTGCAGGAATTTTTTTTCGGTGGGCACTGCCAACCGTGCGCGAAAACTCTTATTTTTAGGTTGTGTGCAGTGCCCACCCTACGGTTGCTGATAATAGTGCAAGACCTCAGTTGATAGACTCACCAAGTTTCTACTGTTAATCCATCAATCTCTTTGAAGTGCTGATCCCGCGATATCAAAGTGAGATGATGCTGTAAGGCGATCGCACCAATCCAAATATCATTCTCAGGGATTGGTCTTCCCTTTAATTTCAAGGAGTTTTTGACCTTACCATAAATCTGTGCTGTAACTACATCGCATTGCAAAATAATATTGCCAGCCACAAACTCTTCTATCCGTGCTAAGTTAGCAGCCACTCGTCCCGACCTATAAGCTCCATAATATAGTTCGCCAACCACAATACTAGAGACGAATACTTGTTCAGCTTTTGCTAAGTTTTCCTGTACTGAAACATCTAGCTGAAATAGAGCAATTACGATGTTGGTATCTAATAAAAATCTACCACTCATCTATATCAACCTTGCCGCAATCAGCATCTATTGCCTGTACCATGAGTTCTAACTCCTGGGAGGGGATTGTTCCGGCAAAACGCAATAACTGCTTACCTGGGACACCTACAGGTTCTTTTGTAGTTCTCTGTGCCAAAGATTCTACATAATCAAGCACCTGATTTAAAGTTGCTTCTGGCAAAAGTTGCAACTTCTCTATTATCTTGTCTTGAATGGATTGCACGATTGTTTTTCCCTTACTCATCAAGAATACTCTAACTACGATTATCTATTTGAGCACGCTGCAAACTTCCAGAGAAGTCCACGTACACAGTCTTCCATTCTGTAAACACATCCAAAACTGCAGAACCAGCTTCCCGGTGTCCGTTTCCAGTTTGTTTGACACCACCAAAGGGCAAATGAACTTCTGCACCAATCGTAGGACCATTGATATAAGTGATCCCGGCTTCGATATCGCGCATAGCGGCGAAAGCGCGGTTGACATCGCGGGTGTAGATTGAAGAAGAAAGACCGTAGAGAGTGTTGTTGAGGATGGCGATCGCCTCCTCAAATGAACTCACCTCAATCACCGCCACCACAGGTCCAAATATCTCTTCACAAGCGACTCGCATGTTAGGAGTGACTTGATCAAGAATCGTCGGTTGAAAAAAGTAACCGTGTTCTAATTCTCCCTCACTTGCGATTTCTCCACCAATCAACACCTTTGCACCTTCTTCACGGGCAATATCCAGATACTTGTTCACCCGTTGAAGTTGCTTTTCATTAATAATTGGACCGATATCAATGTTGGGATCAATTCCTGCACCCAAGCGTAACTTGCTAGTACGCTCTTTGAGCATAGCGGTAAATTTCTCTTTGATGTCGCGGTGCAAAATCAGGCGACTTGTAGCAGTACACCTTTGCCCAGTTGTTCCAAAAGCCCCCCAAACTGCACCCTCAAGAGCAAGTTCTAAATCTGCATCTTCCATCACAATTTGAGCATTTTTACCGCCCATCTCCAAACAAACTCGCTTGTGAGTGCGTCCGCAAGTCGAGGCGACAAAAGCACCCGTTTCAGAAGAACCCGTAAAAGATACCAAGTCAACATCAGGATGCTCAACTAAAGCTTTTCCGGCTTCTTGTCCGACTCCATGCACCAAGTTGACAACGCCTTCAGGGAAACCAGCTTCTGCAAAAATTTCAATCAGTTTCGTTGCACAAGCCGGAGTATCTTCAGCGGGTTTGAGGATAACAGTATTACCACACACCAAAGCTGGCATCATTTTCCAGCAGGGAATAGCGACTGGGAAATTCCACGGAGTGATCAGGGCGCAAACTCCAACAGGCGTTTTTACAGTCATCGCGAATTTGTTGGGCATTTCTGAAGGTGTCGTTTGTCCAAACAATCGCCGTCCTTCACCAGCATTGTAAAAAGCGCAATCAATACCTTCTTGAACATCTCCGCGTGCTTCCGTCAGGGGTTTACCCATTTCCCGACTCATGAGATGGGCAAGTTCTTCTTTATATTTTTGTAAAAGTTCTCCCACTTTATGGATATATTCTGCTCTTGCTGGCGCGGGGACAAGTCGCCAACTGCGGTATGCCTTGCGGGCTGCTGCGACTGCAGTATCAACATCAACTGCTGTAGAACGCGGGAAAGTCGCAACAACTTCCCGATTATCAGCAGGGTTACGACTTTCTAGGGTGTCAACAGAAGCAGCATTCACCCATTCAGCAGCGATGTAATTGCGACAAGTCAGGGGAGTGATCATGATATACACCTCCGGATTTGAGATGCACTGGAACATTTGCACCAGTTTCGCTTGATTTATCAGTTGTAGTCAAGTCACACCGAGGGCGATCGCCAACTAGAGACAAAACAAAATCTTATCTATTTTTATCTCAACAAAGCCAACAAAGATTTTTTATGGAATCAACGCCAACACCCCAGCCGGAGAACCCGAACCACCCCGCAACAGCAGCACACCAATTGCCAAAGTTGCCCCTGTTGGCGGTAACTGATCCAAATTCGTTAAATTCTCTAATACAATACGCGGTTTCTCCAACACCAAGGAATTAGTCGCAAAAGTGGTATCCTGCCCCGAATCTACTCCATGAGTATCAATTCCGACTCCGGCAATTTGACGTTCCTCAAGTAAGAACCGCGTCGCATCGCTACCAAACCCAGGAAAATGCATACTTCCTTGCTCGTCCTGGTATAAAAAAGCTTTTTTATCCGACCATTTCTCTTGCCAACCTGTATACAGTAACACCACACAACCAGGCGGAATCTTACCGTAGCGTTCCTCCCAACTCAGAATATCCTCAACACAAAGAGTATAATCCGGATTTACCAGCGCCTGTTCCCGAATATCAATAACTACCCCAGGGACAACCAGCGACTCAGCAGAATACTCGTGAATTCCTACACCATCAAGGTGAAAACTGTTGGAAGCATTAATATGAGTCGCACTGTGTTCCCCTAGAGAAAAACGCCGCAGATAATAACCATCCTTATGCAGTTGGGCCACAGTCTCAAATTCAACTGGTGGATCACCTTGCCATTGAGGAATATCTGAGTCAATGACATGACTCAAATGTATCACCCGCGAATAAGTAATTTTCTTCTCTTTTCTTGCTTCGTGCTCTCTACGCCTTTGCGGTTCATTATCAAAACCCGATCGCGTCAATCTCCCCAAAGTTGCTTCCATAATAGCAGGAGTTTGACCCATGACAGTAAAGACCAGCGCCTCACGGTACACCCGTTGTGCATTATGATGACTATATATAGCAGCACCACTAGAAACAGTCACCGCTGCATGAGCTATTCGTCCCGCAAGATCAATCGCCCAAGCCCGCAATTGTAAGCGTTCAGCAAATTCCAAACTAGAATTATTTTGCGCTTCGCGAACAGCGTTGCGACAGTTATTCAATTCCTGTTGCAGAGAATCAAAAGCTTTTTGGATAAAAGGTAGAGGTTTTCTGCTGACAACGGACTCCACAATATCTAAACCAGCAAGGGCGCATCCTGTCGCCATAAAAACAGCTGCAAGAATATTCTTTTTATCGTTTTCGTGAATCCAACCAGCAGGTTTAATGAAAACAACACTTTCTGTGGGCAAGAACCAGTTTTTCAGGGTAGCGGTTACGGTATTAGCTGATGTCATCGCCGCCAGCTGTGCTGGAGGTGAAAGTGTCAGCGTACCTCCTGACTCTTGATGTGTTTCGACTAACGGGACAATACCATAAACAGCGCCACCATCTGGTAATGTGGCAGCAATGATAAATTCCCCAAAAAATTCCCATCCTGTCACCCAAGGAACAACCCCATTAAGTTGATATCCCCCAGCAACCGGTATGGCTACAGTCAGGGGATCACCTGCGCGTCGCAACTGGGAAAAACCAACACCGAGTAAAATTTTACCGTTGCCCATACGGGGGAGGTATCTTTCCTGTAGCGACGAGTTGCCACTAGCAACAAGCATACCAGCCGCACTCTGGTGTTGAGTTTGCAAAAAGACTAAAGCACCAGAATAGCGTGCTACTAGTTCTTGAAAGTCGCCATATGTCTGTTCACTAACTTCTTTTCCACTCCAGTGATGTGGAACCTTGAGTGCCAAAAGGTTTAATTCGCCAAGACCTCGGAGTGCATACAATAAAGTATTTGGATCATGGTCTATCTTGTTCGCTTGAGGTACAATTTCTTTGAGCAAGTAGGACTTGGCTGTATCTAAGAGAAAGTGATTATCCTTCAAAGTCTGTTCTAATATTGCTTCGATAGGATTGCAAAGGTTGACTTGCTACTTAGTAGCAGAAACAACCCTCCAATTTCTGGAGTTATCAGATTTTGGAGGGCTTAAATGTTGCAGCAAAAAGTGAATTAGTAATAAGTAAACAACGTCAATATTAAGTGGAAGTTAAGAAAAGGTTAAGGTAAGGTAAAAAAATGTCATGCTAAGAAACTTCTTTAGCGATCAAAAAGTTTAAAATGTCAAGTTTTTTTAAATGAAATGATACCAATTCAAAAAATGTTTGCGATAGATGGAACGCATTAAGCGATTACTAGTAACTGTTTGAGAATCTAAAATCTAAAATCCAAAACGGTATAAGTTGTTCTTAGATTTGAAAGGTGTCAAGCAAGAGATGGGCAAGTATAACAGTGCGTTGAGTGGAGAGTTTTATCACAAACACTAAGGATCTGTTACAGAAGGGAGTTGCTTGGGCGCAGTTGGAGCAGTAAATTCAGTTACTCTGGGAGTGGTTTGCGATGCGTTATCTCTTAGCCGCCCAATGGGCATTGGCGCGGATCGCCCACCCCAAACAGGCGAAGTCGGTTGGGGACGAAATTCTACAATGTCGCGTTTAATGGTGATATCGTAGCCACCAAAAAAGTCATGTCCGAGAAGCCCAGTTTCTAAATCCGCGCCTGCGATCGCCACAGAAACATGATTCACCTTCGCCCCTGCAACTTCCATCGAATCCACATAACCGATAGGAAATTCCACTGCTTTAGAATTTGCTGTGTTTGCCTTAGCCTTTCCGACTTGCACCACTCCCAAAGCATTTGCCATATTCTGGGTGATCACTGTGCCACTAGCCCCGGTATCCAAAATCATCTCAAACGGTTGAGTGCCATTAAAGGTGACTTCGATAATTGGCGTACCACCAATTCGCCGTTTAATCTGGGCTATATACACCTGTTGTTCGTTTTGTCGTTTAATTGTTGGTGGAACAAACACCTGTTGTTGTTTAAACGGTGCTGGTGGAGTTACCTGTGGTAATGGTGGTTGGAATTTTTCTACAGGTGCAGCAGGTATTTTGGTGAGACTTGGTTTGGTAATAGCTGGTGTCACACTTGGTGTCACAGCTGGTGTCACAGAAACTTGAGGAATGGCAGCTATTCTTTCTGGTTGTGCTTGTTGTGCCGGATTGATAGGGGGGACGGCTTTGTGTATTGCATTTTTGAGATCAAGCTGGTAATCTAAAATTTTTGCTTGGGCGTTTGTGAAATCAGGACTATCAGCTGGCACTTTTCTCATCAAGGCGATCGCATCTGCAAGCTGAATTGCCACAAAATTCCAATCCTCTGTCGATTTAGCGGATTGGCTGACGTTGAGAGCTCCAACAGCTTTGTTCAGTCCCTGTTCAAAATAGTTAACTGAAATCTCTCTGGTGGGCTGCATCGTTGGCTGTGGTTGTGGAGTTGCACTTGGAGGTGCCATTGTCGCTACAGGCGAGGCAACGCTTTGATCTTTAGACGCAGGTTGCTCCTCACGACTTGTAACGCTAATTTGTTGCTTTCGATTACAGGCAACAGTCAAAACCGCTAGTGTGGTTGACAGAAGAATCAGCGCTGCTCGGGATAAGATAAACTGATGCATGATTAATTATGATTTTACTTGCGCTTCGGCGTCGAAATTTACTGCGACTGTCTATTCTTGTTGGAAGATTTTATATGTCATGCTCTTAAATTTTAGTTTGTAAGGTACGGGGTAAGAATTTCATAATCTGTAAACGGACAGGTGAAGTGATGATGAAATTAAAGCTTAATTATTTTGTAGCTCGTGTTTTACCTGTCTTCCATTAAATTTGCATACAGCAAGCGAGCAGGATGGTTACCAATACTGTTTTTTCATTTGAAATTTGGAAAGAGTGTAAAGTGCGTGCCCAAGGCATAGGGCATGTTTTGAATTTTGAACTGTTTACCTGTCGCCTAATCACATCACAAATCTTGGAATGTTATCGCCTATGTCTGTTTTTGACGCAAGACCTGCTATTTTTGTTTTGGCAGATGGAACCACATATCGTGGTTGGTCTTTTGGTGCGACTAGAACCACGATTGGGGAAGTTGTCTTTAACACTGGTATGAGTGGATACCAAGAAGTCCTGACAGACCCTAGTTACTGCGGTCAGATAGTTGTTTTTACTTATCCTGAGTTGGGGAATACTGGCGTTAATTTAGAGGACGAAGAATCAAGTAAACCACAGGTGCGGGGTGCTATTGCTCGCAATATTTGTACTCGACCGAGTAATTGGCGCTCAACACAATCTTTACCAGAATACCTAGAACAGCACCACATACCTGGTATCTATGGAATTGATACCCGCGCCTTAACTCGTAAAATTCGGGAGTTCGGAGCCATGAATGGTGGTATTTCCACAGAAATTCTGGATGAGGCTGAATTGCTAGAGCAAGTACAGGCAGCCCCTAACATGAAAGGATTGAACCTTGTGCACGAGGTTACTACCCCAAACATATATGAATGGTCTGATCCCACCCAGCCAGTATGGGAGTTTAACCCTGCTTGTCAAGAAAATTCCGAGGAATCTTTTACTGTCGTCGCCATTGACTTTGGGGTAAAACGCAATATTTTGCGTCGTTTAGCAAGTTACGGTTGTCGGGTTATTATTGTTCCCGCAAACACCTTAGCAGAAGAAATTCTCAAATACAATCCCGATGGGATCTTTCTTTCTAATGGTCCTGGCGATCCAGCATCTGTTACCGAAGGAATTAAAACGACGAAAGCGTTACTAGAGACTAACAAACCGATATTTGGTATTTGTATGGGACACCAGATATTGGGTCATGCACTAGGAGCGGAAACTTTTAAACTAAAATTTGGTCATCGTGGTTTAAATCAGCCAGCTGGTCTACAACAAAAAGTAGAAATTACCAGCCAAAACCACAGCTTTGCCATTGATCCAGACACTTTACCTAACAGTGTTGTAGAAATTAGTCATCTTAATTTAAACGACTCCACTGTTGCTGGGTTACGTCACAAATCTTTACCTGTTTTTTCTGTACAATATCATCCAGAGGCAAGTCCTGGTCCTCATGATGCTGATTATCTATTTGAGCAATTTGTCCAAACAATGCGAGCTGCTCGTCGAGCAACAGTTGCCAAAGTAGGATAAAAATGAAGAAAGCCGCACAAAAGAGGACAAGGGGACAACAAACAAAAGTGAGAAAGTAAGAAAATGAGGGAGCGAAAAAGGCAGGGAGAATTTTCCCCTACCCTTCGGGTATGACTATGGCTAACGCCAGTTGGCTGCAGTTGGGTAACCTCAAAGCAGCACCAGTCTTACTCTGTGGCTCTCTACTTTCCTCACTTCCCCTATCTCCCATCTTCCCTGCCAGTAGGTTGTAGACAACCTACACTAAAACCATCTATACTTGAGCGTTCACCATAACTCATGAGGAGGGAATTATTGCTGAGCCACTTAATCTAACTGTAAGCCTGAGAGGCACTCGTGAAGTCCGGGATAACTGCCAGCTATTCCGCCTCACAGGTTTGTTAGACGCCTTTTCCGAACCAACATTTCGCAAGGTTATTGGGAGCAAGATTGACGAGGGACCAAGGCACATTATTCTGGATCTCTCGCAAATCGATTTTGTTGATAGCTCTGGCTTGGGTGCTTTGGTACAGTTAGCCAAGCAGGCTCAAAACTCCGAAGGCACTTTCCAAATTGTCACTAATGCCCGTGTTACTCAGACGGTCAAGCTTGTTCGTTTGGAGAAGTTTCTTGCCCTACAACAATCAGTTGATGTGGCTTTAGAAAACGTCAAATCGTCTTGATTCCTTGACCTGATAACTTCATATAGCTATCCAATCATTCAATCTGGATAGCTTAATTATTATGAAATTAAAATTTATGATTTTGCATAACGTTAACTGATAAAGTACGGAGCAAAAAGGTAAAGTACAAATATATTGGGTTGAGAAAGATAAAGAAATAGTGTATGAGGCTCAAGGACGTGTAATTGTATGCTATAATAGGTTCATGTAAAGTCCATTTCATACCTCATTCCTTATAATTTAAGGCTTTCAAAATATTTCTACTTTTAGATCCTAGATAAATCATTATGGATTTATCTGGATCTCACACTTCATCCGTCAGTGCTTTTAGTGTATGAAATGGTAACCAAAATTGAAAAAAAGATAAAATTTAGCAAGTAAGTTTTTTAGCATTGACTATTCTTAGGTAAACCTGCCTAATATAGCGTGTGAGGAAAAAACAACTTGTGACATCAAAGGAGGAAAACCTACTAGATGGCTCAAATGAAATTCCTAGTCAGGATTCAGTTTGGTGTCAACTACTAAGGGCAAGCAAAGAGCAATTGTTCCAAGAGATTTCACTAGCCCAACTGCAACAATTATCTCCTACTGCTTTAGCTTACTTGGGAGATGCAGTTTGTGAGCTCTACGTTAGAATGTTTTATCTACTACCACCAAGGCGACCCGAAGCATACCATCGTCTAGTTGTGGCACAAGTCAGGGCAGAGACGCAAGCCAAAATGTTGCAGTCGCTGTATCCTCATCTAAATAACACTGAGTTAGAAATTGTTCGACGGGGTCGCAACGCTGCCAGCGGACGCCCTAGGCGGGTTGATATGGCAACCTATCAACAAGCAACTAGTTTAGAAACTTTAATTGGCTACCTGTATCTCACCGATTTTGATCGCTTAAGTGAACTTTTGCAAAAACTTGACTTAGAAAAGCCGTAAGAAATTCAATTCACGAATCGCAAAACTTGCAGAGTCGGCTTAGACCAATTGAGATCACAACAATGCTTACCTATTAAGCTCTACCAATAACTTACATGATAGATAAACCAAGAAAAATTAAGACTTCTGGCGAACAGAATAGTGCGCAACCCTTGAAAATCAAGGGTAAGCGTGTCATTTCTCATCTGAGTCCCAATCCCAGAGGTAAGGGTGCTAACGGTTTGAGAGACAGCCCACGCCCACATCGTAAATTCTCTGATTCATCTATTTCTTTTGAGCAATCAGAAGATAAAGATTTGATCTACGGTCGTCATCCAGTGTTAAGTGCTTTGGAAAGCGAGCGGGATCTTAACCGTATCTGGATTACTTCCCGCCTCCGTTACGATCCCCGCTTTCATTCGCTGATTTTACGAGCGAAAGAAAATGGCACAATTGTTGACGAAGTTGAGCCTAAGCGCCTAGACCAAATTACAGAGCAAGCTAACCATCAAGGTGTTGCGGCGCAAATTGCTCCCTACGCCTACATTGACTTGGATGAGTTGATTGCTAGGGCAAAATCTGAAATTGATCCTGTTATTGTTGTCGCTGATGGAATTACTGACCCCCACAATTTGGGAGCAATTATTCGCACAGCAGAAGCATTGGGTGCTCAAGGAATGGTGATCCCACAACGCAGAGCATGTGGGATCACCTCCACAGTCATGAAAGTGGCTGCTGGTGCTTTAGAAAACTTTCTTGTCGTTAGGGCGGTGAACTTGCAACGTGCTTTGGAAGAACTAAAAGCTGCTGGCTTTTGGATTTACGGTACTGCTACAGAAGCAAGCGAACCTATACATAGCGTGAAATTTAACGGTCCTATTGTTTTGGTAGTTGGTTCTGAGGGCGAAGGTCTCAGTATATTGACACAACGACATTGTGATTTTTTGGTGTCGATCCCCTTGCAAGGTAAGACTCCAAGCCTGAATGCCTCAGTAGCAGCGGGTATGGCGCTTTATGAAATTTATCGTCATCGCTGGATAAATACCCTATACCAGGATAAATTCCAAAAAATTTCTTTGAAAAAAGAAGAGTAAACAGAGTATAAAGAAATGTAAAGCAGTCAAAACTGGCAGCATTTAAAACCGAGTATCACATTTAGAAATTGGCGAGAACCATGAAAACTATTTGGAATAACCTTAAGGAATTGTTGATTAACATATTCGACAATTTTGGCTTAGCTTGGTGGGTGGAAATTGTAACACAAAACCCCCGTTGCACTTACTACTTTGGACCTTTTGTCAGTTCTGCCGATGCAAAAGCGGCGATAAAAGGCTACGTAGAAGATTTGGAACTGGAAGGAGCGCAAGGAATTGGGGTTGATGTAAAACGCTGTAAACCAAGTGCTTTGACGATTGCTGATGACCTGGGGGAACGCACTGACCGCAAAGTACAGCCTGTCTTTAGCGGTCAAATGTAACTAAATTGAGGAGAATTCAGTAGTCAGTTATCACTGAGCCAGCACTCTTTGGAGGGTCTCCCGCAGCGCTGGACTAACCCTAAGGCGTGGCGTCAGCCATAGGGTTATCAATTTAGTGATCGCTGAGTTCTTTTCTGGTTATAAGGCTATCTTGTAGTTGCGCTTCGGCGTAACTACACACTGACAACTTTTTGGTTTTTCTCAAGCCAGTGGTCAATGTCGCTCAATACCTGGTTAGGGATTTCCCATGGAAAAAGATGAGCAGTATTAGGATAGCAGTGTGATTGACAATCTTTGAGGTAGCGAGAAGTTTCTAAGCTGGCGTCAGCTGTAATGTGGCGATCGCATGCACCAGCTAGTACTAAAGAAGGACATTGAATTTTTTCTAGGTCTGTTAGTCGATTGTACCCAGCCCCAATTGCCGAATAAAGAGCGCGAGTCGCAGGAGCAGAAGTTTGTAAGTAGGCTGATACTGCATCTTTTGCTATGTAGCTGTAGGCTGCGGGAGTGTGTTGTTGGATTAGGTAGCGAAAGAGCGATCGCTTGCCAAAAGTTTCAATATTCCACTGCCAATCTGGTTTAATATAACTCAACAACCCAGCTACACCGGTGTAAACATTATCTTGCCAAGTTATAGGCGGATGATTGCCTCTGGGTCGGGCAGCTGTCGCCACTAAAATCAGTCCAGCGACTCGCTGAGGTAGCTGTAGTGCTAATTCCATTGCTAAAATGCCACCGAGCGACCAGCCGAGTATCAGACATTTTTTAATTCTAAAACGGTCTAAAAGCGCTTCCAGGTCAATCAAATGGTCGCGCATATCAAAATTGCCATTAAACCGACTTTTGCCATATCCACGCAAGTCTGGAGCAAAAGTTTGAAAGCGTTTTGACAGGTGATTGGTAAAGACACAAAGACTAGAACCAGAACCAGGATGACCGTGTAAGCAGAGAATTGGGAAGCCTTGACCTTGAATGTGAACGTTGAGGTCAACAGCAGATGAAGCTGTGTTGCTATGGCGAGAGTTCATCATTATTATGTTGCTTTATATAATTATGTCACATAGGCAAATTACGGGTACATTTGTACCACGCGCCACATGAATCAGTCATCTGTCAAAGGTCATTGAGTTAGGAATTATGACTTTTCTACATACCTTCCTGCATAATTAATCACACACATCTGCCTGTATGTGTTGTGAATTCCAAAAGCAACTCCCGCTACCTTAAAAGCAGGATTAAACATATTTATTCTATGACCACGATCTGGAACTCCATCGTCAATAATTAATTGCATGACAATATCTTGTGCCGTGTGGGAACCATAACTAATATTTTCTCCGGCGGTGAGTTTCCAAGTTCCGTAGCGGCTTAGGCGAGTAAAGGGATCACTTTTGTCGCTTCCTTTGTGACCAAGAATTCCTTTTGAACCTTGGTCTTTGACATGATCCCTCGCCGCTCGTGACATTCCTTTGGATGCTGTTAAAGATCCGACTGGAGTGACTGACTTGAGAAAGGCGATCGCCTCATCAACGGCTTTCACTCCTTCCTCTGTTTGTAAATAGACATGACGCGAAATTTTAACTCGGTTACCTTCAAAACGTTGTCTATAGTTTTTTAATACTGCAGCATAAGCAGTGGGATTCGTTCTCGCCTTGTTCATTTCTACAATCACTTGTTGTTCAAGGCGAGAAAGAGTTTTCCCGGTTAGCGACACATCAGAATTTCCTTTGGGAATGTTAGGTACAGAGGAGTCAGGCTCAAACAATACATCACAAGATGTCGTGGATAGGGTGACAAGTGTTAATATCCAAAATACCATCTGACGCATCAACAGTCTCATAACTTTGGAGCAACCAGTCAATATAGCAGTTCCCAATTGGGTGTGATACAGATTCTTTTAGGACTTACGCACTGAACAAATACACAGTCGTATGTATTAAGAAAACTGCTCTCTATGGCACATTTACATTGAGAAACTTGACATAATCCTCACAAGATCCTCACTTTTTACATCTATTATTTAGTATGTAAATCTCCTAAGAGAAAGGCAATACATCCTTAAACACCTCTAGTAGAAGCTTATGTCAAATTCACAAAGACAGCTTTTTGTCAATGCGTAAGTCCTATATTTATAGGAGCTGTTCTATAGCTATTGATGTCAATTGAACAAAAAAACCCAAGTCCATAACCTGTTGTCGTTGCTATGCTGTGCGTGGTTTGAGACATCCCAGGCAAAGCATGGCAACAAAATACCCTGAAAGTCCTGTTGTATTTGAGTTTTGTTTCAGTTGACACCAATGTTCTACGCTGTGCGTTTATCCCATACCTGTATTTCATACAAGTGAGAATCGCTATATGTCTTTAGATGCATGAATTGATGACTGGCTTCGGTGATGATTTAGTAACTGATACCACTGCGAACTGAAAACACGAAGACTCCTCGTTAATGACTATGGCACGCACTCGCATTCAGAAAAAGCAGTGGGATAGAGAGTTTCTAAGCTCCAAAAGCCATGTTTAACGACGATTTTTGAGCTTAGAAACAGCAATTTCTTTGTCCTGATATTCTCCCGCATAATTAATCACGCACATCGTTTTGTATTTAGCGTGAATCCCATAGGCAACTCCAGCCACTCTAAAAGTAGGGTTAAAAATGTTTTTTCTATGACCACGATTGGGCACTCCATCATCAACAATTAACTGTATGACAATATCTTCAGCCGTACTCGGACCATAGCTGATATTTTCCCCAGCGGTAGATTGCCAATTTCCGTAGCGTTCCATACGAGTAGATGGATCACTACCATCGCTACCTAAGTGACCTGTCGAACCTCTTGAGCCATTATCTTTGACAAGGTCTTTAGCACCCAAAGACATTCCCTTAGATATCTTTAAAGGAGCAACAGGACTCGCTGACTGAAGAAAGTTAATTGCTTCATCAACGGCTGATAGCCCTTCGTGTGTTTGGAGAAAGCGCCGGTCGTAGATTTTAACTAGCTTACCTTGAAAGCGCTGTTTATAGTTTTCCAACACGGGAATGTAAGCCTTGGGATTTGCCCGTAGTTTGTTCATTTCATTAATGACTTGTTGTTCTAACGGAGATAGGTAATTTACCCGTATCGTTCCAGTAGAATAAGCTTCTTGGACTCCAGTGGGGGGAATCTGTGCATCTTCTGCCACCGCTTGCTTAGATATCAATAGTTGAGAACTGTAACTTGCAGCCAGAGCGATAGGAAAAAACACAGAAAATCCACTGCAACGCATTAATGACTTCATGATTTGTGTTCCACCAAAGTTAATAGGGTTATTTGGAATGCATCGCGTTTTGCTCATATTTACCAATTTTTGGTATAATCATACACATCATTTTAGTCTATGTACTTGCATCCTTTGTAACCTTGCGAACTAAACACAATAAACAGTAATCCTAGCTTAATAGGGATTATCAGTGATGACTCATGATGCAAAAACTTAGACACGCACAACTTTTATACTAAGCAAAACCCGATGAGAACTGAAAACTAGTGATGATTCAAGACATTTCCTGTATCAGACAGTGACTATCCACCAGATAAATTTTGACCACTCATCACAAACAAGGGGATGCGAGAAGATCCCAGTCTCTGAGCAAGCCTTATATCTTTCTTGATTGCACTGTCAGCACTCTGATGATGGTTCCAGAGGTCACCAGGCAAGGTGTGAGCACCTTGAAACCTTTGAACAGCCAAAAAATCTTTGGCCAGATCTGAACACAGCAACTCACCAAGTTGTTTTTCATGAGTCAATAGTACATTTTGCTGTTCTAATTGCTGACTGATGCAATTTGCTGCATTTGTGGGAAGTGACCAACCCATGATCAAACAAACCAAGGATAGTGCAGTTAAGCAACACAGCCACTGAAGTCGTTTTCCAAGCCAAGACCAAGAAGAGAATACACACATATAAACAATCGTTGTAGTTTATATTTCTACACTTATCTAGTATTATTCCCTGATATCAACCAGAATAGTTAATACTTTGCAAACAAATTAATTAAGTGTCTTCACTGACTTTTTACAGTTCACAAAATTATCTCATAAATTTAGCAGTAAACAAAGTGTATTTTTTACAATTAGTCAATATAACTGCAGAATAACTGCAGAATACGTCACAAATGAACGTGATTTCGATATTGTTCAGTTAGTGGATAAGTAAATTTCACTCTGCTTTATAAAGAATCAGTGAACTTAGCAGGAACTATATATAGTTATTTTTAATTAAAAATAAACTATTCATTAAAAATCATCATATTTAAATGTCTTATTAATAGCTATTTAGGTAAACCCTTAACCTGCATCAACTCCAAACCCCGTTCAAATACTTCATCGATTGGCAACATTTGCTCATCAGTCGTCAGAAATTTATGGTCTTTTGTTGCCTGAATAACAGAACCATCCTCTAGACAATATTCAAAAACTTCTTGCTGCCCACGATTATGCCATTGAGCAATAGGTTGTGTGTAAATATTTCCGTTACTATCGACTGTGTAAACGCTACATTCAATTCTTTTTTCCACAATTTGCCCAATAGGTAAAAACCCATATTCTAGCGTTAACACTTCTGTGTCATAGCTGAGACAATATTCAGCAAACTTTAACATTTGCTCGAATAATTCTTCAGCAATTTGTTTTTTTACTCCATTTTTGGCAGCACCATCCACAAATTTTTCTCGCTGCTTCATCATTTCCTCAACTTTCTTTTTCCCCATTGCACGGCGCAGCAAATCTGCCTGTCCTAAAGAATATCCAGCCATATCTTGAGCAATTTTCATAATTTGCTCTTGATAGACCATAATTCCATAGGTCTCATCTAATATCGGTTCTAGAATTTGGGTTTCATAGTCAATATTTTCTCGACCATGCTTGCGGTTAATAAACTTGGGAATCAGTCCTGCATCTAATGGACCTGGTCGATAGAGTGCCAAAATAGAGGAAATATCTTCTATGTTGGAAGGCTTTAAATCGCGTACTATTTGCCGCATTCCAGAAGATTCTAATTGAAATATACCTTCTAATTCTCCTGCCTCTAAGAGTTTGTAAGTCTTTTCAACATCTTTGGGCAAGGTGTTAAATTCACCTTTTGCTAATATTCTCTGAGCTTTTCTTTCTTGAGTCGTAATGTCATATGGATCAACTCTAAATCCTCGGCTTTGTGAAATCAAATCGATGGTTTTCTGAATCATAGTCAAATTTTTTAAACCCAGAAAATCCATTTTCAGCAGCCCTAGTGATTCCAAATCTTCCATGAAATACTGGGTGATCACAGAACCATCGTTATTTTTTTGCAGTGGGACAATTTCATCTAATGGCTCAGCGGAAATCACCACACCAGCCGCGTGCACACCAAATGTTTTGTTTGTTCCCTCAATACGAATTGCCATATCAACCCAATGCTGTACCCTTGGGTCATTATCATATTTTTCTTTAAACTCTGGTTCTGGTGTTGCATCGGAAATCATTACCTTGAGTTTAGTGGGTTTCCCTCGGGAAACAGGAATAAGCTTTGCCATTTTGTCTGATTCTCCATAGGGAATATTTAAGACTCTGGCAACATCTTTTAAAACTGCTTTAGAAGTCAAGCGGTTAAACGTTATGATTTGGGCGACTCTCTCTTTACCGTATTTTTCTGTCACATAATCAATGACTTTATCCCGTTGTTCGATACAGAAATCTGTATCTATATCAGGCATGGATTTCCGTTCAGGGTTGAGAAATCTTTCAAAGAGGAGTCCATGATGTACAGGGTCAATGTTAGTAATCCCCATAGTGTAAGCAACCAATGACCCTGCGGCAGAACCGCGACCAGGACCTACAGGAACATTCTTGTCTCTCGCAAATTTGATGTAGTCCCACACAACTAAAAAGTAGCTGGAGAAACCCATCTTCTGAATCATTTTTAGTTCATACTCCAACCTATCTTTATAAGTTTGGTCAATATCATTTCTAGATTTACGATTTAATTTTTCTAAAAGTCCTTGCCAAGCAACTTCTTCAACATATGTATTAGCAGTATGACCAGATGGGATGGGATAATTGGGAATGCGAGGTTCACCTAAAATCTGGTAAGGTTCGACTTTATCTGCAACTTCAACTGTAGTTATTACAGCTTCTTCAATGACATCATCTGGCAAATGGTCACGAAACAGCCGCTTCATTTCCTCAGCAGATTTTAGATATTCTGTACCGCTATAACGCATTCGATTATCTTCAGCAATCAATTTGCCAGTTTGAATGCATAGCAAAGCATCGTGTGCTTCAACATCGTAACAAGAAATAAAATGTGAGTCATTGGTGGCGACAATTTTAATATCAAGTTCTCGCGCAATTTTGACAATTTCTACATTCACTATCCGGTCTTCTTGTGAGCCGTGGTCTTGAATTTCTAAATAATAATCTTCACCAAAAACTTCTTTGTACCACCGAGCAACTTTACGTGCGGCCTCTAATTTCCCACTGAGAATTGCTTGCGGAACTTCCCCACCCAAACAAGCACTCGTTACAATTAAGCCTTCGTGGTACTCTTTTAATAATTCTTTATTTACGCAAGGACGGGAAAAAATCCCTTTACCCTGCACACCTTGAAGATGAGAAATTGTTGTGATCTTAACTAAATTTTTATATCCTTTTGTATTTTTGGCTAAAACAACTTGATGATAGCGGGGACGGCGTTCTTGTTTTGTAAAATCGCCGTTGATGATATACATTTCATTGCCAATAATTGGCTTGATATTTTTATTGCGGCAGATTTTAATCAGTTCGATCGCACCATACATCACACCATGATCCGTCAGGGCTATTGCTTTAATCCCCAGTTCGATGGCGCGATCCGCTAAATCCGGCAGTTGACTTGCTCCATCAAGCAAACTGTAATCACTATGAATGTGCAAAGGAACAAAGGACATATGCGTTTCCAGCTAGCAGTGAAAAACACGAAACGTATACCAGGGTAACGCAGTTTGTACCTGAGCGCGCTTATCTTATTTAGAATTTCTAATAATTAAATTTAATATCTAAAGTCAACAACTAGGGGTGTAAGGGTGTAATGGTGTAGGGGATGTAAGAGCGTGAGGGTACCCAACCCATCACTATTTATTGCCTACCCGAAGGGCATTGCACAAAAAGAAAATTCTCTCTCTATTTTTACAATACTCCTTCCTACACCCCTACACCGCTGTACCTTCTACCTTCAGCCAAGCCTTATAACTTAGTAGAGGTAGATCCAGGACGCGTTACTTCATTAGGATCCCGAACTACTCGGGTTTGAGAGCGTTTAGGAATAAGACCTGCAAGACCTGCAAGACCAAGTAAACCAAGCCAACCCCAGTCAGAATGGGTTTCGGTTCTCACCTCTCTAACGCCTTGATTATTTGTTGTCGTGTCTGTGGCGCTGCCAGTGCCTGTACCAGTTGTCCCACCGGTGGTGTCAGTGCCACTACCAGTTGTACCCGTACCATTTGTTGTACCAGTTCCAGTAGTGCCACCAGTTGTGTCACCAGCGCCACTACCAGTTGTACCCGTACCATTTGTTGTACCAGTCCCAGTAGTGCCACCAGTGGTGTCAGTGCCAGTACCAGTCGTACCCGTCCCATTTGTTGTACCAGTGCCTGTGCCTGTGCCTGTGCCTGTGCCGGTACCGCTTGTTCCTGTGCCATCTGTCGTACCTGTACCTGTAGTGCCCGTGCCCATGCCTGTACCTGTACCTGTACCTGTAGTGCCTGTGCCTGTGCCTGTACCTGTACCTGTACCTGTAGTGCCTGTGCCTGTGCCTGTGCCTGTAGTACCAGTACCTGTAGTGCCAGTACCTGTACCTGTACCGGTAGTGCCTGTGCCAGTACCTGTACCTGTACTACCAGTGCCAGCACCAGTGCCAGCACCACTACCACTGCTGGCACCACCAGATCCTCCACTACCACCACCACCACCAGATTGGGCAGAAACAGGTAGAGTTAAAGTCAAAGTAGCTAAACCGAGAGCGAAGGCGCTAGCCCAAACATTTTTAGATAAATGAGAAAGTTTCATAGTTTTTGTTGATTTTGTGTTGCAAGTTTTTTTGATAAATTGTCTGCTTTTTTTAAATGAGAACTGTTATAAATTGCTAGTTTTTTCGAGACTTATAACTTCATCTGAATTTTTAATAAGCTTTTTTCCTACCATAGAAACAATAGCAATCTTTAATAACTCTGCAAGAGCTTTTGTGGAATCGAACAACATAATCTGCTATTTGTAAAATTTACACTACTAGTTAGTACGATACCTGCTATTGTTTTTCTCAACCTTCTACCATAGGAATAAACCGACTAATCCTCAAGGAGTAAGCTGGATTTTCAGTTAGCTTAAGAGCATAGATACAGTTAACAGGTCTCAATCTCAAAGATGTGGCAATTATAAGTAGGAGATATAGCAATGCGATTGCGATCAGACACAAACATGCGAAAAAATATCCAATTTTCTTGAAATCTGGCTGATGGGAGTAGAAACGATGCCAATAGTATGGTATGTAAACAGGGTCGCAAGACCAGTTTTAAGGTTTGAAAGTCTTTGAAAATAATCCACGCCTCTTGATATTTTTCTGGACTATTACTCCAAACATAGAAATCTCGTTCTTGACTATCCCTGGAGGCACGACGTACTCGTTGAGACATTGCCATCGGTCTTTTCCAAGATAGCTGTAATTGCACTGTGCTTAAAGCGTTGGTTTGATAAGCTGTTGTGCCTTTAATTTGCATAATTTGGGCAGGCAAGATAGCGACTCCACAAGAGTTCCATTAAAATAGGGTGTGCAAATTGTAAGATTTTCAGCTTATCAAATCCGTTTGTTTCGGAATTATCGCTGCTTCCTCATTTCTCTAAATTTCCATCAAAAGCATCTTGTGATGACGATGGAACAACCATTCGATTTCCTTTTTGATGACGCGCTTGCCATTCGGTGTAGAAAAAGAGAATAGCAAGCAAAATATAGCCGACAGCCCAAGGCGTTCCAGTTCCAAAACCCAAATTGACAACAGTATCTGCTACAGTCCAACGGTAGCTATGCATCAATCCAAACCAAGAGAGGAAAGCTGCGGCTATAGACCAATAAGCAGCTTTGCGGAAGTCTCGCTCAATAATATAAACTGTGATACCAGCTAAAATCATAGCTGAAAAAATAAAGCCCTGCTCTAAAGCAAAAGCACCATCTATATATGTATCGCTCAATTTAAACTTTTCAATTAAAGCAGGTGTCAGGGGTTTGTCTGGTGTTCCCAAACCTCCTACGCGTAATGCATTTTTAGCAATTAAAGCGCCCCAACCTGCAATACCTGGTAACAAACCAACAACAACAGCCGGAGCATGGTGAGAAGGAGTTGCTGTAAAGCTTTGAGCTACAATGACGATGCCAATCCATAACACAATTGCCATTCCAGCTTCAATAGGGACAAAATAAGCAAGGATGGCAACGGTTCCAGTTAAGCACAGCAAGCCCATAAAAATACCGTTGAGAATGGAGTAACCCACTCTTGCACCTAAAGCTTTCCAACCAGGATGTCCAATATAAATGGTTGTTGGGAAACAAGAACCACAAATGGCTGCAACCAATGTACCAATACCATTAGCTGTAAGACTTGGGGCTACAGGATAAGCATCTCCAGCAGCTTCAGCACTTTCTAAATTTTGTAGGCTACCGACAAGGTTAAAAAGTCCCATTGGTAAAATGATGCTGAAATAGTCCAGTAAAACTGCGCGACTATTCCATAAATCTCCTAACCATAACCTTGGTATGTAAACTCCTATCGGTTGTACTGCAGTGGCGAACTTGGCGTTATCCCAACTCACCAAACCTGTACCCCACGCCAAACCAATTCCCAAAAGCACTGCTAATAATCCACCAGGAATGGCAAATCGCACTTGTCCAAAGTAGGTAATTAAGATAACGCCTAAAGGAACTAAACCAACTACGGGATTGGCAAAAGTCCGAAATAGAAAGCCAATCGCTATGAAAGTGATAGCAATACCACCTAAAGTGGAAAGCATAGCTGCACGAGGAGCAAGGCGACGCAGAGGATTACCAATCCATGCACCGACTAACTCAATCAAACCTGAACCTAAGCAAGCAACCAAACCGGCTTGCCATGCGAGTTCAGCAGCTTGTTCTGATGATACACCTTGAGCGATCGCCGTCAACCGCACAGGCAACATCACCAAAAATACATAAGCAAAAAGGCTCACAGTATTAATGCCATAAGGCAAAGCAGTGATATCATCCCGTTGTTCCCGCTTACCTTGTTGGTAAGCTAACCACCCATAATAAAAGTTACCAACAATCAAACTTAAAGCAATTCCTGGCAGAATACGTCTATACACCAGCAAGGGAGAAAAGCCAAGCACCCCTTGACACAAATTCACAATCAACAAAATTTGAATCAAGTTGTCGAGGAAAAGCCCAAATAAACCATCTATATCTCTGCGGACAAACCAGCGGGGAGCTTTAACTGTTGAGATTTCCATCGTCTACTTTTGCCTCGACAATTTTTTTGGGTTCACTTGTTGGTTTAAGGATATCAGTAAGGGTACTGTTTGGAGTTGTAAATCTTCAAGTATGCCTTGGAAAAAGCTTTCTGTTAAACTTGTCATAAGCGCAATACAAGTATGACAAAAGCCATGCTCACTGTCAGACTAGACGAAGAAACAGAACGCCAGCTAGCCGATATCTTGGCTCACGAGAAAACAGACAAGAGTGAGTTGATCCGACGCTTGATTGTTGAGCGCTGGCTTAAGTTGCAAGCAGGCAGAGTAAAGTAAGTTGGGTTGAGGCACGAAACCCAACATGAGCAAGTGTTTGTTGGGTTTCGCTTATGCTCAACCCAACCTACAATTCTTGTGGAAGGTAGAACTAGAGCGGCTTCTGATAATTCTTCACTCTACTTTAAAAACGGAGTGAGCAAAAACGCCTGCCCTATCTGGGTTTTCGTTTGTGTGTATCCTGCGTCAACTTAAGACATTCAACACTTGCTAGAAATCCACCAGAACTCAAGAAGGTAACCCCAAGCTCGATTCTTTTGGAAAAGATTAAACCAAATCCAACTCCATTAATCGAGATAACCATAGCTAAGGCAACAATCTTACCTGCTATGGCAATCCTCTGTGTCAATTTTGTTTGATTGAAGTCTTCGATTTGACTGGCGCTTGTACAATTGTCCAATTGCGAGTCAGTGTGATTGTTTGCCATAATTAAATGTTTTAAAATGTGTTATTTCTCCCAAACGCAGTTTGCGTTTGGGAATTTTACTTATCAGCGAGGAAATCAACAATAAACTGATCGAATCTTTGAGGTGCGATCGCACACCTGATCCCAAGTCTCTCTGACTCCAGCCTCTTGACGACGGCTATAGGTTCTAAAAAACACTGGATTGGCAGCTGGGGCAGTTTCTGGAAATTTTGCACCTTGGCGTTTCTTTTCAAGTTCACGAACCATAGATAATCAAGCCTTGTTGCTCACCGACATAGATTATGACTATACGCCAAGTAAATCAGAGAATAAAGATTGAAAAATTGTAAGATTTGCGCTGTGTGCGTGGCTAGACTCATTGCAGTATAATTTTCCTATGTCTAAGCCGTCACGCCTTTAATTTGCACACAGTCCACAGGTAAGATCTTTGCCAGCACCCTTTTTTATTCTTTTTGAACTTTAAATTTTGAATTTTAAATTTTGAATTTTAAATTGCCTATTGCCCTTTTAAAGGGAACGTGGCGGGGTAAAGGTATTTTATCCTTTGCCCTTTTCCATTTAACCTTTCCCCAGCCCACACCTGGCAACTTTGGGTTTGTTCCCCAGACATTACTTTACAGGTGCCGTCACTTTTTTGTGTCGATATTTGCATATCATTCTGATATGACTAAGCAATACTGCCACGCTTTCTGGCTTCTTTGTAAGAAGTTCCTACATTTTTTATACCAGCTTTGATCATTTGTCTTTCAAGGATGGCAAAGAATCGCGCCTTATCCCCGCCACGTACCACCGCTTGATTGTGGGCTTCGGCGATCGCCACTGGATACCCATATCCTTTCTGCACTTGTGCTAACATCAGTCCTAATGCTAGGTCAAACATTGTTGTGTTCTGGGCTACCCATGATGGCACTTCTATCCGGGCAATTTCGGTACCTACATGCACGTAACAAAAGTAAATTTGTTGGTCTTGGTACAAGTCAAGAATACGAACATTGCTGCGCCATAAGCAACCGCGTTGTCCTGGTTTAAGTAGAGTGGATAAAAGAGTTGTATCTCGTAAAGGTTCAAAGACTTTGCAAGGGACTTTTTCAAGTTGATTTGGGCAAAAGCTTGCACAATCTGGTACTGTGTGCGGACAAGCTAAAAGACGCAAAAAGTTCATGCCTTCAACATTGCGAGAAGCACTCACATAACCCATCAGGGGAATTTGAGCATCACGCAACTTTTGCCAAGCTTCCAAGATGGGGGGTAAGATGCGATCGCGTGCTTCTAAAGGTAATTGTTCTAAAAACCAGTAAATCAACGAACCATCCACCATTGCTAACGTAGGGACTTCTTCTATCCCCCTGTCCTCTTTTACACTGCAAGCCAATTCTGTCAGCACCGTTGTTTCACTTGATGTGCGGCAATAACCCATCCATTCTTCAGTACGAATACCCCATTTGCGAGAAAAATATAAATCCTCGGGGCGATAAAATATCTCCGGTAAACTATCTAGAAGTGGGTAACGGTTTTGTCCATAATGTAAGACAACTCTACCGATATTAAGAAGATAGCAGTAGGCAATTTCGTGGTGACTGGGAGATATTTGCGAACCATCGGTTGCAATGACGGTGTGTATTTTAGGGGGAACCGGGATATCAATACAGGTGTTGAGTGGTTCTAGGGGAGTCGCATTGGCAAAGAGGATGCGATCGCGCCATTTTTCCTGTCGCTGTAGCAAGTCATCCTGACAGTCCAAAGCATTTTGAAAATGTTTTTGAGCCAATTCTAAACGCTGACGACTCGCAGCCGCCTCTTGCGTCAGATGTTGACTCAAACCCTGCATTTGTCTTGCCAGCTTAGTGAGGTCAAGCATAATAGTAAGTTTACCAGTTGTGAAGTATGAGTTCTGAGTGTTGAAATAAAGAGACTCAGAACTCAGTACTCAGCACTATCTTAGAGGATGTTTTATCAGTGGTGATACTCACTAGCCAGCAGAGGCGAAATGTTTTGATATCAAATGATATCCATAAAAATTTTACTATACTGACATATAAGTATATAGATTTACAATGCAAGTATAATAAAATGTAGTATACGCCGAGTTGTAGAACCAAATCGGTGTCAATTGCCAGCGCCATATTCGCTCAATTGAGCGGTGTTGGTACAGTTTTTGCTATTCAATTGCAGGTGTTACATAAAATATGTGGCATCTGATTGTTGAGAGTATAAAAAATTAAGTAAATCTACTAGTCTTCTGGAGTATTGCATGACTAACCCAATTGTTGCTTTGAGTGCTGCTGAAATTCTTAAGCTTGCTTTCAATGAGTTTATTAAATCTAGTGCTGGCGAAGCTGCCAAAAAGCTGACTACTGAGGCTTTAAGCAAAGCTAATGAATTACGTCACAAGATTGTGTCACGGTTCAAGGATAGACAAAATGTTAAAGCAGAAAAAGCAATAACTGCTGTTCAGGAACAGTATTCTCTAGAAGCATTCAACAAATTGACAACTTACCTAGATGACGAGATGGAGGAAGAACCAAGTTTTGCTCATGATTTGCGACAACTCGCACAGCAGATTATCAATATTCAAAACATAAGTCAGAAACAAGTGCAGTTTGGCGAAATGAAGCAATTAAACCGTGACAATGCCAAAGGTTTTCAAGTTCAAGCAAATCGAATTGATCGAATTGGTGATGATTAGACTAATAGGACTTACGCAGAAGAGATCCCCCAACCCTCTTAAAAAGGGGGCTTTAAAGAGTTCCTTAAAAAGGGGGCTTTAAAGAGTTTTTTAAAAAGGGGGGCTAGAGGGGTTCGAGGTTTTGGGTTTTCAGTGCCTAAGTCCTGACTAAGTAATTTTTTGTTGGGACACAAACATGGAGCAAAACAATTACGGCGGGAAAAATTATCAGATCAAAGCAGAGAGTATTGGGCATGTTGGTGATGTATATCAAACTCCACAAGTCACTGGAGAGGAGTTACTGCACAAAGGAATTCAGCTTCTCAATCAACGAGCTTACCGCCAAGCTATTGATGTGTTGAGTGATGCAACAAAGACTAATCCGTAACGACAAAAGAGATTCTGTAAAAGGCTTACATAAATTTGCGATCTATACAAGTGGGGGGAATGTTATTGAGGTGACTTACTCCTTCTCACACAATGCAAATCAGCAAGGTGAACTAGTCAAAATTGGTTCTGAACAGACAATTAAAGCTGTGCGGAAGAAGTTGGAGGAGTATAAGAAGAAGTATCAGAAGTATCAAAGGTGAGGTAGCACCAATTCAAATTTTGAGTAGTTGTAGGGACTTTTTCCCCCCTTTTTAAGGGGCTACGGTGTACACACATATCGCTTTTTACCTCACCCTCGCTTTTAGCTGCGCTAAAATCTTTCCCTCTCCTTACTAAGGAGAGGGATGCCCGACAGGGCAGGGTGAGGTTTCGAGTATCAGAGAATCGGCGGGAGACTTGAGGAAGTAGGAGAGGGATGCCCGACAGGGCAGGGTGAGGTTTCGTTAGCGTAGCGTCTCGTAGAGAGGGAGTTTTGAATCATTCGATCACTTGTGTGTACGTGGTAGCCTAAGGGGGAGTAGAAGGGATCTACAACAATTTTGTGTCCTCAATTACACTTTCCAAACATCCTCTTAAAACCATTGCGAGAAATCTTTAGGAAACTGAGGGAGTGATAATAAGTGAATTACCGGATCATTTTGGGCAGTTACTTTTTCTGTTGAAGTATTGTAACCCCAATCTGCAAGAAATAATTTTACTTCCTCAAGACCCGGTTGCTGTTGAACAAGTTGTAATGTTTTCAGTCGATCTTCTACAAACCATACTCTTTCTGGTGAAGTATTTGTTTTCTGAATTAATTCTCGTATAATTTCGTGTTTGGGACGCTTGACTTCTTTACCAAAAATAATGTCTCGCGGTAAATCGACTCCTCCTTTTTTCAATAGCTGCTGTGTGAAACGCCCTTCTTTTGTTGTGATGATATACAGGTTAGTTGTGCTATCAACTGTTGCTTTAATTTTTTTGATTATCCCTGGATAAAATCTATGTAAACTCAACCATCCATCTAAATCTGTAGCAATCCATTCATCCCGTATCTTATCTAATTTATGGCCAATATCTGTTGCTTTGAGATTGTCTTTTAACAAAAGTTCTTGGGCAATTGTTGTCCATTCTTGAAGAATTTTTTCTTCAGGAATTTCCTCTACCAAGGCTTTGACTAAAACAGGCATTTCCCAACCAGTTTCGATCACAGGTCTGAGTTGATAGAATTTTGATGCGAAATCATTGTGTGGTGTTTCTTGCTTTGGTGACCAAATTTGACAATAGGTACGCCAAGCGACTTCAAAATATTCTATTAATCCGTCGCAAATAACACCATCAAAGTCTAGGGCGAGAATTGTAGGAGTGCTTGCCGTCATTGTTTTTAAATGAATTAACAGATTTTAGCTGCTGTTGTCAGCTTACCTGACAATTGCAAATCATGCAGCAGCGTGGGATAACTTTATTTTTGTATACTTGAGAGCAGAGATTGAAATTGAAAGAGAATATTAAATTCCTCGGTACAATGGAATAAAAAGCAAATATCTTGTCTTTTCCCATTGTGTTATGCATATCTACGATGTTTTAGTGGTTGGGGCTGGACCAATTGGGTTAGCAACTGCCCTTGGCTTACGCCAGCGTGGAATTGAAAATATTCTAGTCATCGATCAAACTCGCGCCTTTCGTCAAGTTGGTCAGGTGATAGATCTTCTTCCTAATGGATTAAATTCTCTCAAATATATAGATTTAAAAGCTTACGAAGAAGTCAAGAAAAAAGGCATGAGTTTCTTTACTTCTACACCGTCCAATGACAACAACGCTAACCAAACAACTCAGGAACCAAAATCTCCAAAGAGTTCACCCGAATGGGTACAAAAAAATTTTAAGGGAGAGCGAATTCGGGCAATTCCTCTTTTATACGATCATTGGTTTCAGCAATATGGAGAAGGTCGAGTGTCAATCACTTGGTATGATTTACAAACCATGCTGAGAAATTTACTCCCTGAAGATAGCGTCAAAGCAAATCATCGTTGTATTAATGTTGTTCATGAACCAGAGTATAAGTGTGTTCGAGTAGATTGTGTCTCTCATTTAGGGGGAGAAGAAAACCCTTACGCACATTGGACCAATGCACAGAATCATGAAGATGCACAACCTGAAAATTTAGAGATTATTGCCCAACAATCAGAAACAAAATCGTTTCGTGCAAAGCTAGTTGTCGCAGCAGATGGAATCAATTCTGCGATTCGTCGGATTCTCTATAAAAACACTCCGTATCATGCTTTTGCACGACCTGAGTATTCCGGCTTTGCAGCAGTGGGGTGTCAAGAAATATCTGAAGTTCCAAATAAACTACTCACAGAACTCAATGATAAATTTTTTGAAAACTCACGAATTGTGACAATCTTTAATGATGAAATCTCCAGAGATTCTGACTGTATGGAACACGTATGGATAATTTTGTTTCAAAGAAAAGATGGTCAACTTGGGTATATCATCCATCTCGCCTTATCTTTAGACTCGTTGAAACACAAATCTGAAACTGCATTAATTGATTTAGCTTTGCTTTCACTAGAAAAAGCTAACTTTCCTGCTTGTATCAAAGAATTAGTGAGTCTTTCCCCTCCTGCCAATATGCTGCAGCGTCCATATTACATTCACCGTGCTATGATTAGTGACCGTCTACAATTTCCGAGTACGGCGAACTTAAATATTGACACTCATCCTTTGGAAATGCAACCAGCTTGGAAGGCACAGCGAGTCGTTTTAGTTGGTGATGCAGCTCATGGGATGCCTCCGTTTATGGCTCAAGGAGCTAATCAAGGATTTGAAGATGCACTAGCTATTGCAACACTGATAGCTAATATTAAAGATAAGCATGATTGGGATAATACACAAGCCATAAGTGAAGCTTTTGAGAAATTTGAACATCTTCGTCGTTCCTTCATGGTTGATATCCAAAAAGCAACGTTAGAGCGATTCTACTGGTCAGATAAACAGTGGCAAGATTATAGTCAAAAAGTCTACCGCCGCAATGTTAACCAACTATTAGAGACATTCCAGTAGAATCATTACCGAAATACTATTTTTTATTGCTATTTGGTTTTAAGACACTGTGTCTATAAGCCAATAGCATTGCTAACAAAAATAATCCCACAAAGAGTCAAATAATCAGCCTCAAGCTATTCCTGTAAATCAGTGTCAATTCATAACAATACATGATACATCTCAATATTCAGGACGTACTTTTGAAGAATAATACAAAAGTGAAGTAAGTGTGAATTATCAAACATTCAATTCTGCTTTTTCCTACTTAAATACTTTTTATTCGTCATATAAGAATAAAACATTTATTTTATGATAATTTCACGTAATGAATATGGTGATTTAAAATTTTTATATAGTCCTCAAGATAGATGTGAGAGGTAAAAAGGTGGGGTAAAAGTAAAAAATAGCTGCATTGTGACTGAGCAGCTTAACATTTTGGAGGTGGCGCTTATAAGGGTGCAAAACTAGATGGAAATACCTTGTTCCTCGGAAGTTTGGTCAATTCCAACTTCAGCAAAAGGAGGTAGATTCAGCAAAAAAAGGTATAATTACTTGGAGTAAAAATATCTATTACCCTTGTTCAACGACCACTTTAACCAGCAGAACCAAGAAAACGTATGAAAATCGCTCAAGTAGCCCCCTTGTGGGAACGAGTTCCACCTTCAACTTACGGAGGAATTGAACTCGTAGTGAGTTGTCTGACTGATGAACTGGTGCGTCGCGGTCACGATGTCACTTTGTTCGCTTCAGGTGACTCGCAAACATTAGCTAGACTCGAAGCAACTCATCCTCGTGCATTGCGCTTAGACCCAAACATTAAAGAAGGTGTAATGTACGAAATGCTACATGCTAGCAATGTTTACCAACAAGCGGGGGAATTCGACATCATTCATTCCCATATAGGAATATGGGCGTTGCAATTAACAAGTATGGTGTCAACACCCACTGTACATACCTTGCATGGCGCATTTACGGATGAAAGTAGCAGAGTATATACCCTTCATCGAACGCAACGATATGTCAGCATTAGTGATGCCCAGCGTCAACCAGACTTGAACTACGTCAGCACGGTTTACAATGGCATCAAAATCGAAGATTACCCATTTGTAGCGCAACCGAAAGAGCCACCATATTTGGCATTCTTGGGTAGATTTTCGCCAGAAAAAGGGCCTCAACATGCGATCGCCATAGCAAAACAAGCGGGTTGGCGCTTGAAAATGGCAGGGAAAGTAGATGTTGTAGACACAGAGTTTTTTGAAAAAGAAATTGCCCCATTCATAGATGGTGAGCAAATACAATTTTTAGGTGAAGTAGATCATGCTGCCAAAGTTGAATTGTTGGGTAACGCATCGATAACTCTGTTCCCCATCACTTGGCAAGAACCCTTTGGTTTAGTCATGATTGAATCAATGGCAACTGGGACACCAGTCATCGGAATTAACATGGGTTCGGTACCAGAAGTCATTGCTCACGGAAAAACAGGTTTTGTTTGTGATAGCTATGAACAGATGGCACAAATGATTCCAGCTGCATTGGAATTAAATCGTCAAACCTGCCGAGAATACGTAGAAAACAGATTCACCGTTAAGCAAATGGTGGATGCGTATGAAGCCGTGTATGAAGAAATCCTCAAAGGACGTACTGCCAAGAGTGGACTGCTTCATGCTTTGAAAAACTCGTTGGAATCGATAGCTTTTGTGAAGTAAAACTGCGATCATCGCCTGTATACGCTTTAAGCCAAACTCCGATTGGCTTGCCCCAGCTTTTGCTGGGGGTATCTACACTCTGTGCAGAGTCGAGGGTACAGATAGCTATCAGACAAACTCCTTAACTCACAGACCTATTCAAAAGCGTCCAGTATCATCTCAACTTACCCTAGCACGATGACAGTTTCAGTCCAGTAATAGCTAACTTTCATCTAATCCTACCTCCAATATTACAGTTATCAGTGAACAGTTAAACAGTGAGCCAGCGCGCATGAGGAGGATCTCCCGACCTAGGCGACGGGCGTTCCCGATAGCCGTAAGGCGTGGCGTTAGCCATAGGTAAACCCGCAAAACAAACTTGTTATCTGATAACTGATAACTGATAACTGAGCCGTTAACCGTCGAAACCAACATGAATACGGTTTTCAACTTCTGCAAATTTTTCCTGCGCTTGTCGTTCGCTAGCTAAGAGTGAAACGACAATACCCACCAAAAATGCCAGAGGAATAGTGATTAACCCTGGGTTTTTCAATGGGAAAGGAGCAGAAGCGTGCTTGAGGATAGTCACCTGAATTGTGGGTGATAAATAAATCAGCACCAAAGAGGAGATAGTACCCACCAACATACTCGCTACTGCACCATTGGTGGTGAAGCGTCGCCAAAGCATTGATAAAAGCAACGCGGGGAAGTTTGCACTGGCGGCGATCGCAAAAGCTAAACCCACCATATAAGCAACGTTTTGCCCTTCAAACAAGATACCTAACAGTATCGCCAATGCTCCCAGCATCATAGTTGCAAAGCGAGCCACCTTTAGCTGTTCCGTCTCGTTAGCATGGCCGCTTCGCACCACATTCACCCACAAATCGTGAGACAATGCTGCTGCACCCGAAAGAGTTAATCCCGCAACAACAGCCAAAATCGTCGCGAAGGAAACAGCAGCAATAAAGCCTAAAAAGGCATCACCACCTAAGAATTCTGCTAACATTGGTGCTGCCATGTTACCACCAGTTCCAATTTTTTTGATAGCATCTTGCCCGACTAGCACCATTGCGCCAAAGCCAAGAATGAAGGTGAGAAGGTAAAAAACGCCAATGAAAGCTGTGGCATATGTTACAGAACTTCGCGCTGACTTTGCATCAGGCACTGTGTAGAACCGCATCAGGATGTGGGGTAATCCTGCTGTCCCGAACATCAACGACATTCCCAAAGAGATCGCATCGAAGGGATCAGAAACTTGTTTGCCAGGAGCCAACACACCTGCATATTTAGCAGCTGCACTGCTAAAAAGTGCCATTGGGTTAAAGCCAAATTTTGCTAGTACCAAAATTGCCAACAAAACAGTCCCACCCAGCAACAGAATTGCCTTGATAATTTGTACCCAAGTCGTGGCTATCATCCCACCGAAAATCACATAAGCCATCATCACGCAACCGACAATGACAACAGCTAATTTATAGTCAAGCCCAAACAGCAGCTTCACAAGTTCGCCAGCACCTACCATTTGGGCAATTAAGTAGAAGCTGATCACTGCTAATGAACCAATCGCAGCAGCTATTCGCACTGGTGCTTGTCGCAAACGATAAGCCACCACATCAGCAAAGGTGTACTTGCCTAGATTACGCAGAGGTTCTGCAATTAAGAACATGACGATCGGCCAACCCACCAAAAAGCCGATAGAATAAATAAGACCGTCAAAGCCATTGAGTGCGACTAGTCCAGTAATCCCCAAAAAGCTAGCGGCGCTCATGAAGTCTCCTGCCAAAGCTAGCCCATTTTGGAAACCGCTGATATTACCGCCAGCAGTATAGAAGTGAGATGTGCTATGAGTATGTCTTGCAGCCCAATAAGTAATACCAAGAGAACTAACGACAAACACTAAGAAAAAAAATATTGCCAGTGGGTTGAAGTGACCATAGTTATTAATATCCACTTCAGCCAGTGGCAGATCACACCACAAACTATTCATAATTGATATTGGATTTCTAATTTTGGATTGAAGAATTGAACAATTGTGAGTTATTGATTGTTCGACTAACCACTACCACTCATTTACGAGTCAGTCTTGCAATTTTGTCATCATAATTATTGTTTGCCCAGCGCACGTAAATAAAAATTAATATCCATGCTGAGACAATCACCAGTGCTCCCAGCAAAATACCAAGGCTGAGTCCTGGAATGATTTGTGAACCCAATAACGGCTTATTGAAAGCAATTAGCAAAATGAAGCCAAAGTAGATTAACATCATGGCTCCACTTAGCAGCAGCGATACGCGCCAGCGTTGAGCAGTGAGGGCTTGAATAGCCCTTGTGCGATCGTCCATATCTTTTGAAATTGAAAAGAATAGGTTTGATTGTCTCACTGAATTCCTAAATTGCAAAAAACTTTTAAAGTTTCTTAGTATTTTTATTGAGAGTTTTCGTGATAAAAAATACTAAGAAATATTAAGCTTTAATTTGTAACTACTCCCGAACCGCCAGATCTCGATATTTCCCAACAAACCAGCACAGATTGGAAACAACGCCGGGAAGTCACTCGCCCTTCGGGCTCAAATTCAAAGTTCAAAGGAGGGCTTCGCCCCGCTGCGCTAACAAAATTCAAAATTAAAGACAATTAGTATTGCACAACTACTTATTCTGTCAAGATGAGGTGGATTTTTTGATTTCTTGAAACATGTAAAGCGATGTTGTCAACTATAAGTTGAAAAATTATGCTTCATCAGCTGCGAGACGCTGTATCAATATCCGTTCCGTCTAATCGAGCGTAAGTCTTCCTTACAGATCCTCTTGGCTCAACCGTTAACGTGCTGCACCTAGAGCACTGTTTATGGTGTTAAGTATAATTATCGCGTAATAATTGTAATGTTTCACGGAAAGTAATTGTATTGGGATGATTTTCCCCTAAGCTGCGTTCAGCAATCTCCAAAGCTTTGATGTAAAGAGGTTCAGCTTCAGTGTACCGTCCTTGGGAATAGTAGAGTCCTGCCAAGTTATTGTAACTGATGGCAACATTGGGATGCTCTTCTCCCAGCAGGCGTCGGCTTAGTTCCAAAGCTTTGATGTAGAGAGGTTCAGCTTCAGTGTACCGTCCTTGGGAATTGTAGAGTACTGCCAAGTTATTGTAACTGGTGGCGATATCGGGATGCTCATCCCCCAGTAGGCGTCGGCTTAGTTCCAAAGCTTTGATGTAGAGAGGTTCAGCTTCAGTGTACCGTCCTTGGGATTTGTAGAGTCCTGCCAAGTTGTTGTAACTGGTGGCGACATCGGGATGCTCCTCTCCTAGCAGGCGTTGTCTTAGTTCTAAAGCTTTGATGTAGAGAGGTTCAGCTTCAGTGTACCGCCCTTGGGAATAGTAGAGTCCTGCCAAGTTATTGTAACTGATGGCGACATCGGGATGCTCCTCTCCCAGCAGGCGTCGCCTGAGTACCAAAGCATTGACGTAGAGAGGTTCAGCTTCAGTTAAAAACCCAATATAAATTTTCATCACTGACTGCATCAGTCAGATTTTGTGCCACCTCTGCTAAATGTGGAATAGCATCTTTGACTGACTTAATTATCTCCTGGGTTGGCGACTGGGGGATTTGTTGAGCAATTGCGATAAAAGTTTCTGCAAAAGCGCGTTTCAACTCATCAACTTGTTCAGATGCTGCTTGTTTGACTTTCAAAAACTCTCGAATTAAGGGATGAATTTTGTAACCACTATCTCCATCTACTAGGCTTTGAATTAAATGAAGCTTGTAAAGTTGCTTTTTCGCCTCCTTCACATCTGCTTCTACCCAATTAAGGGACTTACTCGTGAACTCCACCCATTCCCAAAGTATGACATCTAGTGCAAATAAGCTTAACAATTCACCGACACACTGTGTTTTTTGATTGAGTTCTCGCCAGCTTAATTCAAATGCTGCTTTTACCCCACGCTTGGCTGTCATTTCTGTATCTTGCAATTGCTCATCTTCTGGGTTAATTGCTTCATCTTGCAATTGCTGAGCTTTCAAGCGCTGTAACATTTCTGCTAGAGACAAATCGGGATCTTCTACCAAATACCGCCCGACTAACTCTAAACCCAGAGGTAAATAACCCAGCCACGCACACAAATTTTCCGCTACTTGCAATTCTTGTTTCACTCGTTGGTCTTGTTCACCCAACACCTTTGTTAAAAGTATTAAAGCATCCTCTGCCGAGAGCACGTCTAGCGATATTTCCACAAAGTTGGTGTCTATCCGTCGCAGGCGCGTTGTCATCAAAATTCGGAAACGGTTAGATTTTGGCAGCAGTTTTCGACAACTTTTCAAAGAAGTGACATCATCCAGTACAATCAACACTAGACCTTCGGTCGGTCGCCAGTTGTTCCAAAACCACTTCACTTGTTGTTCGAGATTAAGTTTTTGTGCCCCCAACTCCTGCGGTACTTCCAAATTCATATTGAACAGGGCAAACTGCAAAATCTCTGCTGCTAAATCTGATTCTCTGGCGTTTAACCAACAAATTCCACCAGGGTAATCTGCTTCATGTTGACGTGCGTATTGCGTTGCAAGTTCAGTTTTGCCAACACCACCCATACCAGAAACAGCAGAAATAGCCACTACGCCTGGTTGCTGCAACCTTTCTCGTAGTAGGGAAAGTTCGTACTGTCTGCCAACAAAGTTAGCAGAACCTTGAAACACAACATTATTTGGGGGATTTAACTTTGCCCGTTCCCGTTCGGGCGACTGCAGTCATATACTGATGTTTTGGGTTTCAACATTAATATCTCTTTGAGCAAAATTAACAATTTTCTCGATTGTTGAAATCCAAGTTTGATTCTGCGGAGATTGTGATTTAAGTGCTTGTGCTATATCTTGAAGAACTTGAGCCAAATTCAATGGTGGATCAGTTTTGGCTTCTGTTACCAATTCCTGTAAAGCTTGATTGACTTCAGGATTAGCTTTAGCCGCTGATTCTACATCTAATACAGCTTTACCGTAATCAAGTGGTTGAGAGGGCGCTTTTTCAATAGCAACTACAGTATGAGGAGAGTGTTTTTTGAGGGTGACGATAAACTCACCAGTTTTATTCCATAGAGTTTCTCCTACCTTTTCGCCCGTTTTTTCCAAAGCTTTAGTCGCTATCACAGTTCCAATCGCGATCGCTCCAGCAGTGAGTGGCTCCATGTTCTACCTCGTAAGCGCGGTGTCTTATTTATGATTACATCGTTTTTTTTCTCAATTTCGCAATAAAAGTAAAAAACTTTTAAATTCCTCCCTTCCCCCTTCCCCCTTTCCCCTTTCCCCCTTCCCCTTCTTGGTTAAGCGTTCCCTACAACTGCCACCAAGTCTAATTTGCTAATATCAAAAACATTATAGGACTAAACTAATATGCGTTCCAGAGCAGAGCAAGTTGCCAGTATAATTGAACACCGTTACCGTTATCTTCCCAATAAGATAGCAACAGTTGAAAAAGAGCTTCAGGCACGAGCATCTGCCTTATATAATCTGGAAACTCATCAACAAGCGTTACTACAAGAAAATGCTAATACCCAAGCGAGTGAGTATTTAAAAGCAATCAATTTTGCTGATATTCAAAAACGCATTACATCTGAACTGTTTGTATTGTCTAAACTCAAAAGCCGCTTTTCCAGAAATACGCTGAATATTGGCGTTGTTGGGTTGATGGGACAAGGAAAGAGTACCTTGCTCAAGAGTTTAAGTGGACTTAGCGATCAAGAAATTCCAGCTTATGAAGGAGCAGCTTGTACAGCTGTTCGTAGCCTAGTTTGTAACAAGGAGGGTTCTGTTGAAGTTAGAGTCATTCTGCATTCAGAAAAAACCTTTTTAGAGGAAGTGATTCTTCCTTACTATAAATCGCTTAAACTCAAGCCTGAACCGCGCACCCTAGATGAATTTGCACGAGCATCTTTACCTGCCCAAATGCCTGTTGGAGCAACCGATGAAGCAGTTTATAAGCACCTGCGGTATGACTATTTTCAGAACTTAGAATACTATCGGCATTTGATTGTTGCTGGAGCAGAACCACCAGAAGTGGCGATCGCCCCAGAGGAGGTGGCTGAATATGTCAGACAAAAGCGAAACCCTCAAGGAGAATTAATTTCGTACAAACATTTAGCTGTACGCGAAGTTAATATATTCTGTCCCTTTGAGAATCCTGATGTTGGTAGAATTGCTCTAGTTGATCTTCCTGGTTTGGGAGACTCTAAGCTGGGTGATGAAAAAGTTATGCTGGATACTCTTGGTAGAGCAGTGGATGTAGTGCTGTTTATCACACGTCCAGACCCGCAACGCTACCAATGGCGCAAGGTTGACACCGATCTTTACGATATTGCGGCTCAAGAATTGAATAACCTTGCAGGCAGAGCGTTTATGGTTGTCAATCACAGCCAAAGAACACAAAATCTCAATGCATGTATTGCTCTCAAAGATACTTTGCAGATGCAAGTTGTCAGTTGCGAAATTGCTGACTGCTCAAACCCGGAGGATGCTAACCAAGTTTTTGATCGCATCCTCAACTACCTGGCAGAGCATATTCTGGAAATTGATCAAGAATATGCTCGCCAAAGTCAAGAGCGGCTAATGAAAATTCAGCAAGATATCGATCTGATAATACAGGCTGCCCAGAAAGTTTTTAGCGCAACTGATAGTGACTTGTCCACACTTATTGACGATCAGTATGACGATTTGTTTGGTACCGATCAGGATGGATGGTGGCGAGAGATTACCATCGCCTTCCAAGAATTGAGATTTGAATTTGCTAAACGCTGTCAATTACCGTCTAAGAGTCTGGAATCGAGTGTTGAGAAAGTCTACAAAACTTGTAAAGCAAATGCTGGAATTTTAACAGCTAACAATCCAGAAGCCGAAATTGAGAAGCAGATTAAAGCCAGCAATCCAATGAAAGCCTATGCTGACTACCGTGATTTGTTGCGAACTTTACTGTCCGATCACTTTAGTCATTTAGATGAAGGACTAAAAGAATCGACTCAAGAAGTGAAAGCGCGAGTAGCAGAGATTTTAATCACAGTTGGACAATTAGGTGTCTTGGGTAATTCCCTTGAAGGCTGGGAATTTATTCAAGCTTTTAGAGAATTGCTAGAGCGAGAACATTCAGATCTTAAAAGACTTCAGCAAGGCTTCCGAATTATTTCTAATTTTGAACTTTCATACAGTGGCTTAATTGAACCACAGATCTATCAAAATTTGGTTGAACTTAGCAATATTCAACTTACTGATGAAGACTCGAAAGATGTTACCTTAAAGGTTGGACAAAGTACAACTGCTGACTTAATTCTTAACGCACTACAGATTGACTATGATCGCACAGTTGCTAGAATTAAGGCGGCTTTAGAAGAGCTACTTTATCAGCCCAGCATTGCTGCTTACGCGCTGATTGAGAAGTTTATTGACAACATTATCTACCACAAAGAGGCTCAAAAAGACTGGAAAAAGTTTCTCAGGCGAGTTAGAGCTAAAGTTTGGGCTGAGGAAATTGGTAAACTTGAACAAGAACAACAACGGCAACAGGACTGGTTGAATAGTGTTAAGCGATTAAAAGAGGTTAATCGTGTAGAAACCATTCAATTTTTGACTTAAATTTTCCACCGACTGGTTGACTCACAAAAATCTCAGCACAAACTAAACTTGATTTTTAACCAGGATTTGTTTTGATGAATAACCTGCAAGAACTAAATATTATCATGCTTGCGCCTAGAGGAGTTGGCAAAACCAGTTTGTTAGCCGCCATGCACGAAGAATTTCACAAAACATTTGAGAATGCAGGGCTAACAACATGGGCAAGTGACACTAAAACATTGGATGCGATCGAAGATTGTAAACGCCTCTTACGAAATATGGACTACCGTTTACAAAAGCTAGTTGAACCAACTCCACCCCAACTTGATCCTTGGGAAGATCAAGGATTTATGTTTGAAGTGGGAAGTGGCGGCAAAAAGTTCATAAAAATTCGCTTTACCGATCCTTCTGGAGAATATTTTAAACCTACTGCGACTCCTGATCAAAAGGAGTATGTCAAACAACAGTTAAATCAATGTGATGCAGTGATTATTCCCATTGATTCAACTGCTTTAATGGAAAAGAAAACAGGCAGAACGAAAACTACAGAAATTGGACTTTGGCATGAACCCAAAAATGACCCAGATCGTATTACCAAGCTTTTAAAAGATGCCTACGCAAGTATAACAAAACCTAGGCTAGTTGTTCTAGCACCATTAAAGTGTGAAAGTTACATGAAAACAGATAAAGATGCTAATGACTTGCTGGATCATATTAAAATTGGCTATCGACAATTACTGGATTTCTTCAAAGAAGACGAGATTTATCACAAATTGGCAGTAGTCGTAACACCTGTGCAAACGATTGGACACATTGCTTTTTCTCATGCTGAAACTACTGATGGTTATACCCGGTTCTTTTACAACAAAGCACCGCTAGATGCGCCTTATGATCCTAAAGATGGAGATCAACCACTCCGCTATATATTGCGATTTTTATTGAATGTATACAATGAAAGCAGCCAATTAGAATTGGAACGAGCTAAAGAAGACTTTTATAAACTTGAAAAAGAAGTTGGTGTGAAAGACGATCAATTGAATAGCGCCCAACGCAAGTTAAATCTGGCAGAACAGCGTGTAAATCAGCGTAATCAACTTTGGCTACCCTTCAGACTAATTGCTAACCTTTTCGATGACGTTAATACATCCTACGATGAAGCTAATAACAGTTATACGGAAAAAGCGTTTGATCTCAAGGAGACAGAAGCTCAAAAATTTGCTGTTCAAGACAAAGCAGACGCCACACAAGCTCAACTCCAAGCTTTTAACACAGCTATTTCCAAATTTGCAATTGATTGTAAGCAAGAGCGTGGCTTTGCCATTTTGCAAGGTAGAGCCAAATGGTTACCAGTTCCTAAATAATTAAGGTAAGCAACCCCTGCCTAAAGGCTAGGGGCTTCAACATTGGTTGAAGCCCAGCTTACCAGACTCAGTACCTCGCGTACTACGTTTAAGGCAAGTGTTAAAGACCTACCAAGGGATGCGTAGCTAGTCCCCTGCTCTAGAACCGAACAGTTAAACAGGTGTATGGGTTAAGCCAGTGCTGTTTGGATAGTTACAGACCTTAAACATTGTCGAAGCTAACTTTACCCGAAAGGAGGGACTTTATGTCCAAAGTGTTTGTCATTGATTCAGAAAAAAGACCATTATATCCAATTCATTCAGCGCAAGCTCGGCAGTTACTAAGGAACAAGAAAGCCGCAGTTTATAGACGGTTCCCATTTACTTTGATTTTGAAACAGTCTCATTTTGACTGTTTGGTAACACCGCTCAGATTAAAGATAGACCCTGGCGCTAAGCACACAGGAATTGCTTTGGTGAATGATTCAACGGGTGAAGTTGTCTTTGCTGCCGAACTAAAACACAGAGGTTTTGCAATCAGAGAATCTTTGACCTCTAGAAGACAGATAAGACGTAGTAGGAGAAACCGTAAAACCAGGTATCGTCAATCAAGGTTTTTGAATAGAACCCCCCCTAAAGGTTGGTTAGCTCCTAGCTTACAAAGTCGAGTCGAAAATATCAAAACTTGGGTCAGCAAGTTACGGAAGATTGCATTGATCGAAGCACTTGGTCAAGAACTTGTTCGCTTTGATATGCAGTTGATACGCAATCCAGATATTCAAGGAAACGAGTATCAGCAAGGCACACTTGCAGGTTACGAAACACGAGAGTTCCTACTAGAAAAATGGAACAGACAATGCGCTTACTGTGGTATTAAGGACGTCTCATTGCAAGTAGAGCATATTCATCCAAGAGCTAAAGGAGGTTCTAATTCAATTACTAACCTTGCTTTAAGCTGCGAAAAGTGCAATGTAAAAAAAGGAACTAAAGATATTAAGGACTTCCTCAAAAAAGACCCTGCCAGATTGGAGAAAATCTTGAAACAAGCTAAAAGACCATTAGCTGATGCAGCCGCAGTCAATACAACTAGATGGGCATTACTGGAAGTTTTAGAAGCGTCCGGTTTACCCGTTGAGACGGGTTCGGGCGGGTTAACCAAGTTTAATCGCAGCCAACAACATCTTACTAAGTCTCACTGGGTTGATGCAGCTTGTGTTGGTAAATCTACGCCTATTCTCAATATCAAGGGTGTCAAACCTTTGATGGTCACAGCCAACGGACACGGTACACGGCAATTATGCAGGACAGACAAGTATGGATTCCCTAGTCGTCATTGTTCTAGAACTAAATTTCACTTTGGTTTCCAAACAGGTGACATTGTTCAAGCAATTGTCACGTCGGGCAAGAAAGTAGGTGTACACGTTGGAAGAATAGCAACTCGTGCAACGGGTAGTTTCAATATTTCAACCAAAGAAGGACTAGTTCAGGGAATTGGTCACAAGTACTGTAAACACGTTCACAAAAAGGATGGTTACTCGTATGCCTAGTTTGAAGAATTGGACGGTTGACTAAATCAACCGCGTCATGTTTAATCTCTGGTCTAAAGACGCAGAGTTTCCACACTCCCCCGAGGTCAGCATGAATTACAATCAAGTAGAAATTTATGTTAGAAGTTCTCCATTAGGCGAAGTTGGTATTCATTGGCGCAATATCAGCAAATCCGAACAGCCTAAGGAAGAGCCAGTTGTGCTTAAGCAACGAGTTATTTCTAGAGATGATGGTAAACAGGTAACAATTAATTCCTTAATTAACGATACTAAACCGTCCCTGATTTTAGCTCGATATGAAAATAAGGTGCTTGTAGAAGTCACAGGGCTAGATGCAGCAGAAGATCGATCAAAAAGAATGGGGCGGAGAATCTCTGAAGTTGTTTTGTGGGTTGGAGATGCAACGCCCGAAGTAGAATCTCAACTAAGAAAACTCGCTGCTTGTATTTTGCTAAGTTTTTGGGAAAAAGAGTCAACTTTTCTAAGCAAGATTCGCAGTGCTATTGATTTTGATGGACTGAATGACTTTAAAGCTAATGCCCAACAAATTCAGCAGTTATATACTGATGCTGCCACACATTTAGATGACTTCATGTCAAAAATATCTTCCAGCGTCGTTGAACTTGGTGAGTCAGTTTGGTTAACCCCGAAAACAATTGATATTGAGAGCCAGTTATATACTTTAGTAAAGCAAATCAGTCAAACTTCCTTTGGGGAAACTGAGCAACCTGTAGTGGTTGTTGCTGAGTTCAAAAAAGAGGGCGATACGCCTCCCTTGCGCGTGTCCGTTGGCGCAGCCTCTGCGATAGGAGAAGGACTCAGCGTCAAGCCTCCGGCTGATAGCCAACAGATTGTTTACAAGGGCAATGTTTGGAAAGCACCTGAAACTAAAACTGAAAAAAAAACACCAGTACCGTCACCAGAAGCAGTACCGTCAGCACAACCAATACTACCTCAAAAAGCAGTACCACCTCGAACAACTCGCATAGTGATCGTTGGGATGATCCTGCTGATTCTAATTCTGCTCACAACCTGGGTAATAGCTCAACCCAAAATATTATCACCAACCCCAACACTAACTCCAACCCCAATACCCAAACACAAGCCATCCAGCAAGACAACCAACCCTCAAAGTTTTCTTCAGCCAGCCAACAGTCCGGTGTTACGCGACGACAATCAGCCCCAGTCTTCCCAAAATCGATCGCCAGACGCTTAATTGGAAATGATCTGGCTGATGTGCATAACGCAATCAGCTTTTTGTCTGAGAAAGAAGTTTATAAATTTTCTCTTTTAATTGAAGCTTTGGAACGAATTAGCAAAAATCATAGCTCACGTATTACGACTAAAATACTAAACGAGGTAGAGAAATATCTTAACCGATGCTTGACAGATTTAAACACGGATGATTCCGAATATTTAGAAGAAGAACCTGTCGAATGGTTGCAAAAATCCTATAAGTGGTTGCAACGCCGATTTGACATTCATACAAAGATAAATTCTCTTAACTTGAACCGAAAAAAGGAACTGCTAGCACTAGGTTACTTTTTACAAGGGGAGTTATCAACACAAGAAGAGTTTGAGTATATAAGAAAGGTTTTACGTTCTTATTTAACAAGAATTGAGCAATTCCGAAATTCTCCACCTTCTGAGTAATGAGGTAGGGAACAGGGAATAGGGAACAGGGAACAGGGAACAGGAAACAGTGAACAATTGATCACTGGTAACTGGTACTGCGGGTACTTGATAACTGATAAAGGTGTACCTAGCTTCGCAAAAATCAAATAGAAATCCTATTATAATTTAAATGAAAACGATGGTCAGACTTTTGTATATCCCAAGTCTTCAAAAGAAAGAATTTGTAAGTCGTAGGGCACGAAAGGTCAGTCAAGTTTTATCCTTTGAAATAATCTAAAAGGCGATCGCCTGAATCAGCACGAATCAATGCGACAACGACGTCGGGTAAAGCAGTTAAACTGGGGAAAACCAGATAACGTGATTCCCAACGAGGGTGAAATTTGTCTTTGTATGCATGCAAGCCTTGGAAATTGTAAAACCGCTCCAAATGCTTATAAAGATAGTACAACACTTTCTCTAAACGAGCCGATTCTTGAGTTTTACCTACTCCAGCAAGGGCAGAAAGACCAATATTAAAACTATCGTAATTTCGCTCCTTGTAGTGCTGGAACATAGATATAAACAAAAAGTCCATTGTTCCATTCTCAATCGACTTTCGGTGTCGCATCATGTCGTTAGTCACTTCGTTGAGCTGGTACTCTAATACAATATTGGTAAAGGCAATAATTTCACCGTCGGAGGACTGCACCGTTACGATTTCAGAGTCTCGCAAATAAGCTTCATCAAACCAACCTAGAGAAAACTTTTTTTCGGAACCTTGCACCAATTGCAGCCATTCGTCACTAACAGGTTTTATTTTATGCAACAATTTATCAGCAATTGGTGGTTGGTAAAATTTGACTTCATACCCCAGCTTAGTCATGCGATTCATTGCTGTTCTGAGGTTTTTACCTGCTTTTCCTTGTAAGGTGAAGCTTTGGAGGTCAACTATTGCTTCTTCACCAATTTTGACTACCTGAAATCCCAGCGACTTGTAGAGATCAATATCATTGGGTAAAGTTTGGTAAAAAGCTGGATACCAGTCGTTACGTTGGCAAAACAACTGAAAACTCACAATCACTTCTTTACGGTCTTCATCTGGTCCAATGGGATCACCTAAGGCGATCGCACCCCGTCCTTTAGGGACATAACCAATAACACTGCGACCAGAAGGACTAAAAAAGTAACTTTTGTCACTTAACAATGTAAATGCTGCTAATGAAGAGCATCCATAGTTTTCTACAATATCTTTTGCCTGCTGCCGTTCTTTAACACTGGCGGCATCACGTAGAAAAACTGGTCTTAGTAGCATGAACAATGCATAAGCGATCGTACTTGCTGCAATAATATAAATAGAATTAGCAAAAAAGTCCCCAAATCGGCTTCTTGGTTTCAGTCCGCCATTATCATCTGTGAAGAACATATCAAAAGTTTGGCCTATGGCATCACTCCAAGTGAAATTTTCCGTAAATTTGCCATCTAACAAGTAAAACCCAATTGTTCCATATGCCAAAGTAAACAGCAAAGCTGCAATTAACACCCGCACTCCCTGCGCAATCGAAGGACGATCTGATTTTGCTGTAAAAACATGGCGCATCAAGAGTAATTGCATCAGCAAAACACCAGACAACAGACTTTCTTCATAGTCCAGTCCCTTAATCAAGTGGCTGACAACAGAAAGAATCAAGAACCCAATAGTGAGTAACCAAGCAATTCGTTTTCGACGCAACAGGTTGGTTGCAAGCGTCAGTAACACAAACCCAGTCAGTGCTGCAAATAAATGACCGCTAACGCGAATATCAAAAGGTAAAAAGTGCTTCAACCAGTGATTTCGCTCATTCAGGTTAGGCGTCACTGCTGACACCAAGTTTACCACTCCGACTAAACCAGTGAGGAAAGCTGCACTCCAAAGCCCAATCCGAGTTCTCAAATCAAGAGTCATTAGTCACTTAGTTCTTTTGTGAATTTTCAAACTGTTTTCCTACATAAGATAGCGAATCTTTGAGATGTTTGTGAAAGTAATTCCACCCAACATCTGGACCTGACAAACCATGTCCTCCAGGAAAGGCATAAAACACGTTTTCTATACCTAATTTGTCTAAGGTTTCGTGGAATGTTTGGGTAGAGGCAAGTAAATTAGAGTCGTGTTCTCCAGCATCAAGATATACGCGTAGTTCCTGTCTTTCCTGAGGTGATAATTGTTGGACAATTTGTTGGGGGCTATTTTGTGAACCACTGTTATCGGTAAAATAGCCGCTATGGCTGAACAGAATATTGAAGTTTTTCAAATAGCGTAATCCAATATTAAACGCGCCCCATCCTCCAGAAGATAGACCTCCCAACGCCCAAAACTTTGGATTTTCTAATGTACGGTAGCGTGACTTGACGACTTGTACTAACTCCGAACCGATCAACGTTCCTACTTTACCATTAGGCCCATCATAATAATCAGGGTCGAATAAGGGATTTGAACCCCGGTTATCATTTCCATCTGGTGTAATCACAATCGAATGCGGTAGTTTGTGCTCTCTATAAAGTTCATGTAGGACTTTTAAAATTGCATATTTATCAACATAAGCACGAGCATCATCGTGACCACCATGTAGTAGAAATATAACAGGATATCGTTTGAGAGAATTCTTATTATAGTATGGGGGCAAAATAACACCATATTGCCGTTGTGTGCCCATTGCTTGACTGTTAAAAGTTTCTAGCTCAAGCTTCAACCCACTATTGGTAACCTCTTGAGGCGGATCTAGTTGTGGTGCACCTAAGATAAAGACATACCAGTAGCCAGCAGCAGTCAGGATTGCAATTGCACCTGCAACGCCCATTAAAACTTTAGATAATTTCATGGCTTGTTAAAACCCAAATTATCACTAGCGTGTAGAATAGCCGAGATTTTAAATTGTCTTCCTACAAATGTTAGCGAATCTGCCAGATGTTCGTGCCAGTAGTCCCAAGTATGACCTCCGGGAAACGGATGAAATATATTAAAAATGTTCTCAGTACTGAGTACTTGATTAAATTTTTTGGATTCGTCAACTCCTACTTCAGTATCTGCTATACCTGCATCCAGGTATATCCGTAAGCGTTTTTTAATTTGAGGTGAAATGGTCTTGATATAGGTGATTGGACTATTTTGCGGTCCACTCTTGTCTTGAAAGTAACCGCTATGACTAAATAATATTGAAAAGTTATTTAAATTATGCAATCCCACATTCATTGCACCCCAACCTCCTGAAGATAATCCCCCCATTGCCCAAAAATCAGGACTGGGGATTGTACGGTAGCGGTTTTGCACAATTTTTACTAGTTCATCCCCAATAGCTGTAGAAACTTTGCCATTGGGGCCATCAATATAATCGGGATCCCAGTAGGCGCTAGAACCACGTTTGTCATTACCATCTGGTGTGATAATAATACTGGGCGGCAACTTGCCTGTTGCATAAAGCTGTTGCACAACTGTTAAGGCATCTCCTTTTGTAAACCAATGGTCAGCATTTCCGTGTCCACCGTGAAGGAGAAAGATAACTGGATAGCGTTGATTTTGGTTTTGATCATAGCCCGGAGGTAAAGCAACGCAGTAAATGCGATTTCCTCCCATAACTTTGCTATTGTAAGTTTCGGTTTTATATGTTAGCTGGGTACTTAGATCCTTAGCCGTTGGTTGTGGCGGTAACACAGATACTAGGGTTTGCGGACGCACCTGTGTTTGTGCTTGTGCAGATTTTATGTAATTACAATTACATAAAGTGAACATCGAAACCAGCAGCACAATTTTAGATTTGAAGCAGTTCATCAAGAATGTTGATTAATAGCAATTGAATTAAAACTATAAAAAATGACAAAACTTATATAGGATTCCTATTTTATTTTTGCGAAGCTAGGTACAGTTTCTGTTCTCTGTTCCCTGTTAAGCGTTCCCTACCTCTACTTTGTCAATTCACCAAATCAAACCTGAATCCTATAGAGATGAAATTTGCGAAGACAAAGGTGTTTGTGTATTAATCCCAATAAGATATTTCAATATAGCACTGTTGATTAACTCTGGACACTCTGCCATAACTAAATGTCCTGCATTGGTAACATGTAAATGAGTAGCATTGACGAAATGTCTTGCTAAATCGTTCCCCATCTGGTGTGTAAACATGGGATCAAGACCCGCAGTTATAATTAAAGCAGGAGTATGCAAATTCTGCGGCAAAGAGTGACGCGTAAAAAAGTTATAACCCCAAAAGATTTCTAAAGCTTTGTAGGATTGGAAATCCGTTGGTGTTGGACATTCGGCAAAAAACCGTTCTATAACGCTGTGGCGGTAAGAAGTCGAGAAAAAGTTTGAGAAAGCTTGTACACCAGGTAAAGAGTATAAATATCTGCCGCCCCAAGCCATAAACTTCATCAGCGGAATTTCCCACCAAGGTGCTAAGTTATGAGTTCCGCCTGCGATCGCAATAAAACCACTCACACAATTGTGCTGGGCAAACTCTAAACCAATAGGAACTCCGTAGCTATGACAACACAGCACTGGTGAGGAAATGCCCAATTTGTACAACAATCGCTCTAAATCCCGACGATGTCGCCCGATGGAGTAGCGAGGATAGGGACTAGACTGTCCGTGTCCTGCCAAATCATACACCAGAACTTCCCAACCTTGACTTTGAGCAAACTCATACTGAGAACGAAAGTTAAAGCGGTTCCCCGTTCCTCCGTGCAGAAAAACTATAGCTGGAGTTCTCCCCGAACTGTGGCAAACTTGTAAATTTATCCCCCGTCGCAGATGAATTGTTGAACCAGCTAAGGCATCTTGAAAAGAGTCATTCATTGGTCACGACTTGTGTCAAACAAAATTAACAATTAATAACAAGAAACTCATCTCCTTTCTTGTCCTTTGTCGTACAGTCAAAAGCTTACGCCAATGATGTGTCAATTCTATGACAACATAATGAAAATTTTGCGAATGTTAGTAAATCGAAAAGTTTTCCAGAAACCTTACGACTACTCCCGAACCGCCAGAAGAATACCTAAGGAAATAACGGAGAAAGAGGTGTACGGACTTTTTAAGCGTAGCTGCGCCTCCGGCAATCGCTGTTGGTTGTGTTGACCAACTGTGGCAAGTCGAAAAAATTCCGAAAGAATAGAAGTTAAGTTGTATCCACTCCTTGCCTGTGCGATGAGAAGGGGATTATCTTTTTACTTTTTACTTTTATCTTTTTACTTTTTAAGCTGTAGCATTGACCTGATAATCCTCAAACGTGACCTCGAATCCATCTCCGTCTGGAGAGGCACACATAACGCCTACTTGAAGCGTTTCATAGGGTAAATATGTCATTCTAAGCATTACATAGTCAGAAGCTTCATTTAAGTAGAAAATTTGGATAGCTTCTTTACAGCGTTCAACCCGCAAGTGTAAAACATCAGGAGGATTTGGTAAGGGAATGACTGACCAATCTGAATAGTCATCGGTAACGACAGCACTCAGATTTTGTACACCATCAACATATTCAATGCCTGTCTTGATCCAATGCTTCTCATCGGCACGCAGCATGATGCCCGCCTGGTCGTAGATATCCTTATAATTGCCGCGTATTTTGACATCAACAACAAAATCAGTGCTGATGAAATCAAAGTAAAAATGCCCGGTGTCACGAATAAACCCATAATGGGTAATTCGCCAGAAATCTGTTTTGGGAGAAGTTTTCACAATCAAGCGATCGCCTGAGTCGGTCCATTGGGAGGGTTCATTGAGCCATTGCATAGAGTCTCATCCAGCTTAAGATGTTTGATTGCCAAAGGTTTTAGGAGCTTTCCGTGCTACCAAGTTAAACACTTAAACTGCTTCAAAATACTTACCGAAACTTGGTCAAACCAAGTTTCGTGATTTCTTCCTGCTTCACTCAAGGGAGTCGGCTCCTTCTTGTCCACAGGCGTTAAGTTCCGACTAAGCCAGCCGTACTTTATCTTCAGGAGCATATTCAAGATTTACCGCTGCATTCTCGTCACGGTCTTGAATATGCCCACACTGAGAGTTTTGGCATTGAAACACCCGATCTGAGAGTTTCATCGGTTGAACGTGATTGCATTTAGAACATTTCTTTGAGCTTGGATACCATCGGTCAACCAATTCTACTTTTGTACCATAGTGAGCTTGCTTGTAAATTAGCTGACGGCGAATTTCGTAAAAACAGTTATTGCTAACCGCGCTTGCTAATTTATGATTTGCAATCATGCCCAAAACATTCAGATCCTCGATCCGAATTGTATAAGCTTTACGACTTAAATCTGTTGTCATCTTTTGCGTAGTATCTTGCCGAATATTGACAATCCGCGCATGTTGACAAGTTAATCTATCGTAAAACTTACAAGCGTTTTTAGACGCCTTAATCTTCAACCTTTTGTTCCCAAGATTCTTATTCCGATTACGCCATTGGAACTTACCGAGCTTGGTTTTCGCCTTTTTCGTGGTAGCAGGCATATCGTATTTTGAACCATCAGAACATGTTGCTAGCGCTTTGACACCAAAATCGACACCGATTGTCTCAATTGGGTGGATAATGGGTGGAACTTTTTCGGCATCTAAAACAAATGAAACGAACCATTGATCGGCAGTTCTAGAAACAGTAAAAGTCTGAGAACTGCAATAAAAATTGATTCGTTCTTTTAATCGAAATTCTTTCAATCCTGGTAGCTTAATTCGTTTACCAGGATTAATGACAACTCGATTTGTGAAAGGTATTGGCGGCTGTCCAATCGATGGATAAACACCAGCCGTTTTGTAAACTGTGAAAGAATCGCCTTTCTTTTTCGACTTCTTTACAGGAAATTCAGACAAGCCTTCGCGCCAACGAGAAAAAGCTTTTTTCAAATCAATAAACGCAGACTGATAAACAGTAGATGGATATTTTTTCATCCATGCGTTTTCAGTCCTTCGCATCGTGACCTGAGTAAAGACTTTCTTGATAGCATCAATTCGTTTTGCGTCAGATGCTTGTATGCCCGTAAAATCCCAACTTGCTTGGATTAAATCCAACCCAAAGTTGTAAACCCAGCGCTTAAAGCCAGCATTGCCGCGAAGAAGCGAAGTCTCAACCTTATTTAGTTTTAACTCTCGCTTAATGGCGTACATTGCCAAACTTTTCCAAACTTCTCTATATAGATAATTCTAGCCTACTTCAGGCAAGGATCAACCCCGTCTACGATCTTCTTCACCTTATTTTTATACTTTCGTAAACCGTATAATCGCGACGAAAAACAATGGATAATAGACAGTAGGTCTTGTACCAGTTCTTCTTGTGGAGACAAAGTTTCAGCATTGGCAACAACGATTGAGCCACCGCCAGACTGTACAATGTGCTCAACCAAATCAAAACCAAAACGACACAGCCTGTCCTTGTGCGCTACGTACAGTGACTTCACTTCACCTTGGATAGCCCACTGAATAATTTCCAAGAACTTGGGGCGTTTAAAATTCAACCCACCGCCAATCTCTTGAACCGAATCAGTGATTACAACTCCCTGAGACAAGCAGAATCGCTCCATTGCTTCAACTTGGCTTTGTAAATCATCTTTCTGTCCGCTTGATGAGACGCGACAGTAGACAATAACTCGACTTGGTATTTTACCGCCTTTCAAGTTTCGGGCAACACTAAGGTGCTCTTCAGTATAAATGCGTTGATTCCCCAATGTCCGTTCTGGGATTAATTTCTTTTCCCTTTCCCAGCGTCGTAAAGTAGAAGGGGAAATTCCAACAAGTTCTCCAAACTCTGCAACTTTCCACATGAATATCTCCATAGCGGTTAACTATGGCAAAGTTTAGCAAACTATTTTGAGACTAAGTCCTACTCTAACCATTTACCAATGATATTGGACTAAGTATTCTAAGCCCAAGCGAGAGGAAAACATCACAGAGCAAGGTTCTTGCTCTCCAGGTAACAGTCCATATTCTAGTAAAGCCTCAACTTCAGCTTTACTCCGAATGCGAACCAAATACGAATGCTCTTCCCACTGACCGGATTGAAAATGGCGATCGGGCATTTCCGTTTGCACCACAAAGACCAAATCAACTTCCCCCGTGATAGGGTTGCCAGACATGCCAACAAACCGAGTATTCGTGTCATCTAAGGTCATGGCAACATTCACTTCTTCCCACAACTCCCGCTGGGCATCTTGATAAAAATTGATGTCTTGAACTGTAGGAGAAAATGTAGCCCAACCGGACACAAAATTGAGAACGCCTGCGTAATCTGATGAAGTTGATCGCTTACCAATGTAGACATTACCATCCGTAGTCAGAGGAACCACCGTAACCCCAATCCCCCTAGCAAAATAGGTGTAGGGATCTTGGTAAGTTGTCAGACCACGCATCATCAACTTTAGTGCGTCCAACGAACTACGAGTCATATCCAGACGACAATGGGGATAGCTAGTTGGTCCAACTTCCAGGGTAAAGCTGTCTTGACAGCGAGACCAGAATCCAGTCACTCCAGCCCCTGACCAGCGGACTTTGCGATCGTCATAGCTTCTGGGTTTGGTGCCATCTGCCAGCAGACCAATCCGAATCTGGGGATTAATCACAGCTTCCAAATAAGCATGGAACTGTGTGTCAAGCGGCTCATCATTAAGATTTTGAGAACCATGCCCCTCCCGCACCTGAATTCTGGTTACGCCTGCCACCTCATCGGGATGGATCAAGTGAAGAAAATCGCGACCTGCAATGAGTGCCTCAGATAACGCCTTACCTTGGGGCAAATCTGCCAAATATGTAACTACCTTCTCTTGACAGGCAAGATATTCGGGGGTTTGACAGAGGAGAGATTCAAGCACTTTCCAATTGCTCACAAAGCTGATAGAACTGGTGAATTTCGGCGATGATAAAATCTAGTTCTTCATCAGTCAAACTATAGGATGACGGCAAAGAAATTCCTCGCTCATAAGCAGATGTACTCACGGGATAGGTCATGCTTGGATCGACCCAGCCTTGATAGCAAGGTTGAAGATGAAGCGGACAGAAAAAGAGTCGAGTTTGAATTCCCTGATTGGCTAAATAGTCAGCCAGTTCAGCCCGGTTTTCAGCATAGAAAGAGGTAAACCAGTGTACGGGCTTACAACGTGGATCCATAAAGATCGGCTTCAACTGGGGCACATCTGCTAAACCAGCCATGTAAGCTTCATAAATTTGCTGTTTGCGGTTAATAATGGCAGGTAACTTTCTGAGCTGGGCAACACCAATGGCTGCCTGCATTTCTGTCATGGAAAAATTAAAGCCAATATGCTCATGGACAAAGGTGCCACGACGCGATCGCCCATGATTCTTAAGCCGACGGCAGGTCTGGGCAATAGTATCACTGTCGGTTAGAATAATCCCACCCTCACCACAGGTGATCGTTTTGTTGCCATAGAAGGAAATGGCACCTGCGTCTCCGTAATAGCCTACATGGCGATCATTGAACTCTACTGCGATCGCCTGTGCTGCATCTTCAATCACCTTCAACTCAAAGCGTTTAGCAAAGGCAAGTACCGCGTCCATATCTGCGCTTTGACCGTACAAATGGACAGGCATGATCGCTTTGGTCTTGTCATTGACCAGCGAGAAAGCTGCCTCTACATCAATGCACAAAGTATCTGCTCTAACTGGGCAAAAGACGGGCTTAGCTCCTGCCATAATCACTGCATTCGAGGAAGCAACAAAGGTCAGGTTAGGGACAATAACTTCATCTCCATGACCAATATCCAGAGCCTTTAAGATGCAGTATAAGGCAGCAGTACCGTTGCAAACAGCAATTACATGCTTTGCCCCTGTTAAAGCCCTTATACCAGCTTCAAATTCTTCTGTCACCTTATTCTCGGTTAAGTAGGTTGATTCCATCACCCGCTTAACTTCTTGCCATTCACTATCGTCAATCCAAGGTTGAATTTGAGGGATCATATCAATTATTATCTTAGCTTTAGAAAAATCCAGCCTCCTGAAATATCTGACTTAGAGCCTAAGAGACGAAAACCCATTAGCTCAAGCTATTGGCTCACTGAGAAAACAAGAAGCTTAAGTTTGTTGTCGCCTTATTGGTTAAGTAAAAGTGTGCAAATCTGGATCGGCAGGATCGAAAGGAACATCCAGTAGCGCAATTTGTTCGCTGTCCTCTATGTAGCGCAAGGTGTGAAGCATATAAGGCTTAATCTGAACCCCTTCTCCTGGGTTCAAAATAAACTGCTGCTTTTGTTGAGGGTTATCACAATCTTGCAGTTCTACCTCTGCCCTACTGCGCACCAGAAAAATAACTTCATTGGTTCTAGTATGGAAATGCCCGCCTCGAATCTGAGCCGCTTGAGTTTTGACAAAATTTATTTCCTGCCAAACCCCTTGATTTACAAGACCCAGAAATAAACCCCTTCGATCTGATTGATTCATGTAGCAAGATATCTTTCCAACTTCAAACACTATTTCACCTCAATCAGTAACATTTTCACAGAACACGCATACTACATCGGTATCAGTTGGGTGGTTTATGGGCTTGTACAGATGCCCCATTTCCAATAAATTAAAAACCTTTAGCACCTGACGAATCAGGCGAATTGTCTGGTTCTGCGCTAATTACATAGGAATTATCCCGGATTTTTCCCTTCAAAAAGTTGAAGAAATTCTTAAATTACATTAGTCCGGCATTTACACATCTCAAACTGCAATTGTTAGTAAGCTTTGTACGGGAGAATTAAAGAGGTCATAGTACAGGATATGCGAGAATGGAGCTACCTAAATCATTTTTTCATTAATTTCAGTTATCCATAGCAGAAATGTCTCATTCTCCTTGGTGGAAGTCTGCTGTTATTTATCAGACTTATCTACGCAGCTTTCAGGACTCAAATGGGGATGGCATCGGTGATATCCCTGGCATTATCAAGCGACTAGATTATTTAGAATGGCTTGGCATAGATGCCATCTGGGTAACACCATTCTATCCCTCTCCAATGGTCGATTTTGGTTATGATGTGAGCGATCATACCAATATTGACCCTATCTTTGGAACCCTTTCAGATGTAGATAGTTTGATAGGATATTTGCACGATAGCAATCTCAGGATATTGATTGACTTTGTTGCCGCGCATACCTCTGATCAGAATCAGTGGTTTATTGAATCCCGCAGTTCGCGTATTCATCCCAAGCGAGACTGGTACATATGGAAAGATCCAAGTGCAAATGGTGGATTTCCCAATAATTGGATCGGACGTTTTGATGGGCTTTCTGCTTGGGAATGGGATCACAAAACAGAGCAATACTATCTACACTCGTTTCTTAAAGAGCAGCCAGATATCAATTGGCGTAGCCCTGGTGCAAGACAGGCAATGTTAGATGTCTTACATTTTTGGTTACAGCGAGGTGTGGATGGAATCCGAGTTGATGCCGCCTATCGTGCCTACAAAGATTTGCAGTTTCGAGATAATCCAGTGAATCCCGACTGGCATCCAGGCATGGAACCATCAGATCGCTTGTTTGAAGTCTTTAGTAAGAATATACCGGAAATTCATGATTTCAATTGCATGCTGCGGACGCTTGTAGATGGGTATGGCGATCGCCTTTTGATTGCTGAACTCTATAAATCACTAGAAGAAATTGTTAAGCACTATGGATCGAATGACGAATTTCATTTACCACTCAATTCAGAATTGATGTCATCTGATTGTCAATGGAGTGCAGATTCCGTCCGAGAAATTGTCGAGCGCTACGAGAGGCTGCTACCTGAAGGTGCATGGCCCAATTGGTCCTTGGGTAATCATGACAAGCATCGCGTTGCCAGCAGAATTGGGACTTCTCAAGCTAAAATCGGCATGATGCTATTGCTTACCCTTCGCGGTACGCCAACAATATACTACGGAGAGGAACTAGGAATGGAAGACGCCTGGATTCCCTCGGAGCATATCCAAGATCCTTGGGAAAAAAAAGCTCCCGGTATTGGGGTTGGGCGGGATTGTGAGCGCACACCAATGCTCTGGGATGACTCTGCTAATGCGGGTTTCTGTTTGGAATCAGTCCAACCCTGGTTACCTATCACCCATGACTACAGCAGTATCAATGTCAAGGCACAAAAGCAGAACTCCCGGTCATTTCTTTCACTGACACGGGCACTGTTGCGCTTGCGTCGGCAACAATCGGCACTACAGCTTGGTGACTATATGTCTTTATACTCACCCCCAGAGGTTTTCTGCTACCGACGCTTTAATGAGACATCGGAGCTTGTTGTAGCCTTGAACTTCAGTTCTGAATACCAGGAATGGATATTACCAGTCGAGTTTCGTAACCAGTCAACAGTTCTCCTCTCTACATTCATGGATCGCCAGGGAGGACAGTTGGGAGACACCCTTGAACTACGAGGAAATGAAGGTGTGATTATCCAGCGTAGACATCAATCGTAATGACCTTATATCAAGTCGAAAAGGCTATCTACTAATCTATTTGATAATGTATAATTGCCAGAGCCTTGAAAGTCCCATCCAGTCAAACTATTACCACTCTTCGTTGTTATGATTAATGAGCGCACGATAGTTTTCTCCACCAAGCATCAAGTGACCATGAAAGACCAGGTCACGCCAGATATTGGCAAAGATTCGGTGTTCATGGATTTATTTGAGCAAGTAAAACCCTATACAATGACCAGCGTAGAGGCACTGTTTGCACTTTATACAGCGGTGAATTATGTGCTTGATCGCGGAATACCTGGTGACATTGTGGAGTGCGGAGTTTGGAGAGGAGGAAGCGCTTTACTTGCAGCCTTAATTATGAAGGCGCGAAAGGTTAGCGATCGTAAGTTATATTTGTATGACACATTTCAGGGTATGCCAACCCCCACTGAATTTGATGTGGACAAATATGGACGCACTGGCTTTGAAATGATGGAGCAATATGGGGACGATATTGGTTGGTGTTACGCTTTATTGGAAGAGGTTAAAGCAGCGTTCTCGATCCATAATTTTGATTTTGAGATTGATTTTATTCAAGGAGATGTCATTGAGACATTGGAAAAGATTAAGCCAGAAACCATCTCTGTTCTGCGTTTAGATACTGATTGGTATGAATCTACAGCAGTTGAGTTTCAGCATCTCTACCCTCGACTCTCGACAGCAGGCGTTCTGATCATTGATGACTATGGCTGTTGGGCTGGATCTCGCAAAGCTACGGATGATTACTTCCGTGATGTGCCTGGGCCAATGTTGACACGCATTGATAAAGAAGTGCGCCTTGGAATCAAGATTTAGACTGATGATTTTTTAGTAAACATAGCGCTTCTTAAGTTAATGAGTTATAAGCAAGGGGCTTAAGCCCCTTGCTCGATGGGATATGGTGTACCTTACCAGTTGAGAAATTGTTATATGGGAGGTGAATGAAACCCCATGAAAATGAATGCAAAAATCGAGCCTGATAACAGAAGTGATTACTCTTTAGAAAAAAATTCAAGCTATGACTCTAATTTAGAGGGTATCAGGGGACTTGCTGCATTGTCTGTTGCATCATCTCATGTTTTGTTTCTAAAAAACTTTTTAGACCCTACCTACCATCCCAATATTTATTTTGGTTATTTAGCAGCGGCACATAGTGCTGTTTTACTATTCTTTGTTCTCTCAGGCTATGTCATTGGCTTAACGACCACAAAAGAATTCTCAATTTACCAGGCTCGTAATTATATATTACGCCGATACATTAGAATTTTACCTATTTATTTGATTGCTATTTGTTTGGCAGTATTGGCTAAACCCAACGAAAAATTAAATATAGTTTTAGGAAATTTATTTTTTTTGCAAAATTTTGATAAATACTTTTCTTTTTCACTACCTCCTATAGCAGGTGATGCAGCTGTATGGAGTTTAAATTACGAAATTCTATATTATTTAGTTTTTCTCTTAGTCTGGTGGTTGCGACCTAAAATCTTAGATTTATTTTTAAGCGCTCTTCTAATCAGTGTTCTTGGCTGGTTTCTTCCCTTATTTCCACAATTTATTGCTGGTTATGCATCTGGATGGATTTTTTGGTTGAGTGGACTATTATTATCATGCAAAGTACAACCTTCTAGTCAGAGAGAATCTTTTTTTCCTCTTATTAGCTATATTTTACTATTTCATGCTACAAATCATTTTTTCACAGGTAAATCGATTTTAAACGGCTTAGGTTTTCCCAATCCAGTTGCTAGTTTTGTCAATTTGTCTGACCTAACAACTCTGCCAATCTGTATATTAATAATTTGTGAAATAACAGGTCGCTATTTTTCTGGTTTTATTTATTTGCGTTTACTCTGTTTCCTGCTTCCTATTTTTCACCTACTTTGGATAATTTTGCAAAGTGATATTTTTCAAGAACCGAAATTGGTAGCAGCATCTTTGTTCACTATATTTGCAATTGTACTTACTAAATATTATACATCTGCTAACTGCTTAAGAAAAATGATTTTTATGGGTCGTATTTCTTATGCATTCTATCTATTACATATGCCGATTGCAATACTAATGCATAAATACTTTCCTTGGCAGGGAACAGTTTTGAGTTTTTTACTAGGTTTATTAATTTGGCTTGTTATCACAATATCATTATCAAGTTTTTTGGAGCTTGTTATACAACCTAAGATTAAATACTATTTCAGCCCATCCTTCTTATTAGAAATTCTTGGTCCTAGAAAAATGGCTGTCGATACTGTATCTATTGAACTTGAAAAAGGGGTAAAATCTAATTAAGCAAAGGCAGTTTTATAGCTCAGAGAGATTATTAAGTTATCTATTTTCCTCCTACACTGAAATAAAAAGAAAAAGGAAAAAATCAGGAAGAGCGAAATTAGGCTTGGCATGATGTGACTTGTGCATGATGGTCTAAGCAGGTTAATAGAAATAAGTGTTCAGTGTACAGCTTTTGTTATTGGAATTAAGAAATGAAGAAGAGTTGAGGCTTATGCAAATGTTTGAAGAACTTGTTTTCATTACCCTGTGTGACGCGGACAGTCCACAGGTTAAGCCACTGTATTCATCATTGCGAGGGAACTTGCGTATCCTTGAGACTTACAGTCCTCGCCTAGGACTCCTCTCAAAGATATTCAAGGTTCGCGACTTCTTAGCTTCTGATAACGATATTGCTGACGACGCAATCATCGTCTTTACGGATGCCTATGATGTGCTGTGCATTCGTTACGATCCCGTCGGATTGGTAGCAGACTTCAGCGCTACAGGTAAAGATCTTATTGTTGGTGCCGAAACTGTATTCTGCCATCACAGTGCCGATGTACTTCCCTTCTTTTTGTCTAACTATTTAGGGCAGCCAGCAAAGTATCTCAACAGTGGTTTTATCATTGGCTATAAATGGGCTTATTTCCGTATGCTTAACTATATTGCCAATAATTTTGTGGATAAATATATGATGGATTCCCGTCAGAATGACCAGCGTGTCATTTCGCGATTCATGTTAGAAAACTCTGAACTAGGTCTGTTGAACATGGATATCGACAGCACGTTTCAATTCTGCTGCACCCACACCTACGACAACAATCCACTACGCTGTGACAATTTGAAGTCTTATTTTGTTCATGTAACCTGGCTGGCGCTGGAAATACAGAAACAAGCTTACGAGGAGATACGGAGAGTTTTCAATATTTAGAAATTTTAGCAGGGCTGATTCAAAATTGGTCAAATGAGTCTGGAAATCAAAACTCTGCCGTAGAAATGGAGTCTTCGTGATCAATCGCCATCCAGAGGATAACAAAAAATGAAACTAGTCATTGTACGCCATGGAGAAACCGAGTGGAATGTACAGAACAAGGCGATGGGGCAACTCGATAGTCCATTGACACCCAAAGGCATCCAGCAGGCTTATGCCATTGGCGATCGCTTACGCCGTATTTCATTCACCACCTTTTACAGCAGTGACCTAGGTCGTGCTGTTCAAACAGCCAACATTATTGCTGAAGTATGTGGAAAGAAAGTCATTTTTGACTCGGAATTACGAGAGTGGAATATGGGAATATTTCAGGGATTAACAGTCTTGGAAATGCACAAGAAGTTTCCACAGGAACGGCAAGACTATGAACGTATTGGCTTTGAATACGTCATCCCGCAAGGAGAAAGTTTAAGGCAATGTAGAGACAGAGGCTTTCGTGTTCTGAATGCGATAGCGAAGCGCTGCTGCGAAGCGCAGATCGCTGAACGACATTTAGATGAAACCGTTGTGGTGGTCACTCATGGTTGTGTCTTGATGGGTTTTTTTGAAATGGTACTTGGTCTCCCACCTGGAAATAGTTGGCGCTTCCAGCTGCATAATGGGAACTTTTGCACTTTTGAGTATGTTAACGGGCGGTGGAGTCTTATTGTTTGGAATGATGTGAGTCATCTCGAAAATATAGAGACCTTCAGTAAGGATTCAGCTATAAGCTTGAGGAATTAAAAAAGGGGTCTGTACACTAGGGTTAACCATAGCTTGTAGAGATTGTTCAAAAATTCAATTCAATACCCCACCACCTAAATCCTTAGGTCGAGATTATCTGGAACGAAAGCGATTGAAATGAAAAAATCCATAGGTTTGACGCTTAATGCTACTTCCTTCTCTTTTGAAGCTCACAGACATAAAATTCTTCAAGTCGTTGTATGTGATTCTTTATGTCGTATCGTTGGGCAGAGAGAAAAGCGTTGTTAATCACCTTTTCTCTAAAGTATGAATCGCTTAAAAGTGCTAGGATGCCTTGGGCAATTTGATCGCTGTTTTTGTAATCTACAACCCAGGCATTCTCTTTATGTATGGCATGATCCAAAGCACTACCTGCAAGAGTAATAACAGATGGAACTTTAGAAAGCATTGCTTCTACATAGACTTGTCCGAACGTTTCTTGAATTGCATCAGTAGGCACATGGACAAAAACATCAAATAATCTGAACAAAGCGAAAAGGTCTTCTTCAAATGGGATTTCAATATAGCTATGCTCAGGTAATTGCGCCAACTTGTCTGTGATACTGATAATGTCATCGTATTGAGGCGCAACGATGTCTTCTTTACGCGCATTACGAATTTTCTCCTCCAGATCCGCACGATTGGTATGTGTCCCTGAAAGAACTAAGATTGCATTGGGATAAGCTTCGAGAACCTGCTTGTGTGCTTCAATGACGTATTCAACTCCTTTCCATCTGACATACCTTGCAGCCACACCAATAACAGGACCTTGATGATTTTCTAGATACTTAAATCGCAATTGATCAATACGCGAAGAATCTACATTCTCAAATTCACTGATATCAAATCCCGTTGGTATCAGTGTGATTTTATCATCGGGGATGCCGTCTTCTATCATGCCTTGCTTGCTTTTGTTGGTAACAGCAATAACATTGGTGGCACATTCCCATATCAAGCGATGCTTGCTTGGAGCATGACGCGAATAGTATTTAATCGAAGGATGTTCCCTGGTGAAGATTCGTACTGGAACATGGGCGTAATAAGCAGCTTGCATTCCAGCCAAACTTCCGGCGAACCAATGGGTATGAACAATGTCGGTTTTATTTGCGATCAAGTGTTCGTAGAGAAATTTGACGATTTCTGGGGTATTGCTATAGTCCTGATAGGAAGTCACAGTGCAAGGAATATTAATCTGCTCCAAAAAGGAGATGATCGGATCGCCTTCATTAAGAATGACATAGTCAATTGCAAACTTACTCTTGTCGATATATGTGGCAACCAATTCAAAGGGAACCCAACGAATATGGTGCGTGAAGATATAGGTAATTTTAATTTTCTGCTGTGCTAGAACCATAACTGTGGAACTAGTGGTATTTGTATAATTTCACACAGATAGAATCACGGCTAGACCTTCTCGCAAGCCTGAATTTGGCTCAAAATTTCCGAAAGTGGCCAATATCCCCAGGATTCTGTAATCTTCTGGTTCTCAATCTTGAATATCTCTAATGCCTCAAATTCTACTTTCACTCCACTAGGAGCTATACCAACAAATTCACCCAGGTGTGTAGCTGTAAAGTGACCTCGAAATACGACTTTGTTATTTTCCTCAATGAGATCGTTAATTACCACTTTGATATCTGGAAAAGCTTTGTGAGTCGCCTTCAATATCTCAATCGCGTCCTCGACACTTCGGACTTGAGGTAGTCCATGATCTATATAATTCGGCGCAATATATTTGTACGCAGCTTCGTAATCTTGATTGTTATAGATTTCAAAAAACTGTCTAACCACTTCCTTATTAGTCAGGCTATCCATAGAATTTTATTTCTACCTTGACAGGGAAATCATACACGAAGGCTGTTACATTGTAAACTCAAGAGTTTCCAAGGCGATAGCTAGCCCCTAAGGGGGCGCTGCGCAAACGCAGCAGCATAGCGGCAGAGCGCGCAAATTTTTTGATGATTTAAGTCATCATTGGTTTAATCTTGAGAATCTTTCCGAAATCGGGATAACTACTATCTTCACTTGCGAACAACTGATATCAGTACCTGGTCAATTGCTGCCAATACGTCCCTATCAAGTTGGACTCCTGATGCAGCAGCGTTGTCAACAATTTGTTCGGGACGACTAGCACCGATAATGGCTGAAGATACGTACTCAGAGCCTAGTACCCAAGCCAGAGCTAATTGTGGCATACTCAACTTTAAGTCTTGGGCAATGGGTTTCAGTTTCTGTACTGCTGTTAGAGTGTCATCGCTAAACAACTCCTCCAGCAAATACCAATTCATTTTTTCATTTGCAGCGCGAGAATTTGGAAGTGGAACTTGTCCTGGCTGATATTTCCCTGTAAGTACACCTTGAGCTAATGGCGACCAGACAATCTGACCAATACCGTTAGCTGCACACAATGGAAATACCTCAGCTTCCGGTTTGCGCCACAGCAGAGAATACTGAGGCTGACTGGAAACAAAGCGTTCAACATCAGCAATATCGAGCGCAGACTGAATTTGCTCTGGACTCCACTCACTAAAGCCAATGTAACGAGCTTTTCCCTGACGCACCACCTCAGTCAGTGCTGTCATTGTTTCCTCTAAAGGTGTATCCGGATCGTAGCGATGGCATTGATACAGGTCAACATAATCGGTACGCAATCGGTTTAAGGAAGCATCAATTTGTTTTTTGATTTGGGCTGCTGACAGTCCGCGATCGCTAGGTGACGTAGGAAAGAAGACCTTGGTTGCTAGGATATACGACGATCGCTCAATTCCTTGTAATACTTCCCCCAGAAATGACTCAGCGCCACCAGCCGCATAAGAATTAGAAGTGTCAATAAAGTTAATACCAATGTCAAAGGCTTTATAAATGCAAGCCTCTGCATTTTGCCGTTCTACACCCTCATTAATACCCCAAGAACCAAGACTGATTTCAGAAATACGCAATTCACTGTTACCTAATTTTCTGTATTTCATGGTATTTCGTATTTCACTGGTGTTTTTACTTCTGTTACGAAAAAAAATGACACAATTAGTCAAGAAAATTATACAGGAATTCTAAATAATTTCTAAACAATTCTGTTCTCTATTGCCTATTGCCTGCCTATACAAATCAGTTCAGAAATCAAAAAGGATTACTCTATGAGTTGGCAACAGCTTCGTTTTCCTCATTTGATTGCAAAGTCACAGGTATCTGTATTGCCAAAGTTAAAGTGCAAGACAACATAAACATGGATAAAGCCAACCATAAAAAATGATTACTTTGAAAATAGAAGGTTGATAAAGATAGACCAATGAATCCCAGCAAGCCACTGATTATGTATGTATTGCGTACAGCAACTCCCTCACCCAAGCCAGCAAAATATCCATCTAGAACATAAGCGAATCCTGAACCCACGACAACAAGAAGCACCCAGGGGATATAGACTCTAATTGCTTCTATCAATTCAGAATGGTTCGTAAACAGATTAAATATAGGATCAGGAAAAAAGACAGCAGCCACCCCAACTACTAAAGCAATAGCCAAATTAGTTCCTAATGCAATTTGCAAAAGTGGGACAAATTTATGTTTTGCTCCTTGACCTTGAAAGTTACCGATTAAAGTCACAGTAGCGTATTCTACTCCATCACACATATACATACTTAATGCTACGACTTGAAGAAGTAAAACATTTTCAGCCAGAACACTAGTTCCCAATGTTGCACTAAAAGCATTGAAAAGGACAAAAATAGATACGATAACTACAGACCTAACAGATAGATTGCGGTTTAGAACAAAAGGAGTTTGGAAGGCGGACAAATTAAAGACTTTCCCTGTTAAATTACCTACTTCTTTTAACGGGACTTCACGGATAATCATCACAAGCCCTACAAATAAGGTTAGATATTGGCTAATAGCTTGCGACAATCCAGCCCCCATGCTTGACCAATCCCAAAGAACAATGAAAAGATAATTCAGTACAACATTAGCAACGTTTCCAACAATAGCAAGGAAAAGGACTTTGCGATTTTTTTCTTGTCCAAGAAACCATCCAAATAAGGCTAAGTTAACCAAAGCCGCAGGCGCTCCCCAAATCCGGGTATTAAAATAAGCAATACCGGCCAGTTCCACATCTGGAGTAGCGTTCAACAACAGAAAACCTAGCTTCCCTAGAGGGTATTGCAATAGCAGAAAAAGTATACCCAATCCTAAAGCAATTAAGGCATTTTGTAGACCTGCTAGAACTATTGCTTCTTGATCATCTCGTCCAGCGGCTTGAGATATAACGGCAGTTGTTCCTGACTTGATAAAGGAACAACTCTCGTAGAGAAAATCAAACAAAATAGCACCTAATGCCACCCCAGCTAAATAACTAATGCTTGAGAGGTGTCCCAGGAAAGCTACGCTGATTGCACCGGACAAGGGTATTGTAATATTAGACACTACGTTGACAGTAGCGAGTTTTAAAAAGCGAGATAGAAAGTCGTATTGAAGCAATGTTAAAATCCCTTAGGATAGATATTTAAGTATATTTTATCGGCCTTTGTTCTTTCCTCACCACAATTAACTATGATGCTCTTGAGGAGAGTATTGCTTATCAGGCAATCTAAGAGTTTCGTAAGGGGCGTAATCCAACTAACTTAGCTCGGAATTAACAGAACACTATTATCACAACTTACGGTCATGATTTTGCTATAGCCAGCACAGAATTCACCCGTAATACTTCACCAAACAACTTAGGTCGGCAAGCAACAGACTTGAGTGCGCACACAGCAAGGGTGGAAGATTGTGGCAGCACATGTCAGCATACGTGAAAAGCAATGATTGGAGGCAATCGGCACGCCGTCTAATGCTTTTTGGTCTAGAGGTCTATTCTTCGGTCGAATTCCTCTGGGTTATCGGTTTCTACGGTGATAAGTTTGCACGCTTGAGTTTGGTTGATGATTCAAGCTCATGTTCAGGTCATGCAGCGTACAGAAAAAGAATTTGGTAATACCAATTCTCCATGAAGATGCACTTAATATTTATTAGACGAACCGCCAAGACGCCAAGAACACCAAGAATGAAAGAGTAAGTATTAAGTGCAAGTTTACAGAGAATTGGTATAAGAATTCAGCACCAATGAGATCACAAATCAGAATTTATAAGGAGTCTATGATTTTTGGTATATTCCTTTCATCAAATTTTCAACGGAATTTTTAACTCTTCTGACTCAGGAATTGCTGGCTCCTGAATTCTTACCAAATTTCTCCTAATTTAATAAAATCTGTAATATTACCTTGCCGCGATTTTGTTGGTACACGAAGGCGTCTTCTCCCTCTACTCTCTCCACGTCTGTAGTCTCCCCCTTTCCCTGGTTCCGCTATGCTTCAAAAACTCCGACTCAACTTCAGTTCGTTGTTTGGCTTGTGCTTGTTGGTACTTTCTTTATGGGCAATTAGCCACGAACTACGTGAGTATCGTTACCAAGATGTTTTGAACTCTTTAGGAAAAATTCCTAAAAGGCACTTAAGTTTGTCAATTTTATTGTCAAACATAGGCTATCTAGTGATGGTCTCATATGATGCTCTAGGCTTTAGCTATATTGGTCGTTCTCTGGCTCTGCGAAAAATTGCTTTCACTGGGTTTATTAGCTCTGTACTCGGCAACACCATAGGTTTTGCTTTGGTAACTGGCAGTGCTATCCGTTATCGTTATTATTCCAATTGGGGAGTATCACCACTGGCGATCGCCCAAGTTATTGCTTTTGCCAATTTTACTTTTTGGTTAGGAGTTTTTGCCGCATCTGGCGTAATATTTCTCTTCAACCCCTTGGAAATCCCCACCCAAATACATTTACCTTTTACAGACACACGTCCTCTGGGTGTTATTTTCCTATTAATAGTTATTTCTTATTTATTAGGAAGTATTTTTATTAAAACACCGTTAGTCATTCGTCGCCAAGAGTTTCGTTTTCCTTCTTTCAAGATAGCTTTTGCTCAAGTCGTCATTTCTAGCATTGACTGGATGATAGCTGCAGCAGTTCTTTATTTGCTGCTTCCTGCCAATAGTGTATCTTTTCTGGACGTGTTGAGAACCTACTCACTCGCTATGTTTGCAGGTGTAGTAAGTAACGTCCCTGCTGGGTTAGGAGTGTTTGAGATTGTCATCTTGTATTTTCTGTCTGCTAAAGTTTCTCCTGTAGTTGTTTTGGGTGCAACACTAGCTTACAGAGCAATTTACGACTTATTGGCTTTGCTAATAGCAACAAGTTTACTGGGACTCTATGAAATTAAACACGGTACAAGAAATATAATTAACAAATAGAATTCCTAGGGACAATTGACTACATAAAACTTATGGCGCTCATAGTTCAGAAATATGGTGGTACATCTGTCGGTTCAGTAGAGCGTATTCAAGCTGTTGCACAGCGCGTGTGCAAAACGGTTATTGCAGGACACTCTCTTGTTGTTGTGCTTTCCGCTATGGGAAAAACCACAGATGGACTCGTTAAGCTAGCATACGAAATCTCACAAAATCCCAACAGCCGGGAAATGGATATGTTGCTGTCCACAGGTGAGCAAATATCCATTGCTTTAGTCAGTATGGCTTTGCAAGAACTGGGACATCCAGCTATTTCTTTGACAGGAGCGCAAGTAGGAATTGTTACTGAAGCCGACCATACCCGAGCGCGAATTTTACATATCGAAACACAACGCATCCAGCGACATCTTAATCAAAATAAAGTTGTTGTCGTAGCAGGCTTTCAGGGGATTACCAGAACAGAGGAATTGGAAATTACAACATTGGGACGTGGCGGTTCAGATACCTCAGCGGTGGCTTTGGCAGCTGCCTTACACGCAGATTTTTGTGAAATTTATACTGACGTACCAGGGATTTTAACAACAGACCCCCGTTTGGTTCCAGAAGCACAACTGATAGATCAAATCACCAGCAACGAAATGCTGGAACTCGCAAGCTTGGGGGCAAAAGTCTTGCATCCTCGTGCGGTGGAAATTGCCCGGAACTATGGCGTTCCTTTGGTGGTACGCTCTAGTTGGACAGATGAACCTGGAACTTGGGTGATTTCACCAGCGCCACGTCCGCGAGCACTTGTGAATTTGGAAATTGCTCGTTCCGTTGATGAAATTGAATTTGATACCAATCAAGCGAAAGTGTCGATGTTACGTGTTCCAGATAAACCAGGTGTAGCAGCGCGGTTATTTGGGGAGATAGCACGTCAGAATGTGGATGTGGATTTGATTATTCAATCAATTCACGAAGGTAATACGAATGACATTGCGTTTACCGTGATGGCACCAATATTAAAAAAGGCGGAAGCTGTAGCACAAGCGATCGCCCCTGTTCTGCGTTCTCAAAAGGCAACAGAAAATGAAGAAGCGGAAGTGATGGTACTGCCCAATATTGCTAAAGTTAGTATTGCAGGTGCGGGGATGATTGGGCGTCCTGGTGTGGCAGCGAAGATGTTTGCGACTCTTGCAGAAGCAGGTGTTAATATCCAGATGATTTCTACGAGTGAAGTGAAAGTGAGTTGCGTAATTGATAATGCAGATTGCGATCGCGCCGTTGCTTCCCTTCGCACCGCCTTTGAAATTGAAGAAGACAAAGGAAATTTGACCCTCCCTCCCTCCCTCCCTCCCTCTCTCCCTCATTCCCTCTCTCCCTCTCTCCCTCATTCTCTCCCTCCCGTCAGAGGTGTCGCCCTGGATATGAAGCAAGCGCGTCTAGCTATTCGTCAAGTACAGGATCGTCCAGGAACAGCTGCGAAGATATTTGGATTGTTGGCAGAACACAATATCAGCGTAGACATGATTATTCAGTCCCAGCGATGTCGTATGATGAATGGCATTCCTACGCGGGATATTGCCTTCACTACTGCCAGAATAGATGCACAAGTAGCACAAAAAATGCTTCAACAATCAGCAGCAGAATATGGATGGGGTGAAGTCGTCCTGGATAATGATATTGCCAAAGTCAGTATTGTGGGAGCAGGCATGGTCGGACAACCAGGCATCGCGGCTACAATGTTTGAAGCACTATCCCAGCACCAAATTAATATCCAAATGATTGCGACTTCGGAAATTAAGATTAGCTGTGTTGTCGCGCAAGAAGAAGGCGTGAAGGCGTTGCAAGTCATTCATACAGCCTTTGGGCTGGCGGGTAGTCAGAGTATTCAAGTGCCTGCTTGATGGTTGGTTTTGAAACAGAGATTTTCTGTCTTACGAGACGCACTCGCGTTCGCAACCTCACCCTGCCCTATCGGGCATCCCTCTCCTTACTAAGGAGAGGGAAAGATTTTAGCGCAGCTAAAAGCGAGGGTGAGGTTTTGAGCGCTTCGGTGTGTACACGGTAGCCTTAGCAAGGGGAGGGGTTATCTGTGGCAAATATTTTTTGAATCTGTAAGTATTAAAATTAAGACAATAAAGTTTAAGATGATCACCGAAGCATCTTTGTTGTCAGACAAGAAAGATATTTTAGATAAATTAAAACATTGCTCCTTAAAAGCAGGTTATGCCAAACCTCAGCACATCACACACAACAGGACAAAATTTAGAGCTTTTTCATCTCCAAAGTAACACCTCTTTTGAATTGCCACCAAATCTTCCGATTTTTCGGATTGGTAAGCCAAACGAGCAAATTACACCGGACATCAATGTTTTAGCTTTGCCAAATGCCGATATTGTTTCTCGGCTTCATGCAGAAATTCAGGTAGAAGAAAATACTTATTATATTATTGATACGGGAAGCTCCAACGGCACATTTCTTAATAGTGTCAAACTAGAGCCAAAAAAGCGCTACCCCCTTAATTTAGGAGACAAGATAGACCTAGGTCAACAAGGAAATATAACTTTCATTTTTCAACAGAAACAAAATTTTGCTTCGACTTCTTATTCCAGACTGACTCGTCAACCCACAGTTGTTCAGGCTCGGATAGTACAGCCTGAGATGACTGAAAACAACAAACAACATCAAGTGGATCGTCCGAGTAAACTTGTCGGCTTAGTGCTGATGGTTTTAGGGATTTTGATCATATCTACAAACTCTCGAATTGGTTTATTTATAGGTATCCCTAGTATATTGTTATGTCTTGCAGGAGCTATCGTTTTAAGCCGACGCCATCTAAATCGTAAAATAGGATGGGTTTTGATCGGGTTGGGAGTTGCAATCATGTTGTTCACAGGCAATCTTTTTGCATCAGTCAATCTTTTCGCTATCCTGGCATCATCTGCTTTATTATTCGCTGGATATCAATTGTTTAATACGGGCAAAGTCTTGAATTATAGTTTGCACTCTTTGAAGGGATTATTTAAGAGATAGTTAAGTAGCTCAACCTAATTAAACGTGAAATGTCATTGCGTTAGCGTAGCGTGCCCGAAGGGCATACAAAACGCAGTGGAGCGTTCGCGCAGCGTGTCCCCTTGGGACTCAGCAATCGCAAGAATCGTATTTGATGTTTTTTTATGTTGACCTACTTATTATGACGATCGCCAACACAATCCTCGTCAACGTGATCCGATTCAACAGCTAATGCTTCTGTGCCTCTAAGCGACTTGTATGGCTCTGTGCAGTTGATTGAAAAATGTTGAAACAAAACCACGTACTTTGTAAAAAACTTGACAATCATAAGTGATATACTCTATTTTTAAGACAGCGTGTTGAGTCCATCGACACACCTCGCCCGATCCTTGAAAACCGCATAACTTCGTTAAGGTGTGTCGATTGCTTACCCAGTAAGCTTTTCAGACGCTAAAATTTATTTATTGTGGAGAAAGTTTAATTACTTTTTAGGGGCGCGTCGATTGGGGTATCTAAAACCCTCTCCCAGTAAGGCTTCCAGAAGTGAACTCTTTCCACTTACATCGCCCCTAACGGGGATGGAAACGCTACTATACCAGCCGCAGTTTCGATAGGATCAGCTTTAACTTTCCACTTACATCGCCCCTAACGGGGATGGAAACGTTGTACTGACCTGAGGTTTGTTAGAAGCAATAACTTTCCACTTACATCGCCCCTAACGGGGATGGAAACGATATTTTTCTCTCCATTCAGAAAGTTTAGGAAACCTTTCCACTTACATCGCCCCTAACGGGGATGGAAACGGTTGGAGTTAGTGCTCCATTGAAGCCAGGAATATTCCTTTCCACTTACATCGCCCCTAACGGGGATGGAAACTGGCGAAGGCACCAGGGTTTCTGTTCAAAAAAATGCTTTCCACTTACATCGCCCCTAACGGGGATGGAAACCTTCCCATTTTATAGAAAAAGATGGAATGCTAATAGCCTTTCCACTTACATCGCCCCTAACGGGGATGGAAACATGAACCGATAACTACGGAAACCAAGAGTCCAGCAAACTTTCCACTTACATCGCCCCTAACGGGGATGGAAACACAACTTGTAAGCCTCTATCTTGATCTCTATTATCAACTACTTTCCACTTACATCGCCCCTAACGGGGATGGAAACACATGTAGTCCCGTAAATTAGACCATAATGGTCAGCTTTCCACTTACATCGCCCCTAACGGGGATGGAAACCTTAAATTAAATCAAAATCAAAACTACAACGGTCCGGGAACTTTCCACTTACATCGCCCCTAACGGGGATGGAAACTTTTTTACTATCTCTTTACCAAAAGCCAGGCTACCAGCTCCTTTCCACTTACATCGCCCCTAACGGGGATGGAAACCATAGGTTGAGAAGGCGAAGCAGAAGTTGCGGAATCTTTCCACTTACATCGCCCCTAACGGGGATGGAAACGAAGTTAGGGCTAGTGTTTAATGCTTGCAATGCCCTTTCCACTTACATCGCCCCTAACGGGGATGGAAACGAAGGAATAAGTGCAGCATTTGATGCTAGGACTACCTTTCCACTTACATCGCCTCTAACGGGGATGGAAACGCATCATCATGTTCATACCTTGAGTAGGCATTGTCATGTCTTTCCACTTACATCGCCCCTAACGGGGATGGAAACGTGACCAATTCCAGCACTCCTTCTTCAAAATGTTGACTTTCCACTTACATCGCCCCTAACGGGGATGGAAACTTGTAAGAAAGGTTTTGCCGATCTCCACTTACTACCCTTTCCACTTACATCGCCCCTAACGGGGATGGAAACATCCGCAACGCTCCGATGCGATTTTCTCTAAAGTTTTCTTTCCACTTACATCGCCCCTAACGGGGATGGAAACGATTGAACTAGACCGGGAATGCGTATGTCTGTTTTTGGTCTTTCCACTTACATCGCCCCTAACGGGGATGGAAACTTTTCGTATCTTCCACCAGAGCAAACACTGCCGTACTGCTCAACTTTCCACTTACATCGCCCCTAACGGGGATGGAAACTCTTGCTGGCATCGAGTCTCGTATACGTTTACCGCGGCTTTCCACTTACATCGCCCCTAACGGGGATGGAAACACTCCTTCCCTGACTTCTACGTTGATATTCTGTGCTTTCCACTTACATCGCCCCTAACGGGGATGGAAACATTACTAATGCCATATTGTGCTAACTTTGAAGCATCCAGAGTCACAAGCTTGGTTATGGTTTCTCAACCCCTCGCAACAACTCCATCAGAAATTATTTACCCAGAAAGCGACGGCAAGCCAATGGCAGATAATACCAAGCAGTTCCGTTGGATTGTGCAGATTCAGCAAAATCTTGATTGGCTGTACGCTGATGATCCAAATGTCTTTGTGGCTGGGGACTTGTTATGGTATCCACTAAAAGGTCGAAATACGATTGTCACAGCACCAGACGTGATGGTAGTGCTTGGTAGAACAAAGGGCGATCGCACTTCATATAAACAATGGGAAGAAGACAACATTCCGCCGCAAGTCGTCTTTGAAATTCTCTCTCCCAGTAACAGTTCTACTGAGATGGACAAAAAGCTTTTATTTTACGATCGCTACGGAGTTCAAGAATATTACATCTACGATCCAGACAAGAATATTTTGAGAGGCTGGTTGAAAGCAGACGATGGACTAGATGTGATTGGAGAAATAGCAAACTGGGTAAGTCCCCGCTTGGGTATCCGGTTTGACTCATCCGGCGAAGAGTTGCAAATCTATCGTCCCGATGGTAGCAAGTTTTTCTCTTATGCTGAAGTAAACGAGCAGCTAGAACAAGAAAAGCAACGCGCCGAACAAGAAAAGCAACGCGCCGAACAAGCACAACAGGAATTGGAAAAAGAACGTCAGCGATCGCAAAACCTAGAGGATGTGTTGAAAAAGTATCGCGATCGCTTTGGCGATGTCATCGAGTAGTTTTTTAGACTTTTTGTACGCGAAACCGTCTTCCTATTCCCTATTCCCTGTTCCCTAAGTGAGATCTTGCACCATTCTCAATAACCGTAGGGTGGGCACTGCCCACAACGTAAAAATAAGGTTTTGAGCAAACTCTAGGCAGTGCCCACCTTACAAAAATTGCAATAACGCAACTGGTGCAAGATGTAAGCTAAGTGATATTTAACAATTTTGCAGTTGAGCTAACAATACTACAATTTCATCAATAGCCTGCCGCACAACTCTTACAGGCTGTTCGCTTTGATTTACCATAATACTGAAAACGATTGGACTGTATTTGGGCGTATTGATATATCCTGCTATGGAAACAACACCGCCCATCGTGCCAGTTTTCGCTTGAACAATACCTTCAGCAGGTGTATTTTGAAAGCGACTTTTTAGAGTCCCGCTTCTGGCTGCAACAGGTAAAGATGCTCGATATACCAAAGCTGCTGGTGATTTTGCCATCGCCTGCAAAGTTTGTACCAAAGCTTCTGGACTCACTAAGTCTTTACGAGATAACCCCGAACCATCTACCAAAGAGTAACCTGTTGAATCAACTCCCATTTGGGTAAGCGTTGCTTTCATGACTTCCAAACCAGCATCAGCAGAAGTTTGATTCTCTGTCGGTGGTTTCTTAATAGCTAATGCCCTCAACAACGACTCAGCAAAAAGATTATTACTATTAATATTTGTTTGAGCGACAAGTTCAGAAAGCGCAGGAGATTCCACATTAGCTAATTCCTCTAGATTCTTGCCATTACTTGATGATACCAAAGTCTGCACAACAGGAATTTTCTCTGCTATCAAAGTACTACGAAAACGACGAGAGAAATATTCCGCAGGAGAAAGAACAGGTAAACTGACTAACTCAGGTTGAGAATTAAGCGCCAACTGTCCTTGAATTTGCAAAATTTTTCCTTTCAAGTCACGAGTAACATTGATAGAATTTGGTTGGTTTTCTGCTGTTGTTACCGACTGATTAATAACTTGCCACTGTGCAGCCTCACTAATATCATTCCAGATAACTTTGAGAGGTTGTCCCACACTTTGCGGCAAAAGTCTTATATTAAAAACATTTTGATTTAAAATTAAGCTGTTAATAGGTGCGCCGTAGTCTGACTGTATATCTTCCCATTGCCAAGAGGGGTTAACAATATCTCCTCGAATATAAGTATCATCAGCAATCAACTGATTAACTCTCTCAATACCCTTCTGTTTCAACTGCTTTGCCAAAACAGTTAATTGTGCATCACCTAAACTGGGATCTCCTCTACCCACAATATATAAAACCCCGTTACCACCGCCATACACAGAAGTGCGAATACGAAAATTTGTCCCTAATTGCTGTAGTGCAGCAGCAGTTGTCAGGAGTTTCGTCGTGGAAGCTGGGGTAAAGTATTTTTGGGCATCCCGACTGTAAAGAGTTTGAGTAGAAGACAAGGGTTGTACTAATATACCCCAACGCGATCGACTGAATACAGGACGATTGATCACAGCATCTATCGATGCTCCCAGTTGGGCAGGACAAATTGATTTTGTGGTAGTTTGTGTTGGTACAACTTGTGTTTGTGCTTGAACTGCTTTAGTGGTGATACCTACTTGGGTTCCCAAGAATAGCAGCAGGAACCCAAGAGAGATTCTTTTCGGCATTATGTGAATAAATATTAAGTAATGGTTTTTGCTTCATGAATGTTTTATTGTATAGACTGTTCCAAAAAAAAATCCCCTAGTCTATCACCTAGAGGATACGAAAACCACGACACAATATGACTACTCATCATATGCTGTCGTGGAGTACAAGACCCAGTTGCTAATCGGTAAGAGGAGGGATTGAGCCTCGTACTGTGTTATATTTTGTGCAAGAACGTATTAACACCTACGATACTCCTGACAAAATCGGCAAAGTTGCCAAAATGCCAACTCCACAAAGAAAACAAAAGTTATCAATTCCTGATTCAGCTTGGGATATCAGGTGTTGATTCAAAAGATTATCTAATCTTGACGCTCCCTTCCCCCTACTCCCTACTCCCTACTCCCTGCTCCCTACTCCCTTCCCCCTACTCCCTGCTCCCTTCCCCCTTCCCCCTTCCCCCTTCCCCCTTCCCCCTGCACTCACTCATTACTGCAAGCTTGTGCTGGTATCCAGACGGTAAAAATTGAGCCAACACCAACGGTAGATTCCACTTCAATTCGCCCGCGATGAAGTTCTATAAGTTGTTTAGTTAAAGCCAAACCTAATCCAGTTCCTGCATAACGACGATGGTAAGGTGTATCAAGTTGGTGAAATTTCTCAAATAGCTGTGATACCTGTTCTTCTGGAATTCCTATCCCGGTATCCTCTATTTGAAATACAGCAGTGTTGTCTTCTACCCAAAGACGTAAAATGACTTCGCCATCCTCTGGTGTGAATTTTATCCCATTAGTTAACAGATTCCACAAAATTTGTTGCACTCTCCTGATGTCAGCACTGAACATGTCGCGCGGCGCGTTGAGTTGCACATCAAGTTTGAGATTGACTCGCTGAGTATTTGCTTTTTCTTTAAGCGCGTTAAGTGCAGATTCTGCTATAGTTATTAATGAAAATTCTGTGATATCTAAAACTGCCTTGCCTGCCTCAATTTGAGACAGATCAAGAATATCATTAATCATTTCTAATAAATGTTCTCCACTATCGTGGATAGTTTGCAGGTAATCTCTTTGGCGTTGAGTCAACTCGCCAAAAGACCAACGTAATAAAGTGGAAGACATGCCGATAACATAAGTTAAAGGTGTAAGCAGTTCATGGCTAACGGTAGCAAGAAATTCACTTTTGAGGCGGTTGGCGGCTTCAGCAGCAACAAGCGCGTCGTGCAACGCCATTGTGCGCTCAACAACACGTTGTTCTAGGGTTTGTTTTTCTTGAGTGAGCGATCGCATTAACTCTGTTTGGTGAATGGCGATCGCAAGTTGTTCGGCTACAGAACTGAGCAAATTTTTCTCACTTTCAGTCCACTGGCGTGGCGCGTTACACTGATGAGCAATCAACAGTCCCCAAAGTTTTTCCTCATACATAATTGGAGAAGCCAACTTTGCGCGCACTCTAGCTTCTCTAAAAAAATTCAACAAATACTCTTGCAGAACATAAGTTTTCTCAACATCATCCACTGCTAAGGTTAAGCCTTTGCTGAACTTTTCCCAATATAGGGTTGTTCGCGCTAAGCTATTTTCTTCTTTGTTATTGAGAACTGACGGAATTTCATCATTAGCACAGACTTCATATATAATACTACCTGCCTGATTAAGCAAATCTTGCTGGGAGGCTTTGGATGATGAAATGCCTTGAGTTCCCTTCTTTGGGTATACCTGCGGTGTATTTGGCGCAAAGCCTGTCCAATGAACATAGTCAGGCTGAGGAGGAATAGGGAAGTGCGCAGATGAAATAGATGAAAGGTTTATTATCTCTTTACTATTGACTCTTGATGCTTCAAATTTGTAAACGACAAGCCTATCTAATTGTAAAAACTCTCGAACTTGTGCAACTGCCGTTGCTATAATGACATGCAAATCCAAAGTTTTACGGATTTTCGTTGTCACTTGATTCAACAGTCGCTCCTGAGCAATCTGTTTTTTCAGGGCTTGTTCCACTGGTTGACAAACAGAAACATGAGGATAAATTTGAGGTGATAATTCTGTTACCTCAGAATTCTGTTGGGGTAAAAAAGACTTTAATAACAAAAGTGAGAATTGACTTTGAAGCTGGGCATCATTAGCAGTAGGAATTTGACTATATTGTTCAAGCTTTTGATAGATATGGGAATCTCGTTCAAACAAATCTCTTAAGTTCAAAACAAAGGAGGCGATCGCTTCTGAGTCCAAACTCAACCTTACATTCAGTGCTGAGTCAAAAACCTGCCCCCTTTGCTCACCCATCTGTTGTGGAAAACCAACAAGCAGAGCACTAAACTGTTCAGAAACGACTACGATAAAGCGTTGTGTCTGCCATTCTTGAGGTATGTCAATTGGAATCAACACAGCTTCTGTGAGTAGTAAAGCCCCCTTTCCTACTGCTTGAGCCATTTGCTGCAATAATTCTTCAAGCTGATCAAACACATTACTAGGCAAGGTTCGAGAGAAACTCAAATCGGCAGAACTAGACATTGTTAGAAACAGGAGTAAAAGGGGCTTTTTGCTATTGCTCAAAAATTTTTGTATTGTGTCCTAACCAACAGTTTAAGACGTTAAGACAAAATTATGCATCGTATTAATGCCACATCGGGAGGATGGAATCCTCAGTCGGAAAGTATCATTTTTCTGGAACAAACCCCTGCTCCCATAGTATTTCTGACGTCTGCTGATACGGACATTCAAACTTTGGCGGCTGCTGTACCCAAATTACCCACGACATTCCCTGCTTTAAGAGTTGCCAACTTGCTGCAATTGCAGCATCAAGTCAGTATTGATAACTATGCCGAAAAAGTTTTAGAGTTCGCAAGCGTGATTATTCTCCGTTTATTAGGAGGACGCTCTTACTGGGCTTATGGCTTAGAAGTTGTGCAAGAAATTGTCCAACGTAATGGTACAACTCTCATTGTAATGCCAGGAGATGACGCAATAGACCCCGATTTCATCTCCCAGTCTACCCTACCTTTGAGTACTGTGAATCAGGTCTGGCAATACTTTAACGAAGGTGGAGTCGAAAATTTTCTCCACGCTCTGCAGTTTATTTGTGATACTTGCTTTTCAACTTTTTTTAATCCTCCATCACCGCAACTTGTTCCCCGCGTGGGGTTGTATGAGTGGGGGAGAGAGCAGGGAGCAGGGAGCAGGGAGAAAAATAACTCCCTCACTTCTAAAGTAGGAATTCTCTTCTACCGTGCTCATTATCTGGCGGGAAATACTAAGGTAATTGATGCTTTGTGCAATGGTTTGGCGAAGCAAAATCTACAGCCAGTTCCAATTTTTGTTTCTTCTTTGCGTGATGTTGATGTTCAAGAAGAATTGTGTGAGTTTTTTCAACCTAAAGACACTCAGCAAATTGCCCAGCTGCTGAATACGACGAGTTTTTCTTTAGCCCGGTTGGAAACAGAAACACCGCAGATTGATTTGTGGCAAAAATTAAATGTGCCAGTGTTGCAAGTTATCCTCAGTGGTGGTTCAATTGAGCAATGGGGGATACAATCTCAAGGACTCTCACCCCGTGATATGGCTATGAACGTGGCGCTTCCAGAGGTGGATGGGCGAATTATTTCTCGTGCTGTGTCTTTTAAGACGATACAAAGTAGCAGTTCCTCTTTGGAAACTGATGTCGTCGTCTATGAACCAGTAGGCGATCGCATTGAGTTTGTCACTTCTTTAGCCGCTAATTGGGTACGTTTGCGTTCAAAACCTCCTCAAGAACGTCGTGTGGCGTTGATTTTGGCAAATTACCCGAACCGTGATGGACGCCTTGCAAATGGTGTCGGGTTGGATACGCCCGCCAGTTGTGTGGAAATTCTTAAGGCTTTGCAGTTGGCTGGGTATCAGGTGGAAAATTTGCCTGACACTGGGGATGAGTTGATTTCATGTCTCACTGCTGGGGTGACGAATGACTCGGAAGGTAGGGAATTGCGTCCGGTTCTACAGTCTGTTTGTTTGGGGGAGTATCAGGAGTTTTTTGCTTCGTTACCAGAAGCTGTACAGAAGGGAATTGGCGAAAGGTGGGGAAGTGTTTTTGAAACGAACCGCAGAGGCGCAGAGGGCACAGAGAAAGAGAGAGAGGAGAGTTTTGCGGTTCCAGGAATTCAACTTGGTAACATTTTTGTAGGAATTCAACCAGCGCGGGGTTATGATGTTGATCCAAGTTTGAGTTATCATGCGCCTGATTTGGAGCCAACTCATGATTATTTGGCTTTTTATTATTGGGTGAGACAATGTTTTGGGGCAGATGCTGTTGTTCATGTTGGGAAACATGGAAATTTAGAATGGTTACCAGGTAAAAGTGTGGCTTTGTCGAGTGAGTGTTATCCAGAAGTGGCTTTGGGAGCGCTTCCCCATTTGTATCCGTTTATTGTGAATGATCCTGGTGAAGGTTCCCAGGCGAAACGTCGTGCTCAAGCTGTGATTGTGGATCATCTGACGCCGCCTCTAACTCGTGCAGAACTTTATGGTTCTTTACATGATTTGGAAAATTTGATTGATGAGTATTATGAGGCGCAAAGTTTAGATCCATCTCGTTTACCAATGATTTGCGATCGCATACGCGAACTGGTTGTACAAGAAAATCTTTTCTTGGATTTGGAATTGAAGGAAAAGGGAAAAGGGATTCAGCGAAAACAAGAATCTTCTGTTTCTAGTTTTGATTTTTCAGTTTTACCTTCACTTGATGGTTATCTTTGTGAATTGAAGGAAGCTCAAATCCGTGATGGATTACATATTTTTGGGCAATGTCCTCAAGGACGACAGTTGCGAGATTTAATTGTTGCGATCGCACGTCATCCCAATCGTCATCATGTCGGGCTGACTCGTGCTTTGGCTCAAGATTTAGGTTTAGATTTTGATCCCCTCACGACTGATTTTAGTACTCAGCTATCAGCCCAAGATATTCAGAGTTTAGGTAACAAAACTCAACACTCCTGTCGCAGTGTCGGCGATGCTGTCGAATTTTTAGAAGAACAAGCCGCCAAATTAGTAGAAGAACTCCAAATTCAGAATTTCGACTTCCCAACTCCGAATTCCTCACTCCCAACTGTCCTTGACTGGATACGTGCTACCCTTCTACCTTCTTTACTACAAACCCACCAAGAAATTACCAATTTGTTACACGGACTCGATGGTGGATATGTCCCCAGTGCCCCGGCTGGCGCACCAACGCGAGGGCGTCCAGAAGTTCTGCCAACTGGTAAAAATTTTTATTCTGTTGACATCCGCGCAATACCAACGGAAACTGCTTGGGATGTAGGTAGAAAAGCTGCTGAGACAGTTGTTGAGCGTTATGTACAAGAGGAAGGTGAGTATCCGAAAACACTGGGATTATCTGTATGGGGAACTGCCACGATGCGGACTGGAGGTGATGATATTGCACAGGCGTTAGCTTTACTTGGGGTGCAGCCTGTATGGGATGGTGCGGCACGACGGGTGGTAGATTTTGAAATTTTACCGCTTTCTGTTTTGGGACGTCCGCGTGTGGATGTCACGTTGCGAATCTCTGGTTTTTTTAGGGATGCTTTTCCTAACTTGATTGATTTGTTCGACTCGGCTGTGCAAGCAGTGGCAGGTTTAAACGAACCGTCAGAGGAAAATCCTCTAGCTGCGCAAGTGCGTCAAGAGACTGAGTATTGGACACAACTTGGTTTAAGTTTACCAGACGCAAGAGTGCGATCGCGCTACCGCATCTTTGGTTCTAAGCCAGGAGCTTATGGTGCAGGACTCCAAGGTTTAATTGAAGGACAAAACTGGACAGATGATCAAGATCTAGCTCGTGCCTACATCAACTGGAGTTGCTATGCCTACTCTTCGTCAGCAACACAAGCGCAGGAAGCAACCGATGCACCAGTACAAGACAATTCCAAATTAGAAGTCTCTCCCTCATCCCCTTCATCCCTTCAACAAGGACGTTCCGCGCCAGAAGCATTTGAAATGCGGTTGCGAGAAATGCAGATAGTGTTACACAACCAAGACAATCGCGAACACGATTTGCTTGATTCTGATGATTACTATCAATTTCAGGGTGGTTTAACAGCTGCAATACGTGCTGTACGGGGAGAGAATCCCCAAACTTATTTTGGTGATCATTCCATTCCAGCCAAACCGCAAGTCCGTCAACTTAAAGAAGAAATCGCACGAGTGTATCGTTCTCGCGTTGTGAATCCTAAATGGATAGCAGGAATGATGCGCCACGGTTATAAGGGTGCTTTTGAAATGGCGGCAACTGTTGATTATTTATTTGCCTACGATGCCACGGCAAAATGTGTGGAAGACTATATGTATCAGGGGATAACTGAGGCGTATTTGTTCGATCCAGTTGTTTCGGAATTTGTCTATCAAAAAAACCCATATGCTTTGCGTGATATGGCTGAAAGATTGTTGGAAGCACATCAGCGCGGTTTATGGGACGATGTAAATACACAAACACTGGAACATTTACGAAACATAGTACATCAAGCTGAAGCAGCTATTGAAGGAAAACAAATGGTGTAAAAAATTATGGAAAATCTTGCGTATTTACACGTATCATCTGTTTACGAGGACTTACCCTCCAGTGAATTAATATCGCTCAGCCGTTTGTTTAAGCAAACAGTAGCACCGGATTGGAAACGTCTGTCTGGTAAAGCTTGGAAATATATGCTACCTTTAGCACTCGGTTTATCTGTTCTGGGTGGTGTGAGCAGCGCTCTAGCACTTGAGAAAGGCGATCGCGGTCCTTCTGTAAAAACTCTACAACAACAGTTGAAAGCAGCAGGCTTCTATCAAGCTTCCCTCACTCAAGTATACGACACTGAGACAGAAGCTGGTGTGCGCCGCTTCCAAAGAGCGGCTGGTTTAGATGTTAACGGTGTTGCTGGATCTGTAACTTTAGAAAAATTAGAGAACTGGCGTACCTCTAATGAAACTTCCCAAGCGACAAAGATCAGCACCAGAAATAACCAAACCAGAGCAACCAGTACAAACAACTCTCAAACTAGAACAACCAGTTCTGAGAATCCATCAGTCACTAACAAGCGTAGCAGTTCTAACATTCTCCAAAAAGGAGATGAAGGTGAAGATGTTAGAGTTCTACAAGAACGATTGCGAATTGCAGGCTTTTATACAGGTAACGCCACATCGGTTTTCGGTCCAATTACTGAAGAAGCTGTCAAGCGGTTCCAAGAAGCTTATAACTTAGCCCCTGATGGAATTGTCGGATCAGCAACCCAAGCAAAACTCCCAACATCCTCTATTGGTTATGGAGAAGATTCACCTACTAACCAACCTACCACTGGAGATAAACTTCGGTTGGGCGATCGTGGTGAGGCTGTAAGAGTTCTTCAAGAACAATTAATCAACGCAGGATACTTACAAGGAGAGCCAAACGGTTACTTCGGTCCTAATACAGCAGATGCTGTACGCCGGTTCCAGACAGATAATTACCTAGCTGCAAGCGGTATTGCTGGTCCAACAACCCGCGCTAAATTGTACAGTATGGCAAATGATGCTCCCACAAGTGGTGATTTTAACGTTTTGGAGATTCAAAGACGACTACGGGATCAGGGTTTTTACAAAGGTGCTCTTAATGGTGTGATGGGAGACGAGACAAAGAAAGCTATTAGACAAGCACAACAATTCTACGGTATCAGTTTGAGTAACGTCAGAAGCGGACGCTTTTAGCATCCGCTCAGGTGTTGGTAGTGTCGATATCTAACAGTTTGCCAACCTCCCATAACAACAAGTTCAAAGCTGCTAATGAAATTTACCAAAATATTTCATTGCAGCCAGCGCTTTCTTGAATCCTAAAACCCAAGTGTTACAGTGGCATGAGTGCTCTTTGGCACTTGGGACAAACAGCATGAATTGTTAATTGGCAATCCAAGAGGTGAAAACCTTCTTTTTGTGCTGTTTTCGCTCCAATTTTTAAAATCGAGTCGTTCTTGAACTCAATTGTCGTGTTGCATCTGACACAAATCAGGTGATGGTGGTGATGGGGATAGGGTTGATTAAGTTCGTAGTGTTTATGCCCTTCTCCTAGTTCTAACTCTCGTAAGATTCCCATTCGCGCCATCAACTTGAGAGTGCGATAAATCGTCGATAGGCTAATTCCCTCGTGTTCGGCTTCTAGCCTTTCGTAAAGATCTTCAGCACTGAGGTGTTCTCCTTGCGGAAGTTCTTGAAAAATGTGTAGAATTACCTCGCGCTGGGGTGTTAAACGCCAACCACGTTCATTAAGTTCTGCCTTTAGCGAGGCTGCTGTATAAGCTGTCATACAATTTTCTCAACAAAGTCCATTAGTTGCGAATATAGCAAAAATTTGGACTAATTTGCAATAATCAAAGGTTCTTGAGAAGAGTTATTAAATATTAAAGGTAAATTTAAAAACTTTGAGCAGTAAGTAAAAAAACAAGCGATCGCTTATCCTATCCTGTATAAATGTTCTCAAAGGCGAATCGAAAGATTGTTATGCTATTAGATGAAAATAACTTGCCATAAGTTAGTGAAAAGTTTTGGGAACGAGGATAAAATGAGTCAATAGCCTAAAGTCAAAAGTCTTTTAGAATAGGCATCTTGCCTTGTGTGTAGAATGTATAAGTTTTTTGACCCACAAACTACTTAGAAGTGATGAGTTAGGGCGTATATTTATGTATAAGTGGTGAGCAAGTCCTGTACCAATGTCTCCGGACAAAGGTATCTGCTGTTTAAAACAGGCTCGTTATAAAGAAGATACTCATACAGTCCTATATCCAGATAACACGCTACTTTGAACGCGCCTGTCCGTACACTTTACGGATACGGCACAGCGGTGCCGTAAGAATACAGCGGATAAAAATGGAATCAGGAACTCACTCTTATCAAAGATTTAGTGGTCAGTAAGACAGTGATGAGTTCAAGTTCTTACTAATTGGATTGAGAATTCGGAATTCGGAATTCCGAATTCTTCTTTTTGAGTAGTAATCATTGACTATTGACTATCGACTAACTAGCTCAAAGACTCCAAGTAGTCGCGGATAAGATTGCGCCGCTTTGGTTGGCGCAGCTTTTGCAAGGCTTTGGACTCGATTTGTCGTACACGTTCCCGTGATAAATCCAAAGCACGTCCAATTTCTGCTAAGGAGTAAGGATGACCATCTGCCAAACCAAACCGCATTAAAATCACATCACGCTCCCGGCTTGTTAAGTCTGACAGAAGATTTTGCAAGTCTTTTTGTAAAGACTCTCGCATTAATGTCTCTTCTGGAGTGATGTTATCAGTTTCGAGTAATTCTCCTAACTCTGTGTCTTTGTCCTTACCAACTTTTGTCTCTAGAGAAACAGAACGAGGAACTCGCAAAAGAACTTCCCGCACTTGTGTAGGAGTCATGTCTAGCTCTTGAGCAAGATCTTCCAAAGTTGGAGTGCGACCTTTTTCTTGTGCGATTTTACGCTGAGCTTTTTTAATTTTGTTCAGCTTTTCTGTAATGTGGACAGGTAGGCGGATAGTGCGGCTAGAAGTTGCGATCGCCCTTGTAATTCCTTGACGGATCCACCAATAAGCATAGGTGCTAAAGCGATAACCCTTGGTTGGATCAAATTTCTCAACTGCTCGTTCTAAACCAAGAGTCCCTTCTTGGACTAAATCCAACAATTCCAAACCACGATTTTGATATTTCTTAGCAACGGAGACAACAAGGCGAAGATTTGCCTTAATCATGTGTTCTTTTGCCTGGAGTCCATTGCTTTGAATTTTCTCCAGTTCTTCCACAGTCATTTTGGCAATTTCAGCCCAACGCCGTTTTCCTAGTCCTATAATCTGCTTAAGCTCTAACAGACTTACACCAGCAGCACCCGCCCAACGTTCAAGAGAAGGACGATGTCCTAATGCAGATGCCAAACGCTCCTGAGTTTCAATCAGTCGGAGATATGGTGCAATCACCTCATCTCCTTCTTCCGCAGCTTTAGACAGAAGTATTCGCATCCGCAAATAGCGCTGGACTTTTTGCGCTTCTGAAACTTCTTCATCCCGTCCTAGTAATCGAACTCGGCCAATTTCTTGAAGGTATAGACGTACTAGATCTGTGCTGCGTCGGTTAAGATTTGCACCTAAGTTAGCAGAGTCAACAGAAGTTATCTCCAGATCTTCAAGTTCATCCATCGGCAACTCAGTTTCGTCAACCGTGATATCTGGGTCAAAGACTGGATCAGATTGTTTGTTATTGAAAGCGGCATCTGCGTAAAAAGATGTTGCTGGCATAAAGATTTGTCTCAATGGCTCCAGGTAACAATAGATTACGGTCAGCTAATTAACTGTTGCTATTGTTCCCGTGATTCTTGAAGAACTAACACGGTTGAGGGTTCCATTTAGGGTTTTTTTTTCAAAAAACCTCTACTTGTTTTTTTTTACACAATGCTCCCGAAAGCTCGGTTGCAGTAGCTTTCCCATGAACCAATAGCTATTTAAATTTCCTAAGGGGCGTTAAATTGCGAATGACCTGATGAAAATTTGAACCTTCACATAATTTTAACTGTAGTTTATGCTGTAAAGTATAAATACATACTCGTGAAAAATTCTCTTCTTTATATGCATAGTCCTATCTACATGAGTCCCTAGGTGCTTTCCTGATAATTTACGAATTTTCCTTCAAAAATGATTAGTTATATCATGTGGACAATAAGGGAGTTAGGAAGTTTTTTCCCTGTGATCCTGTGCTTCCCGTGGTGTTCTACTCTGGCTTCATATCTCGCAGCATCAGTTGTGAAAGTGCTTGTCGGGGTGTGACTTCACTCTGGAGTAAGCGATAAACTTGCTCGGTAATTGGCATGGGAATATTTTGCTGCTTGGATAGCTGCATCAAAACCTGAGTGGTGTTGACTCCCTCAGCAGTTCCTTCTATATGAGCGAGAATTTCGACCAGTGTTTGACCAACAGCCAACTGGTAGCCAACTTGATAATTGCGACTCAAGGGACTGTTACAGGTTGCTAACAGATCACCCAAGCCAGACAAACCGTAAAATGTTTCTAATTTTGCACCCCAATGGACACCAATACGAACCATTTCTGTTAATCCACGGGTGAGTAAAGCTGCTTTGGCGTTGGTTCCCAAGTGCAAGCCATCACAGACACCAGCGGCGATCGCCATCACATTTTTTAGTGTGCCACCCAGCTCTACTCCCAAGATATCATAATTGGTGTAAACGCGAAAACGATCTGAAGAAAACACTACTTGCACGAATTCTGCTGCAGCGATCGCACTGCTTGCTACAACCGTTGCAGCAGGTAACTCCTGTTGTATTTCTTTAGATAAATTGGGACCTGAGATCACAACTACTGCGTGGTTGGGGAAAGTTTCTTGCCAAATTTGTGATGGTGTACAAGTAGTTTGGAGGTCTAAGCCCTTTGTCGCTGTGACAAAAATTGTCTCTGGGGAAATGGCTAAAGACTGTAATTGAGAAGTTACAGATCTCACGCCCTTCATAGAAACAGCAGAAAGGACAACATCAGCACCTTGTACAATTTCCGCCAGCGTTTGAGAACCCTGGCGCGACCACATGCCCACTTTATGACCATTCGTCTTTGCAAGAGTTGCAAGAGCCGTCCCCCAAGCACCTGCACCCAGAATTGCTACTGATTTTGGATGAGTCATTAGTCATTGGTCATTAATTTTTGCCGGGGGTAACGTTCCATTAATCCTCTTACTTCTTCCGCATGATATGAGCTTCTTGTCAATGGTGAGGAGACAACTTGTAAAAAACCTATTTCTTCACCGAAAGCTTTCCAAGCAGCAAATTGCTCTGGGGTGATAAATTCATCGACTTTCAAATGCTTTTGGCTGGGTTGGAGGTATTGCCCAATAGTCAAAATGTCGCAATCTACCGCTCGTAAATCCCGCATGACTTGACGGACTTCCTCATCCGTTTCACCAAGTCCCACCATAATACCGGATTTGGTGTAAATCCAAGGAGCAATTTGGTGAGAACGTTGCAATAATTCCATTGTCCGCTCATAGTTTCCTTGCGGGCGCACCCGTCGATATAAACGAGGAACAGTTTCTGTGTTGTGGTTGAGAACTTCTGGTTGTGCTTGGAGAATCAACTCCAGCGCCTCCCAATGACCACACAAGTCGGGAATGAGTACCTCAATTGTTGTGTGGGGAGAGATAGTGCGAACAGCTTCAACACATCTGACAAACTGCGAAGCCCCACCATCTGGCAAGTCATCTCGGTTCACAGAGGTGATGACCACATGATTGAGTTTCAGGCGGCGTACTGCTTCTGCCAGTCGTGCTGGTTCCGTGGCGTCTAGAGGTTTGGGTTTTTTTTCAAAGTCAATATCGCAGTAGGGACACGCACGCGTGCAAGCTGGTCCCATAATTAGGAATGTGGCGGTTCCAGCTTTAAAGCACTCACCAATATTTGGACAGGACGCTTCCTCACAAACCGTATTGAGGGTTAAATCCCGCAAAATTTCTTTAACGTTACCAACACGCTCCCATTGAGGCGCTTTTACCCGCAACCAGTCTGGTTTAACAGTCACAATCCGTTTCCCAAATTGTACATTGTAAATCCTAGCAAGCTTCATCGATTGGTGGATGAATTTGCATACCACTTTCTCATTTGTCAACCTTTGTGATACTGTATATATAATGTAGGACGTATTGTGTCGGGATGTAGCGCAGCTTGGTAGCGCACTTCGTTCGGGACGAAGGGGCCGCTGGTTCGAATCCAGTCATCCCGATTTGTGTTGTTGATTAACTATTATTTGTCATCCTTAACAGATTAATGTCGTTATTAACGAAATTAACGAATTAACTGTCGTCTTAACAAATTAATGTCGGCGACTTGTTTGTATGGAGCATGATTCTCAATACTGAGAGCATCACTATTTCAAGTGTATGCTCGTTGAAATCATCCCGAACGAATGACATTGCCTGTGTGCGTCTATAAGTGACGCAAACTGCGGCTTTGGAGGAGGCGATTAGAGATTGGTTGCACAAAAAAGATTCCCTTGCTGGTGAAAAGTTGCAGGGGAGTTAAAGGGTTATGCTTAAAACTGGTGGAATAGTCTTAAAATATAAGTTTTGGCAGTTTTTGACCCCTGTTTTCTTAGTCTTTGTGAGAAATCCGGGTTACACCTACATCAATCGGGAAGTTCAATTTATACTTGGAAGTCTTGCATTAAAGTAACTATGTAGGATCTTTTAAGCGTGATTTAGCATTCAACGGAATCGTACGCTCATTTCACCTTGTAGGTGCAAGATAGGAGCCAAGCCATTAATATTAAAAATCCCACAGTAAAGCTAAATGTTCGAGCAAACTTTTAAAAATATTGACGATGTTCTCTGGAAAGAGGCGGGTTGTACTACAGAGTTAGATTACACCGAGCAAACCTCTTGGCTGCTGTTTCTGCAAAAAGCATTTACTGGCGAACTCACCACAGACACCGCCAATCAGACAACAAAAGCCGTTCAAGAGGTAAATGCTGCATGACTACCCTTGAAATCCTTGAAAAATGGCTGAATGCAGCCGCAGAAACAGAACGGTTAGAATTCAAAGAAGCCAAGCAACAGTATGATACAACCAAATTGTTACGCTACTGCGTGGCTTTAGCCAACGAAGGTGGTGGATATCTGGTTTTGGGCGTAACCGACAAACGTCCACGTCGTGTCGTAGGTTCCCAAGCTTTTCTATGCGCAACCGACCTCAACGATATCAAATCTCGCATCGTGGACAAACTCAGATTTCGGGTAGACGCTACAGAATTGTTGCATTCTGATGGACGAGTCTTGGTTTTTGAAGTACCAACCCGTCCCGTCGGGCAACCATTAGCGTTTGATGGAGCTTACCTAATGAGGGCGGGAGAAGATTTGGTGCCGATGACACCAGATGTACTCAAGAAAATTTTTGCCGAAGAGCAACAAGATTGGTTTTGCCAACCTGCTCAATGTAACGCTAGTCCGGACGATGTAATCGCCCTCCTAGATACCCAAACATACTTTGAACTGCTAAAAATTCCCTATCCAACTACCCGCGATGCCGTCCTAGAACGATTGCAGAGCCAACATTTAATTAAACAAACAGCACAGGGTTGGACAATCACAAATCTAGCTGCCATTCTTTTGGCAAAAAAACTGGATGCCTTTTCCCCGGCATTGGCTCGTAAAGCACCCCGTGTTGTGATCTATGAAGGTATCGATAAGCTAAAAACTCGTAATGATACGACAGGTATCCGAGGATATGCCGTTGGCTTTGAGGGGTTAGTGGATTTTGTCCACTCAGCAGCACCGCAAAATCGCTTTATCGAGGAAGTTGTGCGGGAAGAAGTAAAGATGTTTCCGGAACAGGCTTTACGAGAACTTATTGCTAATGCTTTGGTGCATCAGGATTTTCTAGCAACAGGTACTTCAGTGATGATCGAGATGTATAGCGATCGCATTGAGATATCTAATCCTGGTATCCCACCTATTAAGGTAGAGCGATTTATTGATGAAAATCGCTCCCGTAACGAACAACTCGCTGACGTAATGCGACGTTTCGGTATATGTGAAGAAAAAGGCAGTGGCATTGATAAAGTTGTAAGCACAGCAGAAGTGTTTCAACTACCCGCACCAGATTTTCGAGTAGGTGACACACGCACTATAGCAGTGCTGTTTGCTCATCAGGATTTTGCCGACATGAGCAAAACAGACCGAATTCGAGCCTGCTACCAGCATTGCTGTCTGCTGTATGTCAGCAATCAACGAATGTCTAACCAAACCCTACGGGAGCGGTTTCGCCTAAGTGAGTCAAAGGCAGTAATCGTTTCTCAGATTATAGGAGCTACCAAAGAAAATGGTTGGATTAAGACGGACGAGTCCGAATCAACCTCAACCCGCTATGCTCGCTATCTCCCTTTTTGGGCATAAAAGTGCTTAAACGCAAACCGAGATGAGTCACTCTCAAAACCTGAAACCCTTGCATAAGCAGCATAAAAGTGCTTAAACGCAAATCGAGATGAGTCACTCTCAAAACCTGAAATCTTTGCATAAGCAGCATAAAAGTGCTTAAACGCAAATCGAGATGAGCGAAATATGAACGAAGCCGAAACCCGCGCCGAATTAATTGACCCCGCACTCAAAGCCGCAGGCTGGGGTATCATCGAAGGTAGTCGCATCCGCCGCGAAGTTATTGCCCCTGGTCGCTTAATTGGCAACAGTAAACGCGCCCAAGCAGACATCGCCGATTATGTGCTGGTTTATCGTGGTGAAAAACTCGCCGTCATCGAAGCCAAAAAACGCGACTTACCAGATACCGAAGGTTTAGGACAAGCCAAAAAATACGCCGAAAAGTTGCAGACTCGATTTGCCTACTCTACAAATGGCATCGGTATCTACCAAGTAGATATGCACACAGGGACAGAATGAACAAAGCTGAAACCCGCGCCAAACTTATTCATTAACAACCACCAAAAATTTGACTTATGCTGATCCAGAAGATTGTCCAAGAACTACAAGACATCCCCGAAGACAAACTAGCAGAACTTTATGACCTAATTCACTACTTTCGACTAGGTTTAAGTCAAGAACGTACACAACCCCGCACCCCTGGTTTATTGAAAGGACAACTCGGCGATGCTTTCTTTGAACCACTCCCAGAAGAGGAACAACAGCAATGGGAATGAGCTACTTCATCGACACCCATATCCTGCTGTGGTGGCTCTTTGACGATCCAAAACTCGATACCACTTGCCGAGATATCATTCGCAACCCAGATCATCGCATCATTGTCAGCAGTGCTTCCGCTTGGGAAATTGCCACCAAATACCGCATCGGTAAACTACCCGAAGCCAAACAACTCGTTGAGCAATATTCACAGATATTGCATCAGGCTAAATTTATCGAACTTGCCATCACCTCAGCCCATGCGCTTAGAGCAGGAAGCCTACCGATTGCCCACCGAGATCCCTTTGATCGCATGATCATGGCTCAGGCTGAACTCGAAAGCTTGCCTGTTATCACCTACGACGCAGCCTTTCAGACTGGACTGATTCAGATCATTCCCAATCTCAAGTAAAGACTATGAACGAAGCTGAAACCCGCGCCGAACTGATCGACATACAGTCACGTCATCGGCAAAGTGAGAGTAAACGCCGTCTGCCCATCCGATGTGGAGTCAAGGGTGAGATCGCCACGATGTGCCCGAGCAATTTCACGAGCTAAGCTGAGTCCCAGTCCGATTCCTTCTACCTTGCGGGTTCGAGCAGGATCACCGCGATGGAAGCGGTCAAAAATGCGCGAGCGATCGCCCACCGAAATCTCTTTTGAAGCATTGGCGATCGTTACATGCAGAGTTGTTTGAGTTTGCCATGCGTGAATTTGTATCCAGCCGTTAGGGAGATTGTATTTGATAGCATTACTAAATAAATTTTGCAGAACTTGAATCAGGAGATCGCGATCGCCCTGTACCCGTAGCCCATCACTAATGTCAGTTTGCACACTCAGGTGGGGAGCCAGGAGTTCCACATCTTCTAACATCTCCATGAGCAACTCAGACATATCTACCTCAACCAGAAACAACTTCATTTGTCCCGCATCTGCCAAAGACAACAGCAAAAGTTTCCGTGTAATACCACTGAGGCGACGCACCTCATCCAACAAATTACTTAAGCGCTGTTGGACTTCACTTCCAGAGTCAACCTGTTGCAGTGTTCGTTCCAGTTCGCCTTGCAGAATCGTCAGTGGGGTTTTCAGTTCGTGAGCTGCGTCAGCACTGAAGCGGGAAGCTTGTGTAAAACTGCGTTCCAGGCGTTCCAGCATTTGATTAAACACCTGAATCAATTCGACAAATTCAACATCCGTTGTCCCAATCGGAATCCGCTGATCTAGCCCTTTAACTGTCACTTGTTGAATAACGCCTGTTAATTGCCGGATGGGACGCAAAGCACCACCAGAAACGAACCATGCCCCAAAAGCAACTAGCAAAAGCGCTCCTGGAATTGAAACAAGGAAGATATTGCGAATGGTACCCATCTCTTGATCAACGGCTTCCAGACTAACGGCGATCGCAACCTGAACATTGGGAAATTTAAGTGCCCCAATCCGCCAAAGTCCTGTTGTTGTCTGTTGAGTGACGAATTCAGGTGGGCGTCGTGGGCGAAGCAACGGTGGTGGCTTGACAGGTGGATCTGTACTCTCGGGTTTTGGCGGTGGTTCTTTAGGAAACCGTGGCAAAGGTGTCAACTCAAGACGCCTAAGCAACAGACGATTCACGTCCTTATCGGCAGGCACTTCGTTGGATTTATAAAGTGTGTTGCCCTTTGTGTCAAGCACCAGCACGGCGATGGGGATTTTTGTATTTGTTCCAAAGCTATAGGGTAATGACTCTCCGTAGAATTGCCATCGCTCTCGTTGAGGTGAACGGTTTGCCCGTATCAACTGATTGAACAGTTGTGCATCAAGGCGAGCGATCTGAGTATTGTAAATCTGGAACCAGGAGACTGCACCAAACCCTACTAATGCGCTTCCAGCCAAACCCGCAGACAATAGGGCAATCCGGAGTCGAAACGAACGCAGTTTCATAATCATGGATCTGGTTTGCGAAACCGATATCCAACCCCTCGAATGCTTTCAATCCAGCCTACTTCATCAACGGGGTCAATTTTTTTACGAATTCGCTGGATACAAACATCCACAACATTGGTGTTGGGGTTAAAGTCGTAGCCCCAAACGTGTTCCAGGATTTGGGTACGAGTGAAAACCCGTCCAGGAGAGCGCATAAGATACTCCAGAAGATTAAACTCGCGGCTGGTAAGTTCTATTGCTTGTTGATTGCAAGTGACTTTTCGCGTGATCCGATCAAGTTTGAGAGAGCCAACCGAAAGCAAATTTTGGCGATCGCCCACACTCGGGCGCACAACAGCATGAATTCGAGCCGCTAACTCTTCCACAAAAAACGGTTTAGCAATGTAGTCATCAGCTCCCAAATTCAACCCGGACAGGCGATCGTCCAGTTCATTGCGAGCCGTCAACAAAATTACGGGGGCATTTCGACCTGAGCGCCGCAGTTGTTTAAGAATCGATAGTCCATCTTTACCTGGTACCATGATGTCGAGCACAATCACATCGTATTCATTGTCTAATGCTCGCAGATATCCTTCATCACCGTTGTCGCAATAATCTACGACAAATCCCTGCTCCTTCAGTCCAGCCTGGACAAAGTTAGCAATTTTTGCTTCGTCTTCGACAAACAGAACATTCACAACAATTCATTACTCGACCTATTGCTCCATTCTAGATTCATTACCATTTGGTTCAAATTACAAAAGTGTAATTCAAATACAACGCGGGCTGTCATTTTCAGGTGGCTCAATTATCAATGTGATTATCAAATACTTTTAGAGGTTGATTGTGATGAATATTCGTCGAGTGTTAGCCACAGCAGCGATTCCTTTTGTAATTGGCACATTCGGTTTTGCTGTAGCCGAGCAAGCGATCGCCCAAGTTCCATCGAATCGGATCACACAGATTGCACAACGGCCCGATAGAAAACCTCCTAAACCCAAGGCTTGCAAACCCCGCCCAGGTAAAAAGTGTCCTCCTCCCCAACCTCCCCGACGTCCTAATTGAGGGTACGGCTCAAAATTGCGTAGGATTCAATAACTTAATAACCGTTTGAAAGCGCAGAGTGAAGTACACACCATCAAAACGGAGTACCGTTTATGATGGGGGCTTCCAGTTTCATTGGTCAATGCCACGTTGGGTATACCACAAGGGTATTCGTCACTCAAAACGATGATGGTCTTACTTGTCCTCCGGAGGTTTGGAACGCGTCCCTTACTCCCGTACACCCGTGTGTACCCTGGCAGCAACCCGCCTCCCGCAGGTTGTTGAATTATTTTTCGAGGTTTAACATGGAGTGTGCTTTTGCATTCCAGCGGTTTCACCGATTTCCTGAGCTTTGATCTTTCTGTGGTAAGCGTCGTACCGCTACTTAACCTATCTGTTCCGACACAATCAGGAGGGTCAGCGACCAATAATATGATACAACATCAAACATGTGAATTCCAGGAATATTGGCAACTTCGCGCTAACGCGCCGCTCCGCTAACATACATCTTTTCTTTCTTTTACCTTTGGTAAAAATAAATTAAAAATGCAATCGTCGCTGCCCGTCTTATATCCCGACACTAAACCGAGTGCCATTAGAGTGTGGGACTTACGACGAAGAAGTTAACACTGGAGAGGATCTCGCACTTCGCAGCGATAAGCCCGCTTGCGATATGCTTATCGCAAAAAACGCGAAACGAACTTTAAATTACAAAATTGTAATCCAAAAGCAGGGCGAACTGTCATTTTGTGTCTGTTGAATCATAAATGTCAACTTTTGGAGGCAGATAAGTAGATGGACTGACTTCAACGCAAGATTTGTTCCACCCGATTCCCCCACCGTTGCTGCTCTCCCTTAGAAGAGGAGAAATATGCACGGTGTTGCCTGTGCAGTTTAATTGTGTCCATCTATTTTATAAGGCAGCATGAAAAACAACAATCGTCAAGTAAGTCGGATTATGAGTCGAAGAGAGGTACTTGCTTTATCCAGAGCAGCAGCAGGTGCAATGCTTGTTGTATTCATATCTAGAAAGTCCAGCCTTGCACAGGCAGAGTCGAGTACAGACACAGCAGCATCATCTACAGCAGATTCTACGTTGCCGAACTGTGTCGTGAGTCCGCAGCAGACCGAAGGACCCTATTTCGTGGACGACAAGCTCAACCGCTCGGACATCCGCTCCGATCCGGCAAACGGTTCGGTGAAAGAAGGTGTGCCACTCCAACTGACGCTACGTGTTTCTACAGTCGGGAGTACTGGCTGCACGCCGCTTGCAAATGCCACTGTGGATATTTGGCACTGTGACGCACTAGGCGTCTATTCCGACGTGTCAGATCCAAGTTTCAATACCGTCGGGCAAAAGTTTCTGCGCGGCTATCAAGTGACAGATACGGATGGAACCGTCCAGTTCACAACCAACTATCCCGGTTGGTACCAAGGCAGAACAGTCCATATGCACTTTAAGGTTCGCACGGATGCGACATCAGGGCAGAGTTATGAGTTTACGTCACAGTTGTACTTTGATGACTCGATCACAGATCAAGTACACGCACTCTCACCATACGCAATCAAAGGACAACGCACGCTAAGGAATGCTGGAGACGGGATCTTCAGTAATGGTGGAGACCAATTATTGCTCGCGCTCACCCAAACAACCGATGGTTATGCAGCAACATTCAACATTGGGCTTAACATGGATTCGGCTTCAGATGGCGTGAACAGTACTGCACCGAACGAGACAGCACCTCCACAAAGTCGTGAAAGGCTTCCCGCCTCCGTGTAATACCGTTTCACTTTAAGGTTAGTCTGACACTATAACGGCTTGGCACTGTCAAGCTTTTCTATTTTCTACCAATTAATGGTCTTTATGCCAAACACTCCAACTCCCTTGAAACGACGATTAAATGATGCGTTTGGGCGGTTATGGAAACTGCATTGGGTGATGGCGGCTTGTTTTCTTGTCATCTACTTGCTTGGTATGGTGATGGCTCGCTTGCCGCGTGAAGTTTTCTTTAGAGGTTCTCTGTACAACATCCACAAATCATTCGGTGTATTAGTTCTCGCTCTACTGCTCTTGAGGGTTTTTACCCTACTGCAAGTTATGGCGAAAAAGTATCTCAAGCGCAGTCCCAAACTGACACCCCAGTGGATAAAAACCTTTTCCCTGCATTTAGTGCTTTATCTGCTGATGCTGGTTGTTCCAATCAGCGGCATTTTTTTATCAAACTCAGGTGGGCATGAAATTCCGTTCTTTTTTGTGACATTGCCCAATTGGTTTGAGGAAAATCGTTCTGTTGGTGCTATCGCTCGCAATCTACACTTCTGGCTATCGTACACTTTGCTGACACTGGTTATCCTGCATATAATTGAGCAACGTCAGTTTCTCCGTAGAACCTGGAAACGAACTTTCAAGGATAACAGTGCAAAACAAATTACAAAATTGTAATTTACACAAAGGGCAAGCTGTCATGTTGTGCTGCTGTAATTAAAAGTATCAACTCCTTGTAGTTTCAATACAACGAAGCAAAAGCGATGCTCCCTCCGGGAGGCGCACAAAGCACGAACGTAATAACTTTGTTTACACTCAAGGTGGAAAGCAGCCTATGACACTTGATTCTCCCCAACCTACCACATTCAAGCCTTTAGGAAAAGGCTTGGTCAAAGACAAGCTAACCAAGTGGCTGACGGGGTTACTTATTCTCAGTTCACTGACGGGGGGTGGATACCTTGTTTACCATCAGACGGTGATTTCCTCCGCTCAGGAAGCCAGAAGTAAAATGCAGACAGTCCCAGTCCAGCGAGAAACCTTACCCATCACCATCTCAGCCAACGGCATCATTGAAGCCAAACAATCGACCAACGTCAGCCCCAAAAGCTCTGGACGGCTAAAGAGCTTACTGGTGGATGAAGGTGACTCTGTAAAAGCAGGGCAAATCCTGGCATACATGGATGACTCAAACCTGCAAGGGCAACTGATTCAAACACGGGGATCTCTGGCTGCTGCCCAGGCGAATTTGCAAAAGGTAATAGCAGGGAATCGCCCTCAAGATATTGCTCAAGCACAGGCACAATTAGAAGAAGCCCAAGCGAATCTGCAAAAAGGACAAGCAGGTAACCGCCCTCAAGATATTGCTCAAGCACAGGCACGTTTAAAAAGCGCTCAAGCAAGTTTAACAAAAGCTCAAGATGATTTCCAGCGCAATCAGCAACTATACAATGCTGGTGCCATTTCGCTTCAAACTGTAAACCAAAAACGTGCGGACAAGGACAGCGCCGAAGCTGCGGTAAATGAAGCGCAGCAAGCCCTGGCATTGCAAAAAGCAGGATCACGCACAGAAGATATCGAGCAATTAAAGGCGGTGGTAGAGCAAAGACAGCAAGCTTTAGCACTGCTGAAAGCGGGAAACCGCAAGGAAGATATTGACTCCGCACGCGCTCAGGTGGTTCAGCAGCAGGGCAGCCTGAAAACGATTCAAACACAAATTCAAGACATGGTCATTCGTGCCCCATTTAGTGGGATTGTGACTTCCAAGTATTCCGATCCGGGTGATTTCGTGACACCTACAACATCCGGGAGTTCGGTTTCGGGATCAACCTCTTCTTCGATTCTGTCGCTGGCATCAAATTATCAGGTTGTGGCAAATGTTGCTGAAACCGATATTAGCAAAATTAAGATCGGGCAGTCGGTCACTATTACAGCCGATGCGTATCCTGATAAAACCTTTCAGGGGAAAGTTGCCCAGGTTGCAGCCCAGGCAACTGTGACATCCAACGTCACCAGCCTGAAAGTGAGAGTAGATCTCACCGATCCTGAAACTCTGCTACTTCCAAGCATGAATGTTGATGTGAAATTCAATGCAGGGAACTTAAACAATGTGCTTGTTGTGCCAACTGTGGCGATCGCCCGCCAGGAAAATGGCACTGGAGTGCGGGTACTTAGGGAAAATGGTAAGACTCGATTTGTGCCAATTCAAACCGGATTGACCGTGGGTAACAAAACCGAAGTGCGCTCCGGTTTACAAGGAAATGAAAAAGTTCTGGTGAGTGCGCCAGCGGGTTCCAGGGATAGTAATAGAAGTGGTCGTTCTGGCAGGACGGGTGGTCGTTCTGGTGGTATGGGTCGTCCTCCCGGTGGTTTTTAGACTTGATTTTACAAGCGAGGTTTAGCAATGACAAAATCACGTGAGCGCAAACCACTGGTTAAACAGGCATCTGCTCTGGTTGGGAGTTCATCAGTGTCCCTACCTGAAATTCTGTCGATGGCTCTAGAGGCACTGTGGAGTAATAAACTCCGCACCCTGCTAACCATGTTAGGCGTCATCATTGGCATTACAGCAGTGATCGCCGTTACCGCGATCGGTCAAGGCACCCAAAAGTCAACCGAGCAACAATTACAATCACTGGGAACTGACATTTTACAAGTACAATCGGGTGCAGCCAGAAGTGGCGGAGTCCGGCAAGGCAGTGGTAGTGCAACAACATTAACTCTAGAAGATGCTCAGGCGATCGCGCAAGAAGTTTTAGGTGTTGACCGGGTGTCTGCTTTCCTGCAACAAAATTCCCAAGTCGTTTATGCCGGAAACAACGACTCGATGACCATTATTGGAACTGATATTAATTATCCAGATGTACGCAACACGCATCCTCAAACAGGTAGATTTTTCAGTCAGGAGGAAGTCGATTCAGCGAAAGCTGTGGCGATATTGGGTCCCACCGCACGAGATGAACTGCTGGGAACAGGAAGCAACGCAGAAGGCGCACAAATCCGCATCGCCGGAGAAACCTATGACGTAATTGGCGTTATGGAGACGAAGGGAGCGCAAGGTCCACAAAACCCGGATGAACAAATTTATATCCCGCTTACCAATATGTCTGCCCGGTTAGTGGGAAACAACGCTGTCAAGGGACTTGCCATCCGAGGAATTTATGTCAAAGTCAAAAGCCAGGATCTGCTAGATGCTGCCCAGTATCAAACTACGAATCTGTTGCGGGTACGACACGGTATTTTTCCCGAAAAAGGAGAAACGGATGATTTTCGGACTGTGAATTCAGCCGATATCATCGAAACGCTCACCAGTACATCCAAGCTTTTTACCGTAATGATAGTGGCAGTTGCCGCAATTTCTTTAATTGTTGGCGGCATTGGTATTGCCAATATCATGCTTGTGTCAGTGGTCGAACGGACACGAGAAATCGGGATTCGTAAAGCGATTGGAGCGACTGGTACTGCCATCTTGACGCAGTTTTTAGCTGAGGCAGTGGTGATTGCAATCATGGGAGGGGTAGTTGGTATATGCCTTGGAGTTGCGATCGCCTTCGCAGCCTCAAACCTGTTCAAATTTCCCTTCGTAATTTCGCCCTGGTCGATTGTATTCGGCTTTGGTTTGACATTTGTGATTGGACTGCTGGCTGGCGTCATCCCAGCTCGCAATGCTGCTAGACTTGACCCAATCACCGCACTGAGGAGTGATTAGGAGAATTCATGTCAAAGATGCTTCATGCAACAACTCACGCAAACAGTCTTAAATACACATGTTTGTTTTTATGTCAATATCTCAAGAAATAAAAGCAAGGTTTGAGGGCGAGAGTGTGGAACAATTAGAAAGTTTGATGGATAGTGCGTTAAGCGCAGCTCTGCCGTAGGCAATCACTGTGAGTTCTTTAGAAGAATTTCTGACAATTCTATCTACTTAAACCCGAACTTCTTTTTGAACGAGATAGGGGTGGGGTGTAAGTCATGAATCCAACTTGGTATGAAGATAGAACCTTTGAGTAAAAAAGTTGTCAAAAAATTTCTCAGCAAAAATCATCGGTAACAACCAGTACTAATTTGGGCCCGAAAGTACGATAACTTAAATATTGCCATAAGTGTACTTCAGGCTACATCAAGATGCGACTAGAGCAGTTGCAAGCCTTTCTGGCGATCGCAGAAACTGGTAGTTTTCAAGGTGCATCACGAACACGCGGTGTCACCCAATCGACTGTTAGTCGGCAAATTCAAGCATTAGAAGAAGATTTGGGGTTAGAACTTTTTCATAGAACCAGCCAAGCAAAGCTGACGTTGGCGGGTGAACGCTTGCTACCTCGTGCTCAAAAAATATGCCAAGAGTGGCAAAGTGCTACACAGGAAATTGCTGATTTATTGGCAGGAAAGCAGCCAGAACTTTGTGTCGCAGCAATTCACTCACTATGTGCTTATTACCTGCCACCAGTTTTGCAAAAATTTTGTCATGATTATCCACAAGTCCAATTGCGGGTGACATCGCTGGGTAGCGATCGCGCCTTAAAAGTCCTCAAAGATGGACTCGTGGATTTGGCAATCGTCATGAATAATCGCTTCTTATGCACTGGCAAAGAAATGCTAGTAGAAGTGCTGTATGATGAACCAATAGAAGTTTTAGTCGCAAAAAATCATCCGTTAGCCCAATATGAACGCATCCCTTGGTCGGAGCTCACTCGTTATCCGCAAGTCGTGTTTAAGGATGGTTATGGGATGCAACGCCTGATACAAGATAGATTTGAACGGTTAGAAGTCACACTGCATGCGGCTTTAGAAGTGAATACTCTAGATGCTTTCCGGGGAGTCGTGCGCCAAGGGGAACTTGTGGCTATGCTACCACAGTCGGCACTAGTTGAAGCACGTATTGACCCTAGCCTTGCAGTTCGTTCCCTAGCCTGCAACACTAACAGTAATAGTTCTTCACCTGAGAGTTCTAGTTTGACTCGGCAGGTCGTTATGGTCACAACTCAAGACCGACTTCAGATTCCTCCTATCAAGCATTTTTGGCAGTTGGTTAGGGACAATGTACCACCACAATTGGATTCTTTAGTAAAGTCGGCTTGTTAGCAGTTATAAGTCATCAGTCATCTGTCGTTTGTCATTTGACTTTTGACAAACGACAAAGGACAAAAATATGAGCATAGTATTCAGAGATTTACTTAAAAAGATAGCTAGTGGTGAGCATACTGGACAGAACTTAACTCGCACTGAAGCAGCCACCGCAATGAAGATGATGCTGCGCAAAGAAGCGACACCAGCACAAATTGGGGCATTTTTAATCGCTCATCGCATCAAACGTCCTACGGCTGAAGAAATTGCTGGAATGTTAGATGCTTATGATGAACTAGGACCAAAACTGCAACCAATCACCTGCGAACGACCTGTGATAGTTTTAGGCATACCTTATGATGGCAGAACTCGCACCGCACCGATTAGCCCAGTAACGGCTTTATTACTAGCAGCAAGCGGACAGCCAGTGATTATGCACGGTGGAGATTGTTTCCCTACAAAGTACGGAGTGCCATTAGTAAATATTTGGCAGGGTTTAGGAGTTGATTGGACTAGACTATCATTAGAAAAAACTCAGCAAGTGTTTGAGAAAAGTGGACTTGGCTTTGTTTATACTTCTAAGCATTTCCCCTTAACAAATAGTATCTGGGAGTACCGCGACCAGCTTGGCAAGCGTCCACCTTTGGCGACAATGGAACTCATTTGGTGTCCTTATGCAGGAAATGCTCATATCATTGCTGGGTTTGTTCATCCTCCCACAGAAATGTTGTTTCAAAACACCCTAGCATTGCGAGGGGTGACTCAATTGACAACAGTAAAAGGGTTGGAGGGAAGCTGCGAGTTACCACGCGATCGCACTGCTATCATTGGCATAACCAGAACTTCAGAACTGGATGAGACAGGCAATATATCAATAGAACGTTTACACCTGTCCCCTCGTGATTACGGCTTCACGACAAAGAATGAACCTCTCGGTACCACTGAAGAATTAATTGCCAATATACAGGGAGTATTGAATGGTAAACCCTCACCTCTGATGGAAACAGCTTTGTGGAATGGAGGATTTTACCTTTGGCGTTGTGGAATTTGTTCAGATATGCGTGAAGGTATTATCAAGGCAAAGGAATTATTCACCAGTGGTGTGATCACTCAGAAGTTAGAAGAACTTTCCTCAAGCCTTTGCTAATAATTTTATACTACCGCATACTGTCCTTGTAGTTGTCAGCCTTTAAATGGATAGCTTGACTGGTAGCTAATCTAGATTTTAATTTTGTCTGATAACGTCTGTGTAAAATTACTGTGATCATTAAATTTATAATTACTCAGAGTTAATTTGTAGCAATTATTATACCAAGTTGCCATAGTTAGTCTTGTTTGGAATCAAAGTCGCTACTGGACTAACTTCCGAGCAAATAATACCATCAAAGACAATTTGGTATAATACCAATCCGGGTTAATGACCCCTTTTCCATTAGTCCGCACAAGAAGGACTTTGTCTGTATAGCCGCACCTGTGCCAGGATAAAAAGGGGGTTACAAAAGCGGATTTAGTATTACTAGTATATTTAGTGATCTTTTTTAAAGAAAAAATAAAGATTATATGAAAAATGCTATAAAACAACGCTAAGTTTATTTAAAAAATGTAAAATTATCTATTAATATCGATTACCAGTTACTCGTAAAAAGCGTATTAAAACAAAACGAAAACCATGTTTTGAAGCATGTTATATCATCCTATGCAGAACAATTTATAAATTCATTTTTTGTCTAATAGCCGAAGTTCATGAAAACCGAATTATACTCATAATAAAGATTGGTTTCAACAAATGAGAGTTATGAGTTATGAACTCGATTTCCAGGTCTGTTAGAAAAAATCAAATAACTTTCTATTTTGATTCTTTTCTAAAACATCAGGAATATTTGGTACTTATATTGTTATTTTTTAGAACTAGCAACTTTGATTATTATGTTAGATGTAATTGTACCAAAATGAATGCTGATTTTTTACATGATGAGTTCTTGTCTTGTAAGAAATTGAATAAAGCCTAAAATTGCAAGAATTAACCTGAAGTCATTAAATATACATTGAAATTTAATTCAAATCACTAACCGATCAAAAACTGTACTGAAAGAAAGCCAGATGTCCAGAAAATAAAAAAACGTAAGGGAACATCCTAATACGTGTAAACGTAGTGTGAACCGGAAAGTTGGCGCACGATAGCAAGTAAGATGCTTGTACTGTATCGGGCAGAAACTTGAATATTTGGGATGCTCCTAAAGCATCGTGCGAAGAAAATCTCTGTTATCAAGTTATTTCTGAAGATTTATTTGACAATTGTAATAATCAAAAACAACAAAATTATATAAGCTCATTTATGATATTCGTGAAAAATAGCTTTTCTATGTCCTTTTACACTCGAAAAACCTTCATCAAATTCCAAAAAATTAAAGAAGACTCAAATGCAAAAAACAAAGGGATTGCCCAAACAGCAGACGCAATCATGTGTATCGCGAATCCTTTTGAACAACTAAAAAAGTCTCCTCGATTGCCGTTAAAAAAAAGACACGCAAAAAGAAAAGATGCTTTCTATATACAGATAAACAATTTGTATAATAACGTTTGTCATCTTCCAACAGGGAGAAGGACAGAAAATGGTTGCACTATAACTGGTACAAGGCATAAATTTTCCTCTCTGATATCTTTCGTAGATTTCAGAGAGGAAAATGCGACACACGGGTGGCTAGGTTAATGTCTATTGACTAAGTAATAGGAACGAAGGATGACGAAATATGGACGATATCAGCAACAAGACTACTGTTCTCTCAACAGTGAAAAAGAAGCTACCGGATGATATGACAGATAAGCAAATCGTGGAAGCAGCTGTGCTGGACTATCCGCTGATTGACGACTGTGTGGTACTGGTTCGGGAAGGAAAAACTTCCAAACCAGAGCTAGTTGCTTATCTGGTTGCGGCAGGATCATTTTCGTTGGAGAAGCTACAGTCCCACTTGCAAGGCGTGCTCCCTGCTGCTAAAATGCCCAATGCTTATGTTATGGTGTCTAGCCTGCCGCTCACCAAGCAAGGACTGGTAGACGAACAAGCTTTATTAAATTTGGAAGTGATCGACTCTGAGTTAATGGAGCAATGGGAAGAGCAAGTGCGATCGCTCCCCGAAATCGAGCAAGCCGCAGTAGTGGTTCAAGAGTATAACGAGAAAATCCCCCCCCTGCATCTATTGGATTTGCTACCTGAGTGGAAAGTTGGTAATGACAGCACACCTCACCCCACCAAAATTGTTCCTCAAGCAAGCACACAGAAGTCAGACTCTATTGCCATCAGTCATGGTGAACCGCTAAAGTTAGCAACGGATGCTCCAAAAAATCTTTCGCAAGTGCTACTGAGAGCTGCTAAAGAAGCATCAGAGCGAGGAATTGTCTACATCCACTCTGACGGTTCCGAAACAATTCAGTCTTATGAGGCATTGCTTGAAGACGCACAACGGTTGCTAGCAGGGTTAAGAAAGCTGGATCTTCAGCCTCAAGACAAAGTCATTTTACAATTAGACCGATATCAAGACTTCATTTTGGCATTCTGGGGCTGCATTTTGGGAGGGTTTGTCCCAGTACCGATAACGATCGCATCTAACTACAACGATCCATCCGACAGTAATGTTAAAAAGCTACAAAATGCTTGGCAGGTTTTGGACCAACCAATAGTGCTGACTAATGATAGCATTACCCCTCAGATTAGCACCCTGTCCAATCAGTTGAACCTTGAGAACTTGCAAGTTGAGACAGTCGAGAATTTGCGATTGCACGATCCAGATCAAAATTGGTACTCCAGCCAGCCAGATGATTTAGCATTATTATTGCTCACCTCTGGTAGTACTGGTATGCCCAAGGGGGTGACGCTGACGCATCGTAATATTATAAGCAGTGTCGTTGGCACATCCCAAATCAATCATCTTACAAGCCAAGATATCTCGTTGAACTGGCTACCCTTGGATCACCCTGGTCCGTTGATTCGGTGTCTCATCAGGTGTATATTTTTAGGATGCCAGCAAATCCATGCTCCGACTACGGTAGTTTTGCAAGATATCTTGAAATGGCTCGATTTGATCGAGCGCTATCGAGTGACGACGACTTGGGCACCAAATTTTGCTTTTGCCCTGCTGAGCGAACGTAGTGTTGAAATCGAGCAGCGGCGTTGGAACTTATCCTCAGTCAAGTCTTTTCTAAATACGGCTGAGCCTATTGTCCCTCAGACAGCACAAAAGGTGCGAGAACTGCTTTCACCTCACGGGCTAGCAGATAATGCGATGCATTCTTCTTGGGGTATGGCTGAAACTTCCTCAGGTGTGACTTCTTCTGAAGAATATTTGCTAAACACCTCAATACCAGAATATGCTTCCTTTGCAGAATTAGGCTCCCCCATTCCTGGGATTTCCCTTCGCATCGTGAATGACAAAAATGAAGTTGTCAACGAGCAAACAATTGGCTATGTGCAAGTCAAAGGCTCTACTGTCACCTCAGGTTATTATCAAAATCCCGCACTCAACCAAGAAGTATTCACTGAGGATGGTTGGTTTAATACTGGGGATTTGGGATTTCTGCATAACGGGCGTCTAACCATTACAGGGCGGACAAAAAATATTATTATTATCAACGGTGTTAATTACTATTCTCATGAAATTGAACAGGTGGTGGAAGCGGTTGCAGGAGTGGAAGTGTCTTACACAGCAGCCTGTGCAACTCGGCAAGTTGGTAGTAATACTGATGAAGTCATTGTCTTTTTCCACACTTCTATTTCTGACGATAACCGCTTAGAAGAACTGTTAAAAGAAATTCGTCAGAAGGTTGTTAGCAAGATAGGAATAAAACCTGCTTATTTGATCCCAGTTGAAAAAGAGGTAATACCTAAGACCTCAATTGGCAAAATTCAGCACGCGCAACTCAAAAAGAGCTTTGAAGCTGGTGAGTTTGATTCTATACTCAAGCAAGTTGATATTTTGCTTGAAAATGACAAGACTCTGCCAGACTGGTTTTACCGCCCAATATGGCGACGGAAAGAAACGGTTGTTTTAGACACTAAACCCCAGACGGGTCTTGTTTTGGTATTTTTGGACTCATTGGGTTTGGGAGAGTTTTTGTGCGCCGAGCTAGGTAAACTCAACCAGCCTTATGTTCGCATTGAGGCTGGGACAGACTTTGCCAAACTAGCTGATAATCGCTATCGCATTGCTCCGGAAAATCCTGACCACTATCGACAACTGCTGGAATTTGTCTCAAAAGCAACAAACAAGCTTCCAATTGAACAAATCTTACATTTGTGGACTTATGACCAGTATGCTGGAGAAATCTCTAGCTTGGAAGCGCTAGAGCAGGCACAACAGCGAGGAGTTTATAGTCTGCTTTTCTTAGTTCAGGCATTGGAGCAAGTTCAAGGTTCGGATACGCCAGTGCGGCTACAGGTAATTGCAAGCTTCAGCCAAGTCACCTCAAAAGAAGAAAAAATTGCTTGCGAGCGATCGCCCATACCAGGACTTATTAAAACAATCTCCGCAGAATTGCCCTGGTTGGATACTCGTCATCTCGATCTGCCCGTGCAAAACAGCGAAGTCAATGCAGCATACATTCTTCAAGAACTCCAACTCATTCAAAAAGAGCAAGAAGTCGCTTACCGCAATGGAGAGCGTCTAGTACCTTACCTAGAAAAGGTGGACTTGCGCCAGGAAGAAAAGCAAGAACTTCCCTTCCAACCAAGGGGAATGTATCTGATATCTGGTGGATTAGGAGGCGTTGGTGTAGAGATTGCTAAGTATCTTCTAAAGCAGTATAGTGCTCGTTTGTTGTTAGTGGGTAGAACTCCCCTGCCGGAAAGAAGTACATGGGAAACTCATCTGCAACAAGAAAATGCTGTTTCTGAGCGGATTCGAGCTTATCTATCCTTAGAGCAACTGCAAGGAGAAGTCATTTATGAAGCTGTTGATGTTTGTGATTTGACTCAGTTGCAACAGGTGGTTGAGCAGCATTGTGCCAGCTGGCAATGCGAGCTAAATGGAGTTATCCATTTAGCAGGGATTCCTACAAGACGCCTGCTACTTGAGGAAACGCCGGATAGCTTTGCCGCGACACTTCGTCCCAAGGTTTTTGGTACATGGACGCTGCATCAACTGATCAAGAACCAGCCAGAGAGTGTTTTCATCAGCTTTTCTTCGGTGAACAGTTTCTTTGGAGGGTTTAGTGCGGGTGCTTACGCGGCTGCTAACCGTTTTGTGGATGCCTTTTCTCACTACCAGCGACATCAAAGTTCATTGCACAGCTATTGCTTTGCCTGGAGTATGTGGGATGAGGTGGGCATGAGCCGCAACTACCAAATGAAAGATTTGACGCTCGCCCGAGGATACCATGCCATGACAAGTGAGCAAGGCTTGCAATCATTGCTCACTTTATTGCATCATAATCAGACACAACTTTTGGTGGGACTGGATGCAAGTAAACGTCCGATTCGACGATACATTAAGACGGAATCTTATCGTATCCAGAAATTATCCGCACATTTTACTGCCTCAATAAGTCCAGTGCCTGTAGCCAAGTTGCAAGAGTTAGAGGTGAGCGATCGCTTCGGGACTCCATCCACCTGTGATTTTGTGCAGCTTGAAGAAATGCCGCTTTTGGCAACGAGTGAAATTGATCGAGAGCAACTAGTCACCACAGAACGTCGGAAGCGTCGCGCAGCTGAGCGAGTCGCACCAAGGAACGAGTTGGAACGCCAAATTGCTAGCATCTGGCAAGAAGTGTTGAGTGTTCCACAAGTGGGTATTCATGACAACTTTTTTGAGTTGGGAGGACATTCACTGCTGGCAGTACGCTTATTCGCACAGATAGAGAATAGATTCGGCAAAAAACTTCCCTTATCCACCCTTTTCCAATCAGGTACAGTGGAAGCTCTTGCCAAGATGCTCTATTCTGAAGAAGAAAAAGCAATTGGTGAGCAGGTTTTGATAGCGGCGCTTGGTGAGGACAAATCCGTTGCAGTTTGGTCATCTTTGGTACCAATTCAACCCAAGGGTTCCAAGCCACCTTTCTTCTGCATCCACCCCCTTGGCGGAGAAATCCTGTGTTACCGTCCTTTAGCATTACGTCTAGGTTCGGATCAACCAGTTTATGGAATACAACCACAAGGGTTAGATGGAAAACACCCTCCTTTAACCCGGATTGAAGACATGGCAGCACACTATATTAAAGAAATCCAAACGATTCAACCCAATGGTCCTTACTATTTAGGAGGTTACTCCTTGGGTGGTATAATTGCTTACGAAATAGCACAACAACTCCACTCTCAAGGTGAGAAAGTCGCTGTTCTGGCTATGCTTGATACTTCTCGTCCGGGTAGTGAGAAGCGGTTACCCTTTGCGCTAAGAATTTTCGAGCACATAAATAATTTTATAGAAAAAGGACCTACCTACCTACAGCAAAAGCTTGTGGGCTGGACTGAGTGGGGCACGTACCATATCCGAGACAAATACCGGCGTTTGCTGGAAAAGTCCGAAGTTTTACCTGAAGGCGACGAACACTTAGATGTTATAGCTGCTAACGTCCAAGCAATCGAGCAGTACACCTTGAAAGCGTATCCTGGTCGAATGATTGTTTTTCGGACTGACGATAAGAATCGGGACGATGCTGTCGGTGTAAAGTATGATCCGCAATTTGGTTGGAGCGAGGTAACCGCTGGAGTAGATGTCTATCATCTTCCCGGTTCTCACCTTTCCCTCCTTGAAGAACCCGAGGTAGCAATGCTGGCAGAGCAATTGAAGCTTTGCCTAGAAAAGGCGTATACTGCACAGTTGACATCCTCCCACCGCTAACGCGAACGGGTATAGCGGGGGAGAATTGGTGTCAAGAACTAGGGGGTGTAATATCGTGTCCGATTAAAGACTTATCATTAAGGCTGCAAGGGAGTAGGGTGCAGAGTGCAGGGGGGAAAGGGTTTTACAGCTATTTTCTGTTAATTGAACCACAAATCTTCGTAAGGCACGTCTAGTCTTTGCCCCTACCCCTTAGTTTATTTACTTGAAAAGCGCTGTAAAGATGGTCGTTAGTAACAAAACCTCTTTTTCCCCTATTTCCCCTATTGGGTATTCTGGCTTGAATCCCACACCACTTCTGTTGCAAACTACCTCGGTCTTCCTAACGTAGTCATGTATAACACAACTTCGTCCGCAGGAATACCAAGTACTTCATTCACTTTGTCATCAAAGAAACCACCAACACCACTAACACCCAAACCAAGGCGAATAGCAGCTAGATTTAGCCTTTGTCCTAAATGACCAGCATCCATGTGCAGATAACGGTAAACGCGATCGCCATACTGAGCGACTGCTGATTTTAAATCAGCTGTATGAAAAACGACTGCTGCTGCATCTCGTCCTAACTCTTGTCCCAAACAAAGAAAGTGTAACTCTTTTCTGAAGTATTTAAAACGAATTTGTCGTAATTGTTGTGCTTTGGGCGCATAATAGTAACACCCTGCCTCAACACCTTCTACCCCAGAAACAGCAATAAATGTTTCTATTAAATTTAAGTCAAAGTAATCAGTCGAATGATCAAAACCTTGGTCAACATAATGTTGAGGTTGGTAAGAAAAATCGAGTAAAGCTTTTAGTTCATCAAATGTTAAATCATCACCACTGTAAGCACGGGTAGAACGCCGTTTGAGAATCGTCACTTCTAGTCCATCGAGTTTTTCTCCCCAGTGGATAGGTTGGCTAACAGTAGAGATTTTTTCACAGAAAGGGAAGTTATATTTATCCTCTAAAGATTTTTCTTGTTTGACTTCAGGTGCAGTGAGTTTACTGGTTGTTCCTGGTGGAATTTGCGTGCAGTCATGAAAATATTTCAGGAGTTTACCATCGGGAATATCAGGATAGTTCGTTTCTGTCGCAGAGGGTAAAGCTGTTGGTCCTGTGAGTATATTTTGCTTAATATCCAGCAAGTCTGCTAAGGGGATCACGGCGATCGCACCTTCCTGTTGAGAATCGATGTAGAGCAATTCATTCACCGCCTCATCTACAAAGCCACCAATCAGGTGAGGGCGATACTGAGTCATAGCGCCAGCTAACTCCATATTACCTAACAGGTGTCCTGTATCCAAAAAAATTCTTCGGTAAGCTCTATCTTCATATCGCCAAGCTGAACGATAGAAAACTGCAGTAATAATAATTGCTAACTGCGTCTTTTGCAAAGCTGGATGCCAAAAACAAGCTTCTTGCAGCTTTTGCCAAGCATCACTTTCCCAACAAGCGATCAGAGAGTGAGTTCGACACTGGTAATTGTACACTCCCGGCGGCAACAACGCAGTGCCACGAGAAACAACATACATCTCCGCAGGATACAAGCCACCCGCACTGGGTGCAGCCCTCAAATATACCGTATTTCCCATAGAAGGCATTTTTGCTGTGAGTCCGTAGCTGCAAAACAGTAGCCCCGACAACCTCTGCCACCATTGAGCATCAGGCTTGTCAACAAAAGCTTCTGCTTTCTCTTGGATATAGGGCTTGAGGTCAAAAGTAGAGCCAATTTTGTACTCTTTGAACGGCACTGGTTGCTTAGACCAGTTTAACCCCTTGTTCTTTGAGGCGATAGTCTGCGGATCGTACTTAGTTCGTTCGTGGTAGTGCTGAGCGATTGACTGACGTAGTTCTGGCATAAGAGTTTAAATATGCTTCTGCTACATATCTTTGCATTCTATCGGATCATCATTTAGTCTTAATTAGTACAAATAATGAACAAACAGAAGGTTATTAGAGCATAAACGAGTAAGTAGACAAGCAGTAGAGGTTGTTTAATTTTTGATCAAAAATGTAAGATTCCAAATTTTTATTTTCAAAATTTTTAATTTTTTCTTTACAAATCTTCTAGAAATAACTAAATCTAACTGCCGTTAATGCCAGAGTACTTAGCTTATCGCTGGCAATGAGCAATGGTATCATCAGTAACAAAAAGGTAGAAGCAGTGAATAAGCTGCCACAAGACTCAGGACTGTCGGCACTGTCCAAACAAGAGTTTAGGGTGCAAAGTTTAAATGGGTAAGAAGGCAGTAACAGGCAATACGGTTCGGTTAACGTTTTAATATTTTGAAGATCCCCTGAAGATCCCCCCAACCCCCCCTTAAAAAGGGGGGCTTCTAACCCTCTTTTACCCCCTTTTTAAGGGGGTCGCCGCAGGCGGGGGGATCTTAACCGAACCGTATTGCAGTAACGGGAGTTCAGCCAATGCCACAAAAAGTATTAATTTTAACAGCAATTCCCCACGGTTTACGCTTAGATAAAGAAATCCGGGAAATTGAAGAAGCTATTAAACGGGCAGTAAAACGGGATTTGTTTGAAATAAAAATTAGAACTGCTGTACGTCCTCAAGATATTCGTAGGGCGATCGCCGAAGAACGTCCTCAAATTGTCCATTTTTGTGGACATGGGATGGAGGATGGTAGTTTGGTGTTAGAAGACGATGGCGAAAACCATAAACCCGTATCACCAACGGGATTAGCAGCATTATTTAAGCTACACGCCAATTATGTTAAGTGTGTATTACTGAATGCTTGTTATTCTGAAAAATCTGCCCAAGCTATTAGCCAACACATTAATTATACTATTGGCATGAATCAGCCGATTGGTGACAAAGCTGCTATTGTATTTGCTATTGGCTTTTATGATGGACTAGGGTACGAAAATCCAGATAGTCAAGATGTTATTGAAAGAGCTTTTGAGGAAGGCTTGGTTGCTATTCAAATGGAAGATGTTTCTCAAGGACAAATTCCAGTTTTAGTTAAAAATAACATATTAGATAAATCCCCATCACCAGTTAATTCGCAAATCAATCCTCTAGTTGAAATCAACCAAGATCTCAACGACTCCGACATAGAAACTTTACGAGAACTTTTACAATTAAGCGGACGCGCAGCATCAGAAAGACGCAGAGCATTATGTATAGAAATTGGCATCAACCCAGGAGAACTAAGTTCTATATGGGTACTTCCTGAAAATGACTTTGCAGTAGAACTGATTGATTTATTACAAAAAAGAAAATTACAAACAACAATTTATAAACTTTGTAAAAAACTGGAGTCAGACTTCAAAGGAGGAGGATACAGTTCTAAATTAGGAGCAATTATAGCTAAACTCAATTGTCATACCGATTCTCTATGAAAATGAACTTTATAACGAATTTCACTTGCATACAATACACGCAACTCGGTACGGGCTTTCGTCTTGCCCATACATGTCAACAATCACGTTCAAACACCCAATTGAGCGTCGTTGTAGATCCCCCAACCCCCTTAAAAAGGGGGCTAAGATTTTATTTCCCCCCTTTTTAAGGGGGGATTAAGGGGGGATCGAAAATCTAGATGGTACATCAAAAATGATCAAATGCTTGCCAATAATGGCTTTTGGCTTAAGTTGACATCAATGGGTATAGAACAGCCCCTACAAACAATCTGTATTACACTCAAGTCAGAACTGCTATAAAAGCATGAAATAAGGGAACGTAAGATGTCATTGCGATCGCAACGCAGTGGAGGGAAGCAATCTCCTCTAAACTAAAAGCATGAAACAAAACTTTTAAAACACCCTCTTCAAAAAATCATATGTCTTTAGAAGACCTGAATGATTCAGATATAGAAACTCTGCGAAAATTTTTACAATTAAGCGGACGCACTGCACCCGACAGACGAAGAGCATTATGCATAGAAATTGGAATCAACCCAGGAGAACTGAGTGCTATCTGGTTGCTTCCCCCAAACGACTTTGCAGTAGAACTGATTTACTTGTTACAAACAAGAAGATTAGAAAACTCTGTTTCTAAACTTTGTGAAGAACTCAAGTCTGCTTTTAGAGGAGGAGAATACGCACCTCAATTAGATGCGATCGCCTATAAACTCAACCCTCATTACAACTCAGAACTAAACTCAGAACCAGATTACTCTACTTCAACAACCCAGCCTCCAACACAATATTCAAATCAATTCACTCAACCGCCGTCCGAAACTGAGGTAACTAAAGCTACATTACCAGGGCGAACAAAGGGAATTCACCTTTCCTTACTCAGACGTTTTAACCTAAAAACAGTGTTCACTGCGAGTCTTACAATCACCGTTGCATTGGTAGGACTGCGCTTTTTTGGTGTATTAGAGTCGTTGGAATTGAAAACCTTTGATCACCTCATCCAACTCCGACCTGATGAAGGTATCGATAAACGTCTGCTGATAGTCAAAATTACAGATGATGATATTTTAGCACAAGATAAAAGAGGAGAGAAGGGACAAGGCTCATTACGAGATCCATCTCTTAATCGTTTGTTGCAAATACTAGAGCAGCATAAACCGAGACTTATTGGAATAGATTTATATCGTCCCTTTTCTGCTGATTCTAATATACCAGACTTCTTAAAGCGACTAGGACAAAACAACATTATTGCCGTCTGCAAAGTACCCATAATCGACGAGCAAGGAAATCCACAAAAAGAGGTGGCTCCACCAAAAGAAGTGTCTACAGAGAATATTAGTTTTAGTGATTTTGTCTCAGACACAGATGATACCGTGCGTCGTCATCTTATGTTTCAAGATTGGGTACCAGGAGCTAAGTGTCGCACAGAAGAATCTTTTAGCTTCATGCTAGCGCGTCGTTATTTAGAACAGGAGTTGAAAGAAAACAGTAACTATCAAGATACCCTCACATCTGGAAATAACCTGCAACTGGGTGGCGTTGTCTTCCCTCAACTGCAACCATTTACTGGAGGTTATCAAGACGTAGATGCTGCTGGCTTCCAAGTGTTGTTAAATTATCGCGCCACGAGTTCTGGCGAAGTCGCCAAAGAGTTAACACTCGAAGAGATTTTAAATAATAACTTTCAAGATGAAGATCTGCGCGACAAGATTATCTTAATTGGTAGTTACGCCGAGCAACAAGGACCTCCTGACCGTTGGTCTACACCTTATGGTACACTCAGCGGTGTCATAGTACACGCGCACATGATTAGTCAAGTTCTCAGTACTGCACTTGATAAACGACCACTTTTGTCTGTTTGGTCACAAGGTGGAGAAATTCTCTGGATTTGGAGTTGGTCTTTGATAGGTGCTGTCTTTGCTTGCTACTGGCGCTCATTCAAGCCCTTAGCAATAGCCGTAGGCAGCGGGATTATAGTATTATCCGTTACCTGTTGGTTTAGTCTCACATTTGCCAGTGTTTGGATACCACTCATCCCACCTGCACTAGGTTTGGTTGGTACGAGTTCTGTAGTGATATATATTGTTTCTTTTTTTCCGCGATCGCCCAAACAGAATACGTATAAGTAATAAATACAAACAATAAATATAAACAATAACCAATGCACCAATATGTATCAACTGCTCAAAAAGTAACTTTTGCTTGTATTTTGAGCTTGATATTGGCTCATTCGCTACAAAGCTTACCATCTGCCCAAGCACAACAATCACAACGCAGCCCGAATTTAACTGAAAAAATAAAACGTTTTTTCTTTGGCACTCGCCCAGGAGGAGTCGTTAAGGGTATTCAGCGAGGAGGAGCCGTACGAGGGCGCTGTTCTAATTTAGATCAACAAATTATAGCTTTAGTACCCTCAACTGAGAATAAAATTCCTTTTGTTGAACAAACAATCAGTGAACATCCTACCTTTTGGTTTTATATTCCCGACTTGTCTGTTTCTCGCCTGAATGCAGAGTTCGTTCTTATCGACAGCCAAGACAAAGAAGTTTATTCTGCAACCTTTGCGCTCAAACAGCAACCAGGAATTATTAACCTTCAACTGCCAAAAATAGTACCCGCCCTAAAAGAAGGTAAGGAGTACCGTTGGGTTTTTTCTGCTATCTGCAATCCTCAAAATCGTGCTGCTGATGCGATCGTCAACGGGAGGTTAGAGCGCATTCCTGTGAGTTCAGCCTTAAACACTCAGTTAAAAGCAGCGCCACCAAAAGAGCGTGTCTCCCTCTATACTGATGCCAAATTGTGGTATGAAACACTAACTGCACTGGCTGAACTTCAGCGTAGCAATCCACAGGATACAGAAGTAAAGACTGATTGGGCTAACGTGTTGCAATTAATGGGTTTACCTAAAAATGCCCCACAGACTTGGACAACTTATCCCCTTCCTAACCGCACTGAAAACAACAGCAGAAATTAGTTGAAAGACAGGAAAATATGCAGTTGAAAAGCATTAGCCTTGCAACACTGATAGCACTGCTCGCCAGTAGCACAGCACCTTTCATCTCTACAAAAGTGCTGTTTGCGTCAATGCGGGTATTAGCTCAAAGCACAAATTCCCTCAAAGAAGAAGCAGACAAATTGATAGAGCAAGGTAACCAACAGTTAAATACCAGCCAGTTTCAAGCAGCGTTGCGTTCTTACCAGCAAGCATTGAAGATTTACCAAAGCATCAAAGACAAACGAGGGGAGGGGATGTCTCTAAACAATCTGGGAATTGCTTACAAATCACTCGGTGACTACAAACAGGCGATACAGTACTATCAGCAGAGTTTGGAAATCGACAGGGCTATCGGTGATAAACAAGGTGAGGGGGCATCTCTGGGCAATCTGGGAATTGCTTACGACTCACTCGGAGACTACAAACAGGCGATACACTACCAGCAGCAGTCATTGTCAATCGACAGGGCTATCGGTGATAAACAAGGTGAGGGGAAATCTCTGGGCAATCTGGGACTTGCTTACCTCTCACTCGGAGACTACAAACAGGCGATACACTACCAGCAGCAGAGTTTGAAAATCTCCAGAGCTATCAGTGATAAACAAAGTGAGGGGAAATCTCTGGGCAATCTGGGACTTGCTTACCGCTCACTGGGAGACTACAAACAGGCGATACACTACCAGCAGCAGAGTTTGTCAATCGCCTTGGCCCTCGGTGATAAACAAGGTGAGGGGAATTCTCTGGGCAATCTGGGAAATGCTTACTATTCACTCGGAGAGTACAAACAGGCGATACACTACCAGCAGCAGAGTTTGTCAATCGCCTTGGCTCTCGGTGATAAACAAAGTGAGAGGGCATCTCTGGGCAATCTGGGACTTGCTTACCGCTCACTGGGAGAGTACAAACAGGCAATACAGTACCAGCAGCAAAGTTTGTCAATCGCCAGAGCTATCGGTGATAAACAAGGTGAGGGGAATTCTCTGGGCAATCTGGGAAGTGCTTACCACTCACTGGGAGAGTACAAACAGGCGATACACTACCAGCAGCAGAGTTTGTCAATCGCCTTGGCTCTCGGTGATAAACTTGGGGAGGGGGCGTCTCTAAACAATCTAGGACTTGCCCTGCTCAATTCTAACAACCCAAAAGCTGCTGAAACAAATCTCCACAAAGCAATTACAGTCTGGGAATCTATACGAACTAGCTTAGGCGATAACGACACATTCAAAGTCTCCATCTTTGAAACCCAAGCTGTTACCTACCGCCTCCTGCAACAAGCCCTGATTGCTCAAAATCAACCAACACAAGCTCTCTTAATTGCCGAACGAGGTAGAGCACAGGCTTTTGCAGAGTTACTTGCAGCGCGTCAACAATCGAACTCATCCGCTCCACCTAATATTGAACGAATCCAACAAATTGCTAAACAACAAAACGCCACTGTGGTTGAATATTCAATTGCTTCGGATGACTTATATATTTGGGTTATCAAACCAACTGGCAAAATTACCTTTCACAAAGTTGACATCAAAAACACCAACCTAGTCAATTTTGCAGAGGATACACGCACTGCTGCTGCAACTTTGGCTGAAGGGCGCGGCGTGGCAAATAATGTGATTAATGGCTTAGTTCGCCAGACTCGTTCTACTCTCAAAACAACAACTGATAACGTATCCTCACCAGAGACGACAGCAGATACGACACAGACAGTACGTCCTCTGGGCTGTCGGGGTAACAGTTGTCTCAAACAGATGTATAAGTTACTGATTCAGCCGATTGCGGCTGAACTACCAACCAATCCTGACTCGCGTGTTATCTTCATCCCTCATGAATCTCTCTTCCTGGTTCCTTTCGCTGCTTTGCAAGACGAGAATGAGAAATTCTTGATTGAAAAACATACTATATTAATTGCTCCCTCAGTTCAAGTACTTGAACTGACTCACCAAAAGCGACTCAAATTACAGCAAGCTGCTCAGAAAAACTCAGCCTTAATTGTCGGTAATCCCACCATGCCCAAGGTTGCTCCTAAAATTGGGGAATCAGCAGAACAACTCAAGTCATTACCCTACGCAGAAACAGAAGCGAAAAATATTGCTGAATTGTTCAAAACTCAACCGCTTGTGGGGAAACAAGCAACTAAGGCTGCTGTTCAACAACAAATGGTCAAAGCAAGAATTATTCACCTGGCGACTCACGGTTTACTTGACAACATAGATGAGCCAGGAATACCAGGGGTAGTAGCACTCGCTCCTGATGGTAATGATGATGGTTTACTCACTGCTAATGATGTTTTAAAGTTAAAGTTAAATGCTGAGTTAGTTGTGCTCAGTGCTTGCGATACTGGCTGGGGACGCATCACTGGAGATGGTGTGATTGGTTTACCACGTGCGTTCATCACTGCTGGTACTCCCAGTATTGTCGCATCTTTGTGGCAAGTACCGGATGAATCTACAGCGTTTTTGATGCCTGAGTTTTATCGCCAGTTACGGAATAACCGTGACAAAGCGCGTGCGTTAAGACAAGCGATGTTGGAAACTAGAAAGAAATATCCTAATCCGAGTGACTGGGCAGCATTTATTTTTATTGGTGAAGCTGAGTAGTTATATCAAGTTCGCTTAATTGCTTATAAATCCCTAGTGAACCCCACCCCGGTTTTGTCTAACGCTAAACACCTCCCCCTTAGCAAGTTACGGTGTACACACAAGTCATCGCATGACTCGAAATTTCCTCGAAACCTCACCCTGCCCTTCGGGCATCCCTCTCCTTACTAAGGAGAGGGAAAGATTTTAGCGAAGCTAAAAGCGAGGGTGAGGTTTGAAGTGAGATGTGTGTACACCGTAGTTGAGGGATGGGGTTCAGACATCGTGGAAATCATCCTGCAGATATGCAACGCCCCTTTTCTTCTACCTCTCGTGCCAGAAGTGAAAATGCAGAGTTTTTCTTAACGTTTTAGTGCGAAGTTATCATCCAATTAATAACGCAGAAACGAAAGCGAGAAAAATGGAAACAAAACAGCTAGGCAAAACAGGTATCTCCGTAAGTGCAATTGGTTTAGGGGCTATGCCAATGTCAATAAGCAGTCGTCCCCCAGAGTCACAGTCAATTGATGTCATCCATCGTGCCCTGGATTTGGGTATCACGTTCATTGACACAGCCGACTCTTACTGCAAAGATGAAAGCGACAAGCACCACAGTGAGCGATTGATTCACCAAGCTTTAGAATCCTACAAAGGCGATGTGAGTCATGTTGTTGTCGCAACCAAAGGCGGCTTAATGCGCCCAAATGGAAATTGGACACCCAACGGTAACCCACAGCATTTACGCGAAACCATCCGCATCAGCTTTGAGGCTTTGGGCGGTAAAAAACCGATTGATTTGTGGCAATATCACTCACCAGATAAAAGTTATACCATAGAGGAATCCCTCGCACCAGCCAAAGAAGCCGTGGATGCGGGAATGATTCGGTTCGTAGGAGTTTCCAACTTTTCTGTAGAACAAATAAAACGGGCACGGGATGTGGTTGATATTGTCTCGGTGCAAAATCAATACAACCCTTGGCAACGTCAGCCAGAATTTGATGGCGTATTGGAGTATTGTCAGCATGAGAATTTGACATTTCTACCTTGGAGTCCTTATGGCGGTAGGCGTCGCCATGATGGCTTGGAAGATATTGGGGCGATCGCCAAACTCGCCAAAGAAAAAGGCGTATCAGTCTATAATATTGTCCTGGCTTGGTTGCGTGCTAAATCGCCTGCGATATTGCCTATTCCTGGCGCAAGCAAAACTTCCAGCATTGAAGACACAGTACATGCTGTTGATGTGAAATTATCAGATGAAGAAGTGCAAAGAATAGATCGCGAAATCTAAAAACATTACCTTGCTTCGCTTAGTCATATAACCCAATACAAAATATTTTCCGGACTAAATTTGGGTATCTTACCTGAATCTAAAATACAAAGTTGTATCATATCAGCTATATAAAATAAGCTGATATTTTTTTGATCAAGCTCACAAATATTGTTATCTTTTCTGACTGCCAAAATCTAATATAATCTGCTTGACAACGTTTTACCTCAACTCAGATCTTGCATCATAATTCTCGTCCGCCAAGAAATAAATTTCTTGGCTCAAAGTTTAAGTCCGTTAAAACGGACTAAATAAGTCTTTCAGTCCGTTTTAACGGACTTTGGCTATAAGCCTTGAACTTAAGTTCAAGGCGTACTAAAGTCAAGGTGCAAGATCTGAGTCAATAAAAAATCTTTAATAAAAGCTATTGTATTACTCAATTATTCTTAACTCTGTGTGCTGTATTATACGTCACCCCAAAAATTGAGAAACCGCACGAATTCCCTATACACGCTTGCATCAAAAGTGAAGAAGATTTTACTGATAAAAAATTTAACCAAAATCTGATTAAAAAACTATGTTCCCTTTTAAAGCAACGAGTAAAGCAACGAGAGGCAACATTAATTTCCTTAATTTCCTTAAATACTTTTACAAAATTTTCACTCGTCCGACATCAAAAATGTGGGTTTGGGTAATTGCTTTTTTTAGTGTCAGTGCTTTTGACGGCTGGTTAATCAAACAATCTTCTGTTGTTTCTGTGCCTACAGTCATTTATTTGGCTATTTTTCCCTTAGCTTCTATTATTTCTAGGCGTCTTTCCAAGACTACTTGGAGATTGGTACTTTTTGTAGTTTTTTCACGTTCTATTTTAGCTATTAGTTTATCTATTTTACATTTGCCAAAGCTTTCAGCTTTCACAATAATTATGTATTGTATAAATATTTTATTATTCGCTTTTCTATTGCTTGATGTAACAAGTACCCGTGGAATTGTAGCTCCAGCTTTAACAGTTATTTTGATAATCTTGCTGTGGATGATAATCGGTTGGCAAGTGATTATCCGTTTAGTTTTGTATTGTAATTTAGTAGTGATTTTCAACAAAGCCGCCACAAGGTTAAACAAATATTTAAATAGTTTCAATGCTGCTATGGCTGTTTTGACAGGAACCGCAGCCTTTGGATTGGCACTAGGATGGATGCTGGCTGGCTTATGAATTAGGAGTTTTGCTCAAGAAGACGAGGCAAGGAATCCCCGCAACTTCAGCTAACGGCGAGGAATTGTCTCCTTGCCCCGTCTTAGTCATTAGTCAATAGTCATTAGTAAGAAAAAGCACGATTTTCGTGAAAAACATACTAATGACTAAGAACTAATGACTAATGACTCGAAATCTCCCGGCTTTTTATGAAATTAAACGGAGTGAAAATTTCATAGCCGGGAGATGAGTTAAGTTTTGCGGTAAGATTATAAACTTGCAATCAATCAGGACGCTTGCTGACTGGAGAAGCTATTATGGCCCGGATGTACTATGACGAAGACGGAAATTTAGACCTTTTGGCACAAAAAACCATTGCCATAATTGGCTATGGTTCCCAAGGTCACGCCCACGCCCTTAATCTTAAAGATAGTGGTTTGAACGTGATTGTCGGACTATATCCGGGTAGTAAGTCAGCGGCGAAAGCTGAAGCTGCTGGGTTAACCGTGAAAAATGTTGCCGATGCTGTTAAAGCCGCTGACTTCATTATGATTTTGTTGCCAGATGAAGTGCAAAAAACGGTTTATAAAAACGACATTGAACCCAATCTGGAAGAAGGAAATGTTTTGTTATTTGCCCACGGCTTTAATATTCATTTTGGTCAAGTTGTCCCACCTGAGAACGTAGATGTAGTCATGGTTGCACCCAAAGGACCAGGACACCTAGTACGCCGGACTTATGAACAAGGGGAAGGTGTACCTTGTTTGTTTGCGGTGTTTCAGGATGCGAGTGGTCAGGCACGCGATCGCGCAATGGCATATGCTAAAGGTATCGGTGGTACCCGCGCTGGTATTCTCGAAACAACTTTCCGCGAAGAAACCGAAACCGATTTGTTTGGTGAACAAGCAGTTCTGTGCGGTGGTTTAAGTGCTTTAATTAAAGCTGGTTTTGAAACTTTGGTGGAAGCTGGTTATCAACCAGAGTTAGCTTATTTTGAATGTCTCCACGAAGTCAAATTGATTGTTGATTTGGTTGTGGAAGGCGGTTTAGCTAAAATGCGCGACAGTATTTCCAATACCGCTGAATATGGCGATTATACTCGTGGACCTCGGATTGTAAATGAACAAACCAAGGCAGAAATGCGCAAAATTCTCCAAGAAATTCAATCTGGTCAATTTGCACGAGAATTTGTTTTAGAAAACCAATCTGGTAAACCTGGATTTACTGCTATGCGTCGTCAAGAGGCTGAACATCGTGTTGAAGAGGTGGGTAAAGATTTACGCGCTATGTTCAGTTGGTTGAAGAAGTAATTAACCGTAGATGCACAATCTTTTTTAGACTTATTCCCAGGTTTAACCTGGGAATGTCTTTTTAAGCCAAAGCTCTTCACAATATGGTAAATGCTGCAAAAAATATTTTTTGTGAAATCTATTCGTTGAAAAATAATAAATGATTTTTTAGATTGCTCTGCGGGAAAATTGATAGTACAAGAAAATAGCAATCATTGCGCCTAATACTGCAACGAACAAACCAGGAAGACTCAAAGTTGCAGTAGTTAGTGTGAATGTTCCAGTTTGCAGTACGTTAACTAATGTTCCACCAACGAAAGCACCAACAATACCTAGAACTATTGTCGATAATATTCCGCCACCTTGATAACCAGGATAGATTGCTTTTGCAATAGCGCCAGCTAGAATACCTAAAACGACCCAAGCAATAAGATTCATTATTTTGTCTCCTTTCGTGTCTTTTCTTTATGCATTCTATTTAAACTTATCCAATACTTTTTATTCATCTTTCATAAGAAACAGTTGGAACTTATCTTCAGTTAGAAAACAAAAGTGATGCAAGTCACATCTTAGTATGACTTAATTAATTGTCATCAGTCTAAAGTCATAATTTTATTGGTTTATACCACATTATGCACGAGTTAACAGTTTCAAGTTATGCCCATTGGAGTCTAGGAAATAGAAGCCACGATTTCCTTTTATGTGGTTAATTTGACCTTTATTTCGGTGCATGGGATCGCTACTATATTCAAGACCTGCTTCTTTAACTCGCGCAAAACTTGCATCGAATTCCTGATCACTAACATGGAATGCATAGTGGTGGGGATCAAATTCTTCAGAGTTAGCAAAGTCAAGCGTTAATGACACATTAACCCGCACGACAGCAAAGTGACTCAAGGGAGCTTCTAGCTTGAAACCAAAAAGCCGTATTGTTAATTTATGCGATCAGCTTCGCTGGCTCCTAAAGGAGCATCGCGTCTGAAGAACGCCTCATCCAACACTGTTAACATTTCCGGAGCAGTGTTAGATACTAACCCAGAAAATGACGGTTGGTTTGATTTAGAGGTTTGGGGTAGGCGTCAGCAGATTGTGTTGGGCTTAAAATATTTAAAAGAATTAGGCTTACAAATTTGGTTGTAATTCTTGACATTATTTAAACCGCGTATCATGATTTTTTACAACCTATTGGAGAGAGAAAACGATGGCTCATGCTTGCTGTGGTCCCGGCTACGCTTCTCCTGAAGCAGCAACGAAAGCAGAACGTGAAAAGGTACTATATACAGTTGCACTCTACACAGGTTCAAGTATTGTTGAACCAGATTATCTTGCAACCGTAGACGTTGATCCCAACTCTCCTACATACGCCCAAGTGATTCACCGCCTGCCAATGCCTTATGTTGGTGATGAACTCCACCATTTCGGCTGGAATGCTTGTAGTTCTTGTCACGGCGATGCTAGTAAATCTCGGCGTTTTATGGTGATTCCTGGTCAACGTTCCAGTAGAATTCACATTGTAGATACAGCAAATATCAAAGCACCGAAACTCCACAGAGTTATTGAACCGGAGGAAATCAAGGAAAAAACCAATTTAACAGCCCCTCATACCGTACATTGTCTAGCTGATGGTCATGTCATGATTTCCATGTTGGGTGATAGCGAGGGGAATGGTCCAGGTGGCTTTTTGTTGCTGGATGAAAATTTTGACATTGCTGGACGTTGGGAACGTAAAGCCGACGGTATGCGTTTCAACTACGACTTTTGGTATCAGCCGCGTCACAATATCATGGTGAGTAGTGAGTGGGGTGCACCCAAAACCTACTATCCTGGGTTTGATCTCAACGATGTAACCGCCGGAAATTATGGTCACCAACTGCATTTTTGGGATTGGTCGAAACACGAAATTATCCAAAGTTTTGACTTAGATCAAGAAGGACTCATCCCCTTAGAAGTGCGCTTTCACCATAACCCTGATAGCACTCACGGGTTTGTTGGTGCTGCACTCAGCAGTAATGTTTGGCATTGGCACAAATCCAACGGTCATTGGCAAGTTGAGAAAGTGATTGATGTACCATCAGTGGAAGTGGAAGGCTGGCCCATTCCTGTACCATCACTGATTACCGATATCCTGCTTTCAATGGACGATCGCTACATCTATTTTTCCAACTGGCTGCATGGTGATATCCGCCAATATGATATCAGTGACCCCTCCCATCCTAAACTCACAGGTCAAGTTTGGGTTGGTGGCTTGTTGGGCAAAACTGGCGAAATTCAAAGTCATAAACTGAGTGGTGGACCGCAGATGCTACAACTGAGTCTTGATGGCAAACGGCTTTATGTAACTAATTCTCTGTTTAGCACTTGGGACAATCAGTTTTACCCTGACTTAGCCAAGGCTGGTTCATATTTGTTGCAGATAGACTGCGATACTGAAAACGGAGGTCTGAAAATCAACGAGAATTTCTTCGTTGACTTTGGTAAGGAACCCGCTGGTCCATCCCGCGCTCATGAGATGCGCTATCCTGGTGGCGATTCTACCTCTGATATTTGGGTATAAAAAAGCATATGGCAGGCAAGATGCCTGCCGCAGGAAATATGTATGAAAACATATAAAATTGAACTTGTTAATCGCGACAAGTTTGTTGTCCAAGTTGCAGAAAATCAGTACATCTTAGATGCTGTGGAAGAAGCAGGTTTGCGCTTACCTGTGGGTTGTCGATATGGTGCTTGTATCACTTGTGCGGCGCGTTTGATTGAGGGTCAGGTGGATCACTCTAGAACAGTTGTCCTCAAACCCGCACAGTCAGATCAAGGCTATGTGCTACTTTGCGTTGCCTATCCTCGCTCAGATTGCAAATTTGAAGTGGGTGTAGAGTGCCAGAACAAACTTTACATTAATCCTTTTAAAGGTGGTCGTTAGATAAGCGCTTAACGCTTAACGCTTAACAGGCTTGATGGTCTGGTGGTATCCGTATTTTCTCATTAGTTCATGTCCTAATCTACCTGGCAACTGCTATATCTTCTCATACCATGTCCGCCTAATTAATTATAATTCGGTGCATCTGTGCCAAAACCTAAAAACTCTTTCTCCGGTGCTCCCTACCCCCTGCTCCCGAAGAGCCTTAATGATAAGTCTTTAACCGGACACGATATCATATCGTCTTCTGGACGGGTGCTTTGCGCCATCGCCACCTTTACCATGATTTCTATACCAAAAAAAACGCAAAGGCGCTCTTATCAAACTTTGCGCCTTTGCGTGAGATTTTTTCTTCACCTAATTTTAAGTTGTCAACACCTGCACTGGTAAGCGCTTGAACGCAAGCCGCTCATTCTCGATATCCACAAAGATGGTATCCCCATCATTAAATTCACCACGCAAGATAGCTTTGGCAATCTGAGTTTCTAACTCGCGTTGAATTGCTCGCTTCAGCGGACGTGCTCCGAATACTGGATCATAGCCTACTTCTGCTAAAAAGTCAAGAGCAGCATCGGAAAGTTTGAGAGACATTTTGCGTTGGCGAAGCCCACCGGAGGTATCGCTCAATCTTTGCTGTAGTCTAGCAACTTGCAACTGCACAATTCGGCGCAATTCTTGTTTCTGCAAACTGTGGAAGATGATAATTTCGTCGATACGGTTGAGGAACTCAGGACGGAAGCTATTTCGCATCGCTTCCATCACCCGATGGCGCATTTCATCGTAACGTGAGTCATCTCCTGACACATCTAAGATATACTGTGAACCGATGTTGCTGGTCATGATGATCACGGTATTCTTGAAATCTACCGTATGTCCTTGAGCATCAGTGACTCGACCATCATCGAGAATTTGCAACAAGATGTTAAAGACATCTGGGTGTGCTTTTTCGATTTCGTCGAACAAAATCACCGCGTAGGGACGACGACGAATTGCTTCAGTCAGTTGTCCGCCTTCGTCGTAACCGACGTATCCTGGAGGCGCACCGATGAGTCTGGAAACGGCGTGTTTCTCCATGTACTCGGACATATCTATCCGCACCAGCGCTTCTTCGGTGTCGAACATATAAGACGCCAAGGCTTTCGCGAGTTCAGTTTTACCGACACCTGTTGGACCAAGAAAAACAAAGCTTGCGATCGGACGATTGGGATCAGCAAGTCCAGCGCGAGAACGTTGAATTGCATCTGCGACAGCACTGACTGCTTCTTCTTGTCCAACCACGCGGTGATGCAGTTCATCTTCTAAGTGCAGCAGTCTTTCTTTCTCTGATTCCACCAGCTTGCTGATGGGAATTCCTGTCCACTTGGAAATGACTTCCGCAATGTCAGCTTCAGTGACTTCCTCGCGCAATAAGGACTTTCCACTGCGTTGTGCTTGAGCAAGTTCAGTTTCTACTGCTTCCAAATCGCGATGCAAACTAGTTAACTTGCCGTATTTTAACTCAGCAGCGCGGTTGAGGTCGTAGTCGCGTTCTGCTTGTTGAACTTCCAAGTTGACACGGTCAATTTCTTCTTTAACAGACTGAATTTTTGTGATAATGTCTTTTTCAGACTGCCATTGAGCATTGAGTGTGCTTTGGTCTTCTTTAAGATCTGCAAGTTCTTTGTCTAGTCTTTCCAGACGTTCTCTGGATGCTACATTGCTTTCTTTTTGCAGTGACAGCTTCTCCATTTCTAGTTGCAGAATCTTGCGGTCGATTTCGTCGAGTTCTTCGGGTTTGGAGGTAATCTCCATCTTGAGTCTAGCCGCAGCTTCGTCTACCAAGTCAATTGCTTTGTCTGGTAAAAAGCGATCGCTAATATATCGACTCGACAATGTAGCAGCAGCAACTAAAGAACTATCGGAAATTTTCACACCGTGGTGAACTTCATACCGTTCTTTCAAACCGCGCAAAATGGAAATGGTATCTTCAACAGAGGGTTGATCCACATAAACCTGTTGGAAGCGTCTTTCCAAAGCAGCGTCTTTTTCGATATATTTACGGTATTCATCTAAAGTTGTCGCACCAATACAGCGCAATTCACCCCGCGCCAACATCGGTTTTAACAAGTTACCCGCGTCCATTGCGCCTTGAGTCGCACCAGCACCGACAACGGTATGAATTTCATCAATAAATAAAACTATATTACCGTTCGACTCGGTTACTTCTTTTAAGACTGCTTTGAGACGTTCTTCAAATTCTCCCCGGAATTTTGCTCCCGCAATCAAAGCACCCATATCTAAACCTATGAGCTTGCGGTCTTTGAGGGACTGGGGTACATCACCAGCTATGATACGTTGTGCGAGTCCTTCGGCGATCGCAGTTTTACCAACCCCTGGTTCACCAATCAACACAGGGTTATTTTTGGTACGACGCGACAGAATTTGAATCGTGCGGCGAATTTCATCATCACGTCCAATCACTGGGTCAAGTTTACCTTGACGGGCAGCTTCTGTCAGGTCACGCCCATATTTTTCCAGTGATTGGTATTTACCTTCTGGATTTTGGTCGGTCACTTTTTGGCTCCCACGAATTTGTTTAATAATATTTTTAAGCTTACTTTCGTCTAACCCAAATTCTTGGTACAATTTCTTGCCGAAACGGTCATCTTTAGCGTAACCCAGCAGCAAGTGTTCAATAGAAATATATTCGTCTTGCAACTCCTTACGATAACCGTCAGCGCGGTCAAGAAGAGTATCCAAGCTGCGTCCTAAGTACACAGAACTGCTGCTACCAGAGACTTTGGGCTGAGTTTGAATAAATTGTTCGGTGCGATCGCGCAGTTTTTGCAGATTCACACCCGCTTTGGTAAAAACACCGTTGGCTAGTCCTTCTTGATCCAGCAGTGCTTTCATCAGGTGTTCACTTTCAATCTGCTGTTGTTGATATTGTTTAGCAGTATCTGGAGTGTGGGCGATCGCTTCCCAGGCTTTTTCTGTAAATTGGTTTGGATTAGTTGGTTGCATAGGCTTATATTAGGGCGAGTTACTTTAGGCGCACGCTGTAGTGCAGATAGAACAAGTGTATAGTTTGTTCGTATATCGCCATTGTAAAAAGAGGACGGCAAGTGGCTGGATCGGTGTTCACGTCTTTATTGAGTGGTATTTCCGTCCAATGAGTCTTTGCAGTTAAGAACAACGCAGAACACAGAACGCGCCAAGGCAGAATACAGAATACACAATAGGAGCTGGCGTTGCTGATTTTAAGACCTACACCCCTATACCCCTTGCCCAAACCCCAATGGAAGCGATCGCCCACTCTAATGCTAAAATCAAATGATATTTACCCAAAAAATCAGGAGCCATGACAGTTACAATTACCCCAACAGATAGCTTGGGAGAATTTCTGAAGCTCCCTGAAACAAAGCCAAGCCTAGAATACATCAACGGCGAGATTGTACAAAAGCCAATGCCGAAAGGAAAACACAGCCGTTTACAGTTAAGGCTTTGCAATACAATCAACGAGAACACAGAAAACCAGAAAATTGCTTATGCCTTCCCAGAATTGCGCTGTAGCTTTGGTACACGCTCCATTGTACCTGATATAGCAGTTTTTAAATGGTCAAGAATTCCCTTTGATACCGATGGGGAAGTTCCCAATGATTTTTTATTGTACCCAGATTGGACAATTGAAATCCTCTCCCCAGAACAAAGTTCAAATCGGGTAATTGGGAATATTCTTTATTGCTTACAACATGGTTGTCAACTAGGATGGTTAATCGATCCAGCAGATAGGTCTATTTTAGTCTTTCAACCAGGTCAACAACCAGAATTATTATTAGGTAGCGATCGCTTGTCAGTATTAGAGAATATTGACCTAAACTTAACAGTAGATAGGATTTTTGGTTGGCTGAAGATGTCCGGTGATTAGCCAACAGGATCAGGCACTTGGCGCAATTATACTTCATTTACCGCTTTAATCGCCTTCCTCAGAGCGCAAAGCCCAAAATATTCCGTTATATTGACCAAAATTGGGTCAAACGTACCCAACCCAAATGCGTTCGCCTAGGTTGGTTCCTTTGGAGCATCGCTTGATACTGGTGCGGGAAGTGATGCTAATTTAGTAAAAGTGTCATCTATGTCAACTGCTTATAGCTACAATTACTCATAACGAAATCCCACTTCACAGGATCTACTATCCTCAAAGAATTTTTGCAATACAACCGTCTTGATCGGCTCATGGCTCCAAAAATCTTTACCAGCAGCAATCAAAATGCTCAAATGATAAAGAAAAACCGATTTCCTAGATGGCGCAGCATCTTTTTTGGCGTTCGCACACGCATCCTAATCTGGTACGTTGTGCTGATGGCATTCTCCACATTAGTATCTATCCTGGCAATTCGTGAGGTTCTGCTTGTCCGACTTGAACACGAGGTTGAAAAGTTTCTCACCCAGGAGGTAAAACAGTTTAGACGATTGACCGAGGGGAAGAACCCTAGCACGGCTCAACCTTTCGGGGATGATGTTGCTGCCATTTTTGATGTATTTTTGTCCCGCAACATTCCCCATGAGGACACGTTTTTGATTACGCTGTTGAATGGGAAATTTTATAAATCGAGTCCGCAAGCCTTGCCAATTGGTTTACAGCCCAATTCAGTCCTTATTAAAGACTGGCAGAAGCTCAAACAGCCCAAGCAAGGTAAGGAATTCATCTCAAGTCATACTATCTACTATATGGCTGAGCCGATACTCAAAGGCAAAACTCAGGGTGTCTTTGTGGTCATTTACTCTAGTAGTAGCGCTCATCAGCAGGTGAACCAGGCAGTTGTCGTCATTATTCAGGTGACAATAGCTGTTCTAGCCATAGCATCGGTGCTGGCTTGGGTAGTGGCTGGGCGGTTATTGGCTCCCCTACGCTTACTCATCGAAACAGCGCACTTAATTACCGAATCTGACTTATCTCGACGCATCCCCGTGCAGGGAGTAGACCAAATTGCCGAACTTACCATCACGTTCAATGAGATGTTAGACCGTCTCCAGACTGCTTTCGCCAGTCAACGAAACTTCATCAACGATGCAAGTCATGAACTGCGGACGCCAATCACAATTATCCGAGGTCATTTGGAACTACTGGGTGACGATCCCCAAGAACGACGTGAAACAGTGGAATTAGTGACTGATGAGCTTGATCGCATCAGTCGCTTTGTCGATGACTTACTATTACTTGCTAAGGCAGAGCAACCGAATTTTTTAAACCTACAAACGGTGGATATTAGTTTACTAATTGGGGAACTGTATACTAAAGCCACGGCTTTAGCTCAGCGAGACTGGCGTTTGGAAAACAAGGGTGTAGGGCTGATTGTGGCTGACCGCCAGCGTCTGACTCAGGCTATCATGAATTTGGCTCAGAATGCTACGCAGTACACCAGTGATGAGGATGTCATTGCCCTTGGTTGCGAGCTTTTGAACGGTAAGGTTCGTTTTTGGGTGCGTGACACAGGCGTTGGTATTCCCCTAGCCGACCAAGAACGCATCTTCCAGCGCTTTGCTCGTGGTTCTAGTAGTCCCCGTCGTTCTGAGGGCGCTGGTTTGGGATTGTCTATCGTACGAGCGATCGCAACAGCACATGGCGGTCGAGTAGAACTTAAAAGCAAACTCGCAAAAGGTTCTACATTCACTCTTATCATTCCACTAGATCCACCCTTTGGAGATTCTGTATGACTGATCGGATTCTGATTGCTGAAGATGAACCGCGCATAGCCACTTTCATAGAAAAAGGGTTACGGGCGTCGGGGTTTTCTTCCGCAATTGCCAAAGATGGTCACGAAGCCTTGAGCATGGCTCAAACTGGGGATTTTAACCTCCTGATCCTTGACATTGGTCTACCTGGCAAAGATGGTTGGATGGTATTGGAAGAATTACGCGGTCAGGGCGAACAGATCTCTATCATAATCCTCTCCGCTCGTGACGAGGTAAGTGATAAAGTTGCCGGACTAGAAGGTGGCGCTGACGACTACATCACAAAACCCTTTCGGTTTGAAGAATTGCTGGCACGGGTACGGGCGCGGTTACGCGACAATCGTTTGGTTAGACGACAGGAAGAAACGATTCTTAAAACAGGCAAGATTGTGCTAAACCTGCTGACACGTCAGATTTGGGTTGGGGATCATCTACTCAAGTTATCAGCACGAGAATTTATCCTGGCTGAAACCTTTGTCCGTCATCCAGGACAAGTCATGAGCCGAGAGCAATTGCTAAGTCGAGTTTGGGGCTATGACTACGATCCCGGTTCTAATGTTGTTGATGTCTGCGTTGGTTCCCTGCGCAAAAAGCTAGGTCACGACTACATCGAAACAGTCAGGGGTATGGGCTATCGACTGCGAACATGAAATTTCTCTCATCAAGTTTTCATAAAGAATTAATAAGTATTGTAGAGGATGTTAAAGGTAACTGTAGTAATCAGGGTCTGTTGATTATCACCTACATTTTTTCAGCTTCATACAAGTTGCGTAAAAATGCGAACTAGTATCAAGAAACCAAGAATAGTATTACTGATAACTACAACTAGTATCAGTTAATTGGCTGTGAGATGCCATTTTGAAGGTCAGTAAAGTATGTACATATTGGCTTTGATGCTAGGCGGAAAAATTTAGGTTATTTTGCTCAACAAGTAGAGGATGCTGGTTGAACGATATTATTCTTGGAAAAATGTATTGTGATTAGTATAACTTTCAAGGCTGTAGAAATACTGAATCTGAAATACGGAAAAAGGAAGATGACAATCAGAGACCTCAAAGCTAAACGCTCCATCGTCAACGACCTAGTGGCGTCCGTAGTTGTGTTTCTCGTTGCTCTACCACTGTGCATGGGAATTGCGATCGCTTCCGGGGTTCCCCCAGAACTGGGAATAATCACAGGAATTGTTGGCGGAATGATTGTCGGTACTATTGCTGGCTCTCCATTACAGGCAAGTGGACCGGCGGCTGGGCTTGTTGTTATAGTTTGGGAATTGGTTCAAGAGTATGGCATTGAAATGCTAGGACCGGTTCTTATACTCGCGGGTTTAGTGCAGTTACTCGCGGGGATCTTCAAACTGGGACAGGTTTTCCGAGCAATATCTCCCGCAGTCATCTACGGAATGCTAGCAGGGATCGGTGTACTGATATTTGCTTCTCAATTCCATGTGATGTTTGACAGTAAGCCCAGTGCTCATGGAATCAATAACTTACTTTCTATTCCCAGCGAGTTGTACAAGTCAATTTATCCTGCTACAGGTAACAGCCATTTTATTGCAGGAAGTGTGGCTTTAATTACCATTATTACCCTTCTTGCTTGGGAAAAGTTCAAGCCAAAAAAATTAAAATTGCTACCAGGCTCCTTGATCGCTGTTGTGATTGCAACTGCGATCGCCTCTGTGATGAAGTTGCCTATTCAGTACGTCAATGTACCCGATAATCTTGTCAGCAGTATTCACCTGCCAAAGTTAGAGAACTTGATTGGTGTATTCAAGCCCTCTTTGCTGTTGCAAGCCGTAGCACTCGCCTTTATCGCCAGTGCAGAAAGCCTACTCTCAGCGGCGGCGGTAGACAGACTTCAGCACGAATCAAAAACTGACTTCGACCGCGAACTCGCAGCCCAAGGCTTTGGTAACATAATTTGCGGCGCATTAGGAGCGCTACCAATGACGGGTGTGATTGTCCGCAGTTCTGTTAACGTGGAAGCAGGAGCCAAAACCAGATTATCTGCGATTCTTCACGGAGTCTGGCTATTCGCTCTTGTTGGTATTGCACCTTCGGTACTAAATCTCATTCCCACTTCCAGCCTTGCGGCAATTCTAGTGGTTACAGGCTACAAGCTGGTGAAAGTAGAGAATATCCGCAAGCTGCAACGATACGGGCGTATCCCTGTATTCATCTATTTTGCCACCTTGGGCGGAATTCTCACTGCTGACTTACTGTTTGGCGTATTACTCGGTCTTGTGCTGTCAGCAGTTAAGTTAATATACAAAGTTTCCCACCTCTCTATCCATGTCTTTGCGGATGCAAACGACCACCGCATTGATGTGTATTTGGAAGGTATGGCTACATTTATTCGCCTACCTCATCTTGCCAAAGTCCTTGAGCAGATTTCCCCAGGCAAGGAAATTCATATCCACCTACAGATGCTGAGCTATATTGACCATTCCTGTCTTGACTTTTTGTCGATGTGGGAAGAGCAACAGGAAAACAAAGGAAGCACTGTGATCATGCAGTGGGATCGGTTGGTAGAACGCTACAGCAAACCACTTGTCTATGGGCGATCGCCCGAAGAGGACAAGCCAAGCCAATCGCACTTAACTGTCTAACAGTTTTAACTGAACTATTTCGTGTATTTCAACAAAAGGGAAATTGTGTATGAATACGATAGATGCAATAGCATTAACATTACTTAATACTATTGTTTGTTTTACTTTGCCCAAACTTTTGTCTTTAATGACGCCTGGTAAAAACAAACGTACTGCACTTGATTCTCGTTCCCAAACTCAGCCTGGGAATCGTCTCAAAAGAGGTTCCGCCTCGTATATTTACACCTTTGCTAGCAATACGCCAAGGGCGTCTGCGCGAAGTGCGATACGCGTAGCGTCAAGCGTTCGACTCAGCGCTTACGCCGAAGTCCAAAGGCTTATCGCTTCAAGGATTGTCGATAGTTAATTTCAATTCTTGCACCTCGCCCAAGTACGCTTAGATATTGCACAATTCTCACGTCTTGCACTCTCGTCCGCCTGGGATTGAAATCCCAGTCTCATAGGCAAAGTCATCTAAAAGATGACTGCATGAGCTTTTCAGTCTACTTTAGTAGACTTGGACTGTCAGCCTTGGAATTGATTCCAAGGCGGTTGAAATGAGCTAATCTTTTTCTCGTTCCCAGACTCCGGCTGGGAATGCCCATGCTGAGGCTCAGCCTCACCTCAAGGAGGGACTACGAAACTTGACTGCGATCAAACAACCACTCATCACCAACTATCTCCTCTAAGCGTTGAATCAGTCGGGGAAGAAAATATTCCGGATCATCCAACCTTTGCTGGAAAAACCAAGTCTCAAACGCTTCCTGCGTCTCAATTCCTCGAGCACCCGCCGCCGCTGATAACATCGTGACACTCAATTCCTGGAGTTTCTCTAACTGCGGATGTCCTTCGCCACCAAGGTTGCAAAAGAATGCTGCCGTTATCCCAAGCAAGGCTTCCAGTTCATCGCCTTGAGGTACTGCGTGATACAAAGCATAGTTGACCGCAATTGTATCTGCTAAAGGGGTTTGAATTCTCAGCGTCAGCCAAATTGCTTGAGCCAGGTAAACCAAACCGTTATCATCTGCTAAGCCTAAGTTACTCAGAACTGTCACCAAATAACCATAAGCACGAACCTGTGCAAATGCCGAAGCGGCTTGCAGATTTAAGTCTAACTGCTTAGCTTTATCTCCTGTTTCACCTGCCCAATAAGCCAGATTTGCCTGGGTAAGGGCTTTGCCACCGACATCGCCAATCCGCTCATATATTTCCAAACATTGTTGCCAAAGTGCGATCGCTCTTTCGATGTCCCCTTGTTGGGCAATCACCCCTGCCATGTTGTTCAGGATAACGGCTTTACCACCGACATCGCCAATCCGCTCATATATTTCCAAACATTGTTGCCAAAGTGCGATCGCTCTTTCGATGTCCCCTTGTTGGGCAATAAACCATGCCATGTCGTTCAGGGTTGTGGCTTTACCACCGACACCGTTAATCCGCTCAGCTATTTCCAAGGATTGTTCCCATAGTGCGATCGCGCGTTCGATGTCTCCTTGTTGGGCAATCACCCGTGCCATGTTGCTCAGGATAGCGGCTTTTACTTCTAAGTCTGCTTCAGGGCAAAGCTTTAAAGCTTGCTGATAATGGGCAACAGCATCCTCAACTTTGCCCAAAAACGTTTCCACAGCGGCGATGGTTCCCAAAATGCGATAGTCCACAAACTTTTTCAGGAGTGGTTCACAAAGCTGCCCAATTTCCAAAAATCGGGAAGTCTTCAGCCAGCGATTTGCAATCCTATGCCCAACGCTGACAGCAATTTCCTGCTCCCCAGCCAGCAGTCCCAAGCGCACAATCTCCAGTCCTTGCTCTTCCCTATGTTCCTCAGACTCCTCCCACCACACTTGATAAATTTTCCTTGCTGCTCGCTGTCGCGTTGTTTGCCACTCTTCCTCACTCAATAACGGTTCCAGCAATAATTCTAAAATCGTCGTCACTCGATATTCTCCAGTTTGGCTGGCGTGAGTCGTGGCAGATTCAACTAAGCTGAGGCTGACGAGTTTGGGCATAACCGCCAGGGAATCAATTTCCTGGCTCATAGTCCAAGTCCGCTCAAGCGGACTAGAAGTTCCCTCTGCTAAATCTTCAGTCCTCTAAAGAGGACTTTCACTATTAGCCTGGGACTTTGAGTCCCAGGCGTTCAAGGAAATAGCCCTAACAACATCCTCCGTCACTGGCAGGTGAAACACACTCAACCTAGCCAGAAACTTTTTTTCTCCATCTTCCAACCCACTCAACAGCGTTTTCGCCAAAATATTTTCCCGAAACTCCCGCTGCGTATTCTCCAACCGCGTCAACAACTCATCTGATTCTAAACCCGGTTGCTTCTTAACTACATCCAACAGTCATCTCAACAAGCGGGGATTGCCGTCGGCTATTTTAATTATCCGCTGTTCGTCTACCTGTTGCTTGACTTCTTTGTCTAATTCCCGGTAGATTTTATCAACATCCGCCGAATTCATCGCCGCCAAAGATTCTAAATGCAGTTGGTGCGGTGGTAAGGTATCTTCTTTGAGGTAGCGACAGGTAACAATTAACCGACTCTCAGCGCCATTTTCCTCCAGCGCTGCACAAATCGCTTCTAAAATCCGGTAAGCTTCCGTCGTCATCCGCAGTGAATTATCTTCAATATTCGCTTTCGGGATGTTTTGCTCAAAGTCATCCAGCACCAACAACAACGGACTATCAATTTCTTCTGCTTCAATTCTCTCAAAAAAGTTTTGCAGTCGCCCTTTGAGAGAAACTTTTGGTTCATTTAGCAATGCGGGCACATCTGCAAACCGCTCAAACTTACGGGAAAGTTTATTGAGTAAGCCTACCTCATCCAAAGGTTCAATTAACACCACCCGCTCAAAATTCTGACGCTGTGCCTCGACTCGCGTACACAACCGCGCCGCCAAGGAACTCTTACCCAGTCCACCCATCCCAGCAATAAATACACCGATGTTGTCGCTGGTTTCTCGTAATGCTTGCAAACACCGTTGTAGCGGGCGTCTGCGTCCAACAAATTCTGAGCGACTAGCGACTTTCACGATATTGTTTTCATCCAGAAATTCGCTTTCCGGCTGTGTAGATTTCAGCTTTTCCCGCTTTTTGGTTCTCAGCGGTGTCACCAGTTGCTCAATTTGGCGCGTATCTCGATAAATCCGCAACAAATGCCAGTCGGAGCATTTTTGAGCAATCATTTCCTGTTGCGCTGCTTTTACTGCTCCTTCTACCGTTTCCCCCGTTGCCAAAGCTTGATAAAATGCTTGTGCCGCAATAATACCCGTCCGATCATACACCGGACGCGCCCAACCTAAAACAACACCCGCCCCCATCTTCACCAAAGCCTGCGCCATTGATGGGACTGTTCCCCGGTTGGCGACTTGCCCAGTGTGACAGCCAGAAAGAAAAATCACTTGTGGGAAGCGTCCCCGAAAGGCTTTCGCCAAATCCTCCACGGTAGTCAATTGTACCTTACCCACCTCATCTTCGGTGATGAAACACGGGGTATAATCCTTAATTTTTCTGCTTTTTGGCAGCAAACCCCCGAAATCTTCCTGAGTATAAATTATCCCGTGTCCGGTCAAGTGAAAGACATCAAAATAGTCTTCCTCATAAGATTTCACTAAATTAGTTAATTCCTGAACCGAGCCGCTTTCTTCTACAATCAAAGCTAGGGGTTGGTCTTTAGTTGCTTGCAGAATATTTGTTTCTTCCCGCTCATAATCAAGCACAGAAACCCTTGGATCTTCCGGCGAAGTCGCCATGAACAGCAACCGCAAAGGACGATTTTGCACGCCAGCCACATTCGTATTACGCTGCTGCACTGAACGCACAGGCAATACTGCTATATCCTGCAGTTCTAGTAAAAATCCTGTGCCATCATGTAGCAATTCCCACGGCAAATGAGCGAGTCCCAGCGCCACCCGTTGTGTTTCCGGGTTCAACCCCTGCGCCTCACTGGTTTGAATCAAATCCAGATAAATTGTCTGTTCTTCAGCCTCATCCAGCGCCCTTCTGAGCCATCCTTGCTTACCATCTATCCATTGGTAAAGTTGGCGTCCTATCTGGAGAAGTAAGGATGGGCGATCGCTCTCATGAGAGTAGTAATTTTGCTCACATTCATCAATTAGTTTACTCAATTCTGCTTGATTCAGAGAACGTGAGCCATAATCACAGCGTAGTTCAAAAGTTTGCTGTTGAGTGAGGGCGAAGGTGAAGGTCAGGGGCATGACTTGAACTTGTTGATTTTACAATTATAGCAGTTTTCGGTTGAGTCCAATACAGTCTGGTAAAATTAGACAAGGGTATATCAATCAGATCTTTATGAAGGCTTACGACCGAGACCTACGTCAAAAAATTATTGATGCTTTTCGGAATCG
>JAESFI010000052.1_pt1 | contig 187702 bp, 177 predicted proteins | sample 9269361 | NCBI WGS metagenome assembly JAESFI01 (sample SAMN14504119, study PRJNA617095) | algae metagenome | isolation source: Brasilonema angustatum HA4187-MV1 and co-occurring heterotrophs from moss... | place: USA: Manoa Valley, Honolulu, Hawaii | collected 2009-07-20
CACGGCTTTCGACCCGCTCGCGAGAGGATCGTCACGCGAATGCGCGGAGACCGCTTGCGGGCTCCGGGAGCGCCGCCGCGGCGGCGCGAGTAGAGCCGTCCCCGGAGGGGCTCGCCCAAGCGGACACTGCTGCAAGAATGGGCCGCCGGATGCCCGACCTATCCTCCGAGATCGGCGTTCAGCAGCGCATAATCCTCGCTCCGGCAACTGCCGCCTCCGCCGACGGGACGCCAGAACCGGTACGATTGGATGGAGACATGATCTTCACAAGCGTGCTCTGAGCAGGCGTTACCGCTCGCGGCGAAAGGGCCTCTCCCTTAACTCTGAGCCTGGACCGCGTTGAATTGGTGAGTCTTTGCAAGGCTTCCGAGGCGGTCCTATTTGTTGAATGGACCGTTCAATCGCGAATTGGCTGCGATCTCTTGGCGTAGCTTTAGCTTGTCCAAAGCAAATGCATTGTCGCAAATGACGCAATGCGTTAGACTTAAAGCTCAAAATGTCGCCGCTGATGGGACAGCAGCGCTAGTGTCGAGGTTGTCTGATGGACCACCGAACAAACCACGCCACCTGGAAGATCACGCATATTTCGGACGAGCTCGGGTTCGTCGAGGAAGTCGTTCCCGTTGCGAAGCTGGACGCACGTCTTTCGGAGCTGCGCAGCACGTTGACGACCCGCCGCGTCATGGCGGAACCGATATCCGCAGACATGCAATAGCACCCGGATCTAGGGAAGCGGTGCATCGCTTTAGATTGATACCGCTGTCGATATCGTAGACCTACTTGTGCACTTGTGAAAAACGACAAGAACTACTCGTGACTTGGCCTGGTTCGCGAATCCAGTTCGTTAATTCTAGAGCCGTTTCGCGAAACCTTGCACCAGTTCGCGAAACCGCGCGCACCGATAGCTGTCCACGCAGCCGACTAGCAATGTCACTGATCCGCATTCGAGCCGGATCGGCACGAATGTCCAGACCATGGGGCAAACCTTCGATGGCAGCGCAGAGGCAGTCAAAGCGTTCAGACGGCTGGAACGCGCCAAGCGGAGGCGCGGTCATGATGCAGCGGACGGGGAACGGTCATGCAGTCTTTCGGGGATTGTGGCTCTCTCCGTAATGCCGGCTCTATCTGTTCCACGACCTTGATGTCAGACGAGCAAAATCGAAACAAGACGGAGCTCGTCCAATGACGACTGCCAATGAGATCGCCGAAAAGATTGCAGCCGAGAACGACCTGATAAAAGCTCAAGCGAAATCCATAGTCGATAGCGTGTTCAAGGCCATCGCTGATGCGGCCGTCAGCGGAGCCGAGACGAGCCTTCCCGGGTTCGGCAAGTTCAAGGTCAAGGATAGCCCCGCCCGCGAGGGCCGCAATCCGTCAACCGGCGCAACGATTGCGATCGCAGCTTCCAGAAAGATGACGTTTACACCTGCCAAAGCGATGAAAGATGTTCTGAACGGAGGAGCGGCCCCAAGCGACGGCGTCGCAAGACGCAAGACGAGGGGGCTTATGCCCCCTCCCCGGCTGCAAGCGCTTCGTCGCGTTGGCGGATGAGCTCGGCCAATTCGAGTTCGAGCGCCTTGCGCTCCGCTGGCGTGAATACGCAGTCGCGCAGCTCGGCTCGCAATTCTTCAATGATGTCGATGGTCATGATTGCATCTCCGGTCGAAGGGAAGCAGGCCCCGCCTTGCGGCGGAGCCCACTGACTGAGCTTCAGTCCCGGTTCGGACGAGACCAGATCAGTTGGAGACCTTCCGCACCTTCGACCTCGGTCAGGGTGGCGTAGATCGGAGCGGGGAAGCTCGGATCGTCCAGCTTGACGGAGAGGTAGTCGCGCTCGGTGTCCTTGGCGGTCTTCTGCCAGGCAGCACCCAGCTCGACGTTGCCTGAGTAGATGCGGAAGTGCGGTCCCTTGTCGGAAGGGTTCTCGACGCGGATCAGCTTGGCCTTGACGTTAAGGTTGAGCGTCTTGATCGCGCCGGAGAAGCCGTTGCCCGTGGAGGTGAAGGTGCCGATGGTGGCCATTGTCTCATTCCCTTGGTTTTCTCGGGCCGCGCCTATCGCGACCTCGATGGCGGTCGTGAGACCGAAGGCGATCGACCTGCACCCGGAGGGCCGAAATGAAATGGAGGGCGGCCGGCAGCGACTTTCTTGGACCGCGAGGAATGGCGCGCAGCGCCAGGGGAAGAAAGTCGAGGACGGGCGTTGCAGGGACAAGATCGAGAGGCCGCGAAGCGGGATCGGCCTTCGGTCAGACCAGCCTCTATCGAGGACGCAGATGGGTGCGCCCGTCGCGAAAACACATGGAATGAAGACGGACGGCCCTATGTGCCATTCGGATCTCAGGGCAACGAGCGTCGCAGCGAAACGTCGTTCACCATAAGCAGGCCACCCAAGCGCCGGGTCATCGCCTACGAGGGAAACTATCGCTGCCAGCAACGTCGGCGCACCTGTCGAAGTGGCTATCGCAAGATCGATAACGAGGATGCCGCCGCTCTCGCCATACGGATGCAACCCGGTCCTCCGCATCCATGCGACCGACACGCCCTGCGAGGCGTGAAACGGATGCTAGCGTCACTGCACGTGCCGGCCGCCGAGTCGACGATTCCGCCGGCACGCGCGATGGAACGTAGCTTGGCGTGCGGGTTGCAACGCCACAGCATTGGTGCGGGTTGTGAGCACGATCGAAGTCGACAGCGATCCGGCTGCCGGGCTCGATTTCGGTTCGAACGTTACTTGGCCGGCGGTCGCAGCGGGCTTTCCGCCCATTTCCGGGCGGCGGGATCGCGCAGCGGGTCGTCTTCGCAGGCCAGGCAGACGTAGCGTGGCCGGCCCGGCGCGACGTCGTCGGGCACAGCCGTCATCGGCTTCCCGCACTTCGGGCACACCTTCCGGCTCAGGTAGAGCGGAGTCATGGTTTTTCCCTGCCGCGACCAGCCTAGTTCCCGGTGCACCGCGAGCACAAGTGGATCGCCGAAAATTGCCTTCATTCATCAGACCGCTTGACGTTAAGGGCGTCTCGCTTTGAAATCCGGTTTTCAGTGATGTTGCGGGGGTGGCGTCGTGGAAGATTTTTACAGGGGCTTCGCGCAGCGGGCTCGCGATCTGGCCGAGAACGCGGACCCGTTCACCAAGCGGCGGCTACTCGACCTGGCCCAACGATACGACCTGAAGAGCAGACCAGGATCACCCGGCGGACGATCCATCCCGCCCCCGCGTGCAACGCCACCGACCGTGCTGTTCTCCGGCTCCGGCGAGGCCTGACGAAAAGCTCGCAGTGCAGATCGTGGGCGCGCTGTTAGTCGATGTTCTGCCGCTCCCCGTCTCCTTCCTTCACATCGCGCCACGGTGCCGCCCGCGCCCTCCGGCGGCATCGCTTCTATCGAACCATCGAACACTTCAATCGCGCCCGCAGTGCAGTTCGCGTCCCGCGGTTCCGGAGACGCAGTCGCAGGGCGTCGGAACCGCTCGCTGCTAGGAAACCTGTTTATCATTCGCAGTCTTTTGCTTCTTCCAGAGCGCCATGATCTGCGGTCCGATGGAATAATTGCCGGCCCTAGCTTTCGCCGTAAGACCCCGCAGGTATCCGCCCGGGCTTTTGACCTCCGCCGAGCGTTGCAGGATCGCGGCGATCGTAACCGCTGCATCGCCCTCCCCCATCGCGTCCACGGCGTCTTCCCAGGCGCTCGGGCTGACCCCCAGCGCCGATCGAACAACCGCGGCCGTCGCGATGAATTCGGGCCAGCTTCCGATTCCTGTCCGCGAGTACATCGCGATGTCGGGGCAAGCTTTGAGGATCAGCCCCAACGGGAATCCCGTCGTCTGTTGGCTCCTCCTCTCCGGCACCGGTTGGGTTTCACGGATCGGTCCCCCGCCTTCTTGAGAGGCTGGTTCAAGTTCAATAAAGGGGTCTGGATTTGAATTCTGATAGTGCGCGCCGGAATGGCTGTCATTGCCGTCCGTTTTTTGTGCAGAGAGATGAGAATCCAACAGCTTGCCCGCCTCTGCGGCGAGACGCTCCAGGCTTTCGGCAAGAGGTTCGAGGAGGCCTAGCCCGGCCACTCGCGGCAAGCGGCCACTGAGGCCGGCGAAGCGCCTCCGGACATCCCCCCAGTCGCCCTGGGCCCCCTCCTCCGCTGCGACGGCAATCATCTTGGCTATATCCCGCCGGAGTATCGAGACACGCTCCCGCGCCAAGGCAATGGTGCGACGCTCGATCCTCACCTCGTCGGCCAGACGATCGAACTCCTCGGCCCGCGCCACGATCGGCGTCAGGTCGAACCCGAACGCCTGCTCGATTGTGCCATCGCCAGATCGCCGAGCGTATCGCTTTCCGTTGGGGCTATCGCGGCGGATGATGAGTCCCGCGTTGACCAGCGCGAAGAGATGCCGGCGTAGCGTAGTCCCTGCCATGCCGTGCGTGCGCTCGCTCAGAGACGCGTTCGAGGGAAAGACAACGAGGTTGCCAGGGGTGAGAGCCGTCTCCGGTAGACACGTCAGCAAGCCGTTGAGCACGGTCAACGCACGATCCGAGATATCGAGCCGCTCCCTCGCATCGGTGATCGCGCGGAAGATCTTCCACTTGTGAACTACTCTGTCTTCAGGGCATGCCTTCGCGGCCGCCTGGCTCGCCACCATGGCAAGCGACAGCGTCCGCCGCCCGAAGGGCGTCGTTGGGTGACTGTCGGTCATGTTCTTCGCCTTTCCAGGCAAAGAAAAAGCGCTCGGCGAATCGATACCGCAGCAAATACGCTTGACTGGGATTCGCGTCCGTGATTCTCTAAGGCTGCTTACACGTTAGAGAAGGCTTCCGGGCGGAGACGTTTCGGGGGCCTTTTTCTTTGCGTTCTACTCCTCTGTTAAAAATCGATACGCCTACTGATCGCGCGGCAAGCCTTCTTTTGCTGGCTGCGCCATGTTCTGCAGAAGCCTCGGGAAGCGCGCTTATGCAGTTCCCTTGAGGTACTCCACGTAGAGTTCACCTAGTCGCCCTACGACGAATTCGCCGAACCCAGGAGCGACCTTTTCGTTTACCGCGAGGGTGGTCTTTTCCGTTTTGCGGTCGATCGAGGCGACTGCCTTGCCGTCGGCCGATGTCCAAGACTCGGGTTCCGTTCGCTGCGGCCTGGGCGCAAGCGCTGCGCAAACGGCAAGGAAGCGCGCATCCGAATCTTTACTTAGAAAGGCCTGGCTCGAAATCAGCGGCGCCAAGTCGCCGATTGCTTCCTTGCCCTGGAGCAAGGCTTCGAGCTCCATCCACCGTCTCCGGCCAGTTTTCGGCGCTGGGCCGATTGCGTCGATCAACGCACGCGGAATAGCGCGGCCGACCGAGATCAGGCGAGAGAGTTCGGTCTTGTCGACGCTGAGGGCGGAGCCGATCGTGTCGCGCTTGAACTCGCGGTCCTCGAGGGTGACGGCGTATATTGCCCTCTCGATGAACGAAAGATCCTTCCGCTCGCCATTCTCCTTGCCTTGTGCCACCACGAGCTCTTCGTCGGTCATCTTCCTGATGACCGCACGGACCGGCCTTCCGAGCGCCTTCAGCGCCCTCACTCGGCGATGACCGTAAGCCGTCTGGTAGCGGGTCGGCTGACTGGGATGAGGGCGCAGCAAAACGGGAACGAGCTGGCCGTTGGCAGAGATCGATTGGACCAGAGCCTCATGCTCTTCGTCGGTACCAGGCATCCGGTCGGGCACGATCGATGCGTCGATCAGCGAGGGATCGATTTCGAGCACTGTCTCGCCATTGGCGAACCGATCGGCCAGCGCTCTCGCCGCTTCGCTCTCGGCAGACAGCCGCTCAAGCGATCGGCTCATGGCTCCGACAACGCCACGCCCGCCGAGGGTCGGCTGAGGTGCCCTTCCCTCCTGCGCCGGCGGCGCGCTCGGAGCGGCCTGCGTGGCATCGCTCAGCAGATCGCTGAGTAGGTTCTTGCGTCCCATCAGGCTCTCCCCCACGCCGCTTGCATGAGATTCTGGATCTCCCCATTGACGCCGTCGAGCGACTCCATCGCGCGGTCGTAGGTCGATCGCGTGAACTGTTCGCGCGGCACCTCGTAGAGGGTTTGCTTGGTGATGCCGGCGTCGCTGATTGCAGTGCTTTTCAGCATCATGTTTGTGATCATGCGATCGCCGAAAAGCGATCTCATGAATCCGACCATCTGCGCCTGGGGACCATCGCCAGGTTCGTAGCGAGTGACGAGATATCTCATCCAATCGTAATTCATGTTGCCGCCGGCCTTCGCGACGACTTCCAGCAAGTCCGAGGTCATCAGGAGAAATTGCGACATCGACATCACGTCGAGCATCTGGGGATGCACCGGGATGAGGACCGCGGTCGCGGCGCATAGCGCCGACAGCGTGAGAAATCCCAGCTGGGGCGGACAATCAATGACCACGGCGTCGTAATTCGCCTCCACCGACCCGAGCACCGTCGCCACCCTTGCGAAGAAGAGTGGATCTCCGGACTGCCGCTGGGCCAGAGCCTTGGGCGTCTCGTGCTCGAACTCCATCAGTTCGATGTTTGCTGGCACGATATCCAGGAGCGGGAAGTAGGTCCGTCGGATGATGTCGCTCAGTTCGCGGCGGCTGTCGTCGTAGCGGATGGCACCATACAAGGTGCCGTTCTCTTCGACGTCGAATTCGGGCTGGTATCCATGTAGCGCCGACAAGGACGCCTGAGGATCGAGGTCGACGGCAAGAACGCGATATCCCTGCAAGGCGAGGTGCTGGGCCAAGTGTGCCGCGCTGGTGGTCTTGCCGCTGCCGCCTTTGAAGTTGACGACGGCTATGACCTGCAGGTGCTCTCCTTCCCTGCGCGTCGGCAGATATCGGCGCGAGGCCTTTCCGGTCTCGTCGAGATAAGTCCGAAGGGCCTGGATGTCGCCCAAGGAATAGAGTCGTCGGCCGGCCGGCCCGATCTCGGGATCGGGCCCCTTCTTCTCGAGCGACAACTGCCGCAAATAGGAGTCGTTCACGCCGATCAACTTGGCCGCTTCGCCGGACGAGAATCGACGTAAGGTTTTGGCGGCTTTCGGCGGGAAGAGTTTCAGCCTGTGGGCGACAAGCTTCGCCGACAGCTCGCGAGCGTCCGCAGCGATCAGTTCATGGATCGCGCGAGGCTCATTTAACGCCGAATGATCGGCGGCAGTTTGCTCTGTCAAAGACACGGCGGCATCTCGTGGTTACGACATTTTGCCGAAAACTCTACATTCGGCGTTAGTAACTCCGATTCTGTATCGCTCGGCAATGAAGAAAGGGTTAACGAGACATTAAGGCGGGACGGCGCTGGCTAGGCCAACGAACCAGTCGTGCAAAGGCCGAGCTCTGCGCGTATCGCGATTCAACGGGGCAGCGACAATGCGGTCGCAAAGCGGTCCCCTCGCTCGGCGAAGTTCGCCCGCAATCACCGTCAGCTATCTAAAACGTGGCGTCGGCCAGACTGCTCGACGTCGAACTCCTCAAGCACCGCAGGAGTCGTTCGGCGCCACCAGCTACAAGATCGCGGCTCCCTCGCCGTCAAACATCCTGCCGTGGAAGACCCCTCCACGTTCAGAAATCATGATGGGGCCATGAAGATTTCTTCCGCCGAGCAGTAGGCGGCTGCCAGCTCAATGCAGTCTTTGTCTGGGATAGAAAATCTTTGAAGCGCGCGCGATGGAAGTTCTCGGCCCGTGACGAGATGAAGGAGCTTACGATCACAAAAGGAGAGCCCTTCTCTCTAGGACTTCCGAGCGACACACCGGGCGTCGCCAACTTTCTTCGTGGGCTGAGCCGGCTTTGGTCCTTTCGAGCCACTCTACTCCCCGCATCGTCTGCACCAACCGCAAGACGATGCCCCATGTCGGCATCGAGCCAGCGCAGAACCTCATCGCCATCAAAGATCGGCCCGGCCAGAGAAGGGTGCCTATCGATCTAGTCTCGCACCAGCCGGACACTGGATGACGGCCGCGAGCCGAACACCTTCTTGGGCGTATTTCCGAGGACCTCATTCGGACCACCCAAGCGAACTCTCACATCTTCGGCCTGCCCGGGGCCCATGCGCCCCATTAGAGTCGAATTCCAAAAGGCTTTCAGCGGAAGGGCCGGCCAGGCTCTTACCAGACGTGCCCGCCGCAGCTGTGATCGAACATGTTCGCGAGACCAATCTCGGAATTTATGATTTTCGGTCGGCCCAGGCCTGCTGGTCAAAAAAGCTTGCCCCCAGATTGTCGAGTTTGGCGAACCGGATCGGATGTGGTTGGCTCCACCCATCAAGGTCTGGCCCCTACTTCCAGTCGCCTTTCCTAGAGCGAGGGACCGGGCGATGTAGTACCTTGGGAAAGTTGACCGCGGTCAACTTTCCCAAGGCACCGAAGGCCGGACTTATCCCTCGTAATCCTGCGCGAAGTCAGCACCTCGCCGAGTGTAGGAACCCTACCTCGCGCGAGGACTATCCGGTATCATGACACCTATTCGGGTCTCCTTTGCGCTTCGGGGACCCGAAAGTTGACCGCGGTCAACAAGAAAATCTAAGCATCAGTGCGCGCCGGGAATCCCAGGGGCAGGCGCTCCTTTGGAGCGAAGATTCATTCCGTGCCCGAGGGGCTTGGTCCGAAGGAAAGTTAAAGGAGGGGGAACTTCAATCGACGTTAACCATCAAATGCCGCTAGCCTCCCGTGAGGTGACAATTGGCGTCGGCCTTCAAGTGGTGTATCCGCCATGCTATATAAGGATACACAGCGGCGGATAGAGGAGCGCCCGATGGCTTTCCATATCAAGAATCCCGAGACCGACGCGTTGGCCCGCAGGGTCGCCGCGCTCAAGAAGATCGGACTCACCGAGGCCGTGCATACGGCGCTTGCCCACGAGTTGGAGCGCGAGCAGGGCAAGCCGTCCTTGGTCGATCTGGGCGTACAGTTCTGTCGCGATCTCCGGGCCAAAAGCAATCCGCAAAAGGGCAAGCCCGCAGACAAGGCGTTCCGCGACGGCCTTTACGGGGACAATTGATGTTTATCGATGCCTCAGCGCTGACCGCCATGCTGACCGACGAAAATGAAGCGCGGGAGCTGTTGGCTCGCCTTCATCAAGCGGCTACGCGCCTGACCTCGCCGCTGGCAGTGTGGGAAGCTGCGATTGCCGTAGCCCGAGTGCTTGATCTTCCCATCTCTGAGGCTAGCGAAGCGGTCGAGAGTTATCTGGCGCTGATGGAGATCAAGATGGTGCAAGTGCCGCCCGAAACGGCCCGGATAGCGCTCGACGCCTTTGACCGTTACGGCAAGGGGCGGCACCCGGCACGCCTCAATTTCGGGGACTGTTTTGCCTATGCCTGCGCTCGCCACTTAGGGGAGCCCTTGATGTTCAAAGGCACCGATTTCCCGCAGACTGACATCGAAGCTGCATGATGCCGTCGGCGCAGGAGTGCTCAGGGGCAGGTAGGTCGGGAGATACAAATCCTGGCCGACGATCGGCCGGCGATTGGAAGGGCAGGGCCTTCCGAAGAAGGCGGGACTGTCTCAAACCACCAAAATCGATGGCAGCACACGACCCTGTCGGATGGCGCAACTGGCTAGGGTTAGCGCCCTGGGCCGCGGAAGCCACTGACTTTGTGTTCTGACGTCCAATGTTGTCGATAAGAGAGGCTAGCAAGACAACAGAAAGCGGCTGTCGCTATGACGGAATCTATCTGCCTGATAGATTCCGTTTCAACCGCACCTATTAAGGTTATCAAGCCCTTGCTCTTCGGCTACAAAACGCCAGATCCGTTGCCCTGGGCCGCTATTGCTGGCCCGCTTGCGACCGCCGAGGACGCGCTTGCCCGGCTCGACGAGCGCCTCGCAAAGAGCCCAATTCGGGATGGGTGGATCAGCCGAAACCACTTCACCGATGCCTGCGCCAGTCTATGGCTGGAGGGCGAACTCGTCCACCTCGAAGATCTGGTTCTCCATGACGCCGGCATGGATATCCGCGCACCGACCCATGAGCTGACTCGGGCACGCGCCGTACTGCGCACCCGCCGTCGCATCGTCCGGGAAAAGCCCGACTGGGCGTTGTCACCGGCGGGCCTTGCCGCCTTGCGCGGCCTGGACGGGACGGGCGACCTGGATGAGGCAGGGGGCGAGCGCGAAGAGGGTGGAGCAGGGCATTGCGATGCGAGGGAGGCCGGCGATGTGCTGGAGGCGGCGCTCGCACTAACCGCAAATGACGATGGGCTGTCTGAGGCGCTCGCTGCCGTCGATGCCGCGATGGCCAAGACCGATCGCGCCCTCGCCAGCGATAGCCCGAGTCAGTTCCGTCACGCGACCGATCGCGATCCGCTGGTCTACGACATCGATTGGGACGAGGACGACCGCCTCGCCACCTGGCGCGCCAGCGTCGATGAGGCCCACAGCTTGCCGCCGACGCTCGCAGCGGCCATCGCGGCCGACGCATGGCGCAGCATCGAACCGCTACAGCACAGGCCATGGCTAGGCCAGTTGCTGGCGGCGGCGCTGTTGCGTCAACGTGGCAAAACGCGCTCCCACCTCGCCTGCCTGCACGACGGGCTGAAAACCATCCCGCGCGAGCGGCGCCGGTCGCGCGACACCGCGACGCGGCTTGTAGCGGAGCTAGATGCGATCACGGCTGCGGCCGAGGCCGGGTTGAAGGCGCACGATCGCTGGCTCAACCAGCGCACCCTCCTCCTTCGGAAACTTACCGGCCGCCGATCCACTTCCAAACTGCCGGCGCTCGTCGATTACGTGTTGACCCGCCCGGTTGTCTCTGCCGGCATGATCGCCGAAGAATTGGGAATCACGTCACGCGCGGCGTTGAGCCTGGTGATCGAGCTTGGCCTGCGCGAGGCCACCGGGCGAGGGCGGTACCGGGCCTGGGGAATCCTCTAGGAGACCTCGGGGCGGCCGATACAGATCGCACCGCGATCGAGCGGTTGGCCGATATGCGCGCGTTCAAGACCTTACACATCGTTGACCCTGCCTTTCGGCAGGAGAAGGCCTCGCCAGTGGCGAGGCCTTCTTGCGCAGGGTTTCAGTGGCGGCTCGGGCGAGACCAGATGAGCGAGTGGCCTTCCTCGCCTTCGATCTCGACCAGGCTCGCGTAGATCGGCGCCGCGAAGCTCGGGTCGTCGAGCTTGACCGAAAGATAGTCGCGGTTCTGCTCCTGGGACTTCTTCTTCCACGCGGCGCCGAACTCGATGGTGCCGGCGAAGATGCGGTAGTCCGGGGCTTTCTCCGAGGTGCGGTCGGCCGCGACGATCTTGGCCTTCACGGTACCGAGGGCGAGAGTCTTGACGGTGCCCACGAAGCCGTTGCCGTTCACAGTGAAGTTGCCGATGGTAGCCATGTTCGTATCCTCTTCGGTTCTCGGGCCGCGACCACCGCGACCTCGATGGCTGTCGTTGACCGGAGGCGATTGGACCGCACCCGAAGGGCCGCAACGCAGTGGAGGGCGGCCAGGGCGAAGCTTTCTTGACTCGCGAGGAATGGGCGCGCAGCGACCAGCGGAAGAAAGCTGCGAACGGCCGTTGCGGTCATGGAATCGAGGCGGAGTGCAGCGACGACGGCCTTCGGTTAGACATGCCAAATCGAGGACGCACTGGGCGCGTCAGGCCGACCGCGGGGGATATGACTGGTGACAGGCAGCCGTACCGCACGACAACGGCAGAGCCACGTTGACCAAGAGACTCGCCCACGCCCCTGAGGAGTCTTTCGAGGTACGGCCACCGCGAGTGCGATGCCGGACGAACGCAATTCGAGATGCACCGCCCTCACGCCGCTGCGGGAAGAGGCCCATTGAGGAAGAGACGAACATCTGGAGATCCCAGCGGCCCCACGCGGCGAATCCCAGCCGCGCTGGACGAGGTGATGGGGGAAGTGCCTCCGCTTCCGGAAGACGCAAGCGCACGACGGTGCACGCAAGAAGGACCTCGCCGCAAGGCGAGGGCCTTGGTGAGCTCATGAAGAGCAAGGGCAAGACGCGAGCCCGTCGCGCTCATGCCGCCTGGTCGATTTCGGCCGCTTTCGGCTGAAGGTCGTGCAAATAGGTAACAGCGCGCTGCGCGTGCGCCGCCGCCGAAAAGATGAAGCGCTTGTCGTTGGCCAGCACTTCCAGCCACGACGCAAGATAGCTCGCGTGGTCTGCACGCGGCTCGAGCTCCGGCACGATGCCGAGGTCCGCGCTAAGGAAGCAGGCGCCGAGCTCTGCGACAAGCTCCTCGCGGGCGCGCTCGCTGCTGTCCTTCGCGTAGCGGCTGAGATCGCGATTGACGCGGTGCGCCGGCGCGGTCCAGTGTACGCACTCATGCGCGAGCGTGGCCGCATAACTCTCGGCGTCGCGAAAGGTCTCGAACGGCGGCATCTGGATGAGGTCGAGCGCTGGCGCGAAGAAAGCCTTGTCGCCACCGTGCCGGATGGTCGCGCCGATGTTGGCGAAGAATGCGTCCACGTGCGCGATGCGCTGCGCCGGCGGCGTGCTCGGAGCAGGGCGCGCGTAGTAGTGGTCGGGCAGGCCGTCGATCTGATCGACGCAGAACACGGTGTAGGCCCGCAGGAACGGTACGGTCCGCTCGACGTCGTGGCCGTTGTCATCCGTGTCGGTCTTGGTGATCTTGTTTGCGTAGACCACCATCGTTCCGCTCTCGCCCTTGCGGACGTGGCCGCCGAGCTCGAGAGATTGCTTGAATGTCATCCACATCGACGACGTGAAGCCGCGCGACAGTGCTTCCGACCAGAGCAGCACGACGTTGATGCCCTGGTAGGGCATTCCGTTGTGGCGCAGCGGCCGCGTGATGCGCCCAGCCGCGCTTGCCGCATTCCACGGCTTGACCCACGGCCGCACGCCGCGCTCCAGGTCCGCGACGATGCGATCGGTGATGCGCGCGTAGATGTCGGCGCGCGGTTTTCCTTCGTTCCTGCTCATTTCGATGACCTCCGTTCGGGGGCCGCGCCTGTCGCGGCCCCTCACGGGGTCCGCCGCGGCGGCACCAGGCGCTCGCGCACCCGACCGGGCCGCAGCGCAGCGGAGGACGGCGCAGCCGTTGCGCGGGCGCCGTATCCGCCGCACGGACCACCGACCGGGAGGGGCCGCGTTGGCGCGACGTGCCGCTTTTCTTGTTGGATTTGCGGCGACACGAAAAAATGGCCGGTCTCGCGACCAGCCTTCACAGCGGCAACATGTGGAAGGCGGGGCCGAAGCCCCGCCTTGAGGCTTATTCGAAGGCCGCTATCTGGGCCGCGGCGGCCTTCTTAGTGACGGTTTCGCCGGCGTGCTCGGCCTGCCGCTCGAAGGGCTTCCAGGCTTCGCCGATGACCTGCTCGTACGCGGCGACGGCGCCCTCGGCCGCCATGCGGAGCGCGTGCGCCTGGAGTCCCATGTCGGCCGCGAACTCGCGCTTGCGCTGCGCTTGGCTGTCGAAGCCGACGGGGCCGTCGAGGTCCTCATCGCGTGGGTCGTTGGCGAGCTTGGCGGTGGCTTCGCGCGCTTCGGTCACGGCGCGGGAGTAGAACTGGCCGGCGCCGTGAGCCGAACCAACGTAAGCGCCGACGATGCGCTGGAGGTGGATTTCCATCGCACGCTCGCTGAGGCCGTCCTTGAGGGCGTCGGCGGTCTCGATGACGAGGCGCTCGTGCAGCTCACGGATGCCGTCGCTGTCGAGGACCGCAAGGCCGAAGCTCTCCGAGATGCGCAACGTCTGCGCGGAGTCGGGGCAGGCGAGGCGAACCATCTCGAGCGTCGCGCCGCGGCGGAGCGGAATGACGCGGCCGGAGGCGCGAGGGGAGCGGGCGGTCTTGGTCATGATGATATCCTTTCTCGGTTTCACCTAGGGAAGCGGTCCGGCCCTTGGCCGTTGCTCCCTCGGGTGCGGTCGACCAGAACCGGCACTAGCGGGCCGCTTCAGGGGGCGGCGGCTGCCAGGACGAGCATGGGCGGGTTGCAGCCGAGCGGGCCCTCAGGCCTGCGAAGGACGCGGCCCCCCATCGCAAGACGGCAGCTGCCGATCGCTTCGCGACTTGCCCTTGAAGCGGACCGCGGACGGTTCAGACCGCAGCACAAACCGAGGGAGTGACGGCCAAGGGGCAGTCCGCCTCTGAAACCGCGGGAGATCGAGGCCAATCCGCGCCACGCTCGACGTCGCGAACGATCTTCGCGTGCTCCCCTTGCGCAGGGATTCGTCACGGCCTCCGTTCACCGCCACGCGGGGGAAGGGCGGTTGCGCGCCCGAAGCTCGGCGATCGCCGTCTCCTGTCGATCGAGCTTCCGCGCGAGAGCATCGATCTCACCGCGACGAGCCAGGGCGAGCTCCGCGACGTGCTGCTGAAACAACCGCCTATCCGCGTTCGTCCAGCTCGATGCGCTTCGGCCGTGCGGCCGGCGTTTCGCCCGATCGGTGATCGTCATCCGCTCGGCACGTGCCGCGATCTGGCGCTCGATGATGCCCAGATGGCGCTGCGTCTCGGCTTGCGCGACCTCCATGCGCGCGAGCAGAAGGCGTCGATCCAGGGGCTCGATCATCGCACCGTCCCGAGAGGCCACAAGGGCAGGGCGGACTTGTCTGGCGTGTCGTGGTGCGGAAGAGAGAATGCGATTATGGAGGAGAGGTCGTCGCCGGCAGTCATCCAGGCGACGGCGCTCTCTGGGTTGTTGTGCGCATGCACCGGGAGGTTCACGGCGACGAGATACGCTTTCATGACTGGATCCTGTCGGCGCCGGCCGGGTCTTGGCGCGGCGCGTGCACAGACAGGCGCACGGCGTGTTTCCAGGCGTCGACGCCGGTGAAATGTCGTCTGAGCCGCGGATGCCAGACGACGAGGACCGGCGCTTGGCCGTCCTCGTCAGTGGCCGCGCGCCAGCCGAAGGCTTTGGCAATGAGGCGCCAGGGCACGGGTCACCTCCATCCGACGAAGTCGGAGGGGCCGCCGTAGAGCTGGTGGCGCGCCTCGTCGATCACGAAGCCGAAGCGGCCGACGTGATACTCGTCGGAGGGAACGAGGAAGCGCCGTTCCTCAGTCCCAGGCCCGCGCTTCCCGCCGAGCGTGGCGACGGTTTCGACGAAGCCGCTCTCGTGTTTGGATGTGATCGCCGATACCACGATCCAGTCCCGCGCGTGCGCCTGCTCGAAGCCGCGGCGATCCTTCTCGCGGGATTCGCCCGGCAGCAGGGTCGCACCAAAGATGGTCTCCCAGGCGTCCGGCCAACTGTCCCTAATCGTCTTCTCGGCGCAACGGCGTTCGAATGCCGTAAAGAGATATGGGAAGGTGATCGCGACGATCGCCCATTCGGCGTCTTCCTCGTACCATCCACACTTTGAGCGCAGCATGTGGTGGACGATGCGGTTTCGCTCAGCCGAGAGCTTGAAACCGCCGTGGCCAGCAGTGGAGTGCGACGCGACGCCCTCGGCGTAGACGGTCGAGCCCTGCGAGAGTCCCCAAGGGGTATTGATACGCGTGTTCTCCTCGATCCGGCCGAGCAGCTTGCGCTCGCTTTGATGCTCGGCGTTTTCGAGCACGGCGTTGCGAAACGCCGCCTCGTCGGCGAGCTCGCCGGAATGTCCATAGAAGTCGCCGCGCGTCCATTCGCCCATCGGGCGGCTGATGCGCCAGCCCGTCGCGAGAAAATGCCGGCCGTCGCCGGCCGGAACCATGGCGAAAGCCGTCTCGCCGACAAGCGCGACAAGAAGGCCGTCAGCGCTGCGACCAAACGCGACGTCGTCGGAAGCAAGAAATGACGCGTTCATGCCGCGGTCCTCCCCTCGATGATATCGGCGCCGACCTCGTCGGCCGTTACTTGCTCCAGCACGGCGTGAGGATAGCCATGGCGTGTCAGCCACTCCTTCGCATTGGGCTCGTTGGTCGCGAGATAGACGAGCTCGGCGTCGCCGCCCGCGCGGTCGAACACGCGGACTGAGCCGATCGCCGGACGTTCGACGATGGCGAACTGGAGCTTCGACTCCAGCGAGAATGTCCGATGGACGCGCACGGCGATGACGCCGCCGGCGCCATAATCGGCCTCATGCAGGGTCAAACAGGCCGACAGCGAGACATTCCCTACGCCCCGCCCACCCTGCTTGCGGATGAGGCGGCCCTTGCTGTTGTTGGTCTGCCACGCGGCGAGCTTGTTCCTGAAGCGCGCCGGCGGCTGTGGCGTTCCGTCGGACCAGGCGACGATCGAGCCGATGGGTGCGTTGTCGATGATGGTGTGCGCGGACATCATGTCCTCCTTCGTTGCGCATGCGTGAAAACGAAACCGCCGCCGGGATGACCGGCGGCGGTGGACCGTGCGGAAAAAAAGACGCGTGGAGCTATTCGGCCGCCTCCCTGAATGCCTCGGCTACTTCGTCAGAGAGCTCATCGCCGATGCCGGTTGTCTCCTCTTCAGCCCCGTCGTCATCTGCCGTCGTCGCGCTCGACGACAACCATTGCGAAAGCTTCGTGGCATCCGGCGCGAAGCGCGCGGAGGAATGGACGAAGTGTCCCTCCTTGAAGTGCTCGACGAGCGCGGCACGCGTGTCCTTCACGCGCTGGCGTGGCAGGACAGGAGTGTCCTTACACGATGCCTCGAGGGCAGGGCGCGACAGGCAGGAGAGGAAGTCCTCCGTGCCCATGTGCGGAAGGAAGCAATCCGCGCCTACCACTGCGCCGGCGATCCGGGCGACGATGCCGCTATTGGTGCCGTTCTCCCGGCAAGAAAAGACATCGATCAGCATGTTGCGCGCCGCGACACGAAGTGTAACCATGTCGAAGGAGAGCTTGCCGTCGGCATCGAACAGCACCGCTGCGTTCTTCGCCAGGCGGCTGTGGCCGTAATAGGTTCCACCGCCTCCAGTCGTCACGGAGACGTTCTGGCCCGCGAAGGCGAGGACCAGAAGAGCCATCAGCGTGTCGTCCTCGATCGGCGCGCGGCCAAGCGCCTCGCGCAGCGCGTCGGTGCGATAGTCGCCGATCATCTCGACGCCCTTGCGCGCCACGTCAGGACGGGGCTTAGAGATCTCGCCGACGTCGTCCGGAGCGTTGTCCGAACCAGTCGCGCCCTTGCCCTTCGGCTTCTTCGGCGCAGGCATGCGGTAGTGCACCGTCTGCACGCGGCCATCGCGGTCAAGATACATCGCCGTGCAGTCGGACTTCACCGGCTTGCCGTGGACGCGCTCGGCCTTCGGCGGCAGCTTCACCTCGCCGTAGTTGGTGGTCTCGGCAATGATGCCTTTCTTCGGCAGATTTGCCGTCATCCACTCCTGCTGCGCGCCGAGGAAAGCCTCGACGTCCGTCGTGTAGCGGCTGTCCTCGTCGGCGGGCGCGAAGAGATCTTCAACCCAATGAATGCCGTAGGCCTGCGCCAGGTCGTCGCCGAAGCTGGCGTGCCGAGCAAACATCCGGGTCTTCTGCAACGCTTGAGCGACACTCCACCACGAGACCTGCGGATCGGCCTTCGACGGCTTGTGCTTCTTCCAGACCTCCTTCTGCTCGTCGAGCGATGCGGCAGCGATCGTGCGGAGCTGGCGCTCGTCGGGCATGTCGCCCTTGGCCATGTGATCGAGCATCGCTGGCAGCACATTGGCCAGCAAACGAAGTTTCCTGATTTGACGCACCGGCAGCGCGAGCGCGACGCCGATTGCCTCCTCCGTCCAGGCGAGCGCGACCAGACGCTCGATTGCGCGCCACTGGTCGACCGGATTCAGCGCCTCGCGGGCGATGTTCTCGACCATCGAGCGCATGGCGCCGTTGTCGTTCGCCGCCTCGTCGACCAGCACGTCGATCTCTTCGAGGCCGGCGGCGATCGCCTGCTTCACACGGCGGTGGCCTGCATTGATCAAGTAGCCGTTTCCGCCGCCGATTTCCGGCGTGATGACGGGCGGCTGCACGATGCCGACGGCCTTGATCGTGGCGAGCAGCAGCGCGTCGGCTTGCGGCGTCGACTTGGTCTGGCGCATGCGGTCAGGGTTCTCCTTCAGCGCGCGCGGGTCGATCTTGATGAGTTGCATGGGAACGCTCCTTTGGGGTTGCGGACCGGCGCCGCCGGCCCTCTCTCGTCTTCTTCCCGAAGACATCCCCCGGCCCGCGGAGCGGGGCGGGCCGGCGCAACCGCGGCCGAGCCTCCCTGCCCGGCAGCACCAGCAGGGCCGAAGCCCTGCGCAGGATGACGGGCCGGGATCGCGCAGGCGGCGGTTGAGCGCGAGCGTCGGCGGCCCGCTCGATCTGCGAACGGGCCTATTCCCTTCCTCTCTTCCCTTTCTTTTCATTCAGGCGGCCGCAGCCAGCTGGCCGACGCTATCACCGTCCTCCGCCAAGGCTTTTTCTACCTCAGCGAGCTGCTGGCGCTTTTCGGAAAGCTCGCCGGTGAAGGCGAAGTCTCCGCCGTCGCGGGACTGGTAGGAGGCAAGCCGTCGGCGGGCATCCGCCAAACGCTGGCGGTGGCGCTCCCGCTCACCCTCGAAGTCGTCGAGGGCATGTTCGAGGCGGGCGACCGCACCGAGCGGCGTCACGGTCATCGGCAACTCGATCTCGTACTCGGAACCGGTTCGCAGGAGCATCGTGGTGTAGCGATAGCCGTCACGGCCGACGCGCTCTCCGCTATACGCGACGTCGAAGCCCCCGATCGAAGCAATGACGGTCTCGCCCTCCTGCTGAAGCTGCACCAGCGTCAGGACCTCCTTCATCAATGCACGCCCAGCGAGCTTGCGTTCCATATGCGGCGCTCCTATCACGGACATGCTGAACGCATCACCAGCGGTCGGTGTGAGGCGCTCGATGTCCTGCCCGATCTCGCCGATCCGGCGGGCCGAGAGCTGGATGTCGCGTTCAGCATCGCGCATCTGGCGCCGCACCGCATGCTGGTCATCGATGTGCGCGGCCCGCAGACGTTCGAGCCGCGCGATGTCGGCCTCAAGGCCAGCCTTCTGCATCAGGCGCGGGTCGCCCGAGGCAATCGCCTTCGCCATGGCGAACTGGTTGGCCTGGCTTTCACCCATGTCCTCAAGCCGGCGGATCGAGGTGTCGCCCGAGAGCGCGGCGGCGATGAAGCGGGCCTTGCGCTCGTTGTTCTGCCACATCTGCGCATCGAGGCTGCCTTCGGTCGCGTAGGCGAAGATATCCACCTCGTCGTGCTGGTTGCCCTGCCGCACGATGCGTCCCTCGCGCTGCTCGATCTGCGACGGCAGCCAGGGCACGTCGAGGTGGTGAAGAGCCTTCAAGCGAAGCTGGGCGTTGACGCCCGTGCCCATCGTGTCGGAGGAGCCGATCAAGAAGCGGACCTTGCCGGCGCGCACGTCGCCGAACAGCCGCTGCTTCGCCTCGGACTTCTTGTAGTCTTGCATGAAGGCGATTTCGCAAGCCGGCACGCCCATGCGGACGAGCTCATCGCGGATCCAGCGATAGGCGGAGAAGCCGCGGCTCTTCTCGACACTGATCGTGCCGAGGTCGGAGAAGATCATCTGCGCCGCGCCGGGCAACTCGAAGGGTTTTCCGTCCGTGCGCACGTAGTTGTTCGCGGCCGTCTCGCTCCAGATGCGGAAGGCGTTGCCGACCAGCAGGTTCAGCTTGTTGTCGGCTTCATCGTCGTTGTCCGGGTCCACGAGGCGTAGGTCGATGGCCGCGTGGCGGCCGTCGGTAATGACCGACAGCAGGATGTCGTCGCCGGGCTCCGGTGCGCGGTCGCGCTCCTCGATCGCCTTGATGCGCTCACCGAGCAGGGTCTGGTAGCGCTTGAATGCCGGCGACGGCTTCGCGGTCAGGATCTGCCGCTTTCCGGTCGATATGGCTGGCACCTTCACGTACTGGCACAGGTCCTCAGGCATCACCACGTCCGCGAAGGAGCGGAACATGGCGATCAGCTCCGGCACGTTGACGAAGGTGGCGAACCGCGTGACCGGCTTGTATTTGCCCGAGGGCTGGAGCTCGAGTTCGGTCGTAACATCGCCGAAAGTGCTCGCCCAGGCGTCGAACTCATGCAGCCCGCGCTCCGATAGCGCGGCATGTCCGAGATAGCGCTGCACCGAAAACATCTCGCCAAGCGTGTTGGTGATCGGCGTACCGGAAGCGAGCACCAGCGCACGACCCGGGTTCTTCGTCTCGATGAAGCGCGACTTGACGTAGAGGTCCCAGGCGCGCTGCGAACCGGTGGGGTCGACGCCCTTCAGAGTCGACATATTGGTGGCGAAGGAGAGCTTCCTGAACTCCTGCGCCTCGTCGACGATGATCTGGTCGACGCCGATCTCGGAGATGGTCAAAAAGTCGTCCTTGCGGGTTGCCAGCGATTCTAGCCGTTCCTGTAAGCCCTCCTTCAAACGCTCGAGGCGCTTGCGCGAGACGCGGTCGTCGCTCTCCACTTTCATCAGGAGCTGCTCGTAGAGCTCGAGTTCGTCCTGGATCATCTGCTGCTCGAAGGCCGAGGGCACGCTGATGAAGCGGAACGCCGAATGGGTGATGATGATCGCGTCCCAGGTCGCTGTCGCGGCGCGCGACAGGAAGCGGTGCCGCTTGTCCTTGGTGAAGTTGGTCTCGTCGGCGACAAGGATGCGCGCGTTCGGATAGAGCGCGAGGAACTCGCGCGCCGCTTGTGCCAGGCAGTGGCCGGGCACAACGAGCATCGCCTTGGCGACGAGGCCGAGCCTGCGCTGCTCCATGATTGCGGCGGCCATCGTCATAGTCTTGCCGGCGCCGACGGCGTGGGCGAGGTAGGTCGAGCCCGCGGCGATGATGCGCCAGATGCCGCGCTTCTGGTGCTCATAAAGAACAAAGGCGCCAGAGGCGCCGGGCAACTTCAGGTGCGAGCCGTCGAACGCTCTGGGCGCGATGTTGTTGAAGCGGTCGTTGTAGACGCGCGCCAGCCGGTCGGTACGATCGGGATCAGACCAGATCCAGCGCTGGAAGGCATCCTTGATCCTCGAGAGCTTAGTCTTTGCTGCTTCCGTGTCGACGACGTTGAGCACGCGCCGCTCGCTGTCGCCGTCCATGATGGTGTCGAAGATCTGCGGCACGCGGCTGTTCAACGCGTCGGCGAGCAACTCGCCTGCGTGCCGGCGGTCCGTGCCCCATTCCGACGTGCCGGCTGCCATCCATCCGAGCTGGCGGGCTTCCACGGTCCACGACGCTAGTTCCGGCATGTGATGGATCCTGATCTCGGCGTCCATCGTCTCCTTGACGAAGGCGACGATGTCCGCCACCGGAATCCACGGCGCACCGAGACGCGCCGTGATGTCGGAGGGCCTGAGGTCGGCAGGCTGCACGGCTTGCAGCGCCGTGACGTTGCTCGCATAGGCCGGGTCGAGCGCGGCTGCGGCCTCCGCCTCCTTGAGCTTGTCGCGGACGCGGCCCGAGAGGTACGAGTCGGCCGTCTGCCACGAGCCGTCGGTGGGGTGGCGGAAAACGGCGCTGCCGAGTTCGGCGACGACGTGGTCGCGGTCGCGGTGCAGAAGCTCGGCGATGTGCTCGATGTCGACGTGTCCGCGCTCGTTGAGCACGACGGCCAGCGCGTCGGCCGCGCTGCTGATGACAGGCGCAGCCGGTGGCGCGATCACCCGCTCGGTGAAGACCGGGCCAGGCTTCGCGGTGTTAGTCTCAAGGTCATAACCCTCAATCGAGGCGACGAGCCAGCAGTCGGGGTCATCGAGGAAGGGCTGGATGTTCGGCCGGCGATGCGTCTCGCGCACCTCGCCAGTCTCTTCGTCTTCCGTCATGGAGACGGTCGTGAAGTTAATCGGACCGAAGTCGCGGACGAAGTTCGACCAGGCGATGCGCAGCCTGACCTGCGCGTCTTTCCACGGCTGGTCGAGCTCCTGCGCCTTCAACACCTCACGGACTGCATCGCGGACCGGGATCAACTTCCGAATGACGCGAACATGCTTCTCGGGAATGCCCTCGGCCATGCGCCCCTTACGGGCCTTCACGGGGACAGGCACGCCGTCGAGGACTTGCATCAGGCCGTGTGCCCTATCGAAGAAGTAGCTGCCCTCGCGCACATACCGATCGGACGGCAGATCTAGGACGCTCTGATTATCCGCATCCCCCAGATCGTACTCAATCACATCGGGCTCGCCGTCGTAGCGGCCTTCGGGAAGGAGACTGACTAACGCCGCCAGCGCCGCTTCAAGATCCTCGCTCTCGCGCGGCAGGCAAGTATAGGTCTCGCCGAACGGGCCTGAGGCAAGAGCGTGCGTGCCAAGCACCAATTTCGGGTGCTTCGCGAACCAACGGTTCACGCGGATCGCGCTCTCGTCTTCTGTCGCGGGCCGCAACTCGTCGAGGTCAAGCCAAGAGGGATCGCCCTTCGCTTCGCCGATCTTGCGCTTGCGGAAGAACAGGATGTCGACGACGACGTCGGTACCGGCGCTGGCGCGAAAACTCCCCTCGGGCAGCCGGATCGCCGCAATCAAGTCGGCCGACTTCGCGATATGCTCGCGCGCCGATGCATCCGCCTTGTCCATTGTGCCCGAGCTCGTGACGAAGGCGCCCAGCGCCCCCGGCTTCAGAAGGTCGATCGCACGCGCAATGAAATAATCGTGCAACCGCAGCCCCATAGACCGATAGGCGCGGTCGGAACGCACGGTGCGGTCGGAGAATGGCGGATTGCCGATGGCGAGATCGAAACTCGCCGGCAATTCGGTGCGCGCGAAGTCTCCGGTCACGATCCGCGCCCGCGGCTGCAACAGGCGCGCGATGCGCGCCGTAACGGGATCCAGCTCGATACCGGTGACGTCCGAGACCTCACGAAGTCCTTCCGGCATCAGCGCGGGAAACAGGCCGGTGCCGATGCCGGGCTCGAGCACGCGGCCGCCGCGCCAGCCGAGGCGCCGCAGGCCTGCCCAGATCGCACGGACGATAAACTCGGGCGTGAAGTGCGCATATTGGGTGCAGCGCGCGAGCGAAGCGTGGTCGAGATCGCCGACGGCATCCTCCAGCTCCGCTCCGATCGCCTCCCAGCCCTTGCGGAATTCCGCCTCGCCCGAGCGCCGGAATACGAAGTTGGCAAGATCGGAGGCTCCGAATCCGATGAAGCGGATCAGTTGCTCCTGCTCTTCGACAGTCGCCACACGCCCGTCGGCCTCGATCGACGCGGCGAGCCGGATCGCCACGATGTTGTCGCGGGCACGGTTCTTCCATCCCTTGGCCAGGGCGCGCTCGCCCGCGAGATGGAAGTTCGTCCTGCGCCCTCGAGGAGCGGATGAAGCAGAGCGTGTGACCGCCATGACCGGAAGCGCCGGAGCCGGCGTCGACGGATCTGGATCCTCGCTGTCGTCCGGGTCATCGGTGATGCCGCCAGCAAAGGCGGTAACGCCGAGGCCGGACGAAAGGGCGGTCTTGTTGAAGAGGTCGAGGGTGAAGGGATCGTCTTGAGCCATTGGAAATTGTCCTTGAGATGAGGGCACGTGCCGTCGTCCCGCCGAGCTGCCTCGGCGGGGGGCGGGTGGTCACGGTGGATAGGGATGGGATGCGCTAGCGCACGATGAGCGACAGCGAGATGTCTGTCTCGCTCAGCTGCACCCGCAGATGGGTGTATCGAAAATCACGATTGATGAGCGCCATGAACCGCTCGGCCTCGATGAACTCGATGCTGTCATCGCCGCCGAAATGGCGTCGCTTGTAATCGAACCAGTCCGGATTGCCGACCGGATGACATTCCTCGGAATAGACCACGAGCGGTCGATCGCCGTCACCGAGCTTGCCGTTCGACATGATGTAAACGCCCTTGTCACCCACAAGCCAGAGCCCGGGCTTCTCGCCCTTACCCGGTTTTTGGCCGTAATAGGGATTGCGGAACCCGCCGTTGGCGGCGGCGTCGGACTTTCCGCGTTCGATAACCCTGCGGACAGCGGGGATGGGGAATGTGAACATTGCGCTCTCCCTCACGCCGCGATCGCGTCGGGCAGGTAGCGCAGGTGCACCGGCAGCTTCGCTGAAATCTCCGCCTCGGTGAGCTCGTCGAGCAGCTTCAGCAAGGTGCCGCGCTGACCGCCGTAGAGCAGCACGGTGCGCCTGCCACGTAGATGATCGGCCCATCGCTCGCCAGCGTAGCCGCGGTAGTCCTCGTGCGTGCACGACCAGATGTGCTCGAGCCGCTCTTCGCGCGTCATCGCCATCACGGGCCGCGATTCTCGTTCGACGATCGCGGTCCGCATCCGGTCGGGTGAAGAGCGCTCCGAGAGATTGCAATAGCCGTGGAAGTGACGGACGCGACGGCCGATCGTCAACGCGAAGAAAACGCTGGTAACGCTGGCGGTGAGAAATTCGCGCATCGCGAACATCCCACAACGCATCCAAAGCGGTGGCAGGAGGTCGAGCATGTGCTCGTATTCGCCTTGGCCGATCTCAAACCATTCGCCCGAATAGAGCGCGGCCGCGTCGACTTCGGGGCGGTTCGGCCGCTGCGCGTGGCGATCGAACATGCGGAACATTTGCCGACGGTCGGCGATGCCCTGGTAGACCTTACGGATCGGAGAGGGGATCATGGGAGGGCTCCTTTCAGCCTCGTCGGACTGAAGCGCGGCTCACCCTTTCGGCTCGCCATCTTCTTCAGCCCTTGACCCCTTCTTCGCGGCCGCCTCTCCGGTCCGGAGGGTCAAGGGCCGCGTAGCGGGCGAAGCCTCCCTTGACGCGCCGGCCGGGCATGCGGCACGTCATTTTTACTTTCTGATTTCCCGCCTCTCTCTCGCGCTTTTCCTTTATCCGTCCGCTCGGTCCGCCTGCTCGGCCTGGCGCAACGCACGACCGAGTTCTCCCGGACATCATGGTCATCATTGATTGGCCGCAAGCAGCCCATGGACCGTTCCGGCGAGCAGACCTCTTAGATCTTCGTTCCAGTCAACGGCTTGCGGTCGTGATCGCGTACATTCAATGCCAGTTTCGCCGGCAATTCTGCGAATACGCTCGGCGTAGACGTCACCTTGCCGATTGTTATCGGTCGCAGCCACAAGCCGAACGTTAGCACGCTCAGCCAAACTGCGGATGGCTTGCTCCGTGGCCGGCGACCAGCCGCCACCAGTGCTGACATACAGCGTGTGGGAGCGCTGGAACTCGATTGCCGCCAGGCTCATGGCATCGATTGCAGCCTCGGTGATGCAAATCCGCGCGGCGCCCGTCGGCCCGAAGCGAAAGAGTTCTTTGGTCCCGGCGGTGGCGAAAGCGCGCCAGTGCGGACCACGCTCTTCCCAACCAATGATGTGACCGGCAACATCATCATGTGCCGCCCACATGCTACCTTGCGGGCCCTCCCGCAACCGGCCTTGAGCAACCGCGGCGGCGATAATGGTGTCGGGAATGCCGCGCTGTTCGGCGAGATAGTTCCAGGTCGCCGAGCCATGCCTTGGCGGTCGCCGGCGGGCCCATCGGCTGACGATGGATGCCGTCGCCGCCGGTTTGGGTGCTCGCGTCCAGACCGGCGCGGTCATAACGAAGCCGACAAGCGCGGCGACGCGATCGCAGGCTTCAGGGAATCCGCTCGCGCCAAGGTGCTCTGCGAGATCGAAGACATCCCCTTTGGCAGGCGACAACGGATCGAACCAGCCGCGTCCTTCGTGGATGACGATGATAATGTCGGCACCGCTCCGGTATTTGAGCGCCCGCCGGGTACTCTCCTTCAAGTCGATTTTCCACCCCTCGTTCTCGAGCACGGCGGCGCAAGCCACCTTGCTGCGCAACTCTTCGATGTCCTTCTTTTCCATATTTCCCTCCGAGCGCGCTCGACGCATCACCCGGCCCTTTCTTCAGTTGTCTTCTGATCCGCGTAGCTCGGATTGGGGCCGGCCGGCCGCGAAGCCTTGCCGGAGGCAAGGGCGCACTGACAGCGGTCCAGCACATGGGATTCCGGGTGCGGCGGAGCCTCCCTTGCCGCCGGCAGGGCGCCAGCGGCACACCGGTCACCCGGCTCAATGAGCCGGGGACCATGGGTCGTACTCGTGCACGATGGCATCCTCTTCGCCGTCGTATTCGCTTGAAACCATGACGCCGAATTCGTCCTCGACCTGGAAGAGAACCACTGAGACCATCAGGGTGCGGGCGAGATCGAAAGCGTGATCCTGAGCGAGGGTGAGATTCTGCGACATCGTGCGGCTCCCGTTTGCGGCGGGGACCATCCCCGCTCGACAGGCGCCGATGTGTTCGGGAGCGGCCGCGGTCACCTCGCAGGCGAAGCCGAAGAGGTCGCACGCTTGCGTAGCGAACCCCTCGCGGGTTGATCGTAGAAGGCCTCGCCCGAACCAAGGAAAGCCCATTCGAGAGCGGGGTGTTCCTCCTTCCGGAAGCGAGATGCCGAACGTCAGAGCTTCACCGGGGACGCTCCGCAGCACGTGGTCTTTATCAATCGAAGACAGGTATTTGTCAGCGAGGTAGGGTCAGCCAAGTTGCGGCGAGTATTGTTCGTTGAGCCGGTAGAGGTCGCATGTCGAGCTCGCAAGATCAAAGAAACGGGTGAACTCGTCCTGAAAATACAACAGCTCCGACCAGCTTTTCGCGCAACGGTCTACCTCTTGCGTCAGGGATGGACGCCCGCAAGGGGGAAGACCGCTTGCGGGCTTCAGCGAAGCCGCCAGCCCGGCCCGCAAGGGCGACGCCCTCACGCTTCCTATATTGATTTGGCCACTCACCCTCTGTCGTCAATCCGTTGTCCGCCCCCTCTCAACCGATAAAAGGCCTTAGAATAGTGGGTACGGGATACTGAACCGCGCGAAGCCGGCCTAACGGCTCGATCTGGCACATTCAGAGCAACCCTTGCCGGAGGGCGAGCGCTACGGCATGCGGAAGAGTCAAAGCAGAAAGATTCCGTCTCGCATTGTCCAGGTGAAACTTCACCCCGCGAGGGCTAACGCCAAGCAGATCGGCGATATCCTGCATGGTCTTTCCGTCAGACGTCCAAGCGAGACACTGTCGCTCTCTTTGACTGAGCGGAATGTTTGCTCGAACGCTAGCATTAGTGAGCTCAATCCTGGCGCTGACGTGCGCATGGTAGTTGAGCCCCAACATGTGAAGAACTTCGTGCGACGACGCAATGAACCGATCGAGCGCCAGGCTGCGATCGTCGACCGCTAGTGTAAATGCGGCGAGTTGATTTTTCCCTGTGGGTATCCTGATCGTTAGCCCCGTTCTAATCCGAAAACTCATCGCGTCGTGGAACATTCGGCGCTCCTTTGCAGAGCTTGCACTCCTCGCCTCACGGCCATCCCAAAATGCCAGCCGATCATTGACTCGTGACCTCTGAAGCACAGGATCGATCTTATCGTAGCCCTCCTTGAAATAGTGCTCAGTCCAACTCTTTGGATATGAGGAGATTAGGCGAGAGCTATCTGCATTGCGTTCCAGATAGGCAAACCATCGAAATCCCAAAGCGTGTGCAGTTCGTTCCGCTACGCGGCGAAAATCGTTCTCAGTGATTGCGGTGTGAAGGCAATCAAAGAACTCATTACACGCTCTCTCAACGTTTTTCATCGCGCCCCTGTTGGTATGTTCCGTGCGATCTTGACGGATCGTTCCCGTATTACGTGTGCGGTGTATCGAGCGGTTGCGGCAACTTTTGGGCGATCCACGCCACTTTAGAGAGCCTGTCAGAACTGACAGATCAACATCGTGGTCGCCGCTGCTTTCTTGGCTCCCAAGTTAATGATTCGTAGCTTTGGGGACCAAGATGAAAGTCGTCGCGCTCTCGCGCTCTGCTCTTTTGAATCATTCTGATCTGACTTTCGGAATGCACCGCCTACGTCGGCGCGTCTTCCGCGAACGCTTAGACTGGGATGTGTCGGTTTCGAACGGACTTGAGATCGACCAATACGACGCGCTATCGCCCACATATCTTTTGGTCGTCGATCAACGGCGTGTCGTCGGCTGTGTTCGTCTCCTGCCAACCACCGGATGCAACATGCTGGCCAATACGTTTCCGGTTCTGCTGGACGGCCGGGATGCTCCGAACAGTACTACGATCTGGGAAAGCTCAAGATTCTGCGTCGACACCCAGACTTTGGAAAGTCCGACTACAAATGGGCTGAAGAGCGCAACGTTTCTCCTCTTCGCTGCGATGATTGAGTGGGGGCTGCAGCGCCACCTCCATGCAATCGCAACTGTTACCGATTTGCGCATGGAGCGCATCCTGCGGCGAGCGGGATGGCATTTGGACCGCCTCGGCTCTCCCAGGCAAATCGGTAGCACCATGGCTATCGCCGGACTGTTGCCTGTCACCGAAGCGGCACTCCGAGCGGTTCAAGTAACGGGGAAGATCCGCGAGCGTGCGATCATCACGCCATCAAACACCGCGCTCGCAGCATAGCCGTCACATCTCATCCTTCTCTGATACTAGTTCAAGGTTCCAGAATGGATCCGACAGCTTTCGCGGCAATGATCGAACGGTGCGCTCCAACGGCGGCCTACATTCAGCCGTTGACCGCAATCGTAAAGCAAGCAAGCGCCTTTGAGCCGCTACTCATCACCATTGCCCAGCGCAAACCGGTCCCAATTCAGGCATCCGACCGCAGCGAGGCCATTGAACTTGCGACCGAGGCGTTATCGAGCGGCCAAGCCACCCGAACCGGCCTCGCTCAACTCGATGCCAAGGACATGCGGGAAGCAGGCCTTACGGTCACCACGACGTTTGACGCGTGTAAGCACATCGCCGGCTTGAGCAGATTGTTCGAGGCCCGGCTGCGAACCGCACAGGCGACGAAAACCAATCACGACGAGGCGATTGCCAGCGTCATAGCCAGCTTCACAGCCGCTGCTACCGCATCGAAGCCCCCTACGAAGCCGACTGCATCCGCCACGATTACTGCCCCTCCGGGCGCTGACGTGGGGACGATGGACACATCGGCAGGACCCAGCACCGCGCCACGCTGGGACGTCTATCGCGCGGGGATCGGCGAGACAGCGCTCGTCTACAAGCGCTGAAATGCGTCACTTCACCCCAACCGGAATCGCGCATCCCAGCCTTTCCAACAACCCTGCAATTGGAGCTCATGTCATGATTTCTCGTCTTAAGGATTCCGGTGCCCTGCTGGTCATCGCCGTCGTCCTCAGTGTCGCCCTCGTTGAGCCCGCTATGGCGCAAACGGCAAACATTGAGGGCGTGTTGCAAAATATCGTCAACATGCTCACCGGCAACGTTGCACGCCTGCTGGCCACGCTGGCCGTGATCATCGTCGGCATCGCCTGGATGTTCGGGTATCTGGATCTGCGTAAGGCCGCCTATGTCGTGCTCGGAGTCGCCATCACCTTCGGCGCCTCCGAGGTGGTCTCGACCTTGACCGGTGGTCGCTGATGATCGAGGCCACGCGTCTGACGGAAGACACGTTGTTCCTCGCGTGCACGCGCCCCGCCATGATCGCCGGCGTGACCGTGGAAGCGATGGCATTCAACGTCATGTTTTCCTGCATCCTGTTTCTCGCCGCGGGAAGTATCGTTTACGCCCTGATCGCGCTCCCGATCCATGGGCTCTGCAGGGTCATCTGCCAGCGAGATCCCAACATGTTCAGAATTCTGCTTGCCTGGCTGGAGACACGCGGCCGCGCCCGGAACTCTAAACTCTGGGGCGGATCATCCTGCACGCCGCTTAGGCTCATCCGCCGGCATCAGGCGACGGACCTCGGCTATGCGTAAGTCAGCCGCGAAAGCCCGGGAGATCGAGCCCACCACCTACTTACCCTTCAGTCGCCATGTGACCGATACGGTCATCAGCCTCACGACCCGGGCCCTGCTCACGGTCATCCGGATCGACGGTATCTCGTTCGAGACGGCCGAAACAGCCGATCTCAACGACTTGCATGCCAAGCTGAACCTGACGTTACGCAACATTGCCGATCCGCGGTTGGCACTTTGGACGCATCTGGTGCGGCGGCGTACGGCGGCCTATCCGGAAGGCATCTTCCGCTCGCCCTTTGCCGCTGATCTCAATGCCGAATACCGCGATCGGCTTCGGACGGAAGCGCTGTTCCGCAACGATCTCTACCTGACGCTGGTGTTTCATCCCGGGCGCGGGGCAACGGATGTCGCGGCCGACTTCTTCAAGCGTCTCGGCCGACGCACCCAAGGTGCCGCCGAAGTCGACCAAGATGCCCTGAAGCGACTGAACGATGCGACGCGCGATGTCGTCGCGGCGCTCGACCGTTACGGCAGCCGTGTGGCCGGACTGATCGAGCGCGACGGTATCGTTTTCTCGGAGCCGATGGAGCTGCTCCACGGCATCGCATCCAGCGAGTGGATACCGATGCCTTTGCCACAGGGACCAATTGGACCGGCGCTTTACTCAAACCGCATCATCTTCGGTCGCGAATCCCTCGAGATCCGAGGCGCAGGCGGATCGCGCTTCGCCGGCATGTTCGGGCTCAAGGAGTATCCAGCGTCCACGCGGCCGGGGCTGCTCAATACGCTGCTGTCCGCACCGTTCGAGCTGGTCCTCACGCAATCCTTCGCATTCCTGTCGAAGGCCGACGCCAAGACGGTCCTGACGCGGAAGCAGAATCAGCTGGTGTCCGCGCAGGACCCGGCGGCCTCGCAGATCGACGAGCTCTCGGATGCCCTCGACGATCTCGAATCCAACAGATTTGTGTTCGGCGACCACCATTTGTCGCTTCTGGTCTATGCCGACACGCCTGCGCAGCTGCAGAACCAGATGAGCGTGGCCCGGCGCTCCCTGGCGGATGCAGGCGCCGTTGTCGCCCGCGAGGATCTGGGACTCGAGGCGGCCCACTGGGCGCAGCTTCCCGGTCTGTTCAAGTACCGGGCGCGCTCTGGCGCCATCAGCTCGCGCAATTTCGCAGCGTTCTGCCCGTTCCACACCTATCCTACCGGCAAGCCGGCCGGCAACCATTGGGGCCCGGCGGTCGCGATGCTCAAGACCGCGTCGGGCTCGCCATTCTACTTCTCGTTCCACCATGGCGACCTCGGCAACACATTCATTTGCGGGCCGTCCGGATCGGGCAAGACCGTCGTTCAGAACTTCCTGCTCACCCAGGCCGAACGGCTGGGCGCCACTTATGTCTTTTTCGACAAGGACCGGGGTGCTGAGATCTTTGTCCGCGCCACCAGTGGAACGTATCTGACACTCCAAAACGGCACTCCAACCGGCTGCGCTCCGCTCAAGGCCATGGAGCTGACGCCGGCAAACCTCTCGTTCCTGGGCCAACTCATTCGGCAACTCGTTACGCCAGGCAATCGTCCGCTCTCCGTGACCGAGGGCGAGCGGATCGATTCCGGATTGCGCGCGCTCGGTCAGCTGCGACGGGCTGAGCGTTCGTTCGGAGCCCTGCGCACGTTTCTGGGCCAACAGGATCGCGAGGGCATTGGCGCGCGGCTGGAGCAATGGTGCCGGGGCGCACCCTTCGGCTGGGTGCTCGACAGCGAGCGCGACGAGATCCAACTGGACGCGCGATCCATTGGCTTTGACATGACGAGCCTCCTGGACCATCCGCCCGTCCGCACGCCCCTCATGATGTATCTCTTTCACCGTGTCGAGCAGCTGATCGACGGCCGGCGGCTGATCATCGATATCGACGAATTCTGGAAGGCGCTCGGCGACGACGCATTCCGGGATCTCGCCAACAACAAGCTCAAGACCATCCGCAAGCAGAATGCGCTGATGGTGTTCGGCACGCAATCTCCGCGCGACGCGCTCGCGTCCTCGATCGCGCATACCATCGTCGAGCAGTGTCCGACCCAGATCTTCCTGCCCAACGCGCGGGGCACGCGCTCGGACTATGTCGATGGCTTCCATCTGACGGACACAGAGTTCCGTCTGATCAAGGAGGAGCTCTCCCCCGAAAGCCACCGGTTTCTGGTCAAGCAGGGCCACAACTCGGTCGTGGCGGAGCTCGACCTTCGCGGCTTCGACGACGCGCTGGCCGTGCTGTCGGGACGCACCGAGACCGTCGAACTGCTCGACGGCATTCGCAGCCAAGTCGGCGACGATCCGGCGCGCTGGCTGCCCCTGTTTCATGCACAACGAAAGTCCGCCAAATGATCCGTCAACGCACTCGATCCGCCTCTGTCCTACTGTCCCTCCTGGCGACGGCGATAGCTTCGCCTGCCGCGGCTGACATCGTGTTCGACCCCAGCGTCTTTGCACGGCAATTCGATCAATTGATGGAGATGAAGAAGCAGGTCGATACCCTGACCTCGCAGCTCGCTGTGGCCCAGGACCAGCTCAAGCAGGCCAAGCAGCTTTACGACAGCTTCAACAAGCTCACGAACGCAAACGACATCGGAGCGCTCCTCAACACGCCGCAGTTCCGCAAAGTGCTGCCGCAACAGTTTTCGGACATCGAGCGCCTGACCTCGGGGCAGGGGAGCGGTAACTTCGCAGACGCAATCGACCATTACCTGTCGCAGAACCGCTACTATTCCGGCAACAGCGGCAACTCGTATTACCAGAGTGAACTCGACCGGATCGCGCGTCAGACCGGGGCGAAGCACTCGCTCGGCCAAGCCGTCTACGACACCGCGTCCCAGCGAATCGATGCGCTCGAGGAGCTCAGAACACGCATCAGCTCTGCCACGGACGTCAAAGACGTTCTCGATCTGTCGGCTCGCCTGCAAGCGGAACAGGCTCTCCTGCAAAACGACGTGCTGCGGATGCAGGGGCTGGCGATGATCCAGCAGGCGCGCACGGATATAGATCGGCAGCGCGAGCGGGAAAAAGACCAGCAACTCACTGATGAGATACAGGCGGCGCTTCGATGAAACGAACAACTTACATCTTGTTGCTCACGGCAGCGGGTCTCCTAACAGGCTGCAACGAGGCTCCCAAGATCGAAACAAGGACGGTGGGTTGGTATCTCGATCACAAAAACGAGCTTGAGGCCACGCTCAACGCCTGTGGCGAGAATCCCGGAGACCTCGGCAGCACCCCGAACTGCGTCAACGCGAATGAAGCGCGAAATAAACTTACCGTCCAACAGATGGAAGACGCGCTAAAATAAGGATTGCCGCAATGGCCATAAACGTCTTCGACAGTTTTTTGAGGGAGTTCGAGCAGCCGATCACGACCTTTGTGTCGACATCGGTGTCGAATCTGGCCTCGTATATCGACGGTCCGCTCCGCGTCGGCGTGACGCTCTACGTTGTTCTCTATGGCTTTGCCGTGATGCGCGGATCGATCTCCGAACCGATCATGGAGTTCGCCTGGCGGGCAATGCGGATCGTTCTTGTGGTCCTGCTTGCGACCAATTCGAGCGCGTTCCAACAATACGTGACGAATCTGTTCTTCGACAACCTCCCCAAGGAGATTGGCAATGCTTTGGCCGGTTCTGGCTTAAATACCCATTCCGGGGCGCCATTTGATCAGTTGCTGACCAAGGGTATCGACGTCGCCAACAAAATCTATAAGCAAGCTGGTCTAACCAACATCGCGCCTGCGCTGGTTGCGGCCATTCTTCTAGTGTTTGTGGCGGTTGGTTCATTTCTACAATTTGCGATCCTGCTCTATGCCAAGGTCGGGCTTGGCGTCGTCATCGCACTCGGTCCGGTCTTCATCGCGATGGCTCTGTTTGAAGCGACGAGGCCCTTCACGGAGGCCTGGCTTCGGCAGGTCGCGAATTTCGTGATCCTGTTGGTCCTGGTGGTGGCTCTTGTCGGCCTCATGCTGACGACCGTCACGGGGTTCATCGACCGCTTCGGGAACAACGCGGGAACAGCCGGCGAGATGGTCGTGGCTGCGGTTGCGATCAGCGCGGTGCTCGGGCTGTCCGGCTACATATCTCTTCAACTCCCAATCATTGCAGGCGGTCTCGCTGGCGGCGGTGCTTCGCTTGCAAGCCGCCTGGTGACAAGCCCGCTGATTGCCAATGCTACGGCCGCGGCCAGCGGTGCTTATGCCGGTGCCCGCTGGTCAGCCAGCCGGGGCCTCGCTGCCGTGCGAGCAGGCCGCCAGGGCGGCAGCCTTCGTCGTACCCGATCGCAGGGGAGCTCGGCCACATGAACAGGAAGGGCGCATTCTCACGCACGCTGCCGAAGGTGCTGATCGTTTCCGTGATCGCGTGCCAGCTTGGCGGCTGCGCAAGCTGGTCGAAGGCGCCACCATCATGCGACGGCTCAGTCCGCCGGCCGCTCAATCGTTCGCTGTGGGACTGGGAGAGTGGAACGCCGCTGGCGGTCCCCGAACAGGTTGCTCCACCAGCCGCGTCCGACCCACTCATCCGGAAGCGGGATGCCAGTTCTTCAGCGCCGTCTACGCGGCTTCACGCTACCGGCAGCCACGTCGACATCGCCGCCTCCTACCACGCTTGCGGCAAGGAGGCGTGAGATGGTTGGCCCTGATGACCTAAAGACGTATTTCGACAACGCGCGCCGGTGGGAACAGGATCTGTTGCTGTCGGCTCACCGCTCGCGACGAACGGCATGGTTCATTGCGGCAGGCGCCTGTGCACTGGCGATCGCCGCAGTGGGAGCCGTTGCGGCGCTCGCGCCGCTGAAGACGGTCGAGCCCTTCGTTGTTCGGGTGGATAATGCCACTGGCATCGTCGACACGGTTTCAGCCCTCACGGCAACGCCAGCGCGCTACGACGAAGCCGTGACAAAATATTTTCTCGGACGCTACGTGCGCGCGCGCGAGGGTTACAGCTATCCCGAGGCGGAAACGAACTTCCGCACGATTTCCCTGCTTTCGGGGTCAGGCGAGCAGGCGCGTTTCGCGGCCTGGTATCGAGGGTCCAATCCGGAGAGTCCGCAAGTAGTCCAGGGACGGTTTGGCGTCGCCACCGTCCGGATCAAGGCGATTTCGCTCCTCGCCGACAATGTTGCCTCCGTTCGTTTCATGAAGGAAATCCGAAAAGGTGAGGAGACCCGCACCACCCATTGGGTCTCGACGCTCACCTTTTCCTATGCCAATGCGCCGATGTCCTCCGCCGATCGCCTGGTCAATCCCCTCGGCTTTCAGGTTTCGGAATATCGCGCCGATCCGGAGGTCGTGCCATGAAACGTCTCATCTTTCCGATCGTCTTGTCACTTGGACTTGCAGGCCCGGTCCTGGCGCTGCAACAGCCGTCACCGGGCCAACATGACGCCCGGGTGCGCACCGTCACTTACGACCCCACCAATGTGGTCCGTGTCAACGGCGTTATCCGCGCCTCGACCCAGGTCATGTTCGGCGATGACGAAGAGGTCGCCCATGTCGCGATCGGCGATTCAGTTGCATGGGAAGTTGCGCCGGCCGGCTCCATCCTGTTTCTCAAGCCGCGCGAGAAACATCCGCCGACCAATCTTCAGGTCGTCACCACCCGTGCCGATGGACGAAAGCGTTCCTATCAGTTTGAGCTGTCGATCGCCGAGACCACGCTGGCCGACAGCTACTTTGTGGTTCGGTTCGCCTATCCTGGCGATGAAATTGAACGACGCCGCGCTGAAACAGCCGCCCGGAGCGCTGAGCGGGAAGGGGCCCTGATCGATCAGACCTTCGACCTCCACCACGCCTATGGTGCGCGAAACTGGCGCTTCTCGGCACAGGGGTCGGTCGATCTCGAGCCCGAAGCCGTCTTCGACGATGGCAAGGAGACCACATTTCGCTTTGCGGGTAACCGCGAAGTCCCCGCCATTTACCTGATCAATTCTGATGGATCGGAAAGCCTGGTGCCGAAGGACGTCCGCGGCGAACTGGTGGTCGTCCACGCAACCGCGCGCGAATTTCGGCTGCGCAAGGGCAACATCGTGCTCTGCATCTTCAATGAAGCGTTCGACCCGGTCGGAATCAATCCAGGGACCAACACCACGAGCCCTTCGATCAAGCGGCGCGCCAGGAAGTCAGCTCCAACCGTAAAGCCCCGATAGGCCGACCAGAATGACCGAGCTTCACAACGAGACAATTGATGGCGATCGTGGCATCACCCCGGTCGGCCAGGCCGACCACGCACGAACGACGATGCTCAAGCGCGGATTTGGCGCACTCGGGCTCACCGCATTCGCCTTTCTCATCATATTGAGCACGTGGAAAGGCGATAAGCCTGTCACCGAGTCCGCCCGCAAACTCATGATCCGTCAGGCCGCAGCGTTCGAGCCGGCCACGGAAGCGCCGGGAGCTCCACTCACCACAGCTTCAATTCCGGCTGCAGCGCCACCTACCGCACCGGCGGTCACCCCGCCCGTGCCGGACCAGATGCTCGAAAGCGCACGTCGTGCACCGGTCCTGGCTTACAACCGGCCGGTCTCGGCCGGGCGCGCAACCCACAACGGCATGACGGGGACTGGTGCTGCCGATCCCTATGCCTTTGGACGGGCGGAGCCGCCGAATGAGCTGGCCGACAAGCTCAAGCCCACACCGATCGAAGGCGTCCGCGCAGCGCGGCTTCCAAACCGTAACCTTCTGGTCACGCAGGGCACGTCCATCCCGTGTGTGCTGGAGACGGCAATGTCCTCTGACGTCGCCGGCTTCGTGTCCTGCGTCGTGATCCGCGATGTCATCTCCGATTCTGGCAACGTCGTGCTCATGGAAAAAGGCACCCAAGTGGTCGGCGAATACCGCGGCAATGTCCGGCGCGGCTCAAAGCGCATGTTCGTTCTGTGGTCCCGTGCCAAGACGCCTACTGGGGTCATCGTCGCGCTCGCGTCGCCCGCTACAGACGCGCTTGGTCGGGCTGGGTTCGACGGCGATATCGACACACATTTCTGGGAGCGATTTGGATCAGCACTGTTGCTGTCGATCGTGGGCGATGCCGGCTCCATCGGGCGTCAGCAGCTCCAGGACAGCTCGATCCAGATCAACAATACTTCTGGCTCAGCGAATACCGCGGCCGGCATCGCCGTCGAGCAATCGATCAACATTCCGCCCACGCTGAACAAGAACCAGGGCGAACTGGTCAATATCTTTGTGGCGCGGGACCTTGATTTCTCGTCAGTCTATCAACTGAAGCGAGTTGAAACACGAAGCCAGATCTTCGACCGCACGGTCGGGGGCACAGTCGTCGGGCCGGCCGAGGTCACGAAATGACACAGGCCGCATCAATCGAGCGGGATGGCGGCCGTTTGGTGCTGGCCCGCTATCTCGAGCCGTTGAACCGTTATCTGGCTGACGAGTCCCTTACCGAGATCGTAATCAACCGTCCCGGTGAAGTCTTTGTGGAAGGTCCCGAGGGCTGGACCCGCCACACGGAAGCAGCTCTCACATACGACTACCTTTCACACCTCGCAACAGCGGCCGCCGGGCATACTCGCCAGGACATTGGACCAGAATTCCCCGTGGTGTCGACAAGTCTGATCGGCGATGAGCGCTGCCAGATCGTGGTGCCGCCGGCCGTCCCGGCTGATCAGGTCAGCTTCACCATCCGCAAACCGTCGAAGCTCACCATGAACTTGGCCGCTCTTGAGCGGACCAGGCTGTTTGATGAGGTCCGATCAGCCGGTGACGAGCTGCATCCCGACGAGCACCGGTTACTCGCTCTGAAGGAAGCCGGTCTCTGGCGTGAATTCCTGGAGCTTGCCGTCCAGACGCGTCGCAACATCCTCATCTCGGGGGCGACCGGATCAGGAAAGACGACCCTGTCCAAAGCCTTGATCGCGGCCATTCCGACGCATGAACGGCTGATTACCATTGAAGACACCATCGAACTCGCGATCCCGCACGAGAATTCCGTCCGACTGCTCTATGCCAAGGACGGGCACGGCGTAGCCAAGATCGGGCCTCGCGAGCTTCTGGAATCAACCTTGCGCATGCGGCCCGACCGAATCCTGTTGCAGGAGCTGAGGGACGGCACGGCCTTCTTCTATCTCAGGAATGTCAATTCCGGGCATCCGGGGTCGATCACGACGGTCCACGCGGATAGCGCGCGGCTTGCCTTTGAGCAGTTGACCCTTCTGGTGAAGGAGAGCGCGGAAGGGCGAGAGCTCCATCGCGACGATATCCGCTCGCTGCTGCTGCACCTGGTCGATGTTGTAGTCCAAATGCAAAAGCGCAACGGCCGCTACCGCATCTCTGAGATCTATTATGATCCCATCCGCAAACGCGATCACGCCCATTAAAGCTGCACGTGGCACTGCGCTCGCGCTTTGTGCCGGGGCGGTCTTTCTGCTGGTCGCCTCAAACGTTCTGCTGCTCGGGCTCAGAGTTCACGATGGCGGATTTCACTGGTTCGAGATCGCGAGCGGCTGGCCCCGATACGGCACCGACCCACGGTTCGACCGCTGGCTGACGCTCTCCACCCTCGCCGGCACCATCGCGGTCTTTGGCCTGCTCGGTATCCTCCTCCGGCAGCGCCCCTTGCCGCTTCACGGCAAGGCACGTTTCGCGACCGAGCGAGAGATCAAGGGTGCGGGTCTGCGGTCGAAGGAAGGCATCCTGCTTGGTCGCAAGGACGGCGCGATGCTCTGCTTTGGTGGATCGGAACATGTCCTGGTCTATGCGCCGACCCGAGCAGGCAAAGGGGTCGGCTACGTGATTCCAAATCTGCTCAACTGGGCAGATTCGGTCGTCGTTCTGGACGTCAAGAAGGAGAACTGGCAACGATCCGCAGGCTTTCGTGCGGCCCACGGACAGACCGTCCATCTGTTCGATCCCCTCGACGAGAACGGCTGTACAGCAAGGTACAACCCATTGGGCTACGTGCGGAGCGATCCAGCCGACCTTTATGATGACCTGCAGCGAATCGCGGTCATGCTGTTTCCGGCCGAGAGTCGGGGCGATCCGTTCTGGTTTGAGGCCGCGCGGACTGCGTTTGTGGCGATCGGCGGCTACATTGCTGAAACCCCCGGATTACCTTTGACCATCGGCGAGATCCTGCACCAGCTCTCCGCTGTTCCCGATCTGAAATCGCATTTTGAGAAGATCATCGCTGCGCGACGATCGAGCAGTCCTCCCTTGTCACGCTCCTGCATCACCGCTTTGAACGACTTCCTTTCGGCTTCCGAAAACACCATGAACTCGGTGCGAAAGACGGTGACGGCAAGGCTTGGCCTGTGGCTCAACCCCCGCATCGATACTGCGACGTCAGCCAATGACTTCGACTTACGCAAGCTGCGGCAACAGCCCATGTCGATCTATCTCGGCGTCACGCCGGACAATCTGGAGCGCATGGCGCCTTTGCTAAACCTGTTCTTTCAGCAGGTCGTCGATCTCAACACCCGCGAGCTGCCGGAACATAATTCGACGCTTAGTCGCAAGGTTCTTCTCTTGCTCGACGAATTCCCAGCCCTTGGCAACGTAAATGTTCTGGCGAGATCGGTCGCGTTTGTTGCCGGATACGGCATTCGCCTTCTGACAGTCGTCCAAAGCCCAGCGCAGCTACGCGCGATCTACGGCACTGACGTCGCTCGCAACTTCATGACGAACCACGCCGTGGAGGTCGTCTTCGCTCCGAAGGAGCAAGACGTGGCAAACGAGCTTTCCGAGCGCATTGGCTATGATACGGTGAAGGCGCGCAGCCAAAGCGGGCCAAAGGGCTTTTCGGCACGATCCATGAGTCAAACGGTGTCAGAGCATCGGCGCGCTCTCATGCTGCCCCAGGAGCTCAAGCTTCTGCCCAGGTCCAAAGCGTTCATCCTAAGCACTGCGATTCCACCGCTAATCGCCGACAAGCTCGTATACTACGAAGACAGGGCCTTCCTGCAGCGACTGCTGCCAGCCCCGATTCAGGCGATGCCGAAGGGGCTTTCGAATGCCTTGCTTGATGCCGAAATCAAGGAGCTTCGCTCCGAGGTTGCGGAGCTTCGCGCAATATTTCGATCGCGACCGATGACCGACGAGGAGGTGGCCGAACCCTCGACGATTCCTGACGATGTCAGTTTCGACTTTGGCGGGGTCGATGTGGATCTCGAAGGCTTATCCGAAGAGGACCTGAAAGCCTGGACCCTGAAATACATCGACGCTCAGGTCGTTCCACCGCCGCCGCAGACCCGCCGAAAGCAGAGGGGTGAGCATCATGAACGACAAGCATGACGCGAGCCAGGAATTCAGTCTGGAGCGGCAACGTCGCGCGGGGCCCGCGTCCGCCCGAGAAATGGGGGAAGACGAGTCCAAGGCAACAGCTCCCAACCAGCCTTCATCCGCGGAGGTCACCGATACTGCTTTCCCGGACCGTATCCGTCGAAAATATTACGTGGTTGCCAGTCGCATCGAAAAGGATGGATCCGACCGCGAAGCGCGGCTTTATGCCGATGAGCGGAAAGAATACCTCGCGTTCAAGACCACTGAGGATCGCCTGGTCACCCGCCTAGCTGCCGCCGAAGTGATCCGGGACATGGTCAGCGTTGCACAACATCGCCGGTGGGAGGCACTGCACGTCCGTGGTTCCGTCGAGTTCCGGCGAGAGGCGTGGCTCGAGGCAAGCGCGCGCGGAATGGAGGTACAGGGCTATCAGCCAAACGAGCTTGATCGCCAGGCGCTCGCTGACCGACGAGCCGCATCGGATCGAGCCCACGCCCGGACCGATGGTGCCAAGGCTCGCTCGGCCTCCAACAGGTCAGTGCAGGCGGATAAGCTCGATTACGACCAGGGCGTTTCCGGACGTCTCCTGGAAGTCGGTTTTGGCCCGTATCGCAACCGCGCCGACGCGGAGCCGTCAACTTATGCAGCCATCGAGCTGGATGATGGCCGGCGACATCAAGTGTGGGGCGTCGGCGTTGTGCCGGACGTCGCAGATAGTGGCGCGAGGCCGGGCGACCGCATCTCTCTACGAAGGGATGGCGTCGAACCTGTCATCAGGGCGATCAAGTCCATCGATCCTGAGACAGGTACCGCTAGTGTTGAACGGCGCCAGATGTGGCGCAACATATGGAATGTGACGGTGGAGGAACGCGGTGCAGCCCGACCGGTGCCAACGCATGATTCCGACCTGCTCGCGGCCCAATCCCAGATTGTCGCCATCAACAGGCTTGTCGAACGCGCTCTACCGAACGATGAGAAAGCTCGACAGAGCATTATGGCCTTCGCCAAGGGGCGCATAGCCCAGCATCTGCAAAAAGGGCAATCATTTGCGCGAGCGATGGTCATTGAGCCTCTCCGCGATCGTCATGAACGGCCCGCTCGCCCGAAGGAGCAGCCTTTCCAGAGTCAAAGCGGCGAACGTATCAGGTTGCGGGAGCAAGAGCGCTAAGCGCTCAATCATCCGTCGCGCAGCGGCAAGCCCCGCGTCTCAAGGAAAACTATGCGCGTCTCAACTTCTCGCCTTCGGAGCTGCGGTAGTCGGCAGATCGAGCTTTCCCATCCACCGCAAATGGCTTGCCACGCTCCTTGACTCTGGTCCAATCGACAATCGTTTAATGCGAACCACGTCTCGCAATTTGACCTTGATCTTGCGGCCGATGTCGCGGATGATCCGGCTGCGCAGGATGCGCAACTGCTGCTGATGCCGCCTGAACTGTTTGGCATGGATGTAGCGGCGTGCCATCATCGCCGCGGCTTTGGCCGCGCGAGAATAGGATTGCCGCAGCCTGATGCCGTGTCGTCGCGCCAAGCGGTTCAGCCCCCCGGATCGCCGCATGCAGGAGCTTGGCATCGGTTGGAGAGGCGATGGCCTTCGGCTGCACCGTCGTGTCGACCGTGACCCGCTTGAGGTCCTGGCTGCGCAACGCGCCAGCCTGATGTGCCACCCGCAGGCTCTCGGCCAGCAACACTTCCAGCTTATCGCCGAGCCGTTTGCGCCAATGGCTCAGGTCCGAGCGCTCGTGCGGGAAGGCATGCTGGAAGACTTCTTCGCCGGTGAAGAACTGAAAATACGGGTCGTGAACCCAGCGCTCGCACACGCCCTCATCGCCGCAACGCTTCGGCCAGCGTTGATCCCGTTGCCTGATGCTCGTCCGACGCACATCTGCTCACTTGGCGTCCCCAATAGACAGCACAGGCCCACTCGACAGCCGATATGGCTCATGGGCCTCCTGGCCGCGCATCAGCGATGCGCTCATTGCAGCCGCATTTGGACCGATGCGATATTTCTGGTCCTGCGGCAAATACTCCAATTGACCTATTCGGGTGAGAGTAAGTGTCAGACGAGAGACGGTTGATCGCGGCAAGTCGCAGCGGTCTGCGATTTCGCGATTGCCGAGCCGAGTTGCGGGACTCGCGAAACAGCGCAGCACGTCGAACGCGCGCGACACGACTTGTATGACGTCTGTCCCGTCTGCAAGGAATGGTCCTTGTAGTTTTTGAGATCCACGCGCCATTTAACACATCCCCGGCTTACACAAGTGCTCCCAGATCGACGCTACTTTCCAAGAAATTTTGTGTTCTTGTCGACGTTTTTAGCTCCAAGAGTGAGCACTGTCTTGACGCCATGCGGCATATCATGAGTCTCGAAGAGGAGCGGGGCGATGTCCAGGCAGAGGTTGTCGGCTGATCGCACGCCTGTGTCCTGCTGAGCGCGTACGAGCTGCTTGGTCACCCAATGCGCCTTTGTCGGCCCGCACGACATTTGTTCTGCAAACTTACGCGCTTCGTCGTGAACTGCACCATCGTCGACGACATAATTGATGATATTCCAGCGCTCAAACGTTTCAGCGTCATACCGCTTCGTTGTGAAGCAAATCTCTTTCGCACGGGCTGATCCGCATCGCTCGGCAAGGCGCTGAGCACCGCCCAACAGGGTAGACGTACCAATCTTTGCTTCGATCTGTTGAAATTTGGCCGAACGTCCAGCGAACACAATGTCGCCGCAGAGGATCAGTTCCAAGCCTGCTGCAACGCAAAGTCCTTGGACCGCAAAAACCACAGGCATTTGCAGATTCTCGATGCCCTGGATCACGAGCGGAAATCCACGGGTAAACTGCGATCTCATCTCCCGCGCGGTGCGGCCGTTGAAGTCATTTAAATCAACCCCTGCGCAGAAATCATTACCGACACCCTCAATGAGGAGCGCTCTTACATCTGACGCCGCGGCCTTGCTAACGGCCTCGCCGATCATTTCGAGCAACTCGAAATGCAGGAGATTCGCGAACACGTTCCAGAAACGTATAATGCCAAGGGAGCCAACTTGTTCGAAAGTTGCACCAAACTTCTCAGTGTTGTTCATTTTCGTATTCCATATTTGTGATGGCGGGAGACCGGCGGATCACGGGATGGCCTTTTTGCCGACGGCCTTCCCGCCTATCCTACGGGCGATTGTGAGTTGATCTCGATCGAGGCGTCAGGCCGGTCTTTTTGCGAAAACGAGCTTTGCCGAGAAGAACAAAGTACCGATGTTTCCGAATTCGGGAAACTTGGCGGACATTGCATCAACCAACTCGCGCTCGGTGGTGGCCGTTTTGGATATCGCAGCGAATAACTTGATGTAGGAGCGGGACTCTTCGATGATCCTGTGAGCGTCCGTGTCGGGCAGCTCATGCTTTTTGTGTCCTGCGACGATCGCCTTGGGTTTAAGCTTTTCTATTTTGTCAATGCTGTCGAGCCAAAGGTCCCATTCTTTAGGGCCGCCAAGTCCCAACATCATGTGGATCTTGTTGTAGACGACATCACCTGCGACCACAGTATCGATTAAAGGAATATGCAAAACCGTCGAGTTTTCGATGTCGCCTTGCCCAACCTCAACTATCCGAAGCTCCTGACCTTCGAGTGAGAGCGGACCAGAAACGATCTCAGGCATCGCGGTCGGATTGACCGCTCGGTCACCAAACATGGCCCGCCACTGTTTGGCCGCCTGAACTTGCGTCTTGCTGATATAGTCGACCACGCCGGCGGTTGCGACGGCGCGCGCGGTCGGGAATCGCCGCAAAAGATCGCCGATGCCGTACCAGTGATCCGCATGGCCATGGGTTATATAGATCGTCGTGAGGCGCTTTCCGCTCTGCTCGATCAAGTCGCCAAGTGCCTCGACGTCCGAGCGCATGTGCTGTGCATCGACTAGAACGGCGTCGCGCTCGCCAATGATAACGGTTGAGCTTGTTGGTGAGAATGTCCCTGGCGTGCTGTCGAATTTATGGGATGGACTGACGTACACCTTAATCGCAAAATTGGATGCGGCCACGTTTTTTCTCCTGATTTTGGCTTGTGTCGAGTGCTCTAAATCGACAGCGGATTTCGTAGTGCCGCCTTGCTCCCATCGTCCGCGACGAACGGCAGCATGTCGTGTAGACCGGTAATGCCCACGCCTGTGGGCTCCGGTCCGCATTGGTTCGCAATCAAGTGCTCGAAAGGCGGTATTCGCGAAACTGTTCCCTTAGCTCGGTCTTTTTGATCTTACCGGTAGCGGTATGTGGGATGGCGTCGACGATCGCGACATCGTCGGGCACCCACCATTTCGCGATCTTGCCCTCCATGAAGCGGAGAATATCCGGACCCTTCGTCTCTGAGTTCGGTTTGAGCTGAACGATGAGAAGGGGCCTCTCATCCCATTTGGGATGGCGGACGCCGATAACAGCGGCTTCCAGCACATCGGGATGACTGACAGCCAGATTCTCCAGGTCAATCGAGGAAATCCACTCTCCACCGGACTTGATGACATCTTTGGAACGGTCTGTGATCCGCATATAGGCGTGCTCATCGAGCGTGGCGACGTCGCCGGTATCGAAGAAACCCTCGTCGTCAAGGATATTGTCAGTGACGCGATAGTAAGCTTTAGCGATCGCTGCCCCGCGGACTTTGAGACGTCCAAACGTCTTGCCGTCCCTTGGCAGTTTGCTGCCAGCTTCGTCCGTGATCTTCATCTCGACCAGGAACGGCGCGAAGCCTTGGCTGGAGAGGCGGTCGATCCTGTCCTTGCCGGCGAGATGTTCGAAAGGCGGCTTGAGCGATCCGATCGAGCCGATTGGGCTCATCTCAGTCATACCCCAACCCTGACCAGCCGGAATCCCCATGCGTTCGAATGCCTCTATCATGGCGGGTGGCGGGGCTGCACCGCCGATCGTAAGACGCTTGAGATCAGGTAGACGCAGGCTGTTGGCCTCCATATGCTGCTGAAGCATCAGCCACACGGTCGGAACGCCGGCGGTCATCGAGACATTTTCGTCCCGCAGAAGTTCGTAGATCGATGCGCCATCCATCCTCGCGCCCGGAAACACCAGCTTGGTGCCGGTCATCGGCGCGTGGAACGCCAGTCCCCAACTGTTGGCATGAAACAGCGGAACGACCGGCAACACGGTATCGGTGGACCGCAGGCCGATTACGTCGGCCTGCGCGACCATCAACGAATGCAGAACGTTGGAGCGATGCGAGTATAGGACCCCCTTGGGATCTCCGGTCGTTCCCGACGTATAGCAAAGCCCGGCGGCCGTGTTCTCATCGAATGATTTCCACTCAAAATCGCCGTCGGCACCGTCGATCCAGTCCTCATAGGCGACTGCCCCGCGCAGGGCCGTTTCAGGCATGTGCGCGCGGTCGGTGAGAATCACGAACTGCTCGATCGAGGTGAGCTGGGACTCCAGCTTCTCCAATAGAGGCACGAAAGTGAGATCCGTCAGAAGAATCCGATCCTGTGCGTGATTGGCGATCCACGCGATCTGTTCGGGGAACAAGCGCGGATTGATCGTATGGCAGATGGCCCCGATCCCCATGATGCCGTACCAGATCTCGAGATGGCGCCATGTGTTCCAGGCAAGGGTTGCGACGCGATCTCCCAATCTGATGCCGTCGCGGTCGAGCCGCTGTGCGACCTTCAGAGCCCGTGTGCGGATGCCACGATAGTCGGTGCGGTGGATCGGACCCTCTACGGAGCGCGTCACGACTTCCCGTGTCGGGTGGCATGTTGCTGCGTGATCGATGATACGGTGGCACAGTAACGGCCAGTCCTGCATCAAACCCAACATTTCGAAATCCTCGCTCTCAATGAGATGACACTTCTCGGAAGACACCAGGAGCTCGCAAGGCGAGAGACGGGTCAATCGGGAAGGGCTAGATGGTTTTCTTTTCGCCCGTGAAACTCGGACAAAACTGTTTCGAATAATCCCTGCTGAAGCGTGTCATCTAAAACTCTTCGATCGGCTGCGGTCGTTCGAGCGTGTCTTTTCCGAATACCGGGCAGCAGGAGTTCACGTCCATAGCGATTGTCGGCCCGTTCATCGCGCTTTCTGGTGACGTGGTGTCGACCTTGGTCCAAACTTTCGCTCCGCCCCGGTCACATCTCCTTTGGAGCGAGGTTGAACGGTGACAAAGAGTATCCAGCCGCGATGAGCCAGGACTTACTTCCGCAGCAGATTAACCACTCATCAGCAGCCCTCCCAGTCACTGCGACTTTCCGCAGCTTTTGCCGCCTTGCGACCGAACAGAAAAGAGCTAGCAGGGAAACTCCTCTATTCCATTTCAAAACTTGAATAGGGCCTATTCAAAACCCGCCATCGGAATTACGGAAAACTGACGTTCAAAAATGAATAACCCCATCGACACGTTTTTAGTGGCGGCCGTCTCCCACTGGCTGCTCTGATGAGCGCCGACATACGAGAACTCTGACGACGGCACTGCTTGAGGAGACGGAGCATTCAGAGAGCCATGCGCCGTTTTGCGCCCCGAGATCTGCAAGGTCATTGAAGCAATGTTATGGAAATGTTCGCGACTAAAGAGGTTCTGGTAGTCACGTAACCAAGGAAGCTGGCTTGAAGCTCCCAGAATCCGGTCAACGGGCCGCTGCCGACGGAGATCCGTATAATCGTCGTCAGTGCCAACGACCTCGGGAGGGCAACCCACCCTTCGTACTAAAGGGCTCCACCGTATTCCGCCGAAGATCGCACATCCGTCGCGGCGTCATTCAATGAAAAGGACGACAAGCCATATGGGAAGCATCAAGAAAGCACTCGATCTGACGGGCAGAACCGCGCTCATTACGGGAGGTTCGCGCGGGCTTGGCCTTCAAATTGCCGAGGCGCTTGGCGAGCAGGGAGCACGAGTCGTCCTTTCGTCACGCAAGGCGGGAGATCTGGAGGAGGCTCAAGGGCATCTTGCCAAGCTCGGCATTAAGGCTGAGTGGATCGCCGCGGACAATTCTAAGGATGACGAGGCCAAGCGGCTCGCGGACGAGGCGATCGCGAAGCTCGGCAAGGTCGATATTCTTGTCAATAATGCCGGCGCGACGTGGGGAGCCTTGACGGAGGATCACTCCATTGAAGCATGGGACAAGCTCATGAACCTCAACGTCCGGGCGCTGTTCGTGCTTAGCCAGCGGATCGGCAAGAAATCCATGATTCCGAATCAGTACGGGCGAATCGTAAATGTCGCCTCCGTCGCTGGCTTATTTGGGAACAGCGGCGAGATGCAGACGATCGCTTACAACACCAGCAAGGGAGCAGTGGTGAACTTCACCCGCGCTTTGGCCGGAAGTTGGGGACGTCATGGCATCACGGTCAACGCGCTTGCGCCAGGGTTCTTTCCATCGAAAATGACGAATGGCGTAATAGCGTCCGTAGGCGTCGACAAATTGACCGAGGGAGTACCGCTCCGTCGCCTCGGCGACAGCGACGATCTCAAAGGCGCCGCCCTCCTGTTCGCGAGCGATGCAGGCAAACACATCACCGGGCAGATATTAGCAATCGACGGCGGTTTAACGGCCGTCTTGTCGTCATCCTGATCGAGCGAGACCGTCCCATAGACAGACTATTGCTTCAGGGGCAGCAAGTCGTGCCCATCGGCAGTTTCTCAATCTGCGAGAGGACTGGGACAGCAGTCTGCAGCGATGCAGAATTAGCTGTCCAAGCTGCACGTGAATGTCAGCCAATCCACGGCCGGTTGCCCGCTTTCAACGAGCTTCGGTTGGTCGGCGAAAACCGATAAAGTCAGATGTTCAGGAGCCTTGGCCGACGGCTACCAGTCATAATTGGATTGCGGACATGGTCGTGTCGGCCAGAGAGCACGTAGACCCCGCGGAGATCCAAAGCGCGATTTTCGGCCGTCAGGCGGTGGCCGACGTCGCGGTGATGGGGTACCCGACGATCGGCGGCGCGAAGCAAAGAAGGCGGTGATTGTCCTCAAGCTGGGCCAGGAGGCGCAGAGCATCGAAATCTTGGACTACGCCTGCGAGCGGGTAACAGGGTACAAGATTCCTATCTTGCGGAGGCACTCCCACGCCATCCGACTAGAGAACTCCTGAAACGGCCACTAGGGGAAACGTACCGGAAGGGGTTTGAACGGCAGGTAAACTGACGCCGAAGGCCGGCCAGCAGTCGTCGGCTGTGGAGACCGACGTGAACGAAGCGAACTGGGATCTTTTGAGGCTCTTCTTTGCCGTCGCTAACACGGGCAGCGTCAACGCCGCGGCCCGGCAACTCAATATGAGCCAGCCCACGCTCAGTCGGCGGCTCAAGGAACTTGAGCGCTATGTCGGCGCGCCCCTTTTCTTTAGGGTGCCGTCCGGCGTCCTGCTGACGCAAGAGGGAGAGGATCTGAAGCGCGCGGCGGCTAGCGTCGTCGGATCATTCAGCAGCTTCCACCAGGACTGGCGGCTACGCGTAGGACCGAGGACAGACGTAGTCAAGATTTCAGCAACGGAAGGGATGACCAAGCACTGGCTGCTGCCACGGGTACACAGGCTTTATGAACTTCATCCGCATATTCGTCTCCACATAAATTCGACCATCGAGCAGCAAGATCTGACTAACAGTGACCTCGATTTCGTGATCCGCATGGGACATCCGGGCGACAACGAGTTGATCGGACGTAAGATCACGACGGTTGGCTTCAGCATCTACGCGTCCGAGGCCTATCTTTCCCGCCGAGGGCAACCCAAGAGTGCAGGAGAGCTCAAGGGTCACGATGTGATCGGCACCTCCGGAGATTTTTCAGGTTTCCGAGGGGAGCGGGTAGGTCGCATGCCGCTGCTTACGATCTTCCTGAAGGCTGCCGAAGCCAGCAGAACCCTGCGGCTAATGCCGCTCGGCAACCATTATTTCGCAGCCCGCGAGGGATTAGGCCTTGCTTTCCTGGCGACCCCGTTCGCGATGGCGGAAGGCCTGGTCCCGGTTCTCCCGGAGGAATCGATGGCAATGGATGTTTGGCTACTGCGTCGCCGCGAAAGCGATCTTCGCAAGCTGACGCGCCAAGTGGGCCGCTTTTTGGAAAAAGAATTCGCTGCTTCCAAGGCATGGTTCGCCTCAGGGGAAACCGTGGGTAAACAGCCTACGTGTAAACAATAAGCTGCGCCCTATTTCCTTCGCGGGGCGAACATGCTCACGCCTATTCAGGCATGGATAGGGTCAGTCGGCGCGTTCCAGCCCCTCCGGTCACGCCCTGTCCCAGTGGCTTATAGTCGGAGCCCCTTGGGGTCCGGGCGGTCTTCGCCGCCCTCAAGGTATTTTCACTGTTTCGGGCTACGTGTCGAGGTTATCGGTATGTGGGAGTTAAATGAGGCGTGCTGCAGCAAGCTCGGGATCGCTCCAGCTTAGTTGAACCTGAACGGAGGTGGCATTTGGTCGGCTATTTCCATGGGATGTAGGCGCGCGGTGGGTCGAAAGAAAGCGCCTTGCCTAGCCATGTGGCCGCAACGATATACCGCCAGAGCGAGCTGTTCCCCTCATTGTGCGGGGACGTTTCATTCCGAAAAAGGGAAAGCCGACGGCAGATTCAATGCAGGTTGGATGATTTGATTTCTCAGCGAAATCACACGCCTCTTGATGAGCGGCCTCATCGAAGTCCGTTTCTACGTCAAGCTTAGAAATGTCTGCCCGATCAATTGCAACTAGGGGCGTTGCTACTCACCGATTTGGACCAACTCGCAGGGCGATCTTTGGCAACGATCTACCCTACCATGGCGATAGCCTGGGAAGTTGTCATGCGATGATCGCGCGAGCATTGGACATTCGTGAGCGTCCGGCTGCCGATTTTGAGCAATACTTTTCTTTTGCTCTCTCTGAGTTGACAGTTTTGTCTCGTGACCCGTAGGAGAGTCGGGCTTGGGGCGCGAGCCAGGCTCAACGGAACCTTCAGATGAGAAAAGTGCTGGCGGCAAAGCTGCATGGCATCCACGTTACGGAGGCCAGTCTTCACTATCACGGCTCGATCACACTCGATCCGGATCAATGCCATGAGGCGGGGATTCTGCCGATGGAATTCGTGGAGATCTGGAACAAGAACTCCGGGGCGCGAATTTCGACCTACGTGATTTTTGGTGAACCGGGCTCTCGTTGTTGTGTCCTCAACGGCGCTCCCGCGCACACCTGCCAAGTCGGCGACCAGATTATCGTCTGCAGTTCAACGTACGTGAATGGGGCGGAAATCGTTCGGCCGAAGCCAAGAATTCTCGCCTTCGATCGCAACAACCACATTACCGATCGCATGACCAATTCCGTTACTCGGGATGGCGCGGAGCGCTATTGCTTCGAAATCCTGGGTGAGGCAGGCGACGTGAAACCCATACCTCTCCGAACCTCGAACTAACGTCGACCGACGGGATAGGGATCGAAAATGAGCCACACCTCGGAAGCCACGGTCGAGCGGGTGACGCTTCCAATGCTGCAGCGGTGGAAGGAGGAGGGGCGGCGCCTCGTGATGACGACCGCCTATGATGCGGTCACCGCACGTATTGCCGATCCCATCGTGGATATGATCCTTGTCGGAGACAGCGTCGGCAACGTCTGTCTCGGATTCGACAATACGCTGCCGGTCAGCATGGCGATGATGAATCACCACGTTGAGGCCGTCGCGCGCACAAAACCTCGAGCCTTGCTCGTGGCGGATATGCCCTTTCTGAGCTTCCACCTTAGTCCAGAGGACACGATACGCAACGCCGGAGGCTTCTTGCAGCGTGGCGCCGACGCCGTGAAACTTGAGGGCGGAGCCAAGCGTGTCAAAATGATACGTGCCTTGGTCGACTGCGAGATTCCCGTGGTGGGTCATCTCGGCCTTACCCCGCAGAGCGTCAATGCAATGGGTGGATTCAAGGTGCAGGGCCGCAAGGCTGGTGACGCCTTACTCCTGCTCGACGACGCCCATCGACTGCAGGAGGCCGGCTGCTTTGCCCTGGTCCTGGAAGGCATCCCGGCCGAGCTCGCTGCGCGAGCGACAGAAACGCTGACGATACCTACCATCGGGATTGGTGCGGGTCCTGGTTGCTCGGGGCAGGTGCTGGTGTTCCACGACGTGCTGGGCCTATCTGAAGGCCATCGCCCAAAATTTGTTCGCACCTACGCCGACGGCTTTTGGGTGTTGCAGGAGGCGCTGTCGCGTTGGGTTGCCGATGTCCGCAACGGTACGTTCCCGGCATCGCAAGAGTCCTATCGGCTTCCCGAAGGCATAGGTGAAACGATCGCAAACTGGCAACCAAATCCGATGTGAAGCAAAACAATGCAGACAATCACGACGGTCGCTGAGCTTCGCCGAGCTCTCGCAGAGGCTCGCAGAGCCGACAAACGGGTCGGATTTGTACCGACAATGGGCTATCTGCACGACGGCCACTTGGCGCTAATCGAGACCAGCCGAGCGCAATGCGATGTCACCGTGGTTAGCATCTTCGTCAATCCCACTCAGTTCGGGCCAAACGAGGATCTCAGCACCTATCCGCGCGACTTCGAGCGCGATGAAAAGCTGTGCCGCGATGCCGGTGTGGCGATCGTCTTCGCGCCGGGTGCAGAGGAACTCTATCCTGCTCAATTCGAGACCTTCGTCGAACCGGGCGAGCTCGCAAAACCGCTCTGCGGAGCATTCAGGCCGGGACATTTTCGTGGAGTCGCGACGGTCGTGTGCAAGCTGTTCAATATGGTGCAGCCGGACGCTGCGTTTTTCGGGCAGAAGGATTTTCAGCAGTGCGCGGTGGTGCGTCAGATGGCCATCGATCTAAATCTTCCGATCGAAATCGTTACAGTGGCGACGGTTCGAGAAGCGGACCGTATCGCAATGAGCAGCCGCAACCGGTACCTCAGCGAGGAAGACCGCGGGCGAGCCCTCGCCATCAGCCGAGGACTATTCGCCGCAGCGGAGGAGTTCCGCTTGGGAGAGCGGAACGTGGACAGGCTGATCGCAGTCGCCAAGGGGCATTTCCAAAAGGTCGATCGGCTGCAGTACCTGGAGCTCGTCGACGCCGATACGCTCAAGCCCGCCGTAAGTCCGCTGCACCGCGCCGCCGCATTGTGCGTGGCAGCCTATGTCGGATCGACAAGGCTTATCGACAACGTGATACTTCAGCCAACTCCGTAGCGGCGATAATTTGCAGCATCCGCTCGATGCCAATCCGCCAAGGGTTCGAGCTCACCCGCGAGAAGGTCAGTCCCGGCGGCAGAACCCATGATCGGCTTGATCAGTGCTGGGCCTGGTCAGACCCGTACTCTCAGTAAGCTTCAACGCGGGACCGGCGGAATCGCAAGGATCTCCTCCGGCGCCTACGGAGCCAACCTCCGTATCAGCATGTGCGCGACAGGCTGCGGCATCCTATCGAGCGAGCTGAGAATGTGCGGCAGCAGTTTCAGCTTCATGCCAGCAAGCGCCGGCGGTACGATAGCTTCTATCAGATGCGGTCCGCGCGTTGACAGCGCCCGTTCTAGCGCGCGCGTGAACGCTTCGGGATCCATCGCCCGCACGGCAGGAACGCCCATCCCCTCTGCTATCTGGGTGAAATTCAGAACGGGATTACTGAGGTCGAGCTGCGCCTTCGCCTGAGGCCCGATCTCAATCGCGCCCACGCGCTCCAGTTCGACATTAAGTACCGAATAGGAGGCGTTGTTGAAGATGATTGCGGTGACATCAAGGTCTTCACGCGCAATCGTCCACAGCGACTGGATCGTATACATCGAGCTTCCATCGCCGATCAGCGCGAGGACAGGCCTGTCAGGACATGCGATCGCAGCGCCGACAGCGTTTGGAAGGCCTTGTCCGATGGCGCCGCCTGTCAGAGTCAGCAAGTCATGACGGGGCGCGCCGGCGGTGTATTTGGAGAGCATCAGACCTGAGGTGATTGCCTCGTCCACCAAAATTGCATTGTGAGGCAAGAGATGGCCGACCGCCTTGCAGACTTTCTCCGCGGTGAGCTTTTTGCCGCGCGGCGCAGCGGGACGAACGGCTGGCGCGAGCGAGAGCGCAGCATTATCGGCCCCTGACGACACCGCAAGCTTCCTAAGGCTTGCAGCGGCATCTTCTTGCGGCGAAGACAACTCTAGGACGACGCAGGTTTCAGGCGACAGACAACTCTTCTTGTCAGGATAGGCGAAAAACGATACCGGAGCCTTCGCGTCGACTAACACCAGTCGGTCGAAGCCTTTCAACTGCAATGCCGCCATTTCCGCCAGGTACGCGAGCCGTTCGACGGGCGGCAACCCGGCCCCGCGTTCGATGCGCGCGGGAAAGGTCTCTGAGAACAGCTTCACGCCGCAATGACTGGCGATGCGGATGGCGCTGTGCAACGCGCTTTCGCGAAGCGCATGTCCGCCCAGCAGCATCGCCGTCCGGCCGCCTGACCGGATGGCTTCCGCCACGGCTTGGACGACGGGATCCGACGCCGCCGAAGGACGCTCGACGTGTGGAGCGGACTCGACAACCCCGCCTTCGCCCCAGGAGACATCGGCCGGAAGTATAAGCGTCGCCACCTGGCCTGGAGGCCCATTTGCTGCCAGGACGGCGTCAACAGCGTCCCGACAGAGCGCTGGCGTGCTCCTTGACGTTCGGACAAACCCTGGAGAAACATTTCGCGCGACCGTCTCAATGTCTGATTGCAGTTGCGCGTCATATCTTGCGTGATGGGTCGCATGATCACCAACGATATTGACAATGGGGACCTTGCCCTTGCGCGCATTGTGCAGATTGGCGAGCCCGTTGCCGAGACCGCAGCCTAGATGCAGCAGCGTTGCCGCCGGCTTGCCCGCCATCCGAGCGTAGCCGTCGGCAGCGCCCGTCGCCACGCCCTCGAATAGGCACAGAACCGCGCGCATCCCCGGGGCAGAATCGAGCGCCGCGACGAAGTGCATTTCCGACGTGCCGGGATTGGTGAAACAGACATCAACACCGGCGTTGACTAAAGTTTGCATCAGGGCCTGCGCGCCATTTGGCATGTCTCACCTACATTATAAGAGGCGGTGAGGCTGTCGCGAGCAGCGCCGCCCAGAGTTATACTAGCAACGCACCGCTGAGCACCTAGCCCAATGGAGCAGACCTAGTGTCTCGGGCCGCGGATGAGTGCGTCAATGCCGGACGCTCGGGAAATACAACAGCCGGCGGCGTAGGGCGTGCCCATCGCCACGAGAACGGCCGTCAGACGGCGCTTTTGAACTTCGGCATGACGTGGCCTAAACGCGCGTTCATTTCCCGCACCAGCGTCTCCAGGCCTTTCAAGGGGCGCGCGCTCACCTCAAAGTCGACGATTTTTCCGTCGTCGTTAAACGTGATAAAATCCACCCCTCTGATCCTGCTTTCGCCAATTTTAGCGCTGAATTCCAACGCCACGCTCAGTCCATCACTAGAGGCCGCCTTGCGATGATAAGCAAACTTCTCAAGCAAGAGCACAACCGTGCTGAGGGCTAGAACGACTGCCTCTGCGCTGCGGAATGGACTAAATGCCGAAGGCGAGTGGAACGCCGCGTCTGGATGAACAATCGAGGGCAGCTCGCTGAGATCGATCGCCTCCATCATTGCAAGCCACTTGGCAAGCGAAGCCGAAGCGGCAGGGCGCAGATTGAGCGATCCAGTCATATTTTTCTCCACGTCTAAGTTTGAGTTAAATCGATCTGTACGGTCGTGGGCCCACATCAGGCGGGCATCATTTTGGGCATTAAACCGGACACGGAACCGCGGGATCCTCGCCGATCAGAGATATTCCATACCGCAGTGAGTTCTCGTGCGCAGACGATTATTGGAGCAGCCAGCTCGAACACTGTCACCACCAAATTTATGTAACGGCTAGTCATTTCTGAGCATCCAAATTCGCGAGACTAGAGGCGAATCCTCTCGCTTTCGTCCGCCTTAAGTCCAGACTGCGAAGTGCCGGGAGGGCAGCTCTCGACGGATTGCATTGAACAAGTCCGTTAACCCGCGATCTAAAAACATAACCTGCTCAGCGCCCAGGTGGTTGACTGCGCCTAAGCGGGGCTGGAGCGTGAGCAACGGGATCAACGTTGCGATCTTGCGTCAGGCAAAAGCGCACGCAGCGTTGGTGGACATCAGGGTCGCGTATTGATGCCGGTCGAGCCTGCCCGGCCGGTCATTCATGTTGGCTACGACGGGCGATCTCTCTGTAACGGCGGCTCGCCTTGGTCGTCATCAGGGGCAATTCTGCGGCAAGAAACTCGATGAAGGCACGGACTGCCGGCACCAGGCCTCGCCGCGATAGAAAGACCGCGTGCAATTGATGCGTGGGGACGTGGTGATTTGGCAGCAGCACGACGAGACGTCCGTCGGCAATCGCTTCGGCGCAAAGATTGAAGGGCAATTGTACGACGCCGCCCCCGCCGATCGCGATCTGGCTAAGGAGGTACACATCATCGGTGACGAGTGCCGGGACATATTCGATGTCGGCAGAGCTGCCATCAGGTCCGGTCACGCGCCAGCGCGGGCGCTCGCCGGCTGATCCTCCAGGCCCCACTCCCACCACGCCGCGGAGCGAGGCAATCGTCGGGAAAGGACCTCGCTCCGCAACAAAGGAGGGACTTGCCGCTAGCACCTGATCGCTGATGCCGAACGTCCGCACCGCCAGATTCGAATCCTCCAAAGCCGTCCGTATGCGAAATGCGACGTCATATCCTTCCCCGATCACGTCGACTCGGCGATTGGTCAGGTCGAGCTCGAGCCTGACCTCCGGCTGTGCGCGCAGGAATTTGGCGAGAATGGGCGCAAGAAAGATGTGCGCAACACCCACGGGGCAACTGACACGCAAGCGCCCGGAAGGACGCGCACTCGCATGCTCGGCGACTTCGAAGGCGGAATGCGCCGCCTGCGTCAGCACCTCGCAATGGGCATAGAAGGCTGAGCCGACATCGGTGACGTGAACGGCGCGGGTGGAGCGCTGCAGGAGCCGTACGCCGAGCCGCTGCTCGAGCTCAGCCACCCGCCGGCTGACGCGAGATTTTGGAATGCCGAGGGCGCGCCCCGCCCCGGAAAAGCTGCCGTGGACGACGACTGCAGCAAAAAGGGCCAAATCGTTCAAGTCTTTCAATGAAATATCCAAGGTCTGGGTATATTTGGATTGTACCAAAAATAGAACAATCAGTACCGATTTACACTGCTAGTGAGATTAGTTCCAAGGGCCAGTTTCATCGTTAGGCCAACACCTCTTGGAGTAAAGTCGTGAAAATCCTTCATCTCGATTCCAGCATTCTGGGCGCTGCCTCAGCGTCTCGGAGCCTCAGCGCCTCTGTCGTCGAAGAATTGAGGCGCCATCATCCTGATGCGACCGTCACCCACCGCGATCTCACGATCGAGACCATTCCCCACCTCACCGGGGCCATTGCAGCAGGGTTTCGCGACACGGGTATCAAGGATTTTGATGCGGCCACACGCGCCGAGCATGCGCGCTCTAAAGCCTTGGTGGAGGAGTTTCTAGCTAGCGACATCATTGTCATCGGGGCGCCGATGAACAACTTCTCGGTCCCCAGTCAGCTTAAGGCCTGGATCGATCGCGTCGCGCAGGCCGGACGCACCTTCCGATACACTGAAAACGGGCCTGTCGGTCTCTCGGGAGGCCGGCGTGTCGTCGTCGCCTCGACCCGCGGCGGCATGTACTCAGCCGGTCCGGGCGCAGTGATGGATTTCCAGGAGGCCTACCTCAAAGCGGTGTTCGCCTTTCTCGGCATCACCGATGTGAACTTTGTCCGTGCCGAGCGCCTGACGAAAGGTGGCGAGATCCGCACTCAATCATTGGAAGCTGCGCAAGCGGCCGTCGCGAATTCCGTGAAGCCGAGCGAAGCCGCCTGACGCACAAGTGGGCCGTCCGCCAGCCCAGAAGTTCTTGCACTATCACACCAGAAATTCATGCTCTATATCGTCGTATTGACCTACATTCGTCCCGTCGAAGAAGTCCACGCGCATCTCGATACACACCGGAATTGGCTGGTCGAATATGCAAAGAGGGGCAGCATCATCGTCGCAGGCCCGTTGGAAGATAGCTCTGGCGGCGCGCTTCTGGCTTGCTGCAAGGACAGCGCGGAGTTGAATGGCATGCCGGCGAAGGATTCCTTTCATGTGCACCGGCTCGTCGATTACCAGGTCAACGCCTTTACGGGTGCGCTGCGCGCCGACGCCTTCCCACCGGAATGGTCGCCTGCCGCAAAGGCTGTGAAAGGATTGCGGTCATTGGGTAGCTGATGGCTTAGGTATGCATGAGCCGTCTGGTCCCGAGCGAGATGCCGGACTGCGGACCTTTACCTGCGGCTGCACATGTGATTCGAGCTACAATCGTAGACGGTGAAGCGCTGCGAGTCGCCGATATGAGTGGAGAGCTACGAACCTGCTGCCGAAGCCATGCGGCGCTCTTCGGGTGAAGGACCGTCGCGTACTCATTGCCATCTCCCGGGTTCTGCAATCTGCAGCGCCCCTGGCATGATCTGCCGAAGGTGCTTGTCCCGTGTACTACATGGCAAAACGCCTCGTTAGGTGGCCGCGGGCTGGCGTTTGGGTCGAACCATAGACGCACCTGCCGCTGCCCGAAGACGGCACCGCCTAGATGCTCGACACCTCCATTGTCCGCGTCCATCAGCGTTGAGCCTGCATCGCCAGGAATCATCGCCAATCGACGGAACGGCCGCGCGGCGGCTTGACGAACACAATTCATGTGGTGGTCGATAGCAACGTCTTGCCGTTACGGCTTGCGTTGGGCCTCGGCGAGGCGATTCTTCAGCAGGATTAAACAATGTCGTCGGATGGCGCCGCGTTACGACAGGCTTTCAGCCAACCATCCTGCGTTCGATCAGCTAGCGTCAATTAGTCAATGGAAGCGCGGTACGACTCGGCGATAGCCGTGTTCGCCAACTCCTTTCACTCTCGTGCCCCTTGCACGCGACCTTGGCACATTCCGGGAGAGATTAGGCGCATCACGATCTGTCGCTGTTCGCATCCATCGCTGAATAGCCATTCTTCAATATTTTGTTTCGCGACAGGGTTACTGCGTGCTGCAATCGCGTCCTATCATGTCGGCTACGTCCAGTGCGAGGATTGCTCCCAATCGCGCATGGTGAGCAACTCGCAAACGATGACTTTGTTCTGCGCCCTCCCTAGGTGGAACGATTGGGATGCAAGCCCGCAATGGGAAAGCGGCGCTAGCTAGCTTATTTGTAGGAACGGTTATTTCGAAGACAGCTTACTTAGCCCAGCCTGCGCGTTGGTCGGTTATTCGGGAGATGCCTATGAAACGTCGAACCCGATTGGGGATTGATCGCGACGAGGCACGCTCGCGGATCCTTGGCATCGCCGAGAAGCACATTCGGGGAATGGGTTATCACAAGACAACAATAGCCAACATCGCGTCGGAACTCGGCATGAGTCCCGCGAACATCTACCGTTTCTTTCGGTCCAGCAATGCGATCAAAGAATTGATTTGCGACCGGATCATAAATGAGTTGGTTGACATCGTCGGCACAATTGCGCGTACAAAGGCGCCCGCTACCGACAGGTTGAAGCAGTTCCTAATTGAGGTTCATCATCATAAGAAGATGATCCTCGTCAAACACAAGCACGTGCACGATCTGACGGTCGCGGCAACCCACGAGAACTGGGGCGCCATCAAGAACCACACTGAAAAGGTGCTGACGCTACTCGAGTCGATCATACGCGACGGCATCGAGGCCGGAGAGTTCGAAGTTAAAAACGCCGCTGAAGCCGCCCGAGGCGTGAAGTTCGCATTCATGCCGTTCTTTCATCCGATTTTGCTCGAGCAGCATGTGCAACACGGCGATGATATCGAAGCGGACTTACACGATCAGATCCGCTTCGTCCTGAGAGCTCTCCGCAAGAGTGAGTAGGCCATCCATAGCTTTGGCGGAACGCTCTGCGGTTACGTCTCCTGCATCGGGAAAGGGACAAGAGCGGCAGCAGGGTGCTCTTTGATTTAGCCACAGCGAGTACTGGTTGCCTCGATAACTTCTTTGGAGCCCCGCGTTATAGCGCGATAACGCGGGCTTCCGCGCGGCTTAGTCCGGTTGCATTTCCTATGATTATGCTGCTCACACCGACGTCGCATGCTTTATGAACTCCAGCAGTACTGCGCTCACCTCGCTGGGACGCTCCTGCTGTGTCCAATGTCCAGCGTCGGCGATGAGATACTTCTTCCATAGGTTCGGCACAGTCGTTTCCAGGCGGTCAACGTCTTCGTGCGTCATCGTCAGAACGGCGTCGCGCGTTCCGCTTAGAAAGAGCGTTGGTTGCCGAATCTTCGCACCATCCAAAAAGGCAGTGAGCTCCCAATTGCGATCGAAGTTTCTGTACCAATTGATCGGACCACGGAAACCGCTCCTGGTAAACTGCTCCACGAAGAAATCAAGGTCCCTTTCAAGTAGCCACGCGGGGAGGGCGGACGGCCGCACGAGGTTGTCGACGAACCGCTTCTTCTTGTCGAACACGACGAAGTTCGATTGCGGATGCGTTGTGCCCGCTTCGCCTGCTAGAGTGTAGAGAATTCCTAACAGACTATGGCGAATGTCCTCTTCGAGTTCCTTTTCAATGACGCCTGGTCGTTGAAAGTAATGCTGGTAGAAGTGCTTGTCCTGCGCGGCAAGCTCGAAGCGAACGGCGGGACGAAGCTTGCGGCGGGGCACATAGGGCACGCTCAAGAGGCCAATGGCTCGGAATATATCCGGACGCAGCAGGGCGGCATTCGCTGCGACGATAGATCCCCAGTCGTGCCCGATCAGAATCGCGTCCTCTTCTCCCAACGCGTGCGTGAGTCCAACGAGATCGCCGACGAGGTTTAGGATGTTATAGTCGTCGATCGCAGCAGGTGCGTCCGTCAGGCCGTAACCTCGCTGATCGGGCGCAACGACCCGAAAGCCCCCGGCGGCCAGCACCTCGATCTGGTGGCGCCAAGAGTACCAAGACTCGGGCCAGCCATGACAAAGCAGGACGAGAGGGCCCTGCCCAAGCTCGACGTAGTGCATCCTGATGCCGTTTACGAAGGCAAAGTCATGCCGAAGTGCTATCATCTCAGTCCATCTCCAGGGGGCGTGCGAAGCTGACAAGGCATTCGGTCGATTGGACAAACTAGAGCGCCGTCATCGCGCCCGGCGAGAACGCCCGAAGATCGCCGAACCGGCCGTCGCGGATCTTTGCCGCCCATTCAGGATCGGAAATCAAAGCCCGTCCGACGGCGACGAGATCGAATTCCGCTCGCTGCAATCGCGCCTCGAGGTCGCCGAGGTCCCCCACTTCAGCAGCGCCACCCTTGTACGACTCGATGAAGTCAGCCCCCTTCAGTCCGACGCTGCCGACGGTGAGCGACGGTTTTCCTGTCAGCTTCTTGCACCAGGCGGAGAGATTGAGGTCGGACCCTTCGAATTCAGGCTCCCAGTATCGGCGGGTAGAACCGTGAAATATGTCCGCTCCGGCGTCGACTAGCGGCGTCAGGAAGGACTCTAGCTCGGCGGGCGAGCGGACGAGCTTCGCGCTGAAGTCCTGCTGCTTCCATTGCGAAAAGCGGTGAATGATCACGAAGTCGTCGCCCACGCGCCTGCGGATCGCGCGGATGACGTCGGCCGCGAAGCGCGTGCGTTGCACGAAGTCGCCGCCGTACCCGTCTTCGCGGCGGTTTGTATTCGCCCAGAAGAACTGATCCACCAAATATCCATGAGCGCCATGAAGCTCCACAGCGTCGAAACCGATTTCCTTCGCAGTCGCTGCCGCCGCCGCAAAGGCATCGATAGTATCCGCGATGTCCGCGTCGGTCATGGGCTCGGCGATCGGCTTGCCCGAACCGGAAAGCCCTGAAGGTCCGTCGGACTTGCCTTCGGGGCGTGGTCCCGTGCCGGGCTTTCGTACCGTGCCTTGATGCCAGATCTGGGGTGCAATCTTGGCACCGGCTTGGTGCACCGCGTTGACGACCTTCTTCCATCCCTCGATGCTCTTGGGAGCATATAGATTGGGGATGTTGACATCGTTGGAGCTTCCGGCGCGGTCGATCGTCGTGCCCTCAGTGATGATCAAGCCCACTCCGCCTGCGGCCCTCTTGCGATAATAGGCCACCACGTCATCGCCTGGTGTCTCGTCCGGGCTTTTCGAACGCGTCATCGGCGCCATCACCACGCGATTGCTCAAGTTGAGCGACTTGAGGCTGAACGGCTCGAACAACGGGCTGGGGGTCATCGACTTTCTCATCCATACTGGTTTGCGTCGGCAGACAACGTCACGGTTATCGTGCGGTACGGGGTCCGACGCCAATTCAATTCAGAACAACCCTGCTTCAGATTGGAGGAGGGAGCGCATCGGTGCGAGTTGCGCACCTCGGATCAGCGCATACTACAGATTCCGATCGGGCGCTCGCGAAAATGCCGGCGCTCTCTTGGCGATGAATGCGGCGATGGCTTCCCGATGATCGTCGGATCCGGCACAACGCACCATCCGCTCCGCCTCGCCATCAAGGGCGGTGTGGAAATCGGTCAATAGCGCCTCGTCCAGATTGTCCTTCATCAGCGCGTACGCCCCGACCGGACCGTGCGCGAGCGCCCGCGCGAGATCAAAGGCCGCCTGGCGTACCTGGTCGTCCGGCACGACCCGGTTGACCAATCCGAGCGCCTCGCAGCGCCGCGCATCGACCTTCTCGGAAGTGAACATCAGTTCGCGCGCGCGCGCCGGACCGACGATCCGGGTCAGGAGCCAGCAAATTCCGTAGTCACCGCTCAGGCCCACCTTGGCATACCCTGTGCTGACGAAGGCCGACTCAGCGGCGATACGAAGGTCGCATGCGAGTGCGATCGAGAGGCCGGCTCCCGCGGCGGGCCCTGGGAGGGCCGCTACGGTTGGCTTGCGCAAGCTCACCAACGCCCCCGTCAGCCGGCGCTGGCGGTCGCGCAAAAGCGCGACCTTCTCTTCCGACGACACCTCCTTGCGTGACGCGTTGTCGCCCATGCCCTTCACGTCCCCGCCCGAGCAGAAGGCCGCGCCCGTTCCGGTCATCATCACGGCGCCGACGTCCGCGTCTTCGCCACATTTCGCGATCATGGTCCGTAGGGCCGGCGACAGGTTGTCAGATAGCGAATTCCGTGCGTGAGGACGATTGAGCGTGATTACGGCGACCCTTGCCCGGACCTCGCAAAGCAGCTCGTCTGTGCCTGTATCGATCTTTCTGACGGCTTCGGTCATCACCAAGTCTCCTTGAAAGGGCGAACTTCGGTCAGGAAGGACCGGGCCGATCGCAGCTGATGGACGACGTGCCAGGCTTCGTCGGCAATAGCCGCAGGTTGAATGAAGAAATCGTCAGGCTTGTCGGCATACCGCTTGCGCGCCCAAGGCACATCGATGACCGCGTCGATCAGGAGATACGAAACGTGGATGCCTTTGGGGCCGACTTCCCGCGCGATGGATTCGGCCAATATACGTTGAGCCGCCTTGGTCGGAGCAAAGCCGGCGATACGCACCTTGCCCCGCAGCGCGGAAGTATTCCCGGTACAGGGCATTGCGCCTTCGCCGGCGGCCTCCATGAGCGGCGAAGCCCAACGCGCGAGATGCAGCAGCGCCATGACGTTGACCTGGAAGTTTCGCTCGAGCCTCGCCGGCTCTACCTCGGCGAAGCTCCCGAAGGCGCCGCCGACCGCGTTATGAACGACCACCTTCGGACCACCGAACTCTGCCACGATCTCATCCAGGGCGGCCAAAAGCCTGGCGCTATCTGTCACGTCACAGGAAACGGCGATCGTATCGGGCAGCTCCTCGTGGAGCACAGAGAGACGGGTGGCGTCTCGCGCGAGCATCACGACTCGATAGCCCCCCTCGTGGAATCTCCGAACGACGGCGGATCCAGTGCCCGGCCCGACGCCGGTAACGACTGCCAAAGGCCTCATGGTCATCGCCGGTCTCTTCGGTTCTCTTATTGAACTTTAGCCGAGCGCCCGGTGGGTTCGTCAAGCGGAATCCTATCGAGGATCGCTCAGTGCCCCGTTTCCATCTTCGAAGCTGTGTTGGAATACACAATCGACATAAGCTAACAACCACAAGAGCGAGGTGCGCGAAACGCTCTCAATGACGGAAAGAGCGTCGTTAACAAGGATCCGGATTAACAGTTCTAAACTCGAACCATTGAGATCACCGAAACAGGAGGGGATCGGGAGTGACCGAAGCGGTGCAGGTAGACGCTAGCGGCGGAATTCTCACCGTTACGCTCAAGCACCCAGAGAAGAAGAGCGCGCTCACCAGCGCCATGTACGCAGCGATGTCAGACGCGCTTGAACGCGCTGAGGTCGATCCCAGCGTGCGTGTCGTCCTGTTCCATGGAGACGGCGATAGCTTCACGACCGGAAACGACATTTCTGAATTCAGCGCCGCATCGGCCGGGAAGTCGAATGAAGAGCGGCAGTCGACGAGGTTCATTCGCAATCTAACGCGGGCGGGCAAACCGCTGGTGGCTGCCGTGCAGGGCAATGCCGTGGGCGTCGGAACCACGATGCTGTTGCATTGCGACCTTGTTTTCCTGGCGGACACCGCTCGGCCTGCGAAATCATTGCTACGCGTCCGGCCGGATCGCTGAGCTACACGAAGCAGCTCATGCGAGACGGTGCCACTATGATGCAGCAGCTCGAGCGCGAGCTTACCATGTTCAGCGAGCGCCTCTTGAGCGCCGAGGCGAAGGAGGCCTTCCAGGCGTTCGCAGAACGCAGAAAGCCCGACTTCTCGAAGGTCGGCGGCTAGGACGACCTAGCTATTCTGCGGAGCTCGTCGTATTCAAGGATGGCCTTGCGAGCCGCCAGCAGAAGTTTGTCCGAGGTCTCCTCGTCCTTCATGACGCGCGAGAGGGTCACTGCTCCGACAATCATGCTCATGACCGCCATGGCGAAGTCGTCCGCCTTGTCCTCGTCGGCGAGATCCTTGATGTTCTCGAAGTACTTTCCGAGTCTATTCGACATGATCGACCGCGCGCGAGTGTCCGCACGCGCCACATCGCCAGCAAGGGCCGAAATCGCGCATCCGGTGCTCGGATTGTCGCGATGGGCCTTGCTGAGGTAGCTGTTCAAGAACGATTTGAGCGTGCGCGGACCTTTCAACCTTCCGCTGCGAAGCGAGGACTCCTCGCCGTCGCGCAGCGCCTTTTCGAGTGCTTCAGCGATCAAATCGTCCCGAGACGAGAAATGCCCGTAGAACCCGCCATGCGTGAGTTTCGCGGACTTCATCAGATCCCCGATGCTCACGCCGGATAGCCCCAGTTCCCGGAGCTGAAGCGCCGCCGCGTCCAGGATCCGCTGCCGGCTCAGCGCTTTGTCGGCTTGAGAATGACCCACGTTCCGAAGTCTCCAAAAAACTAACGCTTGACGGTCTGGATGATAGTCGTCATCCTGATTTCTAGATGATGGATCTCATCCAGATTGCTTTCCGGAAGATAGGGTTGTTCGCGGCCGATGCCAATCACTTTTGGCCGCACCACTCCGGAGAGTGGTCAACGCTAACAGGGAGAAGACGCCGTGGGAGCAGCTCTACCGGGTTCTGACGTTGACGAGCTCTCGCGCGGTCCGGCCCATTTCGTCACGTCGATTGGCTCGAGCGCAACATTCCCGCGTTAGGAAAATCTTCAACACAACGAAACGGAGAGAGCAATGTCGGACAAGATCGAAACGGTTGGACGCGTTTATCATGAAACGAATGGTCACGTTCTGAAGATCGTGATCGATAATCCCACGAAGAAGAACTCCTTTAGCCCCGAAATGATGGCCGAGCTGTCGGAGGCGATGACGGTGCTCGACCGCGACGAGACTTTATGGGCCGGCGTCCTCTGCGCGAACGGCTCGGACTTCACCGCTGGTCTGGACATGCCGAAGTTCTTCGGACCAAAGGCGACTGTGAAGCCGCGCAAGGAAGGTAACATCGACCCCTTCGGTCTCGCCAACCGTTGTCGTAAGCCGATCGTTACAGCCGTTCAGGGAATCTGCTTCACGATCGGCATCGAGATCTCTCTTGCCGGCGACATCGTCGTCGCAGCCGAGGATACGCGCTTCTGCCAGATGGAATCGAAGCGCGGCATCGCACCGCTGGGTGGCGCGCACTTCCGCTATTTGACGCGCGCGGGTTGGGGGGATGCCATGTACCACCTATTCCTGTGCGACGAGTTCAACGCCCAACGAGCCTACAAGATCGGCCTCGTTCAAGAGGTCGTTCCCGTCGGAAAGCAGGTGGAACGAGCCATGGAGTTGGCTCAGTTGATCGCCAAGAATGCCCCCATTGGCATCCAGATCACCAAGGAAGCGAGCTTAAAATTCATAGAGGCGGGAGAGAAGGCCGCGGTCGACATCATTCCACAGATCCGCGACCGGGTCATGAACAGTGAAGACATGAAGGAAGGAATCCAGTCCTTCGTCGAGCGTCGCGCCGCTGTGTTCAGGGGCCGCTGAGACCTTCCCTCGCTATTCTGGAGTTGTACGATGGTCGCCTACAAGGCACCCGTTGATGAGTACATGTTTGTCCTGCATGAACTCCTGAGGATTCAGGATTTCGCACATGTACCCGGCTTCGAAAACGTCAGTGAGGAGCTCACGCGACAGATCCTTGAGGGAGCGGCGACCTTTTGCGAGGAGGTTCTGCAGCCTCTCAATCAGGTCGGCGACGAACAGGGATGTGTCCTCGAGAATGGTGTCGTGCGGACTCCGGATGGGTTTGCGGCGGCCTATCAGCAATACTGCGATGCGGGGTGGAACAAGCTTGCGGCGCCGGAAGAGCACCGCGGAGGAGGCCTTCCGGGTGTCGTCGCGCTACCGGTATCCGAGTTCTCGGTGTCCGCGAATGCAGGGTTGGCGCTCTACTCGGGCCTGACGAACGCTGCTCACGATACGCTCGCGCGGTCGGGAGCGGCGTGGATGCAGGAGCACATCAGGCCGCAGATGATCGAGGGGAGGTGGACTGGCACCATGTGCCTGACTGAGCCGCACTGCGGCACTGATCTGCGTCTGATGAAGACCAAGGCCTACGAACAGCCGGACGGCACCTATGGGGTAACGGGTACAAAGATCTTCATCTCTGGCGGCGACTATGACCTGTCCGAGAACATCATTCACCTGGGTCTGGCGAAACTACCGAATGCGGAGGGGACGTTCGTCGACGATCTGTCGACGGTGAATTTCTTCATGATTCCGAAGTTTTCGGTCGATCCCGCCACGGGAAAGATGCTCGGCCGCAACGGCGTCTGCGTGGGCGGCGTCGAAAAGAAGATGGGGATCAAGGGCAACGCGACCTGTGTCCTGAACTTCGAAGACGCGGTCGCATATCGACTCGCCGGCCGCGACCAGAAGTCCGGCGCTCGGAGCTCGTCGGCGGGAATGGCGGGAATGAGCGGGCAGGGCGCGCGCCTTGTGATTTCTTCACGCAAAGCCGCCGATCTCGAAGAAGCGAAGACGCATCTATCGGAAGTCGGCATCGAAGTGGACTATGTCCGTGATGCAGCCGGCCACGAGCCTCGACACGGATATCGACGTGATCTTGCCGGGAATCCGCATCAAGACCGCGAGCGACGACTATCAAGCGTTGGAGCAGATGCAATCGACGCGCTTCTCCGGAGGGGTCTGGCGGTTGTTCCGCGGAGTCATCGGCAGCCGCGATTAAGCAAAGCGGCGGTGCGTCCGCAAGGCATCGCTCGCCGAACGGTAAGAGGAGCCATTGTATGGCAAAAAGCATCGGCCTAAGGGACTACGCGGCCCGCAAGGGCCAAGCGGTCGGAACTTCACGCTGGTTCGAGATCGACCAGAAGCGGATTAACGAATTCGCGGAGGTCACCGAGGACCGTCAGTTTATCCATATCGACCCTGAAAAGGCTGCAAAGACCCCGTTTCTGGGAACAATCGCGCATGGATTTCTGACCCTGTCAATGCTTCTGCCTATGGCAGTCGACGCTCTTCCGGACATTAGCGGTCGGATCATGAGCGTGAACTACGGTTTCGACAAAATCCGCTTCGTGACGCCGGTTCCCTCGGGAAGCAGAATTAGGGCTCACTTCAAGCTTGTCGACGTGACCCAGCGTGGCCCTAAAGAAGTTCTCACTAGGTCGGAAGTCTCCGTGGAGATCGAGGGGATCGAGAAGCCCGCGCTGATTGCGGAGTGGCTTGGCATTGCCTATTTCACCGAACCTGTGGAGATCTGATTGCTGCTCGAACTGAATAGGGGATTCCCAAACGTGACTTACTCAGGCGCGAATGCTCGCGTTCAACTTCAGGGCACACGATCGAAGCGAACCTCCCGCGCTCGATGATTCCCGGGCGTCCTCAGCCCTCGGTTGAGGACGTTCTTCTTTTCGAAACGCCATCATTCAATATTGAATAAGCGTTCGTCCATCTATCGCCTGCCGGATGACGGACCCGCCATCCAAGGTGAATAAGGCAACTGCCGATTGGAGGAATTAATGTATCAAATCATCAAACCCGAGAACGAGCAGATAGTCACGAGTTTCAAGACGCTCGCGGACGTGCCGCGGCTTCATGCCGCCGCTTCTAGCCGCTCGGTCGCAATCTCCTTCGAAGGTCGTAGCACTACGTACGGGGACCTGCAGGAGGCTTCCAGCCGGGTAGCGAACGGGCTTCGGCAGATGGGTGTCTGTCCCGGGGACCGGGTGGCTGTGTTGGACAAAAACGTCGACCGGTTTTTCGAGATTTGGCTGGGAGCCGCGAAGTGCAATGCTGTTATCGTGCCCGTGAACGCCAGGCTGGCGCCGCCTGAAATCGCCTACATCGTCAAAGATTCGTCGGCAAAGGTCCTGTTCATCGGCGAGAGCTTCGTGCCTCTTGTGGACCAGATGCGCGGCGAGCTGCGGACTCTGAAGGCTGTGATCGCCATCAACGAAGACTACGAAACCTGGAGAAATAGGCAAGATTCGAGCGATCCAGTGACTGTTGGCGTTCCAGACGATGTCTGCATGCAACTCTATACAAGCGGCACCACGGGACACCCGAAGGGCGTCCAGTTGACCAATCGGAACATCCTGTCGGGAGTGGCCGATACGCTCGTGGCCTGGGGGCATTGGTCTTCCCACGACGTCGCTCTCGTCGCGATGCCGCTGTTCCACATCGCCGGCTGTGGCGCAGGCATGCTCAGCCTGATCGCTGGTCTGAGGGTGGTGCTCGTTCGGGAATTCGTTCCGCAGCAGGTTATTTCGCTAATCGAGAAGGAGCGGATAACCGTCTCATTCCTGGTGCCGGCGATGATTAAGTTTATCTTGGAGGACAAGAGCATCGCGAACACCGACGTGTCGTCAATCCGTTGCATCGTCTATGGCGCGTCTCCGATTCCTCTTGCGCTCCTTCACAGCGCTTTGTCGCGATTCGAGGCCACGAGCTTCATCCAAATCTATGGGCTGACGGAAACGACCGGCGGTATTACGGTTCTGTCCGCCGAGGATCATCGCAGACCTGACGGAGCTCACATGATGTCCTGCGGTCGGCCGATCGCGGGGGTAGAACTGCGAATCGAGGGCGCGGATGGCGTGGCGGTCAAGACCGGCGAGGTCGGAGAAATTCTCTGCCGTACGGTAAAAAACATGAAGGGCTATTGGAACCGCGATGCAGACACCGCGCGGACGCTGCGCAACGGTTGGTTGAGGACCGGCGATGTCGGTTACATCGACGCGGCCGGCTATCTGTTCATTCACGATCGCGTCAAAGACATGATTGTGTCGGGTGGAGAAAACATCTACCCGGCCGAAGTCGAAAGCGCGATCTTCGGCCACCCCGCTGTGGCGGACGTCGCGGTAATCGGCGTCCCCGACGCACGGTGGGGCGAAGCGGTGAAGGCAGTGATCGTCCTCAAGCCAGGGCAGAGCGAGGATAGCGTCGAGATCCTGAACTATGCGCGCGAGCGGATAGCCGGGTACAAGGTCCCGAAGTCGATCGACTACGCCGAGGCGCTACCTCGCAATCCAACCGGAAAGATTCTGAAGAGGGAGCTCAGGGAAAAGTACTGGAAGGGGTACGAACGTCAGGTAAACTGAGTCCGCGGGCTGACCGGTAGTCGTCAGCTGTGGAGGCCGACTTGGGCGAAGCAAATTGGGATCTTTTCAGGCTCTTCTTTGCGGTCGCCAATAGCGGCAGCGTGAATGCCGCGGCCCGCCAACTGAATATGAGCCAGCCGACGCTAAGCCGGCGGCTCAAGGAGCTCGAGCGCTACGTCGGCGCGCCTCTGTTTTTCCGGGTGCCATCGGGTGTCACGCTGACGCAAGAGGGCGAAGAACTCAAACGCGCTGCGAGCGGCGTCGTCGACACGTTCAGCAGCTTCCATCGCGATTTGCGGCTACGCGTCGGACCAAGATCAGCGGCGGTCAAGATTTCAGCAACCGAGGGCCTGACAAAGCACTGGTTGTTGCCTCGCGTGCATAGATTGTACGAGCTCCATCCGAACATTCGCCTGCACATCAACTCGACCGTCGAACCGCAGAATTTGGCCAACAACGACCTTGACTTCGTGATCCGCATGGGTGATCCCGGCGAGAACGAGCTCATCGGCCGAAAGGTCACGGTGATAGCATTTGGCATCTACGCCTCCGAGGCTTATCTCTCGCGCCGTGGGCAACCAAAGACCGTCGGGGATCTCAAGGGGCACGATGTGATCGGCAGTTCCGGAGACTTCGCGGGATTTCGGGGGGAACGCGCCGGCAGCATGCCACTGCTGACCAATTTCTTGAGGGCGGCCGAAGGCAGCAGGATGCTGCGCCTGATGCCCATCGCTAATCACTATTCCGCGGCCTGTGAGGGATTGGGTCTCGCATTTCTAGCCGCACCCTTTGCGCTCGCGGAGGGTCTGATTCCTGTTCTTCCGCAGGAATCGCTGGCGATGGACGTCTGGTTGCTGCGCCGGCGCGAAAGCGATCTTCGCAAATTGACCCGCCAGGTACGCCGCTTTCTCGAGAACGAATTCGCAGCCTCCAAGTCGTGGTTCGCTTCGGGCGGAACGGCGCGCAGACAAATCAAACGCAAGGCCTGACCGAACCGCTGAGTTCGTTAGTGACGTGTTCGTCTTATTCACAATTGAATAGGGGCTAACCAGATGCACTCTGGCTGCCCAAGGTCACGGCCTATACCAACGATTGGAGTTGGAGCCGGCGCCTAGCAAACGCTCGCGGAACGGGGACCGGAGACCGTCTATGAGAGAAGCAGTCATCGTATCTACGGCACGCACGCCGATCGGCAAGGCTTACCGAGGTGCGTTGAACAACGTGCCGAGCCCCACACTCGCCGCTCATGCGATCCGCGAAGCCGTAAAGCGTGCCAACATCGAGCCCGATCTGATCGACGATTGCATCTTGGGCTGCTCGATTCATCAAGGATACCAGACCACGATCGGACGCTCGGCGGCGCTACGGGCGGGGCTGCCAGTTAGTGTTCCCGGTCTTTCGCTCGATCGCCAATGCGCGTCGGGGCTGATGTCGATTGCGACCGCCGCCAAGCAAATCATCGTCGACAGGATGGAAGCAATTGTGGCCGGCGGCGTGGAATCCATCTCGTTGGTCCAGACCGAAGACGCGTGGTTCGAACGGGACCCCGAGCTGCTTGCTATGCACTCGAACGCGTTCATGCCCATGATCGACACTGCGGAGACCGTCGCCCGGAGATATGGGATTTCGCGCGAGGCGCAGGACGCATTTTCGCTGGAGTCCCAGAAGCGGACGGCCGCGGCGCAGGCCGCGGGGCGGTTCGCGGCTGAGATTGTGCCGATAACCGCGCGCCAGAAGCTGGTCGACAAGGCGACCGGAGCCGCCATCTACGAAGAAGTGACACTGTCTAAGGACGAAGGCAACCGGCCGGAAACCACGCTCGAAGGGCTTGCCATGCTCAAGCCCGTAAGAGGACCGGATGCGTTCATCACTGCCGGCAACGCCAGCCAACTATCCGACGGCGCGTCGGTGAGCGTCGTGATGGAGCGTAAAGCAGCGGAAGAGCGTGGTCTAAGGCCCCTCGGTCGCTACGTGGGCTTGGCGGTCGCAGGTACCGAACCAGACGAAATGGGTATCGGCCCAGTCTTCGCCGTTCCCAAGCTGCTTCGGCGTTTTGGGCTTCGGGTCGACGACATCGGTCTTTGGGAGTTGAACGAAGCATTTGCAGTCCAGGTCATCTATTGTCGGGACAAGCTCGGCATCGATCCGAGCCGACTGAACGTGAACGGGGGCGGTATTTCCGTTGGACATCCCTACGGCATGTCAGGCGCTCGTCTGGTCGGCCATGCGTTGCTTGAAGGCAAGCGCCGCGGCGTGAAGCACGTGGTCGTTACGATGTGCGTCGGTGGCGGAATGGGTGCCGCCGGCCTGTTCGAAGTCCTGTAAGAACAGACGCCGATAGATGGCAAGCGCGCTGGGGTCGGGCATCGGTGGCAGTCTGCTTTCCGACGCTCCCGATACCTCGCTCTGTAGCGCGTTCGAGGGAACGCGCAACAACTTAAAAAGGCCGTCATCTCAACACGAGAACCGGCTCCCCGCTGCAAATACTGAGGCATCGATCATCGGTCGGCCCAAGCCGAGCCGACTATTACCTGGTCAAAAAACATAGAGGCCCAGATGCAATCTCCCGTCACCGTTCAGAAACACGGCAACATCGCGGTGCTGCTCGTCGACAACCCTCCCGTGAACGCGCTGGGAGCCGCGGTCCGGAACGGATTGCGGGACAACCTGGAGCAGATCCTTAAGGACGACCAGTACGCAGCCGTGGTTCTTGCCTGCGCCGAAAAGACCTTCATCAGCGGAGCCGACATCCGCGAATTCGACCAGACCATGCATGGGGCGAGCATCGACGAGATCAATCACCTTCTCGAGAATCCAACGAAGCCGACGGTCGCATCCATCCACGGCGTCGCCTTCGGCGGCGGACTCGAGGTCGCGATGGGATGCCATTTCCGGATCGCCGCGAAGGACGCGAAGCTCGGACAGCCCGAAGTCAAGCTCGGCCTCATCCCCGGAGGCGGCGGCACACAACGTCTGCCGCGCGCGATCGGTCCGGAAAGGGCGGTTCAACTGATCGTCACGGGTGATTCCATCGGGGCAGGCGAGGCCCTGAAGCTCGGCTTGATCCAGGAGATTTTCACGGCCGATCCGATCGCTTGCGGCGTCGCCTTCGCTCAGAAGATCCTGCAGGAACAGCGGCCGCTGAAGCCGCTGCGCAGCGACGATACCAAGTTGGCGGCCGTACGCGCCGATCGGAGCATCTTTACGAAGGCGGCGGCGGAAGCGATCAAGCGCAACAAGGATCTTGAGGCGCCGGTGGCCTGCATAGAAGCGGTCGCGTGGTGTCTCGACGTGCCGTTCGACGAGGCCATAAAGCGCGAGTGGAATCTCTTCACGCGCCTGCGAGCGGGTGACCAGTCGAAGGCCCTGCGCCATGTCTTCTTCGCCGAGAGAAGCGGCAACAAGATCGAAGGGGTAGGCGCGGAAGTCCGTCCCCGAAAAGTGCAGTCGGTCGCGATCGTTGGCGCGGGAACGATGGGGCGCGGCATCGCAATGTCGTTCGCCAATGCCGGAATTCCAGTTAGGCTCATCGATGTCGCGCCCGGCGCACTCGAGCAGGGAGTGAAGAACATCGCCGACACCTATGCCTCGTTGAGCGCAAGAGGCTCGCTCTCTTCAGAAGACGCCGCAAAGCGAACGCGTCTGGTTGTCGGCGGAGGGAAGCTGGAGGATGCGTCCGAAGCCGATCTGATCATCGAGGCGGTATTCGAGACCATGGACATCAAGAAGGAAGTGTTCTCGAGGCTAGACGCTATTGCCAAACCCGGTGCAGTTTTGGCCACGAACACCTCCTATCTGGATGTGGACGCCATCGCAGCCATGACGAAGCGCCCAGGCGACGTCGTCGGCATGCACTTCTTCAGTCCAGCGAACATTATGAAGCTCTGCGAGATCGTCCGAGGGCGTGCGACCTCGCCCGACGTTCTCGCGACGGCTGTCGGCGTGGCCCGACGGATCGCAAAGGTTCCCGTTGTCGTCGGCGTATGCCACGGATTCGTCGGAAACCGCATGCTCGAGGTCCGGATCCTCCAGGCTCGGAAGATGCTCCTCGAAGGGGCGACGCCGCAGCAGGTCGACGCGGTCGCGAACAAGTTCGGCATGATGGGACCATTTGCCATGGTAGACATGGCCGGCCTCGATATCGGCTGGCGCTCGCGCAAGGACAGCGGCGCGAAGTCGCCAGTCGAAGATGCGCTCTGTGAGGCCGGGCGCTTCGGTCAAAAAACGGGTGCCGGCTACTACCGATATGAGAAGGGGTCGCGATCGCCGCTACCCGATCCGGACGTTGAGACGCTGATCGTCGCCACCAGCCGCAAGTTGAACATCGCACGCCGCTCGTTCTCGGACCAGGAAATCCACGAACGCCTGATCTACCCGATGATCAACGAAGGGGCACGCCTCCTCGAGGAGGGTATGGCGGCGCGCGCATGCGACATAGATCTCGTCTGGCTCTACGGCTACGGCTGGCCGACCAGGACCGGCGGTCCGATGTACTACGCCGATCAGATCGGCCTCGCCCAAGTGACTGAGCGGCTCGTCTACATGTCCGGCGTGGATGGCGACAAGACGTTGTGGCCTGCTCCCAGTCTTGAGCGTCTCGCGATGTCGGGCGAAGGGTTCGGCTCCCTCGCGAACTCATCTTCGCCGATGACCCTTCACAAAGCGAAAGAGGGAAGTTCAAGATGAGTTTCGTAATCGCCACATTGACAGTCAAGCCGGAAGCGAAGGCTGAACTTCCCACAGCCTCGAAGGACGCGATTGCCGCGACTCGGCGAGAGACGGGCTCCGTCTCCCGCGAGCTTTTCGAGAGCACCGTCGATCCGAGCAAGTTGACGTTCATCGAAGAGTGGGAGTTGCCTGATTGCCTTCCGCTCCATTCCAAATCCGATCACATGCGGGCCTTCGGCCGCGTGGCAGTAAAGTGCTTCGCGGCCCCGGTGCAGGTCCAGATCATCACGCCGGAACAAGTCGAGAACCGCGAACCGCGACCGCAGTGCGACAGACCACTGAAGGAGAGGCTATAAATGAAGACGCGTATTACAGAACTCTTCGGGATCGAGCGCCCAATCATCCAAGGCGGGATGCACTACGTGGGGTTCGCCGAGTTGGCGGCTGCCGTCTCCAATGCGGGCGGTCTGGGGCTGATCACTTCGCTGACCCAGCCATCCCCGGATCACCTCGTCGCCGAAATCCGCAAGTGCCGGGAGATGACGAACAAGCCGTTCGGCGTAAACCTCACCTTCCTGCCCGCGGTCAAGCCGCCGGACTACCCCGGCTATATCCGGGCGATCATCGACGGCGGAATCAAAGTCGTCGAGACAGCGGGCAACAACCCACAAAAGTGGATGCCGATCTTGAAGGAAGCCGGCATCAAGGTCATCCACAAATGCACCTCGGTCCGACACGCGCTAAAAGCCGAGTCGATCGGCGTCGATGCGCTGAGCATCGATGGCTTCGAGTGCGGCGGACACCCGGGCGAAGACGATGTCCCGAACTTCATCTTACTCCCTCGCGCCGCGGACGAACTGAAGATTCCATTCGTGGCGTCGGGCGGCATGGCCGACGGTCGCAGTCTCGTCGGAGCACTTGCCATGGGGGCGGACGGCATCAACATGGGAACGCGTTTCATCGCGACTAAAGAGGCGCCGGTACATCCGCGTGTGAAGGAGGCGATCCTGGCCGCGAACGAGCTGGACACGCGCCTCATCATGCGACCGCTGCGCAACACAGAACGGGTGCTCAAGAATGCGGGCGTCGAGCGGCTCTTGCAGAAGGAGCGTGAACTCGGGGCCGCCATCACGTTCTCGGACGTCGCCCCGGAAGTCGCTGGCGTCTATCCGAAAGTCATGAAGGACGGGGAGATGGATGCGGGCGGCTGGAGTTGCGGCATGGTAGTCGGTCTTATCAAGGATATTCCGACCGTCAAGGAACTGCTCGATCGGATCATGGTCGAGGCGGAGACGATCATTCGCCAGCGACTCGACTGCGCACTGCAATAGCTCATAACCGGTTGAAGTAATTTTCGAGAGAGGTGACGCATGAACGCCCCGCTGACCGTGAGCGACAAGGGACATGTACGCAGGATTATCCTAAGTCGGCCAGAGAAGAAGAACGCGCTCGATCAGGCCCTGGCCTGGTCGATCGTCGAAGCAGTGGACGCTGCCGCGAACGACGATAACGTCTGGATCATAAGCATCACAGGATCAGGGGATGCATTTTGCTCAGGTATTGATCTAAGCGATACCGCGCAGTTTTCACCGTTCACGCCGCAGACGGCCCAGTTAGACGATCTCGGCTGGGTTGGACACTTTCTACTGTCCATGCGCAAACGTTGCGACAAGCCGATTGTGGGTGGAATTAACGGGGTGGCAGTGGGGGCGGGTCTCGGTCTGGCGATGGCAACCGACATGCGGTTGATCAGCAGAAGTGCACGGTTGATGGCCGGCTATACACGTATCGGCGGTTCGCCAGACGCCGGCCTGACGATTACTCTTCCTCAGGCCCTTGGCTATGAGCGAGCGATGCGCTTTATGGCGGAGAATCTCACGCTTAGGGGCGAGCAGGCGGTTGAATGGGGCCTTGCCGGAGAGGTCGTCGATGACGACAAGTTCGCTGCCAGGCTCGACGCCTATTGTGACGAACTTTGTTCCTGGTCGCCGATAACTTTGAGGCTCCTGAAGCGAGGTTTGACAAGAGGGATCGAATGCATCGACATGGAGAGCCAGCTCCGCTTCGAGTTGGCCAACATCCGTCGTGCATTCGCGAGCGAAGACGCGAAAGAGGCTCGCCGCGCCTTCAAAGAGAAGCGGCCGCCGAATTTTATCGGAGCGTGAGGGCTTTGCTGCAGGACGGACGTAGTGGATCGCGGGATTGCGCCTAACGCGGCCGAACTCGCCGCAGTCGGCAAGCTGCGAAAAGCACGATCGCAGCTCGCTCTCGAAATCGCTGCACTCGACGCAGCCATCGGAGAAGCATGGGGTGATGATCTGCAGCAGATGATATCGATCGTTGAAGGCAAGCGACTGATATTGCGGATCTTGAATGACGCCCTAAACCAACTGCCTGGAACGTAAGACAACTGTGCGGACAACGCCGACTTTGCGCGGCGAAATCGTCGCTGGTCTAAGGATCGACCTGCGTAGGTCCACGTGTCGAGAACGGGACAGTGAGTTTGAGATACACCCTTCAGATGATGCAGAGGGACGGTCGAAACGGATAAGTTGGCTCTAGCTAAATCTCGACTTTGCACCCTTTCTGTGCCGGTTGTGCCGAACCCTCGATTGGCCCAGATCGATGGGGCGTGCCGGCGAGCAAAGGAAGAATGGCGCGTTCTCCCTGATCAAAAGGCGCAACAATTCTCGAAGCGCATGTAGAGGACGACAGCAACGCAAGACTTGAGTGGCAACCTCGAACCAGACCGCGCTCACGCCGGCCAGGCCTGGCCGCCGCCGTCGATGCGCAGCACCTGGCCCGAGACGAACGCGCCCATCGGGCCTGCGAAGAACTCGACCACGCGCGCGACCTCGTCGACGGTCGCGATGCGGTCGAGCGTGCCGGTCTCGACCATCCGGTCCGGGTCGACCGCGCGGGTGCCGAGGAAGCGGCCGGTGCGGGTGTCGCCGGGCGCGATGCAGTTGACGGCGATGTCGTAGGCGCGGAGCTGGTCGGCGAGGCAGCGGGTGTAATGCGTCACGCCCGCCTTGGCCACCGCGTAGATCGAGCCGTTGGTGCGGCCCTTGAAGGCCGCGACCGAGCCGAGCGTGACGATGCGTCCGCGCCGCCGCTCCATCATGCCCTTCGCCACCGCCTGGCAGGTCAAAATCGTCGACAGCAGGTTGCGCTCCAGCACCGCGCGGACGTCGGCTTCCTTGATGTTGACCGCGTCGTTCGGATCGGGCTTGCCGCCGGCCGCCGCGATATCGCCGCCGGCATTGTGGACGAGGATGTCGATCGGACCGAGCGCCGCTTCCGTCTCTGCGATCACGCGAGCAATCTCGTCGGCCTTGGTAAGATCGCCAAGCACGCGCTTGGTGCGCACGCCAAACGTCTCGCCTATCTCCGCGGCGACGGCGGTGAGCGTGGTGCCTTCGCCATATTCGGCCGGGCCGTTCTCGCGCATGCCGTGGATCGAAACGTCAGCACCGAGAGCTGCGAGCTTTTCCGCAAAGGCGCGGCCGAGGCCGCGTCCCGCGCCCGTCACCAGCGCCACCTGGCCAGCCAAGATCTTCGTTCCGCCATGTGAAGCCATGATCTTCTCCTGTCAGTCGGCCGCGAGATCGAGCCCGATCGCGAGCGCCTGCACCAGGCACATCGGCGCCACCAGCGTGCGTAGCGCCGGCTCCGGCATGTCCTGGATCTCGAACACGACACTCGCGCCCTCGGCGATCGGGCTCAGCAGGCTGTCGGTGATCGAGATCGTCGGCACGCCGCGCGCGACGAGCTCGGGGAACAGGCGCGCCGTATCCGGATAGTAATTTCGGAAGCTGATCGCGACCAGCGCATCGTCCACGGTCGCCGCGTGCGACTGCTCGTGAATGCTGCCGCCAGTGCCGTCGAGCAGCACGACGCGCCGTCCGAGCTTGCGCAAGACATAGGCGAGGTGGGTCGCGACCGGAAACGAGCCGCCGAGGCCGAGCAGGTAGATGTCGCGCGCTTTGGCGAGGATCGCGGTCGCAGCTTCCAATTCGCGCGTATGCACCGACTGGCTCAACGTCACCAGCGCCGACTGGGCCTCCGAGACGAAGCGCGACAGCACTGCAGCCGGCTTGCGGCCGAGCACGGATTTTTCCTCGCTCTTCATCCGTGCGAGCCGCGCCTTGTAGCTCGGCGCGACGCCGGCCACGAGACGCGAGCGGAACACCTGCTGCATCTCGGTAAAGCCGCCGAAGCCGAGCGCATGCGCGAAGCGGACGATCGCCGACGGCGGCACGCCGGAGCGTTGCGCCACCTCGGCGACCGTGCCGAGCGCGACGTCGGTCGGATGATCGAGCACGAACTCCGCGATCTGCTGCAGGCGGCCGGACAGCGCGCGGTGCCGCTGCGCGATCGCGCCGCGCAGTTCGTCGTAACTCATGGCGCCTTGTGCCTTGTTCATCGCCTCGCCTCTTCCGGATCGGTCGCCTGTTTAACGGTATTTCGGCATTTGGATCAAATATTCCACTTTACATCGAAAATGGAATGAATATTCTAATCACACAACAACAAAAGATTTCGGGAGCTGGAGGAAACGATGAAGAAGCATCAGATCTCACGGCGAAGCGTTCTGAAGGGCAGCCTGATGGCGAGTGTCCTCGGCGGCACCGGCAGCTTTTTTGGACCGTGGAAGGAGAATCATGCCTGGGCGCAAGGCGCGGCGAAGCCGATCAAGCTCGGCCTGACCTGCGATGCCAGCGGCCAATACGGCAACAGCGGCCAGGACGATTTCCGCGGCATCAAGATGGCGATCGACGAGTTCAACGCCAAGGGCGGCGTGCTCGGGCGCCAGGTCACCTTCATCACGGCGGATACCGAAACCACGCCCGCCACCGGCAGTCGCGTCGCCGAACGCTTCATCACCCGCGAGGACTGCACGATCCTGATCGGCGCGCTGCATTCCGGCGTCGCCAACGCCATCACGCAGGTCGCGAACAAATATGGCGTGATCTACCTCAACACCAATTCGTCGGCACCGAGCGAAGCCGGCGAAAACTGCTCACGCATCAAGTTCGTCTGGGACGGCAACGGCACCAATTTCTCAAAGGCCTCGGTCAAGAATGCGGTGGATTCCATCGGCAAGAACTGGATGCTGCTGACTAACGACTACGTCTGGGGCCACACGACGTCTGCGGCTACCAAGACGCAGGTCGAAGGCGCCGGCGGCAAGATCGTCGACAATCTGCTGGTGCCGCAGAACACCCGCGATTTCACGGCGTATCTGCTGAAGATCCAGCAGGCCAAGCCCGACGTCGTGGCGACCGCTATCGGCGGCGACGACATCAAGGCGCTGCGCGAGCAGGTGGCGCAGTTGAAGCTCGACGGCAAGCCGGCCTGGATCAACAACCAGCAGGACTGGCCGGATGTGTGGGGTGCGCCGGACAGCCTGTTCGGCGTGTTCGGCACCACCTGGTATCACAAGCTGCCGCTGCCCGGCGTCGCCGAGTTCGTCAAGAAATGGCAGGTCGCCAACAAGGACGGCCCGATCCCGGTGCCCGGCAACGTCTCCTACAACGGCTACATGGCGACGCGCGAATTGCTGCGTGGAATCGAGCGGGCAGGGTCGACCAACAACGTCAAGATCATCAAGGAGCTCGAGAACCTGAAGGTCTCGGCCACCGACCGCATGCAGCATTTTGACGCCTACATGGATCCGGTGACGCACCAGATGCAGCAGACGATCTATCTGGCGCGACGCAACGCCAAGCCTTCGGACAACACCGACCTGTTCGAGATCATCAGTTGGACCGAGCCGAAAGCGGCGGCCGACGATGCTGCGCCGACCAAGTGCAAGCTCACGCCCTATGAGCAGGTGCCGACCGTCGATTCCTGACGGCGGTTCGCCACGTCGCAGTCACGGCGGCGCGCCTGTCGCGCCGCCAGCCCGTACTTGCGAGACCAAACCCTTGTTCGACCTTCTTCCGCATCTTGTGAATGGGCTCACGCTCGGCTTGTTGTTCGCGCTGATCGCGCTCGGCTTCATGCTCATCGTCGGGCTGATGGAGCAGATCAATCTGGCGCACGGCTCGCTGTTCGCGCTCGGCGCCTATGTCGCCATGCAGCTCACCGGGCCGCGCCCGCCCTTGCCGGCCGATGTCGCAAAGCTGTGGCTGGCGCTCCCGCTCGGCTGGCGCTACGCAGCGACGCTCATCGTCGCGCCCATCATCGTCAGCCTCGTCGGCATGCTGATCGAGTTCTGCATGCGGCGCACCTACGGCAAGGATCCGCTCTACGGCCTGCTGCTGACCTTCGGCGCGGCGATGGTGATCGAGGAGCTGATCCGCCTGGTCTGGGGCACCCGCGACTATGTGCTCCAAGTGCCGTCCGCGATCAATGGCGGCTTCCTGTTCGGCGACCTCATCTGGTCGAGCTATCGGTTCTACGCGGCCGGCATCGCCGCCGGGATCATCGGCCTCGTCTGGCTCCTGATCGAAAAGACTTCGTTCGGAGCCACCGTGAAGGCCGGCGCCCATGACAGTGAGATCGTCCGCGCGCTCGGCATCAACCTGTCGCGGCTGCGGCTCCTCGTGTTCGTGTTCGGCACCATGCTCGCGGCGATCGCCGGCATCATCGTCGCACCGATCTGGGGCATCCGTCCGCATATGGGCGTCGATGCCGTCATCCCCGCATTCCTGGTGATCGTGCTCGGCGGCGTCGGAAGCTTTTGGGGTGCGGTCACGGCCGGCCTCCTGGTCGGGCTCTGCGTCGGCCTGGCCGGTGCCTACGCGTCCGAATGGTCGCTGCTGTCCATGTACATCCTGCTCGTTGCCGTCGCGACGTTCCGCGCCCGCGGCCTCTGGGGCAAGAAGAGCGTGCTCGAGGTCTAGGGAATGATTGCCGATAAGACGACCTCATCCGACGCGTCGCGTCTCGTTACGCCGACGATGCTGGTGCTCTTTCTGGTGCTTGCAACGGTGCCGCTCTGGATCACCCGGATCGGGCTCTATCCCTATCTGGGGATCGAGATCTTGATCTGGTCGCTCTACGCGCTGGCGTTCAACCTGGTGCTCGGCACCGCCGGCCTGCCGTCGTTCGGCCACGGTGCCTATTTCGGCATCGGCGCCTACGCGTTCGGACTCTGCCAGTTCGACATCGCCGCCAATCTCTGGATCTGCCTTGCAGCAGGAGCACTCGCGGCAGGACTCGCCGGCGCGCTGGTGGCGATGTTCATCTCGCACCGGCGCGGCATCTACTACGCTTTCATGACCATCGCCTTCGGCCAGATCTTCTGGACGCTCGCGATCAAGTCGCATCGCATCACGGGCGGCGAGGACGGCCTGCTCAAGATCAAGCGGCTGCCGGCGGATTTCGGCCTTGTCTCCTTCGATCTCACCGACAATGTCGCCTTCTACTATTTCGTGCTTGCTGTGTTTGCGGTCGGCGTCGCCGTCCTCTGGCGACTGGTGCATTCGCCCTATGGCCGCGTCGTCGCCGCCATCAAGCAGAGCGAGATCCGCGCCGCCCATCTCGGATATAATGTGTGGCTCTACAAGGCCTCGATCTTCACGCTCTCGGCCGCCCTGTCGGGCTTTGCCGGCAGCCTGTTCGCGATGGCGCAGCTCGCCGCGTTCCCTGATGTCATGAGCCTGCATCAATCCGGCTACGTCGTGATGATGACGCTGGTCGGCGGCGGGCTCGTCAGCTTCTGGGGCCCTGTCATCGGCGTGTTCCTGTTCCTCACCGCGCGCGATGTGATCGGTGCGCTGACCAACGCCTGGATGCTGTATTTCGGCCTCTTGTTCATGGCGATCGTGCTGTTCCGTCCTGAAGGTATCGCGGGTGCGATCTCGGCCGCCCTGCAGCAGCATTCGCTCCATGCGCTGCGCCGGCGCGGCACGTCCGCGATGCGGCTGCTGTTCGGAGGCGGACGATGAGCATGATCGAGGCCGCGGGCGTTCACGTTCGCTTCGGCGATCGCGTCGTGCTGGAGAGCGTCGATCTCGCGGTCGGCGAGGGCGAGTTCCACGGCGTGATGGGGCCAAATGGCGCCGGCAAGACCACCTTCTTCAATGTCCTCACCGGCCGCGTGAGACCGAGCCGCGGCCGGGTCCTACTCGGCGGCGAGGATGTCACGGGCCTAAGCCCGCACCGCATCGCGGCCAAGGGCATTGCCCGCTCGTTCCAGATGATGACGCTGTTCGACGAGTTTTCCGCCCGCGACAACGTCATGATGGGCTTGCCCGCGTTTCGCGCCCGCGGCCTCGATATCGTCAGTGCCGCCGCCGGTGACCGCAGCTTCACCGAGCAGGCCTCCGATGCGCTCGCCGCGGTCGGGCTCGCCGACAGGGGCGACATCCGCGCGAAAGATCTCTCCTATGGCGATCGCCGTGCGCTGGAGATCGCGGTCGCGCTGGCGCAGGCGCCGCGCGTGCTGTGCCTGGACGAGCCGACCTCCGGCCTCGGCTCCGACGGCGTGCAGCGGCTCGCAGCACTCGTTGCGCGCCTGAAGGGCAAGCTCACCATCGTCGCCATCGAGCACGACATGGAATTCCTGTTCTCGCTCGCTGACCGCATCTCCGTGATCCATTGGGGGCAGGTCGTTGCGCGCGGCACGCCGCATGAGCTGCAGCAGAACGAATGGGTGCGGCGCTCCAATCTCGGGAAGTTCGCATGATCCTCGAAGTGGACGGGGTCGATACGTTTTACGGCGAGACCCAGGCGCTGTTCGGCGCTTCGCTCGCCATCGAGCACGCCAAGGTTTTCGCGCTGCTCGGGCCCAACGGCGCCGGCAAGACCACCATGTTGCGCTCGATCCTCGGGCTAACGCGGCCGCGGCGCGGCGCGGTGCGTTTCGACGGCCACGACGTCACGCGCAACCCGACCCACGAACTCGCGCGCGCCGGCATCGGCTGGGTGCCCGACGACCGGCGGCTGTGTCCGACCCTGTCGGTGGCGCGCAACCTGGCGATCGCGCAGAAGCGCACGCGCTTCCGCTATTGGAGCGTCAAGGAGGCAAGCTCTATCTTCTCGCCGCTGGAATATCTGATGGAGCGTGACTGCGAGAATCTGTCGGGCGGCGAGATGCAGATGGTGGCGATCGCACGTGCCCTGGTCGGCTCGCCCGGGCTGGTGCTGTTCGACGAGCCGAGCCAGGGGCTGGCGCCAAAAATCGTCGGCGACGTGCTGGCGACGATTTTGCGCATGAAGGACGAGGGTATCGCCTCGCTGGTCGTGGAGCAGAATGCCGAGATAGCATTGTCGGTGGCAGACCACGCCGCCGTCATCGACCGCGGCCGGATCGTCTGGACCGGCGAGGCCGCAACGCTGCGCGACGATCGCGGCCTTCGTCAGCGCCTGCTGGGAGTACAATAAAGTGTCCGCACCGCTGCTCGTTCTCGACGGTATCCGCAAGGTCTACACAAGGGGCCGCGTCATCCGCCGCCCGACCTTCACGCTGGAGGCCAATCTCTCGCTGGACGAGCCCGGCATCGTTGGCGTCGTGGGGCCGAACGGCGCCGGCAAGACCACGCTGTTCGAGATGATGACCGGCTCCAACGCGCCCACCTCGGGCCGCGTGCTGGTCGCAGGCACCGATATCCATGGCGTCAAATATCGCGAGCGTGACCGGCTCGCGATCCACTACCACCAGTCCTATCAGGTCCGGCGCTTTCGCAAGCGGGTGCCTTCGGCCTTCCTCGCGCCGTCACCGACCAAGACGCCGCTGGTCCACCTGTTCGACGAGCCGCAGTTCAATCTGCAGGACGGCTATATCGGCTTCATGCTGGATTTCTTCCGCAAGCTGCGTGACGAAGGCAGGCTCGTCATCCTCTGCATGCATCCGACGGCGAGCTGGCACCTCGACATCCTCGCGGAGATCGCCGGGCAATTTCTGTTCGTGGCCGGCGGCGGGGTAACACGCATGGCGGATTTCCGCTCGCTGGTCGCCGAGCCGCGCTTCCGCGCCTATCTCGGGCCGGAGATGACGCGGGCCGCGGATGCAATTTGTCACGGCAGCATTGCCAAGCAATTTGACGCGTGAGACGGCGGCCCGCTTCGTGCTAGAGGGTATCCGCAGATGGGGTCCCATCGTCCACCAGCCAATCCAACGCAAAACACGTCACAGGGAGAGACAATTGGCTTATTCGAACACGCAGCTTTTCATCGGCGGCAAATGGCGCCCGGCGCAGTCGGGCAAGGTCATCGAAGTCCTCAATCCCGCCACCGAAGAGGTGATCGGCACCGTCGCCCATGCCGGCAAGGCCGACCTCGACGAGGCGCTGGCGGCAGCCGCCGCCGGCTTCAAGGTCTGGCGCAACGTCGCCCCGTTCGAGCGCTGCCGCATCATGCGCAAGGCCGCCGCGATCATGCGCGAGCGCAATGACGAGATCGCGCCGCTCCTCACGATGGAGCAGGGCAAGACGCTCGGCGAAGCCAGGATGGAAGCGATGGCCGCCGCCGACGTCATCGAATGGTTCGCCGAAGAAGCCAAGCGCGCCTATGGCCGCCTGATTCCGGCGCGCGGACCCGGCATCTACCAGCTCGCGATGAAGGAGCCGGTCGGCCCGGTCGCGGCCTTCACGCCCTGGAACTTCCCGATCAACCAGGTCGTGCGAAAACTCTCGGCCGCACTCGGCGCCGGCTGCTCGATCATCGTCAAGGCGCCGGAAGAGACGCCGGCCTCGCCTGCGCAGCTCATCCGCGCCTTTGCGGACGCAGGCGTGCCCGACGGCGTCATCAACCTCGTCTATGGCGTGCCGGCCGAAATCTCCGAATACCTGATCCCGCATCCGGTGATCCGAAAAATCTCCTTCACCGGCTCGACCAATGTCGGCAAGCAGCTCAATGCGCTCGCCGGCCTGCACATGAAGCGCGCCACCATGGAGCTCGGCGGCCATGCGCCGGCGATCGTGTTCAAGGACGCCGACGTCACCTCAGCTGCGAAGATCCTGGCGGCTGCAAAGTATCGCAACGCCGGCCAGGTCTGCATCTCGCCGACCCGCATGCTGGTACAGGACGACGTGTTCAATGAGTTCGTCGACAAGTTCGTCGACGGCGCAAGGGCGTTCAAGGTCGGCAACGGCCTCGATCCCGATTCCAAGATGGGCTCGCTCGCCAATCCGCGCCGCGTCACCGCGATCGAGGGCATGGTGCAGGATGCCGTCGGCAAGGGCGCCAGGCTCGAGACCGGCGGCAAGCGCGTCGGCAACAAGGGCTATTTCTTCGAGCCGACCGTTGTGAGCGACGTGCCGAAGGACGCGCGCGCCATGAACGAGGAGCCGTTCGGCCCGCTCGCGCTGATCTCGCGCTTCTCGACCTTCGACGAAGTCGTCGAGGAAGCCAACCGGCTGCCGTTTGGCCTCGCGTCCTACGCCTTCACCTCATCGACCAAGACTGCGACCGCGATCGGGTCTGCCGTCGAAGCCGGCATGATGTCGATCAACAGCTTCGGTCTCGCGCTGCCCGAGGTGCCGTTCGGCGGCATCAAGGATTCCGGCTACGGCTCGGAGGGCGGAACCGAGGCGATGGAAGGCTATTTCAATACCAAGTTCATCACGCAGACCGGCGTGTAGGTCGCTGGTCGTTCGGATGGCGGTGTTCTTGGCGTTGCGGCGTCTATTTTATGGCGCTTCGGCCTGCGGCATTCGCGAATGCGCCTTTGACGAAGACTGATGCACGATCGGTTGTCTGCTAAAGCGCGAAGAGATTTGAATGATTTGTCATCGCGCGTCTGGTTATTGTTCGCGCATGATCCTTTCGGAAAGATGCTTCTCATTTCTTCGGATCATGCTCTAGGTGCCGCAACGCCAATGTACTGGCGCGCAGCTGCACTTAGGGTGAAGTCCGGCGAGCCGCTATTGCGGTCATCTCCAGCTCAACGCCCAAACCGAGATACGCGACGCCGATCACGGCGCGTGCCGGCAGATGAGCACGTGCGAAATGTGCCATCCAGGCGGAGTTTAGGGCTTCCTTCTCGTCGAGATTGGTCAGGTAGATGGTCACCTGCAAAACGTTGGACAGGTCCGACCCGACGCCCTCGAGTAGGCGCGATAGTTGGCCAAGTATATCGTTTGCCTGGCCGGCCATATCGAGACCCGTGTCCTCGGCGACGATCCCGCCGATGTAGAGCACGCCGTCATGCTCGACAACTTCGTGAAGCAGTCCCTCGTAGGGTGCGAACCGATTGATCATGATGCTGACGATGATGCGGACACGGACGCGCCATATGGCACGTTCTTGCCGCCATATCTGCGCACGCGGATGTTCGCCTGCTCGGCGTGACCCACAAATCCCTCGAGGTTGCAGAGGCGCGAGCAATAGGCACCCACCTCAGCGGCGGCCTTATCGGTAAGGACGCGCTGATAGGTCACGGTCTTAAGGAATTTTCCAACCCAGAGACCGCCGGTGTATCGAGCGGCAGTCCGCGTCGGTAGCGTGTGGTTTGTTCCAATGACCTTGTCGCCGAATGCGACATTCGTGCGCGGTCCGAGGAACAATGAACCGTAGTTGGTGAGGTTCTCGAGGAAGTAGTCGGGATCGCGTGTCATGACCTGGACGTGCTCGGACGCGATGCGATTGGCTTCGCGCACCATCTCGGCGTCATCGGCGCAAACGATGACCTCGCCATGTGCTTCCCACGCCTTCCGGGCAATGGCGGCGGTCGGAAGAACGCCAAGCAGTCTTTCGATTTCCGCGAGCGTTTCCCGAGCCAACTTCTCGGAAGTCGTCAGGAGGATCGCCGGGGAATCGGGGCCATGTTCGGCTTGGCCGAGCAAGTCCGTCGCACACAGCTCTCCGTCCGTAGAGTCATCGGCAACGACCAGTGTCTCAGTCGGCCCCGCGAACAGATCGATACCGACCCGGCCAAATAACTGCCGTTTGGCTTCGGCCACGTATGCATTGCCCGGTCCAACCAGCATGTCGACGGCCGGAATGGTTTCGGTGCCGATTGCCATCGCGCCGACTGCCTGCACGCCGCCAAGACAATAAATCTCATCGGCGCCTGCAAGCCTCTGAGCCGCCACGATCGCAGGGGCCGGGCGGCCTTGATAGGGCGGAGCGCAGGTCAGGACACGCTTCACTCCTGCAACTTTGGCGGTGATGACGGACATGTGGGCCGAAGCGAGCAGGGGATACTTGCCTCCCGGTACGTAGCAGCCGACGGCGTCGACCGGGATATTCTTGTGGCCCAAGATGACCCCCGGCAGGGTCTCCGCCTCGACATCCTTCAGGGCGGAACGTTGAATCTCGGCGAACTTGCGAACTTGCTCCTGCGCAAACCGGATGTCATCGAGATCCTGGTGCGACAACTGGCTGATGCACTCTGCAATTTCTGCCTCGGTAAGCCTGAAATCGGTCCGGTCCCAGCCGTCGAACTTGCGCGATGCATCGCGCACGGCAGCATCGCCTCGCGACGCGATGTCCGCCAACAGGGTTTCCACGGTGGCCCGGATGTTCGCATCCTCTGCCGCCTGTATGCCGGCATCCCGTCCTGACTTCACAATCTTTGGCATATCGGCTATCCTCCCGCCGATGGTCTGACATGTCACATCTGACATGTCAATAGAGCGCGGGGACGTGTCTTGGACGAAGCAAACGAAGGTCAGATCAAGGATCAGTTCTACGAGACCTTGAAGCTTGCGATTATCTCCTGCGAACTGCCGCCGGGCGAAGAGCTGTCCGAGGGCTATCTCGCTGCCCACTATGGTGTCGGCAAGGCGTCGGTTCGGCATGCCCTATCCCGGCTGGGCCAGGACGGCTGGGTTACGAGCAGACCGCGTAGCGGCCATGTCGTGGCGCCGATGACGATGGAGGACGTGGTAGATATCTTCGCCATGCGTGAGATCGTCGAGCCCGAGTCTGCGGCGCGCGCAGCCGGCAACATCTCGGAAGCGAAACTCAGGCGTCTGAACAAGGCCTGCGCAAATCCTTATCGCGTCAGCGACATCGCTGCGAAGCGCCGGTTTCTGCTTGCCAACCGCGACTTTCACGTGGCGATCGCGGACGCCAGCGGAAGCTCCCGGCTGGCGAAATCGGTGACCAAGCTGCACGACGAATCCCTGCGCATCCTCTACTTGACTGCCAGCGAGTCGGAGTTGTCGGACGACTGGTCGCGTGGACACGGCCCGATGATCGAGGCCATCGTTGCAGGTGATCGACTAGCAGCGCATAGAACGACGCTCGACGGGATCAGGCGCAGCCAGGACCGCGTTATGGCGGTCTTCGCGGCTGCGCCAGAACTGATTACGGGGCGGCGGACCCTGAGGATCCCGGCGCGCCTGGCGGCGGCCAGATCGTAGCCCTCAGTCGACGGCGGCGGTCACCTTGATCTCGACGAGGTGGCGCTCAGATGCGAGCGGTGCGCCGACCGTGGCGCGCGCGGGAGCCTGACCTTCCGGCATCCATTCTTCCCAGATCGCATTCATCTTCGGTGCGTCCTGCATCGATTTAAGCCAGATCTGCGCCGAAAGGATCTTCGTCTTGTCGCTGCCCGCCTCCTGGAGGAGGGCATCAATTTTCGCAAGCGTCTCCTTGGTTTGTGCATCGACCGAGGCGTTCAGGTCGTCGGCGACCTGTCCCGCTAGGTATGCAATTCCACGGTGAACGACGAGCTTGCTCAGGCGCTTGTTGGTGCTGCTGCGGTGGATCGTCATGGCGCGTTTCTCCTTCGATTGCCAATAGACCGTCAGGCCAAGCCGGCATTGACATGTCAGAACTGACATGTCAATGGTAAGAGGGAAGTAGGCTTGCATGACCGAGGAAAGGGAGGGCCATGAGCAGGAATAAGCAAAAGAAAGCTTTATCACGTCGTGCATTTCTGGGAGGCGCGGCAATCGCCGGTGGGGCAGTGTTCGCGCCTTCGATCTGGGGCCTGAGGGCGCAGGAAAACCGACGTATCGTCTTGCGCGACCCCGGTGGCCCTTACACACCCGGATTCACGGTCGCATTTTATGAGCCCTTCAAGAAGGCTACCGGCATTGAAGCAGCCGGTATCGTCGGCCAACATGATCCGATTGCCTACATCAAGAGCATGGTCGAGACGAAGAGCTACGTCTGGGACGGCGCTCTTCTGAACAACATGTCTCACGATGTGCTGATGGACCCGAAGTCCGGCATGTTTCTCGAGGAGCATCGGGCCTCGGCGGGCGGCATCCCGGAGCGCTACGTTACCCCGAGCTTCATGCCCGTACTGGCGCTTCAGACCGTGTTTGCCTATCGCGACGATGCCTTCACAGGAAAGAAGGCTCCCGGTTCGTGGGCCGATTTCTGGAACGTAAAGGACTTTCCGGGCCGGCGCGCGTTGCGCAAGGCGCCGCAGGATACGCTCGAGCAAGCCCTTCTCGCTGATGGCGTTGCTGCCGATCAACTCTACCCGCTGGACCTCGATCGCGCCTTCAAGAGCCTCGATCGTTTGAAGAAGGACGTGCAGATCTGGTGGACCGGCGGCGCTCAGACCTCGCAAATGCTTAAGACGCGCGAAGTGGATCTCTGCCCGACATGGAACGCTCGCGCTCAGGCGGCGATCGATGAGGGGGCGCCGGCGAAGGTGGTATTCAACCAGGGGCTTCTCGGCACCGAAGGCTTCTGTGTCATCAAGGGCGGACCCAAGGCCGATCTCGTTCGCGAATTCATCGCCTTCACGCGGGATCCCCAGCGCCAGGCGGCATTCACCAAGGATCTGTCGTACGGACCTGTTCATCCCGACGCCTACAAGTACATCGACGCCCAGCGCGCCAAGGTTCTTCCGACCTCGCCCGATAACCTGAAGACCGCTGTCCAGATCAACACCAAGTATTGGGCCGGCGTACAGAGCGCCGTGCAGGAGCGCTTCAACTCGTGGCTACTGGGATGACGGGAGTTCATTTGGCAAAGCCTATCAAGCTCGCCACGCGCAACGTCGGAAAGACCTATGGTCCGGTCGTTGCGCTCCAGGGGGCCTCGTTCGATCTCACTGAAGGCGAGTTCCTGACGCTACTGGGACCCTCCGGCTCGGGAAAGACCACCCTGCTCATGATCGTTGCGGGGTTGGTCATGCCGACTTCGGGGCAGGTCATGATCGATGGTCGGCCTGCCACCAATGCGCCTAGCTACGATCGGGACATCGGCATGGTTTTTCAGAGCTATGCGCTGTTTCCCCATCTGACTGTCGCGGAGAACGTGGCCTTTCCGCTGGAAATGAGAAAGCTGCCGAAGGAGGAGATCGAGCAGCGCGTGCGCGCGACGCTTGACCTTGTCCGCCTCGGCCATCTCGCGGACCGTTTGCCGGCGCGCCTGTCCGGTGGCCAGCAACAGCGTGTGGCGCTCGCTCGCGCCATGGTCTATCGGCCTTCGATCATTCTGATGGATGAGCCGTTGGGTGCGCTCGACAAGAAGCTGCGCGAGCAGATGCAAGAGGAGATTCGTCGGCTTCACCGGGAACTCGGCATTACCGTGCTTTATGTGACGCACGATCAAGACGAGGCGATGGGTCTTTCTGATCGTATTTGCCTCATGAACAACGCGCAGATCGAGCAGATCGGCACCCCTGACGAATTGTATTTCCGGCCGCAGACGGCGTTTGCGGCAAACTTCATCGGCGAATCCAACCTGCTGCCCGTCTCGATCATCAACTCGGCGGGCGACAGGCGCGAGCTCAAGAGCAAAGCCGGGACGACCTTCCATGGGTGCGCGGTCGACGGCAGTCCTGTCGATGGCGAAGCCCTCCTTGGGATTCGACCGGAAAGGCTGAGGCTGCTCGCCGGCAACGATGTCGCTGACAACCAGCTGATCGGCAAAATCCGCGAGAGCGTGATGCTAGGCGCGCTGACACGAGTCTCGATCGACGCAGAAGACGGCGGTCGGCTGACGGCTCTTCTCCTGACGGCTGGGAATTGCCGGCTCCGGCCAGGCGACGCGGTTCGCGTTGGCTGGGAAACCGGCGCAGGAATTGTGCTTCCAAGAGCGGCGTGAGGTCCGAATCCCGTGACCATCCTATCCGAAACAACGCCTTCCAAATCCCTTGTTATCTCGCCGCGTCGCGAAAACGTCGGCGGTTGGGTACTTCTGATTCCGATAGCGGTTCTGTTGGGCGGCTTTTTCCTCTATCCAGTGGCCAGGCTTCTAGGACTCAGCCTGTTTGATGGTTCAGGCCATTTCACACTGCTTCAGTACAGCCGGCTATTCGGAACTCCGGTGTACCTGTCGGTGCTGTGGACTACGCTGCAGATCGCGTTCTGGACAACCATTGTCTCACTAATTGCCGGTTACCCGGTCGCCTACGCGATCGCGCGAGCCGACGGGCAAAGTCGCGCGCGTCTGATGCTTTGGGTCCTTCTGCCGTTCTGGACAAGCTTCCTTGTCCGCACCTTCGCCTGGATCGTGCTGCTGGGGCGGACCGGTGTCGTCAACGATACGCTGCTCGGGCTGGGGCTCACGCAAGCGCCGCTGGATCTGATCTACAATATGGCGGGCGTCCTGGTCGGCATGGTTCACGCCTTGATGCCGCTCGCAATCCTGACGCTCGTGCCGGTGATGGAGAAGATCAACCGCGATCTCGAGCGGGCAGCCTCCATCATGGGAGCGCGGGGAGGGGCGACCTTCTGGCGCATCTATTTTCCGCTGTCCTTCCCCGGCGTCGCCGCGGCTGGGTTGCTCGTATTTATCTCCGCCCTCGGCTTTTTCATCACGCCGGCGCTTCTCGGGTCGCCGAAGCAGACAATGATCGGGCAGCTCATCATCCAGCAAATTCAGGAGATGATGAACTGGTCGTTCGCGGGCGCCATCTCGGCGCTGCTCATCGTCGCGACTTTGATAATCTTCCTGCTCTACGATCGCCTTGTCGGCATGTCGACGCTGGCGGGCGAGGCGAATGAGAGTTCACGATCCTCGACCGGTTCGAGCAAGATCAGCAAGGCTTGTCTCGCGCTGGCTGGACGCTTGTCGGACAACATAGGTTCATCGTTCGGCGCGATCGGCATCAGGGGCGGGCCTTCGACGGTCGGTCGGGGGGCGCGGGTCTTCGTTCTGCTGTTTCTTTCGGTTCCAGCCCTCTTCCTGATCCCGGTCTCGTTCTCGAAGGGCGCCTTCATCGAATGGCCGCCGGCATTGTTTTCGTCCCAGTGGTATGTCTCGATTGCCGAGTCCTCACAATGGTTGCAGGCAGGAGCGAGATCCTTCGTAGTTGCGGGACTGTCTGCATTGTTGGCCCTCCTGATTGGGACACCCGCTGCGTTTGCACTGAACCGGTTCGATCTGCCCGGCAAGTCGGGTGTGCTCGCTATGATCCTGGCGCCGTTGATTGTGCCTCGCATCGTCACCGCAGTTGGTCTGTTCTATCTCTTCGCGCAGCTCGGTTTGATCGGAACCACCTTGGGTCTGATCATCGGGCACGCGGTCCTTTCCGTGCCCTATGTGACCATCACCGTGATGGCGGTCCTTCGGCATCACGACTGGCGACTCGAGCAGGCGGCGTCGACGATGGGGGCTCGCCGGACCGCCACGCTCCGCCGCATCACGCTTCCGCTGATCCGGAATGGCCTCATAGCGGCCTATTTGTTTGCGTTCGTCACCTCCTTCGACGAGTTGACGGTCGCTCTCTTCGTCACCGGCGGCCTGTTCGGGACGCTTCCGAAGCAAATGTGGGACGACGCCCTTCTCAAGGTGAGCCCCACACTAGCTGCCGTTTCGGTCGTCCTGTTGGTTCTGATCACGGCATTCGTCATGATAGCCGAGCGACTCTCTCGCGCCCGTAGCGCTTAAGGCAATGTCCGTGCAATCAAGTCATTACGCAGAACAAACCGTTTTCATCATTGGAGCTGGAGCAGTCGGATTGAGCGCTGCGATCCAGCTCAGGCGACGGGGATTAGCCGTCACCGTGGTGGAGGAGGGGCAGCCGGCGGCGGGCGCGTCATACGGCAATTCGGGCATGCTTGTGGCTGACACCGCCATGCCGACGTCTCAGCCGGGCATGATCTGGAAGGTGCCAGGATGGCTTGCCGATCCCTTGGGGCCGCTGACGGTCAAGGCCCGCTATCTACCCAGGGCTTTGCCGTGGCTGTTGCGCTACCTGCGCTCGGGCACGCGCAGCCACGTATTTCATGCCTCTAGGGCTTTGCGGGCGCTTCATCGATCGACCTTCGAGGGCTGGCGAGAAAATGTCGGGGCGAATGCGATGGATCGCCTGACGCGACGCGATGGTCAGGTCTACCTGTGGGAAGGACTAACCGAGCCGCCGCCGCGCAGCCTTGAGGATGAAGTGCGAACTTTTCTGGGAATCGAGGCGGAAGCGCTTGGAGCTGACCAGATCCGGCAGTTCTTCCCGGGAATCTCGTCTGATGTGTCGTACGGCTTGCTTATCCGTGGCAACGGTCACACCGTAAATCCGGGAGCCCTCATCCGAGCACTCGCAAGTCAATTCCTCAGTGAAGGCGGCGAATTGGTCCAGGAGCGCGCCGTCAAGCTATGGCGCAACGAGACCGGCCGCTGGACAGTCATGACCAATCTCAACAACTATCAGGCGGATCTGGTGGTGGTGGCCGCCGGCGCCTGGTCCACGAGATTGCTTGAACCGCTTGGCGTGAAAATCCCGTTGGAGAGCGAGCGAGGCTATCACGTCATGCTGCGCAATCCTTCGGTTCGCCTCGGCATGCCGATCCTCAACAAAACCAGCTATTTCGGCGTGAGCTCGATGTCGGAAGGCCTTCGGGTGTCAGGAACGGTGGAGATCGGAGGATTGGATGCGCCGCCATCGTTGCAGCGGGCAGAAAATCTCATCAAGCTGGTGACGCGCCTGTTTCCGCAGCTGACGTATGACGAGACGGCCTATTGGATGGGCCACCGTCCTTCAACTCCGGATGGGCTTCCGGTGATCGGCCCGATCAACGATCACCAGGGTCTACACGTTTGTTTCGGGCATGGGCACTCGGGGCTGACCGGCGCGCCCATGAGCGGCCGGCTGCTTGCGCAACTTGTAACGGGCGAAAAGCCTGCGATTGATCCGACGCCATACGCGCCGGCGCGCTTTGCCTGATTTGGGAAAGATCGCAAGTCATTAGAACTCATCCGAGGGAGAAAGCAAATGGCCGTCCCTGAAGCCAATGAGAGAACGCTCATCTGGCCGCAACTTCCGCATTCAAATCGCCAGGCGATCGATAGCCGCTTTGAAAAGGGAGCAGCCTATGTTGCCGGCGAGTTCTGCCCGATCGAGGAGGCAACGTTGCCTCTGCTCGACTGGGGCTTTCTGCGGTCGGACGCTTGTCAGGAGACCATCTCGACGTGGAACGGCCAGTTCTTCCGGCTACAGGATCATCTCGATCGCTTTGAGCGCTCTTTGAAGCGATTGCGAATGGAATCGCCGGAGACAATCGGCCGCATTCGTGAAATCGCACACAGGCTCGTGGCCATTTGCGGCTATTCGAATGCCTACGTTCAGATCATCATGACGCGCGGGCGGCCACCGATAGGTAGTCGCGATATCAGGCTTTGCAAAAACCGCTTTCAGGCCTTCTGCATGCCGTACATGTGGCTTGCGAAGCCCGAAGTGCAGCAGAAGGGTCTTTCGCTGTTCATCAGCAGACGTGTGCGGGTTCCCTCCGTCTCAGTCGATCCGTTCGTCAAGCACTACCACTGGCTCGATTTCGAGATGAGCTTGTTCGACGGCTTCGATGCCGGAGCCGATACCGTCGTTCTGGTCGATCTGAACGGCAAAATCACGGAGGGCCCTGGGTTCAATTTATTCGCCGACATTGATGGCCGACTCGTGACGCCATCGACCGGTGTGCTGGATGGCATGACTCGTCGGACCACGTTGGAGTTGTGCGAGGAGATGGGAATCGCTGCCGCCGCCGGTTCGATCTCCGAGACGCAGCTCCTGCAATCGAATGAAATCTTCCTCACCAGCACCGCTGGTGGGATTATCCCGATCACGACAGTCGGCGAACTGACCATTGGAGACGGTCTACCTGGACCGAAGACGGTTCAGCTCCATAGGGCCTACTGGTCGCGGCGGGCTACCGGTTGGCTCGGCGAACCGGTGAGGTACGACATTTCGCCGTAACTGAATCCGGTCAGGTTGCCAGACCGGCGTTTGCTTCATTTCAGGGAAAGAAGTCATCGCGACGTTCGGGTGACCCGAGGGCGCCATGGTACGAAATGGAGAGATCTTATGCCGCAATTGCCGAGTGCCGATTTCCTTCACCGTCTGGCAGACGTCGCCGATCGCGAAACCCTGCCACGCTTTCGAAGCGAACTCGCTATCGATACAAAGTTCAAGGAGGGTTACGCGTTCGACCCGGTGACGGAGGCTGACCGGCAAGCTGAAATTGCCGTCCGAACCGCAATCACCGCTGAATATCCTGATCACGCGATTTTGGGTGAAGAAACCGGTCTAACCGGGGATGGTCCTTTCCGCTGGGTGTTGGATCCGGTGGATGGGACGCGCCCGTTCATTTGTGGGCTTCCTGTTTGGGGCACGCTGATTGGCCTGACCGTCAACGGGCGAGCCGAGCTAGGCCTGATGAGCCAGCCCTTCACGGGCGAGCGTTTCTGGGCCGACGCTGATGGGGCGTGGTACGAGCGTCAGGGCAAGCGGCAGCGACTGTCCACGCGAGACGTTGGCACGTTGTCAAACGCAATCCTTCATACGACTTCGCCTGAGCACTATCACGGGGATTTAAAGTCAGGATTTGATCGCTTGGCGGGTTCCGTCAGGATGACCCGCTACGGCGGCGAATGCTATGCGATGGTCATGCTCGCCGCCGGCCGCGTTGACCTGGCCATCGAACCTTCGCTCCAGCCCTACGATATCGTAGCGTTGATTCCCATCATCGAAAGGGCGGGCGGAGTTGTTACGCGGATTGACGGCGGGCGGGCGGAAGAGGGCGGGCCGGTGCTGGCTTCGGCGACTCCTGAACTGCATACGGCGGCTCTTCAGCTTCTCAAAAACTGAGTTGAGCCAATCCGTTTGAGCGGTGTTGAAGTCAAAATGCTCTGCCGCGGTGAAGGGGCCATGCAAGCGGAGAGTTATGTCTCCCATCGCGGCCCAAACACCACCGGCGTTCGCCGCCGTGCGCAACGTTCCCTCCTCGCCGGCGCGTCAGTTCATCCAAAGCCCCCCGGTGACATTTATCGCTTGGCCCGTCATGTAACAGGCTTCGCCCGATGCCAGAAATGCGACAACTTTCGCAACGTCGTCTGGCAGGCCGACCCGTCCTAGCGGAATCTCGGATTCTCGCTCCTTAGCCGTGCGCAGTCCGGCTTCGCGAGATCGTTTGTCCGCCATTTCTCTCATGCCGGTCTCCATGATCGTGCCTGGGCAAACAGCGTTGACGGTGACGCCGGCCGGGGCCAGCTCGGCGGCGAGCGATTGCGTGAGGCCGATCACGGCAAACTTGGATGCGCAGTAGGCGCTATATTGCGCTTTGCCGATCTTGCCGAACCACGAGGCCATGTTGATGATGCGGCCGCTTCCGCGTGCAGTCATGATCGGCGCGACGATACTGCAAAGCGAAAAGACGCCTTCCACATTCACACGAAAAACGGCGCGCCACTCATCGAGCGTCAGCTCACCAATTCTTCCAATGGCGTTGATGGCGGCGTTGTTGATGAGGATGTCCACGTCCCCAAGGTCTGCCCTAAATCGGTCATATGCGTCTCTCAGCGCCGCGGCGTCGCCGACGTCCGCGCGATAGAACATGGCTTCTTTGCCGAAGCGCGAGGCTTGATCGAGGGTCTGCCGGACCTGGACGTCGTCGATATCAAAGATTCCGACCCGACATCCTTCTTCGGCCATGCGGATGGCAACCTTTCGGCCAATGCCCGTTGCTCCGCCCGTAATCAGCACCCTGCGCCCCTCTAACCCATACATCTACAATCTCCGTTCGCTCAAAAATTAGGCGTTTTGACAAAATTCGCCGCTTGACCGCTATCGGGCATAATGATGTAAAGGTTTACTGTAAAGGTTTACATTAAAGAGAGGAGGGATTGCATGTCTGCTCGGTCAATTAGCCGGAGAGGGGCACTGAAATATCTGGTCGCCGGCGCCACGGCAGGCTTGGTCGTCTCGGCGGGCTCTCGCGTAGCTCAAGCGGCTCCTCTGACCCTCCGCTGCGCGACTGTCCTGACGAACGATCCTGAGAATTCGGCAGCCGCGATGTGGTTCGGCAAGTTCGACGAGCTCGTCGGGCTGTATTGCAACAACGAAGTCAAGGTGCAGCTTTTCCCAGATAGTCAGCTGGGCAAGGAGTCCGATGTCGTAGCGTCGATCAAACTCGGTGTAATCGACATGTCGATAGGAGGGTCTTCGGTCTGGGGCACCGTGGTGCCTGAAATCGGAATGCTCGACCTGGGCTACATTTTCCGCAGCTGGGACGGCGTGCGGGAGGCGCTCGACGGGCCGACAGGCGAGGCGCTTTCCAAGCTGCTGCTCGAAAAGGCCGGTGCCCAGGTTCTGGGATGGCACTACAGCCCAGGCGTCCGAAACGTTCTTGCCAAATCGCCGTTCAACACTCCCGCTGAACTGGCGGGCCGCAAAGTTCGCGTCTTGCCGGTCCCGAACTTCATTCAGACGTTGAAGTTGATGGGAGCCGTTGCCACCCCGCTTCCGCTCGGAGAGGTCTACACCGCTCTGCAAGCTGGGGTCATGGATGGCATGGAGCACGACGCGCCGACCGTTCTCGCCGGCAAGTACTACGAAAGCGCGAAGTACTACACGCTGACCAACCACATCTTCAACGCGTTCAATCCGCTCATTTCGACGCGATCGCTGCAAAAGATTCCCGCGCAACATCGCGAGGGGTTCCTTCGAGCAGGCAAGGAGGCGGCTGCGCATGCGCGCGGGCTCGCTCTCAAGGCCGAGACCAAAGCGCTCGGCGAACTGAAGACTCGTGGACTCGAAGTGAGCGACTGCGACCGCGAGGCATTCCGGAACATGGTCAAGCCGCTCTGGGCAGAATTCGCCACCAAGAACCCATCCATGAAACCGTATCTCGACAGCATCGTGTCTCGCAGTTCGTAAAAATGGGGGCTGCAATGGTGGATATGGACGCGGCGTCCGTCGCGACATCTGCTTCGACGAACTGGACCAGACTGCTCGTCCATGCGGTCGATGGACTGAGCGCCCTTCTACTGGGCGTCAATCTAGTGATCGTCCTTGCGTCCGTTTTCTACCGTTACTTCCTTCATGATCCCTTCGAGTGGGCGGACGAGGGGGCGCGCGCCCTTCTCGTCGCGCTCACCTTTGTCGGCGCTGCTTCGGGCATCAGCCGAGAACAGCACGCGGGCATCGAGGCCGTGCTCGCCCGACTGCCCGTGGCCTGGCGAGAATATGCAAAGGCGCTCGGATGTCTCGTCATCATCGCGGTTTCCGCGGCCCTGGCCATATACGGCATTCTTCTGGCGCGCACGGTCGGTAGCCAGGAGACCGCTGCGGGCTTTCCGCAGGTGATCTTTGTCTATCCGGTCGCCATCGGCGGGATATGGATGGTGATCTTCGGGATGATCAAACTCTCCGGATATCGGCTGGTCACAATCTCGAAAGCCTTTGCCGGCGCGATCGCCCTATCCCTGCTGGCCTGGAGTATCAGTCATGTCATGCTGGCCGACTTGCCCTGGGTGCCGCTTGCCCTGATGGCCGGCGCTTTCATCGTGTCGCTGTTGGCAGGCATTCCGATCGCCTTCGCGCTCGGGTTCTCCTCGCTGGTCTATCTGTGGACCAACGACAGCATCCCGGTCGAGATTTTCGCCCAGCAATCGGCGGCCGGCGTCGACAATTTCGTCCTTCTCGCAGTTCCTTTCTTCATCTTGACCGGCTACATCATGGAAGTGAACGGCATGTCCGTGCGGCTGATCGAGATGATTCAGCGTGCGGTCGGTCAGGTCAGGGGCGGGCTCCACATCGTCATGGTGTTGAGCATGATCGTTTTCTCAGGGATTTCAGGCTCGAAGCTCGCCGACGTTGCGGCAGTCGGGTCTGTCCTCGTTCCGGCTGCGCGCAAATCGCGCCAGAATCCCAGCGACGCCGTCGCGCTGCTGGCGGCATCGGCAGTCGTCGCCGAGACCATTCCCCCGTGCGTCAATCTCATCATCCTAGGCTTCGTTGCAAACATCTCCATTTCAGGTCTGTTTCTCGCCGGCATTGTGCCTGCCATCGCGCTCTCTGCCGGCCTCATCGTTCTGTCGATGCTGATGGCTCCCAAGCAATCCAGGGTTGATCTCAGGATTCACCCTGAAGTCAGCAGAAGGGATCTGTGGTTGAGCGGGGTCGCCTGTATTGGCATGTTGCTCGTCATATTCGTCGGCTACCGATCCGGCTTCGCGACGGCGACCGAGATCTCGGCCTTCGCGGCTTTATATGCGCTGGTCGTCGGTGGCGTCATTTTCCGCGATATGAGTCTCGGCAAGATCTATCGTGTTCTGGTTAAATCAGCAGGCCTGGCGGGCATGGTCCTGTTCATCATCGCTCTTGCCCAAACGCTTGCTTTCATCCTGACGATAAACCAGGTACCTCATGCAATCGCGGAGGCATTGATATCCATGGGTCAGCACTACGGCCGATGGTCGTTCGTCGTGTTTGCGATCTTGACCCTGATTGTCATGGGAGCCGTGCTGGAAGGTGCTGCCGCGCTCATCATCTTCGGTCCGATGCTGGTTCCGGTCGCCACCCAACTTGGATTAGATCCTCTTCATTTCGGTACGCTTCTCGTCCTTTCGATGGGCGTGGGCCTGTTCGCCCCGCCGCTAGGTCTTGGTCTCTACGCATGCTGTGCAGTCGGGCAAGTCAGTATCGAATCCGTGACGCGTTCGATCGGCAAGTACTTCGCTCTCGTGTTTCTCGGCATCTTGCTCGTGGCGTTCGCGCCCGAAATCACGCTCGCGTTGCCGAGGCATTTCGGTCTAACCCACTAAGGAGACGCGACGTGGCCACTTACGGAAAAGGCGATGAGACCGGAGGCGCTTTCATGGTCCTCGGTCCAGAGGAAGGACAGAACTTTTGGCAACCTGTCCCTTCAAACGGACACATCTCTGTGAGGGTTGCTCCGAAAATGGTCGAGATGGAGCATCCCATTGGCCTCGGCACACAGACGTTGCCGCCAGGTAGCTATGTTCGCGAACACGTGCACGACAGAAGTGAGGAGGTTCTGCATTTCATCTCGGGAACCGGAAAGGCGGTCGTCGAGGGCGTCGTTCATCACGTCTCGCCGGGAACGACGATCTACGTCGGTAAGAACCGGAGACACAAGTTCATAAACGACGGCGAGACCGAGTTGCATTGGCTTTGGCTCATCGTCCCCAACGGCTTGGAGGACTTCTTTGAAGCTATCGGCCGATCCAAGGCAGCCGGTGAAGCGCCACCCGCGCCGTTTCCGCGTCCGGAGAATGTTTTAGAGATCGAGCGCCAGACCGTGTTCGGCCTTCCGATTGCCGACAAGGGCGCTGGCCTATGATGTTTCTGAACGCCCGAGACGGTTGCCGTCTATGTGTCGAAACGACCGGGTCTGGCAAGGCAATCGTGCTGATCCCAGGCTTGGGAGGCGCGGCAAGTTTTTGGTCGGCCATGGCGCCAGGATTTGCTGATGGGCGCCGCGTGATTTCTTACGATCACCGCGGCGCCGGCAGGAGCGACAGGCCGGACGGGGCCTATGAGATCGAAATATTGGCTGAAGACCTGATCGACATGCTGGATGCGCTCGGGATCGAGCGCGCAGACCTCGTCGGTCATTCCACCGGGGGCGCGATAGCGCAGGTCGTCGCGCGCAATCACCCGGCCCGTGTCGGGAAGATCGTCCTGTCCGCCACCTGGCACCGACCGGATACTCGCTTTCAAACACTGTTTCGTCTGCGGCTCGAGGTTCTCGAGTCGTTGGGACCGGAGAGCTACGCACGATTGACACAGGTCATTGGATTTCGTCCCGACTGGCTCGTGAGCCATCCGGAACTGGTCGAGCAGGCGGCGGCCCGGGCGCGCGCCGATCTGGAACCCATCAGCGTTTCCTCATCGCGCATCCAGATGCTGCTCGCGTTCCAAGGCGTGGACGACCTCGCGCATATATCCCAAGAGACCCTCGTTCTCGGCGCGACCGATGACATGATCGTCGCCTATGCCCAGTCTGTCGCGCTCGCAAACGGAATCCCGAGCGCCACGTTGCTGCCGTATGACGGAGGCCACTTCTTTCCTAGAGTTTATCCGGATCAGTTCGTGCGAGATGTGCGCTCCTTCCTGGACGGTGCTCTATGACCGCGGAGCGACGCCTTGCTTTGATCGGCTATGGCGCCATGGCTCGCGCGACCATGGCTGGACTTACGCAGAGGCAGCCATCGCTACCCGCAACAGCGGTGCTGGTCCGTTCGAGCCAATATGCTTTGCAACGTGGTATTGCAGCCTTTCGGACTGTCGACGATCTGATCGCGTGGAAGCCGGATTTGGTGGCTGAATGTGCAAGCCAACTCGCGGTAGCGACAAATGTACCCGCGCTTTTGGCCGCTGGGATCGACGTCATTATCGCATCGATCGGAGCGCTTGCCGACCGCGGCGTGCTGCAGCGGATCGAAGCTGCTGCCGCTTCCGGAGGCGCGAGATTTCATCTGGTTTCCGGCGGTGTGGGAGGGCTTGATTGCCTAAGCGCGGCGAAACTGGCGGGCCTTGACGCAGTGACCTATGTCGGCAGAAAGCCGCCGCGGGCCTGGCGGGAGACGCCGGCACAAGCTGCGTTCGATCTCGAAGCAATGGCGAAGGCTACCGTCATATTCGAAGGAACTGCGCTGGATGCCTGTCGACTCTTTCCAAAGAACGCCAATGTGACGGCGGCGATCGCGCTTGCCGGTATCGGTTTTGAGCGGACCACAGTCCGCCTCGTTGCCGATCCTGATACGATCCTTAACAGGCATGAAATCCGCGCACATGGCCGGGCCGGCGAGATTGAAGTCCGCCTTTCGAATGAAGCGTTGCCCGACAATCCCAAGACTTCTTGGCTGGCGTCCTTGAGCGTCGAGCAGGTGGTCAGACGGGAACTCCTCTTGAGTCGATGAAAGATCAGCAGATCATGCGATTGAAGAATAAAGTTGCCATCATTACTGGGGCCGCCGCCGGAATCGGCGCAGCGACTGTCAAACTGTTCGCTGCGGAGGGTGCGCGTGTCGTGGTCGCCGACTGGAATGAGGCCGGCGCTCGCGCACTTGCACAGGAAATCGGTGAATCTGCATTCCCGATCGCGGTCGACGTTCGCAATTCCGCGGCCGTCCGATCGATGGTATCGGCTTGCGTCGAGCGATTCGGAAAGCTTGATGTTCTCGTCAATAATGCGGGCAAGGGGGCGCTCGGAACCGTCGTGACAGCGAACGAGGAAGAATGGGACGATATCGTTTCGATCAACCTCAAGAGTATCTTTCTGTGTTCGAAATTCGCCATCCCGATCATGGCTTCATCCGGCGGTGGCGTAATCGTCAACACGGCGTCGAATATTGCTCAAGTCGGTATCAAGGATCGTGCGGCCTACGTCGCGGCCAAGGGTGGGGTCGCTTCGCTGACGCGCGCCATGGCTCTCGATCATGCCGCGGAAAATATTCGCGTGAATGCCGTTTGTCCCGGTGTTATCTGGTCGACCTATTTCGACAAGATGCTGCAGGAAGTGCCTGATCCCGATGCCTTCATCGCGGGATTGAAAGCGAGGGCGCCGATGGGGCGCGTGGGACAGCCCGAGGAGATTGCTTCCATGATGCTGTGGCTGGCCTCGGAAGAATCGTCATTTGCGACGGGCGGCATGTTCACGGTCGATGGGGGTATGACCGCCTGGTGAGGAAGGAATGCTCGCGCTCAAATGTACGGATTAGCTTGCATTGGCCGCCGTCCAGAGGCTGCCATCCTTGATTTCGACGGCGTTATCTTGCGGTCGGTCGAAATCAAGGCTCAAGCCTTTAGTGAGATCTATCGCGGCGAAGAGCCGGCCAGGATCGCCGAGATCATGGCGTATCAACATGCACACGGAGGGGTGAATCGCCGAGAGAAATTTCGCTACTTCGAGCGTGAGGTCTTTGGTAGAGTTGGCGATGAAGGCGCGATCGAGATGCTGTCGGCGCGCTATACATCCATCGTCCACGAAGCGGTAGTTCATTGCCCCTGTGTCGACGGTGCGCTGGACTTCATTATGTCGAATTTTCGTCGGATCGCTCTCCACGTAGTGTCTGGCACGCCGGAGAACGAGCTTATCGACATCACCGAACGACGTGGGTTGAAACCGTATTTCCGAACGATCGTCGGCTCACCCGTCCAGAAACTGGAGGCGTTTCGTCGCATTATCGAAACGAGCACGCTAGCGGCCGACCAAGTCGTTGCGGTCGGCGATTCCCGTACGGAACAAGCGGCGGCTGAGAAACTAGGCATACCGTTTGTAGGCATCGTGGACTATAGTAAGCCCAACCCGTTTCCGAATTCCGTGCCCGTTTTGAGCGACCTCGAAGGTCTCGCGGACTTATTGCACCTATGAACGAAGAGCCGACCGAAGAGATCCGGACCGACCTAATCGAGGAGGAATCGGCAGCGAAGTCGCCATCAAAACGAGGCGTGTTTCGCGTGGCTGAAATGGCGGGCGTTTCGATAGCGACCGTTTCGCGGACCTTCAACGATCCGCAAAGAGTGAGAAAAGATGTCCGGACGCGGGTCTTGGAGGCCGCCACCGCCGCAGGCTACGTGCCCAACTCGGCCGCGAAGGCCCTGCGCTTGCAGCGAACGCGCGTGATCGGCGCAGTGATACCAACGCTCGATCATGCGATTTACGCAAAGCTCGTCAACGGCATGCAGGCTCGGCTTGCGGACGACGGCTACACTGTCATCGTCCTCTCAGTTGGGTTCGACAACAGCAACGTTTTCGAAGCAGTGCGTCGTATCGTCGAGCGAGGTGCGGAAGCCTTGATGATGGTCGGTCGCGTCGTCGATGAGAAGCTGCGCCACTTTCTCGAAACCAAACAAATACCCTTCGTTCAAACCTATTCATTCGTGCCGGGCAGCGATGAGCTGTCAGTCGGAATCGACAATTTTTCGGCAATGCGCGATATCGTTGATCATCTGCTTGATCTCGGGCATACGAATCTCACGATGATTGCCGGCCCAACAGCGGGAAACGATCGTCAAATAAGTCGCAGGGCGGCTTTTCAAGATAGTCTTAAGAAGAGAGGAATTACCGTTCCTCGTCCGATCATCGAGAAGACATATCGATTTGAAAGTGGCATTCAAGCGCTAAAGGAAATCCGAGACTTTTTCCCTGAAACTACGGCAATCATTTGTAGTAGCGACATACTGGCGTTCGGCGTCTTACACGCCTGCCGGCTGGCTCGAATCGATGTTCCAAGTGACATATCCGTAACCGGATTCGATGATTTGGATTTCGCGCAATACCTTTGGCCGCCGCTCACGACGGTGGCCATCAGGTCGGAAGAGATGGGCCGCATCGCGGCTGAGCGAATCGTCGCAATCCTCGATGGGGACACAGTTCAGTCGGAGTGCCTGGCCACTCAGCTTATTGTTAGATCCTCGACCGGCCGTGCGCCTGTTCGCTAGGCATCGCGTACCCTCATGATCCTATACCTTGCGGATGCCCTCGCCGCCGAGTTGCGCTACGACCCAATCTGCAAAAGCTCGCACCGCGGACCTTTGGCGGCTGGCGCGCGGGTAGATCAGACGGTGACCGACATAACGAATATCAACTGCACGTCCTGCCAATGGGGCCACCAATCGTCCGCTCGCTAGTTCGCGTTCGGCAAGAAGCGTAGATTCTAGCGATACTCCCAATCCCTCCGCAGCCGTCGCAATCGCTAGAAAACTCCGGTCAAATCTCATGCCATGAAGCGCAGGAGCTTCCAACCCGTTCGCGGCGAACCATTGATGCCACTGAATCTGCTTCACATCGGAGCGAATCAGCGTCTGGTCGAGAAGATCGGCCGGCTTTCTTATCGATTTAGCGAGAGCGGGAGAGCAGAGAGGGGTGACCGTTTCCTCGGGGAGAGGAACGACCTCAACGCCTTCGGCGCGTGGCGGCCCATAAACAATATCGATATCGAAATCGTCGTTACTGAAACGTGCGTAGTCCGTGCTTGCTGCTAATCGAACCTCGAGCTTGGGGTAAGCGGCGAGAAATTGTGCAAGCCGAGGTGCCAGCCATTGCGCCGCAAAGCTCGGCGCGGAATGCACGCGCACCAATTGCGGTCCGCGCGCGGCGACTTCCTCAAGGCCGCGGCGAAGCTGATCAAACGCAGCGCCGGTATGACGCATCAAATTCTCGCCGGCCGGCGTGAGCCGCACGGAACGCGCGCTGCGCTCGAATAGAACGGTCCGAAGCGTGCCCTCGAGCTTGCGGATGGCATGACTGACCGCACTCGGCGTCAGGTGAAGCTCATTCGCCGCATCGCGAAACGATCCGGTGCGGGCCGCGGCTTCAAAAGCACGTATTGCCGATATGGGGATGTTGGACAACATACCATAAGTGAACCAGATTCATCGATCCGTGACAACTGTGCGCTTGTCCGTCGGTACTGCGCAGGTCATTTCTTGTCTCGCGAATGAAGAACAATGTGCGGGAGGAACTGATGCTGCTCAGCGGTAAGACGGCCATCATTTCGGGCGCGGCTTCGCCGCGCGGGATCGGGCTCGCCACGGCCCGGCGGTTCGTTGCCGAGGGCGCTCGGGTTGCCATTCTTGATATCGACGGCGGCGCTGCGGCGGATGCTGCGGCATCCCTAGGAAAGTCCCACATCGGGCTCCGCTGCGACGTTGCCGACAAGTCGTCCTGCGAAGAGGCGGTCGCCAGCGCGGTTGAAGCGTTCGGGAGCGTCGATATTCTCATCAACAATGCCGGCATCACCCAGCCGGTGAAGCTCCTGGATATTTCGGCGGCCGATTGGGACCGCATCCAGGACGTCAATCTGAAGGGGGTTCTGTTCCTCTCGCAGGCCGTGATCCCGCACATGCGTGCACGCAAATCCGGGTCGATCGCCTGCATGTCGTCGGTCTCGGCCCAGCGCGGCGGTGGAATTTTCGGCGGCCCGCACTATTCCGCTGCGAAAGCCGGCGTGCTCGGTCTCGCCAAGGCGATGGCCCGCGAGTTCGGTCCCGACGGCATCCGCGTCAATTGCGTCACGCCCGGCCTGATCGGTACCGATATCACCGCCGGCAAGCTGACGGACGAGATGAGGGTGAAGATCCTGGAAGGCATTCCGCTGAACCGTCTCGGCACCGCAGAAGACGTTGCCGGCATCTACACCTTCCTCGCCTCGGATCTGTCTGCCTACGTCACCGGCGCCGTGATCGACGTCAACGGCGGCATGCTGATCCACTGAACCAGCGAGACAAGGTCGAGACCGAAGGAAACGCCTGTGAACACGCTGACCAACACTCCCAAGCTGGCGGACCGCGCCTACAACATTCGCCGCAACGCGCTGCGCATGGGCGAGGTCCAAGGCCAGGGCTATATCGCGCAGGCCCTGGACATCTCCGACGTCCTCGCTGTGGCCTACTTCCACGCCATGCGCTACCGGCCTGAAGATCCGTCCTGGGAGGAGCGCGATCGCTTCCTGCTGTCCAACGGGCACTACGCCATCGCGCTCTACGCGGCCTTGATTGAGGCGGGGATCGTCCCTGAGGAAGAACTTGAAACCTACGGAAGCGACGAGAGCCGTCTGCCGATGTCGGGCATGGCCTCCTACACGCCCGGCATGGAAATGTCGGGCGGCTCGCTAGGACTGGGCCTCAGCATCGCGGTCGGCATGGGCCTCGGCCTCAAGCGCAAGACATCGGCAGCCCGGGTCTACACGTTGTTCTCCGATGGCGAACTCGACGAAGGCTCGGTCTGGGAAGCCATCCAGTCGGCAGGCCATTACAAGCTCGACAATCTCATCGGCATCGTCGATGTCAACAATCAGCAGGCGGACGGGCCTTCGACCCAGGTGATGGCGTTCGAGCCGCTGGTCGACAAGCTCGAGGCGTTCGGCTGGTTCGTGCAGCGCATCGACGGCAACGATCTCGATGCGGTGGTGGCCGCGTTCGATGCCGCCAAGTCGAATCCCGCGGCCAAGCCGCGCATGATCGTTGCCGACACGCTGATGGGGAAGGGCGTTCCCTTCCTCGAGCAGCGCGAGAAGAACCATTTCATCCGCGTCGAGCAGCATGAATGGCAGCTCGCGCTCGAGGCGCTGGCCGCCGGGAGGCAGGCATGAAGACCGTCAGACCAGCACCACAGCCGGGCAAGCCCCGTCTGACCACCTCGGCCATGATCGCCTCGATCGCCACCGAGGGACAGAGAACGAGGTCGGCGCCCTTCGGCAACGCGCTCGTCGCGCTCGCGCGCAGCCGGCCGGAGGTGGTCGGCATGACCGCCGATCTTGGCAAATACACCGACCTGCACATCTTCGCGAAGGAATTCCCGGACCGCTATTATCAGATGGGCATGGCCGAGCAGCTGCTGTACGGCGCGGCCTCCGGCTTGGCCGCCGAAGGGTTCATGCCGTTCGCGACCACCTACGCCGTGTTCGCATCGCGCCGGGCCTACGATTTCATTCACCAGACGATCGCGGAGGAAGACCGCAATGTGAAGATCGTCTGCGCGCTGCCCGGCCTGACCTCGGGCTATGGCCCGAGCCACCAGGCCGCCGAGGATCTCGCGCTGTTCCGCGCCATGCCCAACATGACGGTCATCGATCCCTGCGATGCCCACGAGATCGAGCAAGTCGTGCCGGCCATTGCAGCGCATAGCGGGCCGGTCTATATGCGCCTGCTACGTGGCCAGGTCCCGGTCGTGCTGGACCAATACGACTACAAGTTCGAGCTCGGAAAGGCCAAGCTGATCCGTGACGGCAAAGACGTCCTGGTCGTCTCGTCCGGCATCATGACCATGCGCGCCCTCGAGGCCGTACAAAGCCTGAAGAACGATCGCATCGATGTCGCGGTGCTGCATGTTCCAACTATCAAGCCGCTCGATGCGGAGATGATCTTGCGTGAAGCCGGCAAGTCCGGTCGCCTTGTCGTCGTCGCCGAAAACCACACGACGATCGGCGGTCTCGGCGAGGCGGTCGCCGCACTGCTGATGCGTTCGGGCGTCCACCCGCCTTTCCGTCAGATTGCATTGCCGGACGAGTTTCTTGACGCCGGCGCGCTACCGACGCTGCACGACCGCTACGGGATCTCCACCGCGGAGGTCGCGAGGCAGATCAAGCACTGGCTTTAGCGCACCTGCGTTAAGCGCCGACCAGACCAAACCAGTGAAGGGGCTCCGCCCGCCGCATGTTGCGGCGGCGGGTGATGGCTCTTGCCCAAATGCCGGCGGCCGAGAGCCGGTGAAGAAACAGACCGCAAAGCTGCGCCGTGGAAGGCGGAGCAGCCGGCACCATTCTCAAATATTAGTTCAGGAGGAAACTATGACTGTCGCGAAGTCCGCAAAGATCAGCCGCCGCTCGCTCCTAATGGCCGCCACGGCCGTACCTCTCTGCGGGATTTTGACCCGCCCGGCATCGGCCGCCGAGTTCGTCTACAAGTTCGCGACCGGACAGGATCCAACGCATCCGGTGAATATCAGGGCGCAGGAAGCCATCGATCGCATCAAGGAAGCGACCAGCGGCCGCATGGAGATCAGGCTGTTCCCGGCCAACCAGCTCGGCTCGGACACCGAGCTCTTGACTCAGGTTCGCAGCGGCGGCGTCGAGTTCTTCAACCAGTCGTCCTCGATCCTCGCCACGCTGGTGCCGAGCGCCGGCATCGTGAATACCGGCTTCGCCTTCGGCGACTACGACAGCGTCTGGAAAGCGATGGACGGCGATCTCGGCACCTACATCCGGGCGCAGATCGCCAAGACGCCGATCATGGCGGTCTCCAAGGCGTGGGACAACGGCTTTCGTCAGGTGACGTCCTCGGGTCGCGAAATCCGCACGCCGGATGATCTCAAGAACTTCCAGATCCGTGTTCCGCCTGCGCCGCTTTTGACCTCGCTATTCAAGGCGCTCGGCGCGGGTCCTACGCCGATCAATTTCAACGAGGTCTATTCCGCGTTGCAGACCAAGGTCGTTGACGGCCAGGAGAATCCGTTGCCGATCATCGCGACGGCGCGGCTCTACGAGGTGCAGAGCACGTGCAGCCTGACCGGACACGTCTGGGACGGCTACTGGATCCTCGGCAACAAGCGCGCCTTTGAGCGACTTCCCAAGGAAGTGCAGGAGATCGTCACGCGCGAGCTCGACCTCTCCGCCATCGATCAGCGCGCCGATATCGCAAAGCTCAGCCAGTCTCTGCGCAACGATCTCTCCGCCAAAGGCCTCAAATTCGTCGACGTTGATCGTGCCGCCTTCCGCCAGGCGCTGTCCAAAACCAGCTTCTATTCCGACTGGAAGACCAAGTTCGGCGAGGAGGCGTGGTCGCAACTCGAAAAAGCCGCAGGCCAGCTATCATGAGCACCGCCAGCGATACGTCGCATGTCGATGCCGGTATGGCGGCCGGCCAGTCTCAAGCAGGCTCGCGCAGCTGGGTGATCACGGCCAACGCCGTGCTCGGCCATGTCGTTGCGATCCCGGCAGCATTGCTCGTGCTAGCCGAGATCGCCGTATTGTCCGCCGGGATCGTCGGCCGATACGTGTTTCGCTCGCCGATCGTATGGTCGGACGAGTTGGCGGGGATCCTTTTTCTCTGGCTCGCGATGCTGGGATCGGTGATTGCGTTCCAGCGTGGCGAGCACATGCGGATGACCGCCATCGTCGGCGTGCTCCGTGCCGAAACCCGTGCGTTCCTGGATGTGGTGGCGGCCGCGGCATCGCTGGCATTTCTTGCTCTCGTTGTCTGGCCGGCCTATGAATTTGCGGCCGACGAGGCCTTCGTCACGACACCGGCACTCGAGATCGTCAACAGCTGGCGCGCGGCGGCGTTGCCAATCGGCATCGGCTTGATGCTGATCGCAGCGGTCCTCCGGTTGATCCGGATCGCGAGTCTGCGCAGCCTGCTGGGTTCGGCCACGATGGTCGCGGGTATCATTGCGGCGTTCATTCTGCTCGCCCCCTTCTTGAAGCCGCTTGGCAATTTGAACCTTCTAATCTTCTTCGTTTTCGTTGTGGGAGCGATGGTCTTCGCGGCCGTGCCGATCGCGTTCGCGTTCGGACTTGCCACCGTCGGCTATCTCGCCTTGACGACCAGCACGCCCGACGTGGTGATGATCGGACGAATGGATGAAGGAATGAGCCACCTGATCCTGCTCGCGGTGCCTCTCTTCGTCTTTCTCGGCCTGCTGATCGAGATGACGGGTATGGCCCGCGCCATGGTCACCTTCCTGGCGAGCTTGCTAGGCCATGTCCGCGGTGGGCTGCACTACGTCTTGGTTGGAGCGATGTACCTGGTGTCGGGGATCTCCGGCTCCAAAGCGGCGGATATGGCTGCCGTGGCTCCGGTCCTGTTTCCCGAAATGCGGCAGCGCGGGGCCAAGCCCGGCGATCTCGTTGCGCTCCTGGCTGCGACGGGGGCGCAGACCGAGACGATTCCGCCCTCGCTGGTTCTGATCACGATCGGCTCGGTGACCGGTGTATCGATCTCGGCCCTGTTCACCGGCGGGTTGCTGCCGGGCGTGGTGCTCGCGGTCATGCTCGCGGCCATCGTGTGGTGGCGATACCGCCGCGAGGACCTGTCCCACGTTAAAAGGGCGACCGGGCGGGAGATCGGCCGCGCTTTTGTCATCGCCATTCCGGCCATCGCGCTGCCATTCGTGATCCGGACCGCGGTCGTCGAGGGTGTCGCGACGGCAACGGAGGTCTCGACCATTGGTATCCTGTACTCGGTCTGTGCGGGTCTCCTCATTTACCGGCAGTTCGACTGGCGCCGCATTTATCCGATGCTGGTCGAGACGGCCTCGCTGTCGGGGGCGATCCTGCTCATCATCGGCGCGGCGACGGGCATGGCTTGGGCGCTGACCCAGTCGGGATTTTCTGCCTCGCTTGCAAAGTTCATGACTAGCCTTCCCGGCGGCGTCCCTGTCTTCCTGGCCGTCACGATCGTGACTTTCGTCATCCTGGGCAGCGTGCTGGAAGGGATCCCGGCCATCGTGCTGTTTGGTCCGCTCCTGTTCCCGATCGCGCGGCACGTTGGGGTACACGATGTCCACTACGCGATGGTGGTCGTTCTCGCCATGGGCATCGGCCTGTTCGCGCCGCCGTTCGGCGTCGGCTATTACGCGGCCTGCGCAATCAGCCGCATTAATCCGGACGAGGGCATGAAACCCATCGTGGGCTACATGATCGCGCTCTTGATCGGAACACTGATTGTCGCCGCCGTACCCTGGCTGTCGATCGGATTCCTTTGACGAATGGCTGAACGCCTTGCGGGGTACCGCCAGGCATCTCGTTAGGCGAATTTTGGCAGGTGCAGCGGCAGACCTTCGCAGGGCATATCGATCTCTTCAACCTGGCCCTTGCCGACTTCAGTGACGCGCAGCTTCTTGCCTTCGAGCGCAAAGGCACAATTCGTCGGCTGGTGCCCATCCAGGATCAGACGATCGGCCACCTCGCCCCGACGGTCCAGGACCGTGACGTTCTTCTGGTTGTAAACTGTGCAATAGAGCCTTCCATCCCCGCCGAAAGCCATTCCATCCGGCCCCTTGAAATCGGGATTGGTATCGGGTTGCAGGACGTTGCCGAAGACAATGCGCTGCGGCGAGGTCTTGCCGAGCACGTCATAACGGTAGATCTCGCCGGTAAAGGACGCATTGGCATAGAGGTGATTGTCGGGGCCGAATGCGATGCCGTTAGTGAAGCGGATCTTTCGATCGAGGACGCGCAGAACCTTCATGGCTGCCGGATCGATCTCATACACGCGGCCGTCCCAATGGAGGTCCATAAATCCATCGACGAAGGCCTGTCCGTTGATGAAATCCTCGGCTGCCATGCCGGAATCGGTCATGTAGAGCAATCCGTTCGGACCAAAGCAGAGGTCGTTCGGGAACAGGAAGCGCTCCGCGCCTTCGCCCTGCATGCGCCGGATCTCGTTTCCGCCTTCGTCGATGCAGATCAGCGCCTGCAGGCCCGCTTCCGCGATCCAGATCCGGCCGTGGCCATCTGTCGTCAGTCCGTTCGGACGGCCGCCGGTCGTCCGGATCACCCTGCGATTGCCGCGAGAGTCAAGCCGCGTGACGCAGAGGGTCGAGGCAGACATCTCCGTGACGTACATCGATCCGTGCGGCAGGCACACCGGGCCCTCGGGCGCTCCGATTTCGGTGGCAAACAGTCTCGACGCCATTGTTTTCTCCCGTTCTCGAATTGTCGGCGCTCTTTAGGCGATGACCATGCCGCTGGCCGGATCGATCAGCACCACGCGATTGAGGTCGATGGCGAGATCGATCCGCTCGCCGTGACTGCCGACGTCGTGAGCCTGCAACTCGGCAACCGCATCCACACCGCCGATCTTGACAGTGGTGAACGTACGGGTTCCCGTCGGCTGAATGAGATCTGCGACGGCGGAATAGGGGACGACTCCGTCGCGGAGAGGTCCGCTGCCAGCACGGCTGAAATGCTGGGGACGAATGCCGACGAGAACTTGTTGTCCATCCGCGCTGCTCAGTGACTTGGCCTTTGCGCTCGGAAGCTCTAGACCCTCGCCGGACTGAAATGAAACTGCTGCTCCGCCGCTGTCCCTTCTGAGGATCGCTGGTATGAGGTTGATAGAGGGAGAGCCGAGGAAACTGGCTACAAAGCCCGTGCGTGGCTGTTCGAACAGCTCGAGCGGAGGGCCTTGCTGCTCGATCTGTCCGTCGCGCAAGAGCACGATGCAGTCCGCCAGCGTCATCGCCTCGACCTGATCGTGGGTGACGTAGATCATCGTCGTCGTGATCTCGTGATGCAGGCGCTTGATTTCGGTCCGCATCTCGTCGCGCAGCTGAGCGTCGAGATTCGACAGCGGCTCGTCGAACAGGAACAGGTCGGCCTTGCGGACTATGGCCCGGCCGATGGCGACCCGCTGGCGCTGTCCACCGGAGAGCTGACGTGGATAGCGCTGCAGGAGGCTGCCGATCCCGAGCATCTCGGCTGCTTCGCCGACCCGCTTCCTGATTTCAATCTCGGGAGTCTTGCGGGCGTGCAGACCGAAAGCGATGTTCTCGTTGACGGTCAAATAGGGGTACAGCGCATAATTCTGAAACACCATCGCAATGTTGCGCTCGCGCGGGCGCAGATCGTTGACCACTGCACCGCCGATCGCGATGGTTCCACCGTCCGGATCCTCAAGACCGGCGATGGTTCGCAAGAGAGTGCTCTTGCCACAGCCTGACGGCCCTACAAGCACTGCGAATTCGCCATCAGCGATGGTGAGATCGACCCCCCGAACCGCATGCACGTTGCCGTAATATTTGTGTATCCCGGACAGCTTGACGCCAGCCACTCTGCTCTCCCTAACCCTTGACCGCGCCTAAGGAGATACCGCGCACGAGATAGCGCTGCATCACCGAGACGGCGACGAAGATCGGCAGCGTGCCGAGGACCGACATAGCCGCAATCTTTCCCCAGAAATTGGATTGTCCGCCAAAGTAGTGCGTCAGCATGACCGGAAACGTGATGACTTCGGTGCGGGTGAGCACCAATGCGAAGAGAAAGTCATTCCAGGCGAACACGAAGGTGAACACCGACGTCGCCATGAGTCCCGGACGCACCATTGGGAAGACGACCTTCCAGATCACTTCCCATCGATTGAGGCCGTCGACGAGCGCGCTTTCCTCTAGCTCCATCGGAACGTCGACGATGTAGCCGCGCATCATCCATATCACATAGGGAAGATTGAACGCCGTGTAGAGCAGGATCAGCCCGAAGTAGCAGTCGACCAGACCGAAATTGACGTAGATCAGAAAGATCGGAAAGACGACCGCAATCGGCGGGATCATCCGCTGCGAGATGATCCACATCGCGAGGTTCTCGCCGCCGGTCCCGAAACGGGCGAGACTGTAGGCGCAGAGCGTCCCCAGAACGATCGCGATGCCGGAACTAAGGCCAGCAACGATCAGGCTGTTCAGAATGGCAAGGACGTCGCCATCTTTGAACAGGACGTAGTAGTTCGAGAACTGGATCTGCCCCGGGACCCATACCGGCGGCACATGATAGATCTCGTCCGGGGTCTTGAACGAAATCATGAACAGCCAATAGACCGGAAACAGAAACAGCAGGGTCACGACGCCAGCGCCGAGATAGCGAAGCGCCAGGATGCGGAGCTTTCTCGCCGGAAGCTTGGCAACGCTCATCGCGCAAGCTCCATGCGTTTGAGAACCAGGGTGGTAATGATCGTGAGCAGGGCAATGACCAGGAAGGAGATCGCGGCCGTATAGCTGGTCTCGAACTGCGAGAAGCCCTGCACATAGGTGTAGAGCGAGATGGTCTCGGTCATGGAACCCGGCCCGCCCTCGGTGAGGGCCCAGATGATGTCGAAGATGCGGACGAGGTCCAGGCCCCGGATCAGGCAGGCCACGGCGACCACGGGCGCGATCGCAGGCAGAACGATTGCGCGGAGGACGCGCAGGTACGACGCACCATCAATCTCCGCAGCTTCGAGCTGGGATTGGTCGACATTAGAGAGCGCCGCGAGCAGCAGCAGGAACATAAAGGGCGACCACTGCCAGACCTCACAAATGATGATCGCCGGATAGACGTAAGCGGGATTGACGGTCCACAAAATTCGGACCGGCTCGCCGGCGATAGAGCTAAGGATCTCACCGACCGGACCGAAACGGACGTCGAACATGAGGCGCCAGGTCGCTCCCGCAACGATCGGAGAGATCACCGTCGGAAGCACCAGCAGCGCGACAAAGATCTGGCGTCCGGGCATGCGATCGATGAAGAGCTGCGCCATTAGAAAACCGATCAGCAGCTCCAGGGGTAGGGCGACTGCCGTGATGATAGCCGTATGACCTAGCGACGCCCAAAGGCGAGCGTCCCTGAACAGCTCCGCATAGTTCAGGAGGCCGACAAAGGACGTGTCGCTCTCGGTCATCGTGATGTGCTGGAAGCTCACGATCAGCGAGTAAAGGAGAGGAAACAATCCGACGAGGAGAAGGATCAGAATGGCCGGCGCGACGATGAGATAGGGCAGGCGGTCCTCAAGCATGCGCCCGAAACGGCTAGGGCGGCGTTGCTCGCTGCGGTCGAGACTTGCGGAAAGCGTCATCATCAGTCCAGGAAGTGGTACCGCACGAGAGGCCTACACCTCCCGTGCGATCTCCAAGCCAGCTATTGCGGATAGGCGCCGGGCTTGGCTGCCCAGACCTTGTAGACGGCCTTTTGGTTGTCCACGCCGACCTTTTCGGTGATGGCATCGAATTGCTGCGCCATGCGGTCGAGAATGGCCTTCGGGTCTTCGCCCGCCCAAAGGCTCGAGATCGCCTTGGTCATCGCCTCGTCGTACTTGTCCTGTTGCAGCAAGGAGAGGTCGAGCAGGCCCTTCTCGCCGGACGTCTTGATGGTGTCGAGATAGGCAGGTGCATCAGGCCAGAGCACCCGGTATTTCTCGCTCGCGTAGTGCGAGAGGCGGAACGGATCGCGCAGCGTGTAGGGGAGCTGGACGCGCTCGAGGCTCGTCCTCTTGCTGTTCAGCCATTGGATGAAGAGATAGGCCGCTTCCTTGTTCTTGCTGGTGGCCGACACCGATAGATCGAAGCCGACGCCGAGCTCCGGGCGACCGAGAGGCGTGAGCGCATAGCCGACCTTGCCTGCGACTTGCGATTTCGGCACCCACTTCAGCGCTTCTTCGCCCGAGCCGTAGCCCGCGGCCCACCGTCCATAGGGCGGCCAGGAGATCGTCATCGCGGTCGTGCCCTGGAGAAACGCGGCAAGATTGTCGACGAAGTTCCACTGCTCCACGCCGGGCGGCATGAATTTGTTCTCCGCCATCATCTCCTTGAACACCTTGAGGCCGACATCTCCATTCACCGTCGCCTTCATGGTGTCCGCATTGAAGAACTTGCCGCCCTCCATGCGGAAGCGCTCCTGGAACATGTATTGCGGGTACGGCGCGGTGCGGAAGAAGCCGGCGCCGTAGACCTTGGGCGCCATCTTGTCGGTAATGAACTGGCCGATCTGGTCGAATTGCTTCCAGTCCTTAGGCGGAGCCAGCTCGTAGCCGAACTTGGCCTTGAACTCGTCCTTCATCTTCGGATCCTCGAAGATGTCCTTCCGGTAGTAGAGCAACATCACGTCGCCGTCGTCCGGGAAGCCGTAGATCTTCCCGTCATACTGCATCTGGTTGTCGCGGTAGGCGGCGGCGATGTCCTGCAGCTCGTCGCGATAACCGAACTTGTCGACATACTTATCGAGAGGCTCGAGCGCGCCTGCGCGCGCTAAGTCGGGCATCCAGGACGGAATGACGTTCAGCGCGTCATAGGCACTGGCACCCGATTTGAAATCCTGCATGATCTTGGTGAACATCTGGTCGGTGGGCACTTCGACCACCTTCACCTTGATGCCGGTGAGCTTCTCCCATTTGGGACCCGAATAATTCAGCGGGTCCAGAGATTGGAGGCCGGCCTCCCAGACAATGCTGATCGTCGTGCCCGCATACTTCTTTGCGGCTTCGACTGCGACGTCGGCAGCATCCTTTTCGGCGGCCGGCGCAGAGGTGGCAGTGAGCGACGCTAGAACGGCGGCCGCGTTGAGAAACGTCCTGAACTTCATCCTTCTTCCCCCTCTCCTGCGCGCCCTGAAGGCCGCTATGCGGCTTTGAGCGCTTCTCCCGTAATTTTTGCGTCGATCAGCCTGCCGCTGGTCGGCTGGGACGAGCGGTCGAACAAACCAATTCACCTAGGATTGCTGCTCGGGCGCAGTGCTGAGGGGCTTCGCCCTTCCCAACCTAACGCCATCGGCGTTCGCAGAATGCACGCATCTCCCCCAAAAGACATCGAAAGCTTTGATTTTGGGACTAGTCTGCGTTGTGATTGAACTGGCGGGCAAATGAGAATTTTGCAAGCATCAGTGAGCTACATTCACCTGTGCTGACCCCCAGCACTTGCAGACGTGGGCCAGCTCCAGTCCCTCAGCTGTCTACTTGCTGGCGCGTAGTCCGCCGCGGCGTCCGCTTCGTCCTTACGATCTCCCGTTTTAGGTCGCGGAAGCATTCTGACGTGAGTGAAGCTTGAGCGTTGCTTTGACGCGGCGAGCTTCAACGCACGTTCGGCGTTCGAGGCAAACGATTGGAGCTCGATCCCCATGCCCCCCAGAAGGATCTGCTCGGACGCTGATCGCGTGAACCAGGGGTCCGCCATAGCAGATCGCGCATCGCGTTCGCGAAAGCGTCCTCGCCGATGTTTGCTTTCGCTGGCGTGTCGGTCGAGAGGCTGATCCTCAAGTCTACCAGCTAAACGCGCGCCGAATTGATCGACACCCGCCCCGTGCTGCGATTTGACCGGGTCGCCGCAACGCGTGGACGTCAGCCCGAAGCCTCGAAGAGCATCCCTTTAATCATACACAGCCGTAAGACCGGAATGCACTGGCCGTAGAAGCGCCGGGTGCCGTTAGTTCATTAATCGAATTTACAAGCAGGATCTGCTTCAAGGGCTGCTCGTTGTTCGTAGGATCAGCTTGTAAACACAATGCAAAAGCCAACTTTCGCTGCCACAGACACGCGTACGTCATTGGCTGGCGGCTTCCTGTGACCGGCAAGCAGTTTCTCAGCCGGCGATCTTATAATCATCTAAGGCTTGACCAGTTCTTAAATAGAACTGTATGTTCGGGGCAAGATGGCCGGTTGCGGCTGCGGGCTTGGTTCGGCGGCGATCAGCAGCGACGCCGCGAAGGCGAAGGCAGCGAGGTGCCTGAGCGGGTGAACGTCAAGGGAGGACAGGGAATGTGGGCGAAATGCAAGCGTCTTGCTGTTCTAGCTTTACTATTTAGCGGGCCGGCTATTGCAGCCGACGAACCGGGCGTCAGCGCGACCGAAATCAAGATCGGTGGGGTATTTCCGTTCAGTGGACCAGCGTCATCGATCGGCCTCGTGGGCAAGGGCTTGATCGCCTACATTCAGTCTCTGAACGATCGCGGCGGCATCAACGGACGCAAGATCAACTACGTCGCCTACGACGATGCATACAGCCCGCCGAAAGCGGTGGAGCAGGTCCGTAAGCTCGTCGAGAGCGATGAAATCGCCTTCATGTTCGGGCAGCTCGGCACGCCCGCCATTTCGGCGACCGCAAAATATCTGAAGTCGAAAGGTGTGCCCAGCATCGCAATCGTGAGCGGATCATCCAAGTTCACCGACGCCGCGGCTTACCCGCTGATCACGACCGGCCTCGTCAGCTACGACACTGAAGGAAAGATCTACGCCAAGTACCTGACCAAGGCCCTGCCGAACGCCAAATACGCGATCCTCTACCAGAACGACGACCTCGGCAAAGACTACGTCAATGCCTTCAAGGCGTTTCTCGGCGGGGACTACGATCGCAGGGTTATTACTGCTTCCTATGAGGTATCCGAACCCACCGTCGATTCGCAAATCACCAATCTGAAGAGCTCCGGTGCCGAGGCCCTGTTCATCGCAGGTACGCCGAAATTTGCCGCGCAGGCGATCCGGCAGGCCTCCTTGATCGGCTGGAAGGCGTCGGTCATCATCAACTTCCCGTCTGGTTCGGTCGGCGGTACGCTCACGCCCGCCGGTCTCGACAAGTCGGTCGGCGTGATCGTCGGAACAATCAACAAGGACGTCGTGGATCCCAAGTGGAAAGACGATCCCGGCATGCAGGCCTACCGCGCCTTCCTCGATAAATACTTGCCTGGCGTCGATATCACGAACGGCAGCTATCTGACCGGCTATCAGCAAGGCATCCTGCTCGAACAGATCCTCAAGCAATGCGGAGATGATCTGTCCCGCAAGAACGTCGTGGCGCAGGCCAAAAACTTGCGGGATTTCGTCGTCCCGACGGCGCTGCCGGGAATCAAGGTCAACACCAGTGAGACCGAGAACATGATCTGGACCCAGATGCGTTTGCAGCGATGGACCGGCGCCACCTGGGAGGCCTTCGGAGAAGTGCTGGACGCCAGGTCCGAGTGAGCGCGCAGCGGAATTGTAACGGACGCGCCGATATCCACAGCGGACGCCGGCGCTTGGTGCGATGTGACGCATGCGGCGCGCGGAATGGTCCGGCAAGTCAGGAGATCATGTCATGTCGACGACGGCACTGAAGTTTGCGCCGCGGGAACTCCGCATCGAGCGCCGCTCCGATGGCACGCTGGTCTTGAGCTCGCCCATTGAATGGAAGCCTTGCGACTGGCGCATCACCGATTGCCTGCCCGGTTGGGCGGACTCCGTTCCGGACCGGGTTTTCCTCGCACAGCGCGACACGAAAGGCGGATGGGACCAGATCACCTATGGCGAGGCATGGTCGCAGGTTCAGGCGGTCGGCCAAAGCCTGATCGAGATGGGCGCCAAGCCGGCCGACAGACTGGCGATCCTGTCGGGAAACTCGATCGAGAACGCGGTGATCTCGTTTGCGGCGATGTCGATCGGAATCATCCTGGCGCCGATATCGCCGAATTACACGCTGATGCCCGGCGGCCTTGCGCGTCTCAAGGAGGTCGCTGAAGTGCTGCGGCCGGATTTCGTGTTTGTTCAAAGCGGTCGCGAGTTCTCCGCCGGCCGCGCCATTCCCGAACTGGCAGCCGCGACTTGGATCAGCGTCGACGGTGCTCCCGACACGGTTCCTTTCCGCGTCCTGACTGGCCGAACCGGCCATGAGGAATTTGACCATGCTTCCCGCGCCGTCTCTTGCGACCATGTTGCCAAGATTCTGTTCACGTCGGGTTCGACAGGCTCTCCGAAGGGAGTGCTCAACACCCACCGCATGATGGCAAGCTCGCTCCAAATGGGCAGTCTGCTGGTCTCGCCTCCGGCAGCGCCGATCCAGGTGGAATGGTTGCCGTGGCACCACACCATGGGCAGCAACGTCATCCTTCACGGCATCCTCAAGAATGGTGGCACGCTCTATATCGATGACGGCCGGCCGATGCCGCAGCTGTTTCACAAGACGCTCGCCAATCTCGCGGAGATTTCGCCGACCGCCATGTTCAATGTCCCTGCCGGTTACAATCTGCTTTGCGACGCAATCGAGAAGGATCCCGAGCTCGGCGCCGGCGTGTTCAAGCGGATGGATCGCATGACCTACGCTGGGGCTGCAATCTCGCAAGGCACGCTGGAGAAGCTGTATCGGTTGACGTCGTCGATCACGGGGCGGAGGATTCCGGTGATGTCGGGCTACGGCACGACTGAAACCGCGCCGACCATCAGTACGACGCATTGGGCGACGGACCGGCCAGGGGAGATCGGGCTTCCGGCGCCGGGACTCCAGCTCAAATTGCTCCCGATCTCCGACACGTACGAGGCCAGGGTCAAGGGGCCCAATGTCACGCTTGGTTATCTCGGCCGTCCGGATTTGACGGAAAGGGCCTTCGACGAAGAAGGCTTCTACCGAATTGGGGACACGGTCTCGTTTCTGGATCCGGAGAAGCCTGAGCGAGGGCTGCGCTTCACCGGGCGGATCTCGGAGAATTTCAAGCTCGCGAACGGCACCTGGGTCGCGATCGGGACTATGCGCGCGGCCGTTCTGGCCGCAACGGGTGGAGTCCTGCTGGATGTCGTCATTGCCGGAGAAAATCGCGAGGCGTGTGCACTGCTCTGCTGGTTGAATCCGACAGAGGCGGCCCGGATCGCGGCGGCTCCGGCCGGGGATCTGACCTGCGACCCTCTCGTCATTCAGGTCCTGAAGGATCGCTTTCGGAGCTACAACGAGACGGTCGGAAGCAGTGAAAGGATCTGCTCCTTCATCCTCTTGAAGGATCCTCCGTCAATGGCGGCAGGAGAGATCACCGACAAGGCCTATGTCAACCAGCGCGCCGTAATGAAAGTCCGCTCGGAACAGGTTGAACGTCTCTACATGCGCGAGGCGCCCGAAGATGTGATCCGGATATAGGAACGACATCGGCTGCCCGCGCATGGCAAGACATCACGACCCGCGCACCTCAAGCGGCGCGAGAGCGCGCCTTGGTCTTCGAGGTCGCAGGCGGCGGGCTTGCCGGAGTGCTGCGGGCGCCCGGGCCCGGATGCGTGTGAACCTCCTTGGCCGACAGTGGCTCGCCGCACTCGGAGCACACCATGACCGGATCGAAGTCCTTGCCGCACTTGCGGTGCTGGTGCAGCAACGGCCTGCCACGCTCGTCGACCATGTGGGTATCGCCCCAATGCACGATCGCCATCATGATGGGATACAGATCGAGCCCTTTTTGCGTCAGGATGTATTCGTGGCGCTTGGGCGATTCCTGGTAGGGAATCCGCCGCAGGATTCCCTGCCGCACCAGCTTTTTCAGCCTTTCGGCCAGCAGGTGGCGGGTGATCCCGAGCGCCGACTGGAAGCCCTCGAACCGGCGGGTCCGCAGGAAGCATTCGCGCAAGATCAGAAGAGTCCAGCGATCGCCGATCACGCCGATGGTTCGGGCCATCGAACAAGGCTCTTCCTCGAGTTCTTTCCACTTCATTCACACACTCCAGCGGCCCGCATGCGTGCCTCGAATCGTCCCGGAAGCCAGGGTGGCCTTCCCAACATTCTAGATAGGTACTGAAATCCAAACAATAGGCTTCCAAGCGGGTACATATCAGGCTAACCGAGCGAAGAATTGACAGTTCTCTTTTAGAACTATAAGATTGAAGCAAAGTAGGCTGGCGCTGCGAGGCCGGCACCTGCTCATGCTACCGGAGGACGTCGACATGACCCTGAAAGTTGAATTCCAGTTCGATTTCGGCAGCCCAAATGCCTATTTGGCGGAACTGGCCATTCCAGGCATCGAGCAGCGCACCGGCGTCAAGTTTGACTACGTCCCGGTGCTGCTTGGCGGCATCTACAAGGCGACCGGCAATATGTCGCCATTCGACTCCCTTCGCGGGATCAAGAACAAGCCGGAGTACCAGGCGCTCGAGACCCAGCGGTTCATCCGCCGCCACAACGTCACGAAATTCCGCCAGAACCCGTTCTTCCCGGTCAATACGCTGATGCTGATGCGCGGCGCCGTCGCGGCGCAGTTCGAAGGCGTGTTCGAGCCCTATTTCCGGGCCGCTTACCACCACATGTGGGAAGAGCCGAAGAAAATGGACGATCTCGAAATCTTCAGGAGTGCATTCATCTCCTCCGGCATCGATATTGATAAGCTGATCGCCCGTGCGCAGCAGGACGACGTCAAGAAGAGGCTCATCGACCTGACCAACGATGCGGTCAGCCGGGGAGCGTTCGGTTCGCCGACCTTCTTCGTCGGAAAGGAGATGTTCTTCGGCAAGGACCAACTCCGCGACGTCGAAGAGTCCATTCTCGAGCAGACCAGGCTGCCTCTTTCCCAGACGGCCTAGCGCCGAGAGCGAAGCCCGAGGAGGGCCGCGTCACTGAACAGCCTCGTCCGCCCGAAGAGAACCGAGGATGCACGAATGAGCCGAGCCCGCGAAGAAATCGTTGCCGCCTTGATGCTTGGAATGGCAGGCAGCGTGCTGCTGATCGCTGTCACACTTATCCTCCGCTGAGAAGGGAGAAGCCCATGCCCGGACCGCTTGATGGCGTTCGTGTCCTCGATCTGACGGGCGTGGTGTCAGGCCCGTTTGCGACCATGTTTCTGGCCGATCAGGGGGCGGACGTCCTGAAGATCGAGCCGATCGGCGGAGACATCACCCGTCGCAGCCGCGCCACCATCGACAAGGATGGCGAGTTCTCTGCGCTCTTCATCTCGTCAAATCGCGGCAAGCGTTCGCTGTCGATCGACGTCAAGAGTGCCTCCGGGCGCGAGGTGCTGACCCGGCTGGTCGCCCAGGCCGATGTCCTGGTGCAGAATTTCCGGCCGGGCACCATGGAGCGCCTCGGGCTCGGCGTCCAGGACTTGCGTCGGCGTCATCCGCGCCTGATCTACGTTTCGATCAGCGGCGTCGGAGACACCGGTCCCTACGTCAAGAAGCGGGTCTACGATCCCATCATCCAGGGTTTGTCCGGCTTTGCCGATATCCAGTCGCAGCCGATCACGAACCGGCCGCAGATGATCCGGACCATCGTGTGCGACAAGACCACCGCCGTGTTCACCGCACAGGCCGTGGCGGCGGCGCTCTATGCGCGTGAGAAGACAGGGCGGGGCGACCATATCCAGATCGCGATGCTGGATGCGATGATCTCCTATCTCTGGCCGGAAGGCATGATGCAGTACACCGTGGTCGGCACCGAGGCGAGCGCGCCCGATCCGAATGACCGGCCGGATCTCGTGTTCAAGACCAGCGACGGCTACATCACCGTCGGTACCATCTCCGATTCCGAATGGCAGGGCTTCTGCAGCGCCTCGGGTGATCCCGAGCTCGCGAGCGATCCACGCTTTGCGACTCCATCGGGGCGCTCGGTCAATGCGACCGCGCGGATCCACAAGATGGCGGAATACATCGGTCAGCACACCACTGCCAAGTGGCTGGAGCGCCTGGATGCGGCGGACGTGCCGTGCGCGCCGATTCTGCGGCGCGGCGAGATCATTCACAACGAACAGGTAGTCGCGCGCGGCATCATCGCAGAGTTCGATCAACCGAAGGTCGGTCGGGTGCGGCAGCCGAAGCCCGCGGCCCGCTTCGAGGTCAATCAGGCCGCGATTGGCGGACCGGCGCCTCGGGTCGGCGAACATTCACGTGAGGTGCTGGCCGAGCTGGGATACGACGACCATGCGATTGACGAGATGATCGCGGAACGGAGCGTGCGGGCGGCCGTATGAGGTTCGAAGGTGGAGACCGCGGCCGGCGGGGCGTATCTCAAGTCCGCGCCGGCGCAGGCGTGACCGGTGCAGCCGGAGCATTCGCGGCGTTCGCGCTCCGATAAGCCTCCCGCTGATGGATGCGTTCAAGATAGGGGTGTGCATTGTCGCAAATGCCGACCCCGTAAGCGATGGCCCAGTCGAGGCAGGTCGTCAGCAGGATGTCGGCGCTGCTGAAGCGTTCACCCATGAGAAACTGCCGTCGATCGGCGAGGGCGACCTCAACGTGGCGCAACTGCCCGCGGAAATATTCCGCGGCCTGAGCCACCACCTCGGGCGCAACGCCGTAGATGTGTCCCAGCGCATCGGCGCGGTGGCGGCGCATGACGTAAAGGCTGGTGGAATCAAGCTCGGCCACGATGAAGAAGCACCACTCGAGCCATGCGGCGTACTCGCGCGGCGCTTCCGGAATCAACGAGCGCTCCGGCGTGGAATACATGCGCGACAGATAGGCGACGATTGCGGCGCTTTCCCCGATGCAGAAGTCACCGTCCTGCAACAATGGGACCTTCTGGCGGGGATTGAGCTTGGTGTATTCGGCGGTCTTGGTCTCGCCCGTTCGTGGCCCAATCGGCTTGATTGTGTAGGACAGACCAAGCTCGTGCATGGCCCAGTGGGCGCGGACCGTGCGGCTCGTGCCGGCGCCCCACAGCGTGAGATCGGGTGTCCCGCTCATTACCACTTCTCCACCGATGGGCGAAGATCGAACTCGTGGGTCCAGCCGTCGCGGCTCTGCTGATGGGCAAACCAGTAGGCTTCGGCGATCGAGGATGTCTTGGTCAGGCTATCAGGCGGAATTTCGCTCGCCTCGATGCCTCTTGCCTTCATGCGGTGATGGATGGCTTCGCTGTCGACGCCGGCGTCGATGATGAGATGGACGACGTGGATATTCTTCGGCCCAAGCTCGCGCGCCATGGCCTGGGCAACTGCGCGGAGCCCGAATTTCGCCGATGAGAACGCGGCAAAGCCCTGGCCGCCACGCACACTCGCGGTCGCGCCGGTAAACAGGATGGTGCCGCGCCCGCGAGGCGCCATCACCCGGGCCGCTTCGCGCCCGACAAGAAATCCGGCGTAGCAGGCCAGCTCCCATGCCTTGAAGAACAACTTTTCCGAGGTCTCGACGAGGGGCTTGTTGACGTTCGATCCGGCGTTGAACAGGCAAACCTCGATCGGCCCGATGTTGTTTTCAACGTCGGAGAACAGCTTCTGAACCTCGACCTCCTGACGCGCATCGACGCTGAAGGCGTGGATGCGGTGGCCGGCGGCGGTGAGTTCATCGACGAGCGCCTGCGATTTGGCGGCATCGCGCCTGCAGATGCAAACCGTATAACCGCCGGTGGCAAAGCGCCGCGCCACCGCGGCGCCGATCGCATCGCCTGCGCCGACCAGGATCGCGACGCCGTGACGATCTTCCATGATCGCTCCTCCATAAAGTTCTTATTTGATACTTATGGTAGTCGCTCCCATCGCCTTTGTAAACGAGCTTCCAATCGACAAGCGTGCCACGCCCGAAGTGAAGCAAACCACGGTCGCGGCCGCCGCCCGCCCGGAAACGGCAGCATGGCTGCCGTAACTCGCGAAATCGCGATTCCGAGGAAGTTTGCGATTGACGAGTTCTAAAAAAGAACTGTAATCTAACGACCTGTCACGGTGCACTGGTGGCACGGTTCATTCGGGAGGCGACGATGGCGACCCTGATATGGTCGATCTCGTGGGCGGCCGGATGGATTGTTGTCCACGCATGCCGCATCGGGGCGGGCGCCGCGGCACCCGCAACGCAGCTTCAGATCTAACCCAACCAACCGGGAGACGACCCGTGCAAAAGAGAAACGCGACCGTTGCCGTGATTGGTGCCGGCGACTACATCGGCGGCGAAATCGCCAAGAAGTTCGCCGCGGAAGGCTTCACCGTCTTTGCCGGTCGCCGCAACGGGGCGAAGCTCGAGCCGCTCGTCAAGGAGATCGAGGCCGCCGGCGGCGAGATCCATGCGCGCTCGCTCGATGCGCGCAAGGAGGAGGAGGTCATCTCCTTCCTCAACGATGCCGACAAGCATGCGCCCCTGGAAGTCTGCATCTTCAACATCGGCGCCAACGTCAATTTTCCGATCCTCGACACGACAGAGCGCGTCTTCCGCAAGGTCTGGGAGATGGCCTGCTATTCCGGCTTTCTCGCCGGCCGGGAAGCTGCGCGGCTGATGCTGCCGCGCGGCAAGGGCAACATCTTCTTCACCGGCGCGACCGCGAGCCTGCGCGGCGGCATCGGTTATGCCGCCTTCGCCAGCGCCAAGTTCGGCCTGCGGGCGGTGGCTCAGGCGGCCGCACGCGAGTTGGGGCCGAAGAACATTCACGTGGCGCATCTCATCATCGATTCCGGCGTCGATACCGAGTGGGTGCGCCAGCGGCGCCTCGAAGCACTCGGCCCGAACGCGCTCGACAATCCCGACCTGCTGATGCCGCCGTCCTCCGTCGCCGACTCCTATTGGCAGCTCTATCAGCAGCCACGAAGCGCCTGGACCTTCGAGCTGGAGATCCGCCCCTTCGGTGAGAAGTGGTAGCAGGGCCGCGCGATGGAGCTCGATCTTTCCAGAGAGGACGCCGCATTCCGTGACGAGGTGCGCGCTTTCATTGCGGAGAATTATCCGCAGGAAATGCGCGTCCCGAACCCGGAGACCGATCTGACCAAGGAGCAGTCGCTGCTCTGGCACCGGATTCTCTACAAGAAGGGCTGGATCGCCCCGCTCTGGCCCAAGGAGTATGGCGGTCCGGGTTGGTCGATCACGCAGCGCTTCATCTTCGAGCAGGAGACCTCACGAGCCGGGACACTGCCGCCGCTGGCGTTCAGCGTCACCATGGTCGGCCCCGTCATCTACACTTTCGGCAACGAGGCGCAGAAGAAGAGATACCTGCCGCGGATCCTGTCCGGCGAAGATTGGTGGTGTCAGGGCTATTCGGAGCCGGGCTCCGGCTCGGACCTCGCGACGGTCAGAACCAAGGCAGTGCGCGACGGCGACCATTACATCGTCAATGGCCACAAGACCTGGACCACGCTCGCCCAGCACGCCGACTGGATTTTCTGCCTGGTGCGGACCGATCCGAGCGCGAAGCCGCAATCGGGAATCTCCTTCCTGCTGATCGACATGAAATCGCCGGGAGTAACCGTGCGGCCGATTATCACGATCGACGGCAGTCACGAGGTCAACGACGTCTTCCTCGAAAACGTCCGCGTGCCGGTCGAGAATCTGGTCGGCGAGGAGAACAAGGGCTGGACCTACGCCAAATTCCTGCTCGGCAACGAGCGCACCAGCATGGCCGGCATCGGCCGCTCCACCCGCTACATCGGCAAGCTGAAGCAGATCGTGAAGGCCGAGATATCGGCCGACGATCCGGCGCATCTCGAGTTTCTGCGGGACATCGCCCGCGTCGAGCTCGACGTGCTGGCACTGGAGGCGACCGAGCTGCGCGTCGTCGCCCAGATGGCGCGCGGCATCGATCCCGGTCCGGCGGCCTCGCTGTTCAAGATCCGCGGCACCGAGATCTTCCAGGCCATCACCGAGCTCACCCACCGCGCGATCGGCAATTACGGACTTGCCATCCGCGAGCACCCGGCCGGCGCCAACCATTTCATGCCGGGTCCCGCCCACGCTCACACCGCGTCGGAAAAATATCTGAACGCGCGCAAGCTCAGCATCTACGGCGGATCCAACGAGATCCAGCGCAACATCATCGCCAAAGCCGTGCTCGGGCTCTAGCTGCGGCGCATCGGGAGGATCGGATGGACATCCAGTTCACGGAAGAGCAGGAGTTGCTGCGCTCCAGCGTCCAGCGCCTGCTGCGCGATCGCTACGATTTCGACGCGCGGCGCAAGATCGTCGCGAGCGAGGAAGGCTTCAGCCGGACGCAGTGGGACGCCTTCGCCGAGCTCGGCCTGCTCGCTGCGCCGTTCTCCGAGGACGCCGGCGGCCTCGGCGGCGGTCCGTTGTCGACCATGATCATCATGCATGAGTTCGGCCGCCACCTGGTCGTCGAGCCTTTCGTCGAGACCGTGGTGCTGGCCGGCGGGCTGATCGAGCACGCGGGTACGCCCGAGCAGAAGCAAGCCTTCATTCCTGAGATCATCGACGGCAGCAAGCTTTGGGCGCTGGCTTGGGCGGAGAACGGCTCCCGTTTCGAATTTGCCCATGTCGCAACGCGGGCGCGGCGCGAGAAGGACGACTACGTTCTGAGCGGCGAGAAAACCATGGTGATGGCCGCGCCCTGGGCCGATCATCTGATCGTCTCGGCGCGAACCTCCGGGGATCAGCGTGAGCGCGGCGGCGTCAGCCTGTTCGTCGTCGACCGCCGGGCCGCAGGCCTCGTTCTCCAGAGCTTCAAGACCATCGATGGCCGGCGCGCCGCCGAGATCAGTCTGCGCGAGGTTCGCGGGCAGTTGCTGGGAAGGGAGGGCGAGGGCGTCGCTGCGCTGGAAGCTTGCCGCGACCGCGCCATCGGCGCGCTCTCTGCGGAAGCGGTCGGCGCCATCGGCGAGCTGAATGCCGCCACGCTGGAATATTCCAAGACCCGCAAGCAGTTCGGCTCCACCATCGGCTCGTTCCAGGTACTCCAGCATCGGATGGTCGACATGTTCATCGCGCATCAGGAAGCGCTCTCCCTGATGCAACATCTCAACCTCAGCCTCGGCGCGGCGGCTCCCGGCCTCTCCCGGCTCGCCTCCGGGGCGAAGTCGAAGATCGGTTACGCCGGCAGGTTCGTGGCCGACCAGGCGGTGCAGATCCACGGCGGCATGGGCATGACCGACGAGCTCAACGTCGGGCACTATTTCAAACGCATCTCCTCCATCAACATCCAGTTCGGCGATCCCGCCTTCCACCTGCTGCGCTACACGCAGCTGGATGCAGCCGCGTAAACAGAAGAGGCCAGCATGACGACTGACGCAGTTATCGTTTCCACCGCCCGGACCGCCGTCGGCAAGGCCTATCGTGGCGCGCTCAACAACACCGACGGCCCCACCATGGCCGGCCATGTGATGGCCGAAGCGGTGAAGCGCGCCGGCATCGCGCCCGGCGAGGTGGAGGATGTGGTGATGGGCTGCGCAATGCAGCAGGGCACCATGGTGATGAACGTGGCGCGCAAAGGCGCGATCCGGGCCGGGTTGCCGGTCACGGTCGCGGGCACCACCATCGACCGGCAGTGCGCGTCCGGCTTGCAGGCCATCGCCGTGGCCGCGCGATCGGTCATGCTCGATGGCGTCGAGGTCGCGATCGGCGGCGGGATCGAGTCGATCAGCCTCGTGCAAAACGAGCACATGAACAAATTCCACGCCGTCGATGACGAACTGATGGCGATGAAGCCCGAAATGTACATGTCGATGCTCGATACCGCGGAGGTCGTGGCCGAGCGCTATAGCATCGGCCGCGACAAGCAGGACGAATACAGCCTCGAATGCCAGCGCCGTGTCGGCGCTGCGCTGCAGGCCGGCCGTTTCAACGACGAAATCGTGCCGTTCACCACCAGGATGGCGCTCGTCAACAAGGACACCAAGGAGGTCACCTATGAGCAGGTGACGCTCGCCAAAGACGAGGGCCCGCGCCCCGAGACCACCGCGGAGGGCCTCGCCAAGATCAGGCCGGTGTTCGAGGGCAAGACCATCAGTGCGGGCAATGCCAGCCAGCTTTCCGACGGCGCTTCGGCCTGCGTGATCATGAGCGACAAGATCGCGGCTAGGAAGGGCCTCAAGCCGCTCGGCATCTTCCGCGGCTTCGTCGCCGCCGGCGTTGAGCCGGACGAGATGGGCGTCGGCCCGGTCGCCGCGATCCCACGCCTGCTCAAGCGCCACAATCTGAAGATCGACGACATCGACCTTTGGGAGCTCAACGAAGCCTATGCGGTGCAGGTGATCTATTGTCGCGACAAGCTCGGCATCGATCCGGACAAGCTCAACGTCAATGGCGGCTCGATCGCGATCGGGCATCCGTACGGCATGACCGGCTCGCGGCTCACCGGCCACCTCTTGATCGAGGGGCGGCGTCGCAAGGCGAAATACGGCGTGGTGACCATGTGCATCGGCGGCGGAATGGGCGCGGCCGGTCTGTTTGAAATCGTGCATTGATCAGAAACAAGGAGCCTACCGTGAAGACAGCGATCACTGAACTGTTCGGCATCGAACATCCGATCATCCAAGGCGGAATGCACTACGTCGGCTTCGCCGAAATGGCGTCCGCCGTATCCAACGCCGGCGGCCTCGGGCTCATCACGGGTCTGACGCAGCGCACGCCGGAGCTTCTGGCCAAGGAGATCGCGCGTTGCCGCGACATGACGGACAAGCCGTTCGGAGTGAACCTGACGTTCCTGCCGACGTTCAGCGCGCCGCCCTATCCCGAATATATCGCGGCGATCAGAGAAGGCGGCATCAAGATCGTTGAAACCGCCGGGCGCAGCCCCGAACAGTACATGCCGGCGCTGAAAGCGGGTGGCATCAAGGTGATCCACAAATGCACCTCCGTGCGGCATTCGCTCAAAGCCGAGCAGATCGGCTGCGACGCCGTCAGCGTCGACGGCTTCGAGTGCGGCGGTCACCCGGGCGAGGATGACATGCCGAACATGATCCTGTTGCCGCGTGCAGCCGAGGAATTGAAAATCCCGTTCGTTGCCTCCGGCGGCATGGCCGACGCGCGCAGCCTGGTTGCGGCGCTGGCAATGGGCGCGGCCGGCATGAACATGGGCACGCGCTTCATCGCCACCAAGGAAGCGCCGGTGCACCAGAACGTCAAGAATGCGCTGGTCGCTGCCTCCGAGCTCGACACCCGCCTCGTGATGCGCGCGCTCCGCAACACCGAGCGGGTGCTGAACAACAAGGGCGTCGAGCATCTGCTCGAAATCGAGCGCGAGAAGGGCAAAAGCCTCAAGATCGACGACATCCATGATCAGGTCGCGGGCGTCTATCCCAAGGTGATGGTGGACGGCGAGATGGATGCTGGCGCCTGGAGTTGCGGCATGGTCGTCGGGCTCATCCACGACATTCCGACGGTGAAGGAACTGATCGACCGCATCATGGCGGACGCCGAACAGATCATCCGGCAGCGCCTGACTGGTTTTCTCGACGGCACCGGGCAACGGCCGGCTGCGGCTCGGGCAATTGCCTGAGCCCCTAAGCAAGGGCCTTGCGGACGTTCCGACGAGGTTATGCGCAACGCATGGTCATGTCGTGCGTCGACCGTTGTTGAGCTCGACGGGCCGAATGGACTCCCTTCGGCAGATTCGGAGGCACTTATGGACCAGTCCGACTTCCACTACTACGAGCCTTCGAAAGGCCATGGACTCCGACATAACCCCTTCAATGCGATCGTCGCGCCGCGTCCGATTGGCTGGATTTCATCGCGCAATGCGGCCGGTCAATTAAACCTCGCGCCGTACAGTTTCTTCAACGCCTTCCTGTACGACCCTCCGATCATCGGGTTTTCCTCTATTTCGTGGAAGGATACCGTCAAGAACGTCAGTGAGACCCGTGAATTCGTATGGAATCTGGTCACCATGGATCTCGGCGAGCGAATGAACTTGACGGCGCAGCCGCTCGATCACGGCGTCAGCGAGTTCGAGGCCGCTGGACTGACACCGATACCGGGGCGCCACGTTGCCGTGCCTCGGGTAGGCGAGAGTAAGGCCGCCATGGAATGCAAGGTCGTCGATGTCTCTCAGTTGGCCAATGCACGCGGTGAAAAGGTCGAAGGATGGTTCGTGCTTGGCGAGGTCGTCGCAGTCTACATCGACAAATCGTTGATCGAGGACGGCGTGTACAACACGGCGCTTGCGCGTCCGATACTGCGCGCCGGCCGCGGTGGAGACTACCTCGAGGTCAGGACTGAAAACATGTTCGAGATGAAGCGACCGCCCGGCAGCAGCAAACCGGAATTCCACGGTACCTGATTCCGTGGGAAGAAGGTGCAATTGTCGGGCCGGCGAAGCTTTGCCGTGCTTGCCCGACGGCGTAGGCCGCGCTTCACAAGCTGATGGGTAACGGAAGAGACACGCGCGCGGAGCCAAAAGCTAGTTAAGATCCTGGACCCCACGCCCATAGGCCAAGAGCCAGCAGGAAGACCGCGCTCATCACGACGCCCAGCGCTAACATTGCTTCATGGGACACCGTGGCAGGAAGCGATCTGCCGATTGCGGCGTTCATCATCTGGGACATTGCGATCATAGTCAGCGCCATCGGTCGGCCAGTGCCGGCCCTCGGAACAGATCGCGGGCGATAGCGCGAGACAGCACGGACGTCACGGAAGCGCCGGCGGCCTGTACGACGCGGCCGACCAGTAGATTCGGTAGGTCGGTTGCTAGGCCGCACCAGACGCAGCCGAAGAAACACACAACAAATCCGATCAGTACTGGCCAACGTCTTCCGTAGCGATCTAAGAGCGGTCCGACCAGGAGCTGGCCTAATCCGAACACCGCAAGAAAGGCGGTGATAGCGGATGTGACCGCCGCACTCGTGGCAATTCAATGAGATCACAATCTGCGGCCAAGACGCAAAGGACGGCGATGGGCCGGGCGCCGGAGGTGGAAATGTCCCGCGGCGCGGTGTTGATCAAATCAGCCAGGGGATCTTTCGCGTGAGTAGATCAAGACGAGTGACGCGCTTCGCGTCGCTCGTCCAGTCCGCTTTTGTCCGCCCAAGGGTGTTGTCAGCGGGCGACGCGCTCGATCGCTATGGCGGTAGCTTCGCCGCCGCCGATGCAGAGCGACGCGACGCCGCGCTTGAGGTTTCGCGCTTCGAGCGCGTGCAGCAGCGTCACGATCAGCCGCGCGCCGGTGGCGCCAATGGGATGACCTAGCGCGCAGGCGCCACCGTTGACGTTCAGCTTCTCTCTCGGAATGCTGAGATCTTTCTGCGCCGCCATCGCTACAACGGCAAATGCCTCATTGATCTCGAACAGATCCACATCGCCAACGTTCCAGCCGACCTTGTCCAATAGCTTGCGAATGGCGGGGATCGGGGCCGTGGTGAACCACTGTGGTTCCTGGCTGTGGGTGGCATGACCCTTGATCTCTGCGAGCACCGGCAGACCGTCGCCATCTGCCAGCGAGCGTTTCGCCAAGATGAGCGCAGCAGCGCCGTCAGCATTGGCGGATGAGGCGGCGGGCGTGATGGTGCCGTTGGCGCGAAACGCGGCTTTCAGCGCGGGGATTTTGGCGGGATCGACCTTGAGCGGATGTTCGTCATTGGAGATGATCCGGGGCCCGCCTTTCTCGGTCAGCGTGATCGGAGCAATCTCGGCCTTGAACGCGCCGCTCTCAACCGCCTTTCGGGCGCGGGTCAAGGTCTCGATCGCATAGTCGTCCTGATCCTTGCGGGTGAATTGATAGGCCTCTGCCGTGGCCTCGCCAAAGTCACCCATCGAGCGTCCGGTCTCGTAGGCATCTTCCAGCCCATCCATCAGCATGTGGTCGATGATGCGGTCGTGGCCCGCGCGATAGCCGCCGCGCGCCTTGGCCAGCAAATAGGGCGCATTGCTCATACTTTCCATGCCGCCAGACAGAACGATCTCGGCGGAGCCCGCATTGATGATGTCGTGAGCGAGCATGGTGGCCTTCATGCCGGAGCCGCAGACCTTGTTGATGGTGGTAGCGCCGGTGGCATCCCGCAATTTGGCGCCGCGAGCGGCTTGGCGTGCTGGCGCCTGGCCCTGTCCGGCCGGCAACACGTTGCCCATGAATACCTCATCGATTCGCTCGGGCGCCAGCTTGGCTCGCTCCAGAGCCGATCCGATCACATGGGAGCCGAGCTTGTGGGCGCTGAGTGGCGAGAGCTCGCCCATGAAGCGGCCGAGCGGCGTACGGGCTGCGGAGAGGATGACAACGGGATCGGAAGCGGCGGCCATGGCGAATTCTCCTGTTGATCGCGGTTGTTATATGACGATAATCATATAACACGACCGGCATTGCAATGAAATATTCCCGTCGCCTTCAAAGCGTGGCCTAGAATCGCTGTGGATGGGAATGGATCGTGCAGCCGGGCAACCAGCAACTGCACGGAGGGGAGATGCGTTACCTAGGAGACCATAGGCGCCAGACCCACAGCCGGATCGTTGAAAATGCCTCTTACGGCTTGCGTCAAAACGGTGCCGAAGCACTTAGTGTTGTCGAGTTGATGAAACTCGCAGGTCTTACGCACGGCGGGTTCTATAACCATTTCGATTCCCGTGCCGCGCTTGTTGGCGAGGCAATCGCGTTTGCCATGGACCAGACGGTGGAGCGGTGGAAAAAGCTGGCGAACGGGAAGGCAAACGAGGATCGCTTCAAGGCCTTGATCGCCGATTATCTTAGTTCACGTCACCGCGACAATCCTCGGCAGGGCTGCGCGCTTCCATCCCTGGCCGCTGATGTCGCCCGATCGGGCCCCAGTGAGCGGCGAGCCCTTGCTTCCAGGCTGGAGCAGATGATCGATATCCTTGTCCAAATGATTCCTGCACAGGATTCCCATCAGGCGCGCAAAATCGCGACGGGTGCCGTTGCGACCATGGTCGGATCGATCGTGCTGTCGCGTGCCGTCGGCGCCGGGCAGCTTTCCGATAGTATTCTCGACGCCGGACGGATGGCTGCCGACGGGCGGTTTCACAAGCGGCAGCGCAGAACAGCAAAGGCGACGACCTGCGACAAACCATAATTCGGGAGGCGGCCATGACGGCCGGCAAGTGGCTTAAGACGGCCTGCAACCTGTGTTACGTAAACTGGCCCATCGAATTTCGGGTCAACGATGTGCGACGCGACCGTTCAGACCCGAAGTTGCAAGGCTATCTCTGCAACAAAGCGGCGCGTATTCCCTATTATGCGCATCACAGGGATCGGCTCACGACCCCGCTGCGGTGCATTTGCGATGGCGTGTCATGCCAAGTCCGGACTGACGCAAAGCATGGCAAGAGAATTGATGCCGCAGGGGATCCATGTGGCGAACGTGCCGATCGATGCCGCGATCGGATGGACTCAGGAGGACGGGACCCGCGCGCACCGGTTGGCGGGAGCAACCGTCGACGACGACATGGCCAACCCTACCCACATTGCGGAAACCTATCTGCAACTGCACCGTCAGCATCGGCCGACCTGGGCCTTTGAAATCGTGCTGCGGCCGTTTGTCGAGAAATGGTAATCGCGTTTAGCCGGTTCTCCGAATGATTGATGCATAGAGGTCCAAAGTGGAATGGGGTGTCGTGTATTGAGATCAACCCGTATTTCGCTCATCCGGCATTCAATTGACTCGACAGTTCTATTGTAGAATTCTCTACTCCGCCATCCAATAGGCCGAAGGTGCGGACCTTCCCGGTTGAAGGGGGCCACAACGCTGCCGAGAACAAAGCGGGAGGGAGAACTTCGTTTCGAGCTCGGTGTCGTCAACCATCATCCCGGCCGGACCGGAAAAGGCCGTCGGCATAGTCGCCGCGACAATCACCGAAGATCCAAACGACAAGAAGTGGGCCGACGATCCGGGGATCGAGTGGCACCGCGACCTTTTTGCCAAGTACCTGTCGGGTGCCGATATCGGCGATAACAATTATCTGTTCGGTACCCAGCAGGGATAGCTACTTGAGCAGGTACTCAAGCAATGTGGCGACGATCTCTCGCGCGAGAATATCATCCAGCAATCTCGCAGCATCCGCGACCTGTCGCTTCCCACCGTTATCCCTGGCGTAGTGATCAACACGGGACGCACAGATAACGTACTCGCTCTCCTGCTCAGTCATGACTTGCATATTGCAAGTTACTATCTATACTCTCTCACAACTGAAATAAAAAGTTGGGAGGCGAGGGATGAGATTGGCCACCTACCGATCCGGAGATCAAGACAGGGTCGGCTTGGTACACGCAGGAGGCAGCTTGTTGTTCGACCTCACGTCCGCATCGTTGCGGGCTGGCAGGCCAAATCCGATGCTCAACTCCATGCTAGATCTTATCGATCGCGGCGATGCTGCGCTCGACGAGGCATCGAACCTGTTCGACCGCTATGGACAGGATCAGGACTTGTATTCCGCGGTAGAGGGATCGGAACTCCTTGCCCCATTGCCGGAGCCGCGCCAAATGCGGGACGGCATGTCGTTTCCGGTGCATATCGTCCAAGGACCGATAGGACATCTCAAGCAGAAGGCGCGACAGGCCGGCGATATGGCTGCACTCGCACGCCTACAAGCGGCACCGTTGCCGGCGCTCCCCGAGGTGTATCGCATGCAACCCATCTACTACATCACCAATCGGTTTAGCGTGCAGGGTCAGAACACAATCGTGAAATGGCCACGTTATAGCCAGGTTATGGACTATGAACTGGAATTTGGAGTCGTCACCAAGAATAGAGGGGCGAATATCTCCTCGAGGCAAGCGCGCAATCACATTTTCGGCTACACTATCTTCAACGATTTTTCAGCCCGCGATGCCCAGCGCATAGAGATGGAAGGTCGATTGGGGCCGGCAAAAGGCAAGAGCTTCGATGGCGGGAATGTCCTCGGGCCGTGGATCGTGACGCCGGACGAAATCGGCGACCCTTACAAGCTAAAAATGGAAGCCCGCGTCAACGGCGAGGTTCGTTCGCGGGGTACGAGCGAAGGGATGCTGTTCTCCTTCGAGGAAATCATCGCGCACGTTACCCGAGATGAGACGCTGATGCCCGGCGAGTTCATCGGCTCCGGCACAGTCGGTAATGGCTGCGGCCTCGAACTCGGCTGGTATCTCGAGCACGGAGACAGCGTCGAACTCGAAGTCGAGAACATCGGCGTCTTGAAAAATCAGGTAGAGCGCCAGGACTCTGACGTGCGTTAACTTGCAAAATGCAAGCCGTCGTGTATCTTGGTATTCAGTCATGATCGATGCGGCCGCTAGAGCCGTCGGAAAACAGGAGGAAGTCGTGTCCGAGGATGCATTGGTAACGCGCGAGCAGTGCGGCAACATCTCTGTCCTGACGATGGTTTATCGGCCGTACAACCTGCTCGGCCCGAAGCTCATCAACGCAATCGTTGAGCAGGTGGAGGCTGCGCAGCAGGCGGGCAGCCGGGCCATCGTCATCCGCAGTGGCTTACGGCATTTTTCCGCCGGGGCTGACCTTGATATCTTCGATAAGAGGGCAGAAGCGGGCAGCACGGATCAGGCCAGTGAAAATCGGCGTTTGAACGGCGTCGAATTCCTGCGCTTCATGGAGCTGTTGCCAATTCCGTTGATCGCCAGTGTTCATGGTGTTTGCCTGGGGGGCGGGCTCGAACTTGCGCTGTCCTGCGACTACATCATCGCGGCCTCCTCGGCGAAGATCGGCTCGGTCGAAGCGACGCTCGGGTTACATCCGTTGCTGGGTGGGATTCAACGGCAAGTGCAGCGGATCGGCGCGCAGCGCGCCAAGGAAATGTCCATGCTGGGGCGGCGCTACGATGCTCCGACCCTGGAAAAATGGGGATTGATCAACCTCACGGTCCCAGAGGAGTCGCTGGAGACAGCCACGATGTCAATCGCAGAAGAGTTTGCGCAGGGGCCGACCGTGGCGCACGCGGCGACCAAGCAGCTCGCGCATATCACGGTGAATGAGGGGGTTGCGGCCGCCGATGAGGCGATGGCAAGAGTTCAGGCGCCGATTTGGGCGTCGGAAGATCTGAAGTCCGGTCTGGCCTCGTTCCGCAAGAACGGACCCGGCCTGGCCAAATTCGCGGGGCGCTGACATGAGTGGCCCGTTGAGCGGAATCCGTGTGGTTGATTTTTCCCGAGTGCTCGCCGGTCCGCTGTGCGCCCGGACTTTGCAGGACCTTGGAGCCGAGGTCATCAAGATCGAACCGCCAAGTCCGGACGTCTCGCGCTTTGCATTTCCATCGACCGACGGGATGTCCGGCTACTATGCGCAGCAGAATGCCGGCAAACGCAATGTCAGCATCAATCTGAACCTCCCTGGCGCCTATGAGCTGGCATTGAAGCTCTGCGATACGGCAGACGTGATCGTGGAGAATTTCCGGGCGGGGACGTTAGGATTCTTCGGTCTGGACTACGAGACGTTGTCCAAGCGAAACCCGCGTCTAATCTATGCGTCCATCACCGGCTACGGGCAGGGCGGTCCATGGCGGAGCCGAATGGCCTATGCACCAACTGTGCAGGCCGAGGCCGGATTCACCGAAAACAGCGTGCGTCACTATGGCAGCGCACTCACTGAGCCGCGCACAGACAGCTTGTCGCACGCCGATGTCTATGCCGGCCTTCAGGCCGTCATCGCGATTCTCGCGGCGCTCAACAGCCGGCAGAACTCCGGGCATGGGCAATATATCGATGTTGCGATGGCGGCAACACTGCTCGCCGTCAACGAACGCGCCCATGTCGACCTGTCGGACGACGATATCGGGGCTGAGCCTGCGGTGCTCGGTGCCACTGACTGCTCGTTCTTCACGGGACCGCAAGGCGAGCACTTCACGGTGGCTACGAGCATCATCGGCAGCAGGACTTTCCCGTCGTGGCTACGCGCGATGCGTCGCGTCGACCTTCTGGACGATCCGCGTTTCGCCACCGCGGCAGCGCGGCATCTGCATTTCGGGGTGCTGCACCAGATCATCCAGTCCTGGATCTTGACCTTCCCGGACATGGCGACACTCGACGCCCAGTTTGATGAGGCCAAGATCGCTATGGGTGAGATCCGGTCGATCAAAGAGCTCACCGCATCGGAATGGAGCGATTACTGGGGCGCGGTACAACATGTTCCTGACCGCAGTGGCGGCGAATATCGCCTTCCGGGCCGGCCGTGGCGGTTCTCGGGAGACGAATTGACACCCATCGGAGCACCTGCATTCCAGGGCGAGCACAACAAGGCGGTGTTCGGGGAGCTCGGCATCAGCGAAGCCGAATTGAAACGCCTCAGCGATGCCGGCGTTCTCGTGTCGCACCCGCGGGCCGCACTCTCTTCGTAAGCGTCGGTCCGTCGAGCAGGATGAGCGGGCTGCGTCAGCCAATTGCAAAGTCTGCTGCAGCTTTGAGACGCCGGACGATCGTTTCGACCGATCGAGGCTTGGACTAGCAGGTTCTTGATGGACCCGAGTCCTCTGAGGTTGCGAGAGGCCAGGAAAGAAAGGTCAGATGCCAATGCGATTGCTGAACATTTCTTGCATATTGTGCCAGACATTGCTCCTGCTGTTGACGGCGGAGCCCACAATCGCACAGAGCTACCCCGCGAAGCCCCTCACCATAAAAGTGGCATTTCCAGCCGGCGGTCCAGCCGACGTGGCGGTGCGCGCTGCCAACGTGGTGCTGGAGCGATATCTCGGCAAACCGATCATCACGGAGAACGTCCCCGGGGCGAACGGTTCGATTGCAGTCACCGCCGTGCTGAAGGCCTCGTCGGACGGTTATACGCTCCTCGGTACGACAGGCTCGGATTTCATCACGGCACCTGCCACGATTCCATCGGCGAAATACGAACCCGAGAAGTTCAAGCTGATCGGAATCGTCGGCGATTCTGATTTCGTCCTGTTGTCGAGCAGAGCCCACGCGTTCAAGACGGTCGATGAGCTGATCGACTACGCGCTGAAACCGGGCAACAAGGAATTGACGCTTGCCCATTGGGGCGCCGGATCTTCGCCGCAGGTCGTCGGAGCCGACTTCCAGAGCCGAACTGGGACGAAATTCCTGGAGGTGCCGTACAAAGGCGTGGCGCCGGTGATCGCGGACATGTTGGGCGGACACATCGACCTCGCCTTTGTGCCGATTGGCGGCGGAACGCTCAGTCTCATTCAGACCGGAGAGGTCAACGCGATCGCCATCGCCAGTGCGGAGCGCAATCCGATGCTGCCGACCGTCCCGACTCTCGGCGAGAGTGCAAAAGTCGGTAGATTCGAGTACAGCATCTGGGCGGCGTTATTCGCGCCGCCGGATACTCCCGACGAGGTCGTCGCGCGCTTGAATGATGCGATGAACGTCTGGAGTGCGAGTGACGAGAACCTCGAGAGGATCAAGGCAAACGCGTCGCGAAGTGTCGCGCCCATGGACGTTTCCCGCGCAATGACATTCTTCAAGAGTGAGCGTCAGAAGTATTTGACGGTCCTTGGATCGCTTTCCGTCAAGCCACAGTAAGGGATCGACAGCCCGCTACTGGACGTCTCACCGAGCCGCCGAAGGTCCCGGAGGCGGTCCCGATGGCGGTAGCACCCAGCGGCATCCCCCTCGGGATATCGCACGTTCCAAGGACGATGGCCCGAGGCCACCGGATCCCTGCGCGAGCCGTTTTGACCTCGCACCGAGGTAAGCGCCGATAGTAACGCTGGACAAGCACGAATTCAGCCTCAATATGATAGAGGCAGGTCTCGGAGCAGAAGAGTGTTATGTCCGGTGTTAAGCAAAGTCGTCTCGCAAACAAAGAATGCTCCATGGCCCGCGCTATGGAGATCGTGGGCGATCGCTGGTCGATCCTGATCCTGCGCGAAGCGTATTATGGAGTGAAGCGCTTCGACGAATTCGAATACTACGTCGGCGTTGCTCCCAACATCTTGAGCTCTCGCCTGAAGAAATTCGTCGATGCCGGTATCATGACCCGCGTGCCGCTCCCTGAACATGCTGGACGATTCGAGTACGTCCTGACCGAGAAAGGACGTGATTTCTTCCCGGCCTATCTGGCGCTGAAGAAATGGGGGGACGCGTGGCTGGCGGAGCCCGCCGGGCCCCAGGTCGTATTCCGTGAGCGCGCTGCGGCGCGCCCGATCGATATTCCGGAACTACGGACAAGCAGCGGCAAGCCATTGCGCCTCGAGGACGTCGAGATCGTTGCAGGCTCAGGTGCAGTCGCGTTCAATCGCAAGCGATTTGGCGACGTTGCTGCGGATCGCGTGACGGCTGGGACGAAGTCTCCCGCTTCACGAAGAAAGCGCAAGTAGCGCTCGCTTAAGCTCCACTTGGATCAGATTCGCGCGATAATCCGCCGAAGCGTACCGGTCCGAGAGGCACTTCGTCGCTTGACTGAGCAGTCTTGCCGCCTGGTCTATGTTCTCCTGCGAAAGCGTCTTTCCGATCAGGAAATCGCCGGCGTCCTCGCCGGCGAATGCGTGATTCGCCGCGCCGGTGACACCGACGGTGGCGTCGGTTACCAGGTTTTGCGTTAAGCGGATGGCGATGGCAATTCCCACGACCGCAAAGCCGCTCGCCGGGTGCCGGATCTTGCGGTAGACGCAGCGCGTGCCTGACTTTGGCTGCGGGATATGGATGCCGGTGAGAATTTCGTCCGGTTCCAGCACCGTCGAAAAGATGTCTACGAAGAAGTCGCAGGCGGGTACTCTTCGGAAGCCCTTCGAACCTGCGATTTCGAACTCTGCCTGCAGCGCCAGCATTACCGCGGGCCAGTCGGCCGCGGGATCGGCATTGGCGAGCGAGCCGCCGACCGTTCCGCGGTTGCGCACCTGGGGATCGGCGATGAGGCCGGCCGCTTGGCGAAAGAGCGGCAGGTCCTTGTTCAAGGGCTCCGAAGCAAAGAGCTCGGCATGAGTCGTCAGCGCGCCGATCCTGATGCCGCCATCGCTGATTTCGATGCCCTTGAGCTCAGCGAGGCCGCCGATATCGATGAGGAGCGCGGGCGAGGCCAGTCGCAGCTTCAGCGATGGCAGCAGCGTATGACCACCGGCCAGAAGCTTCGCCCCGTCGGGATCGTCGCGCAGCAGACCGATCGCATGGGCGAGCGAAGTTGCACGGACATAATCGAAGGCTGCGGGGATCATTGATCTGCTCTCGTGCGTGCTTCTTGTAGCGCCGCCCAGATTCGAGGCGGTGTCAGCGGCATGTCGAGATGCGTGATCCCGAATGGCGACAAGGCATCCAGCACGGCATGGACCATGCAGGGTGGAGCGGCAATAGAACCGCTCTCGCCGATACCCTTGACGCCGATCGGATTGGTCGGCGAGGGCGTTTCTTGAAACAGCGAGCGGATGTTCGGCACATGCTCGGCGCGCGGAACTGCGTAGTCGAGCAGCGAGCCGGTCAGAAGCTGCCCATTGTCGGGATCGTAGCTGACCTCTTCGTAGAGCGCCTGGGCGATGCCCTGCACGACACCGCCGTGGATTTGGCCGGCTGCGAGGCGAGGGTTGATCAGCGTCCCCACGTCGTCGACGGCGACATAGTCGAGGATATCAACAATCCCGGTCTCCGGATCGACCTGAACATAGGCGAGATGGACGCCGGAAGGCGAACCCATGCCGGTCGGGTCGTAGAACACCGTTTCATCGAGTCCTGGCTCCAGCCCGGTCGGAAGCTTGTGGCCCACATAGGCCATACGGGCGACTTTCGAGAACGTCACCGGCGCAATATCCGTCCCGGGCACGTTGAATGCGCCCGCCGAATAGGAAATATCCTTTTCGTCGACTTCCAGCATGCCGGCCGCGATCTTCTTGGCCTTCGCGACGATACGCTGCGAGGATACGTGGACGCTTGATCCGCCGACCGCCATCGAGCGCGAATTGAAAGTGCCGTGGCCCGCCTGAACCTGGCGGGTGTCACCTTGCACGATGTCGATATCTTCAATCGGAATTTGCAGCACGTCTGCGGCGATCTGCGATAGCGAGGTGATGTGGCCCTGTCCCTGGCTCATCGAGCCCGAATAGATCGTGGCTCGCCCGCTGGAGTCGATGCTGACGCGCGCGCTTTCCCAGCCGCCGCGGTCAAATCCGCTCATGGCAAGCCGGCGAGATGGCGCCATTCCGCACATATGCGTATAGGCGGCGACGCCAACGCCGCGATAGATGCCGCTGCCGCGCAGGGCCTCGCATTCGCTGCGGCGCCGGTCATAGCCGAAAGCCGCGAGCGCCTTGTCGAGCAGTCCCTGGTAGTTGCCGCTGTCATACATCACGCCCACGCTGCCGTACGGCCGATAGGGAAAATCCGCCGGTTGAACGAAATTCTTCTCCCGCACTTCGACCTGATCGAGCTTGAGATGGCGCGCCACCGCATCGATCGCGCGCTCGGCGATGTAGGCGCCTTCGGGGCGGCCGTAGCCGCGATAGGCATCGACCGGAACGGTGTTGGTGACGACGACGCGGGAGATCGCTTCATAATTGTCGATCTTGTAGGTGCCGGTGCCGAAGTTGACCGTGTTCACGGTTGGACCACCGCTCGCCATGTTCGAGAGATAGGCGCCGACATTGCCCAGCGTCTCGACCTTCAGGCCCAGGATCTTGCCGTCGTTCCTCAGCGCTATCTCGATATTTTCCGTATGGGCACGCCCATGGCTGGTCGATTGATGGCTTTCGGAGCGGCTTTCCCACCATTTGACCGGTGCGCCAAGCTCGCGTGCAAGATAGGGGCAGAGCAGGTCTTCGGGATACAGATGCATCTTGGCGCCGAAGCCGCCGCCGATGTCAGGCGCGACCACCCGCAATTGATGTTCGGGAATGCCGACGGTTTCCGCGATCCAGCGCCGGTGCATATGGGGAACTTGACTGCCGATATAGACCGTCAGCGTGCCATCCGGCTCCGGCGCGGCAACAATCGCGCGCGTTTCCATGCAGGTCGGGATCAAGCGGTTGTTGACGAGGCGCAGTCCGATGACGTGATCGGCCTCGCGATGGGCCTTCTGGTAGTCGCCGCCGCGCACCTTGTAGATCGTCGTGACGTTGCCGGGTACATTGTCGTGGAGCTGCGGCGCGCCATCGCGGATGGCGACTTCTTCGTCGGTCACGGCCGGCAGCACCGCGTAATCGACATTGATCAGGCCGATGGCGTCATAGGCCTCAGCCAGCGTTTCAGCCACCACCAGAGCCACGCACTCGCCGACAAAGCGAACGCGATCGATTGCGATCACGGGACGAATTGGCACCTTGCTGCCGGGAATGATCCAGTTTGGCATGATGGGGCCGATCTTGCCGTCGAGCGCCTGGCCGGACAGAGCTAGGCGCACACCGGGTGCACTCCTGGCGGCCGACAGATCGACGCTTCCGATCTTGGCATGGGCATGGGGGGATCGCAGGACTGCCATGTGCAGCATGTCGGGCAATTTGACATCGTCGACGTAGCGCCCCTTGCCGGCGAGGAGCTTGAAATCCTCTCGCCGCCTGAGCGGTTGACCGACATGGCGGACCGCGGTCGTCTCGTTCATGACTGTTCGCCTTTCGATGCCAGGCTTTCAACGGCGCGGACGATGTTGTGATATCCGGTGCAGCGGCAGATATTGCCGGCAAGACCGTGGCGGATCTCGTGATCGCTCGGATCGGGTTGATCCTTCAGCAGCTGGCGCACGCTCATCACCATGCCCGGCGTGCAGAAACCGCATTGCAGCGCATGATGCTCGTGAAACGCCGCCTGAACCGGGTCGAGCTCGGCGCCTGGGCTGGTCAGGCCTTCGATCGTCGTGATCGACGCACCCTCTGCCGAGACGGCCAGCACGGTACAGGACTTGACCGCACGTCCATCGATCTCCACGGTGCAGGCGCCGCATTGTGAGGTATCGCAGCCGACATGCGTGCCGGTGAGGCCGAGGTCCTCCCGGATCAGATGGACGAGCAATCTTCGTGCTTCCACGGCGACCGTCTTGCGGGCCCCGTTGATTTCGAACGTCACCGTGTGGCGCTTTTCACCCGCGGACATGACACCTCCTCACGAGAACCTCATGTTGCTGATGTCGATGGCCACGACGGCTCCGTCCTGGATCGGAGTCCCATCGATGTTTCGGAGATAGGCGCGGCGTCTGGTCGGAATCATGATCCCTTCGAAGTCGCGATAGTCGGACGGATAGTGCGCGCTGGGAACGCCGCCGCTGATGTCCGCCGAATAGTCGAGCCTCGCAATCAGGCCGCGGTCATCGATGTAGAAGACCTGCTCGGGGGAATGCGTGGCGACTGACTCTGGAAACGAGACTTTCAGCCGGCGCCAGGTTTGATGCCCTTCGACCCAAGGGCCGATCTCTTCGGCTGCAAAGCCCGGTCGCGCGAAGATGAAGGGCGTGTTGAGGTAGTTCCACATCGCGTAGCCGCTGAAGTAGGCGAGGTGGAGGTCGTCCCAAGGCGTTGCCGGTTTATGGCTCGCAAATGCGCTGCGCGGATTGGTCCGCTGCTTCAGGCGCTTGCCATCCAAGGTCTCGATCGCAACCAGGTCGGGACAATAGAAGCTGCGCAGGCCCTCGGCCGTGAAGGGCTCGTAGTTGAGCTGCTGCTCCGTGATCTCGGCGGTGACGCGAACGTTCTTCAGCGCGTCGGGCCATCCCTTCCGCGCCCAAAGGGCGCCGACGATCGACATATCCGCCTCAATTTTTCGGAATCGCTTCCATCGCGCAACGCCATGAGCCTCCAGAACCAGATCGCGCAGGTCGACCACGGACGTTCCCTTCGGTTTCATATTCAGTTACTCTAATTATTGTAGTGACTAAAAGGCAAGCCCTTTTGAAGATTTGCGCGGATAATCGAATTACTCTAATAATCAGAGTGATTTGCGGGGATTGATACGATGCGGTCGAAGAGCTTTGAGGGGATGGCGTGCTCGATTGCCGGCGTGCTCGACGCCGTCGGCGACCGCTGGGCCATGTTGATTCTGCGCGACCTCTCGCTGGGCCTGAGCAAATATGAGGAGCTGAGAAAGTCCACCGGGGTCACGCATGCGACGTTGTCGGACCGGCTCGGACATCTGGAAGAAAGCGAGTTGATCGAGCGTCGGCAGTACCAGACGGGCCCTGACCGCTACGAATACGTCCTCACGCGAAAGGGATGGGACGTCGTCCTAGTGATTCAGGCGCTGGCGCAGATCGGCGACAAATGGGCCGTCGCGGGTGACGCGGGGCCGCCGCTCAAGTTCATCAACAAGAACAGCGGACGTCCGGTGAAGGTCGCGTTGGTTGACGACAAATCAGGTGAGGTGGTCCGCTTGCGAGATGTCCGGCCGCAGGCCGGCCCAGGAGCCGACCATCTCGTGCGGTGGCGACTATCCAAGTTCGGCCAGCGACGGTGTTGAGCTATCGCTGAACAGGCGCCGGCTAGCAAAAGAGTCAATTAGCCACAACATCTCACGCGCCCTTGCAGCATGGCGAGAAGGCCCAACACGGCTTTTAATCGAACTCGGCGCTGGCGCGCGAACTTGCCGCGGTCGGCCCTGCGTGCCAAGTCGAGATAGGGCACTTCTTGGGCTAATAGCAGCTCGCGCATGCGCGGCATCTAGGGTCTTCCGCATACCCGGGCGAGCGCGGCGTGGAAACCGCCATGCGCTACCGTCGAAGCCGACGAGAACCCGCCGTTGACGGCCACGATCGGTGTAGCCCCAAGCCGGCGATACGTCGCTACCACCACCGCCTACCAGGCGAGATCGCCATTGGTGATGGAGCGGCGCAGATACTTGGTCTCGCTCTCGATCCGCATGTCGGTGAGATCGCCCAGTAGCGGATACCGGCGCCACGCGAAAACCGCGCTGCAGAATCGCCGAGACCAGCCCCTCGGCCGTCAGCCGCGCTTGAGCCTCGCGGATCGCCCCGGTATTGACGGCCAAAGCCAATCCGAGCTCGCTGATCTTCAGCATCGCCCGGGGCTGATAGAGGCCGGAGCTGTTCGTAGCAACCCGCAAGGCAGACATGGGGCATCTGTTGCGGCCTTCGTCATGCTCGAAGAGCTGCCACCAGTCATCGCGCTCGTGCGCGCTCCTGCTTTTCCAGGTCCCTGACTGCCCTTAAAGCCCTGCCCGAAAGAGGAGGGCTTCTCAAATCTCCCAATCAACTTTCCATGCAAAGCCAGGCAATACTTCGAAAGTCATGAGAGCTGAGATCGAAGTTAAGCGAGCCTTGCAGAACTTCCTAGCCGTAGTTGGAAGAGCATCACCTGTAGACACCAGGCGGAATATCGCTGTTCAGGTCCGGCCCTCAGCTATTCATACATGAAGAATGCCTGATTAAACATTCGATAGTGGAGTCGCCCGTCAAAGCTTAACTTCGGCCAATTTCACGTCGTAAGAATGGCCGTTGCCTACGTCCGAAAGGCTTCAGCTGGAAAGCAGATATCCGATGACGCTTGCCGTCACAGAGAATACCTTTCGCAGTTCGTGCAACACTACTTTCTATCTGGCAAGCGGTCCCGAGGACGGCGTTCCCGTAATCTTTGTCCACGGTTGGCCAGAGCTAGCGCTAAGTTGGCGTCACCAGTTGCCTGTCCTCGGAGCGTTGGGATTCCGGGCAATCGCGCCCGACTTGAGAGGGCACGGCCGATCGGCTTTGTATGAAACGCATGATGCATTCTCCCAACGCGAGATCGTCTCAGATATGGTTGAGCTACTCGACTCGCTCGGACACGAAAAAGCTATCTGGGTCGGGCATGATTGGGGAGCCGCAACGGTTTGGAACGTTGCCAGCCACCATCCGGATCGCTGCTTCGCCGTCGCAAATCTCTGTGTACCTTACGCCACGCTGGAGTATGGGCTGGACGTACTGGCGAAGTTCGTTAATCGAGACATCTATCCAGAGGCTATTTTTCCGCTCGGAAATTGGGAGTACCAACGATTTTACGAAGAGCATTTTGGTAAAGCGACTGCTGCGATGGAGGCGAACGTCGCTGCCACCTTCAAGACGCTGTTTCGAGCAGGTAATCCTCGGGAAAACGGTAAGCCATCCGCTTTGTCGCAAGTTCGTCGCGATGGCGGTTGGTTTGGTGGGACGGGGGCCGCGCCAGATCTCCCTCGCGATGAACGCATCATAAGCGCCGCGGATCTTCACGCTTACACGTCGGCTTTCGAGAGAACAGGCTTCTTCGGCACCAATTCGCTCTACATGAATCATGCCGGAAACGCGGCTTATGCATCAGAAGCGGTCAATGGTGGCTACCTCGACCTGCCGGTCCTCTTTCTACAAGCTGAGTTCGACTACACTTGCGACTGCATCAACACACATTTGACGAGTCCGATGACGGCATTTTGCCGCGACTTGTCAATCCACAGGATTGAGTCAGGTCATTGGATGGCCCAAGAAAAGCCGCTCGAGGTGAATCGACATCTTGTGCGGTGGCTCGCGATGAAAGCTCCTCAGGCATGGCATCTCGGATGATGCCATTAAGTCAGGCTTTTGTCCCATCACGTATCGAGTTGATCTTTTGGCCATCTAGGCATGACTACGTTAGCAGACAGCTCTCATATAGATCGCATCCGCTGCGATGGGCTGGGCAGCTTGCGAGGTTGCGTTGTGAGAGCTTCTCGCGACATGAAGGATCGAAATTGGAATTCTATTGGGCAAAGACCTTTGAGCAAGATGCTCGCATCTGCTGAAGCAGCAACTAGTCGCATTCTCGAATTGTCAGCGAATTGGACTGGACCGCCGTTCAATGAGTTCGAGGCCTCGTCGGCTCAGCCACACTCGCCCTGCAAGCGTGTCCTACCTGTTTCACACTGACTTTGACGTCCGGGGGAACCGAATTTGAACCGCCGGATCCATATTTCAGAAACGGCGATATACGCGTTCGGCCCCCCGACTGTCATCCCGAACAGCGAGAAGCGGTCGGCTGGCGAATAACGTGATCGATAAAAGTGCTCAGTCGAGTCTGAAACGGACTCGCAGGATAGAGAGCCGTTCGCAACTCAAAACAGCTCGGAAATATGACTTATGATCGCAGCTGGGAGCCCCATGAAGATTGCCGTTGCCAAGGAAATCGATCCGTCGGAGCCGCGTGTCGCGGCTTCGCCCGATACGGTGAAGAAGTTCAAGGCGCTCGGCGCCGAGATCGCCGTCGAGCCCGGCGCAGGCATCAAGTCGGGCCTGCCGGATTCCGAATTCACTGCGGTGGGCGCCACCGTCAGCACTGACGCGCTGAAAGATGCCGACATCATCATCAAGGTGAAGCGTCCTGAGGCGTCCGAGCTCAGCCAATACAAGCGCGGCGCGCTTGTCATCGCGATCATGGATCCCTATGGCAACGAGGCCGCGCTCAAGGCGATGGCCGATGCCGGCGTCTCCGCCTTCGCGATGGAGCTGATGCCGCGCATCACGCGCGCGCAGGTGATGGACGTGCTGTCGTCGCAGGCGAACCTCGCCGGCTACCGTGCCGTGATCGAGGGCGCCGAAGCCTTCGGCCGCGCCTTCCCGATGATGATGACGGCGGCCGGCACCGTGCCCGCCGCCAAGGTGTTCGTGATGGGCGTCGGCGTTGCCGGCCTGCAGGCGATCGCGACCGCGCGCCGTCTCGGCGCCGTCGTCACCGCGACCGACGTGCGGCCCGCCACCAAGGAGCAGGTGGAATCGCTCGGTGCAAAGTTCCTCGCGGTCGAGGACGAGGAGTTCAAGAACGCCCAGACCGCCGGCGGTTACGCCAAGGAAATGTCGAGAGAGTATCAGGCCAAGCAGGCCGCGCTCACCGCCGAGCACATCAAGAAACAAGACATCGTCATCACCACCGCGCTGATCCCGGGCCGGCCCGCGCCGAAGCTCGTCTCCGGCGAGATGGTCAAGTCGATGAAGCCGGGGTCGGTGCTGGTCGATCTCGCGGTCGAGCGTGGCGGCAATGTCGAGGGCGCCAAGGCCGGCGAGGTCGTCGAAACAGATGGCATCAAGATCGTCGGCTACACCAATGTCGCCGGCCGCGTCGCGGCCTCGGCCTCAAGCCTCTATGCCCGCAATCTGTTCTCCTTCATCGAGACCATGGTCGACAAGAAAGAGAAGAAGCTCGCCGTTAACTGGGACGACGAACTCGTCAAGGCCACCGCGCTGACCAAGGACGGCGCCGTGATCCACCCGAACTTCCAGCCGAAGGCTTAAGGGGACCCGCCATGGAGCATGCTGCACAAATCGTCGACCCCTTCATCTTCAGGCTGTCGATTTTCGTCCTCGCCGTCTTCGTCGGTTATTTCGTGGTGTGGTCGGTGACACCGGCCCTGCACACGCCGCTGATGAGCGTGACCAACGCGATCTCCTCGGTGATCGTGATCGGCGCGCTGCTCGCCGGCGGCGTCGCCAACGTCTCGAGCGGTTCCGGCTGGGCGCGCGCCTTCGGCTTCGTCGCGCTGATCTTTGCCTGCATCAACATCTTCGGCGGCTTCCTTGTCACCCAGCGCATGCTGGCGATGTACAAGAAGAAGCAGAAGTAAGCGGCCACCTCGGGCTGATGGGATCAATGGGGACCTGAGATGAGCGCTAATCTCTCTGCATTCTTGTATCTCGTGGCGGGGGTGCTGTTCATCCTGTCGCTGCGTGGACTTTCGAGCCCGGCGTCGTCGCGCCAGGGCAATATGTTCGGCATGATCGGCATGGCGATCGCGGTCGCCACCACGCTGGCGAGCCACCCGCCGGCGGACGGCCTGGCCTGGCTGCTCGTCATCGTCGCGATCGCAATTGGCGGCGGCATCGGGGCGGTCGTCGCCCGCCGCGTGCCGATGACCTCGATGCCGGAACTGGTCGCCGCCTTCCACTCGCTGGTCGGCATGGCGGCGGTGCTGGTGGCGGCCGGCGCGTTCTACGCACCCGAGGCCTTCGACATCGGCACCCCCGGCAACATCCATCCACAAAGCCTGGTCGAGATGTCGCTCGGCGTCGCCATCGGCGCGCTGACCTTCACCGGCTCGGTGATCGCATTCCTGAAACTATCGGCCCGCATGAGCGGCGCGCCGATCATCCTGCCGTTCCGCCACATCATCAACATCGCGCTTGCGATCGCGCTCGTCGTCTTCATCGTCGGGCTGGTGATGTCCGGCAGTGCGCTCGATTTCTGGCTGATTGTCATCATCGCGCTGGCGCTCGGCGTGCTCATGATCATCCCGATCGGCGGCGCCGACATGCCGGTCGTGATCTCGATGCTGAATTCCTATTCCGGATGGGCCGCGGCCGGCATCGGCTTCACGCTGGGCAATTCGGCGCTGATCATCACCGGCGCGCTGGTCGGCTCGTCGGGCGCGATCCTGTCCTACATCATGTGCCACGCGATGAACCGGTCCTTCATTTCGGTCATCCTCGGCGGCTTCGGCGGTGACACTGCTGCTGCCGGCGGCGGAGCAGGCGGCGAGCAGAAGCCCGCCAAGCTCGGCTCGGCTGACGATGCCGCCTTCATCATGAAGAACGCCTCCAAGGTCATCATCGTGCCCGGCTACGGCATGGCGGTGGCGCAGGCCCAGCACGCGCTGCGCGAAATGGGCGACATCCTGAAGAAGGAAGGCGTCGAGGTGAAATACGCCATTCACCCGGTCGCCGGCCGCATGCCCGGCCACATGAACGTGCTGCTCGCCGAGGCCAACGTGCCCTATGACGAGGTGTTCGAGCTCGAGGACATCAACTCCGAATTCGCGCAGGCCGACATCGCCTTCGTGATCGGCGCCAACGACGTCACCAATCCGGCGGCGGAAGAGGACAAGACCTCGCCGATCTACGGCATGCCCGTGCTGCAGGTCTGGAAGGCCGGCACCGTGATGTTCATCAAGCGCTCGCTGGCCTCGGGTTACGCCGGTATCGACAATCCATTGTTCTACCGCGACAACACCATGATGCTGCTCGGCGACGCCAAGAAGGTGACCGAGAACATCGTCAAGGCGATGTGAGGGGCGGTCGGCGTCCGCCAGAGCATTTCGAGCGAGGGTGTGACCAACAGTAGGGCACGATCCTTAGCCGGGAAAGACCATCCTTCTGTGCGGGCAGTAACTCCGCGATGCAGATCGCTCGAGGGCTATGTTGTTATACATATCAACTGGGAGACCATAATGTCCGTGATCGTCGACCGCCGCAACCTTGATTTCATCCTATTTGAGCTTCTTGAAATCGAGCGGTTGCTGGGGCACCCGAGGTATGCCGCCTACGATAGGCCTGCTCTGCAAGCGATACTCGATGTTGCCCAGGGAATTGCCGAAGAGAGCTTTCTTCCGATAGCTGCCGAAGTTGATGCGAACGAGCCGCGCTTTGCCGACGGCAAAGTCGTCATGCCTGATGGAACGGCTCAGGCGCTGAGGGCGTTCGCGGAGGCCGGCTTCTTCGCCCTGCCGTTCAACGAGGATATTGGTGGTCTGCAGGCGCCATGGGTGGTCCATACCGCCGTGGGCGGGCTTTTCACCTGCGCCAATACGTCAGTGACGAATTATGCGTTCCTCACAATCGCCGCGGCGAATCTGCTTAACACTTTCGGCTCAAGTGAGCTGAAGCGACAATTCCTGCCCGCAATGCTTGCAGGGCGATGGTTTGCCACCATGTGTTTGTCCGAGCCGCAGGCGGGCTCATCACTTGCCGACATCACGACAGCGGCCATCCCTCGGGACGATGGAGCCTATCGTATTCGCGGGAACAAGATGTGGATTTCGGGTGGCGAGCAGGACATCTCTGAAAACATCGTACACATGCTGCTGGCAAAAATCCCGGGCGGGCCGAGCGGCACCAAAGGCATATCATTGTTCCTGGTGCCGAAGCGGCTTTGCCTGCCAGATGGTTCGGCAGGCCGACATAACAACATCGCTCTGGCCGGCCTCAATCACAAGATGGGGCAACGCGGAACCACCAATTGTCTCCTCAACTTCGGCGAAGACGGAGAATGCCTGGGCTATCTGATCGGCGAGCCCCATCGGGGAATCGAATACATGTTCCACATGATGAACGAGGCACGGATCGGCGTGGGGCATGCTGCGGTCATGTCCGCTCTAGGCGGCTATCTTTACTCGGCGGAATACGCAAGGACGCGCGCGCAGGGGCGACCGATCGGCCAGAAAGATAAGGCGCAGGTGCCGATCATCGAACACGCCGACATCAGGCGGATGCTGATGGCACAAAAGGCGGCGGTCGAAGGCGCCCAGGCGCTATGTCTATACTGCGCTATGCTCATCGATGCCCTGGTCACAGAGGAAGATCTTGAAGAGGCCAAAGCCCATGCGGCGTTGCTCGGGCTGTTAACACCGGTAGTGAAATCGTGGCCAGCAGAACACTGCCTGGAAGCGAATAAGTGGGCCATCCAGGTTCTCGGAGGCTACGGATATACTCGCGATTATCCGGTTGAGCGACTCTATCGGGACAATCGCCTCAATCACATTCACGAAGGAACATTCGGCATACAGGGGATAGATTTGTTGGGTCGTAAGATCGTCGGCGACAGGGGCGAGGCGCTCAACCGGCTGGATCATCTGATGCGTCGTACGGTGGCGGAGGCTCTGCGGGAGGAATGCCTACGAGAAGAAGCGGAGCGGTTAGTCGAGGGGCTTGAGGCTCTAAGCAGCGCCACGCAGGTCTTGCTCAGTTGCGGCGATCCCGATCGACGGCTGGCGAACGCAACCCTGTATCTCGATGGGTTTGGACACGTGGTCATCGGCTGGATGTGGCTGAAACAGGCAATAGTTGCATCGCGCAAGCTTGCCTTAGGCGAGGTGTCCCAACAGGATAGCAATTTCTATGACGGCAAGATCATGGCCTGTCGATATTTTGCCCGATATGAACTTCCACTGGCGCGCGCCCAGCTTGCCCTGTGCGGCTCGCTGGATACTACGTGTCTCGACGCTCCAATCAGCATTTTCGGCGGCTGAGTCTCAGATTGCGCCGGATAGATCTCTTGCGTATCCGGCGCAAAAAGGAGCGGGCGCTCGGAGCGCTGGACTGCCTGCACAGAGTTATGGAATGCAAACCATATAAGTATTGTTTTCGCAGTAAGATCTTTGTTGGAACTAATAGACAAGTCGCCGATCGCGCTCGTTAGAAATGTCACCATAGGAGCCGGCGAGGAGGGCGCACGGACGCGAAGCTGGCCGGGGTTGCGCAGCGGCCGGGCGCCCGGATGAGAGCCCCAGTGCCAGTGACGGCGACTGGTCGATGCGGGAATTTTAGCCGGCTTTGAACAGGCTCGCACCTTGGCCGCGCCGGCGCGGGGCCTTCTGGCTGCGGCTGACGTCGAGCAGCTTCTGCTGCTCGGCGATGTACGCCAGAACCGGTCCCAACCTCTTGTTCTCGACGGTCGCCGCCTGGTCGACCTGTCGGACCTTATCGAATGTCCGGTAGGGCAACGCCCGGCCACTGTGCTTGATCACAAGCCGCCCATCCGGGTAATCCAACACGGTGACGCGCTGGCGGGCGAGGGAGCTCGTGACCTCGTTCGGCTCGAGGATGAACAGCATCTTGTCGTATTGCAGCGTCAAGCTCTGCGATACCGTGCGCTCCTCCTTCCAGGCAAAGGCATCATCGGCGACGTCGAGCAATCGGACACTTGGCGTCTCGTCACGCCCATCAACTACGCCGCTCACCGTCATCACACCAAAACTCCCAAGCCATCATGGCCGGGACAGTGACATCTGTAATGAGGACAGGTGCGACCTTTCTAACGGTGGTCTACACCAAGTATTCGCATAAGATAGATTATGGAATACTTTTGCAATTCTTGAAAGGCTGCCGAAGATGCCTTCGGATTACTTTGATATACTTTCTTCGGTGCTTCGTCCATCCCGGCCATCTCACGCGGGGTCGCACGTTCGATCCATACATGACGAATGCCGCTGGACGTAACCGCGACGGGTTTTGCGTCTGAGCCAGGACTCGAGAGCCTCGACGGCCTGCACTTGACCATCGAACAGATCGAGCCGCCGTCGGCCGCGGCCACCGAGACGGCCCCATTCACGCACCAATGCCGTATCGCCAAACAGCGTCGGCTCGATCGTAAGCACATAGAACCGCGCCATGTTGCGGGCCGGATCGCGGCGCTCGAGCACGAGATATTGCACGGTGAGTTCGGACATGCGCCAGAATCGCAATTGCCGAATCGGCCGTCCAATTAAATAAATGAATCCATCAGAGCCAACGATTCAGAAATTTTATGCAGGCAACGAGACAGCCGAGGTCAGGCTCACGATAGGCGGCCGAGCTGAAGCCACAAGCTGGCGTACTCCGTGGAGATGTCGTCTGAACAGGTTGGCCCGCGCGCGCTCGACGGAGATCCCCTCCTCCGACCTCAGGCATTGCGCAAGACTTCCTCGAATCGCGCAACGAGCTTCGTCCGGTGCGCGACAGGAAGTTTGTCCAGATTGATCTGCTTCCAGCGCACCGCCGGCAGCTCCGCCGCGCCGGGGACGCCCAGCAGGCTCCAATCCGGCTCGCCGCGCTTGAACCCTATGAGGAAATCCTTGTGAACTTGCGGCATTTTTCCCGCGATTTCGGCGATCAGCGTCTCTCGGGTTTCGAGCAATTCGTCCAGGGTTACTGCATCGGCGGTCATGCCTTCGAAGCCGTGCGTGAATTCGTGCTGGATGTCCTTGCGACGAGGAACCACGACTTCGGAGATTGGCCTGTCATGACTGATGAGATAGACGATGAACGCCTTGCGGAGATCGTCCGTGATGCCTTCGTTGGCGAGCAGATCGCGGACATCGAAGAGGTCGCGCGGATGCTGTCGATCGAGCGCCGCGACGAGCTTGCCGGCATATAGATCGGCGAACGAAACGACCTTCATCTGTGCGAAGCCGAACGCGTCTTCGACGCTCGGCGACACGTCGCGCAGCTCCGGCTCGAAGACGCAGCCCCTGATCACTGGCGTGACCTCGATCTTGATTTGCGCGTCGCCTTTCTGGACGGTCAGCTTGGTGACGATTTTTTCACGAGCGTTGACGACTTCCGTCACCCGCGCGCCCGGCAATCCTTTCCTGATGGCCGCTGCCATGCGCTTCATCGCTGCATCGATCGCGGCAAGAGATTCGGGGCGCGGAGCTACCGGCAGATAGGTCAGGTCAATATCGACCGACAGGCGCGGCATGTTCCGGTGGAAGAGATTGATGGCGGTGCCGCCTTTGAGCGCAAAATGGGGCTCCGCCGCGACGAACGGAATCGTCTCGAGCAACAAGGCTACTTGATGCCGATATTTTTCAGACAGGGGCATTGAGGTCGTCTGGGATGGTTATGAGGTATTTGGTGTCGAGTTTGCCGCCCTTGACGAGCATGCGCTTTCCCGTGCCGAGATTGACTTTCGACCTGTCGATCTGTTTGAGCCAGGCGTGCTGATGTCGCTCCGCGAACCAGAAGAACAGTCGTTTGACCTTGACGCTTTTGCAGTCGTTCAGAAGCGTTTGCAGCCGCCGGGGACTCAGGCTCCTCAAGCCTTCCGCCAGTGCATCAACCTGATGGAAGCTTTCGTGGCGGGGCAATTCGTCGAGCAGTTCGAGGAACGCACGTTCGGGCGTCGATACCGTGAGAGGCCAGTCGAATGGTCCCGGTATTTCCCGCGTCGTCCCCGACTTTGATCCGGGTTTGCTCCCGTGCGTTTTGAATAGACTTTGTGTGCGGTGAACGCGGAATTTCTGTTCGAGCGGGAGTTTGCCGAGCCAGCCGGGAGCGGGCTGCGTTCCATATAGATGTACGGTCGAAGGACCCCTCTGGCTCAAGTAGTGGCCGAGGCCTTGCGCTTCGATGGCGGTACGTCCGCCGACGATGAGATCGGAGCCGAGCAGTCGCTGGAGCGAAACGACGACACCCTGCCAGGAGACTTCGCCGAGCGGGCGCTTGAAGGTTCCCCGCGCCGGCTGAACGAGCCAGCCGGCCGATACGTATTGGCTGCGCAGGCTGGTGGAGTATCCATGCCGTTCCATCCAGGCGGCATCGACGAGAAGCCCCTGCGGGAGGGTTCGTTCGAGTTTGTTTAGCTTTCTGTCGTTTTGCTCAGCCATACTAAGTAAATTAGCATGTTTTCAAACCGCACGCGAGGTTTAAGTTACGTCAATTTTCCGCAGTCGGACTAAGTAAAATCACAAAAACACAAACCCATTCGGATTCAAAATTGACGTTTGTTCCTTTTTTGTTCTAATCTGAGCCCTCCGTGCAAGGACATGTCGGTGGAAAACCCGCCGGCCAAGTCGAAATCGACGACGCGTATGTGGACATTGAGCCGAGCGACATCGCAATCGCGCACAGATCATGTTGAATCCGGTTGCAATGATGGAAGGGAATTCATGAGTTTCAAAGCAACCGGCGCTTCGCACGAGGCGACCCTGCATTGCCCCAACTGCAATCACGAGATTCGGCTGACTGAGTCGCTGGCAGCCCCCCTCCTCGCTGAAACCCGTCAGCGCTTTCAACAGCAGCTGGCCAACAAAGATGCCGAGATGGAGCGCAAGACCGAGGCGCTGCGGCTGGAACGCGAGCAGGTAGCGAAGGACCGCGAGCAAATCGAAGGCCAGGTTGCGAAACGATTGACCGCCGAACGTGCCCAGCTGGTCGCGGCCGAGAGCAAGAAGGCGCGGGAGGCGGCCGCGGCCGAGCTGCAGGCGAAGGAAACGGAAGCCGCGGAGCTGCGCACCACCCTGCTTACCAACAACGCAAAGCTTGCCGAGGCCCAAAAGCAGCAAGCCGAACTGATGCGGCAGCAGCGGGCCGTCGAAGAGGAAAAGCGCGAACTCGACCTGACAATAGAGAGGCGCGTGCAGGCCTCAATCAGTGAAATCCAGATCAAGGCCAGGCAGGAAGCCGACGAGGCTGCGCGCCTGCGCGTTGCCGAGAAAGACCAGACCATCGAGTCGATGACGCGCACGATCGAGGAACTTAAGCGAAAGGCCGAACAGGGATCACAGCAATCTCAAGGGGAAGTACTCGAGCTCGAGCTCGAAGAGCTTCTGCGCGGGCGCTTTCCAACCGATTCAATTGAGCCGGTTGGAAAAGGTGAGCTTGGGGCGGACGTTATTCAACAGGTGAATGGTGCTATTGGCCAATCTGCCGGCATCATCCTTTGGGAAACCAAACGCACCAAGGCATGGAGTGACGTGTGGCTCGCCAAATTACGTGACGACCAGCGCCGTTCCGGCGCCGACGTCGCTCTGATCATCTCACATGCGCTGCCGAAACATATCGAGCAATTTGATCTCGTCGACGGCGTATGGGTGGCTCATCCGCGTTGCGCATTGCCGGTCGCCGTGGCGCTCCGCCAGGGTCTGATCGACGTAAGCAGTTCACGCCTCGTTCAGCAGGGCCAGCAGACCAAGATGGAGCAGGTCTATCACTACCTGACAGGCACAAAGTTCCGCCAGCGCGTCGAAGCGGTGGTCGAGAAGTTCAACGACATGCGTGAGGACCTCGACAAGGAGCGCAAGTTCATGGGCCGTCAATGGGCCAAGCGAGAGACGCAGATCCTGGCCGTCGTGGAGTCGACGGTCGGCATGGTCGGCGACCTACAGGCGATCGCCGGCAAAGCCATGCCTGAGATACCGAGCCTCGAATTGCCCCTACTTGAATCCTCGGCTGAGTCCGAACGGAGAGCGAGCTAGTTGGTCGACCCCGATGGGGAACTAAGTCGCTTCCCTCCCCTTTGGAGGCAGCAGGGGGAACGCGACGATGGCGTCGCCGCGATCCTGAGGGGCCCGACCGCCAGCGCACAGGCGGCATGGATGATATCGATGTTCGCGCGGACCTGGGCGCTAACCACGTCACCGAAGCGACGGAGAAGCAAACGCGTAGTTGCTCACGATCTACTGCGTCGCCAATTTCTGTCACATCGCAAACGAGATCGCAGCCGGCGCGGCATAGCTGAACAGAGAACGGTTTGGAGGCCCACCACGAACGAGGAGCCGGCGGCAAAGGTCATCCTAGGTCCTTTGTCGACATCGCGTAACGAAAAACAACGAAGAGTAGGCGGAGCGCGTCAGTGCCTGGCCGTCAGTCTCGGAGGGCTGGCCCGGAGTTGCCCGGAAGGCCAGTGCGCGACGGCTATTTGTTCAATTGCATCTGGAACGACATGATGAGCTGATCGGCGACGCGCGGCGCATTGATGAAAAGTCCCAACTCCCGTAGGGGCGTGTTGTCGGATGGATCCGCCGACAGCCAATTCTGGCTTGTGATTGCGAGCGCGTCGTCGTCCCAAGCCAGCAGCTTGGCGTGCAGTCGCGGAATGTACACGGGATGCAACTTCACGCCGCTGGGCCCCAGGTCCATCGTTAGTTCTCCTGCCGCCTTCGCCGACAGGGTTTCGGTGCCCTTTCCGAAGTACAGATCGGCGGAAACATCGTTGGCGCGCGCCGCCGCGAGTGCCGGCAGGATGATCATCGGCCGCCCCGCGACGCCGATCCGGTGGCTCGTGACGAACAGCCTCCGCGTCGCCTTGACGCTGGCCTCTAGGGCGAGCGCCGCATGGTCGGAGGCCAGCAGAATTCTCATTGGCACCCTGCGTTCGGACGTTCGCGGCGTCATCTCGATCCGCCGGCCGAGGATGGTGATGTCCGTGGCGAGCTCGTTCCAGATCGTTTCCCGCCCCATCGACATGGTCGCCAGGTGGCGAACAATCCTGCCGCAGAACCCCGGATCTCTGACCTTAACCGAAACTTCGAAGCTTTCGAAAGGCGATCCGAGCCAGTTGCAGGAGCCAATGGCCGCAAACCATCCGCCCCGCCCGTCGTCGCTCGCCACGATCTTGGAATGTGATTCGGTGCTGAACATGTGGACGATGATCGAGTCCGATCTGCCTTTATCGCTGATTGCCGCTTTGAGCTTTTCGGCGTGCGCGCGCGATGTAGCCTGCCTCTTCCGATCTTCGTCCTGCCCCCAGAAGATGTCGATTCGCGCTCCATTTCCCGCGGCGTAAAAGAAGTCGGGCAAGAAGTTAGTGGCGTGTTCGTTCAGGAACGTCGAATGTATGATCACCCGCTCCCGCGCGTTCCTAATGGTTTTCGACAGGAAGTCGCGGTGCGCGGCGCCATCGACGATCAGATCGGTCTGCCTGAAAACGCCCTCGGTAAGCCCGGCGGCGCTCTCGACCGCGGCGGATGCGACGCTCGCAGGCGGCCGGACCCCGCCCGCGCCGCCGTTTCGCGAAGCGCCACGTATGCGCTCCAGGAGAATTTGGGGTGCCCGGGACGGCAGACCGTCAATCTTTTGCGAATCCCTTACGCTCACTACCGCGAAACGCCGGACCAGTCTATCGGGCGACGAGTGCACGCCGACAATGACCTCGTCGTCGCCCTCCAATGCGGCAAACACATCGCCCATGTCCCCCGTAGCTTGTAGATCCGACGCGCCGAGTCGTATCGCCTCCGGAGCAAGGTCGTTCTGATGGACGATCCGTAGTTCGCGTCCACGGAAAACCGTACCCGTCACCTGATCGACGTTGAAGGCGAGCCAGCGATGCTGAACAAGCGGGAACGTCGGGAGATCGTCCAACTTTGCTTGGACGCGACCGAGGGCCGTCGCCTGAAACTCGGTGCCCTGACGAGTGGTCATCATCTCGACCCAGCCAGCGCGCATCAAACGCACGAAGGCTTCGACGATTACGCGTCTCGGAAGGCACGAGGTTTTTTCAAGCGCTTCGGCAGATGCCGGCTGCTCGTTTACAGCCTGTAGAAGCAGATGCTCGACGATGCTCCAGCGGCGCCCCTTTTCGATCTTGAAACGCCTCTTGCCGCGGAGAACAGGAAACGCCACCTGGACGACGCTCATTGTTTTCCCCCGGTCTTGCCGCATTTGATAACGGCCGCGTCACCAGCGTCCTTTGCCTCGCCGAGCGATTTCAGGAAAAGCTTCAGAAATCCCACGTTAATTTTGGGTTGCGTCTCGGCGAACTCGACCACGTGCCCGTAGAAATCGAGGCAACCTACTACGATCATCATCCATTTCGCACGACTGAGCAGCACGTTCATGCGACGATCGTCCTGTAGGAAGCCGAGCGCCTTCATCGGGCTTGAGTGATGATTGTTGCGGACCAGAGAAACCATGACGACGTCTGCCTCATCCCCTTGGAAAGAATCGACTGTCCCGCAATATTCACTGTCCGGAAACGGCGCATCGAATTGCTCAAGATTCTTCAGCGATCCGTCGGCACGGGCCATCTTGTTTCTGATCAGCTTTACCTGTTCGCGATAGGGCGACAGGATTGCCAAGGTAGGCCGTCTTCCGGATTCATTAACCTGCCCTACGACCTGGAGCTTTGACAATGCGGTGATGAGCGCGTCGACCTCTTTCGGATTGTTCCACGGTGGTCGTCGATCTTCACAACCGCATCTTGGTTCATCGCGGACGTACGGCAGGTCGATGAAGGTGATCGGCTTGAATTCCTCGGTGGCCGACCATCTTCCCACGATAGGTTTTTTAGATCGATAAAGCGCTGCCTTTTTCGGGTTGTCCGTCAACTCGCGGCCATAGAAACAATCCGACACGATCTTTGCAATCGCCGGGTGCATCCTGCGCTGCTCCGTGAGTCGCCGCGCGATAGGCATGCCCTTCTTCGCATTCTTTTGGCGCTCGAATTCCTTCTCGACGAACGTTTCGAACATCGTCAACAACCGAAGCGCGTCCGCACACAGGGCGCCGAAGTCGGTGTTGGTGTCCACTTCCTCGAACAAGTCTTCGATAGCCTCGTCCCTGAGATGTCGCGAGATCGACTCCTCGATCAGGTTCAAGGCTTCCTTGACGTCCTTCACTTCGCTCAGCAGAGGAATGATCTTGTCCACCCCATAAGGAGGCAGCTGTTTGTGATCTCCGATCATCAGACGCCGATTCGACAGCAACAACGGCGATACGAGCTCTCCGCCCGTCGCCTTTCCGGCCTCCTCTATGATGCTCCAATCGAACAGCGAGCCCTCGTCAATCAGACGCTCGACGGCCGACGAGTTGGTCGTAGCGAACACCAGATTGGCCGCTCGCAGAATCATCGCATGGAATGCGCGCGTTTCGGCACTCGTGCGGGAGTTCTGCGGTGTCGTCTTTCCATCCGGGGCCACGGTCTTCGTCAATCGATCCAGACGCGTTTTCAAGGCCACCGGGGCCTTGGCCGCCAGTGGGCTCGATGCCAGCGCCTTCAGAAGCTTTTCCGCCTGCTCGTCCAGTCCGAGGCCGTCGTCCTGAGCGTCGTCGTCGGCGGCTCGTGCGCGGATCATCAAGGGTTCATTCGCGAAGACTCCCCGCACTTCGTCCATCAGATGGTCGATGGCCGAATTGCTTTGCGCGGACAGGAGCATGCGCGATGTGGAATCTTCTTCGAACCGGCGCCGGACAACGTCGCCCACTACGTATGTTTTGCCGACGCCAGGGGGCCCCTGAAGAAGGAAGATCGGAACCGTGGCGAAAATCTCTCGAAGTGCGCGCTGCTTGGATTGATCCATTTCTTGGAACTGGTCGTCCCCGTCGTCGAGATGATCTTGGCTTTCCTGCAACCGCAGCCTCCGGTCCACGATCATCCCTAGAAGTTCGGAATGGTCCCTTAGGGCTTTGAGAGCCTTCATCCGGCGCTTGAATTGCGAGGTGCGACCGGTCATTCCGGCCGGCGTCAAGTAAGCAGGGCCGCTAACCTGCTGCGGCGCGGAGCCTTCGAACCAGAACGTCTCCTGTCCGTTCTCCGAGGTGATGCGATCAAACCGCCACTCTGTCTCGTTTACGCGCTCGCCGAGAGCGCCACTGTCCGATAACGACCAGGAACCCGCCTCGCTCAGCCCTTCCGCATCGAGAAGCTCCTTGAGCCTGACCGCGGGCTGCCGAAGCCCTAGAATCTCGGAAAGCTCACCACGGCTTTTGTCGGCTCGCATTCTCACGGCCAAGAGGTAACCGTCCCCAGCGTAGACGGGACGCGGCGGCTCCGCCTCTACGGCGAATACGTCGGCCACGGCGTAGGCCATCTCGAGCACCAACAGCAATGCCAGAGCTTGATGGACCTGATCACGCGACGTGCGCTTCGCGACCGCCGGCATCGCCTTCCGGATCAGATCGTTCCAATGCGACACTCGTCCGCGCCTTCGCGCGAAGATCTTCGACGCTTCGTTCGATATCTGTGCGTCGAGCGTGGCTGCATCGAGCCGGACGCTCCCTTTGATGTATCCTCCCGGCGGCCGACTGCGGTCCGCCCGTTCGCACCACGCGAACTCCCATGTGGCCTCATCAGTGCTCCCCGCTGCGCGGAACGGCTCCAGGCGGTAGGTTAGCTCTCTGCCCAGCAGCGCATATTTGACGGAAGAAGCCTCGGATTCCTGGATTGACGCGAAGTATGGTTCCTCGGCAATGTCGTTGATCACGAAACGCATCTGCTCTTCGGAATCGTTCGCCTCGATGTCCGGCGACTTGGACCGTATCGCCTCGGCGATCGGAGAACCGCGTCCGAGACGGATGGCCAGGCAGTGCTTCGATTCCTTTTCCGCCGCTTCGGATGAAACCGAAGACACGATCTCGTCGATGCGACGGCGCAGATGATCCGGGTCTATCCGCTCAGACGATTGGAGCCCCAGCATCGTGCGCAACAACGTTGCCTCGGCTGCCAAGAAGTTCTCCGCAACATCCGACGGAGCGAAAGTCAGGTCCAGCACGCGGGATTCGGTGATGCCGAACAGACGGGTGAACAGCAGTCCGAGCTTTTGCCAGTCTCTGGCGAACGACGCGTAGCCGTTGTTGTCGGGGGGCAGCCGGAGTCTCGAGGGGGTTGATTCCTTCATCGAGCTGATGCGTATCGACCATTCGAAGCCGGTCAGCCTGAAGTCGGGCTCATCGTCAAGCGCCGTGACGACCGACCACCCGTCGATATTTCGATGCACAGTTCCTTGCGAATGCAGTAGCTCCAACGCGGTCACCAACCGTCGCGCGTTCATCCAATTTCGCCGCCGATTTCGCGCGGATCGCGGCTGGTTGAGCACGGGATGCCGATTTTTCGTCTGAAGAAACGTCTCCAGAGGGCCACCTCTGCCGGGGTCGAGAATCAGATAGAATCCTTCACCGTCCCTTCCGCTGCTCACCATCGGAATCAGCAAGTCTTCGCCACTCGGCAGCGCGGCCAGCCGTTGAAGCTGGCGTATTTCGCTCCTCCAGATTTCCAACAGGTCGGCATCGGAATCCGGGTGTTCCAAGGGCCAGAACTTCACGAGGACGTCGCGCCCTTCCGGATCGCGGGCGCGAAAGATCCCCGGCCGGCCGTTCTTCTTGTCGGGCCGCACGAGATAATTCCCGTCGTCGGTGAAGCTTGAGAGGAAGCCCGCTTTCTTCGAACTACGTCTGGAGGCCATGAATTACCTCGGAGGGGTTCTGTTCGGACGAAATCACCAGTTCGCAGGAGCCGTTCGTTGATGAATGATCTCCTGCGCGAATGCATAAAGTTGGAGTGAGTGTCGACCCTAGCGATGACGAGCATCGTGGGACCTGCTCGATCGAGATACGTTCGGCAGGTTCGGCGCATCGGAACGGATCGCTTTGGCGCGCGCGGTGCCCCCCTGATTCTCAGCCAAGAATCAGCAGAAGTGCAGGAGACTGCACGTGGAGGCGGCGGATTTCCACGTTCAAGAATCCGACCGCGCCTCTCATTGTCGGCTACAGACCGCAACCTCGCCTTGAGCGGAGCATTTGAAAGGCGCCGGGGTCGACTTCTGATCCGACGCGTCGATCGTGAAGCTCTGGAGACGCCCTCGTCCGCCCAAGGCGCGCGATAGCTTCGTCGCCTTCGCTTCCGATTTCAGACCGACGCAGCTACAGTCGCAACACCCGTACGAGCAGCAGGTGGCCTCACTGGCCGTCGCGCCGAGCAACAGGAAAGTGGCTGCGACGAGCACAGCATCTCCGAAACGCCTCATTTGTTTCTCCCTTGCGTCAGCGGATAAAAACCGGCTTCCCGATTTCCTGGGTCTTAATCTGCTCGTTGAAGGAGGCGTCGGACTCCTTGCGCGCCTCGTCGAGCGAGAGCTCTCCGCTCTCGATCCGAGCCTTCAAGGAATCGAATTCCTTCTGGTCGAACGGCGGGGTGAAGGAGTCGACGTGATAGGGCACCGTCAGGCAGTTGGGACACACGGGCCTGTAGTCGAAGTCCCAACGCGGGCCGAACCTGTAGACGGCAACGTACATGATCTTGGCCTGGATTTCGTCCACGCCGTTCGCCAACATCGCCGTGTAGAACGTCCAATGGACGGTTGCCCAAGGCACTTTCTTGGTGTCGCACAGGTAGTCGTGGATGACCGAGGCCTCGCGGTACTTGCCGGTCCAGGGACTGCCGATGATGGACCAGAGCGGCCATGGGATCGAAGCACCGTCGACTTTCCAGCCAGCCGGCGTCTCGAATTTCCTCCTGTCCGGATCGATGTAGGCGAAGGGCGCGAGCAGGATCGCGGTGCGGCCGTCATTGTTCATCCGCAGGTCCAGCGTCCCCACGAAAGAGCCGAACTTGGCTCTTGGGTCGTCGGCTTGGGCGCTCCCTGCCATGAAAATAATGCCGGCAAGTATCAATAAAATTCGCACGGCCGCTCTCTGAAAGGTAGTATTCACGATCAAATGCAATCTATTCTACGACCGAACTACGGTAGGCCGTCAAGGCTTATGTTGAACAATCGAGGGATGCGGTGCGGGACTCGTGTCTAGCGACGGCCTTGTCGCTGCTCGCCTTCGTCGTTACGGCTTCAATCGGCCGCGCGGACGTCCTGCGCGGCAGCAGCGGCGCGGCTTACGTCAGCATCCTCGCTATGGACAGGATCGCCATCCGTTATTTCGAAGGCTGTAGCGGAGCGGAGGAACGGTCAATACCCTGGAGCGAAGTCGAGAGCGTGACCTTCGAGCCTTCCTGCGGGTCGGCCATCGCCGAGGCCACGCTGGCAGCTCCGGATTGTCCGGACGGATCGCTGGACGTGTTCGTCGTCGATCTCGGCGGACAGGCGACGCCCGTCGTCGCCGAGAGCGTGGCGATAACCGCCGACCGCACCGTCCATCTCGACACATTCCACCCTTGGGAGCAGGCTCATGGACCGGTCTCCACGGTCAGAAGCATCGCGAGACGAAAGATCTGTCGAAACCGGATTCCGGAGAGCTACGAGTTGCCGAGCTCCTTCTGCCACGAAGGTCGGCAGGTCGCCGTCGCGTTCGACTATAGGGCACCGCTGAGCAACAAGATCCTGACGAATGGCTTCTCGTTCATTTTGCAACCCGTTGGGCCAATTCCCGACGGCTTCGATGTCGACGCTTTCGGGGCAGAGGTACGCAACGCCTTCCAATCCGGCATTTCATTGTGGATGTCTTCGGTGAAGGACATGGAAGCGCGGCTGAGTCCGGACCTTCGCAAGTTCCTGGACGGAAGGACCAGCCGCAGCCCCAACGGCTACCAGCTATTCATTCCGCCACAGGTCATCCGCCTCGCCTGTCCGCAGAGCGCCACGTTCGTCGTCGAGCTCGGCTTCGACGATCTGGAGCTCTTTCCAAAATTCCCGCTCGTGCTGGCCAGAGCCAAGATCGAAGGTCGGACAATCGCGCTCAACATGCGGGCGTTCAAATGCTTTAGGTCGCAACTGAAGTTCGGTCCTGACAAGCGGCTCAGCTTCGAGCTCGACGATGGCTGCATCAATCTCGTCCCGATCATGGCTCACGAACTGGGGCACGCGTTCGGGCTCAACCATGTCGACAACGAGACGACGCACGCGTTGATGGACAGCCAGTTCTCCCGCGACGCGCTGGTGCCTACCGAGCGCGACACTCTCGCGCTTGCTACGATCCTCGAGGAATCGATCGTCGGCGCGGCGCCTGGAGTTCTGAAGTTCGTGTCCAGCTCGGGCGTGAGACCGCCCGCCGATTGGAAGGATAGCCCACCGAACTGACGTTTCCGACTAGCGAGACGGCAAGACTACCCAAAGTCGGATTTAGGTTCGTCGTCTTTCCGCGCCGGGATCGAGTAATCGAGCGCGACCAACCGGTTTTCGAGCCATCCCCAGTCGGATGCCCTTGGTTGGAAGGGACACAAGCGGCCGCGAATCGTGCATCATCCGCGGTTGGACCGGCGCGGGATGTCCGGCGTCGGCCTCTGGGGGCCGAGGTTATGACCGGTGAAGTGTGCTCTGGCCCGGACGGGATGGTCGAGCGTATCAGTAAAATTGCGGTCGAGGGACTTTGTCATCCAGACGCCGGCAGCCTGCTGCACGCCTATATCGCCTGCCTCTCCATACCGGACCTCTGCCTGGCGATCACAAAAACACTCGCCGCTCCCTCGAAGCTCCGCCTGGCGCTGCGGCGCAGGCTGCTGCGTCTGCTGGGTGACGGCAACCTCCAACACCACGATCGCCAGCACTTGCACGACTTGATCGAGCGAAGCCGGGCGGCCGGCCAAGACAACCCGGCCGTGCGGCCCGTCGTCGAGGCGCTTCTTTCGGCAGCTTTCGAATTCCTTCCGCCACCCCAGCAGCAATCGATCATCGAGGCCTGGATCGATCGTGGTACACGCGGGGCCGCAGCGCGCTGGCTGAAGGCCGTGACGCAGGTCCCCGCCTTGTTCGACGAAAAGGTGGTCATGGCCTACTTTAGGTCTACCGACGACGAACGGGCGGCGAAGCGGCTGGCGAGCCAAGCCAGCTCCGCCTTCCTAACGGAAATCCTCTCCGAACTCGCCGATCGCTGTGAGGAGGGCTGGATCGTCAGTCGGGCAGCGATGCGCGCGGATGCCGTCGCCGAAGCCGTCTGGCCGATCATACGCTCCAAACACCCGGCGACCTATCTCTATCTTTGTGCGCGGCTCCGCCGCCGCATCTCTGAGGCGGACGCGCTGGAGCTCGTCATGACCTGCCCGAATTCCATCATGAACCAGACGAGAGGTCTAGCGATCTGGGCCGTCGGCCAGATGGGAATGATCCGCGTGCTCGACGAAGTCGTCGCAAGGGGCGAGGAGCTTCATCGACGTGACGTCGAGGAATTTCAGCGCTTCCCTGGTTGACCCGCTGCAATCGTCCCTTCTGTTCTGTTTCGTCGCAGACTCGTCTCAAGCGCGCGCCTTGTCCAGGGGCAACGTTAATGCGGCAGTGTAGGATCGACCGCGACCTCCGTCGAAATCGAACTCGTAGAGTCGGATCTTACCGAGCGCGCTCTGACGCTGGCCGAGAAAGAAGGTGAAGGCGTTCGGCGCCGCGACGAACAGATGCGTGAGGTCGCCCCCGTCCGTCTTGGTGGTGCGGATCGCGTCGGTCGCCACGTCGGCGAGCTCGAAAGCATGACGGCCACACGTGACCGATTGCGCGCCCGAACCGCAACCCGGCTTCAGGATCAGGATTTTCCCGACGTCCGGAAGAGCCGCTTCGCAATATTTGCGCACGTCCGCCGATACGTCGTGCGTCAGGCCGATCGCGACCGCGAGCTCCGTCCGATCGGATCGAAGCTCGACGGTCTCGGCCACGAGGACGGGCCAAGTCGGATCGGAGATCACGTCGTCGGCGGACCAGAGCCGCCGGCCCGTGCTTCGCTGTTCGAGCTCCACTTGGCGCCCGGACTTGATGTTGACGACGGAGCCAGCCGCGAAGGCGAGCGTGACGTGGGCGTCGAGCGCAAGCCGTAACCGCGGCTGATCTTTTGCGGCCGCGAGGAGAAAGCCCCGCAGCGCGGGATAGAGCTTGGATTCCCAATCCGCGTCGCTGCGGATGTAGCGTTCGTCGAAGGACGGGATCAGGTCGAGGACCGCGTGACACCGCTCCTCTAGCCGATCGAAGGCGTGTTCGAAGGACTTCACGCCGTAGACCCTAGGCCCGCCCTGGGCTGCCCCGAGCAGATCCTCCCGCGCGCATACGGCGCGGAAACCGGCGCGATCGAACTCGAGGCGTCCCTGCGCCATCCATTGGAAGACGACGTCGTCGTAGGGAAAGGCATTCCGATTGGCCGGAATGCGGCACAGGCCGACGTAGGCGAAGAGCAGGTCGAGCTGATCGCGAAGCCCGTCGAGTGTATCGGTCGCCTCGCCGAAGGCGAGCGTGCGCGCCAGCAGCCGGAGTTCGGCCTCGTCGATCCCGAGGTGCTCCCGCCAGGCCTTGCGGACGGCGCCCGCTTTGCTGTTGTCGGTCACGGAACCATAGAGCCGTTCGAGCCGCATCGCGCCGGAGCGGGTGCCGACCATCTCGCGCAGCGGATCGTTGCGGTCGAGGCGCCAGTTCGTCACCAGCTTGAACCGCACGCCGTTGCCTTGCGGTGCATGAGCGACTTGGGCCTCGCGCGCCCGCTGCAGCAGCGAGCGGGCATTGGCGTTGATGAACTTCGGATCGACGAGATGAGAATAGCCGTAGCTGTCGGGCGTGACATGCCATTTGCACTGCATGTGCTCGCGCCGCAGCGGATCGCCGTACTGATCGACCGCGCTGCGCGCCGGATCGTATTCGACCCAGATGTCGTCGAAGCTCTTCGGACCGGTCTCGAAGCCCACGCGGACGACGGGGCTTTCGGGATCGAGCAGACGAGCCGCGTGATACCAGAACAGGCGCGCCTGGAAGGTGTCTCCGTCCCGCCGGACCGTTACCGCCTGGGTCATGGCATCCTCACCTAGGCATCTCATCATCCCGGAAGGGAGGCGTGGGAATCATCGACTTGGCGATCTCGACTGCGCGCGCGCCGTCTACCGCCCGGGTCGGATAGGCGTCGAGGACGATGGTCGGCAGCAGCCGCTGCGTCAGGTCCGAGAAGGTGAAGCCGTGCTCGCGGCCGCCGCGCTGGGGCCCCGTCGCCGAGACTAGTGCATCGATGTGATGGCGACCGAAGCCGATGGGCTCGAGCCGGCTGGACAACACGAAGCGTCGCTGTTCGTCCCCGGGGCGCGCGAAAGTAAGCACGTCCGCTGCGCGGCGTCGCACGGCCGGATCGAGCGCGTTGAGGCGGTTGGTGCACATCAGGACGGCCGCCGGCAGTTTCGCGTTGGCTATCCGGTCGATGCCGCGGATGAAGGCGTTCACGCCCGCGCGGTCCTCGTGATGCATCTGCGCCGCCTCGCGCGATTGCGCCAAGGCGTCCGCCTCGTCGACCAGAAGAATCACGGCCCCGCGCGCGCGTCCCGACGCAGACTTGAGTTTGGTCGCCTCCGCCACAGTGTAGTCGAACGCCGCCGACAGCAGTTGCGTCATCTCGCCGACGCGCCCCTGACCGCGCGTCGACAGACTGAGCGGGAAGACCGTGATGTCGATCTTCTCCTGTCGCGCGACCGCGTCGCCGATCGTCTCGGCGAGCTCGGTCTTTCCAGAGCCGACGTCGCCGGCGAGGACCACCAACGGAGGCCGCCGCAGCACCGTATCCACCAAGGCTTGGGCGCCCGGGTGGTGCTTCTTCGCCCAGTCGGCGAGGCCGCCTGGATTGATGAGCAGGCCGAGGATCTTGGCGAGGCGGTTCTTCTGCTCGTCGAGACCGACGAGCCGGGCGAGCCGCGCCTGCGGATCGATGTCGGGATAGGTTATGCGGCGCTCGAAGAGCTCGTCGAGGGTCGGCTTGGTGTTCATCAGAAGCTCCTGACGGTGGCCCGGTCGAGGGCCCTGCCCCCGGACGAATAGGTGCGATCTTTGGATAGGTAACCCGAGACCCCCGGCTCGGCGGCGCCGTTGCGCGTGAACGGCAAGGTGGCCTTGAAGGTGTCGCGCTCGGCCTGGCTGAGTCGGTTCCACGCCGGCGTGTAGGACATGTAGCTGTAGAAGGAAGCGCCGCTGATGTCGGCGCCTGGACGGATTCTGCCGGGGTCGTCATCATTGGCCGACGCGCCGGCGAGGTCGCGGGCGGTGTAGCGCAGGGTCGGCTCGATCCACTTGCCGTCCCTCTTGAAGCCGTAGGTGACGGTGTCGAGATAGCCCGCGCGGAGCATCTCGGTCGCCTCGGTCTCGTAGTCGACTATGCTCTCGTCGGACGGCATGCCATAGAACCGCTGCATGCGCTTCAGGTCGGTCGCGACCTTGGCAGCCATGTGGCGGGCGTTCGTGACCGTGAACGCCCTGCTTTCGGTGTAGCTGTAGCTGTCGGACATGGTGACCTCACGCCTGGAAGGAGGAGCCGAAGACCTTCTGCCAGTAGGCAACGGTCAGTTGCTTGTTGGGAGCGGCCAGCGCCGCGTCGATCGCGTCGCCGGCGTCGAGCGCGGCGTCGACGATCGCCTCGGCGTTCGCTTTCGTATAGAGCCGCGCGACGTTGTTGACGGCGTTCACCGGGTCGATGATCTGCACCGCGTCGGTGAAGGCGCCGACCGACGACGCCGGATAGTAGTCGCCGAACACGATCTTCGACCGCATTCCGCTGCGCGCGACGTAGGTGAAGAAGTGCTGGAGCGCCTCCGGGTAGTCCGAGAAATCCAGCCCGTCGTCGCACAGCTTGGCGAGGATCATCTCGATCATGAACGACTTGAAGCGAAAGCCATCCCGCTCCTGCTTCATGCGCCGCGCCCAGTACTTCACCAGCCGGACGACCTGCGCGAAGTTCTTCTCCTGCGCGCGCTTGCGCTTGGCGGCGAACTCCAGATGCAGCGGAATGCTCGTCTTGAGGAACGAGCCGTCGTCCTGGCTGACGAGATTGCCGTACCACTTGGGGTCGCCGTCGTAGAGGATCGGGACGACGTCGACGTCGAGCCCGGTGCCGCGGAAAGAGACGGTGACAGAATAGGTCTGCGGCTTGACCTGGTCGGGGTTGAAGTTGGGGAAGGCCTTGCGTAGCCGCTCGGCCAGATAGTCGAGCAGCGCCCGCACATCCTTCGGCGCATCGGCGCCGCCGATGTAGCAGGCGACATCGATGTCGTTGAGGGAGCGAAGTGCCGTACCTTTCGCCAGGCTCCCCGAGAGCAACATCTTCTTCAGCGTGAAGTCCGGATGCTCCGACAGATACCCTTCTAGCTTCTCGCGAAGCCGCCGGGCCTGCGCCCGATACTCATCCGCCGTGTCCTTGGGCAGGTTCACCTTATCCTGCGCAAAGGCGGCGATCTCGTCATGGCCGACGTGCTGCCGTCCCATATCCTGCTCCTGTTGGCCGGCCGCCCCGGGGGCGACGGCGTTGAGATCAGGATATAATAGCTAAATTTTAGCTATTCAAGATAGTAATAACAGCTATTTTATGTTGACAAATTACATTGCGCCTCTATATGTTGGCCACAACGACGGAGGATGAGATGACGGCGAAGCGAACCATGACGCTGAACCTCACCGACGCCGAGATGCGGGTTCTGGACGAACTGTCGACCCGGAAGGACATCACCAAGACTGCCGTGCTCCGGCAGGCCTTGCGCCTCTATCAGACGATCGATGCTCGGGTCGAAAAGGGCGAAAAGCTCTTGTTCGAGAACGACGCGACGAAGGAGAAGGCGGAGTTGATGCTTCTATGACTGTCGACGTTTCGAAAATCTATCTTCTCGATGTCGCGGCGGGTGCAAGCGTCGAAGCCGAGCTGCGCGATGCGATCGAGCAGTCGCAGCTCGACGACTGGCAAACGAAGTGGCGGCCAGCCCTACTGGCCGTACTTCAGGAGCTCGCGCGGAAAGGCGTCCCAATAGACCAATGGCCGCAAAGCTGGCACTGGGATTGGGCACAGAAGACGACCCGCGTGCAAGGGCTCTTGGCCTTCCGCGGGTTCAGCGTTGTCGCTCTCGGCGAGACGCAAGGCCTGGCTCAAGTCGATCTGACCAAGACCTGCCGGGAAGCAAACCAGCGCGGCAAGCCGCTCGTGTACCTCGACTACCTCGAGGTTGCGCCATGGAACCGGCCGGAGCTCGGTGCCGCTCCGCGCCTCCGCGGGGTTGGATCGGCCCTAATCACGGCGGCAATCGCGCTCAGCGAAGATGAAGGCTTCAAAGGGCGGATGGGACTTCATTCCCTGCCTCAAGCCGATGATTTCTATCGCAAGATCGGAATGACCGATCTGGGCCAGGATGCGGCGTACCAGAATTTAAGATACTTCGAGATGACCAGCGAGCAGGCTCGCGCGTTCTTCGGACAGGAGGGAGAACGATGAAAATTGAACGGAGTAAGGAATGGTGGATGGCCCGAGCACGTCGTGAAGGCGACGCCGCTGTCGGCGCCGGCTTGCTGGCGTTCGATCCGGCACCGGACGAGCGTCCGGCCACAATTGCGCAGACCGCTGCGGCTGAGGAAACCCGAATCGCTTTCGGCAAGTTCGTGAATCTGATGCGGCGCCGTCGCGGTCTCTCCATGGAGAGACTGGCCGAGGTCGCCGAGCTCGACGCGAGCGAGTTGCTCGTGATCGAGAACGAAGTCCATTATGTTCCGGAGCCGCGAACGATCTTCAAACTGGCGCAGACGTTTGAGGTATCTCAACGGCGCTTGATGCAGCTTGCCGGACTGGCCGCCGCGAACGACGCTGGATTGCGGCAGGAGGCCGTCCGATTCGCCGCCCGCTCCGAGGCCATGCATAAGCTGACGCCAGAAGAAAACTCGGCTCTCGAGGCGTTCGTCGCCGTCTTGAGCGAACAGGATCCCAAGCGAGCCAAGTGAAGAACGTCAGCCTCGGACATCGCACGATCGCCGATATCGACGGACAGGTCGACAAGGTCCTTCGGGGCCTTGGCAACCCGGAGCCGCCCATCGATCTGCGTGTCGTCCGGGACCTGCTAAAGCTCGACCGCGGCTACTACTCGACCACCGACGACGGCCTCTTGCGCGAGACTTTCTCGCGCCTAAAGGTCGCCGGCCTTCAAGTTCTGCTTCGTCCGACGATTCTGCGTGACGCGGTCCAGAGCCTCAGCCTAAAGGCACTATATCTACCCGACCAGAAGCGGATCCTGCTCGATCAGGATCTGCCCGTCCTCAAGCACCGATGGAACGAGGCCCACGAGATTGGCCACGACATAATCCCCTGGCACACCGGAATGATGTTGGGCGATACGGATCAGACACTCACGCCCACCTGTCACCAGATCATGGAAGCCGAAGCGAACTACGCCGCCGGCCAGATTCTTTTTCTCGCCGATCGCTTCGTGTCGGAAGCGATCTCCTCGAGCCCGAGCCTTACGTTCGTCAAAAGCCTGAGCAAGGGATTCGGTAACACGATGACTTCCACGCTCTGGCGCTTCGTCGAGCAAGGCCATGGTGGCCGACCGATCGTCGCTATGGTCACGGGCCATCCACATCCGGCGCGGCGCAAGACCGATTTCGATCCTGCTAACCCGTGCCGCTATTGCGTGGAATCTCCTCCGTTCCGCCAACGTTTTGGCTCGCTACCCGAGACCGATCTGTTCACGAAGATCGTCGGCTATTGCGGCGCTCAAAGAGGCGGCAGCCTCGGTCGAAGCGAGGTGCTCTTGGCAGACCTTAATGGTGACCGGCACGTCTTCGATTTCGAAACGTTCTTTAATCGCCACGAGGCTTTGACGCTCGGTCATTGGCTGCGCTTGCATAGCGCGCAGGTCCCCGTGCAGGCCCTCTGAAAACGGTTCGCGAGGAGAGAGCTAGCTTTGGTCCTGCGCTCGGCTCCAGGATCGTGAGCGGCGAGCCCTTTGCGTGAGTGCCTCCGGCGAGCGACACCGGATAGAACGTGCAGCCTCGCTGCGCCAATGGCATAATTTCCGGCCCGAATCAGCCTCGCACCGCAGACCGATCGTGACCAAGCAGCAAAAGAAAAAGCGAAATCATTGGGTGCCGCAGTCGTACCTTCGCCATTTCGCGGCCGATGACGATCGACGCAAGATCTGGATGTTGAAACGGGACAGCGACGACGAACCGGAACTGAAGCCAATCAAGAAGGTCGCGACCGAATTCTATCTTTACGCGCCAAGTGGCCCGAACGGACGTGATTATTCATTCGAAGACAAAATGGCATCGCTTGAGCAAATGTTCGGCGAACCCTTCTGGCATTCTCTGGCCACCGATTATGTCGACCTTTGCGACAACTCGGTGCGCAAAGGACTATCGTTACTTGTTGCCGTAATGCACCTGCGGAATCCCCAGCAGCTTCAGCAGACGCACGTGCTTTATAGGCAAATGGTCGAATTCTATTCGCAGCTTCCGGAACTGCCGGATGCTGTTGAGATCGGCGGCAAGACTTACGAATTGAACAAGGATAGCTGGCCCTCTTATCGCGATGCCAGCGACGATGATATCAAGCGCATGTGGTTGAACAATGTGGGATCGGCAGTGTGGTTAGCCAAGATGCTCATGGACATGCGCTGGGCCATCCTTCTTTCGGAAGAGCCGGTGTTTATCACGACCGATAATCCCGTCATCACGGTCCATCCATCGCTTGCGTTTAAGGGAATCAAGAATTCTGAGACGAGTGTAATGTTCCCGCTCAGCCCTACGCGGTTGCTACACATCGACAACCGGATGGCCGAACCGGATGGGCAGTATTATCCGCTCAAGGCTAATCCCGGCGCCATGAACGGGCTGCTTTGGCGATATGCTATCAATGCAATGTATTCGTCGCGTCATCCCGATCATGTCTGCGCGGAGATATGCGCCGATGCCGAAGAACAAGGATTCGTCTCTGCAGACGAAGAGTCTTGCGGCTCGCCAAGCTAAAGCACAGCGTCGGCGTGACTCGCGGCCTAGGAGGCAGTTCATCGATACTGAGCTAATGCGCTACTTCTATTTGAAACGCACACATCAGGACGCTACGCCTTGAAAAGACTTCTCATTATTCTTGGCGCAGGCAGCAGCATTCCAGTTGGGATGCCGTCCGTTTCAGATCTCGACAGGAAGATGTTCGAATGGAGCGATGACTGGTCTCCAGCTCCAGGGCTGGAGAACTATTACCGCGCCGTCTGGAAGGGAGTGGAGCAGTATTATTTCGCAAGCCCAGACAGCATCAAGCCATCGCCTAACTTCGAGAAGGTCTTGGGGGAAATGGTGGGGCTTGCACATTGGATGACGCCTCCGCCATTCGGAAATGCGCTGCGGCAACTGATCTCTCCAACCGGCGCGCCAATCGGAATGGCCTTCCACGAAGGACGCTATGCCGCGACCGTTGGTATAAACGATCAGCTCACGCATCAACTTGTGAAGCTGGCACAGCACATGCGCGAGCTGTGCAAGGGCGGACCCGTCACACGGCATTGTCGGTTTAGCGAATACGAGGCTCTGTTTAGCGGGCTGCGAAAGCGTTTTGAACTTGGTGTATTTAACCTGAACTACGACAATGCTGCGCTAACCGCACTGCCCGGCGCATTCGCAGGCTTTGATTCCAATGGCCGGTTTTCTGCCGCCGAGGTGCATGAAAGAACAACATGGGATTTTGTGTATCATCTGCACGGCAGCGTACATCATAAGCTGGAGCAGCCCTTTGGGAATCGGATCGACTGGTTTGCCGAGCTCAACGGGACGTTTTTCGATGGTCACGTCGGCAACAGCACGGACACTCGGTCTGACAACAGAGCTTTTCCAAAAACCAGCCTCATCGCTGGTGGGTTCAAGCTCGACCAGCTTTTGGCCGAACCGTTTCTGTCATTCTACGCAGCGCTAATCCGCCGGGTTTATGAAGCGGATGCGATCTTGATTGGCGGCTACGGATTTGGCGACATGCACGTGAACCGTGCGCTGCAAAATCGGCTTGAAGCCAAAGAGTCCCGTCCTCCAGTCGCGGTGCTTACATGGTCTCCCGGCGCAGACCCCATGGAATTCCGGTCCGATGAATGGGGACGGAAGCTAGCTGTTACCCTCCATGCTCCAACACCCTATCGGGAGCCAGGCCATACCTCCCCGCCGCACATTGCAGATTTGATAAGCAGGGGTGGCTTTGAAGTATGTTCGCCCCATCGCGTAGCGATCTGGCATGCTGGGTTTTTGGAGGCAACTCGTCGGCTGGACGCTATCGCAGATTGGCTCGATGGCGCCGCCCAAGATGCCGTTTTGGCGGGTACGTCCTGACTTCAGGTCACCCTCATAATAAGTTCAGCTAGCAGCAACCGGCGACCGTTCCGGGCCGGAGGTTCCAGCGAAAAGCTTCTCCAGAGAACGAATATCCGTTGAGATCGCGGTATTATATTTCTTTCCCAACCTTGCTTGCATAGCAAGGTTCGAAAACTGGTTCTCGGCGACAACGTAGTCGGCGTAGGGCATGACTGCCCCAAACGCCTGCATATCCCGGAAATCATTTTCATCAATCGGGCGGTTCTGGCTTTCGAGCCGCAGCGTTATCTCTCGCTCAACATAATAGGCGGGAACGTCAACAATCATACGGCGCGCAAGCGAACTACCCATGTCCGAGATAGAACGCCACGGAGCCCCAGCCGCCAGCCCGCATGACAGGATGAAATCCATATCGTCGACCATCATGATCGCGCTATAAATCCGTCGGCGCATGGCGAGGCTCTCATTCCCGTCTCGCGCGCGACGAGCTTCAATTCGCTGCCTCAGACGCTCTGCGCCCTCCGAAAACTGAACGACAGCATAGCGCCGGACATCCTCAGGAGTATTCATGAGATAGTCGTAGAGCAGTGCGGCAGGACGGCGCTTGATGAGCGAAACAACTCTTTCAGGGACAGAGAGAATTCGACTGTCACCAGCTTCGGCGACTGCCTCGAAGAAAATATCGGATAAGAACCAGCTCGTTACACGAACTTCGGCAGGCAGCCCATACGCAGAGCGTACAAAATCGCTCAGCTCAATCTCAAGGCGCTTAAACCTGCCGCGAAACACTAACCCCTTGCTCAAAGACGCCTGCAAGAAGGCAAGTTCGTGCCGCTGTCGGCTATCATTGATCTTTTGGGTCTCGTACATATTGGCAAAAGTCAATGGAACTGTAATCGTGCCAGCTGCCACCCCATCGAATAGCCGGGTAAGAATTTCCGACGCTATTGGATGCTGCGCCGGATACTTCGCGGCGCGCGCCAGCTCTATCCATTTGTTTTGGTCGAGATAAACAATCGACATGCCAATTCTCTACCCTCCGGGGTAAGCTAGGGCCGATTCGCGGTTAGTTTACGCTGCCCACCGGATTTTGCCGATGTTTCGAAGGCTCGAACGTCAATGACGTGGAATCCGCGCGCAAAGCCTCCCAAGGAAACCGGCGAGTACATAAGGTGGCTCGGTGAAGACATTGCCCTCTTCCAACAAGAGCGGCCTGACCTACCACAGGGTCGCAACCTCAACGCAAAGACGAGAAGGAAGCTCTTAACCGCCTGGAACAAGGCGCGCGAAGCGGCCGAGCTGGAGGATGCGGGAAAGGTTAGCCCCGAATGGCTAGAGACCGTGAGAAGGTTTCACCGCACCCGAACGCTTACCTCCGCTTCGCCTGGAAAAGCGGTACGGAAAACAGAAAAGAAGTAAAATCACGCCGTGTCGCTGCTCAGCAGACGAGAGCTTCAGCAGGCCTGCGTATACGTATTAGGTCCGTCGGCCATGGCATTTCTTGTACTTCTTCCCAGACCCACAGAAGCATGCCGCATTTACGGGATATTTCTTGCGCGGATGAGGGATCTGCCATTGCGGCGGCGGTGCTTCGAGCCTCATACGCGCAATATGGCGTCGCTGCCGCTGCATTTCCGTTCGCCCTTCCTCGGTTAGCCCGCTTTCATACGGCGCCAACCGCGCCATTTCGGCCTCGGCGGCTTCAAACCTTCCGCTATAGGCAAGTACCACGGCGTATTGGCTGCGCACCGGAATGATGTGGCTCGCCATCTTCATACGAAGAATAGTCGGAAGCAGATTCCTTTCGAAGACATCCAGGGCTCCGATGTAGTCCGCCCGTTCCACAAACTCGTCGACAAGGTCTTGGCCCACCCGGACGTAAGAATCGAGGGCGTGAGCCATCGAATAGAACTTCATCGCGTGAATACGTTCCAAGCGAGACGGACTGCCAAGACGATTGGTGGCCATGGCCTGCAAATCGAGCGTATCAGCGAGATGCTTCAGGTCATCGGTGAGGTCTTCGCTCTGCTTTAGAAGCGGAAAGATTTTATCAGGATTATTGCCTATGACCTGGGCCGGCGTGAGTCCAAGAAGTGTGTAATACTCCGAGATAAGCTGACCGGTGATTTCAAGGCACAGTCTGTAGGCGCCGAGCGAGAAAAGTGCGCGGGCATAATTGTATCGCGCGATGCGGAGATACTCTGGTCGATCAGGAAGCGCTGCCATGACCGTATCCATCGCGGCCTGTGCTCCGGCAACGTCTCCCTGCTGCGCAAGGAAGTTCATGCGCTTCATCGAGACGGCCAGCCTTTCAGATGCGCCCAGGTCATGATCCGCGACCAGCCGCTCCATCAGCGTCAACCTGTCATTCAGAAGTTCGCGATCACCCTTTTTGAACTGCGCGAAGACAAGGCCATCCAGCGCCCAAAACCGGTCTTCGGCACTTACTTCCTCTGAGGCAGCAAAGCGCTCCAGGAAGGCCGTGATCTCCGTCATATACCCGAGTTCATGAAATATCTCGTCCGTTGCCATTTGGACCAGCGGCTTGACCTCATTGATGGCAACGAACATGCGCAGAAGGAGCGAAACGCGTTCAGGACTTCGGTGTTTTGGAAGCTGCGTTAGCAGAATGTCCTTAATTGCGCGCTGGACAACAAGCAGCGCGTCGGAACCAAGACTTTCAAGGTGCGCTCGCCCCAAAAGCCGCATGGCGTCGTGCACCTTAAAGCGATCAACGCCGAAAACCTGCAATATTCCCGCAAGACGAAGTTTGCGGAAGAGCGCCGCAACGCCCCGATCGTCGAGGTGGCAGGAAGAACTAAGGACGGCTACCGCCTCTGCCTGACTGATTGGGATGTCAACCAAGCTCAGCGCGCCGACTGCGCGCTTATCGCCCTCGCCGTACGCATCAAAGATGCGGGCTAGGATTAGCTCTTGCGCGGTCGATACCGTATGCGTTTGTTGCTCCAGCTCGCGGCAGAAGCGCGCAACGCCTCCTTCGTAGCCCACTGCTGCGATCTGGAGTGCGTTTTGGGCATAGAGAGGGAGGCCGCCGGTCAGCTTTATGATTTTGTCGTACGCAGCATAGTCGCCGTGACAGCCAAGGGCGGCCCCCTCGGCCGCGACGGTCTCATTGGTCCATCCGCGCAGGGGCTCCGCCGAGATGCCAAGCGTGGCTTCGAGCGCCGCGATTGCCGGTCCCGGCTGCGCAAGTAGAATAAAGTGAAGATGAGGCGACGGCTCTATAAGGGCGCGGATGTCTGTGTCGGAAATGCGATGGGCATTATCAATCACGACCGTCGCCCGGACATGATCGGCGGCCAAACGTCTGCCGATCGCAAAAAGGATCTGGGGGCCGGTGATGCCCGGCAGAAGGATTTCGCCGAGCTGTACGCCAGCCTTGCCAAAAAGCCTCGCCGCCAATTCGCGGGCGACCGACGAAACAAGGGCGGTACTTGGAACCTCGCTGACGTTGAAGTAAGCGAGGGCGTCGCTTGTATGCAGGGCGGATTGTGACACCCAGGACGTTTTGCCAGCGCCGGAAAAGCCCACTATCAGGCGAATACGTTGATCAGAGACGAGTTCCGGCTCATGATCCTGGGGGCGATAACGGACAGGCGGCGCCGGGAAATCTTGGAGCTGTATGACTAGTTGCTCAAAGGCTTCGGACAATACCGCTACTTTGAATGTATGATCAGTATGTGGCTCTATGCCGGCCGATGCCGACATGACGCGCCCAGCCAGCTTCCAAACCAGAGTTTCCGGTGCCAGCAGGGCGAAAGGCAGCGTGCGGGCCAAATCGCAGCAGGCGGCGAAGGCCTCACCGAGGTTTCGCCATTGGCCCGGTAGCGCCGCTTCGGTTACGGCTGGGCCGCCGGGCCACTGAACCGCGACATCGCTCGGCCATGTCTTTTCGGCCAAGCGCTTTGAAAGCGAAGGGCTTAGCTCAGCATTCGTGGCAATGAAGAATGAAGCGCCGCCCTTGCGAGCGCCGGAGTCATGTTCTTTCCGCAGCGCATCGAAGCGCAGTACAGCTCCTTCGATGTCGCTATACACCAAGGGCTCCCGGCGGGTCTTAACCTGAACATAGAGGCGCCGACCAGGCAGAACAATTTCTACGTCCTCATCGCGCTCAACGATGATATCGGTTGCACCCGCACCGCTGGCGAGAAATAAGCATGCCACCGCGTAGAGATGCTGAAACAGGAAACCGCGATGGACGGCTTCGATCCGCTCTAACTGCTGACTATCTAAAACGGAAGACGTTGGTGAACTTTGGGTCATCTGCGCAGTTGCGATGTGGCGGTGGATCGGTCAGTCAAGATGATAGACAACGGATAGGCCGCTGGCTCCATACAACGGAAACTGCCGGTACGCTCAACCTCTAGCTCCATCGCCATCCATGAGATCGACTAACATCGTGCTTTTCGCTCCTCGAGTTAGCGCGACGTAGAGGTCTTTGTGGGTCCCCCAACTTTTTTGCCAGGCCGGCGAGCGGAGGACGATGGCGTGGTCGAATTCCAGTCCCTTCACCAACAGCGTGCTGCCAATACAACGATGGACATGGTCGCGGCTATGGTATTTTCGTTGAGCAATCTCTTGTGCGTAAAGCGCCTTAAGGCTGGCGCCGTTCTCAAGATGGCCTTCGAGAACGCATTTCAATGCGCTGATGGATTCACTAAGTTTGGGAGGTTTTTTCAGAGTATTGGTTACGTAGTCCAGCAGATCAATGAGGAGCTGCGCGGTCACGCCTTCTTTGTGCTTTGCGCAGAGAGCTTGCCGGTCTACACGCCTGGGGCGTTGGGCCTTGTTTGCGAGGAGCGCTGCGAGAAATCTCTTCTCGTCGGAATCAAGCCCGCCAAACGCCGATTCCAGGAATTCCAAGGCGGCACCAGATTTATCGGCAGCACTCGCATCACTCAGTGCCTGCACTAGGACCTGGAGTACGGTGAGATCATTGGGTTCCAGTACATGAAACCTGTGATTCACAAGAGCGGTTTCGACGGTCGCCGGAAGCCGCCTTGCCTTTGGCCCAATCACACATATCCGGCCCGGCTTTCCATGCGCAATACCGATAAGCTGCCGGCTGAGTTCTGCATAATTGATGGACCGATATTCAACCGGGGAGGCGCGGTATGACGGCTCACGGCCGGCACGGAAATCGCCTCGTGCATTCTGAAGCCACTTACCCAGATTTTCATTCCCGGCCCTGATCCATCGATGTGGCGTGTCGAGTGTTCCCAAATTTATCCCGAACGCGCCCCGAACGTCGGACCATCCCACCAGCTCATCTCGAAAGCCGAAGATGCCTTGAAGATCATCACCAAGCACCCTGCATGGCAGCAAGTTCCTAAGTTCTAGTATCAGTGCATGCATCGACGCTGTGCAGTCCTGATACTCGTCAACGATAACACCTGTGTAAGAGTTTAGAATGCCGTATCGAACAAAGCCCTTCTGCAAGAGATTGCACATGGCGGCATAAACACTTGTCCATTCTGCTACATCTATCGATCCGCGATAGCCGCCGTTGCCGGGATACAAGCGCACCCAACCCCAAGCCCAACCAGCGATCGTATCCACATGGTATTTTGAGCGCTTCACCCCGAGCGAACGGAAGCGCTGACGCAAAGCGTCTACTCCCGCGTGGGTATGCGTCAGGACTAGCTGGCATCCGTCGCAGTAGGTGCCCACCGTACGGACGATGGCCTCCGTCTTTCCACATCCGGCGGCTGCCTCGACAAAGCCTGATCGCGCTCGTGCGATCGCTTGAAAGACGGGATCACTCATTTTGCTGAACCCAGTCCCACAGCAAGGAGAGTCTTGCCTTGAGGATACCGTTGTCAGGAAGCAGCGGGAGCGCAAACTCAAATGCCTTCCGGGCATAGTCGATACGCTTAATCCACTTACCCTTATGCGCCAGATCGCCCAATACCTTCCTAATCACGGAATCTTCTGGCCAGGTGGCAGGATCGCTGGCCAGTTTCAGGGGCTTGACGCGCGGCTCTTTGACGATCGCATCGATCATCGAATCTAGTTGCATTTCGTCATGATTTTCGGCGATTTTTGTGAGCAGGGTCGGCATCGACGTCCACGGCATCTCTGCAAACAGTTGATGCTCTGTCGCATTGCCGGTCTGCCAGTGAGCGACGTGGATACCACGCGCCTGTAGGCTGATAATATCGTCGTCACTCAAATGCTCTGGCGCATCATTGTCGCAAAGAACGGCCGTGCGATAACCAAGTGCTGCGAGGCTTTCGGCATCGGGCTTGATGTTCGATGCACCGTTACTGTTAAAATAAGCTGTGGCCAGGCTCCACACGGGCGCGCTATTTGCGTCGAACCGGTAGACATCATAGGCCCGAAGCAGCCCAATCTCTGTCAGGCCTTCGCACGCAACGATACGATTGCCAAGGAAAGCTTCGGCATTGGTGCGCACCGGCCCCTGAATGCCCGATACTGTGTTGAGACTCTTCACGATAACAGCGCCGGTGCTGTCGCGCCGGCAAACCCATAGCTCCTGCTTGGTCACGTCGAGTTCGCGGATGACCGCAGCTGAGTGGGTGGTAGCAAAAACCTGCTGTTGAGACGCTTTAAGCTTATGCAACAGGCCGCGGATGCGGTAGGGCTCAAGGCCAAGCTCGATTTCGTCGATGACCGCGATGTTCTTGCCGTTGTGCAGTTTCATCTGCATTGCGGCGCCCACGAGCCGCTTTGATCCGCTTCCTTTGTTGCGAAGCGGGACTTGTCCTTCATGCAACGAGATAACGCCGACCCCGATCGAATGACGCTGCACATCGATCTTTGGCGCGAGTTCGCCCAGGTTGACACCGGCATTCCGTGCTTCAACACGAACTGTATCAGCAACGGACTTGCATTGCGCAATGCTCTGTTGGCCGGAGATGTCGCTCTGACGCATTTCGCGCGCCAGCTCAGAGACGACGCCGGTCAGGCTACCCTTCGTACCTTCGCTGAGGCGGGTCAGTATCGTGTTTCGTCCCCAAGTAAACTGGGCGTCGGAGAATAGGTCTAATCGGCTGAGCCCGATTAGTGCCCGCTCAGCCGCATAGATTGGCTTGCGCTCGGTTTCATCGCCGGTATCGCGACCCTTTACGGCAAACCATTTCGGCTCAAGGCTCTTGTCCACACGAAGGCTGACAGAGAATGCAGTCATCCCGTTTGGCTCTACCTCGGGACCATCCGCACCGAGGCCGCATTGGTATCGTGCGAACGTACTTTCTTGAAAGAAGGCTCTGATGTGGGGTTGAGTCTCGTCCCAATCCCCGAGCGTCACTTGAATAACGATATCGTCGTCGACGGCCTGATTAAAGAAATCGGCATCGTCGAAGGCCAATGCCGTGCGCGGAGACAACGCATAATCGAGTGCGGTCAGGATCGTGGTCTTGCACGCATCTCCCGATCCGATGATGCAATTTAGATCTCCCACGATGCGCCACTTGAGAGATTTGATGCCGCGAAAATTGCGAACTTCGAGATGCCTGATCCTCAAGGAAACCGCCTCTGCAATACGATGCCACAATCGGCGACGGCCGAATCCGGCGCGAGAGCTATTCGCGTTCGATCATTTTAGGGATCCGAAGCGAATGGAAACGAGAGAGGACAAACTCGTCTGCGCGGAAAGCGTGACGAATGCGCGCTCGGGTGGAATCGGACCGCTCACCACAATCGTACAGCACTTGAAGGGACTTCGCGCGCTTGAGCTGCGCTGCCCGCTACGGATGGCAACAGGTTTTCATGTGCCATCTAGCAAATTGCAACGCGGCAATGGTTGGAGATGCAGGGTAATATGCTGATAATAAAAGGAAATCTGCTGCAATTCGTAGCAGCGTGTGAGAAGCCCTTGCAATTGAAAAACCCGCCAGAGATAGCCCCTAACTCTCTCATTTCATTTGGAAAATCTTGGTTCTGTCATAGGTTCAAACTTCGAAAGGATCACTGTCAGGCTCATAATCTGAATGTAGGTGGATGGCCTTGAGCGAAGCGACTTCGAAGCTGGATTCCGCTCGCCTAAGTTTACCCAGGATGTCCTCGAGGCGTTCCGATAGCTGTGGGTAATCCGGTCCAGCTCAAAAATATTGGTCCAAACCCTCCGTGCCCTTATCTGCTTCGCTCATCGCCTCTTGTTTCTTCACGCCGCTCCGCATCAACGTCCTGCTCCGCGCCGCGGCGCCGCGTATCGGCAAGTTTCGAAAGCTCGTTCTTCAGCGCATGCCGGCGGGTTTCGACAGCGGGCATATCGTTGACGAATTGCCGAACTTGGCGAGCTAACTCGTGATCTGCTGGCGCTCCAGAGCGCTGTAGCTCGGCGGCATAATCGAGATATCGCTGCCTGATCGCCTCCTGACGGGACTTAATCTGTTCGTCCCAAGGATGTTTGGCAGCCCTGCCACCCCTCACCTCCGAAAGCACCTTCTCCCGGGCAAGCCGATCGACCTCGGGCGTGATCTTACGCTTGCGCATCGCGAGGACCGCCCCGCGATCGGCCTTTCGAACCCGTCCGCGGGTTCGCCGCGGCGTTGCCTCCGCCGCGATCCCGCGAAGCCGGAGTTCGCCAGCAAACCGCTCGCGCCAAGCCTGAAGATCCGCCTTGCGGGGGTTGAGGCGCTTGCCGTCACGGCCGAGTGAGCGGACGGTCAAGTGCACGTGGGGATGCTTGTCGTCGAGGTGCTGCACAAAGACATAGTCGTGCTTGTCCCCGAACGTCTCGATGGCAAACGCCCTGGCCGCTTCCTTGACAGCGACAGCATCGGTACCAGCCGGCATCGACAGAATGATATTGATCGAAAACGATCCATCACGGCGGCGCTTGTCGTCGAGACCGGCATCATCCTCCCAGCGTTGCTGCAGATCTTTCAATCCGGAACGACCCGCCAGCGTCGCGCCCTGCTCTGTTTCCCCATCGAGCTCGCCGTTTCGCGTGATGTATGCAAGATGTGACTTGAGATGCGCCACGTCTTTTGTGCGGCCGGTGATCTTGACCATCACCTCTGGTGCGCGACGAACAATGCGTTCGAGTTTCGCACGCATCGCCGGCGTAAGGCGCCCGGGAGCCGCCGGATCAGGGATATCCCACTCGGCCCGCCGCGGGCGCCGATTGGGCGTTTCCCAGACGTACGAGATCGGCGGAAGATCGGAGGCCAGCCCGGTCGGCCGCGGTGAGCGTCGGCTCATCGCCGTCCATCCCAATAATCTGCGTTGCCGTGTAGGGCATTACGCAATTGCGCCAGCTCTCTTTCGATGACCAGCTTGGCCTCTTGAATGGCGGACAGATCGGGCTCAACCACCCTGCCCTGCAGCACACTGGCGTTTGCGGCGCGCGCGATCTGGTTAATGTTGCCACCGATCCGGTTTAGTTCGCGAACGATCGCGCGAAGCGCCTCGTGCTCGCTCGGAGAATGCTGCACCGGTGACGCCAGTCGCGAGCGCACCAGGGCGACGATCCAGCCTGTTCGGGTCATGCCACGCTGATGTGACACTTCAGCGAGCTGCAGCATCTCGCTCTCGCGAAACCTCACTGTCACCTTCTCCGGCCGTCCGACCGGCAACGCCAAGATGCGCGGCGCTGGCGCAGCTAGTGCCTCAGCAATGAGGCGCCGCAGCAGCGCGGATTTGCCGCCCTGGGTAGCCGCAAACGCGGAGAACTCCGCCGCGACGTCGTCAGAGACGCGAAGCGAGATCAGGGCCATGCAGTCCAATCCCAATCGCGATGTAATACATCGCTGGCGCGAAGCCTATCCTGCACTAGAAAGTGCGAGTCCCTCCACCCCCTCAATGTTGGGTCAAACCAACGAGCGCGGCACTCAAAGCTCGGGAGTTGCTGCAGGTGATATCCAACCCAGGCGACGATCGATGCACAGAATTCCTCCGGGAACGACGCAGCCGTCACCTCAAGTGCTTCTGCTCCACGAACGTCGCCCGTTGAGATCGGCAACACTGGCACCGAGCATGTGGACCGCGGCTTTCCAGCAGCCTCCGGCCTCTCTACAGCGCTGTGGGAGGCGCGTTCGGCCTCCGGCTGCTGCGCTGACGCGCCATCCTTCGGATGGGAAATCCGCTCCGCCGGCGTGCCAAGCGCAGCAGTCTTTCTGGGGAGACAGTCTAAGGCCAGCTTCATGCGAAAATGATCTCTTCGATCGTGATGGTCGATGCCGGCACCTCTTCCGCTTCTTCTGCGCCATCGACTAATAGCACGGCATAGCGTGAGCCTTGAGACGCGAGCCGATCGACGAGAAGGCAGCCGGCGCGCTCTTGGTGGCGCACTCTGATCGTCACTGATGAACTTATTCGCTCATTTCGATGGACCGAAGACTTGGAGCATTTCTCCGCGGCCGCCTTTGCACGGTCTCTCTCTATGGGTCGCAATGCGACTTGCGGTGCGATCGGCCCTCGTGCCGATTGAGATCCAGCGGCACTTTCGCCATCAGCGTGGGAGCCGCCAACTTCGCTGCGAATTTTGCGAGCCAGCTGGCGGGCGTGGGCGTCGGTGAAGCTCTCCTGTGCTGCACATACGGTCTCGACGGCGTTGGGCTGCTCACGCCAAGCCTGGTAGAGCTCATACACAGCACGGATTGACGAGCCGGCAAGCTTCGACCGGAGAAATTCCGGCATACTTTGGACCGACGCGTAGCGAGACACCCAGTCCCTGGACTTGCCGAGCTTGCGCGAGATGTCAGCCTGGTTATCACCCTGCTCCAAGCGGTCCGCGACGAATGCCGCAATTTCGGGGGCGTTGAGGTCATCCCGCTGGATGTTTTCAATCATCTGAACATAGCGATCCGCAGAACCAGCGGCATGAACGAAAGCCGGCATTTCACGGAGTCCGGCGCGCTTGGCAGCGCGATACCGCCTCGCACCCATGACGATCATGTACCGGCCTTCGTCGGTCCCCTGCCGGAGCACGATCGGTTGCAACACGCCATGCTGAAGGACCGATTCCGCAAGCTCATCGAGCTTCTGCTCGTCGAAGCTGCGACGGGGCTGGCCTGGATCTTCGTCAATGCGATCGATGGAGATGGAAGTCGGTCGCCCGGTTGCGGCGACACCATCTTCCGAGGCGTCGATGAGCTGCTTAAAGCTGAGATCAAGCGCCATGTGCCGTCTCGTTCATCTGCGCGACGATCTTGGCGAGAACATCACGGATTTCGCGACCAGCCTCCTGCGCAGAGCGGCGCTTGAGCTTCCAGACCGGCAGGCGTTCCGCAACAGCCTCAGCGTAGCCATCCCTTGCAACGATCTGGCCGGGGAAGACATATTTACCGGCCTCGCGCAGCAATTGCTCAAGATGCGTCCTTTGACGAGGCGATTTCGTATTGAAGTTCGAAGGCAGCAACCCGAGGAACTTCGTGTCCTGGCAACCATAACGCCTCTGGACGCCGATCACGGTCTGCATCAGACCTTTGACGCCCTTGATCGAATAGTCCTCCAGATAGATGGGGGCCAGCACATGCGACGCCGCAACCAAACAGCCGACACTGCGCAGTCCAAGTGATGGCGGCGTATCGATGACGCAGGCATCGAATTGATCCGACGCGATAGCGAGGTTCTCTTGTAGTGTGGTTATGGCGGCGGCAGTGCTGCGATCGAGATCAGTCAGCGAGCTATCGGCCGGTGCAAGCGTTAGGCCTTCGTCTTCCCGAGGTACGATCCGTATCCCCGGCTTGAACAAATCCGCGGCTAACGTTGAACCGGCGTATTGTCTCAATGTATCGGACGCATTGCTCTGCGCATCGACGTCGATCACGAGAACGCGGAGATTTGCTTCCGCCATAAACCAGGCCAAATGCACGGCAAGTGTTGTCTTGCCGACCCCGCCCTTTTGATTGTTGATGACAATTGTCTTCATCTCAAAATCCGGAATGGGTCTGGCGGCGCTGGGTTCATGTCCTCGTCCATCGTTTCGTGAAGGTGTTGGTTTGAACCAACAGCGATTGCGAATCCGATCACCGGAACGATCCCGAAATTCAGCCGGCGAATCCCCTGCCAGAAGAGTCAGGTCAGTAGATCGCCAACGGAAGGAACAATTTCCAGCAAGCGCGGCTGGGACCGTGCTCGTTGCTGGACCACGGCTTTCGACCCGCTCGCGAGAGGATCGTCACGCGAATGCGCGGAGACCGCTTGCGGGCTCCGGGAGCGCCGCCGCGGCGGCGCGAGTAGAGCCGTCCCCGGAGGGGCTCGCCCAAGCGGACAC